>JAESGH010000047.1_pt1 | contig 493256 bp, 474 predicted proteins | sample 9269641 | NCBI WGS metagenome assembly JAESGH01 (sample SAMN14515345, study PRJNA621665) | algae metagenome | isolation source: Phormidium tanganyikae FI6-MK23 and co-occurring heterotrophs from granitic... | place: USA: Fort Irwin, California | collected 1998-05-24 | reverse complement strand
CTCCGATGCCAACCATCTGCGGCGCTTCCTCGCCGAGCGAGGCACCGCCGCGGTCATCCCCACCACCTCGTCGCGTTGCCATCCCGCACGACGCCGAGCGCTACAAGCTGCGCAACGTCATCGAGCGGACCTTCTGCCGCATCAAGGATTTCCGCGGGATCGCCACCCGATACGACAAGACCGCCCGCAACTTCCTCCCCGCCGTCTGCCTCGTCTCCGCCATCACCTACTGGGCGTGATTGAGTCCAGGCACTAGCGCTTGTCGCTCCGATCAGGATTGGCCGCAAGCAGCCTGTCGTATCGGCGCTGCATCTCCTCAGGCTCGACCTGCTCGATCGAGTGTCCGATCAGCCAGTCGTAGCCGAAGGGATCGCGCACCGTGCCCGCCCGCTCGCCGTAGAACGCATCCTGCGGGGGGCGCACGACCCTGGCTCCCGCCTCGACGGCATCCGCGATCACCCTGTCAGCGTCGTCGACATGGAGATGGATGACGAAGGTGCTCGGCCCTTCGGGGTCGAGCGCGTGAATGCCGAACTCGGGAAACGGATCCGACAGCATGAGGGTGGCGTCGCCGAACAGCAGCTCGGCGTGTCCTATGCGACCCCCAGGCTCGGTCAGCCGGAACTTCTCGATCGCGCCGAAGGCGCGTCCGTAGAAGGCGATGGCATCCTCGGCGCTGCGCGCGCGCAGATAGGGAAAGACCTCGTGGATCGGCATGTCGGCAGCTCCTGTCCGTCAATCTCCCATCGAACCTGCCGCGCATCCGCCCTGTCGTCTTGAACGAATGTGACCTGCCACGCCCCTACCAGGGGCGGCACATCCCGCGGGCCTGTCGAGGTCCACCGCTCGCCTAGGGCTGCAGCGCTTCGTGCCACGCGGCGCTGTCCGTGATCTGCCGCACGCCCGTGAACTGCCGCCCGTCGAACGGCCAGAAATGCGCGAACGCCGCGTGCACAGCCTTGCCGGTGGCCCTCGCCCTGCCGACGTAGCGGCCCCGCGCGATCAGCACGTCGCCGCCGTCGAACAGCGCCTCCGGCTCGGGCCGCAGGTCGAACCACCGGTCGACGCTGCCCCAAGCCTCCATCATCGCCGGCAACCCGTCGTAGCGGCGTCCCAGCCCATGCGGCAGCCCCTCGGTCAGCCGGCCCTCGAACCCCGGAGACAACAGGCCGCCGAGCGCCTCCGCGTCACCGGCCGCGAGCGCCGCATACAAGGCGCGCCCCCTCGCAAGCATGTCGCTCATGACCCCGCAACCTAGACAGGCCCCTCACCCTCGTCGAGCACGGCGCCGCGCGCCGGACGCCCCCGTCACGCCGCATCCGCCGCGGCGAAATGCGCCATCTGGTCCGCATGCGCCTTGCGGAAGGCCGGGCGGGCCATGGCGCGCGCCACGTAGTCCCGGCAGGCCGGGAAGGCCGCCAGCGCCTCGGTGCCGTCCAGCATCCGCAGCGCGTCGACCATGAGGATGTCGGCCGCGGAGAACGACCCGGCGAGCCACTCCCGCCCGCCCACCACCGGCTCCAGGTGCCGCAGCCGGCTCTCGCGGTAGCCGAGCAGCCGCTGCCCGCCGGGCGACTCCCCCCTGTCGCCCGCGAACTCCAGGATCAGGCAGGGCAGGATCGCGCTCTCCATCGAATTGACCGCCGCGAACATCCACTGCACCGCCTCGCTCCGGCGCCGCGGATCGGCGGGCAGCAGCGCCTCGCTCCGCTCCCCGAGGTGCAGCAGGATCGCCCCGCTCTCGAAGATCGAGAGCTCGCCATCCGTCAGCCACGGCACCTGGCCGAAGGGCTGGTGCGCGAGATGCGCCGCGCCGCGGTCGCGGAACGGCACGCTCGCCACGCGATACGGCAGCCCCGCCTCCTCCAGCGCCCACCGCACGCGCAGGTCGCGCACATACCCTCGCGGACGCTCCGGGACCCAGTCGAAGGTCGTCAGGACGAGTTCGGCCATGCTGGTCCTCCTGCCCCGCCTCTCGGAACGGGGATCGTTGAGCGTCGTCCAATAGGTTGGTATCAACCTGTCATGCCCGAGTCCAGCGTCCCCCGGCTGCCCGCCGCGGTCGTCCGGCATGTCGCCGGCACCTGCCTCTGCCTGCACACCCAGCGCGCCGCGCGCGCGCTGGCGCGGGTCTTCGACACCGCGCTGAGGCCCTTCGGCCTGACCAACGGCCAATTCTCCCTCCTCACCGCCCTCAACGCGGCCGAGCCGCCGACCATCGGCCGGCTCGCCCTCTTCCTCGCGATGGACCGGACCTCGCTGACCGCGGCGCTCAAGCCGCTGGAACGGCGCGGCCTGGTGAAGGTGTCGCCCTCCGGCACCGACCGGCGGAACCGCGTCGTCGCCATCACGGCGGACGGCGTGGCCGCGCTGGAGGCCGCCCTGCCCGCCTGGCGCGAGGCGCACGCCCGCCTCGATGCCGCGCTCGGCGCCGACGCGCCGGACCGGCTGCGCGCCGCCCTGCGGCAGCTCCCCGCCGCCGCGGCCATGCCAGGCCCGGGGCGGGGCTAACTGGCGGCGCCGCCCTGCGCCGCGGCCAGCGCGGCCTCCAGCGCCGCGATCCGCTGCCGCAGCGGGGCGACGGCCTCCGCCACCTCCGCGGCCGTGAAGCGCGGCGTGATGTGCTGCGGGCAGTTCCAGTCGAAGGCCTCGATCGAGATGAGGATCCCGCGGTCGACGCGCGCCCGGTACTCCGGCAGCGCCAGCCGCGCGAGCAGCGCCGGGTCCTCCTCCGCGCCCACCGCCCGCGCATGCCCGAGGATCTTCAGCCGCCGCCGGCGCGCATGGTCCATCAGGATGAGCGAGACGCGGTCGTCCCGCGCCAGGTTGCCGAGGCTGACGTACTGCCGGTTGCCGCGGAAATCCGCGAAGCCGAGGGTCCGCTCGTCCAGCACCCGGAGGAAGCCGGCCGGCCCGCCGCGGTGCTGCACGTAGGGCCAGCCCGTCTCCGACACGCTCGCCAGGAAGAAGCCGTCGCGCGCGGCGATGAAGCCGGCCTCCTCCGGGCCGAGGCGGTCCGGCGGCGACCCTCCCCCATCGGGGTGAGGTTCGCCGGCGCGGCCGCCCCGCGCCGCCTCCTGCAGCGCCCTCACCGCCGGGGTGAAGGCGATCTCGGCGAAGCGTCGGCCCATGGCCCTCTCTCCCGCCCCGGCCGGCCGCGCCTCAGGCCGCCTCCAGCCGCCCGACGCGCGGGAAGTCGATCTCGACATCCGCCGCCTTGTTGAGGGTGTTGGTCAGCAGGTTGAGGCCGACATTGACCATGATCTCGACGATCTCGCCCTCCGCGTATCCGGCGCGGCGCACCGCCTCGATCTCGGCCGCCGAGACCCCGCCCGCCTGCGCGACGAGCGCCTTCGCGAAGGCGACCGCGGCGGCGGCCTTGCCGTCGGCCGAGGTGCCGCGGCGCGCGGCGTCGATCTCCGCCCTGTCGAGCCCCGCCCTGCGCCCGATCGCGGCATGCGCCGAGAGGCAGTAGTCGCAGGCATTCTCCTCCGCCACCGCCAGGGCGATGCGCTCCCGCATCCCCGCATCCAGCGCACCCTCGCCCAGGCCGCCATGGAGGCCGAGGAAAGCCCTCAGCGCGGGGGCGGAGTTCGCCAGCACGCGGATGAAGTTCGGCGTGGCGCCGAGCTGCGCCCCCACCGCGTCGAGCAGCGCCTTCGCCTCCCCCGTGGCGCTGGCGGGGTCGAGTGCCTGGATGCGGGACATCGGATGGTGGCTCCTGCCTGGTCCCCGGCGGGGTGCCGGGGGTGGCCGGAACGTCGCGCCTCTCCGGGAATGACAGAATGGCCGATCCGTGGAATGCATCATTCCAGGACTCGGAAGAATGCGCATGGACCGCCTGCGGCTGATGGAGGTCTTCGTCGCGGTGAACGAGGCCGGCAGCTTCGCCGCCGCCGCGGCGCGCCTGCGCATGTCCCCGCCCGCCGTCACCCGGGTGGTCTCGGCGCTGGAGGACCGGCTCGGCGCGCGCCTGCTGAACCGCACCACCCGCAGCCTCGGCCTGACCGAGGCCGGCGCCCGCTACCTCGAAGGCGCGCGCCGCCTCCTCGCCGAGTTCGAGGCGGCCGAACGCGCGGCGGTGGGCGAGGCGGCGGCCGCCACCGGCCACCTCACCGTGGCCGCGTCGCTGGCCTTCGGGCGCATGCATGTGGCGCCGGTGCTGGCGGCGTTCCTGCGTGCCGAGCCGCGCCTCGCCGCCTCCCTCCTGCTGGCGGACCGCCTGGTCAACCTCGTCGAGGAGGGCATCGACATCGCCGTGCGCATCGGCGCGCTGCCCGACTCGACGCTCGTCGCCCGCCGCATCGGCGAGACGCGGCGGATCCTCCTCGCCAGCCCCGGCTACCTCGCCGAACGTGGCGAACCCGCCCGTCCCGAGGAGCTGCGGCGGCACGACATCATCGCCTTCACCGGCCTCATGCCCGCCCGCGAGTGGCGCCACCTGGGCGGGGACGGGCGTCCTGCGGCGATCGCCCTCTCGCCGCGGCTGGAGGTCAATGACGCCGCCGCGGCGCTCGCCGCCGCGGAACGCGGCGACGGGATCACGCCCGCCTTCTGCTACATGGCCCGGCCGCTGCTCGCCGCCGGCCGCCTCGTCCGCGTGCTCGATCGCCACGCGCCGCCCGCCGTGCCGATCCAGCTCGTCTACCCGCATGCGCGGCTGCTGGCGCCGAAGATCCGCGCCTTCATCGACTTCGCCGCGCCGCGGCTGGGCGCGGCGCTGGGAGAGGGCCGCCCCTGAGGCGTCGTCCGCGGCCTTCTGCCCTGCACCGCATCGTTCGCATTTTGTTCTTGACGCGGGCTGACAGCTATCCTAGGTTGAAGATCCTGGATAGAGGTTTCCTGTCATGTCCACCGCCCCTCAGACCCCGCCGCCGGACGCCCCCGCCAACCCCTCCTCATCCCGGCGGATGGGTTGCCCACCAGTGGCGCGCGATGTCGGCGCGGCGGCACACCCACACCTCCTCCCGGTGCCGCGCCACATGGGCGAGGAAGCGCTGCAGGGCGCGCGCCCGCCCCGGCCGGCCGACGAGGCGGCAATGCAGCCCGACCGACATCATCTTCGGCGCCCCTGCCCTGCCCTCCTCCAGCAGCAGGTCGAAGGCGTCGCGCAGGTGGCGCTCGAAACCGTCCGGGTCGCCGAAGCCGGGCGGCACGGCGAACTTCATGTCGTTGTTGTCGAGCGTGTAGGGGATGACGAGGTGCGGCCTTCCCGCCGCGCGCACGTAGTGCGGCAGGTCGTCGTCATAGGCGTCGCTGTCGTAGAGGAAGCCGCCATGCCGCGCGACGAGCCCCCGCGTGCGCGGGGAGATTCGCCCGGTGTACCAGCCGACGGGACGCGCGCCGCACAGCCTCTCGATGGTCGCAACGCAGCGCGCGATCTCGGCGGCCTCGGTCGCCTCCTCCACGTCGTGGTAGTCGATCCAGCGCCAGGCGTGGGACGCCACCTCGTGCCCCGCGGCGGCGAAGGCGCGCGCGGCATCCGGGTTCAGCTCCAGGGCCCGCCCGACGGCGTACACCGTCAGCGGGAAGCCCGCCGCGCCGAACAGCCGCAGCACGCGCCACACGCCGGCCCGCGCGCCGTAGTCGAACTGGCTCTCGACCGTGCGGTTGCGGGCGCCCCGCAAAGGCGTGCCGCCGGGCACCTCGTGCAGGTAGATCTCGCTCCCGGCGTCGCCGTTCAGGACCGTGTTCTCGCCCCCCTCCTCGTAGTTCAGCACGAAGGAGAGCGCGAGCTTCGCCCCGCCCGGCCAGCGCGGATCGGGCGGGCTGGCGCCATGGCCCCGGAAGTCGCGCGGATAATCCGTGCCGTCGTCGAGGAGATGGGGCGCGTCGGTCATGCCCGATGCTTCCCAACGCCGCGCCCCCGGTCAACCGCGGCGGCGCACCGGGACCGCGACCTCCGTCCGCCGGAGCGGCGGCGGCGTCCAGGGCGGGTCGTAGAACCAGGCGACGGGCTCGGCCTCCGCCTCCCACCCGGAGCCCTCGAGCGACTCGCGCAGCCGGAGCTTCGCGGCGGCGACGGCGGAGGCATCGGTGGCGCCGGAGAAGCGCAGGGCGGCGAACGTCTCCTCCGGCAGCTCCGCGATCCGCACCGCGGGATCGAGCGGCGCGGGCGGCGTGGCGAGCGAGGCCGGCAGGAAGAAGCGGATGACATAAGCGCCCGGCCCGCCGGATTGCGCGACGGGCGCGGTCATCGGGATGCGCGTCCCGGCCCCTTCCTGCGCGACCGGCGCGGTCATGGCGATGCGCGCCTCGCCGGCATTCCGGCCGAAGATGTAGTCGGCCAGCCGGCGGAAACCCTCGTCCCGCGCCTCGCCCTCGGCCCCGGCGGCCTCCGTCTCGGCGACCCGCCGCGCGCCATAGCGGCGGATCTCCGCCTCCCCCGCGCGGCCGAGCACCTCGTAGCCCGGCTCCTCGCTCAGCCGAACGCCGACAAGTCCCGCCGCGGCGTCCACCGCGGTGGCGACGGCGTGCTTGACCTTGTCGAGCATGGATCCAGCTCCCCGCGTTCCGTTGCCGCCGAGGTGGGGGCGCCCGCCCGATCCGGGGAGGGCGCGTGCGTCGAGTTGTGTCGCGCCTCAGCCCGCGGCGGCGACCGCGGCGGCGAGGCCGACGGGCGGGCTGGCGAGCGGCTTGCGCCCACCGGCCAGCGCCACCGCGCCGCTCATGCTCGCCTGGGCGAGCGCGACCTGCGCTGCGCCTTCGGCGAAGGCGGCGTCCGCGGCCTCGGCGACGAGGGCGTGGTAGCGCGCCGGATCGCCGGCGCGGAAGGCGGCCCAGGCCCCCGGCACCAGCCGCACCTCGAGCGTCGCACCGTGGCGGGACGCGGCCTCGGCGAAGATCCGCCGCGTCGGCTCGACGGTGGTCTCCACCGCGCAGAGCACGACGACGCGGCCGCTGCCGCGCGTCGCCGCCTCGGCCAGCGCGGCATCGACCCGCAGCACCGGCACCCCGGCCCGCGCCCGTTCGGCGCCCGGCCCGACCGTCGAGCAGGTGAGCAGCACGGCATCGACGCCCGGCACCGCCAGCGCCTCCAGCGCGCGTGCGGTGCGGCCGGCGATCGCCTCGGTCAGCCCGCCGGCCGCCTCGGCATCCTTCAGCAGATCCTCGCGCAGCACATGGGTCAGCCGCGCGCCGGCCGGACAGGCCGCGTCGAACACGGCGAGGTTCCCGGCGGCGGTGTGCAGGCAGGCGATGGTCTTCATGAGCGGCGTCCGGAAGACGTCTCCCTCCCCCGCATGCGGGGGAGGGTCGGGGTGGCGGTCTTCAGTCCACGGGCGGCACCAGGCCGCAACGGATCAGTTCTTCGCCTTGTCCACCAGCGCGTTCTTCCTGATCCACGGCATCATGGCGCGGAGCTTCTCGCCCACCTCCTCGATCGGATGCTCGGCGAGACGGCGCCGGGTGGCCTTGAAGCTCGCCTGGTTCACCCGGTTCTCCAGCATCCAGTCGCGCGCGAAGCGGCCCGACTGGATGTCGGCCAGCACGCGCTTCATCTCCGCCTTCGTCTCCGCCGTGATGATGCGCGGGCCGGTGACGTATTCGCCGTACTCGGCGGTGTTGGAGATGGAGTAGTTCATGTTGGCGATGCCGCCCTCGTAGATGAGGTCGACGATCAGCTTCACCTCGTGCAGGCACTCGAAATACGCCATCTCCGGCGCGTAGCCGGCCTCGACGAGCGTCTCGTAGCCGGCCTTGATCAGCTCGACGAGGCCGCCGCACAGCACCACCTGCTCGCCGAACAGGTCGGTCTCGCACTCCTCCTTGAAGCTCGTCTCGATGATGCCGGCGCGGCCGCCGCCCACCGCCGAGGCGTAGGAGAGCGCGATCTCCAGCGCGTTGCCCGACGGGTTCTGGTGCACCGCGACGAGGCAGGGCACGCCGCCGCCGCGCTGGTACTCGGAGCGCACGGTGTGCCCCGGCCCCTTCGGCGCGATCATGAACACGTCGAGGTCGCCGCGCGGCTCGATCAGGTTGAAATGGACATTGAGCCCGTGCGCGAAGGCGATGGCCGCGCCCTGCTTCAGGTTGGCGTGCAGGTGCTCCCGGTACAGGTCGCCCTGCAGCTCGTCGGGCGTCAGGATCATCGTCACGTCGGCCCACTTCGCCGCATCGGCCGGCGACATCACCTTGAAGCCGGCGGCTTCCGCCTTCTTCCAGGAGCCACCCTGCCGCAGGCCGATCGCGACCTCCTGCACGCCGGAATCGCGCATGTTCATCGCATGCGCATGCCCCTGGCTGCCGAACCCGATGACCGCGACCTTCCGGCCCTTGATGAGGTTCACGTCCGCGTCGCGGTCGTAGTACACGCGCATGGCGCTGTCTCCTTGAGGAATGAACGGGGCCGCGCCAACGGGGCGGCCTTGCAATCGCCTGTGACGGTGACCATTGTAGTCACGGCATGGAGGTGGTCATGCGCGAGGTACAGCTCCGCGACGCCAAGGCAAATCTCTCGGCCGTCGTGGACGCCGCGATGCAGGGCGAGGCCAGCGTCATCACGCGCCACGGCAAGCCCGCCGCGGTCGTCCTCGGCTTCGACGAATGGAAGCGCCTGGCGACCATGCCGTCCTTCGCACGGATGCTCATGGCCTGCCCGCTCGAGGAGGGTGACCTTCCCGAGCGCGACCGGACGCCGCCGCGCGACGTCGATCTTTGACGGGCTGGCTCCTCGACACGAACATCGTGTCGCTGCTCGGCCCGACCCTCCGCGCCGACCCGGAAGCTGCTATCGTCGCCTGGCTGGATCGGAACACGGCGGATCTGTACTTGCCGGTCATCAGCGTCGCCGAGCTGACGGCAGGCATCGCGAAGCTCCGGCGCCTTGGCAGCACGCGCCGCGCGGCCGCCCTGGCGGAGTGGCTGGACGCCCTTGCCGTAGCCTTCCATCGCCAGATCCTGCCGCTCGACATTGCCGCGGCCGCGGCGGCAGGGCGCCTGACCGACCGGGCATCGGCCATCGGCCGGACGCCCGGTTTCGCCGACCTGGCGATCGCCGGAATCGCGGAGGCTCGCGGCCTGACGATCCTCACGCGCAACCTGCGCCACTTCGCGCCGCTCGGCGTCCCGGCGCGCGACCCCTACGACTCCCTTCCGGGCTGACGGCCGGATCACAGCCCCCCCGGTCCCCGCAGGATCGCCACCGCCCCCGTGCGGCTGACCTCCGCGAGCCCGACGGGCCGCATCAGCGCGCAGAAGGCGTCGATCTTCTCGGCATTGCCGGTCATCTCGAAGACGAAGCTCTCCGTCGTCGCATCCACGACGCGGGCGCGGAAGGCGTCCGCCAGGCGCAGCGCCTCGACCCGGTTCTCGCCCTTGCCGACCACCTTGATCAGCGCCAGCTCCCGCGTCAGGTGCGGCCCTTCCAGCGTCAGGTCGCTCACCTTGTGGACCGGCACGAGGCGATCGAGCTGCGCCTTGATCTGCTCGATGACCATCTCGGTCCCGCTGGTGACGACGGTGATGCGCGACAGGCGCCCGCTCTCGTCCACCGGCGCGACGGTCAGGCTGTCGATGTTGTAGCCGCGGCCGCTGAACAGGCCGATGACCCGGGCGAGCACGCCCGCCTCGTTCTCCACCAGCACCGCGATCGTCGCGGCGCGCATCGTGTTGCCGGCATCGGCCATGGGGACAGGTCTTCGTGACGCGTGGGGAAGGATGCGGGGCGCAGCACGCCCCGCGCGGGCGCCGCCGTCAAGCGGCGTCAGACGAGGACCTTGCCCTCATCCGTCACGCCCGCCACCCCGCCCTCCTGCCCCGGCCCGAGGATCATCTCGTTGTGGGCCGCGCCGGAGGGGATCATGGGGAAGCAGTTCTCCTTCTGGTCCACCGCGATGTCGGCGATGACGGGCCGGTCCGTCGCGATCATCTCCCGGATCACGCCGTCCAGCTCGTCCGCGCTCGTCGCGCGCAGGCCGACGCCGTGGAAGCTCTCGGCGAGCTTCACGAAGTCGGGCAGCGCGGCGCTGTAGCTCTCGGAATAGCGGCCGCCATGCAGCAGCTCCTGCCACTGGCGCACCATGCCCATGTACTCGTTGTTCAGGATGAACACCTTCACCGGCAGGCGGTACTGCGCCAGCGTCGCCATCTCCTGGATGTTCATCAGGATCGACGCCTCGCCCGCGATGTCGATGACCAGCGCGTCCGGATGCGCGATCTGCACGCCCATCGCCGCCGGCAGGCCGTAGCCCATCGTGCCGAGCCCGCCCGAGGTCATCCAGCGGTTCGGCTTCTCGAAGCCGAAATACTGCGCGGCCCACATCTGGTGCTGGCCGACCTCGGTCGTGATGAAGGTCTCCCGCCCCGTCTCCTTCGTGATCTCATAGAGGCGCTTCACCGCATGCTGCGGCTTGATGATCCTGCCGGACTGCACGTAGCGCAGGCAGTCCTTCGCGCGCCACGCGTCGATCCGGCGCCACCAGGCGGCCAGCGCCTCGCGGTCCGTCGATGCGCCGTCCTCCTTCCAGGCCGCGATCAGCGCGGCGAGGATGCGGCCCGCATCGCCCACGATCGGCACGTCCACCTTGACGTTCTTGTTGATCGAGGACGGGTCGATGTCGGCGTGGATCTTCCTCGACTCCGGCGAGAAGGCGGAGAGCTTGCCCGTCACCCGGTCGTCGAACCGCGCGCCGATGTTCAGCATGACGTCGCAGCCATGCATGACGAGGTTCGCCTCGTACGTCCCGTGCATGCCGAGCATGCCGAGGAAGTGCGGGTCGCTCGCCGGGAAGGCGCCGAGGCCCATCAGCGTGTTCGTGCAGGGGAAGCCGGTCATGCGCACGAACTCGGCCAGCAGGCGCGACGCCTCCGGCCCCGCATTGATCACGCCGCCGCCGGCATAGACCACCGGCCGCTTCGCCGCCTTCAGCAGCGCCACCGCCTTGCGGATCTGCACCGGGTCGGGCTCGGTCTGCGGGCGGTAGGAGCGGTGCGGCACCTCGTCCGACGGCGCCTCCTCGTACGGCGCCTTGTTGATGAGGATGTCCTTCGGCAGGTCGATCACCACCGGCCCCGGCCGGCCGGTCCGCGCGACCCGGAACGCCTCGTGCACCACGCGGGCGAGGTCGGCGCTGCGCTTGACGAGGTAGTTGTGCTTCGTCGCGGGGCGCGTGATGCCGGTGGTGTCGGCCTCCTGGAAGGCGTCGTTGCCGATCAGGTGCGTCGGCACCTGGCCCGTCAGGCAGACGATCGGGATGCTGTCCATCAGCGCGTCCACCAGCCCGGTCACGGCATTGGTCGCGCCGGGGCCGGAGGTGACGAGCACGCAGCCCACCTTGCCGGTGGAGCGCGCATAGCCCTCGGCGGCGTGCACCGCCGCCTGCTCGTGCCGCACGAGGATGTGGCGGATCGCGTTCTGCTGGAAGATCGCGTCGTAGATCGGCAGCACCGCGCCGCCCGGATAGCCGAAGATGACCTCGACGCCCTGCTCCTTCAGCGCGCGGAGGACGACCTCGGCGCCCGACATCGTCAGGGCGGCGGGGTCGGCGTGCTGGGCGGTGGCGGACATGGTCTCGGTGCTTTCTCGTTGTCCTGGCGTATCCGCAGCGGGCACGACCCGCCGGGACCGGCACCCTTACGCCCCGTGCTGCGGCGCGTCAACGCGCGGCTTCGACGAAAGCTACGCAATAATCTAACAGGACACCCGATAATTGCGTTTCGTGCGCCCATCGCGCATTTATCGTATGTGTGTTCGTCGGCGATGCCAGGGCGCGGTGGCGGAACCATGTCGCCTGCCGCTTGGTGTACTGCCCCGTGTTGAGCATGGCCCGCGCGGAGGCCGCCTCGAGCGACAGCGCGCCGCGAAGGTGTGCCAGCAGCTCCGGCACGCCATGCGCGCGCATCGCCGGCAGCGCGGGATCGAGGCCGAGCGCCCCGAGCGCCCGCACCTCCTCCAGCGCGCCCGCCGCGAGCATGCCCTGCCACCGCGCCGCGATCGCCGCGCGCAGCCCGGCGCGCGGCGGATCGAGCAGCAGCGCCGCGAAGCGCCACGGCGCCGGCCCCGTGCCCCCCCGGCGCTGCCAGTCGCGCAGGCCGCGGCCCGTGCCGGACGCCACCTCGAAGGCGCGCGCGATGCGCTGGCTGTCGCCCGCGCGGAGCGTCGCGGCGGTCTCGGGATCGAGCAGCGCGAGGCGCGCATGCAGCGCGGCCGGCCCCTCCTCCGCCAGCCGCCGCCGCGCCTCGGCGCGCGCCTCCGGCGGCACGGGCGGGATCTCCGACAGGCCCTCGGTCAGCGCGGCGAAGTAGAGCCCGGTGCCGCCGCAGAGGATCGGCACCCGCCCCGCTTCGCGCGCGGCCGCCATCGCGGCCAGCGCGGCGCCGCGCCACCACGCAACGGTGCCGGCCTCCGCCGCCGGCCGCACGCCGTAGAGCGCGTGCGGCACGCGCGCCGCCTCCTCCTCCGAGGGGCGCGCGGTGACGATCCGCAGCTCGCGGTAGATCTGCATGGAGTCGGCGTTGATGATCGTGCCGCCGAGCCGCTCCGCGAGGTGCAGCGCGAGCGCGCTCTTGCCGCTCGCCGTCGGGCCGGCGACGAGGAGGGCGGGCGGTTGCGCCGGGTCCGTCACGGTGGCAGAGGGCGCGGCGCATGCCGCAGATCCTCACCCTGATCGCCGCGCCCGGCGCGCTCTCCCCCGCGCTGGTCGGCCGCGTGCGGGCCGCGCTCGACGTGCTCGGCGCGGAGCCCGGCGCGCCCGACTGGCTCTCGCCAGCGGAAGCCGCGGACATCGCCTTCACCGGCGCGCCGGACCAGGCGGTGGCGGCCGCGCGGGCTGCGCTGGAGGGCGCGCCGGTGGATGCTGTGGCCGGGCCGGCGGAGGGGCGGCGCAAGCGCCTGCTCGTCGCCGACATGGACAGCACGATCGTCACGACGGAGACCCTGGACGAGCTGGCCGCCTTCGCCGGGCTGAAGGAGCAGATCGCCGCGATCACCCGCCGCTCGATGAACGGCGAGCTCGACTTCCGGCAGGCGCTGACGGTGCGCGTCGCGCTGCTCGACGGGCTCGACGTCTCGGCGCTGGAGGCGACGTGGCGCGAGACGCGGATGATGCCGGGCGCGGCGGAGCTGGTGGCGACGATGCGCGCGCAGGGCGCGGTGACCTGCCTCGCCTCCGGCGGCTTCACCTTCTTCACCGGCCGCGTCGCCGAGAGGCTGGGCTTCGACCACCATGTCTCCAACGTGCTGCTGACCCGTGACGGGAAGCTGACGGGACATGTGGCCGAGCCGATCTTCGACCGCAACGCCAAGCTGGAGACGCTGAAGCGCCTGGCGGCGGAGAACGGGCTCGCGCTCGATCAGGCGCTGGCGGTGGGCGACGGGGCGAACGACCTCGACATGCTCGGCGCGGCCGGGATGGGCGTGGCGTTCCGCGCCAAGCCGGTGGTGGCGGCCGCGGCGCGGGCGCGGGTGGACCACGCGGACCTCACCGCGCTGCTGTTCGCGCAGGGCTACAGGCGGGAGGAGTTCGTGGGGGGGTGACGGTTCCGGCCCCGACCCCGACCCTCCCCCGCAACTGCGGGGGAGGGAGAAGTGGGATCAGCCGGGCTGGCCGCGCTGCGGGGCGTTGAGGCGGAGCGGCACCCAGCGCTGTCCCTGCGCGCTCTCGATCAGCAGCAGCGCGGTGGCGCGGCCCTGGCGGCGCAGGCGTTCCAGGCGCTCCTGCACCTCCTGCGGGCTGGAGACGCGCTCCTGCTGCACCTCGACGATCACGTCGCCGGCGCGCAGCTCGCGCTCCGCGGCCGGGCTGCCGGGCGAGACCTCCGTGATCACCACGCCGCGGCTCTCGGCGCGGAGCTGGAAGCGCTCCCGCGCCTCGGGCGTGATCGGGGCGATGCGGAGGCCGAGGCCGGACAGCTCCGTCTGCTGCTGCTGCGTGCGGCCCTGCGGGCCGGGCGTCGCGGCGGCCTGCTGCTGGTCGGCCGGCAGCTCCGCCACCGTCACCTGCACCGTCTGCTCGCGCCCGTCGCGCCAGACCACCACGGGCACCTGCTGGCCCACCTGGGTCTCCGCGACGATGCGCGGCAGGTTGCGCATCTCGCGCACCTCCTGCCCGTTGAAGCGCAGGATGACGTCGCCGGCCTGGATGCCGCCGGCGGCCGCGGGCCCGCCGTCCTGCGCGCGGGCGACGAGGGCGCCGCGCGTGCCGTTGCGCAGGCCGAGGCTCTCGGCGATCTCGTCCGTCACCTGCTGGATGTTCACGCCGAGCCAGCCGCGGCGCACCCGCCCCGTGTCGCGGAGCTGCCCGACGATGTTGCGCGCGAGGTTGGACGGGATCGAGAAGCCGATGCCGATGGAGCCGCCGGTCGGCGAGTAGATCGCGGTGTTGATGCCGATCACCTCGCCGTTCAGGTTGAACAGCGGACCGCCGGAGTTGCCGCGGTTGATCGCGGCGTCGGTCTGGATGAAGTCGTCGTAGAGGCCCTGGCGGATGTCGCGCCCGCGGGCCGAGACGATGCCGGCGGTGACCGAGCCGCCGAGGCCGAAGGGGTTGCCGATCGCCACCACCCAGTCGCCCACCTGCGCGGCGTCGCTGTCGCCGAAGGTGACGGCCGGAAGCGGCCGGTCGGTGCGGACGCGGAGCACGGCGAGGTCGGTGCGCGGATCGGCGCCGACCAGCTCGGCGCGGAGCGTCGTGTTGTCGGACAGCACGACGTTGATCTCGTCCGCGCCCTCGATGACGTGGTTGTTCGTCACGACGATGCCGGAGGCATCGATGACGAAGCCCGAGCCGAGCGACTGCGCGCGCCGCGGCGGCTGCGGACGGCCCGGCTGGTTCGGGCCCTGCGGGCGGTTGCGCTCCAGGAAGTCGCGGAAGAACTCCTCGAACGGGCTGCCCGGCGGCGCCTGCGGCACCTCCGGCGCGTCGCGCCCGGCGCGCGGGCCGGCGCCGGCGGAGGTGGTCTGGATGTTGACCACGGCCGGCAGCAGGCGCTGGGCGAGCGGCGCGAAGGAGGAGGGCGCGCCCGGCGGCACGGCCTGCGGCGCGATCTGCTGAGCGGGCGCCGGCGCCGCCAGCGGCAGCACGAGCGCGGTGGCGAGTAGGAGGGGGGCGAAGCGCAAGGGAGCCGGCCTCTCGATGGGATGCGGGGCGCCGGTGCGGCGTCCGCGACGGGGGGCAGATTGGCACGGCCGGGCCGTGGCGAAACCCCCCGCCATCCGGTCACGACTGTGACGAAGCGTGATCAGGCGCGGGTCAGCACCCAGGCAAGGGCGGTGCCGATGGCCGCGGCGGCGAGGCCGCCCAGCCGGAGCCGCGCTTCCGGCGTCGCGGCCAGGGCGGCGACGGCGCGGCGCATGAGGCCGGGGGCGGCGGCATAGAGCAGTCCCTCGATGGCGAGGACGACGGCGACGCCGGCAAGAAGCTGCGTGAGGGTCATCGGGCGGAGCGGCGGCCGCCCCGCGCTGCGGGCGCAGCGCGGGGCGGGCCGGTCAGTTGGCGCCGGCGGACCCGTTCGGGCCGCTCGGCAGGGCGGGCTGCAGGCTGCCGCGGAAGTAGCGGAAGAACTCGCTGTCGGGCGACAGCAGCAGCCGCGTCTCGCCCTCGCTGAACGCCTCGCGGTAGGCCTGCATGGTCCGGTAGAACTGGAAGAAGGCCGGGTCGCGCTGGAAGGCGTCGGCGAAGAGGCGGATCGCCTCCTGCTCGCCCTGGCCGCGCAGGATGTCGGACTGCGCCTGCGCCTCCGCCAGCAGCACCGTACGCTCCCGGTCGGCGCCGGCGCGCACGCGCGCCGCCACCTCGGCGCCCTCGGCGCGGGCCTCCCGCGCCACGCGCTCGCGCTCGGACTGCATGCGGTTCAGGATGGCCTGGGTGTTCTCCTCCGGCAGGTCGGTGCGGCGGATGCGCACGTCGGTCACCTCGATGCCGAAGCGCCGCGCCTCCTCGTTCACCTGGCGCTGGATCTCGTTCATGATCCGCCCGCGTTCGGTGGACAGCACGGAAAGCAGCGGCTCGTTGCCGAGCACGCGGCGCAGCGCCGAGCTGACGATGGAGTTCAGCCGCGCCCGGATGCCGCCCTCGGCCGCGCCGGCGGTCTGGAAGAACAGCAGCGGGTCGGTGATGCGGTAGCGGGTGAAGCTGTCGACGATCAGCCGCCGCTGGTCGCCGAGGATCACCTCCTCGCCCGGCGCGTCGTAGTCGAGCAGGCGGCGGTCGAAGGCGATGACCGACTGGATGAAGGGGATCTTCACCTGCAGCCCCGGCTCGCGGATCACGCGGATCGGCTGGCCGAACTGGGTGATCAGCACCTGCTGCGTCTGGTGCACCGTGAACAGCGTGGAGGAGGCGACGACGAGCGCGACCGCCGCGATGATGCCGAGGATGAGGGTGCGGTTCATCGGTTGGCTCCGGCCGGGCGAGGAGGCGTGAAGGACGCGCCGGGCCCGGGCTGGGGCGGCTGCTGCGGCTGCTGCTGCTGCATCTGGCGCAGGGCCTGCGACGCCACCGGACCGCCGGCGCGCGGTTCCGAGAGGTTCAGCAGCGGCACCACGCCCTGCAGCCGGTCGTCGACCAGCACCTTCGGGTTGCGGCGCAGGATCTCCTCCATGGTCTCGAGGTACATGCGGCGCATCGTCACGTCCTGCGCGGCCTGGTAGGCCGTCAGGACCGAGACGAAGCGCTGCGCCTCGCCGCGGGCGCGGGCGACCTGGCTTTCGCGGAAGCCCTCGGCCTCCTGCACCATGCGCTCGGCCTCGCCGCGGGCGCGGGGGATGATGTCGTTGCGGTAGCTCTCGGCCTCGTTGCGGGCGCGCTCGCGGTCGGCATTGGCGCGCTGCACGTCGCGGAAGGCGTCGATGACCTGCGCGGGCGGGTCCACCTTCTGGAGCTGAACCTGCGTGATCTCCACCCCGGAGCCATACTGGTCGAGGATGGCCTGGGTGCTGCGCCGGACATCCTGCTCGATCTGGGCGCGTGCCTCGGTCAGCGCGGGCTGGATGGGCGTGCGGCCGATCACCTCGCGCATCACGCTCTCGGACGCGGACTTCACCGTGGCTTCGGGGTTGCGGGTGTTGAACAGGTACTCGCCGGCGTCGCGGATGCGCCAGAACACGGCGAAGTCGATGTCGATGATATTCTCGTCGCCGGTGAGCATCAGGCTCTCGGCGATCACGTCGCGCATCGCGACGGGCCGTGCGCCGGGGCCGGCCTCGGTGCCGGCGACGAAGCCGACATCGACCCGGTTGATGCGGGTGACGCGCGGCGTGGTGACGGATTCGACCGGCCAGGGGATGTGGTAGTTGAGGCCGGGCGGCGCGGTGCGGTGGAAGGCGCCGAAGCGCATCACCACGCCCTGCTCGTCCGGATCGACGCGGTAGAAGCCGGACGCCGCCCAGACGCCGGCGAGGACCACGCCGAGGATGGCGAGGCCCTTGCCGCCGGAGTTGCGCGGGAGGAAGCGGCGAACCGCATCCTGCGCCTGGCGGATGACGTCATCGAGATCGGGCCCGCGGCCGCCCCCCCCGCCGCCGCCGCCCGAAGGCGGCTGCGGCGATCCCCAGGGGCCACCCGGACGGGGGTTGCCCCAGGGGCTGGGTCCGCCGCTGCTGTTCCACGCCATAGGGCCCTCGCCCTCCTTCTCTCCCAGCGGGTGCTTCTGCCACGCCGCGACCCCATGCGGGAGGGGTGCAGCCGCGACGCCGAAGGTCCATATGGGGCGCGTCGCGAGGGAGGAACCCGTGAAGCGCGCGCCGGCGGACCGGCCCGGGCGTTGCGGTACCGACGCGGTGGGCGCGATATCGGACGGCATCGAGGATTTTTCAAGCGATGAGCGAGGCACTTGAGGCCGCGGTTCGCACCGCGTTGCGGCGCGTGCGCGACCCGGCGAGCGGGCGCGACGTGGTGGAGGCCGGCCTGGTGGACGGCCTGGCGGTGCGCGACGGGATGGTGCAGTTCGCCATCCAGGTCCCCCGCGACCGCGCGCGCGACTCCGAGCCGCTGCGCGCCGCCGCGGAGCGCGCCGCCGCCGCCGTGCCGGGCGTGCTCTCCGCCACCGTCGTGCTGACCGCGCACCGCGAGGCGCAGCCGGCAGCCGCGCCGCAGGCGCCCGGCCAGAAGGCGCAGCCCGGACAGGGCGCGATGCTGCTGCCGGAGGTCGGCGCGATCGTCGCCGTCGCCTCGGGCAAGGGCGGCGTCGGCAAGTCCACCACGGCGGTCAACCTCGCGGTGGCGCTGGCGACGCAGGGGCTGCGCGTCGGGCTGCTGGACGCCGACATCTACGGCCCTTCCCTGCCGCAGATGCTCGGCGCGCGGGAACGTCCGCGCGCCGAGGGCGGGCGCATCATCCCGATCGCGCGCTGGGGGCTGAAGGCCATGTCCATCGGCTTCCTGGTGGAGGAGGAGACCGCGATGATCTGGCGCGGCCCGATGGTGATGGGCGCGCTGGAGCAGCTGATGGGGCAGGTCGAGTGGGGCGCGCTCGACATCATGGTGGTGGACATGCCGCCGGGCACCGGCGACGCGCAGCTCACGATGAGCCAGCGCGTGCCGCTGGCCGGCGCCGTCATCGTCTCGACGCCGCAGGACGTGGCGCTGATCGACGCGCGGCGCGGCGTGCGCATGTTCGAGAAGGTCGGCGTGCCGGTGCTCGGCCTGATCGAGAACATGTCGTTCTGGTGCTGCCCGAATTGCGGCCACCGGGAGGAGCTGTTCGGCCATGGCGGCGCGCGGGAGGAGGCGGCACGGCTGGGCGTGGAGTTCCTCGGCGAGCTGCCGCTGAAGCTGGCGATCCGGCAGCTTGCCGATGCGGGCTCGCCGATCGTCGCGGCGCGGCCGGAGACGGAGGAGGCGCAGGCCTATCAGCGCATCGCCGCGCGGCTCGCGGAGAAGATCGCGGGGCGCGCGGGCGCGGCGGCGGGGCCGCGCATCGTCGTCGAGTAGATCGTCGCGGAGCAGCCGGGATCAGGCGGCGGGGAAGTCCTCCGGCCGGCGGCGGTGCCGCCGGCGGGCGCGAAGGCGGGCGAGGCTCTCGGCCAGCGCCGGCAGGACGAGCAGCGGCAGGGTGAGCACGGCGAGCAGCCCGAAGGCCGCGCCCCATTCGCGGCCGCCGAGCCAGAGCGCGACGCCGGCAAGGCTCCAGGTCACGGCATTTGCGGCGAGCCCGAGGGCCAGCGTCCAGCGCAGGCGCGAGACGCGCCGTGCGGCGCGGGCCGGATCCTCCCGCATCGTGCGGGCGGCGCCGCCCCCGCCCACCTCGTACAGCCGCGCCTGATCCACCCGGAAGGGCGGCGGCCGACCGGTCAGCGGCGGATCACCGTGAAGGGCACGGTGCCCCGCTTCCGCGCGCGGCGCAGGCGCCACCAGATGGAGACGGCGCCCACCGCGCCGGCGACGAGCAGCACCGGCAGGATCAGCCCGACGAAGACGACCGCGAGGCTCGCCAGGAGCAGCCCGCCGGCGACCAGCGCGACCAGGATCGCGACGCCGCCGACGCGGCCGAGAATGCGGTCCAGCGTGCCGGCGCGCGGGCGGGGCGCGGTGTCGCGGAACTCGCCCTCGGGCGTCATGTCGAGGACGGGCGGGGGGCGGTGCGGGTCCATGGCGCGGATGTTGCCCGGCCCGGGCGGGGGTTCAAGGGCGCGGCGGCGTCACGCCGTGTAACGGTCTCTCATCCCACCGGCGCCGCGTCCACCACCTGGAAGCAGGCGGCGGTGGTGTCGTTCCAGCTCTCGGCCCGCAGGTGGCCGGCGAGGTGGAGCTGGCCGCCGCCGAGCAGCGCCGAGGCCAGCGGCCCGTCCTTCGCGCGGAAGCAGATCGCCTTCAGCCGCGCGCCGCCGCCCTCGCCTTCCAGGAAGGCGCGGACGGTGGCGCCTTCCTTGCCCACGCGGTCGGCGCGCACCACGCGGGCGCGGGCGACGACGAAGACCGGCTCCTCGTTGCCGGCGCCGAAGGGGGCGAGGCGCGCCACCTGCTGCGCCATCTCGACGCTCGCGCCGGCGACGCCGACCGTGCCCTCCACGGCGAGGTCGGCGGCGCCGGGCAGCTCGGCCGCCTGGGACAGGCGCTCGTCGAGGAAGGCGTGGACCTCCCCCTCCCGCGCGCCGAGGAAGGAGAAGCCGGCGGCCATGGCGTGGCCGCCGCCGGTCTCAAGCAGGCCCATCTGCCGCGCCGCGATCACCGCGGCGCCGAGGTCGCAGCCCGGGACGGAACGGCCCGAGCCCTTGGCGAGGCCGCCCGCGAGGCCGGCGACGCAGGCGGGGCGGTTGAAGCGTTCCTTCATGCGCCCGGCGACGATGCCGACGACGCCGGGGTGCCACCCCTCCCCCACCACCAGCAGCACCGGGTGGCCGCGCTCGGCCTGGCGTTCGGCGGCGGCGAGGGCCTTGCCGAGCACCTCGCCCTCCACCTCCTGGCGGCGGCGGTTCACGGCGTCGAGCGTCTCGGCCATGGCGCGGGCCTCGACGGGGTCGTCCTCGACCAGCAGGCGGAGGCCGAGATCGGCCTCGGCGATGCGGCCGGAGGCGTTGATGCGCGGGCCGAGGAGGTAGCCGAGGGTGTGCGCGCTCGGCGCGTCGCGCGCGCCGGCGACGTCGAGCAGCGCGGCGATGCCGGCGCGGTCGCGGCGGGCCATCACCTTCAGCCCCTGCGCGACGAGGGCGCGGTTGAGGCCGGTGAGCGGCATGACGTCGCAGACGGTGGCGAGGGCGACGAGGTCGAGGAGGTGGCGGAGGTCGGGCTCGGGGCGGGCGGCGAAGGCGCCGCGGCGCCGCAGCTCCCGCAGCGTCGCGACGCCGGCGAGGAAGGCGACGCCGGCGGCGCAGAGGTGGCGAAGGCCGCTGGCGCAGTCCAGCCGGTTCGGGTTCACCGCGGCGCGGACGCGCGGCACCGCGCCTTCCGCCTTGTGGTGGTCGAGGATGACGATGTCGGCGCGCCCTTCGGCCGCCGCCAGCGCGGCGGCGGCGGCGATGCCGCAATCGACCGTGACGATGAGCGTCGCGCCGCGGTCGCAGAGGCGGGCGATGGCGGCGGCATTCGGCCCGTAGCCCTCGGCGATGCGGTCGGGGACGTAGTGCGAGACGCGGCAGCCGAGGTCGCGCAGCAGCCGGACGACGAGCGCGCCGGCGCAGGCGCCGTCCACGTCGTAGTCGCCGAACACGGCCACCGTCTCGCCCCGCGCGGCGGCATCGGCGAGGCGGGCGGCGGCGGCGTCCATGTCGCGCAGGCAGGACGGATCGGGCAGCAGCGCGCGCAGCGTCGGTTCGAGGAAGTGGGACGCGTCCTCGACGCCGACGCCGCGGGCGGCGAGCAGGCGGCCGACCAGCTCCGGCAGGCCGAGGCGCTGCGCGATGCCGAGGCCGGTCCGCGCCTCGCCGGTGCGCCAGATCCAGCGGCGGCCGGTGGCGCTGCGGGCGATGCCGAGGGCGGGGGCGTCGAGCAGCCCGTCCATCACGGCCGCGCCGCGCCGGTCTTCATGCGCGGAACGCCGCGGGCTTGAGGGCGAAGTTGTGGTGCCCCTCGACGTAGCGCACCGTGCCGGACTTCGAGCGCATGACGATGGAATGCGTCACCGCGCCGGCGCCGAAGTGGCGCACGCCCTTCAGCATCGGGCCGGTGGTGACGCCGGTGGCGGCGAACATCACCTCGCCGCGGGCCATGTCCTCCAGCCCGTAGATGCGGTTGGGGTCGGTGATGCCCATCTCCCGCGCGCGGGCGATCTGCTCCTCGTTCTCGAACAGCAGCTTGCCCTGCATCTGGCCGCCGATGCAGCGGAGCGCCGCGGCGGCGAGCACGCCTTCCGGCGCGCCGCCTGACCCCATGTAGATGTCGACGCCGGTTTCGGGCTGCGACACGGCGACGACGCCGGAGACGTCGCCGTCCGAGATCATCATGATGCGCGCGCCGGCGGCGCGGCAGCGCTTGACGATCTCCTTGTGGCGGTCGCGGTCGAGGAGGCAGACGACGAGGTCGGAGACGTCGCGGTCCTTCGCCTTGGCGAGGTTGCGCAGGTTCTCCTCGACGGAGGCGTCCATGTGCACGACGCCCGGCGGCAGGTCCGGGCCGACGGCGAGCTTCTCCATGTAAATGTCGGGCGCGTGGAGGAAGCCGCCCTTCTGCGCGAGCGCGACCACGGCCATGGCGTTCGGGCCGCCCTTGGCGGTCAGCGTCGTGCCCTCCAGCGGATCGACGGCGATGTCGAGCTCGGGGCCGCCGCCGGCGCGGGCGTAGAGGCCGACCTTCTCGCCGATGTAGAGCATCGGCGCCTCGTCCATCTCGCCCTCGCCGATCACGACGGTGCCGGAGATGGCGACGGTGTCGAAGGCCTTGCGCATCGCCTCCACCGCGGCGCCGTCGGCGGCGTTCTTGTCGCCCTTGCCCATCCAGCGGCTGGCGGCGAGCGCCGCGGCCTCCGTCACGCGGACCAGCTCCAGCGCCAGGTTGCGGTCGACATGGACCTGGCGGTTGGTGTCACCCATCACTCTCTTTCTCCCGGCCGGATGTCAGCTCAGATGCTCGATGCGGATCAGGGCGGGCTTCTCGACGACCGCCTCCAGCGCCTCGATGCGGTTGAGGGCGGCGCGCATCGCGCTTTCCTCGCAATCATGCGTGGTCACCACCACCGGCACCGCCTCGCCCGGCGCGCGGCCGCGCTGGATCATGGATTCGAGGCTGATGGCGTGGTCGCGCAGCGCGGCGGTGACGTCGGCGATCACGCCGGGCCGGTCCACCACCATCAGGCGCAGGTAGTAGGCGCCGCTGCGCCGGTCCATCGGGATCGCCGGCAGCGTCGAGAGCGCGCCGTTGGCCGAGCCCCAGACCGGCGTGCGGCGGCCGCGGGCGATGTCGATGAGGTCGGCGGCGACGGCGGAGGCGGTGGGGCCGGCGCCGGCGCCGCGGCCCTCCAGCACGACCCGGCCGCAGAAATCACCCTCGGCCACCACCGCGTTGAACACGCCCTCGACCCGCGCGATGGGGTGGGAGAGCGGGACCATGCAGGGATGCACGCGCGTCTCGATGCCCGCCTCGGCGCGGCGGGCGATGCCGAGGAGCTTGATGCGGTAGCCGAGTTCCTCCGCCAGCCGGATGTCGAGCGCGGAGACGGCGCGGATGCCCTCGACATGCACGGCGCCGAAATCGACCGGGCGGCCGAAGGCAAGGGCGGCGAGGATCGCGAGCTTGTGGGCGGCGTCCACGCCGTCGACGTCGAAGGAGGGATCGGCCTCGGCGTAGCCGAGCTTCTGGGCTTCCGAGAGCGCCTCGGCGAATTCCCGCCCGCGCTCGCGCATCGTGGTCAGGATGTGGTTGCAGGTGCCGTTCAGGATGCCGAGCACGCGGGAGAGGTCGTTGCCGGCCAGCCCCTCGCGCAGCGCCTTGATGGCGGGGATGCCGCCGGCGACCGCGGCCTCGAAGCCCAGCGGCACGCCCCTGCTCTCGGCCATCGCGGCGATCTCGGCGCCGTGGACGGCGAGCAGCGCCTTGTTCGCCGTCACCACGGGCTTGCCGGCCGAAAGGGCGGCGCGGACGAGGTCGGCGGCGGGGCCCCCAGTGCCGCCGATCAGCTCCACCACCACGTCCACGTTCGGATCGTGCGCAAGGGCCGGCGCCTCCTCGTACCAGCGCAGGCCGGAGAGGGAGACGCCGCGGTCGCGCGTGCGGTCGCGCGCCGAGACGGCGGTGACGGCGATCGGCCGGCCGGCCCGGGCGGCGACGGTCGCGGCGTTGTCGCGCAGCAGGGCGAGCAGGCCGGCGCCGACCGTGCCGAGGCCGGCGACGCCGACGGCGAGGGGCTTGGTCATGGCGGGCAGTTCAGCGCCATGCGGCCCGCGTCGTGCCAAAGGCACGCCTGCGGCGCGACACGGGCCGAGGCCGCGACCGCGGCCCGCCGCGTGCGCGGCGAAGCCAAGGCCGCGGATGCGGCCGCCCGGCGTCTGAGGGCACAAGCAAGGACTCTCATGCGGCGTCGACCTCCACCGCGTCCACCGGGCCGGCGTTGTCGGTGCCGAGGAAGGCCTTGATGCCGCGCAGCGCCTGGCGGATGCGCTGCGTGTTCTCGACGAGCGCGATGCGGACATGGGCGTCGCCGTGCTCGCCGAAGCCGATGCCGGGCGCGACGGCGACCTTCGCCTTGGCGAGCAGCAGCTTCGCGAAGTCGACGCTGCCGAGGTGGCGGAAGCGCTCGGGGATCGGGGCCCAGAGGAACATGGAGCCGGCCGGCGACGGCACGCCCCACCCCGCCGCGGCGAGCCCCTTCACCAGCACGTCGCGGCGGGCGCGGTAGAGCTCCCGCATCTCCGCCACGCAATCCTGCGGGCCGTTCAGCGCGGCGGCGGCGGCGACCTGGATGGGGGCGAAGGCGCCGTAGTCGAGGTAGCTCTTCACCCGCGCGAGCGCGGCGATGAGGCGGGGGTTGCCGGCGGCGAAGCCCATGCGCCAGCCCGGCATGTTGTAGGTCTTGGACATGGAGGTGAACTCCACCGCCACCTCCTTCGCGCCCGGCACCTCCAGGATGGAGGGCGGCGGGTCGCCGCCGAAGTAGATCTCGGCATAGGCGAGGTCGGAGAGGACGAAGATCTCGTGCCGCCGCGCGAAGGCCACGACCTCCCTGTAGAAGTGGCGGTCGGCGAGGAGCGCGGTGGGGTTGGAGGGGAAGTTCACGATCAGCGCCGTCGGCTTCGGCACGGAGTGCTTCACCGCGCGGTCCAGCGCCGCGAGCATCTCGTCGTCCGGCGTGTGGGGGACGGAGCGGACGGAGGCGCCGGCGAGGACGAAGCCGAACTGGTGGATCGGGTAGGACGGGTTCGGCACGAGGATGGTGTCGCCCGGGGAGGTGATGGCGGCGGCGAGGTTGGCGAGGCCCTCCTTGCTGCCGAGGGTGGCGACCACCTCCGTCTCGGGGTCGAGCTTCACGCCGAAGCGGCGGGCGTAGTAGCCGGCGAGCGCCCTGCGCAGGCCGGGGATGCCCTTCGACAGCGAATAGCGATGGGTGCGCGGGTCGGCCACGGCCTCGACCAGCTTGGCGACGATGTGCGGCGGCGTCGGGCTGTCGGGGTTGCCCATGCCGAGATCCACGATGTCCTCCGCCGCCGCGCGGGCCCTGGCCTTGGCCGCGTTGACCTCGGCGAAGACGTAGGGCGGCAGGCGCCGGATGCGGTGGAACTCCTCGGTCATCGTCGGGTGTCCGTGATTCGAGGCGCGCAGCATAGCGGAGCGCGGCGCGCTGCGGGAGGCGCGCTCAGTTCGGGCGGGGCGCGAGCAGGTCGGCGGAGGGCGGCGGCGGCGCCAGGAGATCTCCGGCGGGCGGGGGCGGCGGCGCGGCGAAGCCGGGCGCGGCGGCCGGGGCGGGTGCGGCGGTCCCCCCCGGCGCCGGCGCCGCCGGGGGGGCGGCGGGCGCGACGCGCACCGGCGGCACGGCGGCGAGCCGCGGCGGCGCGGGCGGCCCGCCCTCGGGCACGGCCGGCGCCGCGGGGCCGGCGCCCGGCAGCAACTCGGCCCGCGACCGCGTGCGGTCCTCGGCGAGGCTGGCGGAGAGGGCGGCGCGGGTCGCGGCATCGGGCGGCACCGGGCGGGCCGGGACGCTGGCGAGGTTGGGATAGGGCTGGTCGAGGCCGGGCGGCGGCTCCCGCCCCTCCAGGTGGCGGCCGAACAGGTTGCCGATCGCGACGCGCGGATCGATGTCGCGGGGGACGCCGCCCGAGCAGGCGCCGAGCCCGAGCGCGAGCAGCGCGATTGCGGCGGGGCGTGCTTGATCGTGCATCCGGCCGCACATAGCTTTGCCTTGGGTTCCGTGAGGTCCGACGCGCGGGCGCATGGTTTCCCGATCCTTCGTGGGCCAGGGTTAGCCCGAAGCGGGTGCCGGCGGAAGCGCCGGTCCGCGGGGCCGTCGGGGCCGGCGGACAAGAGCAGGTTGAAGGCAGGGCGGATGACGCAGGATCTCCGGGACGACAAGACGGCCTTCCGCCTGCCCGATCCTGCGCTGGTTTCCCGCACCATGGCCGACGTGGCGGAGCGCGGGCAGCGGATCGTCACGGATTTCCTGAAGCGCCAGGCGGAGGCGGGCACGAAGGGCCCGGACCCGCTGAACATCGGCTCCGCCTTCCTCGAGATGACGGCGCGGCTGATGGCCAATCCCGCGCGGCTGATGCAGGCGCAGATCGGCTTCTGGCAGGACTATCTGACGCTCTGGCAGAACACGGCGCGGCGGATGATGGGCGAGCCGGTCGGCCCGGTGATCGAGGAGCCGAAGGGCGATCGCCGCTTCAAGGACGAGGCGTGGCGGGAGAACGAGGTCTTCGACTTCATCCGGCAGTCCTACCTGCTCTCGGCCCGCTTCTTCACCAACGTCGTGCAGGGCGCGGAGGGGCTGGACCAGAAGACCGCGCAGAAGGTCGATTTCTACACGCGCCAGTTCGTGGACGCGATGAGCCCCTCAAACTTCCTGATGACCAACCCCGAGGTGCTGCGCCGGACCGCCGAGACGGGCGGCGAGAACCTGCTGAAGGGGCTGTCCAACCTGCTGTCCGACCTGGAGCGCGGCAAGGGCCAGCTGCGCATCCGCATGACCGACGACAGCAAGTTCAAGGTCGGCGAGAACATCGCGGTGACGCCCGGCAAGGTGGTGTTCCGCACGGAGCTGATGGAGCTGATCCAGTATTCGCCGGGCACCGAGACGGTGCTGAAGCGGCCGCTGCTGATCCTGCCGCCCTGGATCAACAAGTTCTACATCCTCGACCTGCGGCCGAAGAACAGCTTCATCCGCTGGGCCGTCGAGCAGGGCCACACGGTGTTCGTCTGCTCCTGGGTCAACCCGGACGAGCGGCTGGCCGAGAAGGGCTTCGACGACTACATGCGCGAGGGCCCGTACGCCGCGCTCGACGCCATCGAGAAGGCGACGGGCGAGCGGGCGGTGAACGCGATCGGCTACTGCCTCGGCGGCACGCTGCTGGCCTCCACGCTGGCGCACATGGCGGCGCGCAAGGACACGCGGATCAAGTCCGCGACCTATTTCGTGACGATGACGGATTTCGAGGAGGCCGGGGAGCTCGGCGTCTTCATCGACGAGGAGCAGCTCCAGGGTCTCGAGGAGTCGATGCAGAAGCGCGGCTACCTGGAGGGGCGCGAGATGGCGACCACCTTCAACATGCTCCGCGCCAACGACCTGATCTGGTCCTTCGTGGTGAACAACTACCTGCTGGGGCAGGAGCCCTTCCCGTTCGACCTGCTCTACTGGAACGACGACAGCACGCGCATGCCGGCGCGGATGCACAGCTTCTACCTGCGCCGCATGTACCAGCAGAACGACCTGGCGAAGCCGGGCGGCATCGAGCTGGACGGGGTGCCGCTCGACCTGCGGAAGATCAGGCTGCCGACCTACATGATCTCGACGCGGGAGGACCACATCGCGCCGTGGAAGAGCACCTACCGCGCGACGCAGCTCTATGCCGGCAAGGTGCGGTTCGTGCTGGCGGCGTCGGGCCACATCGCGGGCGTGGTGAACCCGCCGGAGAGCGGTAAGTACAGCCACTGGGTGAACGAGGAGCTGCCCCCCGACCCGGAGGAGTGGTTCCGCGGCGCGACGGAGCTGGCGGGGTCCTGGTGGCCGGACTGGCAGCGCTGGGTGACCTCGCTCGACAAGGCGACCGTGCCGGCGCGGGTGCCGGGCGAGGGCGGGCTGCCGGCCCTTGGCGATGCGCCGGGCGAGTACGTGAAGGTGATGGCGAAGGATTGAGGCGGGGGCGGATGCCCCCTGCCCCGCTCAGTTCCGCTGCAGCAGCGCCCGCAGGTCATGCGCCAGGCGCTCGAGGTCGTCGAGCGCCTCGCGCAGCGTGTCGGCGGCGTCCATCTCCTCGCGCGCGGGCTCGTCGAGCGGCAGCTCGGGCACCTCGTCCAGGCCGCCCTCGCGCAGCAGGCGCTGCACGCCCTTGATCGTGTAGCCCTGGGTGTAGAGCAGGTCGGAGATGCGCTTCAGCAGCGCGATGTCCTCCGGCCGGTAGTAGCGGCGGCCGCCGCCGCGCTTCAGCGGCTTGAGCTGCGGGAACTTCGTCTCCCAGAAGCGCAGCACATGCTGCGGGATCTGCAGGTCGTCCGCTACCTCGCTGATCGTGCGGAAGGCGGTGGGCGCCTTGCGCGGGCGTGGGCGCAGCGGGTCGCCATTCGCCTCCGCGGCGTCGTCGCTCATGCCTCGGCGGTCCGGCTGCCGGCCGCGGCCTTGCCGGCGAGGCCGGGGTTCAACTCGGCGCGGAGCACGTGGGAGGGCCGGAAGGAGAGCACCTTGCGCGGCAGGATCGGCACTTCCACGCCGGTCTTCGGGTTGCGGCCGACGCGCCTGCCCTTCTGGCGCACGACGAAGGAGCCGAAGGCGGAGATCTTCACCGCCTCGCCGGCGGCGAGGGTGGCGGACATGCGTTCCAGCACCGTCTCCAGCAAGGCGGCGCTCTCGTTCCGCGACAGGCCCACCTGCGCGTAGATCGCCTCCGCCAGATGCGCCCGCGTGATCGTCTTCATGCTGCAGCCGACCCCCGCAAGCCCCTCAAAGGACGAGAAAAGCGGGGAAAGGGACGGGCGTCAACCGCTGCGTGCGGGGCGGCGTCGCCTGCCCCCTCAGCACCGTGGCGCAAGCCCTTGTGCCTATTCGATGCGGAAGGCGTCGGGGATGCGGCGGAGCCGGCCGGCGGGGTCGGCGAGGATGAGGTCGAAGCGGATGCCGGCGGCGCCGTGGCCGGGATGGGCGGCGAGCCACGCCTCGGCCGCGGCGAGGAGCCGGGCGCGCTGCGGGGGCAGCAGCGCCTGCGCGGCCTCGGCGAGGGTGGGGCGGGACTTCACCTCGACGAAGAGGAGCAGCCCGTCGCGCTCGGCGACGAGGTCGATCTCGCCGGCCGGCGTGCGGGCGCGGCGGGCGAGCACGGCGAAGCCCTCGGCCGTCAGCGCGGCGGCGGCGGCGTCCTCCGCATGGCGTCCGCGACTGTCACGGGCGCGGCGGATTTGCGGGGCGTCCATCATGGCCTAGCCTCTGCCACGGGATCGGGAGAACCGGAATGCCTTGTCGCGCCGCGGCCTGGATGGTGCTGCTTCTGCTCGCCGGGCCGGCGGCCGGGCAGCCGGCGCGGCAGATGGTGGTGGCGCCGAACCCGCACGCCGCGGCGGCGGGGCGCGAGGCGCTGCGCGCGGGGGGCAGCGCGCTGGATGCGGCCATCGCCTCGGCGGTGATGCTGACGCTCGTGGAGCCGCAGGCGTCCGGCATCGGCGGCGGCGGGCTGATGCTGCATTTCGAGGCGGAGAGCGGCGCCCTGCAGGCCTGGGACGGGCGGGAGAGCGCGCCGGCAAGCGCGACGCCCGCGCTGTTCCTGCGGCCGGACGGGCATCCGCAGGCCGGCCAGCCGATGGGCTTCGCCGAGGCGATGGAAGGCGGCCGGTCCGTCGGCGTGCCGGGGCTGCTGCGGATGCTGGAGGCGGCGCATCGCGAGCATGGCAGGCTGCCCTGGCCGGCGCTGATGGAGCCAACGATCCGGCTGGCGGAGGCGGGGTTCGAGGTCTCGCCCCGGCTGTCGGCGGCGATCGGGGCGAATGCCGCGAGCCTGCGGCGGAACGCGGCGGCGCGGGCCTACTTCCTCGACGGCGAGGGCAATCCGTGGCCGCCCGGGCACCGGCTGCGCAACCCGGAGCTGGCGGCGGTGCTGCGCGCCGTGGCGGCGGAGGGGGCGGAGGCGATGCATCGCGGCCCGGTCGCCGCCGACATCGCGGTGGCGGTGCAGGGCCATGCCAATGCCGGCGGGATGACGGAGGCGGACCTCGCGGCCTATGCGCCGCAGCGGCGGACGGTGGTGTGCCAGCCCTATCGCGGCTTCCGGGTGTGCGGGATGGGGCCGCCGACCTCGGGCGGGATCGCGGTGGGGCAGATCCTCGGGCTGCTGGAACACCAGGAGATGCGGGGCCACGACCCGCGCGGGGCGGATGCGGCGCACCTGCTGGCGGAGGCGGGGCGGCTGGCCTTCGCGGACCGCAACCTGTTCCTGGCCGATGACGCGTTCGTCCGCGTGCCGGTGCGCGGGCTGCTCGACCCGGCCTACCTGACGGTGCGGGCGCAGATGATCGACCGGGACCGCGCGATGGCGCCGCCGCGGGCCGGCAACCCGCCCTGGCGGGAGGCGGCGCTGGCGCCGCAGGCGGAGGAGTTCGGCGCGGGGACGAGCCATGTGGCGGCCGTGGACCGCTGGGGCGATGCGGTGTCCCTGACGCCGACCATCGAGGCGGTGATGGGATCGCGCGTGATGGTGCGCGGCTTCCTGCTGAACAACCAGCTCACCGACTTCGCCTTCGTGCCGGCCGCGGAGGGGCGGCCGGTGGCCAACCGGGTGGAGGCGGGGAAGCGCCCGCGCTCCTCCACCGCGCCGACGGTGGTGCTGGATGGCGGCGGGCGGCTGGCGGCGGTGCTCGGCTCGGCCGGGGGGGCGCGGATCATCGGGCATGTCGCGCAGACGGCGGTGGCGCTGCTGGACTGGGGGATGGCGCCGGAGGAGGCGGTGCGGCTGCCGCGGGTCGGCGTGATCGGCACCGGGCCGGTGGAGCTGGAGGCGGGGACGCCGGCGGCGGCGCTCGGCCCGGCGCTGGAGGCGCGCGGGCACCGGGTGGATGTGCGGGAGAACGTCTCCGGCCTGTCGGTGATCCGGGTGACGCCCGAAGGGCTGCTGGGCGCGGCGGATCCGCGGCGCGAGGGTGTCGCCCTCGGCGACTGAGGGGCGGCTCGTGCGTTGGGCCGCCGGAATCCGACAAACCCAACGGAGAGAGAGAGATGCGCATTCCCATGCTGGCCCTGGCGGCCGCCCTCGCCGCCCCTGCCCCCTTCGCCGCGGCGCAGGAGACGCGGGAGATCGGGCATGTGAACACGGCGATCACCAACCTCGGCCTGACCCGCAGCCACCGCGTGGTGGTAGAGCGGTTCGACGATCCGGAGGTGCGGAACGTCTCCTGCTACATCAGCCAGGCGCGCACGGGCGGCGTGTCCGGGATGCTCGGCGTGGCGGAGGATCCGGCGCGGTTCGCGCTGAACTGCACGGCGACGGGGCCGGTCGAGGTGTCGCAGGGCGCGCGCCGCGGCGACCGCGGGGAGCAGGTGTTCGAGAGCAACACGAGCCTGTTCTTCAAGGAGACGCGGGTGCACCGGTTTGTCGACGAGGAGCGGCGCGTGGTGGTGTACCTCGCCTGGTCGACGCGGCTGGTGGATGGCAGCCCGTACAACGCGATCGCGGCGGTGCCGATCAGGTAGGGCGAAGCCTCCGGCGCCCGGGCGCTCACGCGAAACCCTCGAGCACGATCTTGCCGCGGGCCGTGCCGCCCTCCAGCAGCGCGTGCGCCCGGCGGAGATTGGCGGCGGTGATCGGGCCCAGGTGCTCGGCCAGGGTGGTGCGCAAGGCTCCGGCATCGAGCATCCGGCTCACCTGGGCCAGCAGGCGGTGCTGCTCCTCCATGTCCGGGGTGGCGTGCATGGAGCGGGCAAACATCAGCTCCCAATGCACCGAAGCGGCCTTGCCCTTGAGCAGGCGGATGTCGGGCGCGGCGGCGGGGTCGTCGATGAGGCAGACCGCGCCCTGCGGGGTGAGCAGGTCGCAGATCGCGGGCCAGTGCCGATCGGTGTGGGTGGTGGCGAAGACGTAGGGCACCGGCGACCCGAGGGCACGGAGCTGCGCGGGCAGATCGCCCGCATGGTCCACCACGTCGTGCGCGCCCATCGACCGTGCCCAGTCCGCGCTGGCGGGCCGCCCGGCGGTCGCCACCACCCGCAGGCCGGTGAGCTGCCGGGCGAGCTGCACCGCGATGGAGCCGACGCCGCCGGCGCCGCCGAGGATGAGGATGGCGTCGTCGCGCCGGGTGCCGCAGCGCGGCACGCGCAGCCGGTCGAACAGCGCCTCCCAGGCGGTGATGGCGGTGAGCGGGACGGCGGCGGCCTCGGCGAAGGAGAGCGAGGCGGGCTTCGGCCCGACGATGCGCTCGTCGACCAGGTGCAGCGCGGCGTTGGTGCCGGGGCGCGTGATGTCGCCGGCGTAGAACACCGCGTCGCCCGGGCGGAACAGCACGGCCCCGGGCCCCGCTGCGCGCACGACCCCGGCGGCGTCGTAGCCGAGCACCTTCGGCGTGCCGGCAGGGTCGGTGCGGAGGCGGACCTTGCAGTCGACGGGGTTCACCGAGACGGCCCGGACCTCGACGAGCAGGTCTCGGCCGGCGGGCGGGGGCGGGTCCGGCAAATCCAGGTCCTGCAACGCCGCCGGGTCGGTCACGGGCAGGCTTCTTGTGTAGGCAACAGCCTTCATGGGGGGCTCCTGTCGGCGTCGGGGTTGCCGTGAAGCTGGATTGCCAAGCGGTGGTTGAAAACAGGCGGTGTCCGCGAAAGACTTTCAACCGATGCTCGGCAATCCGCCCTTCGAGCTCTCCGACCTCCGCCTGTTGGCGCGGATCGCGCAGGCCGGCAGCCTGACGGCGGCCGCGAGGATGCTCGGCCTGACGCCCGCGGCCGCCAGCCGGCGGCTGGGCGAGCTGGAGGCGCGGATCGGCCTGCGGCTCTTCGCACGGACCACGCGGCGGCTGCGGCCCACCGCGGAGGGCGAGGCGTTCCTGCCACACGCCGAAAGGGTGCTGGCCGCGGCCGCGGAAGCGGAGGCGGCGCTGGCGCCGCGCGCCCCGGGCAGCCTGTCGGGCCTGCTGCGGCTGACCGCGCCGGCCACCTTCGGCCGCAAGGTGCTGGCGCCGATCCTTGGCCGGCTGCTGGCGGAGCACCCGGCGCTGCGGCTCGACCTGCTGCTGACCGATACGGTGCTCGACCTCGTGGAAAGCGGGCGCGACGCGGCGGTCCGGATCGCGCCGCTGACGGGGCAGACCCTGCTTGCGCGGCGGCTGGCGGAGAGCCAGCGCGTGCTCTGCGCCTCACCGGCCTATCTGGCGCGCCGGGGCATGCCCGAGAGCACGGAGGCGCTGGCACGGCATGATGGCCTGCTGCTGCACGCGGTCGATGGCTGGAACCTGCTGCTGCCTGGCGGCCCGCGGCGCCTCCGGCCGCTGCCGCGGATGGCGAGCAACAGCAACGAGGCGCTGCGCGAGGCGTGCCTCGCCGGGCTCGGCATCGGGCTGCACTCCACCTGGGACGTGGGCGGGCATCTTCGCCGCGGCGAGCTGGTGGCGCTGCCGGACAGCCTCGGCAGGCCCGAGCCGCTGGGGATCTGGCTCGTCCTGCCCGGCGCGCCGGCCGCTTCGGTGCCGGCCCGCGTGCGGGCGCTGGCGGAGGTGCTGGCCGGGAGCCTCGCGCCGGTTCCGCCCTGGGAGCGGCCGCCCGACGGCGCAGCGCCCTGATCCGGGCCGGTGTCAGGCCCGGCGCGGCGCCGCAGAGGGGTTGGATCCGATCTCGGCGACGGTGCGCTGCCAGGCCGCCAGACGCTCGGGGCCGGTCGGGTGGGTGCGGAGGAGGCCCGGCCGGTCGGAGCGGCCGGCGAGCTGGGCGAGGCGCACCCAGATGCGGCCGGCCTGATCGAGGTCGTAGCCGGCGCGGGCGACGAGGAAGGCGGCGAGGTAGTCGGCCTCGCGCTCCTCGGCCTGGGAATAGGCGAGCCGCGCGGCGCCGCCGCCGAGCTGCGCCCCGGCCTGCGCCAGCGCGTCGCCGCCGAGATAGCCGCCGAGCAGCGCGCCGGCGAGGCCGCCGAGCTGGGTGCGCGTGCCGGCCCGCTGCACGTGCCGGGCCAGGTGGTGGCCGAACTCATGCGCGACCACCGCCGCCAGCTCGGCGTCGTTGGCGACGAGGTCGATCATGCCGGAGGTGACGCCGACGACGTCGGTGTCGGTGGCGAAGGCGTTCGGCTCCTCCGCGGTGGAGAGGCCGATGCGGAAGGCGCAGCCGGGGCGGCCGTACTCCCGGCACAGCGCGTCATTCGCGCCGGCGACGCGGGAGCCGACGCGGCGGAGCATCGCCACCTCCTCCTCCCGCGAGCGGTCGGTGCGGCGGAGCGGCGCGGCGGCGCCGATGCTGCGCTGGGCGGCGGCGATGCTCCCGGCATCCACCGCCGGGATGGCGTGCTGCGGGCCGCAGGCGCAGAGCGCGGCGCCGCCGGCCAGGACGAACAGGCCGCGGCGAGGCAGCGCGGGCTCGCAGGCGAAGCGGGACGGCATGAGACCTCCGGCGGAACGGACTTGCCGGTCAGGACGCGGTTGCGGGCTCTCCGGTTTCCGCGATCAGGGGGCCGGGGCGGTCCCTGCCCTCCTCCACCGCGTGACAGGCGACGAGGGTGCCGGGCGTGCCGCGGGCGGGGATCATCTCCGGCCGCTCCTCCTTGCAGCGGGCGTTGGCGAGCGGGCAGCGCGGGTGGAAGGTGCAGCCGGGGGGCGGTGTGATCGGGCTCGGCACCTCGCCGCCGACGGGGATGCGCTGGCGGCCCGTCATCTCGAGGTCCGGGATCGCCTCCATCAGGGCGCGCGTGTAGGGGTGGCGGGGCGCGGTGAAGAGGGTCTCGGCCGGCGCCAGCTCCACCACCCTGCCGAGGTACATGACGCCCACGCGGTCGCTGACCTGGCGCACCACGGCGAGGTTGTGGCTGATGAAGAGGTAGGTCAGGCCGAGGCGGGCCTGGAGGTCCTTCATCAGGTTCAGGATCTGCGCCTGCACGGAGACGTCGAGCGCGGAGGTCGGCTCGTCGCAGACGAGGAATTCCGGGTTGGAGGACAGCGCGCGGGCGATCGAGATGCGCTGGCGCTGGCCGCCGGAGAATTCGTGGGGGTATTTCTGGCCGTCGAGCGGGGAGAGGCCGACGCCGGTCAGCAGCTCGGCCACGCGCGCCTCGATGGCGGCGTCGCCCTTCAGAAGGCCGAAGGCGCGGATCGGCTCGGCGATGATGTCGCGGACGCGCCAGCGCGGGTTGAGGCTGGCGTAGGGGTCCTGGAAGATCATCTGCATGCGGCGGCGCTGCGTGCTGTCGGCGCGGGCCTCGGCGAGGTCGAGGCCGTCGAACAGCACCCTGCCGCGGGTCGGCGGGTAGAGGCCGACGACGAGGCGGGCGACGGTGGACTTGCCGCAGCCGGATTCGCCCACCAGCGACAGCGTCGTGCCCCTCGGGATGTCGAAGGTGACGCCATCGACGGCGCGCAGCGTGCGCCGCCCCTCGCGCGAGAGCAGGCGCTGGATGAGCGGGCGGGAGACGTCGAAATGGCGCGCGAGGTCCTGCGCCTCCAGCATCGGGCGGGCGGCGCGCGGGTCGGTGGCGACGTCACGCATGGGCGGCGGCCCCGTCCGTGGCGCGGCGTTCCGAGGCGGGGTCGTAGAGCCAGCAGGCGGCGCGGGTGGCGCGGGCGGGCATCAGCTCCGGCCGCTCGGTCCGGCAGCGGCCGAACACCTCCGGGCAGCGGGGGTTGTAGGGGCAGCCCGGCGGGATGGCCGAGAGGCGGGGCATCGCGCCGTCGATCTGCGCGAGGCGGTCGAGGCGGTGGCTGATCGGCGGGATGGAGCCCATCAGGCCGGCGGAATAGGGGTGGGAGGCATGCTTCACCACGTCCCGCACGGCGCCGATCTCGACGATGCGGCCGGCGTACATCACGGCGACGCGGTCCGCGGTCTCGGCGATGACGCCCATGTCGTGGGTGACGAGCATCATCGCCGTCCCCTTCTCCCGCGCCAGGCGCTTCAGCAGCGCGATCACCTGCGCCTGGATGGAGACGTCGAGGGCGGTGGTCGGCTCGTCGGCCACGATCAGCTTCGGCTCGGCGCAGAGGGCGAGCGCGATGACCACGCGCTGGCGCATGCCGCCGGAGAATTCGTGGGGGTAGCTGTCGATGCGCTGCGCGGCGGCGGGGATGCCGACGAGCTCCAGCCATTCGATCGCCTTGCGCCGTGCCTCGGCCGGGGTGACCGGGAGGTGGGTGGTCATCGTCTCCACGAGCTGGCGGCCGACGGTGTAGAGCGGATTGAGGGTGGTCAGCGGGTCCTGGAAGATGGCGCCGATCTGGCGGCCGCGGATCGCGCGCATCTCCTTGTAGGGCAGGTTGTCGATGCGGCGGCCGTCGAGGCTGATGGAGCCGCCGGCGATCCGCCCGGGCGGCTCGAGCAGGCCGATGATGGCGGCGCCGGTCATCGACTTGCCGGCGCCGGATTCGCCGACCACGCCGAGCACCTCGCCCGGATGGATGTCGAAGGAGACCTCATCGAGCGCGACGAGGATACCGCGACGGGTCGGGAACTCGACGCGCAGGCTCTTCACCTGGAGCAGGGGCACGGTGTTGGACATCAACGGAGCTTCGGGTTGAGGGCGTCGCGCAGCCAGTCGCCCAGGAGGTTCACGGAGAGCACCAGCGTGATGAGCGCGAGGCCAGGGAAGATGGTGATCCACCATTCGCCGGAGAACAGGAAGTCGTTGCCGATGCGGATGAGGGTGCCGAGAGAGGGCTGGGTGGGCGGCACGCCGACGCCGAGGAAGGAGAGCGTCGCCTCCGTCAGGATGGCGAAGCCGAGCTGGAGGGTGGCGATGACGAGGACGGGGCCGAGCACGTTGGGCAGGACGTGCGAGCCCATGATGCGCAGGCGGGAGAGGCCGATGACGCGGGCGGCCTGCACGTATTCCTTGTTGCGCTCCACCATGGTGGAGCCGCGGACGGTGCGCGCGAAGGACGGCCAGTTGGAGAAGCCGATGGCGAAGATGACGACGTAGAGGGCGAGCTGGTCGTGCACGTCGCGCGGCAGGGCGGCGCGGACCAGGCCGTCGATCAGCAGGGCGATCAGGATGGTGGGGAAGGTCAGCTTGATGTCGGCGATGCGCATCAGAACCGCGTCGACCGTGCCGCCGAGGTAGCCGGCGGCGAGGCCGGCGCTGATGCCGAGGACGACGGACATGACGACGGCGCAGAAGCCGACGAGGAGCGAGACGCGGGCGCCGTACATGATGGCGGAGAGCACGTCGCGGCCCTGGTCGTCGGTGCCGAGGAGGTAGGCGGGATCGCCCTCCGCCTCCCAGGCGGGGGGCTTGAAGGCGTCCATGAGCTGGAGGGAGGCGAGGTCGAACGGGTTGTGCGGGGCGATCAGCGGCGCGAGCACCGCGCCGCCGATGCAGACCAGCGCCACCACGGCCGAGAGGACGGTGACGGGCGAGCGGGTGAAGGACCACCAGATGTCGCTGTCGAAGAAGCGTCGGACGGCGGCGGCCATGTCAGTGTCCTCCCTTGCCGCGGCCGATGCGCAGGCGCGGGTCCACCGCGTAGTAGAGCAGGTCCACGATCAGGTTGATGGTCACGAAGAGCAGCGCAATGAGCAGCAGGTAGGCGGCCATCACGGGGATGTCGGCGGCGCCGACCGACTGGATGAAGAGCAGGCCCATGCCGGGCCACTGGAACACCGTCTCCGTCACGATGGCGAAGGCGATGATGGCGCCGAGCTGGAGGCCGGTGATGGTGATGACGGGGACGAGCGTGTTCTTCAGCGCGTGGCCGAAATGCACGGCGCGGTTCGACAGGCCGCGGGCGCGGGCGAACTTGATGTAGTCGGTGCGCAGCACCTCCAGCATCTCGGCGCGGACGAGGCGCATGATGAGGGTGAGCTGGAGGAGGCCGAGGGTGATGGAGGGCAGGATCAGCGCCTTGATGCCGCCGGCGGTCAGGTAGCCGGTGTTCCACCAACCGAGCCGCACCGTGTCGCCGCGGCCGAAGGAGGGCAGCCAGCCGAGCCAGACGGAGAAGGTGAGGATCAGCAGGATGCCGATGAGGAAGGTGGGCAGCGACACGCCGACGAGGCTGAAGGTGAGGAAGAAGCGGCTGAGCCAGGAGTTGCGGTAGAGGCCGGTGTAGACGCCCATCGGCACGCCGATCAGGAGGGCGAGGAAGGCCGCGGTGAGCGCGAGCTCGAGCGTCGCGGGCGCGCGCTCCGCGATCAGGTCGATCACCGGGCGGGAGAGGCGGTAGGAGAGGCCGAACTCGCCCTGCGCGGCGTTCACGATGAAGCGCCAGTACTGGACGAAGAAGGGCTGGTCGAGGCCGAGGTCGCGGATCAGCGCCTGCCTCTGCGCCTCCGTGTAGTCCTGGCCGAGCATGATGGCGACCGGGTCGCCGACATAGGCGAACATGGCGAAGGCGATGAGCGAGACCGCCAGCATGACGGGCAGCGCCTGGAGGATGCGGGAGATGATGAAGGCGAACACTCGGGGGGATCCTGGGTGATGCGGTGCGGCGCTGGTAATGGCCCCCTGCCCCGTCCGACGCCTTCGGCGTCGGACCCCCGCAACCGCGGGGGAGGGTTGGGGCGGGGTGAGGAGGCTGGGCGTCAGTTCACGACCATCCAGCGGATGTAGGGCTGGTTGTTGGCGGCGTGGGGGATGGTGACGTTGCTCCGCATGGCCCAGGGGATCATCTGGTGGTGCAGCGGGATGTGGGGCACGTCCTCGCGGTAGAGGCGCAGCGCCTCCCGGATCGCGGCGGTGCGGGACTCGCCGCTCTCGGTCTTCATGCGCGCGATCAGCGCGTCCATGCGCGGGTTGGAGTAGCGGCCGTAGTTCCAGATGCCGTCGCCCTGCGCGCCGTTGCGGGTCGCGAGAAGGGACTGGAAGGAATAGAGCGCATCGAGCGTCGGCACGCCCCAGCCGAGCAGGTAGACGCTGGTGTCGTCGCGCTGGATCTGGGCGAAGAAGGGCGCGAGGGGCTGCGCCCTGACGCTCGTGCGCACCCCGATGCGGGCCCACATGGCGGCGACCGCCTGGCAGATCTGCTCGTCGTTGATGTATCGGTTGTTGGGACAGTCGAGCGTGACGCCGAAGCCGTTGGGGTAGCCGGCCTCGGCCAGCAGGGCGCGGGCGCGGGCGGGATCGTACGGCAGGCGCACATCCTCCTCCGCCGTGTGGCCGTTGACCTGGGGCGGGAAGAAGGTGCCGGTGACGATGCTCTGCCCGCGCATCGTCGTGCGGTGGATCGCCTGGATGTCGATGGCGTGGTACAGCGCCTGCCGCACGCGCAGGTCCTTGAACGGGTTGCGGCCGCGGATGTCGGCGTAGAGCAGCTCGTCGCGGAAGGTGTCCATCGCGAGGAAGATGGTGCGGACCTCCGGCCCCTCGATGACGCGGATGTTCGGGGCGGCGCGCAGGCGGTTCAGGTCCTGCAGCGGCGGGTCGAGGACGAAGTCGACCTCGCCGGAGAGCAGGGCGGCGATGCGCGTGGCGTCGCTGGCGATCGGGCGGAAGACGATCTCGGTGACGTTGCCCTGCGGCGTATCCGTCTCGCGCCAGCCGTACCACTCCTCGTTCCGGCGCATGACGGTGCGGACGTCGCCCTCGCGGCTGGCGAGGCGGAAGGGGCCGGTGCCGTTGGTGTTGCGGACGGTGTGCATCTCCTCCCGCTGGCGGGTGTTCTGCGGGCGGGTGGCGTTGTGCCGCTCGGACCAGGAGCGGGACATCATCATCACGGAGGCGAATTTGTTCGGCAGGATCGGGTCGGGGACCTTGGTGACGACGTCCACGGTGCTGTCGTCCACCTTCTCGGCGCGCTCCACCGTGTCGACGAAGATGCCGTAGTTGGAGGTGGGGGCGAGGGCGCGGGTGATGGAGAACACGACGTCGTCCGCCGTGAAGGGCTCGCCCTCATGGAAGCGGACGCCGCTGCGGAGATGGAAGCGCCAGCGCGTCGGCTCCACCTGTTCCCAGCGCGTGGCGAGGCCGGGGCGGAGCGTCAGGTCGGCGTTGCGGGCGATCAGCGGGTCGTAGATCTGCTGCAGCACCATGGTGACGGTGCCGACGTTCTGGCTGTGCGGGTCCATCGTGTTGGGGTCGCCCGCGGCGGCCCAGCGGACCGTGCGCGCCTCCGCCGCCCCGGCGGTGAGCGCGAGAAAGGCGGCGGCGGCCGCCATCCATAGCCTTCGCATCCCAGGTATCTCCCTGCCCCGGTTGCGGGTCGTTGCGCCCGCATGCCTGAAGCCCGTTTGCAATATCGCGCCCCGGGCGGGGGGAAAAGCCTTGAATCAGGCCGTGCCGCCGGGCGGCCGCGCCGCCGGGCCGGTGGCTGCCCACTCCTTCAGCAGGGTGAAGGCGACGGCGAGCACCACCGGTCCCAGGAAAAGGCCGAGGAAGCCGAAGGCAAGCACGCCGCCGATGGCGCCGAGCAGGGTGAGCAGCAGGGGCAGGTCGGCGCCGCGGCTGATCAGCCAGGGGCGGATGATGTTGTCCACCGAGGAGATGCCGAAGGCGCCGTAGAGGCCCATGAAGATGCCCCAGCCGACCTCGCCCTGGACGAGGAGCCAGATCGTCGCCGGGATCCAGACCAGCGGCGCGCCGACGGGGAAGATGGAGATCACGCCCGCGACGACGCCGAGGAGCACCGGCTGCGGCACGCCGGCGATCCACAGGCCGAAGGCGGTCATGATGCCCTGCACGATGGCGGTGCCGAGCAGGCCGTAGACCACGCCGCGCGTCACGTCGCCGGTGAGCTGGATGAGGCGGCGGGTGCGCGGGCCGGCCAGCTTCTCCATCGCCGCTTCCGCGTGCTGGGCCATGCGCGGCCCGTCGCGGTAGAAGAAGAAGGCCAGGAAGATGGCCAGCAGCAGCTCCGCCAGGCCGGAGAGGACGGCGAGCAGGACGGAGAGCGCGCTCTGCGCGATCGTCCCGGCGTAGGGGCGGATCGGCTCCAGCAGGCCGGCGATCGTGGCATCCCAGCCGAGCAGCCATTGCTGGATGTAGGGGCCGACCAGCGGCAGGCCGGAGAGGAAGGCGGCGAGGCCGGGCAGGCCGGTCAGCAGCAGGCGCTCCACCGCCGCGCGCAGCGCCTCCACATCCTCGCGGCTGGTGGGGGCGGCGAAGACGATGGGCAGGCCGATGAGCAGGAAGCCGAGCGCGACCATGATGCCGGCCGCGTAGCCGGCCGAGAGGCCGGTGCGCTCGCGCAGCAGGCGGAAGGCGGGCCAGGTGGTGAAGACGAGGATGACGGCCCAGAGAAGCGCGGAGATGAAGGGGCGGAGGACGAGGAAGGCGCCATAGCCGAGCAGCAGCAGGGCCATGAAGCCAAGCACGCGGGCGGGCCTGATCGGGGCTTGGTCCATTTCGCCGGCTTAGCGGGATTCGCGCGGCGGCGCACCCTGCGCGGGGCCGGCGGGGTTGCCCGCGGCCGGGGGAGCGGGCATCACCCCCCGTGACACGGGGGAGAGGAACATCCGGATGCCGCGCTTCGCCGCGAACCTGTCGCTGATGTTCACGGAGCTTCCCTTCCTGGACCGTTTCGGGGCGGCGGCGGCTGCCGGGTTCCGGGCGGTGGAGTTCCTGTTCCCCTATGAGCACCCGGCGGCCGAGATCGCGGCGCGGCTGAAGGAGCACGGGCTTTCCCAGGTGCTGTTCAACGCGCCGCCAGGCGACTGGGCGAAGGGCGAGCGGGGCAACGCCGCCCTGCCCGGCCGGCAGGCGGAGTTCCGCGAGGGCTTCCGCAAGGCGCTGGACTACGCGGCCGCGCTCTCCTGCCCGCGGGTGCATGTCATGTCCGGCCTGATGCCGGCTGGGGTGCCGCACGACACGATGACGGCGGTGCTGGCCGAGAACCTCGCCTGGGCGGCGGAGGGGGCGGCGCAGGCGGGCGTGAAGCCGGTGATCGAGCCGATCAACTGGCGCGACATACCGGGCTTCTTCCTGCACACCACGGACCAGGCGGCGGCGATCATCGAGGCGGTGGGGCCGGAGCGGGTCGGGCTGCAGTTCGACCTGTACCACTGCCAGATCACCGAAGGCGACATCGTGAAGCGCGTGGAGCGGCACCTGCCGCTGATCGCGCACATGCAGGTGGCGGACAATCCGGGCCGGAACGAGCCGGGCACCGGCGAGGTGAACTGGCCCTTCGTGTTCCGCCGCATCGACGAGCTGGGCTTCCGCGGCTGGATCGGCTGCGAGTACCGGCCGGCGGGAGAGACGGCGGCGGGCCTCGGCTGGTTCGGGCCCTACAGGCAGCAGGGATAGAGCGACATGGCGAAGATCGGCTTCATCGGCCTCGGCATCATGGGGCGCCCGATGGCGGGGCACCTGAAGGCGGCCGGCCACGAGGTGACGGTGGTGGAGCGGAAGAGCCTGACGGCCGATGACCGCGCCGCCTTCGCCGTGGCGCCGACCGCGAAGGCCGTGGCGGAGGCGTCCGAGGTGGTGATCCTGATGGTGCCGGACACGCCCGACGTGGAGGCGGTGCTGTTCGGCGCGGATGGCGTGGCGTCGGGGCTGAAGCCCGGCAGCCTGGTGATCGACATGTCGTCGATCAGCCCGACGGCGACCAAGGGCTTCGCGGCGCGCATCCGGGAGGCGGGCGGGGAGTATCTCGACGCGCCGGTCTCGGGCGGCGAGGTGGGGGCGAAGAACGCGGCGCTGACGATCATGGTCGGCGGGCCGCAGGCGGCGTTCGACCGCGCGCTGCCGCTGTTCCAGGCGATGGGCAAGAACATCACCCTGGTGGGCGAGGAGAACGGCGCCGGGCAGACCTGCAAGGTCGCCAACCAGATCATCGTCGCGCTGACCATCGAGGCGGTGGGCGAGGCGCTGGTGTTCGCGGCGAAGGCAGGGGCCGATCCGGCGAAGGTGCGCCAGGCGCTGATGGGCGGGCTCGCCACCTCCCGCATCCTGGAGCTGCATGGCGAGCGGATGATCAAGCGCACCTTCGCGCCGGGCTTCCGCATCGAGCTGCACCAGAAGGACCTGAACCTGGCGCTGCAGTCGGGGCGGGAGCTCGGGGTGGCGCTGCCGAACACGGCCTCGGCGGCGCAACTCTTTGCCGCCTGCGCGGCGGCGGGCGGCGCGGGGCTGGATCACTCCGCGATGGTGAAGGCGCTGGAGACGCTGGCGGCGCACAAGGTGGCGCCGGACGCGTAGCGCGGCGCCGCGGTGCGGTCCGCCTGCGCGGACCGCGCCGCAAGCCGCTACGCCGCGGGCGCGTCCATCCCCGGCTCCGGCATCGGGGGCAGCGGGTCGGAGGACGCACCCTCGCGCCAGCCCTGGCGCTCCTCGTACATCCGCCTGGCGAGCATCGCGGCGCCGGCGAGCCCGGCGCCGAGCGCCAGCCCCGCCGCGACGCCGCCGGCGAAGGCGAGGCCGCCCATCACCCCGGCGGTGCCGGTCATCATCCCCGTCGCGCAGCGCAGCAGCATGTGCGTGATTCCCTTCCGATCGGCGTCACTTGGTCCCGCAGGACGCGGCGGCAACGGGCACGGGCGGGACGGGCAACGGACGTTCCGCGGCGCAGGAGCACACGATGCCGCCATCGGCCAGGCGGTTCGGCATCGTGACCTCTCCGCAATGCGGGCATTCGACGGGATCGCCCCGCGTGCTGGTCACCATGGCGCCGCCCCCTCGCGGTTGCATCTACCGCCGCGTCGGCCTGCCCGGCAAGGCGGCCGTCTGGACGGGGCGATGACCCTTGGGCATGGTCCGGCCCCGCCGCCGGCGCGCGGCAGACCGCAAGAGGACAGCATGGCCAAGATCAAGGTGAAGACCCCGGTCGTCGAGATGGACGGCGACGAGATGACCCGCATCATCTGGGGGTTCATCAAGGACCGGCTGATCCTCCCGTATCTCGAGATCGACCTGAAGTACTACGACCTGGGCATCCAGTACCGCGACCAGACGGACGACCAGGTGACGGTGGATGCGGCGAACGCGACGAAGCAGTACGGCGTGGGCGTGAAGTGCGCGACGATCACGCCGGACGAGGCGCGGGTGAAGGAGTTCGGCCTGAAGAAGATGTGGCGGAGCCCGAACGGCACGATCCGCAACATCCTGGACGGCACGATCTTCCGCGAGCCGATCATCTGCAGCAACGTGCCGCGGCTGGTGCCGCACTGGACGAAGCCGATCGTCGTCGGCCGCCACGCCTATGGCGACATCTACCGCGCGGCGGAGACGAAGATTCCCGGCGCCGGGAAGGCGACGCTGACCTGGACGCCCGCGGGCGGCGGCGAGCCGGTGACGATGGAGGTGACGGAGTTCAAGGGGCCGGGCGTGCTGATGGGCATGCACAACACCAACGCCTCCATCGAGGGCTTCGCCCGCGCCTGCTTCAACTACGGCCTGGCGCGCGGCTACAGCGTGTACTTCTCGCACAAGAACACCATCCTCAAGGCCTATGACGGCCAGTTCAAGGACATCTTCCAGGCGGTCTTCGACGCCGACTTCAAGGCCGAGTTCGACAGGCGCGGGCTGGTCTACGAGCAGCGGCTGATCGACGACATGGTGGCGAGCGCGCTGAAGTGGGAAGGCGGCTACATCTGGGCCTGCAAGAACTACGACGGCGACGTGCAGTCCGACATCGTGGCGCAGGGCTTCGGCTCGCTCGGGCTGATGACGTCGGTGCTGCTGTCGCCGGACGGCAAGACGGTGGAGAGCGAGGCGGCGCACGGCACGGTGACGCGGCACTACCGCGAGCACCAGAAGGGCCGCGAGACGAGCACGAACCCGATCGCCAGCATCTTCGCCTGGACGCGCGGCCTCGCCTATCGCGGGCGGTTCGACGACACGCCGGACGTGGTGGCGTTCGCGGAGGCGCTGGAGCAGGTCTGCATCGAGACGGTGGAGAGCGGGCAGATGACGAAGGACCTCGCCATCCTCATCGGCAAGGACCAGCCCTGGCTGAACACGCAGGCCTTCCTGGCGAAGCTGGACGAGAACCTGAAGGCGAAGATGGCGAAGGCGTAGGCCACGCCACGCGGCTCCGGCCTCCCTCCCCCGCGCCGGCGGGGGAGGGAGAAGAGGGCTTCTATTCGTTCAGCCGCTCGATGCCGGCGCTCTCGACCACCTGGCGCCAGCGGGCGACCTCGGCGCGGACATGGGCGGCAAAGCGCTCCGGCGGGCCGCCTTCCGGCCGGGCGCCGAGATCCGCCAGGCGGCGGCGCACCTCGGGGTCGGCGAGCGCCTCCTCGAACAGGGCGTTCAGGCGGCGGACGGCGTTCTCCGGCGTGCCGCGCGGCGCCATGAAGCCGAACCAGGGTTCGATCACCACGTCGGGGATGCCGGCCTCGGCGAAGGTCGGCACCTCGGGCAGCGCGGGATCGCGTTCCCGCCCCGTGACGGCGATCGGGCGGATCTGGCCCTGGCGCACGGCGCCGACGAGGGTGGGCACGTTCTCCAGCATCAGCTGCACCTGGTTGCCGAGCAGCGCCTGCAGGGCGGGCGCGCCGCCGCGGAAGGGCACGTGGACAAGGCCGAGGCCGTAGCGGCCGTTCAGCAGCTCCGGCGCAAGGTGGTTCGAGGAGCCGAAGCCGGAGGAGCCGTAGTTCACCCGGCCGTGGTTGGTCCGCGCCCAGTCCAGGAAGCCCGTCAGCGTGCGCGGCGGCAGGGAGGGATGCACGACCAGCAGGTTCATCACGCTGGCCGACCAGAAGACCGGCACGAGATCACGCTCGATGTCGTACGGCATGCGCGCGTAGATCGAGGCGTTGATCGCGCAATTGCCGATGGTGCAGTTGCCGAGCGTGTAGCCATCCGGCGCGGCGCGGGCCACGGCTTCCATGCCGATGTTGCCGTTGGCGCCGGAGCGGTTCTCCACCACCCATTTGTGCGGCAGGTCGCGGGAGGCGCGGTCGGCCAGGATGCGGGCGACGAGGTCGGAGGCGCCGCCCGGCGGGAAGGGCTGGATGATGCGCACGGGGCGCGTCGGCACCCATTCCTGCGCCGTCGCCGCAGGCGCGGCGAACAGCAGCAGCGCGGCGAGCGCGGCGCGTCGGATCATGCCCTTCCTCCCGCGCGGGCGTGCGGCCCGCATCGCCGCAGCTTGCCGCCGCCCGGCGGGAGGGATCAAGCGGCGGTCAGCGACGGACGGCGAGCCTGCCGCCGTAGCGCGCCGCGGCGCCGAGCTCGGCCTCGATGCGGATCAGCTGGTTGTACTTCGCGGTGCGGTCGGAGCGGCTGAGCGAGCCGGTCTTGATCTGCCCGCAATTCGTCGCGACGGCGAGGTCGGCGATGGTCGCGTCCTCCGTCTCGCCGCTGCGGTGGCTCATCACGGCGCGGTAGCCGGCGCGGTGCGCGGTCTCCACCGCCTCCAGCGTCTCGGTCAGGCTGCCGATCTGGTTCACCTTCACCAGGATGGCATTGCCGTAGCCGCCCTCGATGCCGCGGCGGAGGCGTTCGGCGTTGGTGACGAAAAGGTCGTCGCCGACGAGGTTCACCTTCGCGCCCAGGCGTTCGGTGAGCGCCTTCCAGCCGGCCCAGTCATCCTCGGCCATGCCGTCCTCGATCGAGACGATCGGCCACTTGCCGCAGAGCGCGGCGAGGTAGTCCACCATGCCGGCGGAGTCGAAGGTCTTCCCCTCCCCCTCCATGACGTACCGGCCGTCCTTGAAGAACTCGGTGGAGGCGGCGTCGAGGGCGAAGACGATGTCCTCGCCCACGCGGTGGCCGGCGGCCTCGCAGGCCTTGGCGATGAAGCCCAGCGCCTCGTCGGCCGAGCCGATGTCCGGGGCGAAGCCGCCCTCGTCGCCGACATTGGTGTTGTGGCCGGCGTCGTGCAGCGCCTTCTTCAGCGCCATGAACACCTCCGACCCGACGCGCACCGCATCCGCCATCGTGCCGGCGGCGACCGGCATGACCATGAACTCCTGGATGTCGATCGGATTGTCGGCGTGCTTGCCGCCGTTGATGATGTTCATCATCGGCACCGGCAGGGTGCGGGCGAAGACGCCGCCGACATAGCGGTAGAGCGGCATGCCGAGATCGGCGGCCGCCGCCTTCGCCACGGCGAGCGAGACGGCGAGGATCGCGTTGGCGCCAAGGCGCGACTTGTTCGGCGTGCCGTCGAGCTCGATCATCGTCTCGTCGATCTTGACCTGCTCGGTGGCCTCCATGCCGCCGATGGCGTCGAAGATCTCGCCCTCGACATTGGCGCAGGCCTTCTGCACGCCCTTGCCGCCGTAGCGCGCCTTGTCGCCGTCGCGCAGCTCCACAGCCTCATGCGCGCCGGTCGAGGCGCCGGAGGGCACGATGGCGCGGCCGGAGGCGCCCGAGTCGAGCACGACCTCGGCCTCGACGGTGGGGTTGCCGCGGGAGTCGAGGACTTCCCTGGCGATGATGTCGGCGATGGCGGCCATGGGGGCTCCGGCGTTCCGTTGCGCGGGCGCTTAACCCCGCGGTGCGGGCACGGCAAGCCCGGGCCCGATCACTCTCCCCTGCCGAGCCGGCCGCGCCGCCCCTCGGACGGGCGGCCGCTGCCGGACCGGGCGGTCAGACCAGCCTCGCCTGCCGGACCGCGGCGCCGATGAAGCCCTTGAACAGGGGATGCGGCTCGAAGGGCTTGGATTTCAGCTCCGGGTGGAACTGCACGCCGATGAACCAGGGATGCTCCGGCCGCTCCACGATCTCCGGCAGCACGCCGTCCGGCGACATGCCGGCGAAGCGCAGGCCCACCTCCTCCAGGCGCTCGCGGTAGCCGACATTCACCTCGTAGCGGTGGCGGTGGCGCTCGCGGATGTCGGCCGCGCCGGCATAGACCTCCCGCACGAGGGAGCCGTCGGCGAGCTTCGCGGGGTAGGCGCCGAGTCGCATGGTGCCGCCGAGGTCGCCGCCGGCGGCGCGCTTCTCGATCTCGTTGCCGCGGAGCCATTCGGTGAGCAGGCCGACCACCGGCTCGGCGCAGGGACCGAACTCGGTGGAGGAGGCGCCCTTGAGGCCGGCCTGGTTCCGTGCGGCCTCGATGACGGCCATCTGCATGCCGAAGCAGATGCCGAAGAAGGGCACCTTGCGTTCGCGTGCGAAGCGCACCGCCTCGATCTTGCCCTCGGTGCCGCGCTCGCCGAAGCCGCCGGGAACGAGGATGCCGTTGACGCCTTCCAGGCGCTTCACCGCCTCCTCGTCGCCGGCCTCGAAGATCTGGCTGTCCACCCAGTCGAGGCGGACCTTCACGTTGTGCGCGATGCCGCCGTGGGTCAGCGCCTCGGCGAGGGATTTGTAGCTGTCGAGCAGGTTCGTGTACTTGCCGACGACCGCGATCGTCACCTCGCCTTCCGGGGCGCGCACGGCGGCGACGATGCGTTCCCACCGCTTCATGTCCGGCTCGCCGTAGAAGGACAGGCCGAAGTGGCGCAGCACCTCCCGGTCCAGGCCTTCCTGGTGGTAGGCGATCGGCACGGCGTAGATGCTGTCGGCGTCGAGCGCGGGGATCACGCTTTCGGGCCGCACGTTGCAGAACAGCGCGATCTTGCGGCGCTCATTCTCCGGGATCGGCCGGTCGCAGCGGCAGAGCAGGATCTGCGGCTGGATGCCCTGGCCGAGCAGCTCCTTCACCGAATGCTGGGTCGGCTTCGTCTTCAGCTCCCCGGCGGAGGGGATGTGCGGGACGAGGGTGAGGTGGATGAACAGGCTGCGCGTCGGCCCGATCTCGTTGGCGAGCTGGCGGATCGCCTCGAGGAAGGGGAGCGATTCGATGTCGCCGACGGTGCCGCCGACTTCCACGAGGACGAAGTCATAGCCGTCGGTCTCGGCCTGGACGACTTCCTTGATCTTGTCGGTGATGTGGGGGATCACCTGGACGGTGCCGCCGAGGTAGTCGCCGCGGCGCTCCGCCGCGATGACGTCGGAGTAGATGCGGCCGGTGGTCCAGTTGTCCGCCCGGGTGGCGTGGACGCCGGTGAACCGCTCGTAATGGCCGAGGTCGAGGTCCGTCTCGGCCCCGTCATCGGTGACGAAGACCTCGCCGTGCTGGTAGGGCGACATCGTGCCCGGATCGACGTTGAGGTAGGGGTCGAGCTTGCGCAGCCGGACCTTGTAGCCGCGCGCCTGGAGCAGCGCGCCGAGCGCCGAGGCCGCGATGCCCTTGCCGAGGGAGGAAACCACGCCGCCGGTGATGAAAACGAACCGCGTCATGGGCGCCCCTCATAGCCCGGCGGCGCGCCCGCGCAAACCCGCGTGACGCGCCCGGAGGATCGATCGTGTCATGCGTCCCGCGCAGTGCGCGCGGGGTTGCGCGCTCAGTTGGTGGGGACGGACGGAGTCGCCGGGAGCTGCGGCAGGGCCGGCGCCGGGGCTGCCTGGCCGGGGGTGCCGCCGGCAGGCGCATCGAGGATGGAGCCGCGCGGCGCCTGGCCCCTGCCGAGCATCGCCAGCACCAGCGCCAGCACCATGAAGGCGGTGCCGAGGACCGCGGTGGTGCGGGTGAGCAGGTTGGCGGTCCCGCGGCCGGTCATGAAGGAGCCCATGCCCTGGGAGGAGCCGATGCCGAGCCCGCCCCCCTCGCTGCGCTGGACGAGGATGACCCCGATCATCGCGAGGGTGACGAAGAGGAACAGGATGAGGAGGACGGTGGTCATGGCGGCGGGTATCTAGGGCACCCTTGGCCGCGCCGCCAGTCTTTCCGGCGGCGAGGCCCTGCAATCGGGAGAAGGTGCGATGCCGGGAGCCGAGTTTCCGGAGCCAGAACTGGCCTTCAACGACCCGCGCGGCGCCCTCCGGCTGTTCCTTCGGGCATTCCGCCATGTGGTGGACGAAGCGGTCCAATACGTGGGCGATGACCGGGCGGTGTTTGGTCCGGATAGAGAGGAGCTAGACCCGCTGCTGCGCGGGGCCTGGGAGGAGGCGGAGCGTGACTTCGACCGCCTGATCGGACGGGTGGAGCGCATCCCGGACGAGGCGCTCGACCTGCATGGCCTTCGCGGAGGCCAACTTGCCTTCAAGCTCGCCTCAACGCGGGCGGCATACCGGCGGCTGCCGGTGCCGACCCGGATCTCGCGGTCGTTCCGCAACCTGATGCGATGGCTGCTGGAGATGCTGAACGCGGTTTTCGAAAGCATCCTGAAGGCGATGAACACGCACAGCGCCGTCGAGGAGATCAAGAAGGTGCTGCTGCACTGGCTGGGAGCGCCAGACCTTCAGGAGGGCTGACCGAACCGCTTCCGCATCCCCTATCCCGCCGCCCTGGCGATGGCGAGGAAGTCGGCCGGCACGAGGCTGGCGCCGCCGACGAGGCCGCCATCCACGTTCGGCAGGGCCAGGATGGCGGCGGCGTTGGCCGGCTTGACCGAACCGCCGTAGAGCACGCGCATCCGGGCCCCGGCCCCGCCCAGGCGGGCCGACAGCGCGCTCCGGATCGTCGCGTGGATCGCGGTGATGTCGGCCTCGGTCGGCGTGCGGCCGGTGCCGATCGCCCAGACGGGCTCGTAGGCGACGACGCCGGCGAAGCCGTCGGGCAGCGAGCCGGCGAGCTGGCGGGAGACCACGGCCTCGGCCTCGCCGGCCAGGCGCTCGGCCTCGGTCTCGCCGACGCAGACGATGGGGACCAGCCCGGCCTTTGCGGCCGCCTCGGCCTTGGCGCGGATGGCGGCGTCGGTCTCGCCGTGGTCGGCGCGGCGCTCGGAATGGCCGAGGATGACGTGGGTGGCGCCGACGTCGCGCAGCATCGCCGCCGAGACGTCGCCGGTGTGCGCGCCCTTCGGCGCCGCGTGGCAATCCTGCGCGCCGACCGCGATCCCCTGCCCCAGCATCGCCATGGCGACGACGTGGAGATACGGGAAAGGCGGGCAGACCAGCAGCTCCGCGGCCATTTCCGTCCCGGCGGCGCCGGCGCGCACCGCCTCGGCCAGGGCGGCGGCTTCCCGCAGGGTGCCGTGCATCTTCCAGTTGCCGGCGATCAGCGGGCGTGTTTCGGGCGTCATGCTTTTCTCCCAGGCGTTCCGGGGCCCTAGCAACCCGCCGCCGGGCTGGCAACGTCACGTTTTCTCGGCCATACCGCGGCCCCATGATCACCTGGTTTCGCCAGCTCGCCCGGACCTGGATGGCCAAGGTCCTCTTTGTCCTCCTGATCCTGTCCTTCGCGATCTGGGGCATCGAGGACATCGTGCGCAACTTCTGGCGCGAGACGGCCGTCGTGCGCATGGACGGCAGCACGGTCGAGGTGCCGGAGGCGCAGGCGGCCGCGCGGCGGGAGCTGCAGCGCATCCAGCGCCAGCTCGGCCCGACCTTCGAGGCGGACGAGACGCTCCGCCGCGCCATCGCCGGTCAGGCGGTGGAGGGGCTGATCGCGGAGCACGCGCAACGGCTGGAGGCGGCGCGGATGGGCGTCAGCACGCCGGACGAGCAGGTGCGCGCCTATGTGCAGTCCATCCCGTCCTTCCAGGTGGGGGGCGCGTTCTCGCGCGCCATCCTCGATCAGTTCCTGCGCCAGAACGACATGACGGAGGCGCAGTTCCTGCAGCTCGTGCGGGACGACCTGCAGCGCATCCAGCTTCTCGGGGCGGTGCGCGCCGGCGCGCCGGCGCCGGACCTGCTGGCGCAGGCGCTGTTCCGCTTCGAACGCGAGCGGCGCGTGGCGCAGGTCGTCGAGCTGCCGCTGCTGGAGGCGCCGGAGCCCGAGCCGCCGACCGAGGCGGCGCTGCGGCGCTTCCACGCCAACAACCCCGACCGCTTCTCCACGCCCGAGATGCGCGAGGCGGTGGTCGCCATCCTCTCGGCCGAGACGCTGGCCGACGAGGTGGAGATCACCGAGGAAGAGCTGCGGCGGCTGTTCGAGGGGCAGCGCGCCCGCTTCGGCGTGCCGGAGCGGCGGGAGCTGCAGCAGGCGGTGCTGCCGAGCGAGGAGGCGGCACGGCAGGTCGCGGCCGCCTGGGCCGGCAACCCGGATTTCGCCGCCTTGCAGCAGGCGGCCTCCGCCGCGGGCGGCAGCGCGGTGTCGCTCGGCACCGTCGAGGCAGGGCAACTTCCGATCGAGGAGCTGGGCCGTGCGGCCTTCGCGGTGCCGGAGGGCGGGGTCACGCAGCCCGTGCGCTCCCCGCTCGGCTGGCACGTGCTGCGCGCCGTCTCGGTGACCCCCGGGCAGGAGGCGCGGTTCGAGGATGTCGCCGACCAGCTCCGGCGCGAAGCGCAGCTCGAGCGTGCGGCGGACCTCGCCTTCGACCGCGCGAACCGGGTGGAGGACGCGATCGCCGGCGGAACGGACCTCTCCGAGGCGGCGCGGCGCCACGGCATGGCGGTGGGGACCGTGAAGGTCGATGCGCGCGGCAATGACGATGGCGGCGCGCCGGTCGTCATCCCCGTCGCGGCCGAAGCGCGGGAAGAGGTGGTGCGCGCGGTGTTCGCCGCGGAACAGGGCCGCGCGCCCCGGCTGCAGGAGCTGCGCGGCGCGGATGCCTTCGTGGCGGTGGATCTGCGGGCCGTCATCCCGCCGGCGCTCAGGCCGTTCGAGAGCGTCGAGGACGAGGTGCGCCTGGCCTTCGTCACCGAGGCGCGGCGACGCCACCAGGAGGAGCGGGCGGCCGCGCTGCTCGCTGCGGTGCGCGGGGGGCAGACGCTGGAGGCGGCCGCGGCCACGGCGGGGCTGCCCTCGGATCGGATGGGCCCGTTCGGACGGCGGCCGGAGCCGGGGGGCACGCCCGGCGTCTCCGCGGTGCCGTCCGAGCTGCTGCCGGTGCTGTTCGGCCTGCGGGCCGGCGAGCCGACGATGGTGCCGACGGCACGCGGCTTCGCGGTGGCGCAGCTTCTCGAGGTGGTGCCGGCCGACCCGGCCTCGGACGCCGCGGCCGTCGCCAACGCACGGCGCAGCGTGCAGCAGCAGATGGCGGAGGATCTGGAGGCGCAGTACGCCGCCGCGCTGCGGACGCGGGCCGCGCCGCGGGTGAGCCCGACGCTGATGCAGCAGGTCGTGCCGTGACGGGCCCCTTCCCCGCCTTCCGCGAGGCGCTGCTGGCGGGGCGCGGGCAGGTGCTGTTCCGCGAGCGGGTGGCGGACCTCGACACGCCGGTGGGCGCCTTCCTGCGCCTGGCGCAGAACCGGCCCAACGCCTTCCTGCTGGAGAGCGTGGAAGGCGGCGCGGCGCGCGGGCGGTACAGCGCCATCGGCATGGAGCCGGACCTGGTGTGGCGGCTGCGCGACGGGGCGGCGGAGCTGAACCGCCATGCCCTCACTGCCCCGCACGGCTTCGTGCCGGAGGCGGCGACGCCGCTGGAAAGCCTTCGCGCCCTCGTCGGCGCCTGCCGCATGCCGATGCCGGCGGGCCTGCCTTCGATCGCGGCGGGGCTGTTCGGCTATCTCGGCTACGACGTGGTGCGGCACATCGAGAGGCTGCCGGCGAAGAACGCCGACCTCCTCGGCATCCCCGAGGCGGTGATGATCCGCCCGACGCTCGTCGCGGTGTTCGACCATGTGCGGGACACGCTGACGCTGGTGACGCCGGTCTGGCCGGAGGCGGGCGTCGACCCTCAGGCGGCGTGGGACCTGGCGCAGTCGCGGCTGGACGAGGCGGAGGCGGCGCTCGACCGGCCGCTGCCGCGCCCTGCCCCGCCGGCGGCGCTGCCGGCGATGCCGACGCCGTCGTCCAACTTCACGCCAGCGGCGTTCATGGCGGCGGTGGAGAAGGCGAAGGAGTACATCGCGGCTGGCGACGCCTTCCAGATCGTGCCGTCGCAGCGCTTCTCGGCGCCCTTCGCGCTGCCGCCCTTCGCGCTCTATCGCGCGCTGCGCCGGCTGAACCCGGCGCCCTACCTGTTCTTCTGCGATTTCGCCGGCTTCGCGCTGGTCGGCGCCTCGCCCGAGATCCTTGTCAGCGTGAAGCATGGCGAGGTGAAGCTGCGACCGCTGGCCGGCACACGCCCGCGCGGCGCGACGCCGGAGGAGGATGCGCGGCTGGAACGGGAGCTGCTGGCCGACCCGAAGGAGCTGGCAGAGCACCTGATGCTGCTCGACCTCGGCCGCAACGACGTGGGCCGGGTGGCGGAGATCGGCAGCGTGCGCGTGACGCAGCGCTTCCGGGTGGAGCGCTACAGCCAGGTCATGCACATCATGAGCGAGGTGGTGGGACGGCTGCGCCCCGGCCTCGATGCGCTGGATGCGCTGATGGCGGGATTCCCGGCGGGCACGCTGTCGGGCGCGCCGAAGGTGCGGGCGATGGAGATCATCGAGGAGCTGGAGCCCTCGCGCCGCGGCACCTACGCGGGCGGCGTCGGCTATTTCGGCGCGGATGGCGACATGGACACCTGCATCGCGCTGCGCACCGCGCTGGTGAAGGACGGCGTGATGCATGTGCAGGCGGGCGCCGGCGTGGTGGCCGACAGCGATCCGGAGGCCGAGCACCGCGAGACGGAGCAGAAGGCGCGCGCGCTGTTCCGCGCGGCCGAGGAAGCCGTGCGCTTCGCGGCGACCCGGCGCTGAGGCTCGGCCGGACGCCACCGCTCTCCCTGGGTCAGGCCCGGCCGCGCAGCCCGGCCGTCACCACGGCGAACCGGTCGCCCAGGCGGCGGGGAGACGGCACTTCCTCACCCCGGGCGAGGCGGCGCAGATCGCGCGCGGCAAGCACCGCCGGCAGGGCCGCCGCGACCGCCGCGCGAGGGACGAGCCCGTGCCGGGCGGCATGCAGACTTGCCCCCCCCTCCTCCGCGAGACGCCGGACGAGGGCGTCGGCACGGCGCGGCGCCGCGACCACTTCGGCCGGGGTCAGCCCGGCTTCCGTGAGGAGGTCGACCGGCAACAGGCAGCGGCCCGTGACGGCGTGGCGATCGACGCTGCGCAGCACGCCGGCCAAGCCATAGGCCGCGCCCCGCGCCTGCAGCGTCGCCAAGGCGGCGCCGTCGGCCCCCAGGCTCCGGCCTGCGGCCACGGCGAAGCCGCCCGCGGTGCCGCGCAGATAGGCGTCGAATGCGCCGCGGCTGGAGATGCCGTCCTCGGCGGTCTCGGCCTCCCGCGCGTCGATCATGGCGAGGAGGTCGCGCGGGTCGAGCGCGCCGGACGCCACGGCCGCGTGCAGCGGCGCCGCCACCTCATGCCGGCGCGCGGGGCGACCGGACGCGGCTTCCTCCACCGCCTCGCGCCACCATTGCAGGCGGATGAGGGCGGCGACCGGCTGGCTTGCAGCCTCCCGCACGCGGGCGAGTTCGTGGTTGAAGCCGGTCAGCGCAAAGAGCGCGCCGCGTCGTGCCGGGGGCGCGAAGAGGGCGCAAAGGAAACGGTCCGGGTCGTGCCGGCGGGCGAAGGCGGCGATCTCGTCCATCCCTGCCGCAGATGACGGTCCGGCGGCGCGGAGACAAGCGCGGTTGACGCCCCCCGGGCCGGGTCCTAGGTCAGTCGCCGGCCGAATCGCGCCAACGGGAGAGACACGATGCCCTTCAGCCTGCCGCCCCTGCCCTACTCCACCAACGCGCTCGCCGGACAGGGCATGTGCCAGGAGACGCTGGAGCTCCATCATGGCAAGCACCACAACGCCTATGTCACCGCACTGAACGGCCTCATCGAGAGCAAGGGCCTGGCGGGGAAGACGCTGGAGCAGATCGTCTCCGATGCCGGCAAGGCCGGCGCTGACGGGCTGCCGGTGCTGAACCAGGCCGGCCAGCACTGGAACCACATCCTGTTCTGGCAGGTGATGTCCCCGAAAGGCGGCGGAGACCGGCTGCCCGCGGCGCTCCAGCAGAAGATCGACGGCGACCTTGGCGGCCTTGCGCAGTTCAAGGAGGCGTTCAAGCAGGCCGGGGTGACGCAGTTCGGCTCCGGCTGGTGCTGGCTGATCGTGAAGTCCGACGGCAAGCTGGCGGTGACGAAGACGCCGAACGGGGCGAACCCGATCTCGACCGGCGAGGGCACGCCGATCCTCGGCTGCGACGTGTGGGAGCACGCCTACTACCTCGATTTCCGCAACGTCCGGCCGAACTACCTCGACAACTTCCTGAACAAGCTGGTGGATTGGGAGGTGGTGAACACGCTGATGCAGCAGGGCGGTTTGAAGTCCGGCCAGAGCGCCTGATCCCTTCCGCCGCTTCGGGATTCCGGCCGGCCGTGGAACCACGGCCGGCCGGTGTGCTATTCAGCGGGCACGAGCGAACATGGGGTCCTCGTCGATCAGCCCTGGGTGCCGCGACGCAAGCTCGACGTGGCGGAGTATCACCGGATGAGCCAGGCCGGCATCCTGACCGAGGACGACCGCGTCGAGCTGATCGAGGGGGAGCTGATCGCGATGGCGCCGGTCGGCGACCGGCATGCGGGCACGACCGCGCGCCTGAACCGCAGCCGAACCTCACCCTGCTCCGTCCGCGACCGGATGACGACACGCGCGGCCACCCGGGGCCGGACGACGTGCTTCTGCTGCTGCTGCTGGAGATCGCCGACACCAGCCTGCGGTTCGACCGGCCGTTAAGCTGCCGCTCCACGGCACGCACGGGATACGGGAGTTCTGGATCGTCGACCTGACCGGGCGCGCCGTCGAGGTCTGCCGCGAACCGCGGGCTGGCGGCTATGCGAGCACCCCGCGCCTGGACGCCACCGCGGAGCTGGAGCCGGTCGCGTTGCCGGGGCTCCGCCTCCGCTTCTCGGACATCCTCCCGTAGGGCGCTGCCCTCAGCGCAGGATCGCAGAGACCGGCGCGACCACCGCAAAGCGGTCGGCGAGTTCCGCGAGCGCGATGCGGTGGATCTCCGCACCCGTGATCGCGCCGCCGCCCGTCGCGTCGGGCAGGGCGCGCGTGGCGCAGGCATCGGCCGCGACCGTCACCCGGTAGCCGAGATCGAGGGCGGCGCGGGCTGTCGAGCTGACGCACATATGCGTCATGAAGCCGGCGAGGATCAGCTCCTTGCGGCCGGTGCCGGCGAGCGTCTCGGAAAGGGCGGTGGCGGCGAAGGCATTGGGCAGGCCCTTCTCCACCACCGCCTCGTCCGGCCGTGGTGCGGCCTCGGGCAGGATGGCACCGCCGGCGGCATCGCGGTCGAACAGCCCGCCGGGCTTGCCGCGGTGGGCAACGTGGATCACGGGCGTGCCGGCGGCACGGGCGCCGTCCAGCAGCGCGGCCAGGCGCTCCATCGCCGGCTCGATGCCTTCAAGCTTCAGGCGGCCGTCGCGGTACTCGCCCTGCGCGTCGATCACCACCAGCGCGGCGGAGCCGAGGGGCGCGGGATGGGATGGCGCACCGGCGAGGGAGAGCAGGGTGGCGGGCTGCGTCATCGGATCAGGACTTCGCCGCCTCGACCGGCTTCGAATCGTTCGCTGCGCCGGGCGGCTGCACCACGCTGGCGATGGTGCCGCGCACGACGGTCACGCGCACGCCCGGCGCGATCTCCACCTCGATCTCGTCGCTGTCGTCGCGCACCTTCGTCACGGTGCCGACGAGGCCGCCGCCGGTCACCACCTTGTCGTTGCGCTTCAGCGCCTGGAGCATGGCGCGGTGGTCCTTCATCTTCTTCTGCTGCGGTCGGATCAGCAGGAAGTAGAAGACGGCGAAGATCAGGATCAGCGGCAGGAGCTGCATGAGCACCGCACCGGTGCCGCCGGCGGCGGCGTCCTGCGCGTAGGCGGGGGAGATCCACATCGGTCTGGCGTCCGGCTCGGCTGGGGCCCGGCGGGGTTGCCAGGCGATCGGCGCGCAACCTAGCTTCCGCCCCCCCGCCGTCAATACACAGCCGGACCCGCCCCGTGCCCGACCCGCAACCGCTGCTGCCGATCCTCGCCCGCATCGCGGAGGCGCTGGAGCGCCTTGCCCCGCCGCCGGCGCCAAGGCCGGATCTGGGCGCCGCCGATGCCTTCGTCTGGCACCCGGCGCCCGTGCCGCGCCTCTCACCGGTTGCGAAGGTGGCGGCCGTGGAGATCGGGCTGCTGCAGGGGGTGGAGCGGCAGAAGGCCATCCTGCTGGAGAACACGACCCGCTTCGCGCGGGGGCTGCCGGCGAACAACGCCATGCTGTGGGGCGCACGCGGCATGGGCAAGTCCTCGCTCGTCAAGGCGGCGCATGCGGCGGCGAACGGCGAGGCGCCGCGATCCCTGGCGCTCATCGAGATCCACCGCGAGGACATCCGCACCCTGCCGGAGCTGCTGAACATCCTGCGGGACGAGACGCGCCGATGCCTGGTGTTCTGCGACGATCTCTCCTTCGAGCGGGAGGATGCTGACTACAAGGCGCTGAAGAGCGTGCTGGACGGCGGCATCGAGGGCCGGCCGCCGAACGTGCTGTTCTACGCCACGTCCAACCGTCGCCACCTGATGCCGCGCGACATGATCGAGAACGAGCGCGGCTCCGCCATCAATCCCGGGGAGGCGGTGGAGGAGAAGGTCTCGCTGTCCGACCGCTTCGGGCTGTGGATCGGCTTCCACAACTGCGACCAGGACACGTTCTTCGCGATGATCGAGGGCTACGCCGCCCGCTTCGGCCTGCCCGTCGGGCGGGAGGAGCTGCGCAAGGCCGCGGTCGAATGGAGCGTCACGCGCGGCGGGCGATCCGGCCGCGTCGCCTGGCAGTTCGTGCAGGAGATGGCCGGGCGCCTCGGCGTGCGCATCGCGAGCTGAGCATCATCCGGGCGGCGCGATGCGGGCGAGGCCGCCCATGCGGCCGCGCAGCACCTCCGGCACGGTGATGCCGCCCTCCTCGTCCTGGAAGGTCTCCATCACCGCGATCAGCGCGCGGCCGACCGCGACGCCGCTGCCGTTCAGCGTGTGCACGAATTCGGTGCCCTTCGTACCGGCGGTCTTGAAGCGGGCGTCCATGCGACGCGCCTGGAAGTCCCGGCAGTTGGAGCAGGAGGAGATCTCCCTCCATGCGCCCTGGCCGGGCAGCCAGACCTCCAGGTCGTAGGTCTTCGCGGCCGAGAAGCCGGTGTCTCCGGCCGAGAGCAGCACGCGCCGCCAGGCCAGGCCGAGCTCGGTCAGCACGCGCTCGGCGCAGCGCGTCATGCGCTCATGCTCCTCGGCCGACCCGGCGGGCGTGGTGACCGAGACCAGCTCCACCTTGGTGAACTGGTGCTGGCGCAGCATGCCGCGGGTGTCGCGGCCCGCGGCGCCGGCCTCGGAGCGGAAGCAGGGCGTCAGCGCGGTGAGGCGGATCGGCAGGGCGGCGGAGTCGAGGATCTCCTCGCGCACGAAGTTGGTCAGCGGCACCTCGGCGGTGGGGATCAGCCAGCGGCCGTCGGTGGTGCGGAACAGGTCCTCGGCGAATTTCGGAAGCTGGCCGGTGCCGAACATCGTCGCGTCGTTCACCAGCAGGGGCGTGGTGCATTCCTGGTAGCCGTGCTCCTCGACATGCAGGTCGAGCATCCACTGGCCGAGCGCCCGTTCCAGCCGCGCCAGCGCGCCCCGGAGCACGGTGAAGCGGCTGCCGGCGAGCTTCGCCGCCGTGCCGAACTCCATGACGCCGAGCGCCTCGCCCAGCTCGAAATGCTGGCGGGCGGGGAAGTTGAAGCGCCGCGGATCGCCCTGGATGTGCAGGACGGCGTTGGCGCTCTCGTCCGGGCCGTCGGGGACGTCGGGGTCGAGGATGTTGGGGAGCGTGGCGAGAAGGTCATCGCGCGCGGCCTGGTGGGCATCCGGCGTTGCGGCCGCCGCGGCGTCCATCGCGGCCTTCACACTGGCCTTCAGCCGCTCAGCCTCAGCGGTGTCGCCGGCCTTCATCGCCGCACCGATCCGGCGCGACAGCTCGTTCCGCGTGGTCTGGGCGGCCTGCGTGAGCTGGATCGCCTCCAGCCGCAGGTCGTCGAGGCGCAGCACCTCCGCCGAGGCGGCCGGTGCGCCACGCCGGGCCAGCGCGGCGTCGAATGCCGCCGGATCGGCGCGCACCGCCTTGATGTCGTGCATGAAGCTGTCCCGCCCCAGAAGGAAAAATCCGGCTAGGGCAGCTTGCGCAGGCCGTCAATGAAGGCCTGCACCTCGTCGGAATCCCAGCTCAGCCCATCATGCCAGAAGCGGAGCACAGCCTCCCGATTTCGCTCCAGCCAGGCAACCGCGACGGCCTCGCCTTCCCGCGCTACGACGGCTGGCAGGCCGTGGTTGAGGCAGCGCAAGGGGGTGTCCAGCACCACGACGAGGCACGAGCCATCCCGCTCCGGCCTGCCTGGGAACCACTTGATCCGCGGCCCGTGGGTAGCACGACGGGTGGAGATGAAGATGGTGCCGGGCACGCCGGTGCGACGCGTGGCCAGGTTCACCATGTCGAACATCTCGTCGTCGGTGCCGACGCAGCGAAGGTCCGCCTGTTCCTCGGAGAAACCGGGCGTTCCCTCATGCGGGCTCACGTCCCCGCCTCCTCCGCCCGCTTCTGCTTCCGGAGCATGATCGTCGCGGCGATGATCGAGATCTCGTAGAGCAGGATCAGCGGGATCGCGAGGCCGATCTGGCTGATCACGTCGGGCGGCGTGATGATCGCCGCCACGACGAACATGATGACGATGGCGTAGCGCCGCCCCTTCTTCAGCGTCTCCACGCTCACGATCCCGACCCGCGCCATCAGCGTCAGGAGGACCGGGAGCTGGAAGGCGATGCCAAAGGCCAGGATCATGTGCATGACGAGCGAGAGGTACTCGCTGACCTTCGCCTCGAGCTGGATCGGCACCGTCGTTCCGTCTCCCGGCGTCTCGAAGCTGATGAAGAACTGCCAGGCGAGCGGGAAGATGAAGTAGTAGGCCAGGGCCGCGCCGCCGACGAAGAGGAAGGGCGAGATGACGAGGAAGGGCATGATCGCCCGCTTCTCGCTGCGGTAGAGGCCGGGCGCGACGAACAGCCAGAGCTGCGTGGCCCACATCGGGAAGCTGAAGAACACGGCGCCGAAGAAGGCCACCTTCAGGTAGGTGAAGAACGCCTCGTAGAGGGCGGTGAAGATCATCCGCCGGTCTCCGCCGCCCTGCGCGTAGAGGATGTCGGCCAGCGGTGCCGCCAGGAACCCGTAGATCTGGCGGGAGAAGTAGTAGCAGACCGCGAACGCGATGATGAAGGCGCCGATCGACCAGAGGAGCCGCGTGCGCAGCTCCATCAGGTGCTCGATCAACGGCATCGGCTTGTCGTCGATCGTGTCGTTCGGGTCGCGGGGCACGAGGGCGGTCCGGAGTCAGGCGGTTGTGGTGCCGGGCGGCGACGCGGCCGGCCCGCCGGAGGGGGCCGGCGGCACGAAGGCCGGCGGGGGGGTCGCGGCGGCGGGCGGAGGCGGAGGCGCCGCCGGCAGGGGCGGCAGCGTCCCGGGCGGGATGAAGGCCGGTGCGGCCGGCGGCGGTGGCGGAACGGGCGCGGCGGCAGGCGGAGGCGTCACCGCCGCGCCGCCCTCCGCGGGCTTCGACTCCCAGGCATCCTTCAGGGGATTGCCGATCGGATCCTCGGTGAAGGTCTTGCGCATCGAGCCGTCGCGGTCGATCTCGCGCTCCACCGCGCCGCGGAAGTCGAAGCTGCGGATCTCGTTGATCTGGTTCCGCACGTCCTCGAGCTTCGCCTCACGCACCACCTCGTCCACATGGCCCTGGAACTCGCCGGCCATGCGGCGCAGCTTCTGGATGCCCTTTGCGACGCCGCGCACCGCCTCGGGCAGGTCCTTCGGGCCGATAACGACCACCGCGACCACCGCGATCAGTGCGAGTTCCGTCCAGTCCAGACCCAGCATGGCTCCCCTTCCCCCGGTCCGGGCATCCTCCCGGTCGGCGGGGCACCCCCGTTAGCAGGAACGCCGTCCCGCGCCAATCAGGCGCGCCCGGGCGTTACTTAGGAAGCCTCGGGCGGGAATACGAAGGCTCGATCGGGGTCCATCGCCACAGCCACGCGCTCGCCGCGTGCCAGCATCGTGCCGGGCGGCAGGCGCGCATGCAGGTGCAGCAGCCCGCCCGATCCGTCCGCCACGGCCAGGTGGACGAGCGTGGTGGCGCCGAGCAGGCGGCATGCCTCCACCTCCGCCGGCGTGGCGCCCGGCGCGCCCTCCCGCAGCACGCGCAGGCCCTCGGGGCGCAGCAGCACTTCCGCGGCGCCCCCCTCCGTCACGCCGTCGGGCACGGGACGCCGGTTGCCGAGCAGCAGCGGCCCGATCGCGGTCTCCATCCGCCCGTCGGACAGGCGCGCCGGCAGGCGGTTCACCTCTCCGAGGAAGGTGGCGACGAAGCGGCTCCGCGGCTCCAGGTAGAGCTCCGCGGGCGTGCCGAGCTGTTCGATGCGGCCGGCGTTCATCAGGGCGATGCGGTCGGCCATGAACATCGCCTCCTCCGCATCGTGGGTCACGATGAGCGTCGCGATGCCGGCGGTCTGGAGGACATGCAGCGTGTCGTCCCGCACCTGCTCGCGCAGCCGCGCGTCCAGGCTGGCGAAGGCCTCGTCCAGCAGCAGCACCTTCGGGCGCGGCGCCAGCGCGCGGGCCAGCGCCACGCGCTGCTGCTGCCCGCCCGAGAGCATGTGCGGCCAGGCCTTCGCATAGGCTTCCAGCCCGACCCGGGCGAGCGCGTCCATGATCCGCCACTTGCGCTGGCCGCGCGGCACGAAGCGCAGGCCGAAGGCGACGTTCTGCTCCACCGTGAGGTGGGGGAACAGGGCGTAGTCCTGGAAGACGTAGCCGATGCCGCGGGCCTCGGGCGGCACCTCGCGGCCCGGCTCGGCCAGGGGCGCCCCGTCCAGCGCGATGCGCCCGTCCTGCAGCGGCTCCAGGCCGGCCGCCAGCCGCAGCAGGGTGGTCTTGCCGCAGCCGGAGGGGCCGAGCAGGCAGAGGATCTCGCCCTTCCCCACCGCCAGATCGAGACCCCGCAGCACCTCCCCCCTTTCGGGGTAGCGGTGCCGTATCCCGGCGAAGGCGATGCTCAACGCGCTTCTTCGGGCGCCCCCGGAGCCTCCCCGGGGGCCTCTTCGCCCGGCGGCGCCGGCGCCTCGGCCGCGGAGAGGAGGGGGGCCGCCGCCTCGGCGCTCACCAGCTCCTCCCGTTTCGGCAGGTCACGCAGCGAGGAAAGGCCGAACTGTTCGAGGAAGCGCGGCGTGGTGCCCCAGAGGGTGGGACGGCCCGGCACCTCCCTGTGGCCCTTCGGCGCCACCAGCCCGTTCTCCAGCAGCGACTCCAGCGTGGCCTGGGAGAGGCCGGCGCCGCGGATCTCCTCGATCTCGGCGCGGGTCACCGGCTGGTGCCAGGCGATCACGGCCAGGGCTTCCATCGCGGCGCGGGGCAGGCGGCGCGGCACCTCCACCACCCGGGTCAGGGTGGGGGCGAGGTCGGGCGCCGTGCGCAGGGCGAAGCCGCCGGCGATCTCCGCCAGCTCGACGCCGCGGCCGGCCAGCGCCGAGGCGAGCGCCGCCAGGACGGCGCGGGCCTCCTGCCCCTCGGGCAGCACCGATTGCAGCCGCGACGGCTGCACCGGCCGGTCGGAGGCGAAGAGCAGCGCCTCGGCGATGCGCAGCGCCTCAGGCGAGACGGCGGGCGACTCCGGCGCCCCCTCCCCCTCTTCCGGCTCCTCAGGCGGCGCGGGCATCCCCCCTCTCCCCGATGCGTTCGGCACGGCGCAGCAGGATCGGCCCGAAGGCCCGGTCCTGACGCAATTCCAGCGCCCCGCCGCGGGCCATCTCCAACCCTGCCACGAGCGTGCTGGCAAGGGCCGCCTTGCGTTCCACGGCGTCCAGCGCCGTCAGCGCCTCGCCATCCGGCAGGAACCGCTGCAGCACCGCCCAGGAAGGCAGCTCGCCGAGGACGGTGCGGAGTCGGGCCATCGCCTCGCCCACGCTCAGCAGGCGCCGGGGCTTCGGCCGGTAGGGCCGCTTTGCCAGCGCCCGCCGGCGGGCGGCGACATAGGCCTGGCAGAGCTCCGGCAGGTCGGCGCGCAGGCCGGAGCGGTCCTCCAGCTTCAGGCTCTCGGGCGCGCCGCGGGGGAAGACCTCACGGTTTAGCTGGGGGCGCGCGCCGAGCCAGGCGGCGCCGGCGCGCATCGCCTCCAGCTCCGCGAGGCGGTCGGCCAGGCGGCCGGCCAGTGCTTCCGGATCGTCCTCCGCCGTATCCTCCTTCGGCAGGAGGAGGCGGGATTTCAGCCAGGCGAGCCACGCTGCCATCACCAGCCAATCGGCCTGGATCTCCAGCCGCAGGCCACGGGCCTGCTCGATGACGGCGAGGTACTGGTCCACCAGCGCCAGGATGGAGATGCTGCCGAGATCCAGCTTCTGCGCCCGTGCCAGCTCCAGCAGGAGGTCCAGCGGGCCCTCGAAGCCGTCGAGCCGGAGATGCAGCGTCGCGCCGCCCGTCTCGCTCATTTCAGCCTCCATGTCCCGAAAGGGTGAAGATCAGCCGCAGGATGGGGAAGGCCACGTCCCGCACGAGGAAGCCCATCGGGTCCAGGCCGGGGACCAGGTGCGGCAGCAGGAAGATGGCGCCGAGCACGAGCAGCAGGCCGAACCGCTCGGTCGAGGCGACGGCCCGCGCCGCCGGGGCGGGCAGCACGCCGACGAGGATCCGGCCGCCGTCGAGCGGCGGCACCGGCAGCAGGTTGAAGACGGCAAGAATCACGTTGTACAGCATGCCCAGCGCGCAGAGCCGCAGCAGCCAGTCCGCCGCCCCGCCGGGGGCCGACTCGGCCGCCGCCGCCACCCCATGCGCCGCCAGGCCGAAGCCGAAGGCAAGCGCGAAGTTCACCGCCGGCCCGGCCGCGGCCACCAGCACCATGCCCCAGCGCGGGTCCCGCAGCCGCCAGATGTTCACCGGCACCGGCTTCGCCCAGCCGAACATCGCCTCCACCCGCCCGATGGTAAGGAGCTGGCTGGCCAGCAGGATGCCGGGCACCAGCAACGTGCCGACCGCATCGACGTGCCGCAGCGGGTTCAGGCTGACGCGGCCAAGCCGGGCGGCCGTGTCGTCGCCGAGCGACTTCGCGGCGTAGCCATGCGCCGCCTCGTGGAGGGTGATGGCCAGGATCGCCGCCACCGCGATCGCCGCGATCTCCCACGCCAGGGACATCAGGCGGCCGCCCGCCCGGCCAGCACGGCGTCGCGCGCGGCGAGCAGCGCCGGCGGCTCCAGAGGGCGGCGGGCGGCGAGCATCGTCCCGCGCGCCGCGGCGATGCGGGAAGCGGCACGTTCGGTGAGCCGCGGGGTGGCGGCGAGGATCGCGGCGGTCTCGGCCAGCATGCCCGTGCAGTGCAGCGCGAGGTCGCAGCCGGCGGCGACGGCGGCACCGGGCAGGTCATTGGACAGGCCCGCCATCGCGCCCATGGCGAGGTCGTCCGAGACGAGCACGCCGTCGAAGCCGATCTCGCCTCGGATCACCCGGCCGATGACGGCAGGGGAGAGCGTGGCCGGCCGCGCTGGGTCCCAGGCGTCGTAGGTGATGTGCGCGGTCATCGCCCAGGCGCCGCTGCCGGCGAGGGCACGGAACGGGGCGATGTCCGCCGCGAGTTCCGCCGCGCCGGCGGCCACGCGGGGCAGGCTTTCGTGGCTGTCGACCGTGGCGCGGCCATGGCCGGGGATGTGCTTGATCACCGGGATGCAGCCCGCGGCCTGGAGTCCGCGGATCCAGGCGCCGCCGAGCCGCGCAACCTCGGTCGGATCGGTGGAAAAGGCACGGTCGCCGATCACCACGTGCGCCCCTTGCAGCCGGAGGTCGAGGCAAGGGGCGCAGACCACGTCGAGGCCGGCCTCGGCGCAGGCGGCGCCAAGAAGCGCGGCGTTCGCCTCGGCGGCGGCTTCCTCCAGCCCCTCGAACACGCAGGGCGCGGGGTGCTCGGCCCAGTGGGGCGGGCGCAGGCGGGCGACGCGCCCGCCCTCCTGGTCCACCAGGATCGGCGCGGCCTCGCCCAGTTCCTCCCGCAGCGCGGCAGTCAGGGTACGGAGCTGGGCCGGGCTCTCGACGTTGCGGCGGAACAGGATGGCGCCCGCCGGCCGGAGCCGGCGGAACAGCGCCGCCTCCTCCGCCGCAAGCGCCGTTCCGCCGATGCCGACGATCGCGGCGAGGGGCCTCACCGGACCGGCACGCAGGCCCCGCCGCGCGCCCTGACCTGCTCACAGAACTCCCGCACCGCCTCGGCATCGGGCAGGCCGGAGGTGCGCAGGCGGAACAGCGGCGGCTGTCCCTCGCGCTCGAGGCGGGTGACGATCGGCTGGCGGCTGCCGAGCAGCTCCGGCATGCGGCGGCTCAGCCTTTCCCATTCGCCGCGGGCCGCCTCCTCGCTGGACACGGCCGCCAGCTGGACCTGAAGGCGCCCGGAGGGCGCGGGGCGCGGCGCCGGCGCGACCACGGCCGGCGGAGAGGCGGCGGCTGGAGCTTCCTGCACGGGAGTCGGTGCCGGGGCAGGCTGGAGAGAGGCGGCGGGCGCGGCTTGCGGCGCCGGCCGGACCGGTGCCGGCGGCGGCTGCACGGCGGCGCGCAGCCCGCCGAGATCCGGTGCCTCGGCAGGGGGTGCCAGAGCCGGAGCACGGCCGGTGCCGACCGGCGCCTGGGACCGCTGGCCCGGCCGTTCCAACACGAGCTCATTCTGATTCGGCACGCGCAGCCCGCCGGCATCGGCCGGGCGGATCTTGAACGGCCTTTCGTCGGCCTCGATCACCGGGACCGTGCGGTTGCCGAGCTTGCCGAGGGCCCACCATCCGGCCGCTCCGGCCGCCAGAACCGCCAGCATTCCGCCTGCAACCGCCAGCATGCGCCAGGGCAGGCCGGAGCCTTCCCGGTGCACACGGTAGCTCGGCACCACCGCATCGCTCATCGCATCTCCTCGACGGGCTCAACCCCCATCACCGCGAGGCCGGATCGCAGCACCACCGCCGTGGCGGCAACGAGCGCGAGCCGTGCCCGCGTCGTCACCGGATCATCCCCCCGGATGAACCGCAGCGTGGTGTCCGCATCCCCCTTGTTCCACAATACATGAAAGTCCGCGGCCAAGTCTTGGAGAAAAAAGGCGATTCGATGCGGTTCCCGCGCAGCGGCGGCCGCCTCCACCAGGCGTGGCCAGCCCGCCATGCGGCGGATCAGGGCCAGTTCGGCCGGGTCGGCCAGGGCGTCCAGGGGAGCGGCCGCCAGCTCGGCCGCCGGCGGGTCGCCAGCCTTGCGCAGCACGCTGCGGCAGCGGGCATGCGCGTACTGGACGTAGAAGACCGGGTTGTCGCGCGACTGCTCGACCACCTTGTCGAGGTCGAACTCCATCTGCGCATCGGCCTTGCGGGTCAGCATGGTGAAGCGCACCGCGTCGCGCCCGACCTCCTCGATGAGGTCGCGCAGCGTGACATAGGTGCCGGCCCGCTTGCTCATCCGCACCGGCTGGCCGCCCTTCACCACATGGACGATCTGGGTCAGCACGACGTCGAGCTCGACGCCGCCGTCCGACAGCGCGGCGACGGCGGCCTTCATGCGCTTGACGTAGCCGCCATGGTCGGCGCCCCAGACATGCACGAGCTCGGCAAAGCCGCGCTCGATCTTGTGCAGGTGGTTGGCGATGTCGTTGGCGAAGTAGGTGCCGGTGCCGTCGGACTTGCGCAGCGGCCGGTCCACCTCGTCGCCGTAGCGCGTGGCGCGGAACAGCACCTGGGGCCGGGGCTCCCAATCCTCCGGCGTCTTGCCCTTCGGCGGCTCGAGCACGCCGGTGTAGATCAGGTCCCTCGCGCGGAGCACGGCCTCGGCCTCCTCCAGCTTGCCGTCGCGCACCAGCGCGGCCTCGGAGACGAAGACGTCATGCCGCACGCCGAGGGCGGCGAGGTCGTCGCGGATCGCGCCCATCATCGCCTCGACGGTGAAGTCCCGAACGGTGTCCAGCCACTTCGCGGGATCCGTGGGGCGGGCGCCGGGGTCGGCGAGCGTGTCCTTGAAGATCTGGCGCAGCGCGGCGCCGACAGGAATGAGGTACTCGCCCCGGTACTGCAGCCCGCCCGGCACCGAGGCGGCGTATTCTTCCTCGCTCATGGCGGTGCCGAGCGCCTGGAGGTAGCGCCAATAGGCCGCCCAGGCGAGCGCCTGGACCTGCGCGCCGGCGTCGTTGACGTAGTATTCGCGCGTCACGTCGTAGCCCGCCTTGCGCAGCAGCAGGGCCAGCGCGTCGCCCACCACCGCGCCGCGGCAATGCCCCACATGCATGGGGCCGGTCGGGTTGGCCGACACGTATTCGACGTTCACCCGCACCCCGCGGCCGAGCGCGCCATCGCCGAAGGCCTCGCCGGCGCGCAGCACGGCGGGGATCTGCGCGCGCAGCACCGCCTCCTTCAGCCGGATGTTGACGAAGCCGGGCCCGGCCGGCGCGGCCTCCGCCACCTCCGCCCGGGTGGCGAGCCGGGCGGCGAGCTCGGCGGCGAGCTTCGGCGGGGGCTGGCGCGCCGCCTTGGCGACCACCATCGCGCCGTTCGTCGCCACGTCGCCATGCGCCGGGTCCTTCGGCGGCTCCACCGCGACACGCGCGAAGGCATCCTCCGGCAGCTCGGGCAGCATCTCCCGCAGGATGGCGACGATGTGGCCGCGCGTCGCGGCGAAGAGGTCAGGGCTGGTCATGGCGGCGCGCTTTACCCGAAGCGGGGCGGGGTCGCCATTCCCGACCGGGCGCGGCTAGCATCGGCTCGGACCACCAGGGGCACACCCGCATGCGCATCGCCATCGCCGGCGCCGGACCGGCCGGGCTCCACCTCGCGGCCCTGCTTCGCACCCGGCGGCCGGAGGCCTCCATCCGCCTCGTCGAGCAGAATCCGGAGGGCGCGACCTTCGGCTTCGGTGTCGTCTTCTCCGACCGCGCGCTCGATTTTCTCCAGGCCGACGACCCCGACCTGCACGCGGCGCTGACCGCGCGCCTCGAATCCTGGCAGTCCATCACGCTGAACCACCCGGAGGGCCAGGTGGTGATCGACGGCATCGGCTTCACCGCCATCGCCCGGCTGGAGCTGCTGCGCCTGCTGACCGAGCGGTGCCGCGTCCTCGGCGTCCAGCCGGAATTCGGGACCGCCATCCCCGGCCCCGACGCCTTCGCCGGATACGATCTGGTCGTCGCCGCCGACGGCGTGAACTCGACGCTGCGCCGCGCCGGCGAGTTCGGGACCGAGATGCGGGAGCTGACCAACCGCTTCGCCTGGTATGGCACCACGAAGCGCTTCGACACCCTGACACAAACCTTCCGCCGCACCCCCGAGGGCACGTTCAACGCACACCACTACCGCTACGCGCCGGGGATGAGCACCTTCATCATCGAGACCGACGCGGCAACCTTCGCCCGCTGCGGGTTCGACACCATGCCGGAGCCCGCGACGAAGGCCCTGCTGGAACGGGTCTTCGCGGCGGAGCTGGACGGCCATCCGCTGGTGTCCAACCGCTCCGTCTGGCGGCGCTTCCCGGTGCTGTCCAATGCAAGCTGGTCTTCCGGCAAGGTTGTGCTGATCGGCGACGCGCAACGCACGGCGCATTTCTCGATCGGCTCCGGCACGAGGCTCGCCTTTGAGGATGCGATCGCCCTTTCCAAGGCACTGGACGCGCATTGGGGCGACGTGCCCGCCGCGCTCGCCGCCTTCGAATCCGCCCGCCGCCCGATCGTGGAGGCGCTGACCGGCGCGGCCGCGGCCTCCGCCGACTGGTACGAGGGCTTCGCCGAGCACATGCGCCTTGCACCGATCGATTTCGCGCTGTCCTACATCCAGCGATCGGGCCGGGTGAACCTGGACCGGCTGGCGCGCATCTCGCCGCGCTTCGTGGCGCGGCTGCGGGCGGAGCGGCCGGACCTGGCCGCATGACGGCGCTGCGCGACACCTGCCCCGACGACGCGCCCGGCGCGCGGGAGATCGGCTTCACGGTGCCGGCGCGGTTCAACGCGGCCTCGGTCCTGTTCGACAACCTCGATCGCGGGAACGGGGCACGGCCGGCGATCCACCATCCGGGCGGCACGATGAGCTATGCCGAGCTTTGCGCCGCGGCGGCCCGGTTCGGGGCAGGGCTGCTCTCGCTCGGGCTGGAGCGGTCGGAGCGCGTGCTGCTGCTGCTGGACGACACGCCCTGGACGCCGGCGGCGTTCTTCGGCGCCTTGCGCGCCGGGCTGGTGCCCGTGCCGGTGAACACGCTGACGCCGCCCGACCTCATCACCTACTACCTGGAGCATACAGGCGCCCGGGCGATGGTGCTGGAGGCGTCGCTTGCCGTCGCGGCGCTGCCGGCGGCGGCGGGAACGCGGCTGGCGACGGCCATCACGGTGAATGGCGCGGCGCCCGAGGCGCGGCCCGGGCTTCCGGTGACCACCGCCGAGGCGCTGTGCGGCGGCAGGCCGGAGGTGCTCGCCGCCGCCGACACCGGCCGGGACGACATGGCCTTCTGGCTCTACTCCTCGGGCTCGACGGGGCGGCCCAAGGGCATCGTCCACCTGCAGCATGACATGGCCTACACGGCGGAGAGCTATGCGCGCCATATCCTGGCGCTCGGCCCCGAGGATGTGTGCTTCTCCATTCCCAAGATCTTCTTCGCCTACGGACTCGGCAACTCGCTCACCTTCCCCTTCGCGGTCGGCGCCTCCTCCGTGCTGATGCCCGGGCGGCCCGACCCGGCACGGGTATTCGCCGCCGTCGCGCGGCACCGGCCGACGGTATTCTTCGGGCTGCCCACCCTCTACACGGCGCTCTGCCACGCGCCGGAGGCGGAAGCGGCGGACACGTCGAGCCTCAGACTCTGCGTCTCGGCGGCGGAGGTGCTGTCGGAGGACGTGGCATCGGCGTGGCAGCGCCGCACCGGTCTCGACATCGTCGAGGGGCTCGGCAGCACGGAGGTGCTGCACATCTACCTGTCGAACACGCCGGATGCGCACCGTGCCGGCGCGGCGGGACGGCGCGTGCCGGGCTACGAGGTGAGCCTGCGCGAGCCGGATGGCGTGACCGAGGTGGCGGATGGGGAGGAGGGCATACTCTGGGTGCGGGGCCATTCCAACGCGCCCGGCTACTGGGAGCGGCCCGACAAGACCGCGGAGACGATGCGCGAGGACGGCTGGATCTACACGGGCGACCGCTTCCTGCGCGACGCGGAGGGCTTCCACTTCTTCCGCGGCCGCGCAGATGACCTCGTGAAGGTCTCCGGGCAGTGGGTGCATCCGATGGAGGTGGAGCTCTGCCTCGCCAACCACCCCGGGGTGCGGGAGGTGGCGGTGCTGGCGATGGAGCTGCCGGACCGCCGCATGACGCTGAAGGCATGGGTGGTCCCGCGCAGCGAGGCCGAGCCCGAAACGCTGGCGCGGGCGCTGCAGTCCCACGCCAAGTCGGCCCTGCTGCCCTACAAGTATCCCCGCCAGGTCGAGATCCTGCCCGAGCTGCCGAAGACCGGCACGGGCAAGATCGACCGCGTCGCGCTGAAGCGGCGGGGGTGAAACCCCTTCAAAGCTTCTGGTTCATCGCGGCGACGTAGCTCCGGTTGTGCGTGGGCGTGATCCAGATTTCGTTCAGCACCACGTGCGGCGGCAGGCAGGCGACGTAGCGGACCAGGTCGCCGACATCCTCGCTCTGCACCATCCGCGCCCGCTCCTCCGGACCGACAGGGTTCGGCCGCTTGTCGAGGATGGGGGTGGCGACCTCGCCGGGGCAGATCACGCAGCTCCTGATGCCGTTCACCCCCTCCTCCATGTTGATCGTGTGGCTCATCGCGACGACGCCGTGCTTCGCGGCGGTGTAGCCGGGGCCGGAGAGCGGGGAGACGTTGCGGCCCGCCATGCTGGCGGTGTGGATCAGCACGCCGTCGCGCCGCGGCCGCATCAGCGGCAGCGCGACGGTGACGCAGTAGAAGGCGCTGTTCAGGTTGCCGCGCACCAGCTCGTCCACGCCTTCGGGGCTGAGCACGCTCCATCGCCGGGCGCTGATGTTCAGTCCCGCGTTGTTCACCAGGATGTCGAGCCGGCCGAAGCGCTCCGACAGGAAGGCGCCGGTCGCGCGCACGGCGGCCGGGTCCATCAGGTCGGCGTCGCGGATTTCGGCGGTGCCGCCGGCGGCGGCGACGCGGCGCGCCACCGCCTCCAGCGGCGCGCGGCGGCGGCCTGTCAGCACCAGCGCCGCGCCCTCCTCGGCCAGCTTCAGCGCCGCGGCCTCTCCGATGCCGCTTCCCGCGCCCGTCACCCAGGCCACCTTCCCTGCAAGCTTCGCCATGTCGCCTCCCCGCCCCTTGTGGCGGCGCGCAGCCTAGAGCACCGTCGGCCCGCCACAAGCGCGCATCCTGGGGGGAACATTGGACAAGCCGGTCATCCTGACGCCTGCGGCGGCGTCCTTCACCACGGCCGGCGGCGGCTACGCGCTGGAGATGGAGGCACTGGAACGGCTGGGCGCCGAGATCGTGGAATGCGCGCCGACCGAGGCCGCGTTCCTGGAAGCCGCGCCGCGCGCCGACGCACTCTACGCCAAGGGCATGAAGTTCGACGCCCGCCTGATCGGGGCCCTGACGCGGGCGAAGGTGATCACCTGCGCGACGGTCGGCGTGGACTACGTGGACGTCGCCGCCGCGACCGCCGCGGGCATCCCGGTGACGAACTGCCCGGACACCTTCATCGAGGAGGTGGCCGACCACGCGATGATGCTGGTCCTCGCCACCCACCGGCGCTGCATCGAGCAGGACCGGATGGTGCGCGAGGGGCGCTGGGGCGAGGGGCGGCCGCAGCTCCTCAAGGTGCCGCGGCTGATGGGGCAGACGCTCGGCTTCGTCGCCTTCGGCCGGGTCGCGCGGCTGGTGGCGCTGCGGGCCCGCGCCTTCGGGCTGCGGCTGCTGGCGTACGACCCGTACGTGGACGAACTCACCATGTCCTCGCTCGGCGTCGTGCCGGCGAGCCTGGACGAGGTGCTGTCGCAATCCGATTTCGTCTCGATGCACGCGCCGGACACGGCGGAGACCCGGAAGATGCTCACCACGCGGCACTTCGCGCGGATGAAGCGGGGCGCGATCTTCGTCAATACGGGCCGCGGCCCCACGGTGGACGAGGCGGCGCTGATCGAGGCGCTGCGCGCGGGCACCATCGCGGGCGCCGGCCTCGACGTGTTCGAGACGGAGCCGCCGGCGCGGGACAATCCGCTTCTGTCCATGCCGCATGTGATCCTCTCACCGCACAACGCGTCGGCCTCGGCGCGCTTCGACGAGGCGCGGAAGCGGCGCGCGGGGCAGGAGATGGCGCTGGTCCTGTCCGGGCGGTGGCCGATGAGCTGCGTCAACCCGACGGTGCTGCCGGGCTCCGGCCTGCGCCGCTGGCAGCCCTATGCGATGGAGCGCGGGCCGAACAGCTGACGGCAGCTTGTCCGGGTCGGGGAGGACCGCGCGGGTTCCCGCCCCTTCCCGCCTGTGCCAGTTTGCCGGTCCTGCCAGGTCCTACCGGGAGAGACGCATGTACCCCGACATCCAGCTCCATGTCGCCGGCCAGTGGCGCGCCGCCGCCGGCGGCCGCACCCTTCCCGTGATCAATCCGGCGACGGAGGAGGTGATCGGCCAGGTGGCGCATGCCTCGACCGCCGATCTCGACGAGGCGCTGGAGGCCGCAGCCAAGGGCTTCGAGACCTGGCGGAAGGTCTCGGCCTTCGACCGGTCCAAGCTCATGCGCAAGGCGGCCGACCTCTTCCGCTCCCGCGCCGATGAGACGGCGCGGCTGCTGACGCTGGAGCAGGGCAAGCCGTTGCCGGAAGCGAAGATGGAGGCGCTGGCCGCCGCCGACATCATCGACTGGTTCGCCGAGGAAGCGCGCCGCGCCTATGGCCGCGTCATCCCCGCGCGGGCCGAGGGCGTCTACCAGCTTGTCGTCAAGGAGCCGGTCGGGCCGGTGGCGGCGTTCACGCCGTGGAACTTCCCGATCAACCAGGTGGTGCGGAAGCTGTCGGCGGCGGTGGCGACGGGCTGCTCCATCATCGTCAAGGCGCCGGAGGAGACGCCGGCCTCGCCGGCTGCGCTGGTGCGCGCCTTCGTGGATGCCGGGATCCCGCCGGGCGTGGTCAACCTGGTGTTCGGCGTGCCGGCCGAGATCAGCGAATACCTGATCCCGCATCCGGTGATCCGGAAGGTGACCTTCACCGGCTCCACCCCGGTGGGCAAGCAGCTCGCCGCGCTGGCGGGCCAGCACATGAAGCGGGTGACGATGGAGCTGGGCGGCCATGCGCCGGCGATCGTCTTCGACGACGCCGACCTGGAGCACGCGGCCAAGACGCTGGCGGGGGCGAAGTTCCGCAATGCCGGGCAGGTCTGCGTCTCGCCGACCCGCTTCCTCGTCCAGGAGAAGCTCTACGAGCCGTTCGTGGAGCGCTTCGTCGCGCTGAGCAAGGCGGTGAAGGTCGGCAACGGGACGGAACAGGGCGTGCAGATGGGCCCCCTCGCCCACGACCGACGCATTCCCTGGGTGGAGGGGCTGGTCGCCGATGCGCGGCAGCGCGGGGCGGAGGTGCATACCGGCGGCGAGCGGATCGGCAACAAGGGCTACTTCTACCAGCCCACGGTGCTGACCGGCGTCGGCAAGGATGCGCGCATGATGAACGAGGAGCCCTTCGGCCCGGTCGCCATGATCGCGCCCTTCAAGGAGCTCGACGAGGTGGTGGAGGAAGCGAACCGACTTCCCTACGGCCTTGCCGCCTATGCCTTCACGCGCAGCGCCCGCACGGCAAATGCTGTTGCGGCGAAGGTCGAGACCGGGATGATGACGATCAACCATCTCGGCCTCGCCCTGCCGGAGGTGCCCTTCGGCGGCGTCAAGGACAGCGGCTATGGCTCCGAGGGCGGGTCCGAGGCCATCGAGGCCTACCTGAACACGAAGTTCGTCACCCAGGCGGGGCTGTAGGCCCGCGGCAGGCGGAGGGGGTCACGCCGGCTGCGTGACCCCCGCCCCGGCTTCCATCCGCTCGATCATCTCGCGCAGCATCCGGCGCATCAGCACGCCGGGCCGGTCGCTCGGCATGTTCATCTCGCGACCGGCCTGGTCCAGCGGCACGTCCCAATCCGTGCTCTCCAGGATATCCCTGTCCTCCACCGTGACCTGGCGGTCGAAGGCGATGATGTCCTCGGCCCTCGCCTCCGCCTCGGTGTCGCTGCGGAAGACGAACTGGACGATCTGGCAGGAGCGGTCGTCGATCGGCGTCGCGCCGGTGACGATGGAGTGGCTCAGCCCGTTCGGGTAGCGGATGCGCAGCTTGCGCAGGAAGGGCGCGTACCAGCGGCCGCGCATGTGGCGGACGGTGGTGTCGCTGTCCATGTTGAGGACCTTCTTCTGGATCTCCGGGTTGCGCACCGGCACCTCGGTGATCATCAGGAAGCCGTCAGGGTGCGGCTCGATCTCCAGCTTCGCGGGTTCGGGGTGGCCCTGGTCGCCGAAGCTGGCGCGGTGGACGAAGGCGAAGTGGGCGTTGTCGAAGCTGTTCTCCATCACCCGCAGGCCGGCGCAGTTCCAGGTTTCGTAGAACTCGTCGACACGGCGGAAGCCCTCGGCCTCCTCCTCGAAATCGGGAATGTCGAAAAGCGGATCCTCCAGCGCCACCCAGACATGGCCGTATCGTGCGGCGGCGCGATAGGAGGGCACGCGCATGTTGGTCGCGCCCTGCCGGTCCACCGGCCGTTGCGGCACGCGCATGACGCGCCCGTCGGCCGCGAACTCCCAGCCATGGTAGCCGCAGGCGAGGCGGCCTTCGGTGTAGAAGCCCTTTGAAAGCCTGGCGGTGCGGTGGCAGCAGCGGTCGTCCATGGCGGCGGGCTGCCCCTGCCCGTCCAGCCACAGCACCAGATCCTGGCCGAGCAGGCGGAAGGGCCTTGGCCCGTCCTTCAGAAGGCCGAGCGGCATGACGGGGTACCAGAAGCGCCGCAGCAGCGGCGTCGCGGTCTGCAGCATGGGCCGGCGTCCCTGATCAACCCGGCCGGCCGAAGCAAGCGGCGGACCACTGGTGGCAAGGGCGAGGGCATGGCGCCGCGCCGGCATGGCTGCCGCCGGCTTGCGCAATCTGCCCGGCTGCTTGGCAGCCTGTCGGCTCCTCTCCCGGCGGAGATTTCGGTGCCGCGCTGGTCCGCCGCTTGCTATCCGGGACGCCAGACCACACGGGAGACCGCCACCATGCGCCGCCGCGACACCCTCATCCTGCTTGGCACCGCCGGGGCCGCCCTCGCCGCGCCGGCCGTCCATGCCCAACAGCTCACCGACGTCCGCTTCTCGCTCGACTGGGCGCTGCACGGGCCGCAGGCGGCCTTCCTCATCGCGCTCGACCGCGGCTACTTCCGCGAGGCCGGGCTGAACGTCACGATGGACCGCGGCTTCGGGTCCGGCGACGTGCCGATCAAGATCAGCTCGGGCGCGTATGACGTGGGCGTCGCCGACATCAACCCGACGATCCGCATGCGGCTGGAGCGGCCGGAGGTGGACCTCTTCTCGCCCTTCTTCGTCTACGATGCGACGGCGCTGGCGGTGATGAGCCTGCGGCGGGAAAACATCCGCACGCCGGCCGACCTGGCGGGCAAGACCATCGCGGCGCCGGAGAGCGATGCGGGCCGCCAGCTCTTCCCCGCCTTCGCGCGGGCCGCGCGGCTCGACCCCGCCTCCGTGCGGTGGCAGACGGTGACGCCGCAACTGCGGGAGCCGATGCTGGCGCAGGGCCGGGTGAACGCGATCACCGGCTTCATCACCTCCGGCATCTTCTCGCTGCGGGGGCTCGGCATCCGGGACGAGGACATCGTGACCCTGATGTTCAGCGACGTGGGCGCGGATTTCTACTCTACCTCGATGATCACGACACGCCGCTGGGCACAGGCCAATCCGCGCGCCGTCACCGGGCTGATCCGCGGCCTGATCCGCGGCCAATACGACAGCCTGGCGGACCCCGCCGCCGCCATCGCCAACCTGCGCCGGCGCGAGCCGCTGACCGACGTGCCGCTGGAGACCGAGCGGCTGCGGATGAGCACGGAGCGCCTGACCTTCACGCCGCATGTCCGGCAGAACGGGTTCGGCCGGGTGGACACGGCGCGGCTTCAGCGCAGCATCGACAGCGTGCGGGACGCCTTCGGCATCACGCGGCCGCTGGCGGCGAGCGACATCTACGACCCATCCTTCCTCCCGCCTGCCTCCGATCTGCGCCTGGCCTGACCGCGCGCCGCCTTCCTGGTAGCCTTCGGGCGCGCCGGCCCCTGCGGCCGGCCCGCGAGGAGCCGTGATGCCCGCACTTCCTTCCCGCCACTGGCAGGACCTTCCCTGGCCGGCGTTCCGCGAGCTGCCGGCGAACACGGTGGCCGTGCTGCCGGTGGCCAGCATCGAGCAGCACGGGCCGCACCTGCCGGTCTCGGTGGACACCACGATCAACGGCGGCGTCGTGGCGCGGACGCTGAAGGCCATCCCGGCCGACCTGCCGGTGCTGGTGCTGCCGACGCAGAGCGTCGCGCTCTCGGTCGAGCACCTGCGCTTTCCCGGCACGCTGACGACGAGCGCGGAGACGCTGATCGCGCTGGTCACCGACATCGGCGCCAGCGTCGCGCGCGCCGGCGTGCGGCGGCTGGTGATCGTGAACAGCCATGGCGGAAACGTCGCGGCGCTGGACATCGCGGCACGGCGCATCCGCATCCAGTCGGGCATGCTCTGCGTGAACGCGATGTGGGCGCGGATGGGGAAGCCCGAGGCGCTGCGCGACCCGGTGGAGTCGACCTACGGCATCCATGCAGGGCGGGACGAGACGAGCGTGATGCTCGCCCTGACGCCCCACCTCGTCCGGATGAGCGAGGCGCGGGACTTCACCAGCCGGTGGCAAGGGGCCGCGAACGCGGCACCGGCGCTGCACCCGGCGGCCGGCGCGCCGCTCGCCTGGCAGGCGCAGGACCTGCATCCGGCGGGCGCGGTGGGCGATGCCTCAGCCGCGACCGCGGCGATCGGCGAGGTGCTGCTGGATCACGCAGCGGAGCGGATGGCAGCCTTGTGGCAGCAGGTGGCGGCGTTCGACGTGGAGACTTGGCTGGCAAACGAGCCCTTGCCGCATGGCTGACTTCGCTGCCCTCGCCGCCGCGCTGGACGGCATCGAGACAAGCACCGACCGCGCGCTGCTGCGGCTGAGGAGCCGCGACTTCCACTGGTACAGCCCGATCCTGAAGCGCCGGCTGGACGGCAAGGCGGCGGAGCTGATCGCCCGACCGCGGAACGAGGCGGAGGTGCTGCGCGTGCTGGGCGCCTGCCGGGCGGCGCGCGTGCCGGTGACGGTGCGCGGCGGCGCGACAGGCAATTACGGGCAGTGCGTGCCGCTGGAAGGCGGCGTGCTGCTCGACATGACGGCGATGGCCGCGCCCCTCGCGCTGCGTGACGGCGTGGCGGAGGTGGAGCCGGGGATGAGGATGATCGACCTCGATCTCTGGGTGCGGGAGCGGGGGTGGGAGCTGAAGCTGTGGCCGTCGACCAAGCGGACGGCCACGATCGGCGGCTTCGTGGCGGGCGGTGGCGCAGGGGTGGGCGGCATCGCGCATGGCACGCTGCGGGAGAGGGGCAACCTGCTGGGCGCGCGGGTCGCGACCATGGAGGATCCGCCGCGGGTGCTCGACCTGGAGGGCGACGAGGCGGCGCCGGTCAACCGGACATACGGCACCACGGGCGTCATCACGCGGCTGCGCCTGCCGCTGACCCCGGCGCAGGATTGGCGGGATGTGGCGCTGGCCTTCCCGGATTTCATCCCGGCGTCCCGCTTCGCGCTGGCGCTGGCGTTTGCGGACGGCATCCCGAAGAAGATGTGCGCGGTGTTCGACAGCCAGCTTCCGCCGTTCTTTCGCGGCGTCGCCGACGCGGTGCCGGCGGGACAGGCGCTGGTGCTGACCATGGTGGCACCGTCCGGCCTGCGCGGGCTGCGTGACCTGGCGCGGGAGCATGGCGGCGCGATCGTCGCGGAGCAGGACACGGTCGAGGCCGAGCGCGACCCGGAGCGCACGCCCTTCTACGAATACTGCTGGAACCACACGACGCTGCAGGTGCTGAAGCGCGACCGGGGCGTGACCTACCTGCAATGCCGCTTCCCGTTCGAGGAGACGCTGGCGGCCGTGGAGGCGGTGCGGCTGCCGTTCCGTGACGAGGTGTGGATGCACACGGAATGCGTGCGCTTCGGCGGCCGCACGACGATGACGGCGCTGCCGGTGGTGCGCTGGACGGATGAGGCGCGGCTCTATGCGATCATCGCGGCGTTCGAGGCGGCGGGCATCGCCATCGCCAACCCGCATGTGCTGACCATCGAGGAGGGCAGCGGCTATCGCCGCGTGCCCGGCGACCAGCTCGGCTTCAAGCGCATGGCCGATCCGCTGGGGCTGCTCAATCCCGGCAAGATGCGCGACTTCACGCCCGAGGAGCCTGCCGCCGCATGAGCGTCGCCAAGGTGATGGAGGCGCTGCCCCGCCTCGACTGGACAACGGATGCCGCGCTGGTTCGCCAGAAGTCGCGCGACTTCTTCTGGTACTCGCCCGTGCTGAAGCGCCAGTTGAACCGCGTGACGGGCGAAGCGGTGGTGACGCCGCGCGACGAGGCGGAGCTGTGCGCGCTGCTCGCCGCGGCGCATGCGCATGACGTGCCGGTGACGCCGCGCGGGGCGGGGACGGGCAATTACGGCCAGGCGATGCCGCTGCGCGGCGGGATCGTGCTGGAGATGACGGCGTTTGACCGCCTGCTGTGGGCGAGGCCGGGCGTGGCGCGGGCGGAGGCCGGCTGCAAGCTGCTGGAGCTGGACGCGCAGCTTCGTCGTGAGGTGGGGGGCGAGCTGCGGTTCCATCCCTCGACCAAGCGGACGGCGACGCTCGGCGGCTTCATCGCCGGCGGGTCCTCCGGTATCGGCAGCACGAGCTGGGGCATCCTGCGGGAGCCGGGGAACATCCTTGGCCTGAAGGTGGTGACGATGGAGGCGACGCCGCGCGTGCTGGAGCTGCGCGGCGGCGATATCCAGAAGGCCAACCACGCCTACGGCACCAACGGCGTGATCACCGAGCTGGAGATGCCGCTGGCGCCTGCCTGGGACTGGGTGGATGTGGTGGTCGCCTTCCCGACGCTGATGGGCGCGGCGCGCTTCGCGGACAGCTTCACCCGCATGGACGGCGTGGCGAAGAAGCTGGCCTGCGTCGTGCCCGCGCCGATCCCGCAACGCCATTTCCGTGCCTGGGGCGCGAAGGTGCCGGAGGGGCATTCCGTGGCGATGCTGATGGTGGCGCCGCCCTTCCTCGAGCTGCTGCCGGAACTGGCCGCAGCGCACGGCGGCGTGGAGATCCTGCGCGAGGCGTCGGAAGCCGCGGAGGTGCCGCTCTACGAGCATTCCTGGAACCACACGACGCTGCAGGTGCTGAAGACGGACAAGTCGATCACCTATCTGCAGACGCTGTTTCCCGCGCCGGGCCACCTGGAGCTGATCGCCCGGCTGGAGCGCATGTTCGGCGACGAGGTGCTGCTGCACCTCGAGTTCGTGCGATTCGGCGGCACGGTCTGCGCCTTCGGATTGCAGGTGGTGCGCTTCACGACGGAGGAGCGGCTGGCCGAGATCATCCGCCTGCACGAGGAGGCGGGAGCACCGATCTTCAACCCGCACGCCTACACGCTGGAGGAGGGCGGGATGAAGCGGGTGGACGAGGCGCAGCTCGCCTTCAAGCGGGAGGCCGATCCCAAGGGCCTGCTGAACCCGGGAAAGATGGCCGGCTGGGACGATCCGGAGTGGAAGCCGGGCAAGGCGCAATCCGTGCACCTGTACGAGACGGACTACGCCGCGCCGGCCGAAATCCTCGAATAGCCCTATCCTGCGATGGCGTAGGCCGGACGGCGCGGATCGGCGCCGGCGCGGATCAGGCCTTCGGCGGGGTCGGAGAGCACGACCTCGACGCTGCCGGCCAGCCAGGTCGTCTCGGGCCAGTCCTTCACCTCGTGCCCGCGTGCGGCGAGGTCCGCGCGCGTGGCCGCCGGCACGCGGGATTCCACCGCCAGGCGGCCGGGGAAATACTCGTAGGGCGCAAAGGAGGAGGGGAAGGCGTAGCTGGCGATCCGCGGCGCTTCGATGGCCTCCTGCACCTCCATGCCGAAATGCAGGATGTTCAGCATGACCTGAAGCATCGCCTGGATCTGCACGTCGCCGCCTGGCGTGCCGAACGGCATCACGCCGCCGTCGCGCGTCAGCACCATGGCCGGATTGGGCGTGAGGCGCGGCCGCTTGCCGGGCGCGACGCCGGCCGGGTGCGCCGGATCGGGCCGGCTCTGCGAGCCGCGGCCCGACACAACCAGGCCCGTGCCCGGCACCACCGGCACGTTCCAGGACCCGTCGGACGGCGTGGCGCTGAAGGCGTTGCCCCAGCGGTCCACGACGGCGACGTAGGAGGTGTCGGCCTCCACCTTCGGCAGCGCCGCCGCTGCGCGCGCCGGGGGCGGCGGGGCGCGGCCGAGGATCGGCTCGGGCATGCCGGGATGGGCGCGGCTGGCATCCACGGCGCGGGCGCGCGCGGCGATGTGCGCCTCCGACAGCAGGGCATCGATCGGCACCTCGCCGAAGGCGGGATCGGTGAAGTGGTACTCGCGGTCGGCGAGCGCGGCTTTCAGCGCCTCCGTGATCCGGTGGAGGTAGTCGGCCGAGTTGTGCGCGACGTCGTCCAGGCCCAGGCGCTCGGCGATCAGCAGCGCCTCGATCAGCGCAGGGCCCTGGCACCACGGGCCGCAGGCGATCACCTCGTGCCCGCGCCAGCGGCGCGTGACCACCGGCTCGATGCGGGAGCGGTACTCGGCCATGTCGGACGCGGAGAGAAAGCCGCCCTCGGACTGCACGAAGCGCACGACCTCCCGCGCGAGATCGCCGCGGTAGAAGGCGTCACGCGCGGCGGCGAGGCCGGCCGCCCTGCCCTTCCCCGCCGCGCGCCGCTCCTCCTCGACCAGGTAGGACAGGCTGCGGGCGAGATCGGACTGGACGAAGCGGGCGCCGAGGCGCGGCACCTCGCCGCCCGGCAGGAATACGGCGGCGTTCTGCGGCCAGGTGCGGTACTCGGCTTCGTGCGCCGCGATGCTCTCCCGCAGAAGCGGATAGACGGCGAAGCCCTCGGCGGCGAAGCGGATGGCGGCGGAGGCGACATCGCCGAAGGACATGGTGCCGTGGCGCTCCAGCGCCGTGATCCAGGCATCGGGCGCGGCCGGCACCACCATCCGGCGCACGCCCGGCGGCATGCGGCCGCCATGCTCGCGCAGGAACACGTCGGGCGGCGTGGCGCGGGGCCAATGGCCGAGTCCGGCGATGCTCTCCACTCGCCCATCGGCGGTGCGGATCAGGATGGGCGCGACGCCCGCCACGCTGACCAGGTCCGGCTGCAGGACGCCGAGCGCAATGCCGGCGGCGCAGCCGGCGTCGACCGCATTGCCGCCCGCCTCCAGCACGGCGAAGGCCGCGCCGGCGGCGAGGTAGTGGCCGGCGCTGACCGCGTGGCGCGTGCCACAGACCGTGGGCCGTCCTGCCGTCATGGCGCGGGCCTGGCGTGGATGGCGACCATCTGCTCGTCGAGGCGCGGCGTATAGGTGACGCCGCGGCGCGCGGCGGCGATGACCATCTGGGTGTAGAGCGGGATGCCGGCGTGCAGGCGCATCGCCTCGGCCATGGCGGCGCGGAGCGCGGTCTCCCGATCGCCTTCCATGCGGAAGGCGGCGTCGCGGATGAGCCGGTCGAGGTCGGGATCGGAGAAGCCGCCGCGGTTGGACTGGCCGAAGCCCTGCGCGACCTGCTGGCTGTGCATGGCGAGCGAGAGAACGTGCGTGGCATCGCGCGTGGAGGAGGAGGACTGGCCGAAGAGCACCAGCGGCACGTCGTTGCGGCCCACCTGGGTACGCGGGAAGAACACGCTGCCCGGTTGCGTCTCGACCTTCGGGTGGAAGCCGGCGCGGGCGAACATCTGGCCCAGCACCTGGCAGACCCGCGCATCGTTGACATAGCGGTTGTTGGAGCAGCCGAGGGTGAAGCCGAAGCCGTTCGGATAGCCTGCCTCGGCCAGCAGGCGACGCGCGCGGTCGGGATCGTAGGGCGGCACGGGCAGTGCCGGGTCGTAGCCGCCGAAGCCTTCCGGCACGAGCTGCGCGTTGGCCACCGCCTGCCCGTCCATCGCACGCTCGACCAGCGCGGTGCGGTTGATGGCGAGGCTGAGCGCCTGCCGCACGCGTATGTCACGAAGCGGGTTGGCCTCCAGCGGCCGGCCCTCGGCATCGGTGACGAGCGGCAGGCGCTCCGCCATGTGGGGCAGCAGGAACATCACGCGGTCGGAGGGGCGGCGGAACACGCCGATGCGGCCTGAGCGCTCCAGCCGCTCGACATCCGTGGTCGGCACTTCCTCGATGAGGTCGAGGTCGCCGGCGAGGAGAGCGGCGGTCCGCGTGGCGTCGTTGCCGAGGACGCGGATGTTCACACGCGCCCAGTGCGGCCGTTCGCCCCAGTAGGTGTCGTTGCGCGCCACGGTCATGCCCTCGGCGCCGCGGTACGCCTCCAGCCGGAAGGGGCCGGTGCCGATGGCGGCGCGGCCGGAGGTGAAGTCGGCGGTGCTCGCGCCCTCCGCGGCGCGCCGGGAGACGATGAAGACGTTGGTGAGCTGCCCAGGCAGCACGGGGTTGGGGTTCGCGGTGTGGATGCGGATACGGTGCGGGCCTAGCACCTCGGTCCGCGTGATCCCGCGCAGGTTCGGCGTGTAGGGGCCGGGATTGTTGGGGATGTTCGGGATGCGCTGGAAGGAGAAGACGACATCGTCGGCCGTGAAGGGCGTGCCGTCCTGGAAGGTGACGCCCTCGCGCAGCTCCAGCTCCCAGACATTCTCGGCCACCGGCGTCCAGCGCCGGGTCAGGCCGGGCGTCCAGCGGCTGTCCGCGTCGCGGTTCACAAGCGTGTCGAAGACGTGCCGCGCCGCCGCCATGTTGGGGCCGAGGAAGACGAAATGCGGGTCGATCCCGAACCCCGCCTGCACGCCCACCGTCAGCGTCTGCGCCCCGGCGCCGCCCGTGACAAGGGCGCCGGCAAGGGCAAGGCCAGCCATGGCGCGCATCGTCCGCTTCTCCCTCCGGTCGGGGGAGCCTCAGCCGCGGTCTGCCGCATGTCAATTCCACGACCGCGCGAGCCCCTCTCCCGCAATGCTGCTGGGCGGACAAGGATGGGGCCTGCACAGGAGCCGAAGATGGACGAGCCGCCTATCCTGCTTCGCCGCGATCCGCGCGGCGTCGCGCATGTGATGCTGAACCGACCGGCGCGCGGCAACGCCTATGACGGCGCGATGCTGGCCGCGCTGACGGAGGGGTTGGAGGCGCTCGCGGCCGATCCTTCGCTGCGTGCTCTCGTGCTGCGCGGCGCAGGGCGGCATTTCCAGGCGGGTGCGGATCTCGACTGGCAACTCGACCGCGCGGCGGAGACGCCTGCCGAGGGCGTTGCGGCTTCCATGGCGACGGTGCGCGCGATGAAGCTGCTGAACGAATTCCCGCGCCCCACCCTTGCGGTCATCCGCGGCGCCTGCTTCGGCGGCGGCGTCGGCCTGGCATGCTGCGTCGACGTCGCGCTGGCAACGCCCGATGCGATATTCGGCATCACCGAGGTGCGCGTCGGCCTCTCGCCATCCCCCATCTCCACGCATCTGGTACATGCACTCGGCCTGCGGCAGGCGCGGCGCTATGCGCTGACGGGCGAGCGGTTCGAAGCCGCCGAGGCGCTGCGCATCGGGTTGGTGCACGAAGTGGTCGCTGCGGACTCGATCGAGGCCCGCCTGGAGGAGATCCTGACGGAGACGCTGCTGTCCGCGCCGGGCGCGACGGCAACCGCGAAGCGATCGCTGCTGGAGGCCAACGGGCTGGTCCTCGGACCGGAGGCGATGGCCGTGCTGGCGCAGAAGAGCGCGACGCAGCGGGCGACGGCGGAGGCTCGCGAGGGTCTTGCCGCCTTTCAGGCGCGGCGGCGCCCGGGCTGGGCCGGTTGACGCGGGAACCTTGCGCGGCGCGGCGCTTTCCGGCCCCGGACCATGCCTGACGACCTGCCCCCCCTGCCGCAGCACGGCGCTGCCGAGCTGCGCGGCATCCGCATCGATTCCTGCAGCCTTGACCTGCCGGCCGGCGTCGGGCCGCAGGCGCATCGCGCCTTCGATGCCGTCCTGGGGGACTGGCGGCGGCGCCTGGCCCGCGCCGGCGGCGCGGATCCGTTCGGCGGCGACCCGACGGCGGAGGTTCCTGAGGATCTGCTGGACGCAGCGCTGGCGGGCAGCGCGCCGGATGCGGCGGGCCTGGTCCAAGGCGTCGTCGAGGATTTCGCGCGCGGCTTGACGACGGTCATCCGCCGCATCCTCTCGCTGCCCGACTGGAGCGGCACGCAGCGCGTCGTGGTGGGCGGCGGTTCGCGTTCCCCGCGCGTGTGCGAGGCGGCGCTCGGGCGCGCCGGAGTGCTGCTGCGGGCGGATGGCAGCCGCGTCTCCCTTGCCGCGCTGCGACATGATCGCGAGGAGGCCGGATTGGTCGGTGCCATGCGGCTGCTGCCGCACCGGCAGGTCGCGGCCGCCGACGCGGTGCTGGCCGCGGACCTGTCCGGCGGCGCCTTCCGGGCAGGCGTGGTCCTGCCGCGGCTCGGAGTCTCCCCCGGCCTCGCGGCCGCCGGCTTGTGGCGGACGCGTCGGCTGGGGCTGGGCCGTGCGAGGCTGCACCGGGACCGTGCGGTGGAACGGCTGGCGGCGATGCTGGCGGAGGTGGCTGGCGACGCCATGGCCGCCGGCTTGTCCCTGGCGCCTGCGATCGCCGTTGCGGTGCCGGCGCGCGTGGCGCCGGATGGGCGCCTCTCCTCCGTCGCGCGAAGCCTGCCCGGTGACTGGGAGGAGGAGGAGTTCCGTCTGCCGGAGGCGCTCGCCGCAGCGCTGCGCAGGGAAGGCCTGGTCGACCACTCCGTGCTGCTGCACAACGACGCGGTGTGTCAGGGCCTTTCCGACGCGCCCTTCCAGCGCGACGTGGCACGCTGGGGCCTGGTGACGCCGGCAGCCGAGCTCGGCAATGCGAGGTTCACCAATCTGCCGTCGCGCCGCTGAGCCGGGCCAGCGTCCGAACGCAAGCCTCGAAGGCACTCAGGTCGCGCCATCTCTCGGCCTCCGGCACCTCCTGGCGGATGAAGACGCCGGCGGCTTCGGCAATGCCCCCATCGACCATCAGGTTGTCGCCCAGGCCGAAGGACTCCACAGCCATGTCGGCCGCGTCCCGCCAGCGCCCCTCGCCGTCACGCCGTGCGGTGGGGCCCAGGAAGGCCAGCGTCCGCGCATCGAAGGCGGCGGCGACGTTGGAATAGCCCAGGACGCGGCGCCCGAGCGCGCGCATGAACCCGACTTCATAGATGGTCCCGGCATCGGCCGAGGGACCGCGGAACGGCGTAAGGTTGGCGATCACCGCATCCGCGTCGCGCATATGCGCCTCATTCCGCCGGTAAGTCCACAGCCATGCCGGAAGACCATGCCCCGCCTGCGGGGGATGTACGTCGATGGGAAAGATACCGTTCAGCCCGTGTGCCGCGCAGATTGCCCGCTTCCGCTCCGCCATGGCGGGCGCATCGGGCAGGAAGACATCCGGGCCGGCGAGATACACCTTCATGCCCGGGCTTCTGCCGCAACATTCCGTCCAGCGGAAGGCACACCGTTGCGGCTCCGCCTCTCTCGTGCCATGCGGCGGTCATGGACCTGGAGCGCGAGTACAACAACCGCCTGCGTGTCCCCGAACACCCGGCGCATATCGCGGGCTGGGCCCGGGATGCCGCCGCCTGGCGGGAGGCGTGCCCCCGGGCGGAGCTCGGCATCGCCTATGGCGCGGGCGAGCGCGAGCGGCTCGACCTCTTTCTTCCGGCGCACGAGGGTGATGCGCCACTCGCCGTGTTCATCCATGGCGGCTACTGGAAGGGGCTGGACCGCAGCTTCGCCAGCCACTGCGCGCGCGGACTGAACGGCCGCGGCATCGCGGTGGCGGTGCCGTCCTACGACCTGTGTCCCGCCGTGACGATCGACGAGATCGTCGGGCAGATGCGGGCGGCTTGCGTCGCACTGCACCGCCGACACCGACGCCGCATGCTGGCCATCGGCCATTCGGCGGGCGGACACCTGGCGGCCATGCTGCTGGCGACGGATTGGCGCGCACTTCATCCGGCGCTGCCGGCGCACCTGATCGCGGCCGCCCTGCCCGTCTCCGGGGTCTTCGAACTGAAGCCGCTGCTGGCTACCACCATTTCCGAGGGGCTGCGGCTGACGCCAGAGAGCGCTCATGCGCTGTCGCCGCGCTTCCTGCCCTCGCCCGGCCGGCCGATCCGCTGCCTGGTCGGCGGGGCCGAGAGCGACGAATTCGTGCGCCAGTCGCGCGACATGGCCGCCGCCTGGGGAGGAGGGTTCGAGGCGCTGCCGGGCGCCGACCATTTCACGGTCATCGCGCCCTTCGCCGACCCGGAGCATCCGGTGGTGGCGTGCGCCGCGGCCATGACGCCTGGCTGAGGCGTAAAGGGTTTTCGGGACGAGGGCGGGACGCTGTAAAGCGCCGCACAGCTTTCGCCACGCGAAGGCGGCGCGGCCGTTCAACCGCCCCAGGCTGCATCGCTATTCAGCTTCCGAAAACGACGGAGGCCCGCCATGCCAGCTCCCGCCCTCGCCCGCCGCTCCATCCTCGGCTCGCTTCTTGCGGCTCCCTTCGCGGCACCTGCGTTGGCCACCCCGTGGCGGCCGGAACGGCCGATCGAGCTCGTTGTCGGCTTCGCGCCGGGGGGCGGCACGGACATCGTCGCGCGGCTCTTCGCGCGGCACCTCGAGACGCGGATCGGGCAGCCGATCACCGTCGTGAACCGGCCCGGCGCTTCCTCCGAAGTCGCGCTGACCTACGTGGCGCGGGCGCGGGCGGACGGGCAGGTCATCGGCCTGACCAACATGCCATCCTTCGTCACGGTGCCCGTCGAGCGGCGGGCGCAGTACAACCTCGACAGCTTCGGCTTCGTGGGCAACATCATGACCGACCCGACCGGCGTCGTGGTGAAGGCGGACGGCCCGTTCCGCACGCTGCGGGACATGATCGACCGTGCGCTATCGGCGCCGGAGGCGGTGGCCGTCTCGACATCCGGGATCGGCACCGACGACCACCTGATGATGTCGTTGATCTCGAGCCTGACGGGCGCGCGGTTCACGATTGTCCACTTCACCGGCGCCCCGATCCAGCGCACGAACCTGATGTCCGGTCAGGTGCAGGTCAACACCATGTCGATCGGCGAGATCATGCCGGATCCGCGGGGCCTCGCCTTCCTGGTCCATGGCGGGACGGAGCGCAGCCGTTTCGCTCCCGGGACGCCAACCTTCCGGGAGCTGGGCCTGGACATCGAAATGTCGTCCGAGCGCGGGCTGGTCGTTCCGCGCGGGACACCCGACCGGATCCTCGGCCGGCTGCGCGAGGCGGTGCAGGAAGCATGCGCCGACCCCGCCACGATTCGCGCCTTCGAAGCGCAGCACATCGAGCCCACCCTGGAACCCGGGCCGGCCTGGGAGGCGCGGATGCGCCAGAGCCAGACGCAATACGCCGATCTCTGGCGGCGGTCCCCCTGGATCACCTGATCCGTGCTGGTAGGCTCCCGGACCGCATCCGGGAGCCTGCCGCATGTCCGGCTTCGACATCGCCGCCGCGATCGGCCAGGGGCGCGGCGACGCGCCGGCCGATCTCGTCCTGAAGGGCGGCAGGCTTTTCGACCTGGTGACCGGCACGATCACGGAAAGCGACATCGCGATCCACGCGGACCGGATCGTCGGGACCGGTGCCGCCTATCGCGGCGTCCGGGAGATCGATGTCGGCGGCCTGATCCTCGTGCCCGGCTTCATCGACACGCACCTGCATGTCGAAAGCTCATTGGTCACGCCCTTCGAGTTCGATCGCTGCGTGACGCCGCGGGGGATCACGACGGCGATCTGCGATCCGCACGAGATTGCCAACGTGGCGGGCGCGGAGGGGCTGCGCTACTTCCTGGACGCCGCGTCCGAGCTGGTGATGGATCTGCGCGTCCAGCTCTCCTCCTGCGTGCCTGCCACGCCGCTGGAGACGTCGGGCGCGCGGCTCGGGCTGGACGAGCTGCTTGCCTTCGCCGGACATCCGAAGGTGATCGGCCTGGCGGAGTTCATGAACTATCCGGGCGTGCTGGCGGGCGACCCGGACTGCCTCGCCAAGCTGGGCGCCTTCCAGGGCCGCCACATCGACGGCCACGCGCCGCTGCTGCGCGGGGTGGACCTCAATGGCTATCTCGCCGCCGGCATCCGCACCGACCACGAGACCACCGGCATCGAGGAGGCGCGGGAAAAGCTCTCGAAGGGCATGGCCGTGCTGATCCGCGAGGGGTCGGTCAGCCGGGATCTGCACGCCCTCGCGCCGCTCCTGACCGAGCGGCTCTCGCCATTCCTGGCGCTCTGCACCGATGACCGCAATCCCCTCGACATCGCGGAGCACGGGCATCTCGATCACATGATCCGCACGGCCATACGGCTCGGGGCCGAGCCGCTGGCGGTCTACCGCGCAGCCAGCCATTCCGCCGCACGCATCTTCGGCCTGCGTGACCGCGGCCTCCTGGCGCCAGGCTGGCGGGCGGACCTCGCCGCGTTGGACAGCCTGGAAGGTTGCCGCGCGCAGCTCGTGATTGCCGGTGGGCGGGTGGTGGACGAGGCTGCCTTCGCCGCGCGCCGGCCCGTGGCGCCGGTGGCCCGCCGCAGCGTGCGGGCGCGGCGGGTCGTCGCCTCGGACTTCCGGGTTCCCGCGACGGACGCCGAGCTGCCGGTGATCGGCGTGGTGCCGGGCCGCATCATCACCCGGCACCTGTCGGCGCGGCTGCCGGCGCAGGACGGCGCCGCGGTGGCGGACGTCACCGCGGACGTCGTCAAGGTGGCGGTGCTGGAACGCCACGGACGCAATGGCAACCTGGCCGCCGGGTTCGTGAAGGGCTTCGGCCTGCAACGCGGCGCGATTGCCGCCACGGTATGCCATGATCATCACAACATCATCGCGGTCGGTGCCGAAGACGCCGACATGGCCCTGGCCTGCAATCGTCTGGGCGAGATCGAAGGCGGCTTTGTCATCGCGGAGGCTGGCGCGATAGTGGCGGAGCTGCCGCTCCCGGTCGCGGGGCTGATGAGCCTCGACCCGTTCGAGGCCGTGCGCGACGCGCTGGTCGTGTTGCGGCATGCGGCGCACGCCCTGGGCGTCACGCTGGACGAGCCCTTCCTTCAGCTTGCCTTCCTGGCGCTGCCGGTGATCCCGCACCTGAAGATCACCGACCGCGGCATGGTGGACGTCGATCGCTTCGCGCTGATCGGCTGAGCTACTCGGCCGCGCGCGGCAGGTCTTGCGCCTCAGGCGCATGGCTCCTCGGGCGGGCCTTGAGGCGCAGTTCCTTCAGGTCGGCCTGCTCGCGCGCGGCATTGCGAAGCAGCGCGTCCTTGCCCCAGAGATACTGCGGCGGGCAGGCGATGTCACGCACGCCGTACTGCGCTGCGGCGTGCAGCGTGAAGGACGGGTTGGTGAGGTGCGGCCGCGCCAGCGCGACGAGATCTGCCCGGCCGGCGGCCAGAATGGTGTTCACCTGGTCCGGCGTGGTGATGTTGCCGACGCACATGGTGGCGATGCCGGCCTCGTTCCGGATCATGTCGGACCAGGGAAGCTGATACATCCGGCCATAGACCGGCGAGGCATCGGCCACCGTCTGCCCCGTCGAGACGTCCACCAGATCTGCGCCGGCCTCGGCGAAGGCGCGGGCCACGGCAAGGCAGTCCTCCTCCGAGAGGCCGCCTTCGGCCCAGTCGGTGGCCGAGATGCGGACCGACATCGGCTTCCCGGCCGGCCAGACCTCCCGCATCGCACGGAAAACCTCCAGCGGGTAGCGCAGCCGATTGGCGATGGTGCCGCCATACTCGTCCGTGCGGATGTTGGTGAGCGGCGAGAGGAACGAGGCGAGCAGGTAGCCGTGCGCGCAGTGCAGCTCCAGCATGTCGAAGCCGATGCGGACCGCGCGCAGGGTCGCGGCAACGAACTCGTCCCGCACGCGGTCCATGTCCGCCCGCGCCATCTCCCGCGGCACCTGGCTGTGCGGGAAGTACGGGATCGGGCTGGCGGAGATGATCGGCCAGCCGCCTTCCGGCAATGGCTGGTCGATGCCGTCCCACATGAGCTTCGTCGCACCCTTGCGGCCCGCATGGCCGAGCTGGAGGCAAAGCTTCGCTTCGGAGTGGACGTGCGCGAACTCGACGATGCGCCGCCATGCCGCTTCCTGCGTGTCGTTCCACAGGCCCGTGCAGCCGGGCGTGATCCGCGCATCGGCAGCCGGACAGGTCATCTCGGTGAAGATCAGCCCGGCGCCGCCCACCGCGCGGGAGGCATAATGGGCCAGGTGGAAGTCGCCCGGCACGCCGTCTTCCGCGGAGTACATGCACATGGGCGAGACGACGATGCGGTTGGCCAGCTGCATGCCCCGCAGCGCGAAGGGCTGGAACATCGGCGGCTTCGCGTCATCCGCCGGCAGGCCGGCGGCCCGCGCCTCTTCCGCAAAGGCCCGGCGGGTCTCCGCGACGAATTCGGGTGCGCGGAGCTCCAGATTGTCCCAGGTGATGGCCTTGCTGCGCGTCATCACGCCGAACGCGAAGCGCGTGGCCGAGAAGTTCCAGAACCGCTTCACGTGCTCGAACCAGACGAGCGAGACGTTGGCGGCGTGCTGCGTCTTCTCCACATCCTCCCGCCGCCCGCTTTCGTATCGCGCAAGGCAGGTGGCGACGCTGCCGCCGGCCAGGAAGGCGCGATGGAGACCGATGGCATCCTCCATCGCCAGCTTCGTACCCGACCCGATCGAGAAATGGGCGGTGGCCTTCGCGTCGCCGAGCAGCACGACGTTGTCCTTCACCCAGCGTCCGCACTTGATCGTCGGGAAGCGGCGCCAGAGGCTGCGGTTGGTGATCAGCCGATGGCCTGCGAGCTCCTCGGCGAACACGTCCTCGAGGTAGCGCGCGCTCTCCGCCTCTCCCATGCCGTCCAGCCCGGCGCGGGCGAAGGTTTCGGGGTCGGTCTCCATCACCCAGGTGCTGGCGCCGGCCTCGTACTGGTAGCAGTGGGCGATGAAGATGCCTTCCGGCCGCTCCTTGAAGAAGAAGGTGAAGGCGTCGAATGGGCGGGTGCTGCCCATCCAGGCGAAGCGGTTCGGCCGGAGGTCGACCTCCGGCGCGAAATGCGCCTTCCAGCGTTCCCGGATAGGAGAGTTGATTCCGTCGGCCGCGACGATCAGATCGGCATCCGGGAAGTCCTCGGGCGCCGCCTCGCGTCGGAACTCCAGCTCCACGCCCAACCCGCGCGCGCGCTCCTGCAGCAGCAGCAGCAGCGTGCGGCGGGAGCAGCCGCAGAAGCCGTTGCCCCCGATACGATGGACGCTGCCGCTCTCGTCGCGGCCGGGGCGCGCGGGGAGATGGATGGCGATGTCGTCCCAATAGGCGAAGCTGCGCGTGATGGCGCGGTAGCTTGGCTCGTCCGCCTGCTGAAAGGTGTCGAGCGTCGCGTCGCTGAACACCACGCCGAAGCCGAAGGTGTCGTCGGCGCGGTTGCGCTCCACCACCGTCACCCGGGCGGAGGGGAAGTCCCGCTTCATGAGGATGGCGAAGTAGAGCCCCGCCGGCCCGCCGCCGATCACCGCGATGCGCATCGCCTGCTCCCCTCGTCCATACCGGGATAATTTAGGCTTCAACAATCGCCTCGGCAACCGGAATGCGAGGTTGCGGGGCGGGCGCGGCATGCTTTAAGCATGAAGCATCGCGGAGGCGGGATGGGCGCGGATCTTCACGGCAGCAGGGCGCTGGTGACGGGCGGCGGCAGCGGCATCGGCGCGGCCTGCGCGGCAGCCCTGACGCTGGCCGGTGCCCGGGTCACGGTGCTCGGTCGCCGGGAGGCGAGGCTGCGGCAGATGGTGGAAGCCGGCCACGCAGCGGGAATGCTGACGGCCGATGTCACGTCGCTGCCGCCCCTTCCCGCCTGCGACATCCTCGTCAACGCTGCCGGAATCGCCGAGAGCGCCGCATTCCTGCGGTCGGACGAGGCGATGTTCGCGCGGCTCTGGCGCGTAAACGTGATGGGCGCGGTTGCCGTCACCCGGGCCGTGCTGCCGGCGATGCTGGAGGCCGGGTCCGGGCGCGTGGTCCACATCGCCTCCACCGCGGCGCTGAAGGGCTATCCCTACGTCGCGGCATACGTCGCCTCCAAGCATGCGCTGCTTGGGCTGGTGCGCGCCCTGGCGCAGGAAGTCGCGGCCCGGGGCGTCACGGTGAATGCGGTCTGCCCCGGCTTCACCGAGACGGACATCGTCGCGCAGTCGGTCGAGCGCATCGTCGCGAAGACCGGGCGGAGCGGGGACGAGGCGCGCGCCGAGCTTGCGAAGCACAACCCGCAGCGTCGGCTCGTCCGGCCCGAGGAGGTGGCCGCGGCGGTGCTGATGCTCTGCCTGCCCGGGGCTTCCGCCATCAACGGGCAGGCGGTTGCCGTCGACGGAGGCGAGACATGACCGCGCCGGACGGCGCCCAGGCGGTGGCGCTTGATGCCGAGACGGCGCTGGCCCATGCGCCTCCCGGACACAAGGATGAGCTGCGCCTGTGGCTTCGGTTGCTGACCTGCGCAACCCTGCTGGAGGGCGAGGTGCGCGCGCGGCTGCGGCGGGAGTTCGACACGACGCTGCCGCGCTTCGATCTGATGGCAGCGCTGGACCGCGCCGGCGCCGGCATGACGCTCGGCGAGATCTCCCGCCGCATGATGGTGAGCAACGGGAACGTCACCGGCCTCGCCGCACGGCTCGAGGCCGATGGGCTGGTGGAGCGCCGTGCGCGCCCTGGCGACCGGCGGGCTCAGCTGCTTCGCCTGACGCCACGGGGCCGCCGTGAATTCGCCCGGCAGTCCGCGGCGCATGAGGCCTGGATCGCGGAGCTGCTCTCCGGCCTGACGCCCACGGACCGCGGCGCGCTGTTCCGTCTGCTCGGCCGCGCGAAGCTCTCCGTCCGGGCCGCACTCACCAGCGAGGGTTCCGCATGATCACCGCCGTTTCCGGCCCTCTGGGCGAGTACCGCGCAACCCACCTGCGGCTGACGCTCGACGGTCCCGTCGCGACGCTCACCCTCGACAGGCCGGAGCGGAAGAACCCGCTCACCTTCGACAGCTACGCCGAGATGGCGGCGATCCTCCGCGCCGCCGCGCATGACGATGCGGTGCGCGCCTTCGTCGTGACCGGCTCGGGCGGCAATTTCTGCTCGGGCGGCGATGTGCACGAGATCATCGGGCCGCTGCTGGAGCGCGACACGAAGGGGCTGATGCGATTCACCTCCATGACCGGAGAGCTGGTCAAGGCCATGCGCGCCTGCCCGCAGCCGATCGTCGCCGCGGTTGACGGTATCGCGGCCGGCGCGGGCGCCATCATCGCCATGGCCTCGGACTTACGGCTGGCGACACCCCGGGCGAAGGTCGCATTCCTGTTCAACCGCGTCGGCCTCGCCGGCTGCGACATGGGCGCTTGCGCCATCCTGCCTCGCATCATCGGTCAGGGCCGGGCCAGCGAGCTGCTGTACCTCGGCCGCTCCATGGGCGCGGAGGAGGGCATCGGCTGGGGCTTCTTCAACAGCCTGCACGATCCGGATGCCCTGCCGGGCGCGGCTGCCGCGCTGGCGCGCGAGATCGCCGAGGGTCCCTCCTTCGCCCATGCGATGACGAAGCGCATGCTGCAGATGGAATGGGCCATGTCCGTCGAGCAGGCGATCGAGGCGGAGGCCGTGGCCCAGGCGCTGTGCATGACGACCGCTGATTTCCGCCGCGCGTACGACGCCTTCGTGGCCAGGCAGCGTCCGGTCTTCCGGGGCGACTGATGCCGGACCGGAGCTTTCTCGATTGGCCGTTCTTCGATCCACGCCATCGCGCCTGGGCCGAGGAAGTGGAGCGCTGGGCGGCCACCCATGCGGAAGCCCTCGCCGATGAGGACGACGCGGATGGCAGCACCGTCCGGCTCGCCCGGACGATGGGCGAGGCCGGCCTGTTGCGCGCCGCGTGTCCGCCCGACGGCCGGCTCGACGTGCGGTCGCTCTGCCTCGCGCGCGACATCCTGGCGCGCCACGCCGGCCTGGCCGATTTCGCATTCGCCATGCAGGGTCTCGGCACCGGTCCCGTCACGCTGTTCGGCACGCCGGCGCAGCGCGAGAGCATGCTGCCGGCCGCACGCAGCGGAACGGCACTTGCCGCCTTCGCGCTGTCGGAGCCGGAGGCGGGCAGCGACGTCGCGGCGCTGGCCACCGCCGCGGAGCGCGACGGCAATGCGCATTACCGCCTGACCGGCCGCAAGACCTGGATCAGCAATGGCGGCATCGCCGCGACCTATGTCGTCTTCGCGCGCACGGGCGAAGGCCCGGGTGCCAAGGGCCTGTCCGCGTTCCTCGTCCCTGCCGACACGCCTGGCCTCTCGATCGAGGCGCGGATCGACGTGACGGCACCGCATCCCCTCGCCACGCTCGCCTTCGATGCCATGCGCATCCCGGCGGCGAACCTGATCGGCCGGCCCGGCGAGGGCTTCAGGGTGGCGATGGGCACACTTGACGTGTTCCGCGCCACGGTCGGCGCCGCCGCCCTGGGCTTTGCCCGACGCGCCTTGGACATGACGCTGCAGCGCGCCACCTCGCGCCGGCTGTTCGGTGGAACGCTGTTCGACCAGCAGATGAGCCAGGCGGCCATCTCCGACAGCGCGACGGATGTGGAGACCTCCGCCCTGCTCGTCTACCGAGCCGCCTGGCTGAAGGATTCGGGCGCGCCGCGCGTGACGCGGGAGGCCTCGATGGCCAAGCTGCACGCAACGGAAGCGGCACAGCGCTGCGCCGACCGGAATGTCCAGATCCATGGCGGCGCAGGCGTCACGCGCGGCCACAAGGCCGAGGAACTCTACCGGGAGGTACGGGCGCTCCGCGTCTACGAAGGCGCGTCCGAGATCCAGCGCATCGTCATCGCGCGTGCCGAGCGCGACCGCCGCGTGCCATGACGCAGGAGACGAACATGGAGCTGTCGCGCAGCGCCCACCAGGACAGCTTCTGCCGCGACAACCTGCCGCCGCGCGACCAGTGGCCGCGCTTCCTGCTCGATCGGCCGGAGTACCGGTATCCGGAACGGCTGAATGCCGCGGTGGAGCTGCTGGACCGTCATCTCGAGACCGGTCGCGGGGAGCACCCGGCGGTCGTGACCCCGGCCGAAACGCTGAGCTACCGGCAACTCGCGGAGCGCGTGAACCGCATTGCCAACGTGCTCACCGGCCGGCTCGGGCTCGTGCCGGGCAACCGGGTCCTGCTGCGCAGCGCCAACAATGCATGGATGGTGGCGGCGTATTTCGCCGTCCTGAAGTCCGGCGGCGTCGCCGTGGCGACGATGCCGCTGCTGCGTGCGAGGGAACTCGGCCAGATGTGCCGGAAGGCGCGCATCACCCACGCGCTTTGCGACGCGCGGCTGATCGAGGAACTGCGTCGTGCAGATGCGCCGGACCTCGCCCATCTCGTCACCTGGGGCGATGGGGCGCTGGAGAGCATGTGCGGCGAAGCCTCTGCGGAGTTCGCCGCCTGCGACACCGCCGCGGACGATGTCTGCCTGATCGGGTTCACCAGTGGTTCCACCGGGGAGCCGAAGGGCACGCTGCACTTCCATCGCGACATGCTCGCCATCTGCGACGGCTACTCCGCCCAGGTGCTGCGGCCGAAGCCGTCCGACGTGTTCATCGGCTCCCCGCCCCTCGCCTTCACCTTCGGGCTGGGCGGGCTCGTGCTGTTCCCGTTCCGCGTCGGCGCCACCGCCGTGCTGCTGGAGAGGGCACCGCCCGAGGAACTGCCGGCCGCCATTGCCAGGCATCGCGCCTCGATCTGCTTCACCGCACCCACCGCCTACCGCCTCATGGCGGCCCTCCCCGCCGGGCCCGACCTGTCCAGCCTTCGCAAGTGCGTCTCGGCCGGGGAGGCGCTGCCCAGGCCGGTGTTCGAGGCGTGGCAGGCCGCGACGGGGCTGAAGCTGATGGACGGCATCGGCGCCACCGAGATGCTGCACATCTTCATCGCGGCGCGGGAGGAACAGATCCGCCCAGGTGCCACCGGCCTGCCCGTGCCCGGATATGTCGCGAAGGTGGTGGACGGAGACGGCGCCGAGGTGCCGCGCGGCACACCCGGCCGCCTGGCCGTCCAGGGGCCGACGGGCTGCCGCTACCTCGCCGATCCGCGACAGGCGGCCTATGTCCAGGATGGCTGGAACATCACCGGCGACACGTATGTCCAGGACGAGGATGGGTATTTCTGGTACCAGGCCCGCAACGACGACATGATCATTTCCGCCGGCTACAACATCGCCGGTCCGGAGGTCGAGGCCGCACTGCTGACCCACCCGGCTGTCAAGGAATGCGGCGTGGTCGGGGCGCCGGATGCCGAACGTGGTACGGTGGTGCGCGCCTATGTGGTGCCGCAGGATGGGAGCCCGCCCGGCGATGCGCTCGCCAAGGCGTTGCAGGACCACGTGAAGCGCGAGATCGCGCCGTACAAGTACCCGCGCAGCATCGTCTTTGTGGATGCGCTGCCCCGCACCGAGACCGGCAAGCTGCAGCGCTTCGCGCTGCGCGCCCGCGCCGCCCAGGATCCCATGCCATGACCCCGCCCCTGACCGCCCTGCAGCCGCCTGGCTGGCCCGCGCCGCGCGGCTATTCCAATGGCATGATGGGGCGCGGCCGCATCGTGCTCGTCGGGGGCCAGGTCGGCTGGGATGCGGCCGGCAACTTTCCGGCCGGCCTGGTGGCGCAGACGCGCCAAGCCCTGGCGAACATCGTCGCCGTGCTGAAGGAGGCCGGGGCTGGGCCGGAGCATGTCGGGCGGCTGACCTGGTACGTGGTGGACATGGAAGAGTATCGCGCCGGCCTCCGCGAACTCGGGCCCGTCTATCGCGAGGTGATGGGCCGCCACTTCCCCGCCATGGCGCTGGTGCAGGTCGCTGCGCTGGTCGAGTCGGAGGCACGTGTCGAGATCGAGGCGACGGCGATCGTGCCGGAGTGAAGGGCTTCTATCGCCCGCGCCGCTCCTCTGCCCGCTGCGCGGCCAGGTCGAAGGGCAGCTGGAAGGTGATCTCGTCATAGCCCCAGAATTGGCGCAGCGAGTTGCGGATGGCGTTCGGGCCCAGCGTGGTGCGGCGGTCATCCCTTGCGGTGACCGGCAGCACCGGCGCCAGCATGTCGCGCCAGAAATCGGCCGAGAGCCAGGCGTCCACCACGCTGGCATGCATGAGAGGACCGAGCGCGCCGCGGGCGTGCGCGATCCGGAAGGGCGAGCGGCCGAGGAACGTGCCCTCCACGCCGAAGAACCGCGCCTCCGCCGCCACCGAGGAGGAGACGGCCAGTACTTGGCGCAGCGAGGGCTGGGCGAGCAGCACGTAGACGTTCTCGGCCACCTCGCGGATGCGGCGCAGTGGCAGGCTGATATCGTGCAGGCCGAAGCCATCCGGATTGTACGGATGCGGCTTGAACAGCACCCGTGCCTCCGGCCCGATCGCGGCGTGCAGGGCCGCTGCCACGTCACGCAGGTCTGTCAGCCGACCATCCGAGATCAGCGCCCGGTCCACGCGCGTCTGCCCGATGACAAGGCACGATTCCTCGATCGGGCGATGGAGGGGCACCTTGACCGCGGTCGCCGCGATCAGGTCGGCCCAGGGCTCGAACACGTGGTCCTCGGCGTGGTGGCGCCGCAAGGCCTCCAGCATGTCCGGATGGTTGGTCTGCACGGCGAACAGCACATCCGGTCCGAAGCGGTAGGGATGGATGTTGAGGTCCACCCACGGGATGCGGAGGTGTGAGAGGAGTCGCTTCTGTATTTCGGCCAGCTCGAAGCCGATGACCGCCGACGCGCCGGCAAAGGGTGCGGCGAGGTGCGCGGCGGCGGCGGCGGGCAGGTCGGGTGCGTCGAACAGGGTCACCCAGCCCTCGATGTCGGGGCTCGCTCCGGCCAGCTCATAGAGGCGCGGCGTGTCGAAGCCCGCGGCAGACCATGTGAGGACCTCCACCTCCGCCCCCGTGGCCTGGGCGAGCGGGCGGCGGATCAGACGGTGAAGCCAGAGGATGTTGCCGCTCTGCGCCGGACGGAACGCGTCGTCCTGCGGCCGAAGAACGTCGCCGGTGAGGATCAGGCGCGTCACGCGCGTTCCAGGCGCACCCAGGCGAGGCCGAGGCCGAGCCGGCGCGTGTCGCGCCTCGGGCCGGTGGCCGGGTCCTCGTGCTGCGCGCCGTGCAGCAGCAGCGTGATGCGGCTGCCCGGCGGGTGGTCAGGCAGGCTCGGCCGTGCCTCGAATGTGCCGGTGATGCCGTCATTGGCGATCGCCGTCAGGCTCAGCGGCACGCCATCGAGAAAGAGATCATGCGCCGCAGGATCCAGGGGTACGCCGAACGGCGAGCGGAGGGACAGCGTGACCACGACTTCGCCGCCGCCGAGCGCGGGCAGCAGCAGGGTTGCGCAACGGGCGGCGCCGGACCAGCGGAGGGTTCCGCGGTCCGTGCGCTCCGCCGCGAACCAGCCGAAGCCCTGGAACGCCTCGTCGCCGGCTTCCAGCGCGACGGGTCCGTTCCCGGCCCCTGCCGTCGTGCCGCCGGCGGCTTCCAGCCTTGCGACAGGAATGGCGCGCAACGGATCAATCCTCAGCCGTTCGGCACGCGAAAGCGCGGCGGCGGCCTGGGCCTGCGACAGCGCATCCACCTGCGCCGCGAGGCGCGCGATCTCCTCCAGCAGGTGCTCCCCGAGCAGACGGGCCGGCCCGTGCAACCCCTCCAGGATCGGTGCCGCGGCCTCACGCAGCCGGCCGGCATGCTGCCGTTCCAGCGCGGCGTCGATGAGTGCGGCGCCGCGTTCGGGCGAGAGGTCAAGCAACTCGGTCACAGCGCGCGATGCCTGTCATGGGGCGCCCGTCCTACCATATCGGAAGAGGGGTTCCAGGCTCGACCGGCTGCACCGCCCTTGGTGGCGGTGCAGCCGGTCTAGAGTTCCTGCACATCGGCGACGCCCGGCAGCACCTTCATCGCCTGCATCAGGCGGGGCGAGACGTTGAAGCCGCCTGGCAGGGCGATCTCCACCTCCTGCCCCGGGCCGGTGACCGGGACGACGATCACGCGGCCCCTGCCCCTCCCCTCGCGGGTCAGCACCTCGCGCACGCGGATGACCGCCTCTGCCTGGTCGAGCCAAAGCCGGATGCCGCCTGCGATGCCTGCTGCCGCCTTCTCCAGCTTCTCGACGGTGGAGGCAGTGAGGCGCACATTGTCGCCGTCCATCCGCGCCTCGGTGTCCACGAGCAGCGCCGCGCCCTCCTCCAGCAGGTCGCCGGCGCGCGCCAGCGTCTCGCTGAAGAAGGTGACCTCGTAGCTGCCGGCAGCATCGGACAGGCGCACCCAGGCCATGAGGTTGCCGGTCTTGGTCCGCCCGTTCTTCACCGCCACGACGGTGCCGGCGAGCCGCATGCGCCCGACACCACCACGTGCACGGTCCGTAATCGCCGCCGACGAGACGACGCCCAGCTTGCGCAGCGCCGTCCTGTAGGTGTCCAGCGGATGGGCCGAGAGGTGAAAGCCGACCGCCTCGGCTTCGAAGGACAGCTTGTCCAGCATCGGCCATTCCGGCGTCTCCGGCAGGCGCAGCGGCGGCGGCGCGGCCTCCGCGCCGAACATGTCGCGGGTCGGGCTCGCGCGGCGCTCCGCGGCCTCCTGGGCCGCGCGCAGCAGGGCTTCGACACCGGTCGTCACGCGTGCACGGTTCGCCTCCAGCGCATCGAAGGCGCCGGCGCGGGCGAGGTTCTCGAGCTGCATCTTGTTCAGCAGCCGCGGATCGGCGCGGCCGGCGAAGTCGGCAAGGGTGCGGAACGGCCCGTCCCGGTCGCGCGCCGCCACGAGGTCGCGCATGGCGCCGAGGCCGACCCGCTTGACGGCGGCGAGGGCGAAGCGGATGGCGACCTTCCCGTCCGGCAAGGCCTCCAGCCCGAACTCCGCGGCGCTGCGGTTGACGTCCGGCGGCAGCACGGAAATGCCGAGGCGCGCGCATTCCTGCATGTGGCCGGCAAGCTTCTCTGTCTTGTCGAGGTCGAGCGACATGGAGGCCGCGAGGAAGGCGACAGGATGGTTCGCCTTCAGCCAGGCCGTCTGGTAGGAGACGAGCGCATAGGCGGCGGCGTGCGACTTGTTGAAGCCGTATTCCGCGAACTTCTCCATCAGGTCGAAGATCTCGCCGGCCTTTCCCTCGGGCACGCCGTTCTTCACCGCGCCGTCGACGAAGATCTTCCGCTGCGCCTCCATCTCGGATCGGATCTTCTTGCCCATGGCGCGACGCAGCAGGTCGGCACCGCCGAGCGAATAGCCGGCCAGTTCCTGCGCGATCTGCATCACCTGCTCCTGGTAGACCAGGATGCCGTAGGTCTCCTCCACGATGTGCCGGATCGCGGGATGCGGCGGCTCCCACGGCTCGCCATGCTTGCGCTGGCAGTAGGCGGGGATGTTCGCCATCGGGCCGGGCCGGTAGAGCGAGACGGCGGCGATCAGGTCTTCCAGCCGATCGGGGCGCATCATGCGCAGGCAGTCGCGCATGCCCTGGCCTTCGAACTGGAACACGCCGGCGGCATCGCCGCGGGCCAGCATGGCGTAGGTCTTAGCGTCGTCCAGCGGCAGGCGCGCGAGGTCCACCTCCACTCCCTGGCCCTTCAGCAGCCCGACCGCGCGTTCCAGCACGGTGAGCGTCTTCAGGCCGAGAAAGTCGAACTTCACCAGGCTGGCGTCCTCGACGTATTTCATCGAGTACTGGGTGATCAGCATCTCGCTGCGCGGGTCCCGGTAGAGCGGCACGGTGTCCACCAGCGGCTTGCGGCCGATCACCACGCCGGCGGCATGGGTGGATGCATTTCGGTAGAGGCCTTCCAGCTCCTGCGCCACTTCCAGCAGGCGGCCCACCTGCTCGTCCTTCTGCATCTCCTGCAGCCGCGGCTCGCCCTCGATGGCCTGGGCGAGGGTGACAGGCTTGGCGGGGTTGAAGGGGATCAGGCTGGCGATGCGATCCACCTGGCCGTAGGGCAGGCCCATGACGCGGCCGACATCGCGCACCGCCGCCTTCGCCTGCAGCTTGCCGAAGGTGATGATCTGCGCGACGCGGTCGGCACCATACTCGTTCACGACGTAGCGGATCACCTCGTCGCGCCGGTCCTGGCAGAAGTCGATGTCGAAGTCCGGCATCGAGACGCGCTCAGGATTCAGGAAGCGCTCGAAGAGGAGGCCGAAGCGCATCGGGTCCAGGTCGGTGATCAGCAGCGCCCAGGCGGCGACAGAGCCCGCGCCGGAGCCGCGGCCCGGCCCCACCGGGATGCCCTGCGCCTTCGCCCACTGGATGAAGTCCGCGACGATGAGGAAGTAGCCCGAGAAGCCCATCTTCTCGATGACCGAGAGCTCGTAGGCGAGGCGTTCGCGGTATTTCGGGCGCTCCGCTTCCGGCGTGCCCTGCGCGTCAAGCCGGGCCTCAAGGCCGGGGACCGCCATGGCAGCGACGGTCTCGGCCTCCGTCATGCCCGGCTTCACCTTCGGGCAGACCGGCAGCTCCGGCTTGCGCGTCTCCGCCATCACCGCGCAGCGGCGCGCAATGGCCAGGGTGTTGTCGCAGGCCTCGGGCAGGTCCGCGAACAGGGCGCGCATGGCGGCGGCCGGCTTGAACCAGTGCTCGGGCGTGACGCGGCGGCGGTCCGGCTCCGCGATGACGCGGCCCTGGGCGATGCAGAGCAGCGCGTCATGCGCGGCGTGCATCGCCGGAGCCGCGAAATACACGTCATTGGCCGCCACGATCGGCAGGCCGAGGCGGTCGGCGAGGCCGAGCAGCGCGGGAACGATGCGGCGCTCCTCCGGCAGGCCGTGGCGGTGCAGCTCGACGACGAGGTCGTCCGGTCCGAACATCTCACGCAGCTGCGCAAGCAGCCGCTCGGCGACCGGCGCGCGACCCTCCGCGAGAAGGCGGTCGATCGGGCCAAGCGTGCCGCCGGTGAGCAGGATCAGCCCGGCCGCGTGGCGGCCGAGCGTCTCGAGGGTCAGGCAGGGATCGCCGGAGGGATCGCCGGCAAGATAGCCGGCCGAGGAAAGGCGCTGGAGGTTGTCCAGGCCGGCCGCATCGCGGGCCAGGGCGACGATCGGGAAAGGCCGTGTGCGGCCCGGATCGGCCCGGCCCGGCTCCTCGACGGCGCCCCGGCCGAGGAAGAACTGGCAGCCGAGGATCGGCTGCACGCCCTTCCCGGCTGCGGCGCGGGAGAATTCAAGGGCGCCGAAGAGGTTCGCGGTGTCGGTCAGCGCGACCGCCGGCATCCCCTCCGCCCTCGCGAGGGCGACAAGCTTGTCCGCCTTGATCGCCCCTTCGGACAGGGAATAGGAGGAGTGGGCGTGGAGGTGGACGAAGGAGTCGCCGGGCATGCCGGCAGGCTAGCACAGGCGCGCTGCCGGCGGGACGCCCACGGCGACTCATTGCGTGAGAGGAGCCGCCTCCCAGCCCGCCGCGCGCAGGGCCTGGGCGAGCCGCGGCCCGTCGCTCGGCGCCGTGTCCACCTCCACCTCCCGGCGCTCCAGGTCGAAGCGCAGCGGCGCGTCGGCGGTGGCATCGCGCAGCGTGGCCGTGACCCCCTTTGCGCAACCCCCGCAGGTCATGTTGGCGATCCGAAAGCGCACCATCCCGGCCTCCTCCGTGGCGTCTGTCGGATGAGGTAGTGATTCCCCCTATGGGAAGTTCAAGGCAGCTCGCATGGAATCCCGCGCGCTTGACCTTGCCATGACGGGAAGCCCCACCTCCGATGCGCGGGTCTAGACCGCTGGATCACACGAAGCGAACGGAAGGCGCAGCCCCATGTCCCGTCTCCCCACGGCCCTTGTCCTGGCAACCGCGCTCGCAGCAGCCGGCGCCACGGCTTTCGCGCAGCATCCGCCGCACCACGCGCCGCAGCGCGCCGCGCCCGCGGCCCCGGCGCAGACGCCGCCAAGTGCTGAGCAGATGCAGCAGATGATGCAGATGATGGGGCGCATGACGCCGGAGCAGCGCACCCAGATGATGCAGCACATGGGTGGGATGGGCGGCCACGGTGCCGGCCAGCCCGCGGCCGATCCGCACGCCCATGGCGGCCCGGCCGCTCGGGGCGCCGCCGCCTCCCCCTCCACCGCGGCCTTCATGGAGGCAAACGAGAAGATGCACCGCGAGATGGCGATCCGCTACACCGGCAATGCCGACCGCGACTTCGCCGCCGCGATGATCCCGCACCACCAGGGCGCCATCGACATGGCGCGCATCCAGCTCCAGCACGGCACGGATCCGGAAATGCGCCGCCTGGCCGAGGCCGTGATCCGCGAGCAGGAGCGCGAGATCGCCGAGTTGCGCGCCTTCCTCGCCCGCCAGCGCTGAGCATGGATCACGCCAACGCGCATGGGCGGGACCACCATGGCGCGGCGGCTGGCACGGCCGGTGGCGTCGTGCCGCATGGCCACGGGGGTCACGACCACGGCGCGATGGTTGCCGACTTCCGTCGGCGCTTCTGGGTCTGCCTGCCCGTGACCCTCGGCGTGGTGCTGCTGTCCGAGCACGTGCAGATGCTTGTCGGGCTCCCGGGCCTGATCGACTTCGCCGGCGCCCCGCTGCTGGAGGCGGCGCTGGCCAGCTTCGTCTTCCTCTACGGCGGCTGGCCGTTCCTCGGCGGCCTCTTTGATGAAGTGCGCCGCCGCAAGCCGGGCATGATGACGCTGGTCAGCCTCGCCATCGTCTCCGCCTATCTCTACTCGCTCGCCGTGCTCCTCGGCCTGCCGGGCGAGGTGTTCTTCTGGGAAACGGCGACTCTCGTCCTCGTCATGCTGCTCGGCCACTGGATCGAGGCAAGATCCGTGCTCGGCGCCTCCGGCGCGTTGCAAGCCCTGGTGCGGCTGATGCCGGCGACGGCAACGCGCCTCGGCCCGGATGGACAGGCTGAGGAGGTGCCGCTGGCGGCACTGCGTGCCGGCGACGCCGTACTGGTGCGTCCGGGGGCCAAGGTGCCGGTTGACGGCTCCGTCGCGGAAGGCCGCTCCTCGGTGGACGAATCGATGCTCACCGGTGAATCGAAGCCCGTCGAGAAGGCTTCGGGCGCACGCGTCGTCGGCGGCTCGGTGAACGGCGAGGGCGCGCTGACCGTCCTCATCGACCGCACCGGCGGCGAGACCTACCTCTCCCAGGTCATCGCGCTGGTGGAACGCGCGCAGGCCAGCCGCTCACGCACGCAGGACTTGGCGAACCGCGCCGCGGGAGTGCTGACCTGGGTGGCGATCATCGGCGGCGGTGGCACCTTCGCGGCATAGCTGGCGCTGGGCGTACCGCTTGCCTTCGCGCTGGAGCGGATGGTGACGGTGATGGTCATCTCCTGCCCACACGCACTCGGCCTGGCGGTGCCGCTGGTGGTCGCCGTGAGCACGGAGCTCACCGCCCGCAATGGCCTTCTGGTGCGTGACCGTGCCGCCTTCGAGCGCGCGCGCAGCCTGCAGGCGGTGGTGTTCGACAAGACCGGCACGCTGACCGAGGGCGCCTTTTCCGTCGTCAGCGTCGTGTCCCTCGCCCCGGGAATGGAGCAGCAGGAGGTGCTGCGCCTGGCGGCCGGCCTCGAATCCTCCTCGGAGCATCCGATCGCGCGCGGCGTGCTCCGCGGCGCCGCCGAGCGCGGTATCGCCGTGCCGGCTGCCGCCAGCTTCCGCAACCTGCCCGGCGAGGGTGCGCGTGCTGTTGTGGACGGACGCGAGGTGGAGGTGGTCAGCCCCGGCACGCTGCGCCGCCGTGGCATCGACGCCGCGGAGCCGCGTGTCGCGGCCGAACAGGCGGCCGGCCGCACGGTGGTGTTCGTGCTGGCGGACGGCGTTGTGGCGGGTGCAGTCGCGCTGGCCGACGTGGTGCGGCCGGAGAGCAGGGAGGCGGTTCGCCAGCTCCAGGCGCTTGGCCTCCGCTGCCTGATGCTGACCGGGGACACCCGGCCGGTCGCTGAACAGGTCGGGCGTGAACTCGGCCTCGACGAGGTGCGGGCAGAAGTGCTGCCGCACCAGAAGTCGGAGGTGGTGCAGGCCATCCAGGCGAGCGGAGTTCCGGTTGCAATGGTCGGCGACGGCGTCAACGACGCGCCGGCGCTGGCGCAGTCCGACCTCGGCATCGCCATCGGCGCCGGCACGGATGTCGCGGCCGAAGCCGCCGACATCGTGCTGGTCAGGAGCAACCCGCGTGACGTGGTGGCGATCCTGGCGCTTGCCCGCGCAACCTATGAACGCATGGCGCAGAACCTCGCCTGGGCCACGGGCTACAACGTGATCGCCATCCCGCTCGCGGCGGGCGTGGCGATGCCGTGGGGCATCCTGTTGTCGCCGGCGCTCGGCGCGGCGCTGATGTCGCTCTCGACCGTGGCGGTGGCGGTGAATGCGCGGCTGCTCGGCCGGCAGGGCGCAAGGCGGCTGGCGCAGCTCCGGCGCTGATCCATCTTGATGTGACGACGGCCGTGCGCGCAGCGTGGACGGATTGTCGTGTTCCGTCCGGCATCCCGCGCAGACGTGTACGCCGCTCGCCGCGCCACCCGCAACGCTTGACTTCGCCGGGCGATAAGGCATGTGATAGGAACAAATCGCGAACACTTTCGGAGCGGGCATGCTTGCCTCCCTTCACGACCGTATACGATCGCTGGAGGCCCCGGTGCGCCGCGCCGACCCGCCCGTCTCCTTCGGTGCCGCCGCCCTCGACACGTCGCTTGGCGGCGGGCTCGCGCGCGCGGCCCTGCATGAGATCTATGCCGCCAGCGTCGCGGATGCCTCGACGATCGTCGGCTTCGCCACCGCATTGGCGCTGCGTGCCGCGGATGCGCGCCGCATCCTCTGGGTCCGTCAGGAAGTGCTGGATGCGGAAACCGGCCACCTCCATCCGCCTGGCCTCGCCGCCCTCGGCGCCGATCCGGCACGCATCGTGCTGGTGCGCGCGCGTGGCGTGCGGGACGTGCTCTGGGCCGGCGCGGAGGCGGCACGCTGCGGCGCGCTTGGCGCCCTGCTGATCGAGGCCTGTGGCGAGGCGCGGCAGATCGACATGACGGTCAGCCGTCGCCTGTCCCTCGCCGCCGGCGTGTCTGGCGTGTTCACGCTGCTGCTGCGGGCCGGCGCGAAGCCGGTGCCGAGTGCCGCCTTCACCCGCTGGCTGGTGCGGGCGGCGCCGTCGCGCCCGCTGGCTGCCGAAGCCCCCGGATACCCTGCCTACGACCTGACGCTGCTGCGCCACCGCGGCGGCGCGGCACGGCGCGACTGGCGTGTGGAGTGGAACCATGACGAGCGATGCTTCCGCGAAAGCCCCGCCCGCTGGGACGCGCCGCTACCTCGCTCTCTGGTTCCCCTTCCTGCCGGCCGAGCGGCTGCGCCGGATGGCGCCCTCCGCCGCGCCGGCTGAGGCGCCGCTCGTCCTCGTCGAGAAGGTCCGCGGCGCGCTTCGCCTCCATGCCACCGACCGTGGCGCAACGGCGCTCGGCATCGTCCCGGGCATGATGCTGGCCGATGCACGCGCCCGACTTCCGGAGTTGGAGGCGGTGCCGGCGAACACGTCGGCAGACCATGCCTTCCTGGTCGGGCTGGCCGAGGCCTGTGAGCGATTCACGCCCGTCTTCGCGCCCGATCCGCCCGACGGGCTGCTGCTGGACGTGACGGGCTGCGCACACCTGCTCGGCGGCGAGGCGGCGCTGCATGCCGAGGTGCTCGCGCGGCATGAACGCCTGGGCCTGACGGCGCGCGGCAGCCTGGCCGGCACGCCCGATGCGGCGCGCGCGCTGGCGCGCTACGGCGACACGATGGTGGTGCCGGCAGGAAGCGACGCCGAGGCGGCCCGCACCTTGCCCGTGGCGGCGCTCGGCCTGGAGCCCGTGACGACGCAGGCCCTGACCCGCGCGGGATTGCGGCAGGTCGGCGACCTTGCCGACCGTCCCTCCACCGTCCTCGCCGCCCGCTTCGGAGAGGAGCTCATCCAGCGCCTCGCCCGGATCCTCGGGCAGGAGGATGTCCGCATCGTGCCGCTGCGCCCGCCGCCCGCCTGCTGGGCCGCGCGCCGGTTTGCCGAGCCCCTGGCGCATATGGACGGCGTGCGGGCGGTGCTCGGCCTGCTGGTTTCGGAAGTGGCGGAGGAGCTGGCCGGGCGTGCCGCGGGCGGGCGCGTCTTCGAACTCGTCCTGTTCCGCGGCGACGGCACGGCGCGCCGCGTCGCGGTGGAGACCGGCCGCCCGGTGCGCGACGGCGCCGTGCTCCGCCGCCTGTTCCGCGAAAGGTTCGAGGTGCTGGGCGGCACGCTCGATCCCGGCTTCGGCTTCGAGGTGATCCGCCTGTCCGTCCCGGTGGTCGAGGGCCTGGAGATCCGGCAACTCCGCCTCGGCGGCGGGGGCGACGATGAGACGGGCGTGGCGGAGCTGGTGGACCGGCTGGCGGCGCGACTCGGCCGGGGGCGCGTGCTCCGCTTCGTCGCGCGCGACACGCACCGGCCGGAGCGGCAGTCGGCGCAGGTCCCCGCGCTGGAGGCGGACGGCGCTGAAGGCGATTCATGGCCGGGCCCGGAACCGGGCGAGCCGCCGATGCGGCCGCTGCACCTCTTCGACCCGCCGCAGCCGATCGAGGCGATGGCGGAGGTGCCGGACGGACCGCCGCGCCGCTTCCGGTGGCGACGCGGCTTGCACGAGGTGACGCTGGCCGAGGGGCCGGAGCGCATCGCCCCCGAGTGGTGGCGCCGGGACGCGATCGCGCGCGGCCGCGACTACTACCGCGTGGAAGACCGGGAGGGCCGCCGCTTCTGGATCTTCCGCGAAGGCCTGTACGGGCGCGAGGCTGAGGCCCCTTGCTGGTTCCTGCACGGGCTGTTCGACTGATGCGCTACGCCGAGCTCGTTGCCGCGACCAACTTCTCCTTCCTCCGCGGCGCGTCGCACCCGCGGGAGATGGTGCTGGCCTCGCTGCTGCTCGGCCAAGCCGGGCTCGGCATTGCCGACCGCAACTCGGTGGCGGGCGTGGTCCGCGCCTTTGCCGCGCTGCGCGAAATCCGCGAAGGCGGCATGCCGGCGCCGGAGAAGGTGCGCGAGGGATCGGGACCGGGCGAGCATGCCTGGCGGGAGGTGCTGCTGGACGCGGCACTGCCGGATCCGGCGGAGCTGGCAGCGCAGGCGAAGCGGTTCCGGCTGGCCGTGGGGGCGCGGCTGGTCTTCGCCGACGGCACGCCCGACATCGTCGCCCATGCTGCGACGCGTGCGGGATGGGGCCGGCTCTGCCGCCTGCTCACGCTCGGCAACCGCCGCGCCGCGAAGGGCACCTGCACGCTCCGTCTCGACGATCTGCTGGAGAACACGCGCGGGCTGCTGCTGACCGTGCTGCCCGGCCGGCGTCCCGAGCCGTTGCGTGCGCTGCTGCCCCGGATCGTCGAGGCGGCGCCGGGCGACGTCTGGCTGGGCGCTTCAATGCATCGACGGGGCGATGACCGGCGGCGCCTGGTGCAGCTCGGCGCCATCGCGCAGGCGGCACGGGCGCGCCTGCTGGCGGTGAACGACGCGCTGTATGCCCTGCCGGAGCAGCGCGACCTGCAGGATGTGCTGACCTGCATCCGAGAAGGCGTCAGCATCGATACGGCCGGCCGGCGGCTGGAGGCGAATGCCGAGCGGCACCTGAAGGCGCCGGGAGAGATGGCGCGCCTGTTCCGCGATGTGCCGGATGCGGTCGCCGAGACGCTCCGCCTTCTCGATCGGGTGGAGTTCTCGCTGGACCAGCTGAGATACGAGTATCCGGAGGAGCCGGTGCCGCAGGGCTGGACGCCGCAGGCGTGGCTCGAGCGCCTCTCATGGGATTGCGCGGCCGAGCGCTACCCGGAGGGCGTGCCGGAGAAGGTTCAGGCGCTGCTGCGGCAGGAGCTGGGCCTCATCGCGCAGCTCGACTACGCGCCCTACTTCCTGACGATCCACGACATCGTCCGCTTCGCGAGAGGCGAGGGCATCCTCTGCCAGGGCCGCGGCTCGGCCGCCAATTCGGCGGTGTGCTACGTGCTCGGCATCACCTCGGTCGACCCGGCGGAGCATGACCTGCTCTTCGCCCGCTTCATTTCCGCCGAACGGCGCGAGCCGCCGGACATCGACGTCGACTTCGAGCATGAGCGGCGCGAGCAGGTGATCCAGTATGTCTATGGCAAGTACGGCTGGCATCGCGCGGGCATCATCGCCACCGTCATCCACTACCGCCCGCGCAGCGCCATCCGCGACGCCGGCAAGGCGCTCGGCCTCACCGAGGACGTCACCGCCCGCATCGCCGCGCTGCAATGGGGAAGCTGGGCCGGCAGCATCGAGGACGAGCGCGTACGGCAGGCGGGCCTTGATCCGACGAACGCCACGATCCGCCGTGCGGTGGACTTTGCGCTGCGGCTGCTCGACTTCCCGCGGCACCTGTCGCAGCACGTGGGCGGCTTCGTCCTGGCACGCGGGCGGTTGGACGAGATCGTGCCGATCGGCAACGCGGCGATGGACGACCGCACCTTCATCGAGTGGGACAAGGACGACGTGGACGCGCTCGGCCTGATGAAGGTGGATGTGCTGGCGCTCGGCATGCTGACCTGCATCCGCAAGGCCTTCGACCTGATGGAGGAGCACGGCATCGGCCGCTACGGGCTTACGGAGGTCCCGAAGGAGGATCCGGCGGTCTACGACATGCTCTGCCGCGGCGATTCCATCGGCGTCTTCCAGGTGGAAAGCCGCGCGCAGATCAACATGCTGCCGCGGATGAAGCCGCGCGAATTCTATGACCTCGTCATCCAGGTGGCGATCGTCCGGCCGGGGCCCATCCAGGGCGACATGGTGCATCCCTATCTGCGCCGGCGGGCCGGTGTAGAGAAGCCGGAGTTTCCCTCGCCCTCGCCCGAGCACGGTCCGCCCGACGAGCTGCATCAGGTGCTGTTCCGCACGAAGGGCGTGCCGCTGTTCCAGGAACAGGCGATGAAGATCGCGATCGTCGCGGCGGGGTTCACGGCGGACCAGGCGAACGGGCTGCGGCGCGCCATGGCGACCTTCCGCAACCTCGGCACCATCCAGACCTTCGAGCGCCTGATGGTGGAGGGCATGGTGCGGCGCGGCTATGCGCGCGACTTCGCGGAGCGCTGCTACCAGCAGATCAAGGGATTCGGCAGCTACGGCTTCCCGGAGAGCCACGCCGCTTCCTTCGCCAAGCTCGTCTACGTCTCGTCCTGGATCAAGTGCCACCATCCCGCGGTCTTCGCCTGCGCGCTGCTCAACGCGCAGCCGATGGGCTTCTACGCCCCGGCGCAGATCGTCCGCGACGCGCAGGAACACGGGGTTGAGGTGCGGCCGGTGGACGTGAACCGCAGCGGCTGGGACAGCACGCTTGAACGATCTGCGGGCGGCGCTCTCGCGCTCCGTCTCGGCTTCCGCCAGGCCGACGGCATCCAGGAAGCCGAGGCGCTTCGCCTGGTGGAGGCGCGGGGCGCAGGGTATGCGGGCGTGGAGGCGCTGGCGAGGCGGGCCCGGCTGCATGGGCGGCCGCTTCGCGCGCTGGCCGATGCCGATGCCTTCCGCTCGATCGGGCTCGACCGGCGGGAGGCGTTGTGGGCGGTTCGCCGGCTGCCGGACGACGACCCGCTGCCGCTCTTCGCCGCCGCGGCGGCCTCCGAGCTGGCCGAGGAGCCGGATGCGCGGCTGCCCTCCATGTCGCTGCCGGAGCACGTGGTGGCGGACTACCAGACGGCACGTCTGTCGCTGAAGGCGCATCCCATGGCGATCCTGCGCCCCCTGTTCCGGGCCGAGGGGATGATGACGGCGCGGGCGATCGGCGAGGCGCGACCGGGTGCACGGGTGCGCACGGTCGGCGTGGCGCTGGTGCGGCAGCGTCCCGGCAACGGCAACGCCATCTTCATCACGATCGAGGACGAGACGGGCATCGTCAACATCGTGCTCTGGGCGCGGAGCTTCGAGGCTTTCCGGCGGGAGGTGATGGCAGCGCGGCTGATGGCGGTGGAAGGCGTGGTGCAGCGCAGCCCCGAGGGCGTGGTGCACCTGATGGCGGAGCGCATCATCGACCGCAGCGCGGAGCTCGACGGCCTTTCGGATCTGCATCGGGCCGAGCCGGACCTCGCCAGGGCCGACGAGGTGCTGCGCCCGCAGCCGGCGCGCCACCCGCGCGACGCAAGGGTGGTGCCGCGGTCGCGCGACTTCCACTGACGCCGGCGCGCCGGCGTCAGGCCTCCGCAGGCGCCAGGAAGGCGTGTATGGCCTGCACCACCACCGAGCCCTCGCCCACGCCCGAGGCGACCCGCTTCACCGAGCCGGACCGCACATCGCCCACCGCATAGACCCCCGGCACGGATGTGACGAAGGGCGAGGCAAGCGCGCGCCCTTCCGCATCCACCCCGGTACGCACGAAGCCGCCCTTGTCCAGCTCGACGCAGCCGCGCAGCCAATCCGTGTTCGGCTGCGCGCCGATCATGACGAAGACGTTGGCGATGGCACGGCGTTCGGTCGTGCCGTCCTGCCGGTTGCGCCAGGTGACGTGACGCAGCGCGCCCTCGCCTTCCAGCGCGACGATCTCGGTGAAGGGACGCAGCGTGATGCGGGAGGAGCCCGTGATGCGCTGGATGAGGTAGTCCGACATGGTGGCGACAAGCCCCTTGCCGCGCACCAGCAGATGAACGTGCGCGGCATGCCCCGAGAGGTACACGGCCGCCTGGCCGGCGGAGTTGCCGCCCCCGACGACCACCACCTCCTCGTTCCGGCAGAGCTTCGCCTCGACGGCCGTGGCCGCGTAGTGGATGCCGTTGCCTTCGTACCGCTCGTTCTCCGGCAGATCGAGCTTGCGGTACCGCGCGCCCGTCGCGATCACCACGGCCCTGGCGCGCAGCCGGCCCTCGCCTTCCAGCCTGAGCACGTAGGGCGTCGCCTCGCAATCCAGCCGCTCCACGGGACGGGAGACGGCAAGCCGCGCGCCGAATTTCTGGGCCTGCAGAAAGGCGCGGCCGGCGAGCGCCTGCCCGGAGATGCCGGTTGGAAAGCCGAGATAGTTCTCGATGCGCGAGGAAGTACCGGCCTGTCCGCCGGGCGCGAGCTGCTCCACCACTACCGTGCGCAGCCCCTCCGAGGCACCATAGACCGCCGCCGCCAGCCCGGCCGGCCCGGCGCCCACCACCGCCAGGTCGAACACCTCGCCGCCGCTGAAATCCTCGGTCAGGCCGAGCGCATCGGCCAGCGCGTGGTTCGGCGGGTTGCGCAGCACCTCGCCCGCGCCGAGCACGATCACCGGCAGCTCCTCCGCCCCCACCTCGAAGCCGGCCAGAAAACCGGCCGCATCGGCCTCGGTCTCGGTGTCGAACAGGCGATGGGGGTAGCCGTTCCGCGTCAGGAAGCGCTGGATGCGCAGCGTGTCCCCCCCATGGCCAGGCCCGACCAGCACCACGCCGCCCTGCTGGTGCCGGATCAGGCCGACGCGACGCAGGATGAAGGCGCGCATGATCGTCTCGCCGATATCGGTCTCGGCGGCGACCATGCGGTGGAAATCGGCGCGGCGGACGCGCACCACGCGGGTGCCGGCGCGGGCCCGGCCGCTGACGAGGATGGCCCGGTCGTTGAACAGGTCGATCTCGCCGGTGAACTGGCGATCGCCGTGCACGGTGAAGACGTTGGGCCTGCCGGCCTCGTCCGTGTCGAAGATCTCGACGGCGCCTTCGAGCACGAGGAAGAAGTCCACGCTGCGTTCGCCGCGCGTGAACAGCATGGCGCCCTCCGCCAGCCGTTCCTCGGCGCCATAGGCCGCGACACGCGCCGCCGCCTCGGGCGGAAGGCGCGGGAATGTCTGCGCCTCCCGCGCATAGGGATCGTCAGGGTCGAGAGCGCGGCTGGCCATGCGCGACGATATGGCGGCAGGCACGTTCGGCGGAAGCCTCAGCCCAGCCGCGAAGCCCCCTCCCCAGATAGCCAGGCCAGGCACCCGCCGGCGAAGGTCGCGACCGCCGCGCGCGAGGCAGGATCGACCAGGACGAGGTCGCCGCGCAGCCCCGCCGCGATGCGGCCACGATCATGCAGCCCGGCTGCGGCGGCGGGATTGCCGGAGACCAGGGCCCAGGCCGCGGGCAGGTCCATCACGCCGCGCTCCGCCATGATGAACGCTGCCTCCAGCATGGCGGGCCAGTAGTAGTCCGAGGCAAGCACCGTCACCAATCCGCGTTCCGCCAGCGGGGCGGCGGCCGACCAGCCCATGTGGCTGCCGCCGCGCACCACGTTGGGCGCGCCCATCACGACATGTTCCCCGGCCGCCCGCGCCGCCTCGGCCACTGCCTCCGCCATCGGAAACTCGCAGATCCGCGCCCCAAGATCACGGAACCCTGCGCGCATTTCCGGGGTCGCGTCGTCGTGGCTCAGCATGGGGATGCCGGCGGCGGAGGCGGCGTCGGAGAGGCGGCGGTGCGCGGCGGGCACTTCGGGGCGCCGCGCTGCCGCGCGCTCCGCCAAGGCGACGAAGGCGCGGGGCTCCATGCCGGCGCGGGCGGCGTATTTCGCGGCCTGGGCGGGGTCGGGGAGGCGGCGCATGATGCCAGGCGTGTGGTCGTTGTAGGCCAGGAGGTGCACGCGGCCCGCCGCGATGTCGTCGAGCACTTCTTCAAGCGCATCAAGGTTGTCGGCCTCGAAGCGGCAGTGGATCCGCAAGTCGCAAGGGGTGCGCGGCCGCTCCGCTTCCGCCGCCGCCAGGGTGGCGCGCCAGGCCTCGATGCCGCGCAACCCGGGCTCCCAGGAGAGGGTGACGCCGAGGAAGGCGGTGGTGATTCCGGCGGCGAGGAGCTGCGCCGCGCTGTCGCGCATGGCGAGCGCGGCGGGGAAGCCGATGCCCGGCCGGGGCTGCATCTGCCTCTCATGCGCGTCGCCATGGAGGTCGACGAGGCCCGGCATGACCAGCAATCCGCGCGCGTCGAAGCGTCGCGCACCGGCCGCCGGGGAGGCGGCGATGCGCCCCTCCGCGAGCGCCAGATCGGCCAATTCCAGATGCGACCCGGCGAGCACCCGCCCGCCCGCCACCACCCAGGCCATCAGGATTCCACCACGAGCTGCACCCGCCCGGCGGCGTAGCGGGCATGGGTGAGATCGACGACTTCCCCTGCCGGATCAGTGTTCAAGGCCTCGGCGACCAGCACGGGACGGGAGCGCGACTGCTGCAGCAGATCGGCCTCCTCCGGGGTCGGCAGGCGGGCGGTGACGCGCGTGACCTTGCGGCGATAATCGGGAATTCCGCAGGCGGCCAGCGCGGCGGTGATCGAGGGGTTCTCGGCCAGCAGGGCGGGGAGGCGCGCGAAGCGCGCGGCCGGGAAATGGTGGGTGCCGATCACGAGCGGCCGACCATCGGCGAGCGCCAGGCGCTCCACCTGCACCACGGGGCGGCCGCGCCGGAGGCCCATCTGCGCGGCGAGGTGCGCGTCGGCCGGCACCTCCGCCACGCGCAGCACCCGGCCTTCCGGCGCGCGGTTCTGACGGCGGATGATCTCGCTGAAGCGGGTGCGGGGGCCGAGGCGGTAGTCCAGCACGTCCTCCGCCACGAAGCTGCCGCGGCCCTGCTCGACGCGCACGAGGCCCTTGCCCTCCAGCTCCTCCATTGCGCGGCGGACGGTGTGGCGGTTCACGGCGAAGCGGGCGGACAGCTCGGCCTCGGTCGGCAGGCGGGCGCCGGGGCGCCAGGCGCCGGAGCCGATCTCACGCTCGAAGGTCTGGACGATCTGGCGCCAGAGCGAGACGCCGGCGCCACGCGAGAGGCCGGTCATCGGCAGGGCGGTGCTGTCCGTCATCGAATCTTCAACCTCGGGCCGCACGGGCGGTGGCAGTTTCGGCTTGACCCTAGCTGGGCGGATGACTAGTCGTCTAGACGAATTAGGGACGATCATGCCGACCAGCCCAGCCGCCCCGCATCTGCCGACACAGCAGCCCGACCACGCCGAGCGCCGGCGCTGGATGGGCGTTCTCTCGCGCGCGACCGCCGCGGAGATCGAGGCGCGGATGGCCGCCCTGCCTGCCCCGCCGCCGCACGACCGGCTGCGCGGCCCGGAAACCGGGCTCGTCATGGTGCGCGGCCGGGCCGGCGGCGACGGGGCGCCGTTCAACCTCGGCGAGACGCCGGTGACGCGCTGCGCCGTCCGGCTGGCCGACGGCACCGTCGGCCACGCCTATGTCGCCGGCCGGGACGGCAGGCAGGCGGAGCTGGCCGCGCTGCTGGACGCGCTGCTCCAGGACGAGGGGCGCCGCCCGGCAGTGCAGGAGGCGGTGATCGCGCCCCTCGCCGCCGCCCAGGCCGCACGGCGGGCCGAGCAGGCGCGCCGGGCCGCCGCCACGCGCGTGCAGTTCTTCACCATGACGCAGATGCGCTGATGCCGAATCCCCTCCTCCGCGGCTTCGCCGACCCGGTGCTCGACGCGCAGTCCTGCTTCCGCGCGGTGCTCGAGGCGATGGCCCGCCCCGGACGCGTGCAGCGCGCCACCGCGCCGGCAGAGGTGCCGCCCGGCCTTTCCCCCGCGGCCGCCGCGGTGCTGCTGACGCTGGTCGATGCGGATACGCGCCTGCGGCTTTCCGCCGGCCCCGAGGCGGAGGCGTGGGTGCGCTTCCATTGCGGGTGCAGGCTGGTGGAGGACGGCGCGGATTTCGTGCTCGATCCCGTGGCCCGGCTGCCGGATCTGGAGGCGGGGACGGAGGAGGAGCCGGAACGCGGCGCGACGCTCATCCTGGAGGTGGAGGCGCTCGAGGAGGGGGTGGGCTGGCGCCTCGCCGGCCCCGGCATCCGCGACGTGCACCGGCTGCGCGCCCCGGGCGCGCCCGCCGGCCTCCTCGCCGACTGGGCGGCCAGCCGCGCGCGCTTCCCGCGCGGTGTCGACCTGATCCTGACCGCGGGCGAGCGCCTTGCCGCCCTGCCCCGCACCACGCGCATCGAGGAGGGCTGAGCGGTGTACGTCGCGACCAAGGGCGGCGAGCGCGCGATCGGCGCCGCCCATGCGTGGCTGGAGGCGGAGCGGCGCGGCGACCCCGCGCTGCCCGAGCTCTCCACCGCGCAGATCGAGGCGCAGCTCGGCCTGGCGGTGGACCGCGTGATGGCGGAGGGCTCCTGCCACGACCGCGGGCTGGCGGCGCTGGCGGTGAAGCAGGCGCGGGGCGACCTGATCGAGGCCGCCTTCCTGCTGCGCGCCTACCGCACCACCCTGCCCCGCTTCGGCGCCTCGGCGCCGCTGGACACCGGGCGCATGCATATCCGCCGGCGGATCAGCGCGACGTACAAGGACCTGCCGGGCGGGCAGGTCCTTGGCCCGACCTTCGACTACACGCACCGGCTGCTCGACTTCCGGCTGGCCGCCGAAGGCGGCGTACCGCCGGCGGCGCCGGAAGCCGTGCCGGAGGAGGGCGCCGCGCCGCGCGTGACCGAAATGCTGGCGCGCGAAGGCCTGATGCAGCGCGAGGCGTCCTGCGACGAGGAGCCCGGCGACCTGACGCGGGAACCCCTGGGCTTTCCTGCCGACCGGCCGGTACGGTTGCAGGCGCTGGCGCGCGGCGACGAGGGGTTCCTGCTCGGCCTCGGCTACTCCACGCAGCGCGGCTACGGCAACGCGCACCCCTTCGTCGGCGAGATCCGGGTGGGCGAGGCCGCGGTGGAGTTCACGCCGCCCGAGCTCGGCTTCGCCGTCGAGATCGGGGAGGTCACGCTGACCGAGTGCCAGATGGTGAACCAGTTCGGCGGCAGCCGGTCGGAGCCGCCGCAGTTCACCCGCGGCTACGGCCTCGTCTTCGGCCACGGCGAGCGCAAGGCGATGTCCATGGCGCTGGTGGACCGTGCGCTGCGCGCGGCCGAGCTGGGGGAGGAGGCGGACGCCCCTGCGCAGCAGGAGGAGTTCGTGCTGTACCACTGCGACAATGTGGAGGCGACCGGCTTCGTCGAGCACCTGAAGCTGCCGCACTATGTCGACTTCCAGTCGGAGCTGGAGAACATCCGCACCATGCGGGCGACGGCGGCGAGGGCCGCGGAATGACGGCCGAGGCGGGATACAACTTCGCCTATCTCGACGAGAGCACGAAGCGGATGATCCGGCGGGCCATCCTGAAGGCCGTGGCGATCCCGGGCCACCAGATTCCGTTCGGCTCGCGCGAGATGCCGCTGCCCTACGGCTGGGGCACCGGCGGCATCCAGGTGACGGCGTCGATCCTCGGTCCCGGCGACGTGGTGAAGGTGATCGACCAGGGGGCGGACGACACGACGAACGCGGTCTCCATCCGCGCCTTCTTCCGGCGCGTCGCCGGCGTGGCGACGACGGAGCGCACGGCGGAGGCGACCGTCATCCAAACTCGCCACCGCATCCCGGAGCGGCCGCTGACCGAGCGGCAGATCCTGGTCTACCAGGTGCCGATGCCGGAGCCGCTGTTCCGCCTGGAGCCACGCGTGGCGGAGACGAAGCGGATGCACGCCCTGGCCGATTACGGGCTGATGCATGTGCGGCTCTACGAGGACATCGCGCGGCACGGCCATATCGCGACCAGCTACAACTATCCGGTCATGGTGGATGGGCGCTACCTGATGTCGCCTTCGCCCATCCCGGCCTTCGACAATCCGAAGATGGACCGGATGCCGGCGCTGCAGCTGTTCGGCGCGGGGCGGGAGAAGCGGATCTACGCCGTGCCGCCCTACACCGCGGTGCGCAGCCTGGATTTCGAGGACCATCCCTTCCGGCCCATCCGCGCGCCGCAGGCCTGCGCGCTCTGCGGCTCGCGCGACAGCTACCTCGACGAGGTGCTGACGGACGACCGGGGCGGGCGGATGTTCGTCTGCTCCGACACGGATTGGTGCGCCGGACGGCAGCAGGCGCGGGAGGCAGCGGAATGAGCCCTTCCCTGCTCTCGGCGCGCGGCCTTGCGCTGCGCTTCGGCCGCGTCGCGGCGCTGGACGGCGTGGCGCTGGACATCTGGCCGGGGGAGGTGGTGGCCATCGTCGGCGAGTCCGGCAGCGGCAAGACGACGCTGCTGCGCGTGCTCTCCGGCCTCGTCCGACCCGATGCCGGGTCCGTGCTCTACGAGGGGCGGGACGTGCTGGGGATGGGAGAGGCGGAGCGGCGGCAGCTGATGCGCACGCATTGGGGCTTCGTCCACCAGAACCCGCGCGACGGGCTGCGCATGGCGGTGTCCGCCGGGGGCAACATCGGCGAGAGGCTGATGGCCGTGGGGAACCGCCATTACGGCGACATCCGCGCCCAGGCGGCCGAGTGGCTGCGCCGGGTGGAGGTGGATGCGGCGCGGCTGGACGACGCGCCGCGGACCTTCTCGGGCGGCATGCAGCAGCGGCTGCAGATCGCGCGCACCCTCGTCACGCGCCCGCGGCTGGTGTTCATGGACGAGCCGACGGGCGGGCTCGACGTGTCGGTCCAGGCGCGGCTGCTCGACCTGCTGCGGGCGCTGGTGGCGGAGCTGGGACTGGCGGTGCTGATCGTGACGCACGACATCGCGGCGGCCCGGCTGCTGGCGCACCGCATGCTGGTGATGCGCCACGGGCAGGTGGTCGAGGAAGGGCTGACCGACCGCGTGCTGGACGACCCGCAGCACGCCTATACGCAGCTCCTCGTCTCCTCGGTGCTCGCCGCATGAGGCCGGCCATCCACGCGCAGGGCCTGGCGAAGGCGTTCACGCTGCACCTGCAGGGCGGGGTGACGCTGCCGGTGCTGCGCGGCCTGGACCTGCAGGTGGCGGCCGGGGAATGCGTGGCGCTGGCGGGGCCCTCGGGCGCCGGCAAGTCCACGCTGATGCGGCTTCTGTACGGCAATTACGGCGCGGGCGCCGGCCGGATCCTGCTGCGCCATCGCGGCGCGGAGATCGACCTCGCCGCCGCCGATCCGCGGCTGGTGCGGGAGGTGCGGCGGGAGACGCTGGGCTACGTCTCGCAATTCCTGCGCGTGATCCCGCGCGTGCCCGCGCTCGACATCGTCGCGGAGCCGCTGGCGGCGCGGGGCGTGGCGCGGGAGGAGGCGCTGGCGCGCGCCGGTGCCCTGCTCTCCCGGCTCAACCTGCCGGCGCGGCTGCACAGGCTGCCGCCGGCCACCTTCTCGGGCGGGGAGCAGCAGCGGATCAACCTTGCCCGGGGCTTCGCGGCCGAGTACCCCGTCCTCCTGCTCGACGAGCCGACCGCGAGCCTCGACGCCGCGAACCGCGAGGTCGTGATCGGCCTGATCGACGAGGCGAAGGCGCGCGGCGCCGCCATCATCGGCATCTTCCACGATGCCGAGGTGCGCGACCGGGTCGCCGACAGACTGTTCGACGTGATGCCCCTTCAGGACGCCGCATGACCGCCGAGACCATCCTGACCAACGCCCTCCTCGTGCTGCCGGAGGAGGTGGTGCCGGGCACCGTCGTGCTGCGCGCCGGCCGCATCGCCGACGTGCAGCCCGGCCGCAGCAACGTACCGGGCGCGGACGACCTCGGCGGCGATCACCTGATTCCCGGGATCGTCGACGTGCACACGGACAACCTGGAGCGGCAGGTGCAGCCGCGCGCCACCGCGCGCTGGCCGAGCCGTTCCGCCATGCTGGCGCACGACACGCAGACCGCGGCGGCCGGCGTGACCACGGTGCTGGACGCGCTCTGCCTCGGCGACCTCGGCTTCGACACGGGCCGGACGCAGACCTTCCGCGAGGGGGTGGCGGACCTCGACGCGCTGTCGGGCACCGGGCTGCTGAAGAGCGAGCACCTGCTGCACCTGCGCTGCGAGCTTCCGGCGGCGGACATGCCGGAGCTGGTGGACAGCGTGGCGGATCACCCGCTGGTGGTGATGGTCAGCCTGATGGACCACTCCCCCGGCGTCGGCCAGTACCGCGACATCGCGCGCTACCGGAAGATGCGCGTTCGCCAGCAGAACCTGACGCCCGAGCAGGTGGAACGGCGAATCGCCGAATTGCTGGAACAGCGCGGCCGGCTGCGCGAGAGGCAGCGGCGCTGGCTGCTGGAGCGCGTGGCGCACCGCAACCTGCCGCTGGCGAGCCATGACGACGCGACGCCGGAGGAGGTGGAGGCGAACGCCGCCGATGGCATACGCATCAGCGAGTTCCCCGTGGCGATGGAGGCCGCGCAGGCGGCGAAGCGCCTGGGCGTGGAGGTGATTGCCGGCGCGCCCAACATCGTGCGCGGCGGCAGCCATTCGGGCAACGTCGCCGCGGCGGAGCTGGTGCGCGCCGGCGCCGTGGACGTGCTGGCGAGCGACTACGTGCCGCCCGCGATGATCGAGGCCGCCTGGCTGTCGGCCGGCGCCGGCGACATCAGCCTGCCGCAGGCCGTCGGCATGATCACGGACCGCGCGGCGCGCATGGTGAGGCTGGAGGATCGCGGGCGCATCGCCGCCGGGCTGCGCGCCGACCTGGTGCAGGTGCATCCCTTCGAGGGGCACGCCGTGGTGCGTCGCGTCTGGCGCATGGGGGAGCGCATCGCCTGATGCGGGTCGCCGCCTACTGGGCGCCGCGGCTCGATGACCCGCTGCACGCGCTGGGATCGCGCTGGCTGGGACGCGATGCCGAGACGGGTGCGCCGCTGGACCAGCCGGCGCTGCCGGGCCTCGACCTCGCCGAGATCACGGCCGATGCGCGGGGCTACGGGCTGCACGCGACGCTGAAGCCGCCATTCCGGCTCCGTACCTCCTGGGCGGAGCTGCGGCAGGATGCGCTGGCGATGGCAGCGCGCACGCCGCCCTTCACGCTGCCGCCGCTGGTGCTGAGGGAGCATCACGGCTTCCTCGCCCTGCTGGAGAGCGAGAGATCGGCCGAGCTGCAGGCCCTCTGCGACGCCTGCGTCACCGCCCTCGAGGCGCACCGGGCGCCGCCGGACGAGGCGGAGATCGCGCGGCGCAGGCCGGAGCGGATGACGGAGCGCCAGCGGCAACACCTGCAGCGCTGGGGCTACCACTACGTGTTCGACGAATGGTGGTTCCATGTGACGCTGACACGCCGCCTGAAGGAGGCGGAGCGTGCGGTGGTGCAGCCCGCGCTGGCCGCGCATCTCGGCGATGCGCCGGCGCGGCCGCGGCGGGTGACGGAGCTTTGCCTGTTCACCCAGGCCGGGCCGGGAGCGCCGTTCCTGCTGGCCGAGCGCCTGCCGCTGCTCGGCTGAGGGCGTCGAGGAGGCGGGCGACGCCCTGTTCCACGGCGCCGTCATTCTCCACCGTCTCGACGTCCAGCCCCTCGGGAAGCGCAGCCTCGCGCGCGAGACGCGCGGCGACGTCGCCGGCCGATTCGCGCCCGCGTCCGGCGAGGCGCCGCGCCAGCACCGCAGGCGGGGCGGTGACGAGCAGCACGCGCATCGGCCAACGCCGCGCCGCGTGCCCGAGCACGGTGCGGGAGAGGTTGGCGACAACGACGCGGCCGGTCGCAAGCTGGTCCGCCACCGCGGCGGGAATGCCGTAGAACAGGCCATGCGCCTCCCACCACAGGGCGAAGCCGCCATGGTCGCGCAACGCGGCGAAGGCCTCGCGCGTCATCGCGACGTGGTCCTCGCCGCCGGCCTCGGCCGGGCGGGTGATGCAGCGGCGGGCGAAGACGAAGCGCGGGTCGTCGACGAGCCTTGCCCGCGCCGCGGCGATGAGCGTGTCCTTCCCCGCCCCGGACGGCCCGACCACCGGCACCAGCATGCGTCCCGCGCCCCGCGATATTGACCTGCCGCCTTCTGCCTGCCCCTATCGCGGCCCTCAAGCGGACGCACGGGCCAGTCATCCGATGTTCACCACGCGCCCCGAAATTGCCGGCACCTTCGGCGTGGTCGGTTCCACCCACTGGATCGCCTCGGGCGTGGCGATGGCGGTGCTGGAGCGCGGCGGCAACGCCTTCGACGCCGCGGCGGCCGCCGGCTTCACGCTGCAGGTGGCGGAGCCGCACCTGAACGGGCCGGGCGGCGACTGCCCGATCCTCCTGCACGAGGCGAAATCCGGCGCGCAGCACGTGGTGTGCGGGCAGGGCGTGGCGCCGGCCGCGCTGTCGGTCGCGCATGTGAAGGGAGAGCTGGGGCTTGACCTGATCCCCGGCACGGGGCTGCTGCCGGCGATGGTGCCCGGCGCGTTCGACGCGTGGGCGCTGATGCTGCGCGACTTCGGCAGCTGGCCGCTGCGCGAGGTGCTGTCCTTCGCGATCGGTTATGCGCGGCGCGGCATCCACATCGTTCCGCGGGTGGTGGCGACGCTGGAAACGGTGCGGCCGCTGTTCGAGGCGGAATGGCCGACATCGGCCGCGCTGTGGCTGCGGAGCGGCGGACCGAAGCCGGGGGGGCTGTGGTCCAACCCGACGCTCGCCGACACGTGGGAGCGGCTGCTGCGCGAGGCCGAGGCGGCGGGACATGACCGCGTCGCGCAGATCGATGCGGCGCGCAACGCCTGGTACGGCGGCTTCGTGGCGGAGGCGATCGACCGGTTCTGCCGATCGAGCGAGGTGCTGGACGCGTCGGGACGGCGACACCGCGGCGTGCTGACCGCCGGCGACATGGCGCGCTGGCGCGCGACGCTGGAGGCGCCGGTGCGCCGCGACTACCGGGGCACGACGGTGCTGAAATGTGGCGCCTGGAGCCAGGGGCCGGCGATGCTGCAGACGCTCGCGCTGCTCGAGGGGTTCGATGTGGCGGAGATGGATCCGCTCGGCGAGCGGTTCGTGCACACGGTTGTGGAGTGCCTGAAGCTGGCCTTCGCGGATCGGGAGGCGTGGTACGGCGACGTGCCGGACGTGCCGGTGACGCATCTGCTGTCCGAGGCCTATACGGCGCAGCGGCGGGGGCTGGTGACGGAGGAGGCATCGCTGGCGCTGCGGCCGGGGCGGATCGAGGGGCGGGATGCGCCGGTGGTGGACCACGATGCGGCGGCGCGGACGGAAATGCTGACGCGGGCGGCGGGCGTGGGGGAGCCGACGGTGGCGCGGCTCGGCGTGTCGGGCGCGGATACGTGCCATGTGGACGTGATCGACCGCTGGGGAAACATGGTGAGCGCGACGCCTTCGGGTGGGTGGCTGCAATCCTCGCCGGCGATCCCGGAGCTGGGGTTCTGCCTCGGCACGCGGGGGCAGATGTTCTGGCTGGATGAGGCGCTGCCGAACGGGCTTCGACCGGGGAAGCGGCCGCGGACCACGCTCTCGCCGGGCCTGGCGCTGCGCGACGGGCGGCCGTGGATGGCGTTCGGCACGCCGGGGGGCGAGCAGCAGGACCAGTGGCAGCCGATCATGTTCGCGCGGATGGTGGATCATGCGCTGAGCATCCAGCAGGCGATCGACGCGCCCTCGTTCCACACGGAGCACTGGCCGAGCAGCTTCTGGCCGCGGCACGCGCGGCCGGGGAAGGTGGTGCTGGAGGGTCGGTACGGGGCCGAGGTCGCGGAGGCGCTGCGCGCGCGGGGGCACATGGTTGAGATCGGCGGCGAGTGGTCCGAGGGGCGGCTTTCCGCAGCGCGGCAGGAGGCGGACGGGCAGCTCTTCGCAGGGGCCAATCCGCGGGGCATGCAGGGCTACGCTGTCGGGCGGTGAGCCGCGGGCGGCATGCTGACGCGCGGTTGAATTGCGCTGCCGCCGCGGTTCTGCACATTCGCGGCATGCTCAACCGCAGGCTGTTCCCGCTCGTGGTGCTTTCGCTGGCCGCGGGCTGCGCGCAGCGGGTGCCGCCGCCGCGGGTGCAGGCGGCGCCCGCCGCCCCGACACCGCCGCAGCCGACGAGCCTGGCGAGCCGGGTGCGGCGGGAGGGCTGGATGACGCGGTTCTGGGAGCAGCTCACGCCCACGCAGCGCCGGCGCGTCCTGGCGCGGATGCGGCGGGATGCGCCGCCGCGCGCCGCCAATCCGGCGGAGGCGGCGACGGTGTGGGACTCGCTCGGCCTGCCGGAGCGCGACGAGCTGATCTTCGGTGGGGGCCCGGCCTCCCGGCGGAGCAGCTAGCCCGCCTTCTTCGCCTGCGCGCGCAGATCGGCGATGGTGGCGCGGTTGGTGACCTGGTCCGGGTTCATGCGCACCTCGATCACGGCGGGCCGGCCGCTGGCCTTCGCGCGCTGGAAGGCGGGCACCATCTGCTCGGTCCGCTCCACCACCTCGCCATGGCCGCCGAAGCTCTCGATGAAGCGGGAGAAATCGGGGTTGGTCAGCGCCGTGCCGGAGACGCGGCCGGGGTAGGTGCGCTCCTGGTACATGCGGATCGTGCCGTACATGCCGTTGTTGAACACCATGACGATCGGCGCGGCGCCGTGGTGGAAGGCGGTCGCGATCTCCTGCCCGGTCATCAGCGCGCCACCGTCGCCGACGAAGCAGAGGACGGTGCGGCCCGGATGGGTGATCGCGGCGCCGATCGCCGACGGCACGCCATAGCCCATGGCGCCATTCGTGGGCCCCAGGAACTCCTGCCCGTCGCGCAGATGCATGAACCGCGTCGGCCAGGTCGCGAAATTGCCGGCATCGCTCGTGAAGATCGTGTCGGGCGGCAGGACCTTCTCCAGCTCCTGCAGGGCCACCGCAAGGTTCAGCGGGCCGTCATAGGAGGGCGCCTTCGCCTGCGCCTCCCGCGCGGCGCGCACCGCGGCGCGCCAGGCCCCCCACCGCGGCGCCTCCACCCGCTTCGCCGCGGCGGCCGCCGCGGCGAAGGCGTTGACGTCGGCGACGATGCCGAGCGCAACGCGGTGCACGCGCCCGATCTCCGACTGTTCCGGATGCACATGGACGATCGGCTGCCGGCCGGCAAGGTCGAACAGCGTGTAGCCCTGGCTCACCGGTTCGCCGAGCCGGGTGCCGATGGCGAGGATCAGATCCGCTTCCCTCGCCCTCGCCACGAGACCGGCATCGGCGCCGACGCCGAGGTCGCCCGCGTAGTGAGGGCTGGTGCCGTCGAACAGGCCCTGCCGCCGGAAGGACACGGCGACAGGGACGTCGTTGCCGACGAGGAAGTCGCGGATGGCCGCCCTGCCCGCCTGCGTCCAGCCGCCGCCGCCGAGGATCGCGAGCGGCCGTTCGGCGCGGCCGAGCATCTCCAGCAGGCGCGTAACGGCGTCGGGCGCGGGATGTGCCGGCAGCACGGGCTGGGGCCCGATGTCGCGCACGACGGCGACGTGCTTCTGCATCTCCTCGCTCAGGGCGACCACCACCGGGCCGGGGCGCCCGCTGACCGCCACGTCGAAGGCATGCGCCACCAGCTCCGGGATGCGCGCGGCCTCGTCGATCTGGGTCACCCACTTCGCGATGGGCGAGAAGAAGCGGCGGTAGTCCACCTCCTGGAAGCTCTCGCGGTCGGTCTCGCCGAGCGGGATCTGGCCTACGAGCAGCACGAGCGGCGTGCTGTCCTGCTGTGCGACATGGACGCCGATGGCCGCGTGACAGGCCCCGGGCCCGCGCGTCACCACCGCCACGCCGGGCCGGCCGGTGAGCTTGCCGTGCGCCTCGGCCATGTGGACGGCGCCGGCCTCGAACCGGCAGGTGACGAGCTCGATGCGGTTGCGCTGGTTGTAGAGGCCGTCGAGGAGGTCAAGGTAGCTCTCGCCCGGGACGGCAAAGACGTGGGTGGCACGATTGGCCACCAGCGCGTCGGCCAGGAGCTGCCCGCCCGTCCGCCCCTCGGTCCTTGCCGCATCCGCCATCGCGCACCCTCCGCCCTTGCCGGCGGAGGTTTAGCGCGGGCCAGGTGCCCCGGCTACTCGGCGGGGGCGGCGTGCGGCGCCGCGGAGCGCCTCTCCAGCTCCGAGAGCCGGGCCGCTATGGCGCCGATCGGCTTCGTGAGAGGCGCCAGCAGCAGGTAGAGCGCCGGCACGGCGTAGAGGGTGAGGACCGTCGAGAAGGTTACGCCCCCGACGATGACGACGCCGAGCGCCTGCCGGCTCTCCGCCCCGGCGCCGGTCGCCATGGCGAGCGGCACGGCGCCGAGGGCCGTGGCGATGGAGGTCATCAGGATCGGCCGGAGCCGCACCACCGAAGCCTCCAGCACCGCATCGCGGACCGAGAGGCCGCGGTCACGCAACTGGTTGGCGAATTCCACGACCAGGATGCCGTTCTTCGCCATCAGTCCGATCAGCAGGATCATGCCGATCTGGCTGAACACGTTCAGCGTGCCGCCGGTGAGCTGCAGCGCGATCAGCCCGCCGGTGACCGCGAGCGGCGTCGAGAGCAGGATGATCAGGGGATGGACGAAGCTCTCGAACTGCGCCGCGAGCACGAGGAAGACCACCAGCAGGGCGAGGGCGAAGGTGACGTAGAGCGCACCGGAACTCTCCTTGAACTCCAGGCTCTGGCCGCGGTAGCTGATCCGCGCCTCCGGCGGCAGCACCTCACGCGCCACGCCCTCCATGAAGGCCAGCGCCTCGCCGAGCGTGTAGCCCGGGGCGAGCGAGGCGCTGATGGTGATGGCGCGGACGCGGTCCTCGCGCGCCAGGCTCTGCGGCCGTGCGCGCTCGCTCAGCACGACGACGTTGGAGAGGGGCACGAGCCCGCCCTGCTGCGCCCCGGCGCCGATCAGGCCGAGCGCGCCGCCCTGGCTGGTCCGCACGAAGATGTTCTGCAGGTCATAGGGCGTGGAGCGGTCGCCCTCCCGCGCCTGGAGCAGGATGCGATACTCCTCGCCGCCCTGCACGTACGTGCCGACCTCGCGGGAGCCCATCATCGTCTCGATGGTGCGGCCGACGGCCTGGATGGAGACGCCCAGCTCGGCCGCCTTCCGCCGGTCGATTTCCACCCGGATCTCGGGCTTCGTCTCGCGGTAGTTGCTGTCGAGGTTGAGCAGCCGCGGGTTTTCCCGCGCCCGCTCCAGGAACCGATCCCGCCACTGGACGAGCGTCTCGTAATCCGTGCCGCCGATGACGAACTGCACCGGCGGCTGGAAGCCCCGCTGGCCGAGCGAGGGCGGGTTGAGGGCGAAGGCGCGCACGCCGGGGATGGCGAGAAGCTGCGGCATCATCTCCGCGGCGACGGCCTGCTGCTTGCGGTCGCGGCTCTCCCAGGGTGCCAGGCGCATGAAGATGTTGGCGACGTTGCCCTGTGCCGGACGCTGGAAGCCGCCGATGGTCGCGAAGACCGAGCTGACCTCGCCCCGGTCGACATAGGGCTGGACGATCCGCTCCACGCGCAGCACCTGCTCCCGCGTGTAGGCGAAGGAGGCGCCTTCCGGCCCGGTGGTCGGGATGATGATGACCCCGCGATCCTCCGTCGGCGCGAACTCCTTCGGCAGGATGGCGAAGAGGAGGACGGCGAAGCCGGTCACCGCCACGACGGCACCCATCACGAGCAGCGGCGCGGCCAAGGCACGCTGCAGCGTGACGCGGAGCAGCCAGTTCATGCCGAGGAAGAAGGGCTCCGTCCAGCGGATCAGGCGGCTGTCGCCCTGGTGGGCACGCAGCAGCTTGGAGCACATCATCGGCGTCAACGTCAGGGCGATGAGACCGGAGAAGGCGACGGAGGCGGCGAGGGCGAAGCCGAATTCGGTGAAGAGGCGTCCGGTGTTGCCGCCCATGAAGGACAGCGGGACGAAGACGGCGATCAGGACGAGCGTGGTGGCGATGACGGCGAAGGCGATCTCCCGCGAGCCGCGCACCGCGGCAAGCAGCGGCTCCTCCCCCTCCTCGATCCGCCGGTGGACGTTTTCCAGCACCACGATGGCGTCGTCGACGACGAGGCCGATCGCCAGCACCAGCCCGAGCAGGGTCAGCACGTTGAGGGAGAAGCCGAGCGCGCCGAGCGCGATGAAGGACGCGATGATCGAGACGGGAATCGCGACCGCCGGAATGATCGTCGCGCGGAAGCTGCGCAGGAAGAAGAAGATGACGACCACGACGAGGATGAGCGCGATCATCAGCGCGTGCTCCACCTCGTAGATGGACTGGGCGATGAAGGTGCTCTCGTCGTAGCCGACCACGACCTCGACCCCTTCGGGGACGGAGGCGCGGATGCGCTCCACCTCCGCCTTCACGCCATCGGCGACGGAGAGCGTGTTGGCGGTGGACTGGCGCAGGATGCCGAGGCCGACGCCCGGCTTGCCGTTGATCCGGTATTCGCCGCGCGTGTCCTCCGGCGCCACCTCGACCTGCGCGACGTCGCCGAGCAGCACCTGGCCGCCGGCGCTGCGGGAGACGACCACGGAGCGAAACTGTTCCGGACGGCTCATCCGCGTGTCGGTGCGGACGGTCAGCTCCCGCGCCGTGCTCTCGATGCGGCCGCCCGGCAACTCCACGTTCTCGCGCCGGATCGCATCCTCCACGTCCTGCACCGTCAGGCCGCGGGCCGCGAGCGCCTGGCGATCGAGCCAGATCCGCATGGAGGGCTTCCGCTCGCCGAGGACGAGCACCTGGGCGACGCCTTCCACGATGGCGAGCCGGTCCGCAAAGCGCCGCCGTGCGACCTCGGTCAGCTCCATCCCGCTGAGCTGGTCGGAGACGAGCGCGACCCAGAGGATCGGGCGGGCGTCGCCATCCACCTTCTGGACCACCGGCGAATCCGCCTGGTCCGGCAGGCGCGCGAGCGTGCGTGCGACGCGGTCCCGCACGTCGTTCGCCGCCGCGTCGACGTTGCGGGTCAGCCGGAACTCCAGCGTCACCTGGCTCCGCTCGTCGCGGGAGGTGGAGGTGATGAACTTGATGCCTTCGATGCCCGCGACCGCTGCCTCGATCAACTCGGTGATCTGGGTGTCGACAACGGCCGCGGAAGCGCCGGTATAGGTGGTGGTGACGGAGATCACCGGCGGATCGATCGCCGGGTACTCCCGGATCGGCAGCCGCATGAGGGAGGCAAGGCCCAGCGTGATCAGCATGAGGCTGATCACCGTCGCGAAGACCGGCCGCTTGATCGAGATGTCGGAGAGCACCATCGCCCGAACTCCGTCCGGTCAGGTCGTCGGGCGGGTCAGGGTTTCGGTGATGCGCACCGGCGCATCGTTGCGAAGCCGCTGGATGCCGCGCACCACCACCTGATCTCCGGCGTTGACGCCGGAGACCACCTCCACCTCGCCCGGAAGCCGCTGGCCGAGCCGCACCTCGACCCGGCGCGCCCGGCTGTCCCGGATCACGTAGACGAAGTTCCGGTCGCCGATTGGGTCGAGGGCCTCCTCCGCGACCAGCAGGGCGTCGTCGCGCCGGGCAAGCTCCAGCTCGACGGTCATGAACAGGCCGGGCTTCAGCGCCTCGTCCGGGTTGTCGAATTCGCTGATCACGCGGATGGTGCGCGTCGCCGTGTCGATGCGGGTGTCCACCACCGCCACGCGGCCCTGGAAGCGCCGCTCGCCGAAGGCGGCGCTGCGGGCCGTGACCGGCCGGCCGGCCTCAACCCGCGCCAGGTAGATCTCGGGCACCGAGAACTCCACCCGCACACGGGAGATGTCGTCCAGCGTGGTCACCACCGTGCCGGGCTGCACGAGGGCGCCGACGCTCACCTGCCGCAGCCCGACCCGCCCGTTGAACGGGGCGGTGATGCGCAGCTCCTCGAGCCGCGCCTGCGCAGAGCGGACGCGCCCCTCGGCCTGACGGGCGGTTGCCTCGAGCGTGTCGAGCCGCTGCGCCGCGATGCTTGTGCCGGGTTGAAGCTGCCGGGCGCGCGCAAGCTGCTGGCGCGCATCGTCAAGCTGCGCGCGCGCCTGATCCACGTCGGCGCGGAGCGCCGCGGCATCCAGGTCCACCAGCAGGTCGCCTTCCCGTACCCGCTGGCCTTCCTGGAAGCGAATGGTGTTGACGATGCCGGTGACCTTCGCCGTGATCACCACGGCGTCGCGGGCGCGCACCGTGCCGACGCTTTCCGTCCGATCGACGACGGTGGAGACACGCACCGGGGCCACCACCACGCCGACCGGCCCGCCGGCGCCGCCGCGCTGCTGCTGCGTCGGCGCCGCCGCCTCGAGCCCGATCAGGGCCAGGGGACGCGGGAGACCGATCCGATCGCCGTAGACATGCCAGGCCGCGCCGAGACCCCCGATAAGGGCCAGCACGGCGAGCTGGGAGGTGGTGCGCATGCGACCCCGGTGCCTTCCGCAGTGTTCTGGCCCGTTCCGTGAGCACGGGCAAGAGTTACGTTACTCTTCGTCACCAACCTGGACGCCGCCCGGGAGTGCCCGCGGCGCCCGGCGGTCGCCCTTCCCGCCGGCGGGTTGGCAGGCCAATCTGGAAGCTCAGCGGGCTGGGGCGAGATGCGATGCGCGCCATTTTTGTCATGGTGAAGTGCGAGATGGGACAGGCCTACCGCGTGGCGCGGGAAATGGCCGACAACATCCCGGAGTTGTCCGAGATGCATTCCACGAGCGGGCAGTACGATCTGCTCGGCAAGTTTTACCTGGAACCGGAGCAGGATATCGGCCTGTTCGTGGTGGAGCGCATCCAGACAGTGCCGGGGGTGAAGGACACCTACACCCTGCAGACCTTCAACGCCTTCGGCGGAGGCAGGGGCTGATATCGACCGCACGGAGGCTGCACCTTCGTGCCCCTGACACGCCGGGCGGACCGCAGGTCGGAACTTCGTCCGGCGGGCATGGCCGCGCCACGGCGCCGCCACGATCCGCACCGCATCGCCCCGGGCGCGCCCTGCGCCCGCCTTGACCGGGGACCATCCTGCGACGACTAGGAGGTCCCCCCGATGCGCGTCCTTCCCGCCCTCGCCCTTTCCGCCAGCCTGGTGCTTGGCGCCTGCCAGAATCCCGATGGAAGCCTGAACGTGCCCGGCACCGTGGCGCTCGGCGCCGGCGCGGCAATCGCCGGCTTGGCCATTGCCTCCGCGTCGAACGACCGGCCGAGATATCATCGCCGGCATGACGGCTATTACGGGCGGCCGCACCATGGCTACGGCTACGGCCATGGCTACGGCCACAGCCGCCACGCCTACGGCTACGGCGACCGCTGGCGCCGGTGGTAGCGCGTCAGGCCCAGCTCCTGAAGCCGGGCATGGCGGAGATCGGCCCGGCCGTCCTCAGCGCCGCCAGATCCGGCGCCGGCCGGGCGAGTGCCGGGTCGTCCGCCACCGCTGCCTCGATGGCCGCGGCCGCGGACAGGACCAGGGCGTCCCCGCCCCGCGGCCCGACGATCTGCAGCCCGAAGGGCATGCCGGCGCGGTCGCGGCCGAGCGGGATGCTGACGGCCGGGTGACCCACGATCGTCACCGCATAGGCAAGCGCGAGCCAGTGGAAATAGGTGCGGGTCGGCGCGCCGTCGATCTCGGCGGGGTAGAGCTCGCTCCAGGGCCGCGGGCTGATGGTGATGGCGGGCGAGAGGATCAGGTCGTGCCCGGTGAAGAAGCGCTGCCAGCCACGGTAGATGCGCGTCTGCTCGCCGGCGGCGCGGGCGTAGTCCGCAAGGGTGTAGCGCAGGCCCTCCTCGACATTCGCGCGCACGTTGGGCCCGACATCCCCCGCTCTCGTGCGCACCTTCTCGAGGTGCGCGTTGAGGAACGAGGCGGCGCGCAGCACTTCGAACGCCTCGTCGGCGCCCTGGCAGTCGGGGGTCGCCTGCTCCACGCGGCCGAAGAGCGGCGAGAGCGCCGCGATCCGTTCGGCGAAGACCTCGCGGATGTGGCGCTCGGTCGGCGCGAAGCCGAAATCGGCGGTGGCAGCGATGCGCAGGGCGCCGAGATCGACAGGGCGAGGCGGGAAAAGGTCGGGGTCGCGGCGGCGCACCGCACGGCCGGGAAGCGTGTAGGCAAGCGGGTCGAGCGCATCGTCGTCGGCCATGGCTGAGAGCAGCAGGGCACAATCCGCAGCGTCGCGCGCCATCGGCCCGAGCACCGGCAGGTTCGACCAGCCGAGGCCGCGCCGCTCGCTCGGCACGAGGCCGGGCGAAGGCCGGAAGCCGACGATGCCGTTGAAGGCGGCGGGGTTGCGCAGGCTGCCGCCCGTGTCGCTGCCGGAGGCGATCGGCACCATGCCGGTGGCGAGCGCGACCGCCGATCCGCCGGAGGAGCCGGCGGCGGAGCGCGCGGGATCGAAGGGATTGCCGGTGGCGCCGTAGACGAGGTTGCGGGTGTTGGCACCGGCGCCGAACTCGGGCGTGTTGGTCTTGCCGAGGACGATCGCGCCGGCATTGCGCAGGTTCGCCACCATGGCCTCGTCCCGCGTCGGCACATGATCGGCGAAGATCGGGCTGCCCCAGGTGGTGCGGAGGCCCTTCGTCTCCTCCAGGTCCTTGATGCCGATCGGCAGGCCGTGCAGCGGGCCAAGAGGCGCGCCGGCCACCACGGCGGCCTCCGCCTGCTTCGCGGCGGCGCGGGCACGCTCCTCGTCCAGCGCGACGACGGCGTTCACCGCGTGGTTCACGGCGGCGATGCGGGACAGGCAGCTTTCCAGCAGCTCCACCGGGCTGAGCTTGCGTGTGCCGATCAGCCGCCGGGCGGCGACGGCGGAAAGGTCGCAGGGTTCGGTCACGCGCGGGACTCCCGTTGCTTCAGTAGCCTAGCGCGCAGCCATCCTTGCGAGGATCGCTGCCGCCGATCAGGCAGCCGCGCGCATGGTCCATGAGGATGGCCTGGCCGCCGCCATGTGGCTTCTCGATGCGCTCGCAGCGGTGCCCGAGGCGGTTGAGCCGGTCCATCACCTCCGCCGGGATGCCGCGCTCCGCCTGGACGGCGCCGCCGCGCGGGAACAGCCGCGGCGCGTCGAGCGCGGCCTGCACGTCCATGCCGTACTCGAAGAGGTTGGCGAGGAAGAGCGTCTGTCCCATCGGCTGGAAATGGCCGCCCATGACGCCATAGGGCATCACCGCGCGGCCGCCCTGCATCACCATGCCGGGAATGATGGTGTGCATCGGTCGCTTGCCCGGGGCGATGCAGTTCGGATGGCCGTCCTGCAGGCGGAAACCGTAGCCGCGGTTGTGCAGCATCACGCCGCTGCGCTCCGCAAGGATGCCGCTGCCGAAGCCCTCGAACAGCGAGTTGATGAAGCTGCAGGCGTTTCCATCGCGGTCGACGGTGCAGAGGTAGACCGTGTCGCGGTGGCGCGCCCACTCCGCCTCTCCGGCGGGAGGCATCTGCGGCATCGCGGCCTCGTCGCGGATCAGGCGGGCCAAGGCAGCGAGGTACTCGTCCGAGGTCAGCCTTGCGACCGGGACCTCGACCTGCGCGGGATCGGCGAGGAAGGCGTCGCGGTCGCGGTAGGCGAGGCGCGCGGCTTCGATGTGCCGGTGCAGGCGTTCGGCGGAGAGGGCGCCGGCCTCGGCGGTGCCGAGGCGTTCGAGCATGCCGAGGATCATCAGCACCAGCAGGCCCGAGCCGTTGGGCGGGCACTGGTACACCTCCATGCCGCGCCAGGCCCGGCGGATCGGCTGCACGAACTCGGCGCCGGCAGCGCCATCCGCGAAATCCTCCTCGGTGTGGGTGCCGCCGGCGGCGCGCAGGGTCGCAGCCATGTCGGCCGCCACGTCGCCCTCGTAGAACGCCCTTGCGCCGCCACGGGCCACCGCGCGGAGCGTGCGGCCGAGCGCCGGCTGCACGAAGCGGTCGCCGAGACCGAAGGCCGCTCCGTCCTTCAGGAAGTGGCGCGCCGCGGCCGGGTGGCGCGACAGCTTCGCCGCCGAGCCGGCCCAGTCCTCCGCGACGCGTGCCGAGAGGTGGAATCCTTCCTCGGCGAAGCGGATGGCCGGCTGCAGCAGCTCGTCCAGCCCCTTGCGCCCATGGGCGCGCGACAGTGCCTCCCACGCCGCGATCGCGCCGGGGACGGTCACGGAGTGGGGCGAGAGCGGCTCCATCTCCTGCAGTCCCGCACCCCGCAGCGCGTCGGGCGTCGCGCCGCGGGGCGCGCGGCCGGAGCCGTTCAGGGCGATCACCTCGCCGGTCCCGGCGGGCGCATAGAGGCAGAAGCAGTCACCGCCGATGCCCGTGCTCTGCGGCTCCACCACGGCGAGGACGGCGGCCGCGGCGATCGCCGCGTCCAGCGCGTTGCCGCCGCCGCGCATCACGTCCAGCGCGACGAGCGTAGCCTGCGGCATGGAAGTCGCCGCCATCCCGTTCGCCGCATAGACGGCGCTGCGCCCGGGGGCATGGAAATCACGGGTCATCAAGCGGTTCCGACTGTCAGTGGGTGAGCATCCCGCCGTCGATCACCAGGCTGGTGCCCGTGATCATCCGGCTGGCCGGCGAGGCGAGGAAGACGATCGCGCCCATGATGTCCTCCACCTCCATGATGCGGCCGAGCGGCATGGCGCGCATCGTGCGGGCACGGAAGGCGGGATCGTCCAGCACCGGCCGGGTCAGCGGCGTCTCGACGAAGCCGGGCGCGATCGCGTTGACGCGGATGCCCTTGGGCCCGAGCTCGAAGGCCATCGCCTTGGTCATGCCCTCCACCGCGTGCTTCGTCGCCGAGTAGACGCTGCGGTTGGCACCGGCGACGTGGCCGTTGACGGAGGAGAGATTGATGATCGAGCCCTCGCGCCCTGCCGCCGCCATCCCCTGCGCCACCGCCTGCGCCACGGTGAACATCGCGCGGATATTCAGGTCGAGCAGCGCATCCAGCGAGGCGTCCTTCACCTCGAGGAACGGCTCGCGGATATTCGTCCCGGCGTTGTTCAGCAGCACGTCGAAGGGGCCTTCCGCCGCCGCCAGGGCGCGCACCGCGGCACGGTCGGTCACGTCGAGCGCGGCGGCACGGGCGCTGTGGCCGGCGGCAGCCAGCGCGGCCGCCGTCTCCTGCATCTCCTCGAGGCTCCGCGCCGCCAGCACCACCTCGGCGCCGGCCGCCGTGAGCGCCACGGCACCTGCGCGCCCGATGCCCTTGCTCGCGCCCGTCACCAGGGCACGACGGCCGTCGAGGCGGAAGGAGGGCGTGGTCGGCAGCATGGCGGCTCCGCGTGCTCTGGCGTTTCCCCTTGCCGTGCTGCATGCGCCGGGCGGCGCAGCCGCGCAAGGGGGGCGCCCGGCCCCTTCCCTGCCCGCGCGCCGCGCGCTAACACGCGCCATGGACCAGATCGCCTTCGCCGACTTCGAAAAGGTGGAGGTGCGCGTCGGCACGGTGGTGGACGCGCAGCCCTTCCCGGAAGCGCGCAAGCCGGCCATCCGTCTCTGGGTGGATTTCGGCGAGCCGATCGGCGTGAAGCGTTCCTCCGCCCAGCTCACCGTCCACTATCGCCCGGATCGGCTGATCGGGCGGCAGGTGGTCGCCGTGGTCAATTTTCCGCCGCGCCGCATCGCGGGGTTCGAGAGCGAGGTGCTGGTGCTCGGCCTGCCCGACGAGAATGGCGCGGTCGTGCTCCTCCGGCCCGACATCAAGGTGCCGGACGGCGGCAAGATGTTCTGACAGGGACTCGGGAGGGATCGAACGGATGGCGCCGCGCTACTACACGGTGACCTGGGACCAGCTGCACCGCGATGCCAAGGCGCTGGCCTGGCGCCTGATGGAGCGCGGTCCCTGGAAGGGCATGGTGGCGATCACCCGCGGCGGCCTGATCCCCTGTGCCATCATCTCGCGCGAGCTGGAATGCCGGCTCATCGAGACCGTCTCGGTCGTCACATACGACGAGGAGCACCGCGGCGAGCCCCGGGTGGTGAAGCCGCCGGCCGCCGCGCTGGAGAGCGGCGGCGAGGGCTGGCTGCTGGTTGACGACCTGGTGGACACCGGGACCACCGCGCGGGTGGTGCGCGCGATGATGCCGCGCGCCCATTTCGCGACGGTCTACGCCAAGCCCGCCGGCAAGCCCACGGTGGACACCTTCATCACGGAGGTGTCCCAGGACACCTGGATCCTGTTCCCCTGGGACACCGAGCCGCAATTCGTCGCACCCATCGCCAAGAGCGCAGCGAACGGGGCGTAGCGCGACCTACACCGCCGACGCCTTCCGCCCGGCCACCAGAGCCGCCGCGGTCTCCGCGACGCGGCGCCCCTGCGTGCGCGCCATCTCCAGCTCGTTCGCGCTGGGCTGGCGCGATCCGTCGCCGCCCGCGATGGTGGTGACGCCGTACGGCGAGCCGCCGGTGATCTCCTCCAGGGTCATCTGCCGCTTCTCGGAATAGGGCAGCCCGACGATCAGCATGCCGTAGTGCAGCAGGTTGGTGATGATGGCGAGCAGCGTCGTCTCCTGCCCGCCATGCTGCGTGGCCGTGGAGGTGAAGGCGCTGCCCACCTTCCCCTCGAGCGCGCCCTTCGCCCAGAGCCCGCCCGTCTGGTCGAGGAAGTTCGCCATCTGCGACGCCATGCGCCCGTAACGCGTGCCGGTGCCGACGATGATCGCATCGTACTCCGCGAGCTCCTCCACCCGGGCCACCGGCGCGGGCTGGTCCATCTTGTAGTGCGACTTGCGCGCCACCTCCTCGGGCACCAGCTCCGGCACGCGCCGGACCGCTACCTCGGCGCCGGCCACGCTGCGCGCGCCGTCTGCGATGGCGTTCGCCATCGTCTCGACATGGCCGTACGCCGAGTAATAGAGGACCAGGACCTTGGGCATCCGCCGCGCTCCGCAGGTGGTGGGACGGTGCGCCACGTAAGCCGGCGCGGCACTTATTCAACCTGCATGCGGAGGTCACGAACCAACGGCCTGACGGCGGCGATCTGCGCATGCACGGCAGCACCGAATTCCGCCGGCGTGTTGCCGCCCGGCTCAGCCCCCAGCTCCTCCACCCGTGCCGCCAGGGGCGGATGACGCGCCGCCGCCGCGATCTCCTGATGAAGCCGGGCCAGTACCGGCTCCGGCGTGCGCGCCGGGGCGAAGAAGCCGTTCCAGCCGAGCAGCTCGGCATTGGGGAAGCCCTGCTCCCGCACCGTCGGCACTTCCGGCAGCGCCCGCGCGCGCTGCGCCGCCAGCGTCGCCACAGGTCGCAAGGTGCCCGCCCGGATGTGCGGCAGCGACGAGGAGAGCTGGTCCCCGCCGAACGCGATGCGGCCTGAGAGCATCTCCTGCACCAGCGGCGCCGCGCCACGGAACGGCACGTGCTCCATCCGGAAGCCGCCGTCGCGCTTCAGCACCTCGCCAATCAGGTTGACCGTGCTGCCCGGACCGGTCGAGCCGTAGAAGGCCGGCGGGTCCTGCCTCTGGGCCCAGGCGACCAGTTCCCGCAGGTTGCCTGCCGGCACGCGGGCGTTCACCAGCAGCATCATGGGCACGTTGGCACCAAGGCTGATCGGGGCGAAGTCGCGCTCCAGCGAATGAGGGGCACGCCCGACATGCTCCAACGCTGCCGTCGTGGTCGAGAATGTGAGGTTGTGGAACAGCAGGACCTGCCCGTCCGGCGGAGCCTTCGCCACCACGTCGGCGCCGATCGAGCCGCCCCCGCCGCCGCGGTTCTCCACCACGACCGAGACGCCGAGCTGTTCGCCAAGCCGCTGTGCGTAGAGCCGGGCGAGGATGTCCGTGGTGCCGCCCGCCGGGAAGGGAACGATGACGCGGATCGGTCCGCCAGGCTGCCAGCCTTGCGCCCGCGCCGGCGCGGCGAGCGCGCCGGCCGCAACCAGGGTCATGGCACGACGCGTGATCATGGCCGTCCTCCCGCCTACCGACTTGCGGAATTGGGTGGCGGCGAAGTGGCGCGGTCAAGCACGAAAGCGGCCGGCCCCGCGGCACCGTCAGCGCCGCTCCAGGAACTCCACGATCCGCCCGATCTGCGCGGGTTCCATGAGCGCCGGTGCGTGGCCGATGCCCGGCCATTCCACCAGCTCCACGCCGGGCCGCCGCGCCATGCCGCGGGCCACCTCGGCCTCCAGCACGTCGCTCTCGGCACCACGCAGCAGCAGCACGGGCACGGCAACGCGCGCCCAGACCGGCCCCAGGTCCAGCGCGCCCTCGACCGCCGTCGCGAAAGCCTCGCCGATCGCAGGATCATAGTGCAGCACGATGCGCCCATCCGGCAGCACGCGCGCCGATGTCTCCGCGAGGTGCCGCCACTCGGCCGCCGTCAGCGGCCCGAAGGAGGCGTGAACGAGGCGCAGATGCGCCTCCAGCGCGGTCACGTCGGCAAAGGTCAGCGGCAGGCGGACATAGGCCGCGATGCGCGACAGCGCATCGGCCGGCACGCGGCTGCCCACATCGTTCAGCACCAGCCGCCGGATCGGCTGGCCCGGCGCCGCCGCCACCATCATCCCGCAGATGCCGCCGAGCGAGGTGCCGACCCAGTCCACCTCCTCGCCGATCCGCGCCAGCAGATGCGCCAGCGCCAGCACGTAGGACGGCGGCTGGTAGAGCATCGGCTCCGGCAGTCGGTCCGACAGGCCGCGCCCCGGCAGGTCCGGGCAGTACACCCGGCGCCCGCGCGCGGCGAGCGCCGCGGCCAGCGCATCGAAGTCGCGTCCCGTGCGCGTCAGCCCGTGCACGCAGACCACGGCCGGCCCGTCCGGCGGACCCCATTCCGTCCAGGATAGCCCGCGGAAGGCCGCGCCGAGCAGGTAGCGCAGCCGCCCGCGGCGCATGCCCGCCGGATCAGACAACGCCGCGTCCGCGCAGGCCGGCGATTTCCGCCTCGCTCAGGCCCAGCAGCCCGGACAGGACCTCCTCGCTGTGCTCCCCGAGCGTCGGCGGCGGCACGCGGTAGTCCGGCGGCGTGCCCGACAGGCGCACGGGGTTCGCGATCACCTTCACCGCCTCGCCCGAGCCATGCGGCAGCGGCACGACGCAGCCGCGCGCCAGCACCTGCGGGTCGGCGAAAACCTGCGACAGCCGGTTGATCGGGCCGCAACCGATCTTCAGCGCCTCAAGCTGCGTCACCCACTCGGCAGTGGTGCGCGACTGCATGACGGGTGTCAGCGTGTCGGTGACGAGCTGCCGGTTCTCCACGCGTGCGGCATTGGTTGCGAAGCGCGGGTCGGCAAGCAGCGCCTCCTGCCCTGTGGCCTTGCAGAAGCGCTCGAAGGTCGGGTCGTTGCCGACCGACAGCACGATGTGGCCGTCCTTGGTCGGGAACACCTGGTAGGGCACGATGTTCGGGTGCTGGTTGCCGAGCCGTGGCGGATCCTCGCCGGTCGCCAGGTAGTTCATGCCCTGGTTGGCCAGCCAGGCGACATGCGTATCGAGCATGCCGATGTCCACCTGCTGCCCCTGCCCGGTCCGCTCGCGGTGACGCAGCGCGGCCAGGATGCCGATGCAGCCGTAGAGGCCGGCGAAGAGATCCGCGACCGGAACGCCGACCTTCTGCGGCAGCCCGTCCGGCTCGCCGGTGAGCGACATGACGCCGCCCATCGCCTGGATGAGGCTGTCGTAGCCGGGGCGCGCCGCATAAGGCCCGGTCTGCCCGAAGCCGGTGATGGAGCAGTAGATCAGGCCCGGATGCTTCGGCTTCAACTGCTCGTAACCCAGCCCGTATTTCGCCAGCGCCCCGACCTTGAAGTTCTCCACCAGGATGTCGCAGGTCTCCAGCAGGCGGTGCAGGATGTCCTGGCCCTCGGCGCTCGCGATGTCGAGCGTGAGCGACTTCTTGTTCCGGTTGACGCCGAGGAAGTAGGCGCTCTCCTTCGTGCCGGGCCAGAAGGGCGGCGCGAAGCCGCGCGTGTCGTCGCCAGCCTGCGGGCGCTCGATCTTGATCACCTCCGCGCCGAGGTCGCCGAGCATCTGCGTGCAGGTGGGCCCCGCAAGCACCCTCGTGAGATCGAGGACCCGCAGGCCCCGCAGCGGGCCGCTCGGCGCCTTCTCCATCCTGTGCCGTCCTCTCCGATCACTGGTCGGACTGTTGCCCCCGGCGCGCGGCCGCAGCATTGTCCGGCAGGCTTCCTACCCCCCGAGCCGCCGCGAGGAAACCCATGCTGGACGTTCCCCACCCGACGCCCGAGGCGCCGACGGCCGATCCCTTCGCGCTTGCCAAGGCGCTGTCGGGCCTGCACTTCCTCGGCGGCCGCTACGTTCCCGCGCGGAGCGGGCGAAGCTTCGCCGTCGTCAATCCCGCGACGGGGCAGGAGATCGGCCGCGCCGCCGAGGGCGATGCCGCGGATGTGGACGCGGCGGTCGCCACGGCGGCCGAGGCGCAGCGCAGCTGGGCCAAGGTGCCGGCGCGCAAGCGCGGCGCGCTCGTGCACGCCTGCGCCGCCGCGCTCAAGCCGCACATCGACGAGCTCGGCCGGCTCATCGCGCTCGAGACCGGCAAGGCCCTGCGTACCGAGAGCCGCGTCGAGGCCAATGTCGTCGCCGACGTGTTCGAGTTCTTCGGCGGCCTCGGCGGCGAGCTGAAGGGCGAGAGCGTGCCTTTCGCGCCGAACGTGCTCAGCGTGACGGTCCGGGAACCGCTGGGCGTGGTCGGCGCCATCATCCCGTGGAACGTGCCGATGCTTCTTATGGCGCTGAAGGTGGCGCCTGCCCTCGTCGCCGGCAACACGGTGGTGGTGAAGAGCGCCGAGGAGGCGCCGCTGGCCGTGCTCCGGATCTGCGAGATCCTGAACCGCGTGCTGCCGCCCGGCGTGTTCAACATGGTCTCGGGCTTCGGGCCCGAATGCGGCGCACCGCTGGTCGCGCATCCGAAGGTCCGCAAGGTTACCTTCACGGGCAGCGTCGAGACCGGCAAGATCGTCTACAGGACGGCGGCGGAGAAGCTGATTCCCGTGACGCTCGAGCTCGGCGGCAAGTCGCCGATGATCGTCTTCGCCGACTGCGACTTCGACAAGACGGTGGCCGGCGCCCTCACCTCCATGCGCTTCACACGCCAGGGGCAGAGCTGCACGGCCGCAAGCCGCATCTATGTCGAGCGCCCGATCTTCGACCGCTTCGTCGCCGCCATGAAGGCGGCGGTGGACGCCATGGTCATGGGCGACCCGCTCGACGAGAAGACCGACATCGGCACCATCGTGAGCCAGGGCCAGTTCGAGAAGGTGCAGGGCTTCATCGAGGAGGGGCGCAGGACGCAGGGAGCGACCGCCCATGTCTGCTCCGCCCTGCCGAAGGAGCCGGCGCTGCGGAAGGGCCTGTTCATCCAGCCTGTCATCTTCACCGGCCTGACGAAGGAGAGCCGGCTGGTGCGCGAGGAGATCTTCGGCCCCGTCACCGTCATCCAGCCCTTCGACGACCCGGAGGCCGTGCTGTCCGAGGCGAATGACAGCGAGTATGGGCTCGCCGCCTCCCTGTGGACCAACAACCTGAAGGTCGGCCTCGACCTGGCTCACCGGATCGAGGCTGGGCTGGTGCAGATCAACCAGAACCTCGTGGTGCAGGCCAACCTCAGCTATGGCGGGGTGAAGAGCAGCGGCCTCGGCAAGGAGGCCTCGCTCGAGGCGATGCTCGAGCACTTCACGCACAAGAAGACGATCATGGTGAACATGGCATAGCGCCCGATAGCCGCGGTCGCCGCCACGTGAATGGTGGCGGCGTGACGGGTACGGCCATGGCATTGCCGTCTTCCGACGCCATATCGACAGGGCACCGGTCCCGCCAGCGGCGCTCCGCTGGCGGGGGCGGCGATCGGGAGCGTGCCATGGGAAAGCTGCCCCTGTGGGTTGGAGCCGCCGTGATGCTGCTGGGCGGCTGTGCCGATCCCGTTTCGCCGCGCCCCTGGGGCTCGGCCAGCTATCCCGGCTGGGGGGGCGGCTACGTCGACGCTCCGGTGCTGTACGATCGCTGGGGCGGCTATGGCTATCGGCCCCGCGACGACCGTCGCGATGACCGGCCGCGGTACTCGGCCCCGCGCCGTGTCGAGCCGGCGCAACCCCGGCCGGCGCCCCAGCAGGAGTCAGGAAAGCGTCGTCAGCGGGACGAGTTCATCCGGTCCGGGGGCGGCTGACGAGCGCCTGCCCACTGCCAACTTCCGGTTGAAACCGCGTTCGTTTCACCTCTACTCTCCCGTATTGGGAACCGCTTCCCTGGCGTTGGGGCGGGGAGAGGGAGACGTCGATGCCGAGCGTGACGATCAAGGGCCGGCTGGTGCACCCGCCCGGCGCGGGCGGGTTGCAGCTGCCGGTGGGGAATGCGGACGTCCGGGTCCTGGACCTCGATGTGCCCGGCAAGGGCGACGACGTGATCTGGCAGGGCAAGACGGACGCGCAGGGCCGGTTCGGCGGCGCCTCCTCCGAATGGCGCGACAACATCACCGTCATGACACCCTTCGGCATGAAGACCGTGGCGGATGCGTCCGACCTTCTGCTGCTGCGGCTGGAGGTGAAGCAGGGCGTGCACGGCGTGACGGTCTCGCCCTTCCTCAACGACGCGCCGGTGCCGGTGGTGGTGCCCTGGCCGGCGCCGCTGCTCTCCGTGCCGATCGCCGTGGTCAACGGCAAGGTCGTGACCGCCGACAAGCCCGACATGCTGTACGAGCACGTGAAGGATCTGGCCGAAGCGGGAGAGCCCGCGATCCGCATCATGTGCCTCGGCAACTGGGCGAAGCCGCTGGAGCCGCTGCTGAATGCCGGCACTGCGCCGGCCGCGCGGGCCTTGGTGCTGCAGCGGCTCGGCCTGCCGGCGGATTCGCTGCTGCTGAAGCAGAACCCGGCCGACTGGGCCATCGTGGCGTGCTGCGCGATCATCTGCCTGGCCGTCGTGGCCACCGCGGTGGTGGGCGTGGTCGCGATCCTCGCCACCGCGGTCGTGCTCGCCACCGTGCTCGGCTACCGCGACATCCGGGCGAAGACCTGCAACGAGCTCGGCGTCACGCTGCCGGCCGGCTACGGTTCGCTGTCGACCGGCGACTACTGCTTCGGGCTCGAGCTGAAGAAGTGACCTGGCGCGGCGCACCCGCCGGGCGCCGCGAATGCTCCACCTCGGGGACCGCCTGGCGCCGTCGGCGCCCGGCGCGCGGGCAGCCTATTCCCTCTTCTCGTCCGCATCGTCTTCTTCTTCATCCGTCTCGTCGTCCTCGTCGGCAGCCTTGCGCTCACCGAGCACCGCCAGCAGGCACTCCGCATAGGTATCCAGCACCCAGGCCCGCGTGCCTTCGATCGTGCCGTCGGCGGCCAGCTTGCCCTCGGCGCGCGCCACGATCTGCAGCAGTTCAAGGGCAACGGCTGCGTCTGAGTCGCCCTCGATCTCGGCCAGTCTCGCCATGTCTCGTCCTCCTGCAGGAGGGGATATCAAGACCGGGCCCGGCGACGGCGGCATGGCGCCGCGGTAAAGCTTTGGTGGCAGCCGGTCCGGACTGGCCGCTTCACAAGTCGCGGCCGCCGTTCCATGTCCGGTAGATGCGCACCCTTGTCCGCTTCTCCGGCCGTCTTCTCGCCCTGCTCTTCGCCCTTGCCCTTCTCGGCCTCGCCTTCGCGGCGGCCCTGGCCTATTCCTCCGTGCCGGAGGCGCGGGAAGAACTGACCCTCCCCACCCTGTCGGCCGCGGTCGAGATCACGCTCGACGAACATGGCATCCCGCGCATCGCCGCCCGGACCGAGCGCGACGCCGCCGTCGCGCTGGGATGGCTCCATGCGCGCGACCGCATGTTCCAGATGGAGGCGATGCGCCGCGGAGCGCAGGGGAGGCTGGCGGAGATCGTCGGCAGCCCGGCGCTGCGGCTCGATCGCTTCTCCCGCACGCTGGGCCTGGCGCAGCGTGCCGAGGAGGATCTGGGCGCCTTGTCGCCCGAGGCGCGGGACTTGCTCGTCGCCTATGCCGAGGGCGTGAATGCGCGCATCGAGCGCCTGGGCCGGCTGACGGCCCCCGAGTTCCTGCTCCTGGGCGAGCCGGAACCCTGGAAGCCGGAGCACTCCCTGCTCTGGGCCAAGATGATGGGCCTCTGGCTCTCCGGCAACTGGCGACGGGAGATCGAACGCGCCCGCCTCGTCGACCGGCTGCCGCCGGAGCGCCTGAACGCGCTTTTCCCGCCCGATGACAGCCGGGGCCGCCCCGATCTCAGCGCCGCCGCGCCGCTCGACGGCACCCGCCTGGCCCGGCTGCTCGAGGCCGTGCCGGTCTTCGGCGTCGACGCGCCGCTGCCCTCCTCCGCCTCCAACGCCTGGGCGGTGGCGCCGGGGCGCTCGGCTTCCGGCGCAGCGATCCTCGCCGCCGACCCGCATCTCGGCTTCCAGGCTCCGATCCTCTGGTACCTCGCGCGCATCGATCTGCCGGATGGCCGCTTCCGGGCCGGCGCCACGGCGCCCGGCGTCCCCGTCGTGGTGATCGGCCGCAACGAGCGGGTTGCCTGGGGTTTCACCACCACCCATTCCGACACGCAGGACGTCTTCGTCGAGCGCCTGTCCGGCCCGGACGGCTACCTGACGCCGGAGGGCGTGCGCCCCTTCACCGTCCGGGAGGAACGCATCGCGACGCGGGGCGGCGGAGTGGAAACGCTCCGCGTGCGCGAGACGCGGCACGGCCCGGTGATCTCGGACCTCGAAGCCGGGCTTGCGATGGACGGGCAGGTGCTGTCCGTCGCCATGGCCAACCTTGCGCCCGGCGACACCGCCGCCGACGGGCTGCTCGCCCTCAACCGCGCGCGCAACCTGGCCGAGGCGCGTGCGGCGGCCGCGCGCATCACCAGCCCGCCGCAGAACCTGATGGTGGCCGATGCCGATGGCCGGCTCGGCCTGTATCTGGTTGGCCGCACGCCGGTGCGGCGCAGCGGCGACGGCACGCTGCCCGCCCGGGGCTGGGACGGCAGCGCGGACTGGACGGGCTTCGTGCCCTTCGACGCCATGCCGCATGTCGAGGAGCCGGGCGGCGGGGTGCTTGCCAGTGCCAACAGCCGCCCCGCCCCGCCGGACCATCCGGTGTTCCTGGGGCGCGACTGGCCCGGCGACTGGCGCCTGCGCCGGATCGGCGAGTTGCTCGCCGAGCACTCGCGGCATGACGCGGCCGGCTTTGCCGCCATGCAGAACGACGTCGTCTCGCCCTTTGCGCGGGACGTGCTGCCGGTCCTGCTGTCCGTCCAGCCGTCGCAGGCCGCGGCGCGTGCCCACGCGCTGTTGCGCGACTGGGCCGGCGACATGGCCGCGGATGCGCCGCAGCCGCTGCTGTTCCACGCCTGGATGGCGGCGTTCCGCCGCCTGGCGCTGAACGCGGCCGGCCTGCATGAGGGGCTGGAGATCAGCCCCGAGTCGCTCCGGCACATCCTCCATCCGGATGGCCGCGGCGCCGCCTTCTGCGGTCCCGGCGGCTGCGCGCCGTTGCTGGCGCGCGCGCTTGACAATGCCGTGGCCGACCTGCGTGCGGTCCATGGCGCCGATCCCGCGGCCTGGCGCTGGGGCTCCGTTCATGTCGCACGGTTCGAGCACCCGGTCCTGCGGTTCGTTCCGCTTCTCGGGCCGCTCACCCGCCTGGAAGCGTCGACGGGCGGCGATGGCGAGACGCTCGCCCGCGGCGGCTTCCGCGCCGGCGGCGACAGGCCGTTCGCCCACCTGCACGGCGCCGGCTTTCGGGGCGTCTTCGACCTGGCCGACCCCGACGGTGCGTTCGTGATGGTCGCCACCGGCCAGTCAGGCCATCCGCTCTCGGATCATTGGGGAAGCCTGCTGGAACGCTGGCGGGAGGGCGACGTTGTGCGCCTCGGGCGGAGCCCCGGTCGAGAGACCGGCCGGATCCTCCTCTCACCCTGATGCCCCTCCGGCAAGCGGAGACCATTCGTGGCCCCTTTCATCGCACCCCGCCGCCCCCTCGTGCGACGCGGCGTGGCATGGCGGGCGGCGGTTGATTCCCTGCCTCGACCGGCCGAGACTGAATCCTGAACCATGCTCCATCGCACGGCCCGGCGCCCGCAATTCTTCTACACAACGGCCCCGCTCCCCTGCCCTTACCTGACCGGCAGGACGGAGCGGAAGATCGTGACCGAATTGTCCGGCGCCGACGCCGAGCCGCTGCATGACCGGCTTTCCCGCGCCGGGTTCCGGCGCAGCCACAACATCGCCTATTCCCCGGTATGTCCCGGCTGCCGCGCCTGCGTGCCGATCCGGATCGTCGCCGGCGCGTTCCAGCCGGACCGCACGCAGCGCAAGGTGATGCGGGTCAACGCCGATCTCTCCGCGCATGAGATGCCGGCCCGCGCCACCGCCGAGCAGTTCGCCCTGTTCCAGCGCTACCAGGCCGCGAGGCACGGCGATGGCGACATGGCGTCCATGGGCTTCTACGACTACCGCGCGATGGTGGAGGACACGCCCATCACCACCGGCATGGTCGAGTTCCGCGAAGCTGCCGGCCGGCTGGTCGGCGGCTGCCTCACCGACTGGCTCTCCGACGGGCTGTCGGCCGTCTATTCCTTCTTCGAGCCCGAGGAGGCCCGGCGCTCGCTCGGCACCTATGCCATCCTCTGGCTCGTCTCCCGCGCCCGCAGCCTGAAGCTGCCCTATGTCTATCTCGGCTACTGGGTCCCGCAGTCGCCGAAGATGGCCTACAAGGCGCGCTTCCGCCCGAGCGAGACGCTCGCCGGCGGCGTCTGGCGCGTGCTGCCGGAGGATGGCGCGCCGCCCGAGCCGGTCGGGCCGGAAAAGGTGACCGTCACCGGCTGAGCCCCCCGGCTGGCGCCATGCTCGCCGCCCTGCCCAGCCTGGTGTAGTGAGCGCGGCATGTCCGCCGCCGATGCAGGCTCCGCGTCGGGGCCGCTGCCGCCTCCTGCCGCGCCGCGCCGGCGCCGGGTGACGCCGGCCTGGGCCTCGGCATCCCTTGTCGTGGCTGCGCTGATCGCCGCGCCGATCGCGTCCGTGCTGATCACCGCCGCGGCCCCTGGGGGCGAGGCATGGCGGCACATCCTGCGCACCATCCTGCCGGACCTCCTCGCCAATTCGGTCCTGCTGGCGCTGCTCGTCGGATTGCTCGCCGGGACGATGGGCGCGATCTCGGCCTGGCTCGTCGCCGCCTGCCACTTCCGGCTCCGCGGCATGATGGAGGTGGCGCTGCTCCTGCCGCTGGCCATGCCGGCCTATGTCTGCGGCTACGCCTATGTCTGGCTGCTCGACGTGGCCGGACCCGTCCAGTCCACCATCCGGGAGGTGACGGGACTGCGTTGGGGCGAATACCCCTTCCCGGAGATCCGCAGCCTGCCCGGGGCCGCACTGATGCTGGCTTCCGTGCTCTATCCGTACGTCTACCTGCTCTGCCGCACCGCCTTCCTCACGCAGAGCGTCTGCCTGCTCGAGGCTTCGCGCACGCTCGGCCACGGCCTGCCGCGCACCTTCCTGCATGTGGCGCTGCCCATGGCGCGGCCGGCGCTGGCTGGCGGGCTCGCCCTCGTGCTGATGGAAACCCTGGCCGATTACGGCACCGTGCAGCACTTCGCCGTGCGGACCTTCACCACCGGCATCTACGATGCCTGGTTCGGACTGGCCGACCGCCCGGCGGCGGCGCAGCTCGCGGCCTGCCTCATGGGGCTGGTCGCGCTGCTGCTGCTGCTGGAGCGTGTGTCGCGCGGCGGGCGGCGCTTCCATCCGACCACCACCCGCAGCCCACCCCTCCGGCCCGTCGTGCTGCGGGGCTGGAAGGAATGGCTGGCGATTGCCGCCTGCGCCACGCCGATCCTCCTCGGCTTCGTGGTGCCGGCCGGCACCCTGCTGATGCTGATGCTCGAAGCGGGCGATCCTCTCGACACGCGCCGCACCGTGCCCTACGCGCTGAACAGCCTGACGCTCGCCGGCCTTGCCGCGGTGCTGGCGGTCGCCGTGGCGGCGGTGCTGGCCTGGGCGCAACGCCTGCATCCCTCCCCCCTGCGCGCAGCAGCCAACCGCGTCGCCTCGCTCGGCTACGCCGTCCCGGGCTCCGTCATCGCGGTCGGTGCGCTTGTGCCCTTCGCAATCTTCGACAACACGCTCGATGCCTGGATGCGCGCGCGGTTCGGCATCTCCACCGGCCTTCTGCTTTCCGGCACCGTGGCCGCTCTCGTCTTCGCCTATCTGGTGCGCTTCCTGGGAGTCGCGCTGTCCGCCGTGGAAGCCGGGCTGACGCGCATCCGGCCGAGCCTCTTCGCCGCCGCCCGTGTCCTCGGCCGTTCGCCCGGCCAGGCGGTTCGCGAGGTCGAGCTGCCGCTAGCGCGTGGCGCTCTGCTGACCGCCGGCGTGCTCGTCTTCGTGGACACCATGAAGGAGCTGCCGGCCACCCTGATCGTCCGGCCCTTCGACTTCGACACGCTCGCCGTCCGCGTTCACAACCTTGCCTCCGACGAGCGGCTGGCAGAGGCCTCGACCGCCGCCCTGCTCATCGTCGCCGTAGGACTGCTCCCGGTGGCGGCGCTGGTGAGGGCCATGCGCGGCCGGTGACTGGACCGGCAGGCGGGCCGGGCCATGTTGCACGCATGCGCCGAAGCCTGTCCGCCGCCCTCGCCTCGCTCGCCCTGCTCGGGGGCTGCAACGCCCTTTCGCCGCGACAGGTGACGGTGGAGCAGCGGATCGCAGCGCTGCCCGCCGCCGGCGCACCCGTCGCCGGCCCTGTCGAGATCCGCTGGAACGACCACCTGGTGCCCTGGATCGAGGCCGGCACGGATGAGGATCTGGCCGTCGCGCTCGGGCTCGTGCACGGGCATCTGCGTGGCGCACAGGTCATGCTCCTGCGTCTCGTGGCGCAGGGCCGGCTGTCGGAGGTGGCGGGGCCGGTCGCCGCGGACATCGACCACGCGCTGCGCATCCTCGGCTTCGGGCGCGCCGCGCCGGAGGTGATCGCGCGCTGGCCGGAAGAGACGCGGCGTTTCGTCCGCGGCTTCCTCCGCGGGCTGAACCATGCGCTCCTCGCCGGGCCGCGCCCGCCGGAGGCAGGGCTGATGGGCCTGCAGGCGGAGCCGGTGACCGAGGCGGACCTGCTGGCGATCGGCCGGCTGGCGGGGACCGACATCAACTGGCTCGCCTTCCTCTCCCTGCTGCCGCAGCGCGGCCAACCGGGCTTCGCGGAGCTCTGGACGCGCACGCGGGAGGCGGGCGGCAATCCCGTGGGCGGGGCGCGCGCCGGGGTGCTCCACGAGATCCTGGCCGGCACCTCGCGCAGCGGCAGCAACACGGTCGCGGTGCCGGCCGGCCGCAGCGCCACGGGTGGCGCGCTGATCGCGAACGATCCGCATCTCGGGCTCAACCTGCCGAACCTCTGGCTGGCGGTGGGGATGCGCTCGCCTTCCTATCACGCCGTGGGACTGATGGTGCCGGGGCTGCCGATCCTTGGCGTCGGGCGCAACCCGGACGTCGCCTGGGGCGGCACCAACCTGCGCGCCGCGTCGAGCGACCTGTTCGACGTGAGCGGCCTGCCGCCGGAGGCGTTCCGGACCGAGATAGTGCGCATCCGCCAGCGCTTCTGGTTCGCGACGGAACGGCCGGTGCGCACGACGCCACTCGGCCCGGTGATGACGGATGCTGCGGCGCTGGCTGGCGCCAATGCCCCGCCGCTCGCCCTGCGCTGGGCCGGCCACCTGCCGACGGACGAGATCACCGCTCTGCTTCGCGCCGCCCGCGCCAGGGACGGCGAGGCTTTCCGGGACGCCTTCGCCGGCTTCGGCGTCTCGGCCCAGACGATGCTCTGGGTGGGACGGGACGGGCGCGCGGGGCGCTTCATCGCCGCCACGCTGCCGGACCGGTCCGGCTTCCCCGCGGCGGACTTCGTGCTCGACGCGGGGGATCCCATCGCAACCGGCGCCTGGGACAGGCCGCGCGACTCGCGCACCCTGCCGGCGGAGGTCGCACCGCCCCGTGGCACACTTGCCTCTGCCAACAACCGGCCGCGCTGGGCGGAAAGCGCCGGCGTGCCGCCGCTCGGCTTCTTCTTCTCGGATGATGACCGCGTGTTGCGGCTGGAGACGCTTCTGGCAGCGACCCCGCGCCACACGCCGGCAAGCCTCGCCGCCCTTCAGGGTGACATCACCTCGCCTCGCGCGGCGGCGCTGGCGGCGGGGCTGCGGCAGAGGCTGGCTGCGGCTGGCGCGGCGCCGGGGATCGTCGCGGCGCTGGGCGGATGGGACGGCGCCTATGCCGCCGGATCGCGCGCGCCCGTCGCCTTCGAGGCCGTGCTGCGGCACCTCGTGCCCGCGCTGGTGCCGGAGACGCGGCGCGACGCGACCGGCAATCCGCGTGGCGCGGAGAGCCAGTGGAACTTCCTGACGGCCTTCCTGCTGCGGGACCTCGACGCCGCGCCGGAGCCCGACGCCATCCTCCGACGGGTCGGCGCCGCGGCAGAGGCGGATTTCGCGCGGCTCGGCACCTGGGGCGAGCTGCACCGGCTTCGTGCCGCCCACTGGCTGGTGAACCTGCCCGTGCTCGGCCGCTTCTTCATCTATGCCGACTACCCGACCGGCGGCTCACGCGAGACGCCTATGAAGACCAGCCACGGCCTTCTCGGCGATGCGCCTCGGCCTGCCAGTTTCGGATCCATGGCGCGCCACGTCAGCGACATGGCCGACCCCGACGCGAACTGGTTCACGCTCTGGGGCGGGCAGGATGGCTGGCTCGGCTCCGCCGCCTTCATGGACCAGGTGACGCTCTGGCGGGACGGACGGAGCATCCGCATCCCCCTGCGGCGCGAGACGGTGGCGGCCGAGTTCCGCCATCTCAGCCGGTTGGGGCCGGCCAGGTGATCGATGGAACGCCCGTGCTGCGCGCCCTGGCGCGGCGGCGCGTGGCCTCGCTCCTGGCGCAGGACGCCGCCGGCGCGCAGCGCCGCGTCCTTCGCCGGCTTGTCGCGCACGCCCGGGACACGCGCTTCGGCCGCGCGCACGACTTCGCTGCGATCCGCGACGTGGCCGATTACCAGGCGCGGGTCCCGCTGCGCCGCTACGAGGGATTCTGGGAGGAGTGGTGGCGGCCCTGCTTCCCCGCGCTGCGGGACGTCACCTGGCCGGGCATGGTGCCGTACTTCGCCCTCTCCTCAGGCACCACCGCCGGCACGACGAAGCACATCCCGGTCACCCGCGAGGCGATGCGCGCCAATCGCGGCGCGGCCTTCGACACGCTGACCTGGCACCTGCACCACCATCCCCGCTCCCGCCCCTTCGCCGGCCTGTCCTTCATGCTCGGTGGATCGACGGCGCTGCGGGAGCTGGCGCACGGCGTACGCGCCGGCGACCTTTCGGGCATCGCGGCGGCGGAGATGCCGCGCCTTCTCCGCCCCTGGTCCTGGCCCCCGCAGCGCATCGCGCTGATGCCCGACTGGGACGCCAAGCTCGACGCGCTGGTCCGGGAGACGCCGCGCAGCACCGTACGCCTGCTGAGCGGCACGCCGAGCTGGGTGCTGATGCTGCTGCACCGCATGGCGGAACACGACGGCGCGCCGCCCCTTCCGGCGCTGGAGCTGATGGTGCATGGCGGCGTGGCCTGGGCACCCTACCGCGCGCGCTTCGCGCCGCTGCTGCCGGCAGGCTGTGCGACGCGGGAGGTGTATCCGGCCAGCGAGGGGTTCATTGCCATCGCCGATCGCGGCGATGGCGAAGGGTTGCGGCTGGTCGCGGATCGCGGCGTGTTCCTGGAGTTCGTCCCGGTGGAGGAGCTGGACTCGCCGCGGCCGACCCGCCACTGGGCCGGCGACCTCGAGATCGGGACGGAATACGCCGTTGTCGTCAGCAGCGATGCCGGTCTGTTCGCCTACGTGATCGGCGATCTGGTCCGCTTCCTCGACCGCTCGCCGCCACGGCTGCTGGTCACCGGCCGGACCGCCTGGACCCTCTCCACCTTCGGCGAGCACGTGACGGGCGAGGAGCTGATGCGCGCCGTGGCGGACGCCGCTGCCACCTGCGGCGCGGCACTCGGCGAGTGGTGCTGCGGTCCGGACTTCCATGGTTCACTCGGCCGGCACAAGCTTCTGGCGGAGCTCGACGCGCCTGCGCCCGGCTTCGCGGCCGCGCTTGACGAGGCCCTCCAGCGCCTGAACGAAGACTACTCGGCGCATCGGGCCGGAGGTCAGATGACGGCGCCGGAGGTGGTGGCGCTCCGGACCGGCGCCTTCGAGGGTTGGATGCGCGCGGCCGGACGGCTTGGCGGGCAGAACAAGGTGCCGCGGATCGTCGCCGATCCGGAGCGCTTCGCAGAGGTCGCGGCAGCGATGGAGCGGTGGCGACTCGATCGCTGAGGGCCTGCGTCAGCGCTGCCGCCAGGGCAGCCCGTCCGCCTTCCATCCTGCAACCGCGCCGCGGTGCCCCTCCGTGTCGACCGGCCCCTCGAACCCGTCGGCAACGTTGAAGCTCTGCGGGAATCCCGCAGCCTGGGCCGCCTGCCCGGCCGCGAGGCTCCGCGCGCCGGATCGGCAGAGGAAGTACAGCTTGGAGGTCGGCTTCGCTCCGGCTCTGCGCAGATGCTCGACGAAACCGCCGTTCACCTGCATGCCGGGATAGACCTGCCAGGGGATCAGCACGGTCTCCTTGCCGACCGGCGAGAGGTCCGGCACGCCCACGAAATTCCACTCGGCGTCGGTGCGCACGTCGACGAGCATCGCCTCGGGATCCGAGGTGAGCGCCTGCCAGGCGGCGCGGGGACTGACATCGGGAACTCCGGCCATGGGTGGGCTCCTGTCGGCGGTGCAGGCGGAGGATGACGATGGCGGCGCGGCGGAGCAACCGCCGCCTGATGGCCGCGTTGCCCGTCAACCGAAATCAGGGGGAGCAAGACCAGTGCGGAACGATCCCGTCCATGCCGCCCAGGCGACCGGCTTGGTGGATACCGACGTGCCGATTGCGAGCGCGGTCGCTGACACGCATGACCACATGGGCCGCCGCCACGTGACCACGGTGGGCGAGGCGTTCGCGCAGGACTGGCCCTGGATCATCGCGCTCATGCTGCTGATGGTCTTCATGATCGGCGCCCTGGGCGGATACTGGGGGCGCTGATCAGGCGGTCTCGCGGAAGATCTCCCGGCCGATGAGCAGCCGGCGGATCTCGCTGGTGCCGGCGCCGATCTCGTAGAGCTTGGCATCGCGCAGCAGGCGCCCGGCCGGGTAGTCGTTGATGTAGCCGTTGCCACCGAGGATCTGGATGGCGTCGAGCGCCGCCTTCGTCGCCGCCTCGGCGGCGAAGAGGATGGCGCCGGCGGCGTCCTTCCGCGTGGTCTGCCCGCGGTCGCAGGCGCGCGCCACGGCATAGACATAGGCGCGGCACACGTTCAGCGCCGTGTACATGTCCGCCACCTTGCCCTGGATGAACTGGAACTCGCCGATCGGCTGGCCGAACTGCCTGCGGTCGTGGATGTACGGCACGACGAGATCGAGGCAGGCCTGGAGGATGCCGAGCGGGCCGGCGGCGAGCACCGCGCGCTCGTAGTCGAGGCCGGACATCAGCACGCGCACGCCGCCATTCAGCTGGCCGAGCACGTTCTCGGCGGGCACCTCGCAATCCTCGAACACCAGCTCGCTGGTGGGGGAGCCCCGCATGCCGAGCTTGTCGAGCTTCTGGGCCGGGCGGAAGCCCTTGAAGTCGCGCTCGACGATGAAGGCGGTGATTCCCTTAGGCCCGGCCTCCGGCTCGGTCTTGGCGTAGACGACGAGCGTTTCCGCGTAATGCGCGTTGGTGATCCACAGCTTCGTGCCGTTGAGCACGTAGCGGTCGCCTCGCCGCTCCGCGCGCAGCTTCATCGAGACGACGTCGGAGCCCGCCCCCGGCTCGCTCATCGCCAGCGCCCCGAGATGTTCGCCCGAGATGAGCTTCGGCAGATAGCGCCGCTTCTGCTCCTCCGACCCGTTGCGGCGGATCTGGTTGACGCAGAGGTTGGAATGCGCGCCGTAGGAGAGGCCGACCGAGGCGCTGGCGCGGCTCACCTCCTCCATCGCCACGCAGTGCGCCAGGTAGCCCATGGCGGCGCCGCCGTACTCCTCCTCCACCGTGATCCCGTGCAGGCCGAGCGTTCCCATCTCCGGCCAGAGATGGCGCGGGAACTCGTCGGTGCGGTCGATCTCGGCGGCGATCGGGGCGATGCGGCTGTCGGAGAAGCCGCGCACGGAGTCGCGCAGCAGGTCGATCTCGTCGCCCAGGTCATGGTCCAGCATCGGCATCTGGTTGAGCGGCATGGCGGCTACTCCCCCGCGGCGTAGCGCTTCCGCAGCACGCCGCGCATGATCTTGCCCGTGGCCGTCTGGGGCAGGGCGTCGGTGAACTCCACTTGTCGCGGATAGAGGTGCGCGGCAAGGCGGGTGCGCACGAAATCCTGAATGTCGCGTGCCAGGCCGGGCGAGGGCCGGACGCCCGGCCTCGGCACCAGCACGGCCGTCACCCGTTCCGTCCGCAGGGTGTCGGGCAGGCCGATGACGGCCGCGGCGGCGACGGCGGGGTGGCGCAGCAGGCAATCCTCCACCTCCCCCGGCCCGATCCGGTAACCGGCCGAGGTGATCACGTCATCGTCGCGGCCGACATAGAAGACGTGCCCGTCGCCGTCCGCCACGCCGCGGTCGCCGGTGACGAGCCACTCGCCCCGGAACTTCGCCGCCGTCTCGGCCGGACGGTTCCAGTAGCCCAGGAACATCACGGGATCGGGCGCCCTGACGGCGATCTCGCCCTCCTCTCCGGCTGGCAGCGCCGCGCCCGCCGCGTCCAGGATCGCGACCTCATGTCCCGGCACGGGCCGGCCCATGCTGCCCGGCTTCACCGGAAACAGGCCCGCGCCATTCGCGAGGACGAGGTTGCATTCGGTCTGGCCGTAGAACTCGTTGATGGTCGTGCCGAAGGCGCCGCGGCCCCATTCCAGCATCTCCGCGCCCAGCGTCTCGCCGCCGCTGCCGATGCTGCGCGGGCGGGCGCCGAAGCGGGCGGCGTCGGGCACGGCGCGCAGCAGCCGCAGCGCGGTGGGCGGCAGGAAGGCGTTGCGCACGCCCTGCCCCGCCATCAGGCAAAGCGCCTCCTCCGGGTCGAACTTGCGGGCGCGATGGGCGAGCACCGGCACTCCGTGGAACAGCGAGGGCAACAGCACGTCGAGCAGGCCGCCGATCCAGGCCCAGTCGGCCGGCGTCCAGAACAGGTCGCCGGGCTGGGGAAACCGCTCCTGCGGCAGCTCCACGCCGGGCAGGTGTCCGCGCAGCACGCGATGTGCATGCAGCGCCCCCTTCGGGCTGCCGGTCGTGCCGGATGTGTAGATGATGAGGGCGGGATCGTCCGGACCGGTGGCGACGCAGCCATGGCTGTCCCGCGCGCGCTCCATCTCCGCGCCCAGCTCCCGCGCGCCGGGTCCCGGGAGCGTCGAGAGGACGAGCCGCAGCGCCGGCAGGTCCTCACGGATCGCAGCGATCTTCGCCAGCCCGTCCCCATCGGTGACGAGTGCGGCAGCCGCGCAATCCCCCAGGCGGTACCGCAGCGCATCCTCGCCGAAGAGCAGGAAGAGCGGCACGGCGACCGCGCCGATGCGGTAGGCAGCGAGGTGCGCCACTGCCGCCTCGGGCGATTGCGGCAGCAGCACGCCGACCCGGTCGCCCCGCCCGATCCCGTGGCCGAGCAGCACGTTGGCCAGCCGGCAGGCACGGCGGTGCAGCTCGTCGAAGGTCAGCCGCTCGACCGCGCCATCCTCGCGCAGATGGACCAGCGCGGTGCGGCCGCTTCCATCGGCCCAGCGGTCGCAGGCCTCCTCGGCGATGTTGCAGCTTGCCGGAAGCGACCAGCGGAACCTTGCCCGCACCTCCTCGTAGCTGTCGCCGGGCGGCAACAGCGCGGTCATGCCTTGCGCGCGTCCTCGATGACGATGCCGTCATTCGGCAGCGCGCCCGCCTCCTCCAGCCGGACCTCGCCGCGCAGCCGCATCACGCCCTGCACGGACCGGGCGAGGCTTTCGACGAGGGAGGCATCGCGCGTATCCGCTTCCACCCGGAGGGTCATCGTGTCGCGCCCGTCCTGCTGCCCGATGACCAGCCGCGCCCGGCCGAGGCCCGGGTGCGCGCGCATCACCTCCGCCACCTGCTCCGGCCGCACGAACATGCCGCGCACCTTTGCCGCCTGGTCCGCACGCCCCATCCACCCGCGGATGCGCGTGTTGGTCCGCCCGCAGGGCGACTCCCCGGGCATGACGGCGGACAGGTCGCCGGTTGCGAAGCGGATCAGCGGAAGCGTGTCGGAGAGAAGCGTCACCGCCACCTCCCCGACCTCGCCCTCGGGCAGGGGCTCCGCGGTGCCGGGACGCAGGATCTCGATGACCACGCCTTCATCCGCGATCAGGCCTTCACGCGCCTCGGACTCGTAGGCGATCAGGCCGAGATCGGCCGTGCCGTAGCTCTGCAGCACCGTCAGGCCCCGATCGGCGTAGAAGGTGCGCAGCGCCGGCAGATAGGCGCCGCCCGTGACGTGGCCGATCCGCAGGCTCGACAGGTCGAGGCCGAGCGTCTCGCCCGCTTCCAGGATGGCCTTCAGGAAATCAGGCGTCCCGGCATAGCAGGCCGGCTTCAGGTGCGCTGCCGCGCGTGCCTGCGCCTCGGTGTTGCCGGGGCCAGCCGGGAAGACGGGGCAGCCGATCGCACGCGCCCCTTCCTCCAGCATCACGCCTGCCGGGGTGAAGTGGTAGGCGAAGCAATTGTGCAGCAGCATGCCCGGCCGGAGGCCGGTGGCGTACAGCGCCCGCGCGAAGCGGTACGGATCCGTGCCGGCCGCATGGCCTTCATAGATCGGCCCGGGCGAGGTGAAGACGCGGGCCAGTTCCTGCAGCGGCACCGCATTGAGGCCGCCGAGCGGCGGATGCTCCGCCTGCCGCGTGATCAGCTCCGACTTCCTGGTGACCGGCAGGCGCGCCAGCGCGCCGACCCCGGTGACCCGGGCGGCATCCACCCCGGCGAGAAGCGCGGCATAGCCCGGCGCGGCCATGGCGCGCGCCACCGTGCGCGGCAGCGCGGCAGCGAGCGCCTCGGCGCGCTGCCCGGCGCTCCGCGTCTCCAGCGCATCGTAGTGCACGCCTAGAGCCACCGCTTCCGCCGCTTGTACGATTTAAGGTTCCGGAAGGACTTCCGGTCCGCGCCATGGCCGCCGAGATAGAACTCCTTCACGTCCTCGTTGTTCGCCAGCGCCTCCGCGCTGCCGTCCAGCACCACCTTGCCGCCTTCCATGACGTAGCCATGCGATGCGACGGAGAGCGCCATCCGCGCATTCTGCTCCACGAGCAGGATGGTGATGCCCAGCTCCTCATTGAGGCGGCGGATGATGCCGAAGACCTCCTTCACCAGGAGCGGCGACAGGCCCATCGACGGCTCATCCATGAGGATCAGCTTCGGCCGCGCCATCAGCGCCCGCCCTATCGCGAGCATCTGCTGCTCGCCGCCCGAGAGGTAGCCGGCAAGGCCGGTGCGCTCCTTCAGCCGGGGGAAATACTCGTACACCATGTCGATGTCGCGCTTCACCTCGCCATCCGAGCGGGTGAAGGCGCCGAGCCGCAGGTTCTCGAGGCAGGTCATGTCGGCGACGATCCGCCTGCCTTCCATCACCTGGAAGATGCCCTTGCGGACGATCTGGTGCGCTTCGATGCCGTTCAGCCGTTCCCCCGCGAAGCGGATGTCGCCGCGCGTGATCTCGCCTTCCTCCGTCTTCAGCAGGCCGGAAATGGCCTTCAGCGTGGTGGACTTGCCGGCGCCGTTGGCCCCGAGCAGCGCGACGATCCTGCCCTTCGGCACCGCGAGCGACAGGCCGCGGAGCACGAGGATCACGTCGTTGTAGACGACCTCGATGTTGTTGACCTCGAGCAGCGGCGGCCCCTCCGGCATCTTCGCCGGAGGGGCCTTCGCGTCGAGGGCGGCCGTGCCGCTCACCAGCCGAGCCAGTCGCGCCGACGCTCAAGCTCGACGGTCGTCACCGGCTCCAGCCGCATCGTGCCGGCGCGCATCAGCTCATCGACGCTGCCCTGCGCGGTGTTGCCCGAGACGACAGCGCGGTAGAGCGCGACGCGCAGGGTGCCGCGATGGTCCTCGGCGGTGAAGGTGGACGGGTTGCACACGCCCTGGAAGCCGTTCGGCACCCAGTCGCGCCGCGCGTAGAAGCCGTCCCGTATGCGTTCGCCGGTCACCTGCCCCCCATTCGCTGCCGCGTGCTCCATCGCCTCCACCATCAGCATGGCGCTGCAGATTCCGGCGAGGTAATGCACCGGCCGGTAGGCGTTGCCTGCCTGGTCGGAGACGCGCGAGATGGCGCGCACCTGCTGCATGCCGGGCGCGTCCTGGCCCCAAACGGCCGCGGTGCGGACAGGAAAGACGACGCCGTTGGCCGCCGTACCGGCCGCCTTCATCGCGTTCTCGTCCATGCCCCAGACATTGCCGAGGAACTGCACCTGCACGCCGGCGGTCTGGCAGGCGCGCAGGACGGAGATGTTCGATCCCGCGGTGTTGCCGAGGTAGGCGTAGTTGGCGCCCTGCTGCCGCAGCGTCAGGCATTGCGCGGTGTAGTCGCCCGGCGTCAGGGCGAACTGGATGGCGGGCAGCACCTCGAACCCGAGCTCCCGCGCCAGCGTCTCGCCGGCTTCCTTCGGCGAGTTGGGATAGGGATGGTTGGCCCCCATGTGGACGTAGCGCGGGCGGCCCTGCTGGCCGCGGCGTTCCCAATCCCCCTTCGCCCATTGCAGCATCGCGCGCAGCGCGTCGGAGTAGGACGGGCCGTAGAAGAAGTTGTAGGGCGCCGCTTCCACCCCCTGCCGTCCGGAGCGTCCGCCCGCATCGGTGAGCGCGGCCGAGTACGAGCCGGAGATGTAGGGGATGCGGTCGCGCGTGACGAAGCGGATCAGCGCTTCCGTGTCCACCGTGCCCCAGCCCTGGATGGCGACGACCCGGTCGCGCGACCAGGCCTGGTACTGGCTGATCGCGCGCGGTGCCTGGTATCCGTAGTCGAAGCCGAGCACGTTCAGCGGCCGGCCGGCAACGCCGTTGCGGCTGGCGTTCACCCAGGCCAGCGCATCGCGCACGCCTTCGCCGTACGGCACGCCGACATCGCTGGTAGGGCCGGAATTGTCCATCAGGTGGCCGACCGGGATGCGCTGCTGCGCCGCCGCCGGCAGGGCGATGGCCAGCGCGCCCGCGGCGGCCAGCAGGGTCTTTCGTGTCATCATTTGGTTCCGTCCTCCCATCATCTCTCAGTGTGAATAGGGGTAGAGTTTCCAGTATGCCCTGATCAGGCGCCAGCGCCGCGCAAGGCCGTCCGGCTCGAAGATCAGGAACAGGATGATGGCCGCCCCGAGCGCCATCTCCCGCAGGTAGTTGATCGAGGATCCGAGGCGCAGCGCGCGGTCGATGGCGCCGCCCGAGAGCGCGTCGGCCAGTCCCTGCACCGCCTCCGGCAGCAGCACCATGAAGGCGGCGCCCATCAGGCTGCCCATGATGCTGCCCAGCCCCCCAATGATGACCATGCCGAGGAACTGGATGGAGAAGAGGATGTTGAACGCCTCCACGCTGACGAACAGCAGATAGTGGGCGTAGAGCGCGCCGCCGATGCCGGCGTACAAGCTGGCGATGCCGAAGGACAGCGTGCGGTAGTAGGCCAGGTTGATGCCCATCACCTCGGCGGACAGGTAGTGGTCCCGCACCGCAACCAGCGCGCGCCCGTCCCGCGTGCGCATCAGGTTGGCGCCGGCGACGAACATCACCACTACGGCGAAGAGCACGACGTAGAAGTAGCTCTCCTCCCGGTCGAAGGCGAAGCCGAACAGCGTCAGCGGCTCGGTGATGCGGCCGGCGACGCCGCCGGTGAACCATCGGGCGCGGGCGAAGAAGTCCTCCAGGATGAACTGCGCCGCGAGCGTCGCGATGGCCAGGTAGAGGCCCTTCAACCGCGCCGCCGGCGCCCCGAAGACCAGCCCGACCAGCGCCGTCAGCACGCCGGCAAGCGGGATGCACAGCCAGACCGGGATGTGGAACGCCTCGTGCAGCCAGGCAGAGGCGAAGGCGCCGACGCCGAAGAAGGCCGCATGCCCGATGCTGATCTGGCCGGTGAAGCCAACCAGGATGTTCAGCCCGAGCGCCGCGATGCCGAGGATGCCGATGTTGATCATCAGCGACAACTCCCACCGGCCGAGCACCAGCGGGCAGAGGCAGAGCAGCGCGATGCCGAGCAGGAGCGCGATGCGGCTGTTGCGGGTCGGGAAGATGGTCGTGTCGGCGCGGTAGCTCGTGCGGTAGTCGCCCGCGGGCAGGAGCGAGGTGGCTGCCATCTAGACGCGCTCGATGTTCTTGGTGCCGAACAGCCCGTACGGCTTGATCAGCAGGATCAGCACCAGCGCGTAGAAGGGCGCGACCTGGAACATGTTGCCCCAGTTCAGCCACTGGCTGTCGACGTAGTGCGCCCAGTTCTCCAGCACGCCGACGATCAGCCCGCCGAGCACCGCGCCCAGCACGCTGTCCAGCCCGCCCAGGATCACGGCCGGGAACACCTTGATGCCGTAGAAGGACAGCGCCGAGGAGACGCCGTTCACCACGCCCACGACGACGCCGGCCACCGCCGAGACCACGGCCGAGATCGCCCAGGACATCGCGAAGACGCGCGGGACCGACACGCCGAGCGACTGCGCGACCTGCTGGTCGAACGCCGTCGCCCGCATCGCCAGCCCGTGCTTCGAGGAGGTGAAGAACCACGCGAAGCCGAGCATGATGAGCAGCGATATGCCGAGCGAGAGCAGGTAGACCGTCTGCACCTCCAGCCCGAGGATCGAGACGCGCTCCACCGGGAAGATCGGCGGGAAGGGCTTGGCGAAGACGCCGAAGATCCACTTCATCAGCGCCTGAAAGAAGATGCCGAGGCCGATCGTCGCCATGATGACGCTGATCACCGGCTCCCCGATCAGCGGCCGCAGCACCACCACCTGCAGCACGAGGCCGAACACCGTCATGAAGGCGAGGGTGAAGAGAAAGCCCATCCAGAAGGGCAGTCCCCAGTCGACCAGGAACCACCAGCACACCCAGGCGCCCACCAGAAGGAACTCGCCCTGCGCGAAGTTGACGACCTGCGACGCCTTGTAGATCAGCACGAAGCTCATGGCGACGACGCCGTAGAGCGCACCGACGATCAGGCCGTTGAGGGTGAGCTGGAGAAGGAGGTTGAGGTCCATCCGCGTCCTACTCCGCTGCCAGGGCCGGCCGTGCCGCTTCGGTGCGTACCACCGTCAGCGTGGTCCTGATCCGCTGCTTCGTGCCATCCTGGAAGGCGATGGTTGTGTCCACCGGAATCGCGTCGTCGCCGCGGTAGATCGCCTCGATGATGTCGCCGTATTTCTGCGCGATGACGCCGCGGCGCACCTTCCGCGTGCGGGTCAGCTCCTCGTCATCAGCGTCCAGCTCCTTGTAGAGCAGCACGAACTCGCGCAGCCGCTGCGCGGGCGGCAGCGTGGCGTTCACCCGCGCCACCTCGCCGCGCAGCAGCTCGAGCACCTGGGGGCGGGCGGACAGGTCGGTGTAGGTGGTGAAGGCGATCCGGTTTCGCTCCGCCCACTTGCTGACGATCGGGAAGCGGATGCAGATCATCGCCGCCAGGTGCGGCCGCCCGGCGCCGAGCACCACCGCCTCCGCCACGTAGGGCGAGAACTTCAGCTTGTTCTCGATATACTGCGGGCTGAAGCGGTCGCCGCCCGATGTCTCCGCGATGTCCTTGATCCGGTCGATGACGGTGAGATGGCCCCTGGCGTTGAAGAAGCCGGCATCGCCGGTGTGCAGCCAGCCGTCGCGCAAATCCGGGTTCTCGGCCATGCCGAGATAGCCTGCGAACATGCTCGGGTGGCGGGTCACGATCTCGCCGACCCCGTTCTGGTCCGGCCGGTCGATCCGGATCTCGACGGTCTCGTCGAAGGGAACGCCGACCGTGTCGAAGTCCACGTCCCGCGGCGTGTGGATCGTGTAGGCGCCGAGCAGCTCGGTCTGGCCGTAAAGCTGGCGCAGCGGGACCCCCATGGCCTGGAAGAAGCGGAACGTCTCCGGCCCCAACGCGGCGCCGCCCGTTGCCGCGGAGGTCAGCCGCGTGAAGCCGAGCCGGTCGCGCAACGCGCGGAACAGCAGAACCTCTGCGGCGCCGGACCGCCCGCCCCTGGCCACCGCCTCCAGCCCCATCCTCATGCCCGCGTCGAACATGCGCCGCTTGAGTGCGGAGGCGTCCATCACGCGCGCCCGCACCTCCGCCGCAAGGGATTCCCACACGCGCGGCGCGAACAGCACGAAGGTGGGGCCGATCTCCCGGAAATCGGCCATCATCGTCTCCGGCTCCTCGACGAAGTTGACCTTCATGCGGGAGATGAGTCCCCAGCCGAGCACGTAGATCTGCTCCATGATCCAGGGCAGCGGCAGGACCGAGACGTACTCGTCCTCCGGCCCTTTCGGATCCGCCTTCAGGTAGGCGCGGCAGTGCCGCACCACCGCGCCGCCCGTCAGCATCGCGAGCTTCGGACGCGCCGTCGTGCCGGACGTGGTGCACAGGATCGCCACGTCGTCGCCGCGCGTCGCAGCGACCATCTCCTCCCAGAGTCGCGGTTCGCGCTGCCCGAGATCGAGGCCGGATTTCAGCACCGCCTCCAGCGGCATCAGCCGCGGGTCGTCGTGCTTCCGCATGCCGCGCGGGTCGGCATAGACGATGTGCCGCAGCGTCGGCACCCGGTCCGTGATGTTCAGGAGCTTGTCAACCTGCTCCTCATCCTCGGCGAAGACGAGCGTGGCTCCCGCGAACTCGAGCAGGTATGCCACCTCGTCATCCAGCGCATCCCGGTATATGCCGAGCGACCTGGCACCTATCGCATGGGCCGCGATCTCCCCCATCACCCATTCCGGGCGGTTGTCACCCATCAGCCCGACCACATCGCCCGTGCCGAGGCCGAGCGCCCGCAGGCCGAGCGCCATGGCCCGCGTGCGGTCGCGGTACTCCGCCCAGGTCGTCGCGCGCCAGATGCCGTAGCTCTTTTCGCGCAGCGCGACCTCGGCGCCATGTCGCGTGGCGTTGTGCTCCAGCAGCTTCGGCAGCGTGTCCAGCGGCTCGCTCACGCGGCGGCCTCGGCCGGCTCGGCGGTTTCGTCCGCCTCGCCCAGGTAGGCGCGGCGCACCTGCGGGTGGGCCAGCACCTCCTCCGGCGTTCCCTCGGCGATCTTCCGTCCGAAATCCAGCACCATGACGCGGTGGCTGATGTCCATCACCACGCCCATGTCGTGCTCGATCATCAGCACGGTCATGCCCCACTCCTCGTTCAGGTCGACGATGAAGCGGGCCATGTCCTCCTTCTCCTCGAGGTTCATGCCTGCCATCGGCTCGTCCAGCAGGATGAGCTTCGGCCGGATCGCGACGGCACGCGCCAGCTCGACGCGCTTGCGCAGGCCGTATGGCAGCGTGCCGGCCTGGGCCTTCCGCACGTGCTGGATCTCCAGGAAGTCGATGATCTCCTCGACCTCCCGCCGGTGTTCCAGCTCTTCCCTCTGCGCGCCGCCGATCCAGTAGAGCATGCCGCGCAGGAAGCCCGACTTCAGCAGGTGGTGCCGCCCGACCATGATGTTGTCGAGCACGCTCATGTGCCCGAACAGCGCGAGGTTCTGGAAGGTCCGCCCGATGCCGAGATGCGCGCGCCTGTTGGTGCCCAGGCGCGTGATGTCCTGCCCCTCGAAGCTCACACGCCCGTCGGTCGGCCGGTAGCGGCCGGAAACGCAGTTGACCATGGAGGTCTTGCCTGCCCCGTTCGGCCCGATGATCGAGAAGATCTCGCCGCGGCGCACGGTGAAGGACACGTCGGTCAGGGCCCGGACGCCGCCGAAACGCAGGCTGATCCCCTCCGCCGTCAGGATCGGCGAATCTTCGGCCACCCGGACGCTCCCCTGTTCTTTGTCGCGAGACGTTGGGTGCAAGTCTAGGCGCGGCAGGCCGGCAGCCGCAACCCGGGGCCGCGCTCAGCCAGCCGCGCGCAACCGGATCGCAAGGGGCGGGTCGTCGGTCGCGAAGAGATCGACGCCGAGCTCCAGCATCCGGCGTATCGACGCCTCGTGGTTGGCCCCCCACACCCCCACGCGGAACCCTGCCGCCCGGAAGCGCGCCAGCATCGCGGCGTCCAGCACCCGCTCATGCATGCCGATCTCGGCAAAGCCGCGGTCGCGGGCGACCGCGATCGCCCCCTCCACGCCGATGTCGCGCAGCGTCGGCACCTCGAGCAGCCAGGCCACGCCCGCCAGGCCGCCCGCTGCCTGCGCTTCGGCCATCGTCGCCGCGTTGAACCCGATGACCCAGGCACGCCGGCGCTGGCCGGCGGCGTCGAGGGCCGCCAGCACCTTCGGCACGATGCCTGGATAGGGCAGATGGGCCGCGTCGGACTTGATCTCGATGCGCGGCGCGACGGGAGTCGGCGCGAGGATATCGAGATACTCGGCGAGGCTCGGCGGCGCCTCGCCCGCCGTGCCGCGCACGCGCAGCCGGCGCATCTCGGCGAGGCTCCGCGCCGCCACAGGCCCGAGCCCGTCCGTGGTGCGGTCGAGTGTCGCGTCGTGGTGGACGATCACCTCTCCGTCAGATGTCAGATGGACGTCGCATTCCGCCTGCTCCAGGTCCAATCTCGCGGACTCCCGGAAGGCGCGCGCGCTGTTCTCGGGCCACAGGAACAGGCCGCCACGATGGCTGGCAATGGCGGTGCTGCATGTCATCCCCGCCATGGTGCCGCGCGGCCGGCCCGGAATCCAGGGTGGCCGAAACCGGGTCCGGTTTCGCGCGCTGGTGCGGGCACGCTGTTGTCAGTCGCAACCGGCGCGGCAAGCTGCCATGTGCAACGTGCCGGGCCCGGCCCGACAAGGACTGCAAGGGACCCCCACGTTGAGACTCCCCTCCTCCCGGTCCCCCAGTTGGGTACTGGCCGAGACGGCGACGGCGGCCGTCTTCTCGCTGTTCTCGATGCTGCTGATCGGGCGCGTGATCGGGCCGGAGGCCGCGGGCACCGGGATGGTGGCGCTCGCCGCCTTCGTGCTGCTGGACATCCTGGGTGCCACGCTCTTTCCCGACTCGCTCGTCCAGCATCCGCGGCTCACCCCGCTGCACACGCGCAGCGCGCTCACGGGCGCCGCGCTGGTGGGGCTGGCCGGTGCCGTGTTGCTGGCCGTCGCCGCTCCCTGGCTGGCCGCAGCGGCGGAGGCTCCGCGCGCCGAGATCCTGACGCTTGCCCTCGCCCCCTTGCTGCCCCTCTCCGCCTTCTCCGGATCGGCGGCCGGCTACATCCTCCGCCAGCAGCGCTTCGCCCTTCTTGCCAGCCGCGTGCTTGTGGGCCAGCCGCTCGGCCTCGGCATCGGGCTTGGTCTCGCGCATGCCGGCTACGGCCCCTGGGCGATGATCGCCGGCCAGGCCGTCGGCACCGTTACCACCTTCCTCCTCGTCGTCGCCTTCGGTCGCCTGCCCCTGCGCCCTGCCCTGGACAGGGCGTCACTGACCGAGCTCTGGCCGATTGCCATGCCGCAGATGCTGGCGATGATCGTGCTCGTCGGTCGCTACCGCATCTTCCTTGTCGTCGTCGGCCTGATGGTGACGGAAGCCGTGCTGGCCATCAGCCACTTCGCCTTCCGGATGCTCGATGCAGCGCTGGCGGTGGTGATGCAGGCCACCGGCCGCATCGCCATGCCCCGCCTCTGCGCCCTCCAGCACGACCGCGAGGCGCTGGCCGAGGCCTTCGGCGACCTTGCCCAGCTCCAGGCCCTTCTAGGCATGCCGCTGGCCGCCGGCATCGCCCTGACGGCGCCGAACCTCGTCGCCGCGCTGCTCGGGCCGGAATGGGCCGGCGTGGCGCAGGCTGCGCAGGTGGTCGGGGTGGCCTGGCTGCTCGCCTTCGTGCACGGCGACACCGTCAGCCTCTTCGTTGCCCGCGGCAAGCCGAAGTGGAACGTCGTGGTCAATGCCGCCGCCCTGCTTGTCCCCCTCGTCACGCTTCTGGTCCTCCGGCCTGCCACCCCCATCGGTGTCGCCCTCGCCTGGGCATCGCAGGCGGTGCTGATCCCCCCGCTGATGACCTGGCTTGTGCTGCACGAGGTGCAGCGGCCGCTCGGCTGGCTGCTGCGGCGGATCGCGCCCGCGGTCGTGGCGACCATGGCCATGGGGGTCGTCGTAGGGGCGCTCGAATCGGTCATGCGCCTTCACCCGGCGCTCGAACTCCTGGCCTCCGCGACGCTTGGCGGCGCCGTCTATGTCGGGGTTGCCTGGATACTCCTGCGCGGCAGGATGCCGCGTGCGCTGATGCGCCGGCCGGGTCCCGTGCCGGCGGAGTGACCCGGACCGGTCAGAACACCTCGAGCCTGGGGATCGGCGCCACGAAGCGCGCTCCCCAGCGGCGGATTGCCCGCATGTCCTGGACCACGGCGCCGCGCTGCGCGCGGTCAAGCACCAGCACGAAATCGGGGCGGGCATGCAGTATGGCGTCCGGCCCGCGCACCGGGATCCGGGTGCCGGGCAGCAGCTTGCCCTGCCGCGCCGGATCGGGATCGACCGTGAAGGGCAGCAGCTCCGGTCCGACGCCGCAGTAGTTCAGCAGCACGTTCCCCGCGGCGGAGGACCCATGCGCGGCCACGCTCCGTCCGGCCCGCTGGGCGCCCACCAGGAAATCGAGCAACGCGCATTTCGTCTCCACCGGCCGCGCCGCGAAGGCCCGGTAGGCGTCCATGCCGTCCAGCCCGTACTCCGCCTCGCGCCGCTGCAGCGCGAGCAGGGATGGCGTCGCAGGCTTGCCCGGATCCTCCTGGTGCCGGAGGTGGAGCCGCAAGCCGCCGAGCGCCGGCGGAAGCTCCTCCACGTCGAACGGAACCAGGCCGTGCTCACTGAGCAGGATCTCGGCGGCAAGCAGCGACGGAAAGCAGACGCGGCGGTGATCGAACGCGTCGAACTCCCCCTCCGACAGCAGCCGCAGCAGATGCGGCAGGTCGGCCGTCGCCACGCCCCCGGGCGCAAGCAGGATGCGCAGGCCGGCCGCGATGTCATGCGGGTCCGTGGCACGGGCCAGCGCCTCCCCCGCGCAGATCAGGGCGGGCTCGTGGCCGGCGGCGCGCAGCCGGCGCGCGGTGAAGGCGCCGAAGGCGGCCACTTCGGTTGGGATACCGCGCGCAGCCGCCGCGTCGGCCAGCTCTGCCCGCGCCTCCACGCCGGTCACCGGGATGCCGGCGACTGCGAAGTGCCGCAGCAAGGCGCCGTCCGCGCTGCCGATCTGCACCACAGGGGTGGCGGCATCCAGCTCCCACCGCTCGGCCATGGCCCGGGCGAAGTCCTGGGCCTGCAGCGCCAGGGAGGGGCCCTGGGCATGCTGCAGCCCGGCTTCGACGGGTTCCGCAAGCTGCACCAGCCGACAGTCGCCGCACACCACGGCACGCAGCGGATGGAAGGCCTCCATCAGCCCGGCGCGTTCCGGCAGGATCAGGGAGCAGCTCAGCGGAAGAAGCCCGAGATCGGCCACGCACTCGGATAGGGAGGCGCCGCAACAGCGGCAGGCAGCCACGGTGGGGCGCCGTGCCACGTGGGCGATGCTGGTCGCGCTGCGCGCCATCATGCCGACCCGTCCTGGCCGGCCGGGTGGCGCATCCGAAGCAGAAGCATGCGCGGCTGCCCCCTCTGGTCGCGGCTCGTCCGCGGAACGTTGCGCATCAAGCGCGATGCATTCGCCGCGGTTCCCACCCTCACGGCGATGCTATGGACAACCTGTTGCCGCAACCTGCCCAGCCTGAGGGGCGTTGCCGTCGCGACCGCAGGACCATCGCGCCGCTTGACCTCCCATCCACCTCATCCGATCCGGCGCACCGCCGGTCCGCTTGCAGGCCTGGCGGTTCTGACGCCTGACCGCGCCACCGGGCGGCGCCTTGCCGCCTGGGGGGCGAGCTGGCGCCCAGGCCCTACGGTCGCGGAGCTCCGTGCCGCCCTGGCCGACCCCGCGACCGCGGCCGTGCTGCACCTGCCCCCCAATCGCCTGCCCGTCCGCCCGCCGGTCGAGATCGCGGCTGCGTTGCTGGATGGGCAGGATCACCTGAGCCCGGCGCCGGAGGCGGGCTGGTGCCTCACCACGGCCACCGCTGCCCGGGTCCTGCAGGACGTGGACGGCGCGACGCTGCCCCATGCCGCGTTGCTGCAGGCAGTACGCCGTCCCGCGGCACCGCCGTGCCACGTGGCACCCGTGCCAATCGGCCTGCCTGACCTGCCGGCGGCGTTCAGCAGCGGCCGCCCCTTCGCGGGTCCCTTCGACAACCGGGCGGAGCCCGGCGCCGCGGCGCACGCCATCTCCCTGGCGGAGACGAGGGCGCAGCGGCCGCCGGCGCCACGGCTGCCGGCCGATCTCGAGGTGGTCGGGACACCGCCCGTCCTGCGCCCCGGAGAAATCCTGGCGCTGCTGGTCACGCGGAACGAGGCGCTGCGTCTGCCGGACGCCCTGGCCTCGCTCCGCCGGCTCGGGGTGGACCGGGTGGTCGTGATCGACAATGGCTCCACCGACGGAACCGCCGAGCTGGCGCGGCAGGCGGGTGCGCACCTGGTTCGTGCCGAGGGGTCCTACGCTGCGTCGAATTTCGGCCTGACCTGGACGAACGCGGTGCTGGATGCCTGGGCGCGGGGCCATTGGGTGCTGGTGGTCGACGCCGATGAGCAGCTCGTCTACCCCGGCTGCGAGGAGGCGGGCCTGCACGCGCTGACGGCCCATCTCGACGGGCTCGGATCGGAGGCGCTGCGGACGGTGATGCTGGACCTGTTCCCGGCCGGCCCGCTGGCGGGCTGCGACTACGTTCCGGGCGGAAGGCTGGTGGAGGCCGCGCCGCTGTTCGAGCCGCCGAGGCTGCGGCAGGAGCGCCTGACCGAGTTCCCGCACCGCCTGGACTACGGCGGCGTGCGGGAGAGACTGTTCTTCCCCGAGGCCGATCCGCGGCGGCCGGGCCGGTGGCTGTGGCAGCGGCTCTACAATCTCGGTCTTCGGGTTCCGGTCCTGCGGCGCTCCGTGCGCTACGCCGAACTCGCCCCGCCGCGGTCGCCGACGCTGACGAAGTTCCCGCTGCTCCGCTGGCGCGAAGGGTCTGCGCTGATCGCCTCCACGCACCGGACCACGCCGCTGCGCATTGCGTCCATCCAGCCGGGCGGCGTGCTGCTCCACTTCAAGTTCCTTCAGGACTTCCACGCCCGCGCCCTCGATGCCGTGCGGCGCGGCGCGCATTACGATGGCTCGCGCGAGTATCGCCGCTACCTCGAACGGATCGAGCGGGAGCCGGATTTCAGCCTCGCCGGACCCCGCACCCGCGTCTATGCGGGACCGCAGCAGCTCGTGGAACTCCGCCTGATGGCAGACACGCCGGCTTGGCAGGCGGCCCGGGGGTAGCGCACCGGCCGGACCCGGCAGATGATCGGACCGCGCCGACCAACCGGAGCCCCGCATGGCACTCAGCCTGGTGATCCACCGCCCAGAAGCCGACGACCCGCAGCAGGACGTCGAGATGCGCGCCGCCCTCCGCGACGCGGTCTGGCAGGTGGCCGAGGCGCACTGGACGCTCGGCGATGATGCGGTGCTGGTATCCTGCGATCTCTCGCCGGACTACCTGCTGGACCACTTCCGGCGAGCCATGGCACGGCGCGGCTTTGCGCGGCCGGGCCTCCTGCTCGTCAGCTCGCTCGGGCCGCGTGCGGCCTGGACCGGGCTGCCGCCCGGCGCGGCCGAGTGGCTTTCGGAAAGGCTCGCCTGACGGAGTCGGCGCCGTCGGAGAGCCGCGCAAACATTGCGATTCCTTCATGACTCCTGGCAGGCGCGCCATGCGCGGAACAGACTCGCCTTATGGTTGCCGCCCAGGGTAGGAATCTTGTTAAAGGTGTTTTCGCGATTGCCCCGAGGCGGGTGATCCCGGCTGCAACCGCCCTCTCCGGCGTGTTCCCGGCCAAGGCGCCTCGCCTGGATGGAGTTGCCCATGCGAATCGGACGCGGCCGAGGCTCTGTTCTGCCCCTCGTCCTGCTCGCGCTCCTCGCCTTCTTCTCGTCTTCGCCGGCGACGGCGCAGAACGGGCCGATCCGCATCAAGGTCGTCGGCGGTCTCGCTGGCGTCAGCCAGTACACGAGCTACGAGGAGCCGTTCTGGCGGCGCCGCATCACCGAGCTGACCGACGGCCGGGTGGTGGCGGAAATCGCGCCCTTCGACCGCAGCGGCATCCGCGGGCAGGAGATGCTCCAGCTCATGCGCCTCGGCGTGGTGCCCTTCGGCACGGCGCTCCTTGCCGTCATCGCGACGGAGGAACCCGAGTTCAACGCCGTCGACCTGCCGGCGCTCTCGCCGGACATGCGCACGCTGCGCGAGACGGTGAGCGCCTTCCGTCCACAGCTCGAGGGATTGCTGCGGGAACGCTACGGCATCGAGCTGCTGGGCGTCTACACCTACCCGGCGCAGGTCGTGTTCTGCACGCGGCCGTTCAACGGCCTCTCGGACCTGTCCGGCCGGCGGGTCCGCACCTCCTCCGTCGGACAGTCGGAGATGATCCAGGCTCTCGGCGCCACGCCCGTCGTCACCCCCTTCGCCGAGATCGTGGCCGCGATCCGCGGCGGCGTGGTCGAATGCGCGATCACCGGGACGTTCTCCGGCAATGCGATCGGCCTGCACGAGGTGACCAGCCACGTCCACGCCATGGCCATCACCTGGGGCATCTCCGTGTTCGGCGCCAACGCCACCGCCTGGGCCGCCCTGCCCGCCGACATCCAGGAGCAGATGCGAGCCGGAGTAACGGAGCTGGAGCGCGAGATCTGGGCCGCCTCGGACCGCGAGACCGGCGAGGGCCTGGCCTGCAACGCGGGCCTGCCCACCTGCTCCACCGGCCGCCGCGGCACGATGACGGTGGTGCCCGTCAGCGCAGCGGATGACGAGCGCCGCCGGCGGCTGCTGACCGAGGTGGTCCTGCCGCGCTGGGTCAGCCGCTGCGGCCCCGACTGCGTCGAGGCCTGGAACGAGCGCCTCGCACCCGTGTTCGGCATCCAGGCGCGCTCCGAGTGAAAACCGGCGAGCGGATGGGCAACGCCAGGCGCCTCAGGCTCGCCGTCTTTGCGGCCGCCGTCATCATCCTGGCGGCGCAGGCGGTGGCCACCATGCTGCTGCTCGAACGCGCGCGCGACGCGGCGCTGGCCGCAGCCCAGGACACCGCCAACCGCGTCAGCCGCGCCGTCGAGGCTTCGATCAACCGCAACTTCGTCCAGGTGGACGCGATGCTGGCGGGGCTGCCCTCCATCCTCGCTCCCTTCGTGCGGGACGGCCGGTTCGATCCCGCCGGCGCCAGCCGCGTGATGCGGGAGCTGAACAACCAGAACTTCACCTTTCGCGACGTCCTGCTGATCGGGCGCGACGGCATGCCCATCGCCGCGGGCCTCACCGTCTCTCGCCGGCGTCCGCTCCCCATCCCCGTTACCCCCGCCGTGCCCGAGAACGCGACGCAGGCGGGCAGCGTGATGATTGCCGGCCCCGCCCAGAACCCGGCCACCGGCGAATGGGCGCTGTTCTTTGCCCGGCCGGTCACGATGCCGACGCTCGGCACCATCACCGCGGTTGCCGAGGTGCCGGTTCCGCTCGTCAGTTCGCTGCTTACGGTCGGCGGCGAGGCGCCGGGACTGCGCGTGACGCTGGAGCGCGACGACGGCATGCTGCTCGCCTCCCTGCCGCATGACGAGACGCGGATCGGCCGGCGGCTCGCCGCGCCGGTTTCGCAGCTCGCCGTGAACGGCACGGCACGCAGCCGCTTCAGCGACACGCCCGTGCTGCTGTCCATCCGTCCGACGCTGTATCCCTCGCTCATCATCGCCAGCACCATCGAGATCGAGCAGGCGCTCGCGGGCTGGCAGCAGGACCGCGAGCGCGCATTGATCGTCTCGGGCGCCTTCGCCGCGCTGGTCCTCGCCCTTGCCGCCGCGCTGCTTCTCGGCCTGCGTCAGCGCGAGAGGGTGGAGGCGGAACGCGCCCGCTGGCGCAACACGCTCGAGAACGCGCTGGAGAGCATGTCCGACGGTTTCGTCATGTTCGGCCCCGACGACCGGCTCATCGCGTGCAACCAGCGCTACAAGGAATTCTACGCAATCTCCGCGCCGTTCATCAGGGCGGGCGCCGCCTTCCGCGACATCATGCGCGAGGGTGCGCGGCGCGGGCAGTACCCGCAGGCCGTGGGCGACATCGAGGCGTTCATCGACGAGATGGATGCGTGGCGGCACGCCAACAACCCGCCAATCGAGCGGCTGCTGCCCGACGGCCGCTGGGTGCTGATCACGGAACGCAGCACGCCGGACGGCGGCACGGTCGGCATCCGCACCGACATCACCCCGCTGAAGAGAGCGATGGGTGAGCTCGCCTCCGCACGCGACGCGGCCCGCACGGCGGCAGAGGCGAAGAGCCAGTTCCTGGCCCGCATGTCGCACGAGCTGCGCACGCCGCTCAACGGCATCCTCGGCTTTGCCCAGGTCCTGCTGCGCGACCGCGGGCTGAGCGAGGAACAGCGCGAGCAGGTGACGACGCTTCACGAAGCCGGCCGCCACCTGCTGGAACTGGTGAACAGCCTCCTCGACCTGTCGAAGATCGAGGCCGGGAAGCTCGACCTGCACCTGCGCGACGTCGCGGTGCGCCCGCTTCTCGACGCCTGCGCCGGCCTGCTCGCACCGGAAGTCGACCGGAAGGGGCTTGCCCTCGAACTCACCATCGCGGAGGGGACGCCCGCGGCCGTCGAGGCGGATGCGACGCGCGTCCGCCAGATGCTGCTGAACCTGCTCTCGAACGCGGTGAAGTTCACCCCGCCCGGCGGACGCGTGGATTTCCGCGCAGGGCCGCTCGGCGACGACAGGCCCGGCATCAGGATCGAGGTGCAGGACACCGGCCCGGGCGTGCCGCCCGAGAAGCGCCACCTCCTCTTCGAGGATTTCTCCCAGCTTTTTCCCGCCGCCGGCGAGGGCACCGGCACGGGTCTCGGCCTTGCCATCTCCGCCCGGCTCGCCGCCGCGATGGGCGGCCGGATCGGCTGCGACCCGGAGGTCCGCCGCGGCGCGCTGTTCTGGGTGGAGCTGCCGCTGAAGGAGGTGCCGCTGCCCACCGCTGCCGCGTTGGCCGCGCCGTCGGAGCCGGCCGTCGCCCAGCCGGGCCGCAGCCTCCGCGTGCTGGTCGCCGACGATGTCGCCGCCAACCGCATGGTCGCGCGCGCCATGCTGATGTCCGCCGGCCATCGCGTGGACAGCGCCTCCGACGGCGCCGAGGCAGTGGCGGCGGTCTCTCGGGAAGCCTACGACGTGGTGCTGATGGACGTGCAGATGCCGGTGATGGACGGCCTCGACGCAACGCGCCGCATCCGGGAGCTGCCGGGCGGCAGGGGCAGGGTGCCGATCCTGGCGGTCACCGCCTCGGCCCTGCCGGAGCAGGTCGCGGCCTGCCGAGCGGCCGGCATGGACGCGCACCTGCCGAAGCCGATCGACCGCGAGTCGCTGCTGACCGCCGTCGCGCGGCTCGTCTCCGGCCAGGGGTTGCAGGACGCCGCATCGGCGCCGGCCGAGACCCCCGCGGCGCCGCTGCTGGATCGTGCCGCGCTGCGCAACCTCGCCACCGATCTCGGGCCCACCGCGGAGGCGGTGATCTCCGAATTCGTCGCCGAGCTGCGCCTGGGCTACGAGACGCTCTCGACGCCAGGCGTCGCGGCCGACGCCGTGCGGCTGCGCCACGCCGCTCACCGGATGCTCGGCGCCGCCCGTACCCTCGGCGCACGGCGCCTCGGCACCGCCATCGAGGCGATGCAGACGGCGATCCACGGCGGCGGCGATCCGTCGGATCGCCTGCGGTCGGTGCTGGAGATCGCGGCCCAGACCCTTCCTCTCGTCGAGGCGCCGCTCGGCCGGGAGCTGAGCGGCGACAAGGCCGCGCCGCGTCTGGCCGCGACCGGCGCGCACTGAAGCCGGCGCGCGCCGTTACGGCAGCGCCGCGATCCGCTCGGCCAGCAGCTCGAAGAACGCATCCGCGTCCAGCGTCTCCAGCAGCGTGAGGTTCGGCGGTCGGCCGAGCCGCTCCCACCGGTCGATCACGGTCCGTCCGCGCGAAGGCCCGGCCGTGCAGTCCACCTCCACCGCCGCCGGCCGCGGGCCGAAAAGCCGTGGCGCCACCGCCCACGCCACCGCGCAGGGATCGTGCAGCGGAAATCCCCCGAACCCCATCCGGCGCGAGGCCGGCAGCGCGCGCAGCACCGCGAGCGTGGCGGCCCAGCACGCGCCTCCGCTCCGCTCCGCCAGCCGCCGGACGAGCGCCGGCGTGACGAAGGCCTGCGCCGTCAGGTCGAGCGTGGCCATCGCCACCGGCCGGCCGAGCCGAAGCAGCATCGCCAGCGCCTCGGGGTCGTTCCAGGCGTTGAACTCCGCCGCAGGCGTGATGTTGCCCTCGGTCCAGGCGCCCGACATCAGCACGAACTCCGCCACCCGGTCGGCCAGCGACGGCTCCGTCGCGAAGGCAAGGGCAAGGTTCGTCACCGGCCCAAGGCCGATCACCGTCACCGAGGCTGGCGCCGCATCGCGCAAGGTGCGCCGGATCGCATCGGCCGCGATGCCGGGCGAGAGCGGCGGCCCGTCCGGCAGGCGTACGCCGCCCAGCCCGTCGGCCCCATGCACCGCCGTCTCCGCCCGGAACACGTCCATCAGCGCGTGATCCGCCCCGGCCACCACCGGCACCGGGCGGCCGGTCAGCCCGACGACGGCGCGCGCATTCGCCGCCGTGCGCGCCAGCCCGACATTGCCGCCCGCGACGGTGACGAGCCGCACCTCCAGCTCCGGCGAGCCGAGCGCGAGCCAGAGCGCGATCGCGTCATCGGTCCCCGGGTCGCAGTCGATCAGCACCGCCTTCGGCATCAGCCGCGCTCGGTTCCCGCAACGCTGCACCAGCAGGCCGCGCCGCGTGGCGGGGCGAGATCCTCGGCGGTCGGCAAGGGCGGGGCTCCGGTTGCGGCTGCTGCGGCCAGCATGCCACGTTGCGTCGCCCTGACCCAGCGGAGCGGCGATGGAGTACTGGCAGGCCTTCGGCGCGGCGGCGGACCGGACCGGCCCCTGGCGGGAGACGTACCGCGCGCCGATGCCGGACGGCTCGGTGCTCCGCCTGCCGCTGCGCGACTTCGGCGCCTTCGCTGTCGCGGGCTTCATCGCCAACCAGGCCGCCTTTCCCGTGGTGCGCCGGATCGCGGGCTGGATGACGGAGGTCGCCCGCCCCTTTCGTGCCGAGGTGGTGGTCGGCCTGCCCACCCTCGGCCAGGCCTTCGCCCCGCTCGTCGCGGAGGCGCTGGGCCACGCCAACTGGGTCGCCCCCTCCTGGTCGCGCAAGCGGTGGTACGACGAAGAACTGAGCGTCCCCGTCTCCTCCATCACCTCGCCCGCGGAGCGGCGGCTGTGGCTCGATCCGCGACTGTTGCCGCGCCTCATCGGCCGGCGCGTCCTGCTGGTGGATGACGTGGTCTCCACCGGAGCCTCGGCGCAGGCGGGGCTTGCGCTGCTGCGGGCGGCCGGGGCCGAACCGCAGGCCGCCGTCGTCGCGATGGCGCAGGGCGACCGCTGGCGCAGGGCGTGGCCGACGTCGGTCCCGCTCCGCGCCGCCTTCGCCACGCCCATCTTCCAGCCGGACGCGGAGGGATGGGTCGCGAAGCCCGGCTCCGCGCCGCACGACCTCTGCCCGCTGATGCCGAAGGACCTTGCCGCATGAAGCTGCGCGCGCTGCTGCTCGCCGCCCTCCTCGCCACGCCCGCCACCGCGCAGGAGGCGATCCGGATCGGCGTGGAGGCCGGACCCACCAGCCTCGATCCGCACTTCGCCAGCCTCATCACCAACATCGCCTTCAGCCGGCACGTCTTCCAGCCGCTGATGGAGCAGGACCATCGGCAGGCGCTGCGGCCCGCCATTGCCACTGGCTTCCGCGCCCTGGACGAGACCACATGGGAGGTCACGCTCGACCCCCGCGCGCGCTTCCATGATGGCCAGCCGGTCACGGTCGAAGATGTCGCCTTCACCCTCTCCCGCGCCGGCGACGTGCCGAACTCTCCCTCCAGCTTCCGCTACGCCACGCGGCCGATCGCGGCGGTCGAAGCGACCGGCCCGCACACGCTCCGCCTGCGCACCCGCCAGCCGACGCCGCTTCTGCCCAACTTCCTCGCCCTCGTCATGATCGTGAGCAAGCGCCACGGCGAGGGCGCGGCGACCCCGGACTACAATGCGGGCCGCGCGATGGTCGGCACGGGCCCCTACCGGCACGTGAGCTGGCAGCCCGGCAGCCCCGTGGTGCTGGAGCGCAACCCCTCCTTCCATGGCGCCGCCCCCGCCTTCGGCCGCGCCGAGTTCCGGCCCATCGCCAATGCCGGCGCGCGGGTCGCCGCGCTCCAGGCTGGCGACCTCGACCTCATCGAGATCGTGCCGCCCGACCATTTTGCGCGCTTCAAGGCCGACGCGGCCCGCTTCGCCACGGCCGAGAGCCCGTCCAACCGCCTCATCTTCCTCACCTTGGACAGCGATCGGGAGGACAGCCCCTTCGTTCGCGCCAAGGATGGCTCCCGCATCGCCAACCCGCTGCGAGACGCACGGGTGCGCCGCGCCCTCTCGCTCGCCATCAACCGGGAGGCCATCGTCTCCCGCACCTTGCAGGGACAGGCGCTGCCAGCCGGCGATCTCGGCCCGCCGGGCTATTTCGGCACCTCGCCCGACCTGACGCCGCCGCCCTTCGACCTTGAAGGCGCCCGCCGCCTGCTGGCCGAGTCCGGCTGGCCCCAGGGCTTCGCCGTTCAGGTGAACGGCCCGAACGACCGCTTCATCAATGACGAGCAGGTGGTGCAGGCGATCGCCCAGATGTGGACGCGCCTCGGACTGACCGCCACCGTGGAGACGCGTACCCGCGCCGTCTGGCTGAGCGAGGCGGCGCAGCTCCGCTACTCGGTCAACCTCGCCGGCTTCTCCCCCAACCCGGAGGTGCTGGGCATGCTGGAGACGCAGATCCACTCCTGGAACCCTGAGCTCGGCCTCGGCACCGCCAATCGCGGCCGCTTCTCGAACCGCGAGGTGGACGCCCTCATCCAGCGCGCCCGCACCACCATCGACGACGACCGCCGCCGTGCGCTGACGCAGGAGGCAACGCGCCTGGCGCTGCGCGAGCACACGGCGCTGATCCCGCTCTACTTCCAGGTCAACACCTGGGCGATGCGCCGCGGCTTCACCTATGAGGCGCGGACGGACGAGATGACGCTCGCCTTCTCCGCCGGCCGCGCCGCGCAATGAACGATCCGGTCGCGCCGGTGATCCGCGGCCGCGCGGTACAGGCGGCGCGCGGCGCCGCGCCCTTCGACCTGCTGCTGGCCGGTGGCACGGTGGTCGATGTCGCGACCGGGGAGCTGCGCGCCGCCGATGTCGGCATCGTCGGGCCGCTGATCGCCTCCGTCCATCCGCCCGGCACGCGGCCGGATGCGGCGGCGGTGGAGGATGTCTCGGGCCGCTTCCTCGCCCCCGGCCTGATCGACAGCCACCTGCACTACGAGAGCAGCCTGATGACGCCGGCCGACTACGCCGCCGTCGTCGTCCCGGCCGGCACCACCACCTGCGTCTGGGATCCGCACGAACTCGCCAACGTGCTCGGCCTGCCCGGCGTCCGCTGGGCCATCGAGGCCTCGCGCCATCTGCCGCTGCGCACCCTCGTCGCTGCCCCCTCCTGCGTTCCCTCCGCACCGGGGCTCGAAGTGGCGGGCGCCGAGATCGGCCCCGCCGAGATGGCGGAGATGCTGCGCTGGCCGGAGGTGTCGGGCGTCGCCGAGGTGATGGACATGCCCGGCGTGCTGCGCGGCACGCCGCACATGGCCGGCATCGTCGGCGCCGGCCTCGCCAGCGGCAAGAACGTCAACGGCCATGCGCGCGGCCTGATCGACGCCGACCTGCAGGCCTATGCCGCCGCCGGCATCACCTCCGACCACGAGATCGTCGGTGTGGAGGATTTCCTCCAGAAGCTTCGCGCCGGGCTGACCGTGGAGCTGCGCGGCAGCCATGACTACGTACTGCCGGGCGTGCTCGCCGCGCTCGCCACCCTGCCCCTGCCCCCGCCCAACCTCGTGCTCTGCACCGACGACGTCTTCCCGGACGAGCTGGTGGCCAGGGGCGGGCTGCGGGACACGGTGGCGCGGGTGATCGCGCGCGGCGTCTCGCCGATCGCCGCGCTCCGCATGGCGACGCTGCACGCCGCGATGCGCCTGAAGCGCGACGATCTCGGCCTCGTTGCGCCTGGGCGGCAGGCGGACATCGCCGTGCTGTCCGACCTCTCGGCCGTGCTGGTGGACCGCGTGATCGTCGGCGGGGCGGTGGCGGCGCGCGACGGCCGGTTGCTCCTCCGGCCTCGCCGGGCCCCGGGGCCGCGCGGCACGATGAAGCTCGGCCCTCAGCCGGTCGAGGCGTTCCGGCCCCGCGTCCGCGGCGTGACGGATGGCCGCGCACGGCTGCGCAAGATCGTCGGCGCCCGCTTCGGCCGCTGGGGCGAGGTGGAGGTGGAGGTGCGCGGCGGCTACGGCGCGCTCCCGCCTGGCCACGCTGCCATCACCGTGCTGCACCGGCACGGCCGCGCCCCCGCCGTGCCGCGCACCTGCCTTACCGATGGCTGGGGCGAGCCGCGCGGCGCCATTGCCACCACCGTCAGCCACGACAGCCACAACCTGCTCGTCCTCGGGCGGGAGGCGCAGGACATGCAGGCGGCCGCCAACGCGCTGATCGCCTGCGGCGGCGGGCTCGCCGTGGCGGAGGCCGGGCGCGTCACCGCGCTGCTGCCCCTGCCGGTCGCCGGCCTGCTGGCCGAGACCCCGCCGGAGGAGACGGCGGCCGCCTTCGCAAGGCTGCGCGAGGCCGCCGACCGGGTGATGGATTGGAAGCCCCCCTTCCGCGTCTTCCGCGGACTGACCGGGATTGCACTCGCCTGCAATGCCGGCCCGCACCCGACCGATCTCGGCCTGACCGACGGCGCCACCGGCGACGTCTTCGACCCGGCCGAGCCCCTGCCGGCCTGAGACGGCGGACTACTGGTCGAACGGCGTTCCGTCACGGTGCCGGCGCATCGAGACGCGCCGCGCCACGGCCGGCGTCGCGGCCGCCACCTCCTCCCGCACGCGGATGCCGAGGCCCGGCGCGGTCGGCAGCGGCAGGAAGCCGTCCTCCAGCCCCGGCAGGCCTTCCACCATCTCCGCGCCCAGCAGCGTCGCGTCGGAGCGCAGCGCGAGGTTCCGGAAGCCGGTTGCGTATTCCTGGATGGCAAAGTTCGGCACGCTCGCCGCGACCTGCGCGCAGGCCATCATCGCCACCGGGGAGAGCGGGTTGTGCGGCGCGATCGGCACGTCCCGCGCCTCCGCGATCGCGGCCGCCTTGCGCACGCCGCTGACGCCGCCCACCACCCCGGCCGAGGTCCGGGCATAGCCGATCGGCCCCAGCGCGAGCTGCTGGCCGAACTCGACCGGCGTCATGAAGCGCTCGCCGGTCGCCACCGGCACGGCGGAACGGCGCGCCACCTCGCCCATCTCGGCCAGGAAGTCGGGGCGGATGGGATCCTCCAGCCACATGGGACCGAACGGCGCGACGAGCGCGGCGAACTCCACCGCCTCTGCGGGCGTCAGCCTGCGGTGGATTTCCAGCAGCAGGTCCATCTCCGGCCCGACCGCGTCCCGGAAGCGCGCCACGTTGTCGGCCGCGTCGCGCAGCTTGCGCACCTGCGGCTTGAACCAGTCCGCCTCCTCGGCCTCGTCCAGGAAGGGATTGAGATGACCGACCGCGGTGAACCCCTTGCCCCGCAGAGCCCGCAGTTCCTCCAGCACGTCGTCGAGCGTCTCGGCATAGGCATGGCCGTAGACCCGAAGGTGCGTGCGCACCGCGCCGCCGAGGAGCTGGTGGACCGGAGCGCCGAGATGCTGCCCGAGGATGTCCCAGAGAGCGGTGTCGATGGCGCTGATCGCGCCGTTCACCGCGTGTCCGCGCATATGCGCGAAGCGCTGCATGACCATCGAGTGCCGCTCGATGGTGCGCGGATCCTCGCCTTCCAGCGCGCGGCCGAAGGTCGCGATCGCGGTCGCCGACGCCTCGAGGTGACCCCAGGCGCCGCTCTCGCCCCAGCCGACCAGCCCGTTGGACGTCTCGACGCGCGCATAGAGGAACTGGCCCGCGCGGAGCGGGCGGATGGAGGCAATGCGCAAAGTGTCTACTCCGGTCGGATGCCGGCGCGGCGGATCAGCTCCGGCCAGCGCGCCGTCTCTGCCTCGATGAAGCGGGCGTAGTCATCGGGTCCCCGCCGCCCGGGCTCGGCGCCGAGCGCCGCGAGCCGCTCGGCCATGGCGGGCCTCGCGACCATCGCCTGCACCTCGCGATGCAGCGCCTCCAGCACCGGGCGCGGCGTGCCGCGCGGGCTGGTCAGCCCGAACCAGATCGCGAAGCGCCAGTTCGGGAAACCCGCTTCGGCGGCGGTCGGCACGTCGGGCAGGCTCGGCAGCCGCCGCGGTCCCGAGACGGCGAGCGCGCGCACCGTGCCATTCGCGGCGTGCGGTGCGACCGTCGGCGCCGCCGCCGCCAGCGCGTCGATGTTGCCGGCCACCAGGTCGGTCAGCGCCGGCCCGGCGCCCCGGTACGGAACATGGGTGAGGTCGAGCCCCGCCTCCGCCCTGAGCAGCTCCATGCCGAGATGCGGCCCGCTGCCGGCGCCGCCCGATCCGAAGGTGAGTCCCCCGGGCCGCGCGCGCGCCTGCGCGAGGAACTCCGCCAGCGTGGTTGCGGCCACCCGGCGGGAGACGGCCAGCACCACCGGCGTCTCCGCGACCAGCGAGACCGGCTGGAGGTCCCGCAGCGGGTCGAAGGGAAGGTTGGCGACGAGGGCCGGCAGCGCAGCCTGGGTGATCTCGTTCGCCATCAGCGTGTGCCCGTCGGGCGCGGCGCGGGCAAGGGCGAGGGTCGCCACGCTCGTCGTGCCGCCTGGCCGGTTCTCGACGACGAAGGGCTTTCCGAAGGCCTCCCGCATATGCTCGGCGACGAGGCGCGCCACGATGTCCGTCGTGCCACCCGGGCCGTACGGCACCAGGATCGTGACGGCCCGTTCCGGCCAGGCCGGCTGTGCCTGGGCCGGCAGGGCGAGCAGCCCCGGCAGCGCCAGGGCCGCCCGGCGCGGCAGGGCGGGGCTCACGATTCGACCCGGGCACCGGAAGCGCGGACCGCCTCCGCCCACTTGGCCACCTCGGCGGCGACGAAGCGGGACAGCTCGGCGGGCGTCATCGCCGGCGCCTCCAGCCCCAGCTCCCGGAAGCGGCCGGCCACCGGCTCGCTCCCGATCACCGCCGCGACCTCCCGGTTCAGCCGCTCGACGATCGCGGCCGGCGTGCCGGCCGGGGCGAAGAGCATCGTCCAGGACGCCGTCTCGAAGGCCGGGATCGTCTCGGCGATCGCCGGAACCTCCGGGAGCAGCGGGGCACGGGCGCGCGAGGAGACCGCCAGCGCCCGCACGCTCCCCGCCCGCACCGCCGGCAGGGCGTTGTCCAGGCCGTTGAACATCACCGGCACGTGGCCCGCGATGACGTCCTGCAGGGCAGGGCCGGCGCCCCGATAGGTGACGTTGGTGATGTTCACCCCTGCCCGGGCCTTGAACAGCTCCATGGCGAGGTGGTTGGACGTGCCGTTGCCCGGCGAGGCATAGGTGATCTCGCCGGGCCGCGCCCGCGCCGCGGCGATCAGCCCCGCGAGGTCGCGCGCCGGAAAATCCTTGTGCACCAGCAGCACGTTGGGCGCGGTGCCGAGGAAGGCGGCCGGCGTGAGGTCCTTCGGGTCGAACTCCAGCCGCTCGTAGAGCGACTGGTTGATGGCGTTGGTGCCGACGGTGCCGGCCAGCACCGTGTGCCCGTCCGGCGCGGCGCGGGCGACCATCGCGGCGCCGAGATTGCCGCCCGCCCCGGCGCGGTTGTCGATCACCACCGGCTGGCCGAGCCGCGGGGCCAGCCCGGTCATCACGATGCGCGCCTGCACGTCGGTCGGCCCTCCAGGCGCAAAGGGCACGACGACACGTACCGGCTGCGACGGCCAACCCTGTCCGCGCGCCGGGCGCGCGAAGGGCAGCACGGCCGGCACGGCCAGGACCGAGCGGCGGGACAGGCTCATGGCGTTCCTCCCTTCTCTTCCGCCTTCGACGGGCGGGCATCGATAGCCAGGTGGCGCGCCATCTCGCGGCAGGCGCGCGGGACGTCGCGCGCCAGGACGGCGGAGAGGATGGCGCGGTGCTGCGCCAGCCGCTCCTCGGCCGGGCGGGGGATGAAGCCCGCCGCCTCCCACGCCGCGGCAAAGAGGCGATGGGCGTGGCGCTGCATCTCGTCCAGGAACGGGTCGTTCAGCGCCACCACCAGGGCCCTCTCGAAGGAGAAGTCGAGGCGGTGGCGGCGACGCGTCGCCTGGGGCTCCGCCGCGTCGCCGTTCAGCGCGGCGATCACGGCGCGTGGTTCGATCGACCGGGACGCGGCGCGCGTCACGACCTCCGTCTCCACCAGAAGCCGGGCGAAGCTCGCCTGGCGCAGGCGCAGCAGCCGCTCGGCGTCCGGCAGCTGGTCGAGGCGGGTCAGCGCCGGGTGCTGCGGGGCGAGCAGGAAGGCGCCCACCCCATGACGGATCTCGATCACACCGGCCTCGGCGAGGCCGCGCAGCGCCTCCCGCAGCGCGGGGCGGCCCACGCCGAGCGCCCCGGCGAGCTCGCGCTCGCCGGGGAGGCGGTCGCCGGGGCGAAGCGCGCCTTCGACAATCCAGCCTTGCAGGCTCCGGCGGATCGCATCCTCCAGCCGCGTGGCGCGAGCCGGCTGGGGAGAGAGCTGTCGGACGGCGCGCACCGTGGTCATGAGGTCTTACCACTACGCGAGGTCGTTGCGGGTGTAAAGCGGCTCCTCCGCCCTGGCCGAGGGCTGCCCCCGCCCCTACCCTGCCCGGCACACCCGAACCGGAGAGCGCCCTTGCCAACCCCGCCCGAGAGACTGCGCGCCCTGCTCGCCGCGCCCGGCTTTGTCGTCATGCCGGCGGTGTGGGACGGGCTCACCGCCAGGCTCACCAGCCGCGCCGGGTTTGCGACCGCCTTCCTCTCGGGGTCGTGCGTCGCTGCCAGCCGCCTCGGCGGGCCCGACCTCGACCTCGTCTCCTTCGCCGAGATGTTCGACAGCTTCCAGATGGTGCGCGGCGCGGCGCCGGACCTGCTCGTGCTGGCCGATGGCGACCACGGCTATGGCAACGCCATGAACGTGCAGCGGACCGTGCGCGCCTATGGCCGCGCCGGCGCCGCCGCCATCCTCATCGAGGACAAGATCACCCCCCGCGCCCTCACCTCCGCCGGCAAGCCCTGCCTGCCGCGCGAGGAGGCGCGGATGAAGGTCCGGGCCGCCGTGGAGGCCGCGAAGGACAGCGGCATCCTCGTTCTTGCCCGGACCGATTGCCGGCCCACCCAGGGGATCGAGGAAGCGGTGGCCCGCATCGAAGCGTTCGCCGCGGAAGGTGCCGACATCCTGTTCCTGGACAGCCCGGAGAACGAGGAGGAAATCCGCCGCGCCGTCGCCGCGGCCGGAAGCAGGCCCTCCTTCGCCGTGCTGTCGCCCGGCGCCCCGCGCAAGACGCCCTCCCGCACCGAGGCGGAAGCGCTCGGCCTGAAGATCGGCACCTATCCCACCGGCCTGCTCTCCCCGATGGCGGCGGGGCTGAAGGCGGGCCTCGCCGCCCTGCAGGCCGGCGAGGCCGAGGCCGCCGGCGCGCTGCCGCCGAAAGAGCTGCGGGAAACGCTCGGCTATGGCGAGTACGACGAAGCCGCGAAGCCGTTCATCGTGGCGAAGGGCTGAAGCCGCTCAGGTCACGATGGAGGGTGCGTCGCGGCCGGTATGGCGGCGGATCTCGCCGATCTCCTCGGCCGCCGCGATCAGCGGCGCCAGTACCGCCTGCACGTCGAGGTCGTGCCGCCCCTCCGGCGGCTCGAACCGCTCGAGGTAGACGCGCAGTGTCGCGCCCGCCGTGCCGGTGCCGGACAGCCGGAAGACCACCCGCGCATCCTCGGCGAAGGTCACCCGCACGCCCTGTCGCGGCGTGACCGATCCGTCCACCGGATCGGCATAGGCGAAGTCGTCCGCCGCGGCGACGGTGAGGCCCGCGACGCGCCGGCCGGGCAGGCCGCCGAGCCGGCCGCGCAGCGCCTCCATCAGCGCCGCCGCCGCGGCGGCATCCACCTCCTCGTAGTCGTGGCGGCTGTAATAGTCCCGCCCGAAGGCGCGCCAGTGGTCCCGCACGATCGCGTCCGCCCGGCGGCCGGTGGCGGCAAGGATGTCGAGCCAGAGCAGCACCGCCCAGAGCCCGTCCTTCTCCCGCACATGGTCCGAGCCGGTGCCCGCGCTCTCCTCCCCGCAGAGGGTGATGCGCCCCGCATCGAGCAGGTTGGCGAAGAACTTCCAGCCGGTCGGCGTCTCGTACAAGGGCAGGCCGAGCCGGGCCGCGACGCGGTCGACGGCCCGGCTGGTCGGCATGGACCGCGCGACGCCCGCCAGCCCGCGCGCATACCCCGGCGCCAGATGCGCATGCGCGGCCAGGACCGCGAGGCTGTCGGACGGCGTGACGAAGAGATCCGGCGCCACGATCATGTTGCGGTCGCCGTCGCCGTCCGAGGCGGCGCCGAAATCGGGCGCATCGGGCCCCTGCATCAGCGCCATCAGCTCCGCCGCATGGACCGGGTTGGGGTCCGGGTGGTGGCCGCCGAAATCCGGCAGCGGATCGGCGTTCGCCACGGTGCCGGCGGGCGCGCCGAGCCGACGTTCCAGGATCTCGCGCGCGTAGGGGCCGGTGACCGCGCTCATCGCGTCGAAGCGCATGCGGAAGCCACGGCGGAACAGCGCGGCGATCCGGTCCATATCCACCAGCCGCGCCATCAGCGCCGCGTATTCCGCGACGGGATCGACCACCGCGATCTCGGCCTCGCCCAGCCGCGTCGTGCCGATCCCGTCCAGGTCCGGCAGCGGCGCGTCCAGGATGCGGTACTCCGCGATCGACGCGGCGCGGCGATGCACCGCCTCGGTGAAGGATTCGGGCGCCGGCCCGCCATGCGAGACGTTGAACTTGATGCCGAAATCGCCCTCCGGCCCGCCGGGATTGTGGCTGGCCGAAAGGATGACGCCGCCCACCGCCCGGTGCGCGCGGATGAGGTTGGAGGCGGCCGGGGTGGAGAGCAGCCCGCCCTGCCCCACGATCACGCGCCCGAAGCCGTTGGCGGCGGCCATGCGCAGTGCGATCCCCACCACCTCACGGTTCAGGAAGCGACCGTCGCCGCCGAGCACGAGCGTGGCGCCAAGCCGCGCCTCGCCCACCTCGTCGAACACGGCCTGGAGGAAGTTCTCGACATAGCCGGGCTGGCGGAACACCTGCACCTTCTTGCGCAGGCCGGAGGTGCCGGGCTTCTGGTCGGCATAGGGCGTCGTCGCGACGCGGCGGAAGGTCATGCAGGGGTCCTAGTACAGCCGCTCGCGATAGGCGGTCTCGATGCGCGCATCGGCTTCCGCCGCGTCGACGCCGGCGATCTGGTCGGCGAGCATGCGGCCGAGGCTCGGGATCTCCCCGGGCGCGGCGTGGCGCGCCGGATCCCAGAGGGCGCTGCGCTTGAGCGCCTTGCCGCAGTGGAAGAACACCTCCTCCACCGTCACCTTCAGCGCGCTGCGCGGCGGCTTGCCGGCGACCGACAGCGGGGAGAGCAGCGCCGCGTCCGTCGTCAGCTCCGCGCGACCGTTGACGCGGAGCGTCTCCAGCACGCCGGGGACGAAGAAGAGCAGCCCGACCTGCGGGTTCGCAACAAGGTTCGACAGGCTGTCCACCCGGTTGTTTCCCGGCCTGTCGGGCAGCAGAAGCGTATGCTCGTCCACCACCGTGACGAAGCCCGGCGCGTCGCCGCGTGGCGAGGCGTCGCACCGTCCGTCCGCATCCGCCGTCGCCATGACGAACAGCGGCGAGCGCGCGATGAAGCGCGCGGCGTGCGGATCGATGCGGTCGCGCTGCTTGGCCACGGCAAGGCCGGCGGGCGGCGGGTAGATGTCACGGAGTCCGTCCATTCTGCGTCTCCTCCTTCAATCGCGGATCAGCGCCACCGCCTCGATCTCCACGGCGATGCCGCGAGGGAGGCTGCCCATGCCGACGGCGGAGCGCGCCGGGCGTCCGGGATCGCCGAACACCTCGACGAAGAGGTCGGTGCAGCCGTTGATCACCTCCGGCTGCTCGCCGAATTCCGGCACGGCGCGGACCATGCCGAGCACCTTCAGCACCGTGTCCACCCGATCGAGGGATCCGAGCGCGGCGCGCATGTTGGCGAGCAGGTTGAGGCCGCAGAGGCGCGCGGCCTCGTAGCCCTGGGCCACGGTCAGGTCGGCGCCGAGCACGCCCGCGATGTTGCTGCCATCGGCGCGCCGCGGCCCGACGCCCGAGAGGAACAGCAGCCCGCCGCCGATGCGCCAAGGCACGTAGTTCGCCAGCGGCTTCGGCGAGGCCGGCAGCTCCAGGCGGAGCTCGGCGAGGCGGCGTTCGGCGGACATGTCCTTCTCCCTCTTCAGCCTTCGTAGCAGCCGGCGGTCCGCGCCCGGGCGCGCACCAGCGCCAGCACGGTGCGGCAGGTCGGAACCTCCACCGCCACCAGCTCCGCCAGCTCCACCACCACGCCGAGCAGCGCATCGATCTCCATCGGCCGCCCACGCTCCAGGTCCTGCAGCATGGACGTCCTGTGCGCGCCCACCTCCGCCGCGCCGGCGATGCGCTTGTCCACGTCGATGCCGAAGCGGACGCCGAGCGCCTCGCCCACCGACTGGGCCTCCAGCATCATCGCGCGGGCGACGCCGCGCTGGCCGGCATCCGCCGTCAGCACGTCGAGCGTCGCGCCGGTGAGCGCGCTGATCGGGTTGAAGGCGAGGTTGCCCCAGAGCTTCACCCAGATCTCGTCGCGGATGCGCGGACGCACCGGGGCCTTGAAGCCCGCGGCGATCAGCGCCTCGGACAGGGCCGCGACGCGCGGCGTGCGGCTTCCGTCGGGTTCGCCGAGGGTGAAGCGGTCGCCGTACGAATGCTCGATGACGCCCGGCTGCACCACCTCGGCGGCGGGGTAGACGATGCAGCCGATGGCGCGCGCGGGCGCGAGCAGGGCGGAGACGGCGCCGCCCGGATCGACGCTCTGCACGACGCGGTCCTCGTGCGGGCCGGGCAGCCTGTGGAAGTACCACCAGGGGATGCCGTTGACGGCGGAGACGATTGCGGTCTCCGGTCCCAGCAGCGGCTGCATCTGGCGTGCCGCGGCGGGCAGAGAATGCGCCTTCAGCGTCACCACCACGTAGTCCTGCGGCCCCGCCTCCTCGGCGCTGCCGACGGCACGGGGACGCACCGTGCTCTCGCCGCCCTCGCTCCGCAGAGTCAGGCCCCGTTCCTGCATGGCGGCGAGGTGCGGGCCGCGGGCGATCACCGTGACCTCCGCCTCGCCCCTCTCGGCCAGCCTGGCCGCCATCAGCCCGCCGATCGCGCCGGCGCCGAAAACGCAAATCCTCATGCGGTGATCCCGAGCTTCTCGGCCAGCCCGATGCGCATCAGCTTGCCCGTGGCGCCCTTCGGGATCTCCTCCAGGAACACCACCTTCCGGGGCACCTTGAATTCCGCCAGCCGCTCCGCCGCGAAGTCGCGCAGTTCCCGCTCGGTCAGCGCGGCGCCTTCGCGCAGCACCACCGCGGCGCCCACCTCCTCGCCGAGCTTCGCATGCGGGATGGCGAAGCACAGCACCTGCGCCACCGCCGGATGGCCGCTGAGCACGCCGTCAACCTCCAGCGGCGAGACCTTCTCGCCGCCGCGGTTGATCAGCTCCTTCAGGCGCCCCGTCAGCATCAGGAACCCGTCCTCGTCGAAGGTGCCCTCGTCGCCCGTGCGGAACCAGCCCTCGGTGAACGCCTTGGCGTTCGCCTCCGGATTCGCCTCGTAGCCCCGGGTCACGTTCGGTCCGCGGATCACCACCTCTCCCACCGCGCCGCGCGGCAGGATCGCGCCGTCCTCGCCCATGATCGCCACCTCCGGCCCCGCCGGCAGCCCGACCTTGCCCGGCTTGCGCGGACCGCCGAGGGGGTTCGACGCCATCTGGTGCGACGCCTCCGTCATGCCGTAGCTCTCGACCAGCGGCGCGCCGAACACCTGTTCCAGCTGCTGCATCACGGGTCCGGGCAGCGAGGCGGAGGAGGAGCGGAGGAAGCGCAGCGGGACCCGCTCGATGACGTCCCGGTTGCGGTCGGCGCGCGAGAGGATGGCCTGGTGCATCGTGGGCACCGCGGTGAACCAGCTCGGCCGCTCCTCCTCCATCCACCGGAAGAAGCGCAGCGCGTCGAAGCCCGGCGTGCAGACCACCGCACCACCGGCGCCGAGGCTCGACAGCACGGCGGCAATCAGCCCGTGAATGTGGAACAGCGGCATGATGTTGAGGCAGGCATCCCCCGGCCCCAGCGCCAGCGTCGCGCCGATATGGCGGGCGGAGGCGGTGATGTTGCCGCCGGTCAGCGGCACGATCTTCGGCCGCGCCGTGGTGCCGGAAGTGTGCAGCACCAGCGCCACGTCGTCGCTCTCGGCGGCGCCGGGGCTGGCAGCGAGGCCCTGCGTCCCGCCTTCCAGCGTGAAGTCGCCCGCGGCCTCTCCGGGCACGACCTCGATCACCGGCACGCCGAGCGCTGCCGCGGCGGTGCGCGCCGGCGTCTCGGCGCCCTTCGCCACCAGCAGCGCCTTCGCCTTGAGATCCTCGATGTAGAAGGCGAACTCGTCCTGCCGGTACGCCGGGTTCAGCGGCGCGGTCGTGGCGCCCGTCGCGACGCAGAGGAACGCCGTCGCCATCTCCGGCCCGTTCGGCAGCACGATCGCCACGCGGTCGCCACGCCCGATGCCGCGCGCGTTCAACGCCGCGACCGTGCGCACCGCCAGCTTCCGCAATCCGCCGAAACTCAGCGGCGCGCGCCCGCCGATGGCCCGGATCGCTGGCCGCGACGCCTCCCCCACCTCCAGCAGCTCGGCGACGGTGCGATAGCCGGCCATGCGCATCTCCCGGGCATTTCGGGCAGAGTATCGGCCGCGCCCGGGCTGCGCCAGGGCGGCCGGCCGCTCACGCCGGCGCGCGTTCCAGCAGCGCCAGTACCGCAGCCCGGCCGGGCATGCCGTCCCACCCGGCGCCGCGCTCCGCCTTCAGCGCCGCCGCGGCCGTGGCGAAGCGCGCGGCCTGCGCCACCGGCATGCCCTCGGCGAGACCGAGCGCATAGGCGCCGTGGAACACGTCGCCGCAGCCGGTCGTGTCGCGCGCCACGATGCGCGGTGCCGCCAGGTGGCGCACCTCGCCGGACGTCCACCACAGGCTGCCGGCCGCCCCGAGCGTCACCGCCACGACGCCGGACAGCTCCGCTGCCGCCGCGGCCAGCCCCGCCTCGGCCGCCTCGGTGCCGGAGAACAGCGCGAGGCCGCGCTGCGAGAAGACGACATGGTCGGCGAGCAGGGCCAGGTGGCGCAGCGCCTGCCGCGGCGCCACGTCGGCGTCCAGCACGCGCGGCAGGCCGCGTGCGGCCGCCAGCGCGAAGAGCCGCTCCGCCCCCTCGACCCAGCGCGGATCGGCCAGCACGGCGCCGGCACCATCCAGCCGCGAGGCGGGCAGGTCTGCCGCCTCCGGCAGGCCCGCGCCGGGGAAGACGGCGAGGATGCGCTCGCCCTCCGAATCCACCAGCACGCCGGAGCCCGGCGAGCGGGCGCCCGGCGTGACGGAGACGCCCGACACATCGACGCCGCGTGCCTGCAGGTCCGCCAGCAGCGCGCGCCCGTTGGCATCGTCCCCCAGCCGCCCGCACCACGCGGCCGCACCGCCCAGCGCCGCCACGGCGACGGCAGCGGTGGCCGCCATGCCCCCACCCGTCACCCGCAGCGCGCCGGCGATGTACTTGCCTGGGCCGCCGGGCAGCGCCGGCAGTTCCCACACCTGGTCCAGCACGCCGATGCCGAGGCAGAGGACCGCCCTGCTCATGACCCGCGCACGGACCGGCGCGCGACGAGGTCCACCGGCACCTCGACCACCGGCGGCGGCGCAGCCCCCGACAGCGCCGCGGCGAGAAGGGCCACCGCCGCCTCGACCATCTGCCCCGTGCGCTGGCGCACCGTGGTCAGCGCGTAGCTGTCCCAGGCCGCCATCGGCACGTCATCGAAGCCTATCACCGAGAGATCCTCCGGCACCCGCAGGCCGAGCACCTGCCGCGCCGCGTCCATCGCGCCGATCGCCAGCATGTCGTTGGTGCAGAACACCGCGTCGGGCGGCCCTGCGCCCGCCATCAGGCGCAGCAGCGCGGCGCGGCCGCCCTCGTAGCTGAGCGGCCCGGCCTCCAGCCGGGGCGGGGCGGCGCCGCCGGCGATGATGGTGTCGGCGAACCCGCCGCGACGGTCGCGCACGGTGCTCGTCTCCTCCGGCCCGCCGATGAAGGCGGTGTGCCGGTGGCCGGCGCGCAGCAGCAGCTCGGCCGCCATCCGCCCGCCCTCCCGGTTGGCGCAGGCCACGGCGGGCACGTGGACGTCGGGCAGCACGCGGTTGAACAGCACCACCGGCACCCCCGCCGCCTGGCACCGCCGCGTGAGCTGCACCGAGGAGTCGAGACGCGTGGAGGCCGTGACCAGCACCGCATCCGTCTGGTATCCGGTGAGCCGCGCCATCACCTCCTCCGCGTCGTCGAGGCCGGTGAGCAGGAGCATCTCGAGCCCCTCCTGCGCCAGACGGCGGCCGAAGGCGTCGAGGATCGCGGGGTAGATGGGGTTGCCGATCCCGCCGATCGCGACGGCGACGATGCCGGAACGGCGCGTGGCCAGGCTGCGCGCGATCGCGTTCGGACGGAAGCCGAGGGTGCGCGCGGCCTCCAGCACCCGCGCGCGCATCGCATCGGAGAGGTAGGCGTTGGCCCGGAAGGCACGCGACACGGCCGATTGCGAAACACCCGCCAGCGCCGCCACGTCATAGGAGCTCGCGCGTCGCCCCGCCGGGGCACGACGCCGCCCCTTGCCACCGCCCTCTGCCATGCCGCCGGTCTACGCGAGCCGGCCTGCGCCGTCACCCAGAATGGTGCAGCCGGAGGCCGGCCGCATCCCAGTCCGCCGCCACCAGCCTTCCGGTGGAGGAAAGCGTGATGAAGGCGGTGCGCATCCCCGGCCCGCCGAAGCAGAGGTTCGTCACGTACATGTCCGGCAGCGGGATGTGCTCCACGCGCATCCCGTCGGCCGATGCGCGGGTGATCCCGCCCGCCACGAGCGTCGCCACGCACACCGCGCCGTCGGCCTGCACCGCCAGGCTGTCGAAGCCGCGCAGCCCGCCGGGCGCGGCCAGCAGCTCGCCCGGCGCCCAGCGGCTGTCGCGCAGCCGGAGTTCGCCCGGCCCCGTCACCTCGAAGGCCCACAGCCGGGCGGAGAGCGTCTCCGCCACGTAAAGCCGCTTCCCGTCGGGCGAGAGGCCGATGCCGTTCGGCGTCTCGATGGGGTAGGCGGCGCAGGCGATGGCGGAGCCGTCGGCCCGCGCATAGTACACGCCGCCCCGCTCACGGGCGCGCGCGGAGGTCTTGCCGAGATCGGTGAACCAGAAGCCGCCATCGGCATCGAAGACGATGTCGTTCGGCGAGGAGAGTCGGTGGCCGTCGCAACTCTCGTAGAGGCGGCGCACCTCGCCCGTCGCGGGTTCGATGCGGTCGATCCATCCGCCCGCGTAATCGGGCGCTGCGCCCCAGGGCTGCAGCACGCCGTCCAGCTCGCGGAAGCGCGTGCCGCCGCCGTTGCAGCAATAGACCGCGCCGTCCGGCCCGAGGGCGAGCCCGTTCGGCCCGCCACCCGGGCGAGCCACGATCCGGCTGGTGCCGTCAGGGAGCACGCGGGTGACCGTGCCGCGCGCGATCTCGCTCACCAGCACGGTGCCGTCCGGCATCGCCACCGGGCCTTCGGGGAAGAGAAGGCCGCGCGCGACCTCGCGGAAGGCGGGCGTCATCATCTCCAGGCCCGTTCGCGGGGCCGCTCGTCCGGCAGGGCATGGATGTCGCGGTTCATTCGGCGGCTCCGGTGACGGCGGGACGATCCTGGCGCGCCGTGGCGGGCGCCGCCAGCGGCACTTGCCGGGTCCTCGCCGCCCGCCCAGGATCGGCCGCATGACAAGCAGGGACGCCGACCGCATCCTCGTCGCCGGCGGAGGGATCGGCGGCCTCGCTGCCGCGCTCGGCCTTGCCCGCGGCGGCTGCGAGGTCCTGGTGCTGGAGAAGGCGCCACTCCTCGGCGAGATCGGCGCGGGCATCCAGCTCGGCCCCAACGCCTTCCGCTGCTTCGACGCGCTCGGCCTCGGCGATGCCGCGCGGGCCATCGCCATCCAGGTGGACGCCCTGCGCCTGATGGACGCGTTGAGCGCGGAGGAGATCTGCCACATCGACCTGGGCGAGGCGTTCCGCGCGCGCTTCGGCAACCCCTACGCGGTGATCCACCGCGGCGACCTCCACGCCCTGCTGCTCCGCGCCTGCGAGGCGCATCCGCGCGTTGCGCTGCGCACCTCGGCCGCCGTCGTCGGCTACGCGCGGTCCTCCACCCGCGTGCAGGCGCGGCTCGGCTCGGGCGAGGAGGTCGCGGGCGCGGCGCTGATCGGGGCGGACGGGCTCTGGAGCCGGGTGCGCGCGCAGATGCTCGGCGACGGGCCGCCGCGCGTGTCGGGCCACACCACCTATCGCTCCGTCATCCCGACGGAGCGGATGCCGGACGAGCTGCGCTGGAACGCGGCGACGCTGTGGGCCGGGCCCAAGTGCCACATCGTGCACTACCCGCTCTCCGACTGGCGGGCCTTCAACCTCGTCGTCACCTACCACAACGACGCGCCGGAGCCGGTGGCGGGAGCGCCGGCGACCGAGGCGGAGGTGCTGGCCGGCTTCCGCCACGTGCATCCGCGCGCGCAGGAGATCATCCGCCGCGGCAGCGACTGGAAGCGCTGGGTGCTGTGCGATCGCGACCCGGTGGAACACTGGGTGGACGGCCGAGTCGCGCTGCTCGGCGACGCCGCGCACCCGACGCTGCAATACCTCGCCCAGGGCGCCTGCATGGCGATGGAGGATGCGGTCTGCCTGGCGGAGGAGGTGGAGGCGGCCAGCCGCATCGAGGACGCGCTGGAGGGCTACCGCCGCCGCCGCGTGCTGCGCACCGCGCGGCTCATCCTGCAGTCCCGCGCCGTCGGCGACCACATCTACCACCCCGCCGGCGCCCACGCCGCGCTGCGCAACGCCATCATGGGCGCGAAGACGCAGGCGGAGTGGCGCGAGGCGGTGGCCTGGCTCTACGGCGAGGACGCGCCGCCGCCCGGGCTGGCCGCCCTGCCCCGCCCGCTTCAGGCGGCCGTCAGCACGATGCGGCCCGTCACCTGACCGTCGCGCAACCGGCGCAGCGCGGCATCCGCGTTGGGCAGCCGGTCCCGCGTGATGGGGATGGGCGCAAGGCCGCCGCCCTGCGCCAGCTTCACCAGCGCGCGCAGCTCCTTCGGATTGCCGACGTAGCTGCCCTGCACCGTCAGCGCGCGCATGGCCATGAGCGGCAGCGGCAGCGTCAGCTCGCCACCGAACAGCCCCACCTGCACCAGCCTGCCGCCCTTGGTCAGCGCGTCGAAGGCGAATTGCGCCGTCTCCGTTCCGTTCACCAGGTCGATCACCGCCATGACCGGTCCGCCGCACAGCGCCACCAGCCGCGCCGTCACGTCGTCCCCCGTCGCCTCCAGCGTGTCGGAAGCACCGGCCGCCCGTGCGGCGGCAAGCTTCTCCGCGCTGACATCGACCGAGACGATGCGCCGATGCCCCATGGCCTTCAGCACCGTGATGGCCTGCAGCCCGAGCCCGCCGGCCCCGACCAGCACCACCGCCTCGTCCGGGGCCAGCGGCATGACCTTGGTGATCGCCGAGTAGACGGTGATCCCGGAACACGCATAGGTTGCCGCCAGCGCCGGATCGATGTCGCCGGGATCGACCAGGTGCCGCGGCTCCGGCGCCAGCACGTGGGTGGCATAGCCGCCGTTCTGGAACACGCCGAGCGCCCGCCCCTGGAGGCACATGTTGTCCTCCTCCGCCCGGCAGCGGGCGCAGGTGCCGCAGCCGACCCAGGGAAAGACGATGCGCACCTGCCCCACGCCGAGGCCGTGACCCTCCGCCTCCGGGCCCCACTTCACCACGCGGCCGACGATCTCGTGCCCCATGGCCAGCGGCAGCACGACGCCGCGGTCAGCCAGCCGCATCTTGCCTCGCCGTCCCAGGTCGTACTCGCCTTCCCAGATGTGCAGGTCGGAATGGCAGACGCCGGCATGCGTCACCTCCAGCAGCACCTGCTTGCCCTTGGGCTCCGGGGTGGGCAGCTCGATCTCCTGCAGCGGCTGCTTCGGCTCGACCACGGCCCAGGCGCGCATGACGTGTTTCCTTCCCTTCGGCGCGGCCATCGAACCGGCGGCGCGCGCGTGGGTCAAGCGATCGCAGGAAACCTCCTGGCGGCGCGGCGTTCGGGAGGAACAAGGCAAGGAGGCGTTGATGTCGGACGTGCTGTCGCGGATCCTCGGCGGGCTGATGGGCGGCGGAGGTGCCGCGGGCGGCGGCTCTTCGCCTCTCGGCGTGCCGCGGCTGCCGTCGGAAGAGGCAGGCCGCCGGGGCGGTGCGTTCGGCGGCATGGCCCCGGGCGGCCTCGGCGGCGGCATGGGCGGCGGCCTGGGCGGGCTGGCCGGCATGCTCGGCGGCGGCGGCGGGCTCGGCGCGATCCTGGGCGGACTGCTCGGCGGTCGCGGCGGAATGGGCGGGGGCTTGGGCGGAGGCGGGCTCGGCGGGGTTGGCGGCAACCTCGGCGGGATGAAGGGCATCGCGCTGATCGCGCTGCTCGCCTACCTCATGCAGGGGCGCGGCGGTGCCTCCGGGCTTTCCGCGCTTGCCGACCGGCTGCGCGGCGCCGGGCTCGGGCCGCAGGTCGACAGCTGGATCGGCAATGGCCAGAACCAGTCCCTGGCGCCGGCGGAACTCGAACGCGCGATCCCGCCTGACGTGCTGAACGAGATCGGGCAGCACACCGGCCTCGGCCGCGACGAAGTGCTGTCCCAGCTCAGCCGCGGCCTGCCGGGCATGGTCCACCAGCTCACGCCCGAGGGCAGACTGCCCGAGCGCGACGAGGAGCTGCACGGCCACGACGAATCCGAACTGCTGCGCGGCTTCGGCATCGGCCCGATCCGTCGGACCTGAAGGCGGTGGACGCCGGCGCGGTCAGCGCCGCGCCGGCGTTCCCTGCGGGCGGCTGGCCGCGGATTTCGCGCGGATCAACGCGCCGCGGATGTCCTGTTCCAGCTTCTCCAGCTCCTCCGCCGCCCGCGCCCGCTGGCCCCGGGCCTCGTCGGCGATGCGGAGGCTGTCCTCGATGGTGGCCACCAGCGCCGCATTCGCCTTCTGCACGGCGTCGAGATCGAAGATGCCGCGCTCCAGCTCGGTCCGCGCTTCCAGGTTGCCGCGGCGCAGCGTCTCGGCATTGGCGGTCAGCAGACGGTTGGTCAGGTCGGTCGCCTGCTTCACCGCGCCCCCGGCCTCGCGCATCCGGTGGATCGCCAGCGCCTGGGCAAGCTGCTGGCGCCACAGCGGCACCGTGTTGGCCAGCACCGAATGGATCTTGGAGGAGAGCGCCTTGTCGTTCTCCTGGATCAGCCGGATGGAGGGCAGCGCCTGCATCGCCACCTGCCGCGTCAGCCGCAGGTCGTGCACGCGGCGTTCCAGCTCGTCGCGCGCGCCGCGCAGGTCGCGCAGGCGCTGCGGCGCCAGGTCGTCGCCCGGGTTCGCCGCGACGTGCCGCTCCATCTCCGGGATCGTCTCGGCGTCCGTCTGGCGGAGCACCTGCACGCCGGCCGCGATGTGGTCGCCGAGCGCGTGGAACCATTCGAGGGTCGCGCCGTACAGCCGCTCCAGCCGCTCCACATCCTCCAGCAGGCGGGTGCGGTGCGTGTCGAGCCGGTCGCCGATCTTCTCGATCTGGCCCTTCACCGAATCGTAGCGGTTGATCACCTCGCTGATCTCGCGTCCGGCCTTGCTGAAGACGCGGGCGAAAAGACCCGGCCGCTCATCCAGCTTCGTCACGTCGAAGCCCCGCAGCGCGGAGAGCAGCGAGGAGAGGGTGCGCCCCGCCTCTCCCGTCTCCTGGTTGCGTGCGCCCTCCAGCATCGCATCGGCCGCCGCCTGGGCCTGCGTCTGCGTCTGCTGGCCGAAGCGCAGGATGGAGCCGGGATCCGACAGGTCGATCTGCTGCGCCAGGCTGGCGATCGCCGCCTGGTGCTCCGGCGTCAGCTCGCCCTCGGTGCGCGGGGGCACGTCCACGCGCACCGGTCGGGGCGTGCGTGCCTCAGCCGCCGCGGGGCTGGTCTGCTCGGGGTCGCCGAAGGTGATCCTGATGTCGCTCACGCGTAGCCCTCCTGGCGCAGCCGGTCGGACAGCACCTTCACCTGGATGTCGAGCGCGGCCGTCTCCTCCGCGCGCAGCCTCTCGCGCAGGTCATCGGCGGCAGAGCGGAGGTCGTCGAGCAGGCGCGGAAGGCCGGGCGGCGGCTCCGCGCCCGCGGCGAGCCGGTCGGCGATCCGCTCCAGCCCGTCGAGGTGCACGGCCACGAAGCGCCGCGCCTCCGGCATGCGGTCGGGCCGGGCGGCGAGGTCGTCCAGCACGCCGGCCATGGCGCCCGCGGCGCCCGCCAGCCGCGGCTCGGCCAGCACACGGGCGAGCCGGGTGCGCGCCTCCTCGAGCGGGCCGGGTGGAACGGGCGGCGCAGGCGGCGCTGCCTCGACCACCGCGCCGTCATAGAGAAGCCGGGTGCCGAGCCAGGCGCCGGCGCCGAGCAGCACCGCGACCAGCGGCCCGGTCGCCGCGCCGAGGCCGGCGACGAGCCCGGTGGCCACGCCGGTCAGCACGGCCGCGCGGTTCGTGTCCCCCTGACGGCCACGCCGGAGCTGACGGACGGCAAGCAGCGGCAGCCCGAGGCCGAGCCCGGCCGCGACCAGCCCGCGCGCATCGCCCTGCGCGATCTCGATGAAGGCGTCGGGCAGCAGGGGCCAGGTGAACATGGGCAGCAACAGGCCGCGGGTGCCGTCGCGCAGGGTGTTCACGCGCTCCTCGGCATGTGCGCGGACGGCCTGGAACGCCTCGGCCCCCTGCCGGTGCCAGTCGCGGTCGGACATTACCGGAACAGGGCCAGGAAGCTGGCCATCCAGAGGGTCAGCGTCAGCATGCCGATCCCGGCAAACCGGCGGAACGGAACCGGGATCGTCTCGAACAGCGGACGGGAGAGGCGCTTGCTCATGGTGGGCCTGGAGATCGCCCCTCTCCCCCTTCCGATCAAGGCTGGTGACGGCAATGTCGCCCATGCGCGACGATGCGCCGGGTATCGTGGCGGGCGGAGGGATGGATGGCGGCGCTGCGGGGGCGGATCATGGCGGCCGCGATGGAGGCAGCGGCCGAGGGCGGGTGGTACGACCTCCGCCTCCATCGCGTGGCGGGGCGTGCGGGCGCCACCCTTCCCGCGCTGCTGGCGGAGTTCCGCGACGCCGATGCCATCGCCGATGCCTGGTTCGAGGAGGCGCTGGCCGCGATGCTCGCGGTGGAGCCGGGCTGGCTCTCGGGCCCCCCTTCGGAACGGATGGAGGCGGTGCTGATGCGCTGGTTCTCCCATCAGGCGGAGCATCGCGCCGTCGTGGGTTCGATGCTGCGGGCGAAGCTGCATGCGTCCCACCCGCACCACTGGGTCCCGGCGGTGTTCAACCTTTCCCGCCTGATGCACTGGGCGCTGGACGCGGCAAGGCTGGACGCACGCGGCTGGGCGCGCCAGGCGGAGGAGGTGGGGCTGACCCTCGCCTTCCTCGGCGCCCTCGCCGTCTTTCCGCGGGACGAGGACGGGCTGCCGCGCACCCGGGCGGTGCTGCGGCGGGGCGTCGGCTTCCTCGACCGGCTGCCCCGGAGCGGCTGATCAGCGCCGGTCGGCCTTCGGGTCCAGCGCGTCCCGCAGCCCGTCGCCCATCAGGTTGAAGGCGAGGACGACGAGGAAGATGGCGAGGCCCGGCGCCACCGCCAGCCAGGGCGCATTGTCGAGGAAGCGCTGCGCGCTGTTCAGCATGCTGCCCCAGGACGGCGCCGGCGGCTGCTGCCCGAGGCCGAGGAAGGACAGCGCGGCCTCCGCGATGATCGCCTCGGCGATCGCAAGCGTCCCCTGCACCAGCAGCGGCGGCACGATGTTGGGCAGCACGTGGAGGAGGGCCGTGCGCCAGGGAGGATTGCCGAGGGCGCGAGCCGCCTCGAACCAGTCGGTCGCCTTCGCCTCCAGCGCCATCCCGCGCGCCAGGCGCATGAAGACCGGGCTGGCGGTGACCGCGATGGCGAGCATCGCGTTCTCCAGCGCCGGGCCGAGGAAGGCGGCGAGCGCGATGGCGAGGATGAGGAAAGGCACCGAGAGCATCGCATCGGCGACCCGCGACAGCACCGCATCCACCCAGCCGCCCGCAAGCCCCGCCACCAGCCCGATCGGCACGCCGAGCAGCACGGCGCCGAGCACCGACACGACGCCGGCCATCAGCGAGGCGCGCGCACCCCAGATGACGCGGGACAGCACGTCGCGCCCGTTCTCATCGGTGCCGAAGGGGTGCAGCTCCGAAGGAGGGCGGCGGATCCGCGTCCAGCTCGTCTCGATAGGGTCGTAGGGCGCGATCCAGGGCGCCAGCAGCGCGACCAGCACGAAGCCGATCACGACGACCAGCCCGAACACGGCCAGCCTGTGGCGCAGGAAGCGTCGCATGGCGCGCCGTGCCGGGCTCTCGCCGCGCTCCGGCGCGAGGGCGATGGCCCCGCTCATGCCGCGCGGAGCCTGGGATTCACCGCCATGTAGAGCAGGTCCGCCACGAGGCTGAGCGCCACGAAGATGAGCGCGGTGGCCAGCACCACGCCCTGGACGACCGGGTAGTCCCGGTTGAACACCGCATCGACGACCAGCTTGCCGAAGCCGGGGATGGTGAAGATCTGCTCGGTCAGCACCGCGCCGGCCAGCAGGCGGCCGAACTCGATGGTGCCGAGGGTGACCACCGGGATCAGCGCGTTGCGCAGCGCGTGGCGCCGCACCACCGCCTTCTCCGGCAGGCCCTTGGCCCGCGCCGTCCGCACGTAGTCCTGCGACAGCGCGGTCAGCATCGCGGCGCGGGTGTGGCGCATCAGCACGCCCGCCACCCCGGTGCCGAGGACGAAGGCCGGCATGATCGTGGTTGCGAGCGACTGCACCGGATCCTCCCAGAGCGGCACGTAGCCGGAGGGCGGCAGCCAGCCCAGCTCCACGCTGAACAGCAGGATCATCATGATGCCGAGCCAGAAGTTCGGCGTGGAGATGCCGAACAGCGCGACGCCGTTGGCGATCCAGTCCGCCGGCCGGTCGCGGTGGGTGGCGGAGAGGATGCCCGCCGGCACACCGATGGCGACGCCGATGACGAAGGCCATGGCCGCAAGCTGCGCGGTGACGGGCAGCTTCTCCAGGATGAGCTGGCTGACCGGCAGGCGGATGCGCCAGGAGAAGCCGAAATCGCCCTGGAGCACGTTGCCCATCCAATGCAGGTACTGCTCCCAGATCGGGCGATCGAGGCGCAGCTCCTCCCGGATCTGCTGGAGCACGAGGGGATCGCCGCGCTCCTCTCCGGCCAGGATCAGCGCCGGATCGCCGGGCATGAGCTGCTGCAGCCCGAAGATCATGAAGGACAGGATCAGCAGCGTCGGGACGATCTGCCCGAGCCGGTGCAGCAGGAAGGAGAGCATCAGGCGTACCGGCGCTGGCGGCCTGCACAGCAGGCCGAAGCCGCGAAGCGGCCCGCGCACGGACCGACCGCGCCGCGCGGCCGGACCGCGGCCTGCGCGAAGCCAGGGCGCCGGAGGCGCCGCCCGGCACCTGAGGGCATCAATTGAGCCTCAGATCCTGGAGCCGGATCAGCCCGTCGGGCACCGACCGGAACCCCTGCAGCCGCGCCGTGTGGCCGACGATGTTCTTGCGGTGCCAGAGATACATGCGGTGCCGGTCCTGCCGCAGGCTGATCCGCCACATGTCCTCGTACAGCGCCCGCCGCCGCTCCGGGTCCGTCTCCACGCGCGCGGCGCTCAGCAGCCGGTCCACCTCGGGGTTGGCGTAGCGGCCGTCATTCTGCGGGCCCTGGCTGTGGATGAAGGTCCAGGTGTTGCCGTCCGGGTCCGTGCGGCCCGACCAGGCGAGGAGATACGTCTCGAACTCGCCCCGCGTCGCGGCCTGGAGCGAGCTGGCGAACTCCATCGCGTTGATCCGCAGCTCGAACCCGGCCTCCCGCACCATCGCCTGGATCACCTCGGCGACCTGCCGGAGATCCGGGTTGTTCGGCACGGTCATCTCCACCTGCACCGGCGTGCGCACGCCGGCCTCGGCCAGGAGCTGCCGCGCGCGCGCGACGTTGCGCGGCTCCGGCTGGATGGAGCGGACATGGAAGGGGTTGGCGGGTGGTATTGCCTGCGCGGTGAGCGTGTACTGGCCCTCATAGACCACCTGGTTGACCGCCGCGCGGTCGATCGCCAGCTCGAACGCCTCCCGCACGCGGCGGTCCTGGCCGAAGGGCGTCTGCGCCCGCGGGCCGTTGCCGAGATTGTAGGTGATGCCCTGGTAGCCGAGTTCGTCGGAGACGCTCAGCCGCAGCCGGCTGTTGCGCTGGACCTGCCGGAAATCGTCCGGCTCGATGCGCTCGATCAGCTCGAGCGTGCCGGATTGCAGGTTGGCCAGCCGCACCGTGTTGTCGGGGATCGGCAGGTAGGTCACGCGGTTCAGGTGGATGCGGCCGGCGTCCCAGTATTCCGGGAAGCGCTCCAGCACGATGCGGTCCTGCGCCACGCGTTCCACGAAGCGCATCGGCCCGGCGCAGACCGGCCGGTTGCCGAAGTTGCGGCCCGCCGCCTCCGCCGCCCGCGGCGAGACGACCATGCCGGCCCGGTCGGTGAGCTGGCTGACGAAGGGGGCGAAGGGCTCGCGCAGGCGGATGCGGACGGTCTGCGGATCCACCACCTCCACCGCCTGCATCGAATTGATCTCGCCCCGGCGGAAGCTGCCCTGCATCGTCAGGTGGCGGTTCAGCGAATAGGCGACGCTCTCGGCCGTCATCGCCTCCCCGTCATGGAAGCGGACGCCCTGCCGCAGCGTCACCGTCAGCGTCTGCGGGTCGTCCCAGCGGTAGGCGGTGGCAAGCTGCGGCACGATCTCCAGGCGTTCGTTGATGTCGAACAGCTTGTCGCAGAGCCCGGCGAAGACGATCCGCCCGACGAAGGTGCGTGCCAGCGTGGGGTCCAGGATGTCCGGATCCTCGCGCAGGCCGATGCGCAGGTTCTGCTGCGCCAGCACGGGCGCCGCGGCCGCCATCACGGTGAGGCCGAGGCAGGCGGCGGCAAGGGTGCCCTTGATCATCCCAGTTCTCCCCAGGCGTCGAAGCATCGCGTCGTCACGGCTGCAGCCGCAGGTCCTGCAGGCGGATCAGCCCGTCGGGCACGGCGCGGAACCCGCTCAGCCGCGCAGTATGCGCCGCCACGTTCTTGTCATGCCAGAGGTAGACGCGGCTCCGGTCCGCCTGCAGCACCACGTCCCAAAGCCGCGCATACAGCGCGCGCCGGGCGGCCGGGTCGGGCTGCACCCGTGCCTCGTCCAGCAGCCGGTCGGCCTCCGCGCTCGCGTAGCGGCCGTCATTCTGCGGGCCGCGGCTGTGGATGAAGGGCCAGGTGTTGCCATCGGGGTCCACGCGGCCGCTCCAGCCGCTGTAGTACAGCTCGAAATCGCCGCGCTGCGCCGCCTGGATGGAGGAGGCGAACTCCATCGTCGTGATGCGCAGGTCGAAGCCGGCCTCCCGCACCATCGCCTGGATCACCTCCGCCACCTGGCGCCGGTCCGGCGTGTTCGGGACGAGGAAGTCCACCGCGAGCGGCGTGCGCACGCCGGATTCCGCCAGCAGGGCGCGGGCGCGGGCCACGTCGCGCGGTGCGGGCCTCACCTCCGGCACGTGGAAGGGGTTTCCGGGCGGGACGGCCTGCGCCGTCGGGGTGAAGGCGCCGTCGTACACCACCTGGACGATCGCCGCGCGGTCGATCGCCAGCTCGAACGCCTCCCGCACGCGGCGGTCCTGGCCGAAGGGCGTCTGCGCCCGCGCGCCATGGCCCAGATTGTAGGTGATTCCCCAGTAGCCGAGGCTGTCGGAGAGCGCGACGCGCAGCCGCGCATCGCGCCTGATCTGGTCCAGATCGCCAGGCTCCACGCCCATGATCAGGTCCAGCGCGCCGGCGCGGAGGTTGGCGACGCGTGCCGTGTTGTCCGGCATGATCGTGTAGGTGACGCGGCTGAGGTGGATGCGCCCGGCGTCCCAGTATTCCGGAAAGCGCTCCAGCACGATGCGGCTCTGCGCCGTCCGTTCGACGAAGCGCATCGGCCCGGCGCAGACCGGGCGCGTGCCGAAGTCGCGGCCCGACGCCTCCGCCGCGCGGGGGCTGATGATCATGCCCGCGCGGTCGGTGAGCTGGCTGACGAAGGGCGCGAAGGGCTCCTTCAGCCGGATGCGCACCGTCAGCGGATCCACCACCTCGGCCGTCGTCATCGAGCCGATCTCGCCGCGCCGGGCGCTGCCCTGCGTGGTGAGATGGCGCGTCAGGGAATAGGCGACGCTCTCCGCCGTCATCGCCTCGCCGTCGTGGAAGCGCACGCCGTCGCGCAGCGTCACGGTCAGGGTCTGCGGGTCATCCCACCGGAACCCCGTGGCGAGCTGCGGCACGATCTCCAGCCGCTCGTCGATGTCGAACAGCTTGTCGCAGAGCCCGGCGAAGACGATCCGCCCGACGAGCGTGCGGCCGAGCGTCGGGTCGAGCAGGTCGGCGTCCACGTTCAGCCCGACCCGCAGGTTCTGCGCCGCGGCCGGCGCGGCAAACAGGGCCAGGCAGAGCGTGGCGGCGGCGCCACGGATCATGCGGCATCTCCCGTGCGGGTGCGGTCGGTGAAGAAGGATTGCAGGCGGCGCAGCCTTTCGCCACCCGCCTCCGCCTCCGCCGCCGGCACCGGGGGCGGCAGGCTGTCCTGGAAGTGGCAGGCGGCCCGGTGCGCGGCACCTTCCATCGGCGGCACCTGCTCGGCGCAGAGCGGTTGCGCGTGGGGGCACCGCGTGCGGAAGCGGCAGCCGGAAGGCGGGTCGATCGGGCTCGGCACATCGCCCTCGATCGGCGGGGCCGCCCTGCCCTGCCCCGGCACGGCCGCCAGCAGCGCGCGCGTATAGGGGTGGCGCGGCGCGCGGAACACCGCCTCGGTCGGGCCCTCCTCCACGATGCGGCCGAGGTACATCACCGCAACCCGGTCCGCGACATGGCGCACCACGCCCAGGTCGTGGCTGATCAGCACGAAGGTCAGCCCAAGGTCGCGGATCAGGTCCTGCAGCAGGTTCACCACCTGCGCCTGCACGGACACGTCGAGCGCGCTGACCGGCTCGTCGCCGATCACCAGCCGCGGCCGGCTGGCCAGCGCGCGCGCGATCGCGATGCGCTGCCGCTGCCCGCCGGAGAATTCGTGCGGCCAGCGTCGCGCCGCCTCCGGCCGCAGGCCGACGCGTTCCAGCAGCTCCGCCACCCGCGCGCGCTCCGCCGCGCGGGGCACGACGCGGTGCAGCCGCAGCGGCTCCGCCACCGCCTCCTCCACCGTCATGCGCGGGTCGAGGCTGGCGAAGGGATCCTGGAAGATGAGCTGCATGTCGCGCCGCCGCGCCCGGAGCGCGGCCGGCGACAGCGCGCGAAGATCCTCGCCGGCGAAGCGGATCTCGCCGCCGTCGGGCTCGATCAGCCGCAGCGCGAGCCGCCCGAGGGTGGATTTGCCGCAGCCGGACTCGCCGACGATCGCAAGCACCGAGCCCTCGGGCACGACCAGCGACACGCCATCCACTGCGCGCACGGCACCCCGCGCGCGGCCCAGCGCGTCGCGGACGGGGAAGGCGCGGGCAACGTCCCGCAGCTCCAGCAGCGCCGCCGTCACGCCGCCGCCTCCAGCACGCGGTCGAGCGGCGCGCGCCAGCAGGCCGTTCGGTGCCCGGGCGCCACCTCGGCCAGCGGCGGCGGCTCGGCGCAGCGATCGACCGCGAAGGGGCAGCGTGGCGCGAAGCGACAGCCCGCGGGCGGCGACAGCGGATCCGGCACCGTTCCCGCGATGCTCGCCAGCCGCCCGCTGGGCGAGGCGAGCCGCGGCGCCGCGCCGAGCAGCCCGACCGTGTAGGGGTGCTCCGGCCGCGAGAAGATCGTGGCGGAGGATGCGCGCTCCGCGATGCGGCCGGCATACATCACCGCGACCTCCTCCGCATGGTCGGCGACGACGCCGAGGTCGTGCGTGATGAGGAGCACCGCCGTCCCCGTCTCCCGCTTCAGCTCATCGATCAGCGCCAGGATCTGCGCCTGCACCGTGACGTCAAGTGCTGTGGTTGGCTCGTCGGCGATCAGCAGGCGCGGCCGGCAGGCCAGCGCCATGGCGATCATCACCCGCTGCCGCATGCCGCCCGAGAGCTGGTGCGGGTACTGCCGGGCGCGCCGCGCCGCGTCGGGGATGCGCACGTGGTCCAGCATCTCCACCGCGCGGTCGAAGGCGGCGCGCGGTGCCAGGCCGGCATGCAGGCGCAGCGCCTCGGCCACCTGGTCGCCCGCGGTGAAGGCGGGGTTCAGGCTCGTCATCGGCTCCTGAAAGACCATCGCCATCTCGCCGCCGCGCTTGCGCCGCCGGTCCTCGGGGTCGAGCGTCGTCAGCTCCCGCCCCGCAAGCCGGACGGAGCCGCCGGTCCGCCCGCCCGGCGGCAGCAGCCCCATCACGGCGAGCGCCGTGACCGACTTGCCGCAGCCGGATTCGCCCACCAGCGCGAGCGTCCGCCCCGGCGACACCGCGAAGGAGATGCCGTCCACCGGCCGCAGCGGGCCGCGATCCGTCGGCAGCGTCACGGAGAGGTCGCGCAGCTCCAGCGCCGGCTCCGGCATCACGCCTCCTCCGCCTGCGCCGCGGCGATGGCGGCGTTGATCACGGCGCGGTCGAACACGCCGGGATGGTCGCGCCCCGGCAGGAAGCGGCGGAAGTGCCGCAGGTAGCCGCACCAGACCGCGTGCAGCCGCCGCAGCTCCGCCAGCGGGGCCGGATGGTCGTCGACCCGCAGGTCGAGGTCCGGATACGGATCCTGCGACGCGACCTGGATGGCGGCGGATTGCCGGCCGCGCTTGTCGCCCCCCGCCGCCTCCCCCGCCTCCATCGCGGCGAGCAGCCGTGCGGGCAGCGACTGCCCGGCAGCGGCAAGGAAGGCATCGCGCGTCGCGGCCAGCACCTGCGGTCCCGCCAGCATGTTGCCGGCCACCGAGACGTCAGGCCCTTCGGCGTGGCCGCACCAGCCGACGCAGCCGCCACCCGTATGCGCGGCGACCCGCCCATCCACCGCGAGGAGGTGCGCCTGCCGCACCTCCCGCCCCGGATCGGCGGCGAGCAGCGCGGCCAGCGCGGCTGCCGGCGTCTCGCCGGCGCGCAGCCGCACCAAGGCGTCCGGGGCGATGAACGGATTGACCAGCGCCTGGGTCGCCGCCGCGCCGACGCCGCCCTCCACGCGCGGGCACAGCGCCCCGGCGGCCAGGAAGCGGCTGGCGACGGCGACGCCGAGTTCGCCCGTGGAAGGGTCACGCGCCAGGATCGACCAGGTCATTCCCGCATGAGGGCGCGAAGCGGCACCCGGCGCAAGTCGAGCCGGCCGCTTCCCGCCTCAGAGACCGTTTGAGAATGCCGGCGGCTGAGGATCCGCAGGGGATTTTTCGTCCCGGCTAGCCGCCGGACGCCGCCGATGCCCGTTGCATCGGCAAGTCCGGCAACGACGCCGGGGCGGAAAAGACCCGCGGAGCCGACCCGTCCGGTGTTCTCGAACGGTCTCTCAGAGCTTCACCCGCAGCTTGTGTCCGATCTCGCCCACGATGCCCCGCCGGAAGGCCAGCACGGTCAGGATGAAGATGACGCCCTGGATCACCAGCACCCAGGCGCCGAACTCCGCCAGGTAGTTCTGCATCGTCACGATGAAGGCGGCGCCGACCACCGGGCCGAACACCGTTCCCAGCCCGCCGACGAGCGACATCAGCACCACCTCGCCCGACATCGTCCAGTGGACGTCGGTGAGCGTCGCGATGTTGAAGACGAGCGACTTGGTGCCGCCCGCCAGCCCGGCCAGCCCCGCCGAGAGCACGAAGGCCACCAGCTTGTAGTCGTCCGTCCGGTAGCCGAGCGAGGTCGCGCGCGGCTCGTTGTCGCGGATCGCCTTCATCACCTGCCCGAAGGGCGAATGGACGATGCGGTGGATCAGCAGGAAGCCCGCCAGGAAGACGAAGGCGGTCACCCAGTACATCGCCATGTCGGAGCTGAGATCCACCAGCCCGAACAGCCGCCCGCGCGGGATCGCCTGGATGCCGTCCTCGCCACCCGTGAAGGGTGCCTGGAGGGCGAAGAAGTAGACCATCTGCGCCAGGGCGAGCGTGATCATCGCGAAGTAGATGCCGGCGCGCCGGATCGCCAGCCAGCCGAAGGGCAGCCCGAGCGCCGCACCGACCGCGCCGCCCATCAGGATGGCGAGTTCCGGCGGCACGCCCCAGGCCTTCGCCGCGTAGCCGGTGACGTACGCCCCCATCCCGAAATACGCGGCATGCCCGAAGCTCAGCAGGCCGACATAGCCGATCAGCAGGTTGAAGGCGCAGGCGAACAGCGCGAAGCACAGCACCTTCATCAGGAAGACGGGATAGAGCACGAAGGGGCTGACCGCGACGACGGCGACGAGGAGAAGGAAGGCGATGCCCTGCGCGCGGGTGAAGCCCCAGAACCCGCCCTCCTCGTGCCGCGTCCCGACGGCGCCGGCTGTCATGGTACCCTCGGCCATGGTTCAGGCCCTCCCGAACAGGCCGGCGGGCCGCGTCAGCAGCACGACGGCCATGATCACGAAGACGACGGTCTGCGACGCCTCCGAATACACCACGTCCGTGATGCCCTGCACGAAACCGAGCATGAATCCCGTGACGATCGACCCCATGATGGAGCCCATGCCGCCGATCACCACCACCGCGAAGACGGTGATGATGAAGTTGGCGCCCATCGCGGGGTGGACCGAATAGACCGGCGCGGCCAGCACGCCCGCAAGCGCCGCCAGCCCCACGCCGGCCGCGTAGGTCATCGTCATCATCAGCGGCACGTTTATGCCGAAGGCCTGCACCAGCTGCGGCCGCTCGGTCGCCGCACGCAGGTAGCTGCCGATCTTCGTCTTCTCGATGACCAGCCAGGTGACGAGGCAGATCGCGGTCCCCGCGACCAGCACCCATACCCGGTAGCCCGGCATGAAGAAGTCGCCGTACTCGATGTCGAGGTTGTTGAACACGGGCGGCGGGGAGTAGCGCTGGCCGGAGGAGCCGAACAGGTTGCGGAACACGCCCTCGATCACCAGGGCGCAGCCGAAGGTGAGCAGCAGCCCGTACAGGTGGTCCAGCTTGTAGAGGCGCGAGATCATCAGCCGTTCCATCGCCGCGCCGATCGCGCCGACGATCAGCGGCGACAGCACCAGCGCGCCCCAGTAGCCGATGCCGGCGTAGCGCAGCAGGAGCCATGCGGTGAAGGCGCCCATCATGAACTGCGCGCCATGCGCGAAGTTGATGACGTTCAGCATGCCGAAGATGACCGCGAGGCCGAGCGACAGCAACGCGTAGAAGGCGCCGTTGCTGACGCCGAGCGCCACGAGCTGGAGGTCGAAGAGAAGGTCGTCGAGCACGCCGCACCCGTCCTGGAAAGAGAAGGTCCGGGGGGCGCGCCGCCCCCCGGGTGGTCACGTCAGGTCAGGACCGCACCAGCGCGCAGCCACCCTCCGCCACCGGGCGGAACGCCTCGTTCGCCGGGATGGTGGAGACCACCTTGTAGTAGTCCCACGGCCCGCGGCTCTCCTGCGGGGTCTTCACCTCGAACAGGTAGGCCGGGTGCAGCTTGCGGCCGTCGGGGCGGATGCTGCCCTCGCCGAAGGCGTCGTCGTTGGTCGGCATCGCCTTCATCCGCGAAACCGCCTCGGCTCCGCTGGCCTTGGCTGCCTGCACGCCCATGTCGCCGACCGCCCTCAGGTAGTGGAGGATGCCGGAATAGCAGCCCGCCTGCACCATGGAGGGACGCAGGTTCCCGGGCATGGCGCCGAGGCGCTGCGTGAAGGCGCGGGTGCGGTCGTTCAGGTCCCAGTAGAAGGTCTCGGTCAGCACCAGGCCCTGCGCCGTCTCCAGCCCGAGCGAGTGGATGTCGGTGACGAAGACGAGCAGGCCCGCCAGCTTCGTGCCGCCGCGCGTGATGCGGAACTCGCCCGCCTGCTTGATGGAGTTGATCGTGTCGCCGCCCGCATTCGCCAGGCCGATGACGTTGGCGCGCGACCGCTGCGCCTGCTGGAGGAAGGAGGAGAAGTCCGTAGTACCCGGGAAGGGCGTGCGGACCGCGCCCAGCACCCGGCCGCCGGCGGCGTTGACGAAGGCCGTGGTGTCGCGCTCCAGCGCGTGGCCGAAGGCGTAGTCGGCCGTGATGAAGAACCAGGTCCGCCCGCCGGCCGCCACCATCGCGCCGCCGGTGCCGCGCGCCAGCATGTAGGTGTCGTAGGTCCAGTGGACCGTGTTCGGCGTGCAGGCCGCGCCGGTGAGGTCGGAGGTCGCGGCGCCGGAGTTGATGAACACCTTGTTCCGCTCGCGCACGATGGTGTTGACCGCCAGCGCGACCGAGGAGGTCGGCACGTCCACGATCACGTCGACCCCATCGCGGTCGATCCACTGGCGCGCGACGGTGGAGCCGACGTCGGGGCGGTTCTGGTGGTCGGCCTGCACCACCTCGATGTTGATGCCGCGCCCGGTGATCCCGCTTTCCTGCACCGCCAGCCGCACCGCCTGGGTGGAGCCGGGGCCGGAGATGTCGCGGTAGAGGCCGGACTGGTCGTTCAGCACGCCGATCCGGATCGTGTTGTCGGCCTGCGCGCGGGCGCTGCGCCAGGGCAGCCCGCCCAGCGCGGGCAGCGCCGCGGCGCCGGTGAGCAGGGTGCGGCGGTCGAGTGCCATGTGTACCGTCTCCTCTGGTGTTGTCTTTCGCCGGGCGCCGCTCAGACGCCCAGGTATTCGTGCAGCCGGTCCATGCTGGCGGCGAGGTCGGCATTCGCAACCTGGTCCACCACCACGCCGTGTTCCATCACGTAGTGCCGGTCCGCCACCGTCTGGGCGAAGCGGAAGTTCTGCTCCACCAGCAGCACGGTGAAGCCCTTCTGCTTGATCTGCCGGATCATCGCGCCGATCTGCTGCACGATCACGGGCGCAAGGCCCTCGCTCGGCTCGTCCAGCAGCAGCAGCCGCGCGCCGGTGCGCAGGATGCGCGCGATCGCCAGCATCTGCTGCTCCCCGCCCGACAGCTTCGTCCCCTGGCTGCGCGCGCGCTCCTTCAGGTTCGGGAACAGCGTGTAGATCTCGTCCAGCGTCAGCCCGCCGGGCGCGATCACCGGCGGCAGCATGAGGTTCTCCGTCACGTCGAGCGAGGCGAAGATGCCGCGCTCCTCCGGGCAGTAGCCCAGTCCGGCGCGCGCGATCAGGTCCGGCCGCAGGCCGATCAGCTCCCGGCCGTCGAAGCGGATGGAGCCGCTGCGCCGCCCGACCAGTCCCATGATCGCCCGCAGCGTCGATGTCTTGCCCGCGCCGTTGCGGCCAAGCAGCGTCACCACCTCGCCCTGCCGGATGTCGAGGTCGACGCCGTGCAGCACGTGGCTCTCGCCGTACCAGGCCTCCAGCCCGCGCACCTCCAGCATCGCGCCCGAGGAGGCGGCCGCAGGCCGCGGCGCGGTCATCGTCTCAGCCATGCGCGGCCTCCCCCGAGAAGCCAGGATCGGTGCCGAGATAGGCGGCCTGGACCTCCGGATTGCCGCTCACCGCGGCGTAGTCGCCCTCGGCCAGCACGCGGCCCCGCGTCAGCACGGTGATGGTGTCGCACAGTCCCGCCACGACCTTCAGGTTGTGCTCCACCAGCAGCACGGTGCGGCCCTGCGCCACGCGGCGGACCAGCGCGATGATTCGGTCGACGTCGTCATGGGTCATGCCCGCCGTCGGCTCATCCAGCAGCAGCATCACGGGATCGAGGGCAAGCGTCGTCGCGATCTCCAGCGCGCGCTTGCGGCCGTAGGGCAGCTCCCCCGCATTGTGCCGGGCGTAGGAGGTCAGGCCGACATCCTCCAGCAGCGCCATCGCGCGCGCATCGAATTCCCGCAGCACGGCCTCGGAGCGCCAGAAATCGAAGGAGCCGCCGCGGGCGCGCTGCAGCGCGATCCGCACGTTCTCCAGCACCGAGATGTGCGGGAAGACCGCCGAGATCTGGAAGGAGCGGACGAGCCCGAGGCGCGCCACCTCGGCGGGCTTCATGCCGGTGATGTCGCGCCCGTCGTAGCGGATGCTGCCGCGGGATGGCGGCAGGAACTTGGTCAGCAGGTTGAAGCAGGTCGTCTTGCCGGCGCCGTTCGGGCCGATCAGCCCGTGGATCGAGCCGCGCCGCACCCGCAGCGCCACGTCCGCCACGGCCACGAAGCCGCGGAACTCCTTGGTCAGCCCCTCCGTCTCGAGGATCGCGTCAGACACCCCCGACCGCCTTCCCAGCCATGCCTTGTTCCCTGCCGTCGTTCTTTTCTGTCGTCGCCCCGGCTTGAGGCCGGCGCATGGCGGCCATGCCGCCGGATCATTCATGAGTGCATCCGCGCCGCTGCGCAAGTGTGCCGCGCCGCTGCCTCCGCAATCGGCCGCGTCAGGCGGCGCGCAAGGCCCGTTCCATCCGCGCAAGCCCCTCCTCGAGCGTCGCGCGCGGGCAGCCGAAATTCAGCCGGAGGTGCCCGCGGCCCGGCGCGCCGAAATCCGGCCCGGGATTGAACCCGACCTTCGCGGCCCTGAGGAAGAAGCCGGCCGGATCGGCCGCCACCGCCGGCGCCGCGCCGCTGCAGTCGAGCCAGGCGAGGTAGGTGCCCTCCGGCCGCGCCATGCGGACACCCGCGAGGCGCGCCGCCACCGCCTCGTGCAGCCAGTCGCGGTTGGCGCGCAGGTAGCCCAGCACGGCGCGCCGCCAGGGCTCCCCCTCGCGCAGCGCCGCTTCGGTCGCGATGAGGCCGAGGATGTTGGGGTGGTCCGCCAGGCCGGCCCGCGCCGCGGCGAAGCGGGCGCGCAGCGCCGGGTCCGGCACGACCGCCCAGCCCACCGCAAGCCCGGCGATGTTCCAGGTCTTGCCCGCCGACATCAGCGTGACCGTGCGCGCCGCCACCTCGGGCGCAAGCATCGCGACCGGCAGGTGGCGCGCGCCGTCGAACACCAGGTCGCAGTGGATCTCGTCGGAGACGATGGCGAGGCCCTCGGCGAGGCAGGCCTCGGCCATCGCCGCCAGCTCCTCGCGCCGGAAGACGCGGCCGGTCGGGTTGTGCGGGTTGCAGAGCAGGAACGCGCCTCCCTGCCCTGCTTCGCGGGCGGCGGCGCGGAAGGCCGCCGGATCGACCGTGCCATCCGGGCGGAGCGGCGCCTCGACGCGGCGGAGGCGCCAGTTCTCCGGCGCCTTCAACATCGGCGGATAGACCGGCGTCTGCACCAGCGCGCCCGCGCCGGGCGCGCAGAGGGCGCGGAGCGCGAGGTTGAATCCGGGCACCACGCCGGTCAGCGGCAGGATCGCCTCCGGCTCCACCTGCCAGCCATAGTGCCGGTCGAGATGCGCGAGGATGGCGCGAACGAGGCTGCCCTGCGCCATGCCGTAGCCGAGCACGCCGTGCCCGACCCGCTCGCGCAGCGCGTCCAGGATCGGCGGCGCCGAGGCGAAATCCATGTCGGCCACCCACATGGGCAGCACGTCCTCGGCGTAGCGGGTCCACTTGCTGCAGCCGCTGCCGCGGCGCTCGATCGAGGCATCGAAGTCGAAGGGCATCACCCGGGCCTCCCACCGACCGCTGCCGGACGCGCGGGATCGGCGCTCCAGGCGGACCAGGATCCGGGAAACATCGCGGCGGGGATGCCGAGCGAGGCGAGGGCCAGCACGTCATGCGCCGCCGAGATGCCGGCGCCGCAATAGACGCCGACCGGCCGCGTCCCGTCGGCGCCGAGCGCGGCGTAGATGTGGTGCAGCGTCTCGGCCTCGGCGAAGGGCCCGGCCTCGGTCAGGTTGTCGGCGGCCGGCGCGCTGAGGGCGCCGGGGATGTGGCCGCGCTTGGGCATCCCCGCGGCGACGGTGGCGCCGACGTAGTTCGGGCGGATGCGCGAATCGAGCAGCACGCCGCTCCGTGCCAGCGCCGCCGCGCCGTCGGCGTCCAGGACCGGCAGGTGGCCGGGCGAGAGGATGACGTCGCCCGGCGCCGGGGCCGCCGGGGCTTCCGCCACCACCGCGAGGCCCGCAGCCTTCCAGGCGGTGAAGCCGCCGTCGAGCAGGCGCACATCGGCAATGCCGGCCCAGCGCAGAACCCACCAGCCGCGCGCCGCCTGCAGCCCCCGATCGTGGTCGTAGACGATCACCGTCTGCCCCTGCCGCAGGCCCCAGCCGCGCGCATGCGCCTGCAACGCCGCGATCTCCGGCAGCGGTCGGCTGCCCCGCGTGCCGCCGCCCGGCGAGGCGAGCTCGCCCGGCAGGTCCACGTCGATCGCTCCGGGGATCCGGGGCGTGCGCGATTCGTCGCCGCGCGGGTTGCGGACCGCAAGGATCGCCGCGCCCCGCAGCCGGGACAGCGCCTCCGGCGTGATCAGCACCCGTGCGCGCGGGTCTTCGGGGTGGCTCATCTGGCGGCATCTCCGGCAGTCCTGCGGCATCATGCCGCGCCCGCGGTCAGGCGAGGAGATGGACGCGGCCCGGCACGGATGCTCCGCTGCCGTGCATGTCCGATGCCCCGCGGCTGCTGGCGCAGCCCGCCTTTCCCGCCTTCCTGGCCGCGCGCGTGCTGTCGCAGGGCGCGGTGCAGGTGCAGGCGGTGGCGGTCGGCTGGCAGCTCTACGAGCTGACGGGCGATCCGCTCGACCTCGGGCTGCTCGGGCTGGTGCAGTTCCTGCCGGTGCTGCTGCTGACGCTTCCGGCGGGCGAGGCGGCGGATGCCTTCCCGCGCAAGCTCGTCGTCGGCCTGTGCCGTGCCGGGGCGGGGCTGGCCGTGCTCGGGCTCGCGGCCGGCAGCCTCGGCGGCTGGCTCGACCGGGGCGCGATCTTCGCGCTGGCGGGGTTGCTCGGGGTGGCCCGCGCCTTCGAGATGCCGGCCGGGCAGGCGCTGCTCGCCGGCGTGGTGCCCGGGGCGCTGTTCCCGCGCGCGGTCTCGCTCTCCTCCACCGCGAACCAGCTCGCCACGATCGGCGGGCCGGCGCTGGCGGGCGGGCTGATCGCGCTCGGCGGCGCGGAGGCCGCCTATGTGGCGGCGATGGTCGCGCTGCTGGCGGCGGCGGGGCTGACGCTGGCCCTGCCGATCGCGGCGCATGCGCGGGCGCCGCGCGGCGGCGGGCTGGCGCGGATGTTCGAGGGGATCGCCTTCATCCGCACGCGACCCGTGCTGGTGGGTGCGCTGTCGCTCGACATGGTGGCGGTGCTGCTCGGCGGGGCCGCGGCGCTGTTCCCGGTCTATGCGCGGGATGTGCTGGAGGCTGGGCCCTGGGGCCTCGGCCTGCTGCGCGCGGCGCCGGCGGCGGGTGCGATGGCGATGGGCGCCTGGCTTGCGTGGCGGCCGATGCCGGGCCGGGCGGGCGCGCGGATGTTCGCCGCGGTGATCGTGTTCGGCGCGGGCACGATCGTCTTCGCGCTCTCCACCTCGCTGCCGCTCTCCCTCGGCGCGCTCGCCGTCGCCGGGGCGGCGGATCTGGTGAGCGTCGTGGTGCGGCAATCGCTCGTGCAGCTCGGCACGCCGGACGAGATGCGCGGGCGGGTGGCCGCGGTCAATGCGTTGTTCATCGGAGCGAGCAACCAGCTCGGCGAGTTCCGCGCCGGCGCGGCGGCGGCGCTGCTGGGCCCGGTCGCCGCGGCGGCGATGGGCGGCGCCGCCACGGTGGCCGTGGCGCTGGCCTGGATGCGCCTGTTCCCCGCGCTGCGTGCGGTAGACCGGCTGGAGGACGCGGCGGCGGAGAGGAGGACCGGCTCGTCCGGCTCGTGATGCGGATCCTCCACCGAAGCCAGGGCGTGGCGCAGCGGGCAGAGGCCCATGGCAGGCTGCGTGAGCCCGACAGGGGCGGCGCGCATCGAGTCCGCGCGGGGCGGATCGAAGGACTGCCCGCAATACCGCCTACAATGATGCGCCGCCGCAGATGACGATCTGCTGGCCGGTGATGGCGCCGGCTTCGGCGCCGAGAAGGAAGGCGACGAGCGCCGCCACCTCCTCCGGCGCGATGAGGCGGCCGAGCGGCGGCAGGCGCGGCGGGATGCCCGCGCGGGCCGGGTCGCGGAGCATCGGCGTGTCGGTCGCGCCGGGCGCCACGACGTTCACCGTGATGCCGCGCGGCGCCAGCTCCGCCGCCCAGGAGCGGGCGAGGCCGACCAGCGCCGCCTTGCTCGCAGCATACTGGCTGCGCCCGGCGGCGCCCGCCGCGGTGCGGCTGCCGAGCAGAACGATGCGCCCGCCATCCGGCATGCGCGGCAGCAGCGCGTCCGCCAGGCGCTCCGCCGCCTCGACATGCAGGCGCCAGAGCGTCCGCCCCGCCTCGGGATCGAGCGTGCCGAGCGGCGCGCCGCGCATCAGCCCGGCGGCGTGCACCAGCGCATGGGGGGTGAGATCCGCCACCGCGCCGCGCAGCGCCTCGGCATCCAGCAGGTCCGCCGCGCGATGCGCGAAGGCGGGGTGCGCCAGCGCGGGCGGACGGCGCGACAGGCCGGTGACGCGCCAGCCCTCCCGCAGCAGGCGTGCGGCGACCGCGGCGCCGATGCCGGAGCTGGCGCCGGTGACGAGGGCATGAGGAGGGGCGCCGCGGGCGGTCATCGCGGGGCGGGAGAGCAGGCGGCGCACAGGCGCGCGGCCAGGGTGACGCCCCAGGAACAGCGCCGAGGCAACGTCCTGCGTGTCGCCCGCGTTGTTTCGGCATGGACCCGAACGACTTCCTGCCGACGGTGACCAATCTCAACGTCATCCCCCACATCCGCGACCTGGCGATCGCCTACGCGCTCGCCTTCGCGATCGGCTGGAACCGTGAGCGGGAGGATCGGAGTGCGGGCCTCCGGACCTTTCCGCTGGTGGCAATCGCCGCCTGCGGCTTCGTCCAGGGGACCGAGCACATGACGGCCGACAATCCGGAGGCGATGGCGCGCATCGTGGAGGGGGTGATCACCGGCATCGGCTTCGTTGGCGCCGGGGCGATCATCAAGGATGCCGGACATGTGCACGGCACGGCGACCGCGGCCTCGATCTGGGCCACGGGGGCGATCGGCGTGGCCGTCGCGCTCGGGTCGTACGACGTGGCGGCGGTGGTGACGCTGTTCACGGTGCTGACGCTCTACGCGCTGAGCCGGCTGAAGCCGGAGCGGACGGGGCCGGGGTGAGGATATTTTGAGACGATCCTTCCGCCCGCTTTCGACAAAATCCGCGGAGGCGGCGGAGGGGCTGTCGCACTTGGATAGATCTCCGGCACGGCCCCGGGGTGCCGGGGGAGGGGCAACAGGGAGGTGGCGGGGTGGGCGCGGCATCCGGCCAGCATAGCGCGGTGCAGCGCCGATCTCAAGGATGATCCTCCTATGAGATCGTGCGGCACGGCCGTCGCCCGGCGGGCCGGGCGGGCCTATCTTCCCCCGCATGTCCCTCGACACCGCGACGACGACCGACCGGCTGCGCGACCTGCGTCTCGCCCCGGAACCCGCCCTGGCGCTCGCGCTGGCCGAACGGGCGGGGCTGGATCCGGAGGCGGAGCGGCGCGTGGCGGCGGAGGCCGCCTCCCTCGTCCGCCACCTGCGGGAGGAGGCGCGGCCCGGGCTGCTCGAGACCTTCCTCGCCGAATACGGTTTGTCGACGGATGAGGGCGTCGCGCTCATGTGCCTCGCCGAAGCGCTGCTGCGGGTGCCGGATGCGGAGACGGCGGATGCGCTGATCCGGGACAAGATCGCCGGCGCCGACTGGTCCCGGCACCTCGGCCAGTCGGGCTCGCCGCTGGTCAATGCCTCGACCTGGGCGCTGATGCTCACCGGGCGGGTGCTGGAGGCGCCGCGGGGCCTCGATGTGGCCGGCACGGCGCGGCGGCTGTTGCGGCGGATGGGCGAGCCGGTGATCCGCGCCGCGGTCGGGCAGGCGATCCGGCTGCTGGGCGAGCAGTTCGTGCTCGGCGCCGACATTGAGGAGGCGATCTCCCGTGCCGCGCCGCGGGAGGCGGCGGGGGAGACCTTCTCCTACGACATGCTCGGCGAGGCGGCGCGGACGGCGGAGGACGCCGACCGCTACCTCGCCGCCTACCAGGGCGCGCTGCGCAAGGCGGCCGCCGCGGCGCGGGGGGCGACGGTGGCGGAACGGCCGGGCCTCTCGGTCAAGCTGTCGGCGCTGCACCCGCGCTACGAGACGGCGCAGCGCGCCCGGGTGCTGGCTGAGCTGGCGCCGCGGCTCGGTGCGCTGGCCCGGCAGGCGCGCGACGCCGGCATGGGGCTGAACGTCGATGCGGAGGAGCAGGACCGGCTCGAATTGTCGCTCGACGTCATCGGGGCGGTGCTGCGCGACTCCGCGCTGGCGGGGTGGGACGGGTTCGGCGTCGTCGTGCAGGCCTATGGCAAGCGCGCGCCGGCGGTGATCGACTGGCTGGACGAGACGGCGGCCGCGCTGGGGCGGCGGCTGATGGTGCGGCTGGTGAAGGGCGCCTACTGGGACGGGGAGGTGAAGGCGGCACAGACGCTCGGCCTCGACGGGTATCCTGTATTCACGCGCAAGGCGCATACCGACGTCTCCTGGCTGGCCTGCGCGCGGCGGCTGCTGGGGCTGCGGCCCCGGCTCTATCCGCAATTCGCCACGCACAATGCGAGGAGCGTCGCCTCGGTCGTCGAGATGGCCGGCGGCGCCGCGGGGTACGAGTTCCAGCGCCTGCACGGCATGGGCGAGGCGTTGCACGCCGAGGTGCGGCGGCGGCACGGCACGCGGCTGCGCGTCTATGCGCCGGTCGGGGTGCACCGCGACCTGCTCGCCTACCTCGTCCGGCGGCTGCTGGAGAACGGCGCCAACTCCTCCTTCGTCCACCTGGTGCTCGATCCGCGCGTCGGTGTGGAGGAGGCGGTGGCCGATCCGGTGGCGGAGACGCGGGAGGGCGCGGGCGCGCCGCATCCGCGCGTGCCCTCCCCTGCCCTGCTCTACGGCCCGGCACGGCGGAACGCCCGCGGCTGGAACCCCAACGAGCCGGCCGAGGCGGCGGCGCTGGACGCGGCAATGGCGCCGTGGCGCCGGGCAAGGTGGGACGCAGGTGCGGGGACGGCGATCCGCAACCCCGCGGACCCGGACGACGTGGTCGGCACGGTCGCTGAGGCGGACGAGGCGGCGGCGCGGGCGGCGATCGACGCGGCGGCGGCGGCAGCGCCGGGCTGGGCGGCGCTGCCGCCGGGGGTGCGGGGCGACGCGTTGCGCCGGGCGGCCGACCTGTTCGAGGCGAACGCCGCCGAGCTGATGGCGCTGGCGGTGCGGGAGGCCGGCAAGACCCGCGGGGACGCGATCGCGGAGCTGCGGGAGGCGGTGGATTTCCTCCGGTTCTACGCGGCGGAGGCGCCGGCCGCCTGCGAAGGGGCGCAACCGCGTGGCGTCGCCTTCTGCATCAGCCCGTGGAATTTCCCGCTGGCGATCTTCACCGGGCAGGTCGCGGCGGCGCTGGCGACGGGCAATGCGGTGATCGCAAAGCCGGCCGAGCAGACGCCGCTGATCGCGGCGCGCGCGGTGGCGCTGCTGCACGAGGCGGGAGTGCCGGAGGGCGCGCTGCGCCCCCTGCCGGGGGACGGGCCGCGCCTGGGCGCGGCGGTGCTGGCCGATCCGCGGGTCGGCGTCGTCGCCTTCACCGGCTCGCTTCCGGCGGCGAAGGCGATCGAACGCGCCATGGCGCGGCACCTGCCCCCCGGCACGCCGCTGGTGGCGGAGACCGGTGGCGTCAACGCGATGATCGCCGACAGCACGGCGCTGCCCGAGCAGGTGGTGCGGGATGCGCTGGCCTCCGGCTTCCAGTCCGCGGGGCAGCGCTGCTCCGCGCTGCGGCTACTGCTGCTGCAGGAGGAGGTGGCGGGACCGGTCACGGCGATGCTGCGCGGCGCGATGCGGGAGCTTACGGTGGGCGATCCGTGGGACCGAGCCACGGATGTCGGGCCGCTGATCGACGCCGAGGCGCGGGAGCGCGTGGCCGCGCATGTCGCGCGGCACGCGGCGGCGGGGCGGGTTGTCGAGCAGCTGCCGGCGCCGTCGCAGGGGCATTTCCTCGGCCCGGCGCTGATCCGGCTGGGCGCGGTGGAAGAGCTGACGGAGGAGGTGTTCGGGCCGGTGGTCCACCTGGCGACCTTCCGCGCGGGCGAGCTGGAAGGGCTGGTGGAGCGGGTGAACGCCCTCGGCTTCGGGCTGACCATGGGGCTGCACAGCCGGGTGGAGGAGCGGGTGCGTGCCGTGGCGGATCGGGCGCGCGTCGGCAACCTCTATGTCAACCGCAACCAGATCGGCGCGGTGGTGGGCGCGCAGCCCTTCGGCGGCGAGGGGCTTTCCGGCACCGGCCCGAAGGCCGGGGGCGTGCTCTACCTGCGGCGCTTCCTGCGGCGGAACGCCGCACGCGGTCTGGACGGGGTGGCCGGCACGCTGCCGGGACCGGCTGGGGAGGCGAACAGCCTCTCGCTGCATCCGCGCGGACGGGTGCTGTGCCTGGGACCCGACGTGGAGTCGCAGGCGCGGGCGGCAGCGGCCGCGGGCAATGTTGCGGTGGTGCCCGCCGGGGCCGTGGCAGGGCTGCGCCGCACGCTCGGACCAGGAGCGGCGCTGGCGGGGTGGAGCGACCGGGCGGCGGCGCTGGCGGAGCCGGACCTCGACCTCGTGCTGGCCGGCGACGGGCTGGGCGGATTGCGTGAAGTGGCGGCGGCGCTGGCCGGGCGCGAGGGGCCGGTGGTGCCTCTGGTCGTCGGCCCGCCGGCGGAGGAGATGCTGGTGCGGGAACGCGTGCTTTCGGTAGACACCACCTCGGCGGGCGGCAACGTGGCGCTGCTGTCGGAGGCAGGATAGTCGGCAGGCCTGCCGAAGGGATTGCTTGCATTCGGCAGCCCGGGCGCCCATATGCACCTCGTCAACTCGTCTGGTTCGGCTTCCTTCGCTGCTCCCTGCTCGTCACTGAGCGCCGAGCCTGGTCTCCGTTTCCCCTCGAAGCTTGATCCGCCGCGCGATGCGCGTGCGGCGGCATTTCGTCATGAACGGAGGTCCAACATGGCCGTCGGTACAGTCAAGTGGTTCAACGCAAGCAAGGGCTACGGCTTCATCCAGCCGGACGATGGCTCGAACGACGTGTTCCTGCACATCTCGGACGTGCAGCGCGCCGGCATGCAGGATGTGCGAGAGGGCGACAAGCTCGAATTCGACCTGCAGAGCGGCCAGCAGGGCAAGGTCTCGGCCTGCAACCTGCGGCAGGCCTGAGGTTGCGGCGACGGCGGGGCGCTCGCCCCGTCCCTCGCGGCGCGGATGCGCCGCAAACGTGACCCGCGGCGCGGATGCGCCACAGGCATGAAATGGCGGCGTCCGGTGGACGCCGCCCAAGGAACAGATAAAGATGCAAGTACAGAACAGGCGGGGCGCCATGGCGCCCCCGCGCCCCTTTCCCCCCATGCCGGACCGGCCGGCCGAGCCGCACCGGGCGGAGGGCGGGCTGACGCCGGAGGAGATCCGGCAGATCGTCCTCGAAATCCTCGGCTGAGCCGGGGGACAGGAAGGGAAAGGAACGGGCCATGGCCAGCCACAGCTTCTCCGTCGGGCAGAATGTCGAACTGGTGCCCAGCCGGCTGAACGGGAATGCGCCCCGCGGCGCCTACACGGTGCAGCGGCTGCTTCCGAACGACGCGGCCGACCGGGAGTACCGGGTGCGCAACCAGCGCGACGGGCACGAACGGGTGGTGCGCGAGAGCGAATTGCGGGCCGGCGCGCAGCAGGTGTTCGGCAAGGCGTGGTGAAGGCGGGCGCCGCCGGCAGGCGCCAACACGCAAGGTTCACCCGCGGCGGCGGCGGCGTTGCCGCCCCCCATCCCCACATGCACGGGGCCGTCGGGCACGGATGCCTTCCCCGCCCGTGGGGCGGAGGGGGCGGCCGCGCCCGTCGCGGCTGGTCACCACGCCGCGCGGACCCGCGCGGCGGGCCTCAACGGACAGCGGAGCCCCCGATGCCGAGCAACAATGCGGCGCACAAATTCGCGGTCGGCGAGCATGTGGAGTTCCTGCCGGGACCTTGGGACCACAACATCCCGCGCGGACGCTACGTGATCACCGTGGCGCTGCCAGGAGACGATTTCGACCGCACGTACCGCGCGCGCAGCGCCGCCGACGGCACCGAAAGGGTGTTCCGCGAACCGCAGCTCCGTACCGGCGAGCCGCGGTAAGCCCCGGCGGTGGCGCTGCGGCAGCCCGGCCCCGGACGGGGCGGCAAGGCGGTGAACAGGCCCGAGCCCGCCGGGGCTCCGCCCGAACCACGCTGGGACGGGCGGCGCATCCTGTTCGAGGTGGAGCACGAAGGTGCGGCCGTGGCCTGCGCGATCTCTCCCGACGCGCTGCGCGATCTGAGCGGGACGCGGTGCTTCCGCCCGGCGGACATGCTGCGCTGCTTCTCGGCGGAGCGCGGCCGCATCGAGGCGATGGCGGCGGTGAAGCTGCGGGCGAGGCCTGGACGCGTGGCGGGGCTGCTGACGCTGTGGTCCGACGACGTGGACGCGCCCCGCCCGGCCGGCGCGGATGGTCGGAGCGGCGGGATTTGAACCCACGACCCCCAGTCCCCCAGACTGATGCGCTACCAGGCTGCGCTACGCTCCGACGCGGAGGGGCATAGCACCGGCAGGCGGGGCACGCCAACCCTGCGGGGGCGCGACAGGCACGATCACCGTGCCATGCGCATGCCGGGCTGCGGGTTGGCGAGCATCGCATCGGGGTCGAGCGCGCCGGTGAGGCCGCCGATCCGCCGATCCGCGAGGCCGGCCGTTTCGGCCTGCGCCAGCGCGGTCGCGATCCGTGCCTGTGCGAGCGGGCCGGGATTGGCGAGGCGGGCCAGCACGACGTTGCCGCCCGGCTCGAAGAGAGCGGGATCGAGCGCGGCGGCGGCGGTCCGGCGATCGTCGCGAACCAGCGCGGCATGCGCCGCGGCGAGGGCCCGGCCGACGGCGTAGGGATCGGCCCCGGCGCGCGTGCCGAGCGCGGCACGCAGCTCGGTGCGCGCGGCGCGCATCTCCAACCCGACGACGGAGGGCAGCGGAGCCCAGCGCGGGTCGCGCGCCAGCTCCGCCGTCACGATCTCCACCTGCCCCGCGGCGCGGGCCAGCCGCGACGGATCGCCGAGCATGGACCGTCCGCCATCGGCGAAGGCGGCAGTGGCCTCGGCGAGCATGAAGCGCACCGGATCGCCCGTGGTGCCCGAAAGCACCGGCGGGATGCGCGCCGAGGGCGGCGGCTCGCGCAGCTCCGCGCAGGCGGCGAGGAGCGCGAGTGTGGTCAGGACGACAAGGCGCATGCGGGGACTCCTGCACCGAAGCCTTGGCGGCAGACGCCGCCGGCGGCAAGGCCTATTCGGCCGTGTGCCGGCGGAGGAACGGGCCGAACGGTCTGTCCAGCCGGACGGGCTTCACCGCCCGGCGCATCACCACTCCCGTCGCGCGGCCGCGCGGCGGCGTCAGAACCACTGGCCGCGGTCGCGCCGCCGCTCGCGCGCCGTCAGCGCACGCTGCGCAGCGGCGGTGGCGGCGGCGGCATTGGGCAGGTAGGGCAGCGCGTTCAGGCGCGCGAGCGTGACGCCGGGCTGCGGCGCGATGGGCGCGAGCGCCGCCTCCGCGCGCGCGCGGTCGCCTTGACGCAGCGCCGCGGCGGCGGCGTAGAGCCCATCGACCGCCGACTGGCCGGAGGCGCCGGGACGCAGCCCCATGGCCTGCCGCGATTCCGCCCTGCCCTGTTGCAGCATCGGCGCGACGAGCGGGTCGAAGTCGCGCCAGGTGGGGCCGGTCGGGATCTCGACGGCGAGGTATTCGAGCTGGCCGAGCGCGGTCGCCGCGGCGGCCGGGTTGCCCGCGACGCTCGCCGGCTGGCCGAAGACATAGGCCGAGGCAAGGATCGCGCCGCGGGTCGGGTCGCCGGCGCCGGGCCCCTCGGCCGAGGGCGGCAGGACGATGCCGGTCTGCGGCGTCGCACCGGGGGCGGCGCAGGCGGCGGTCAGCAGCAGCAGGGCGATGGCACGGCGCATGGCTCAACTCCGCTGTTCGTTGTGGCGGGCCAGCATCAGCCGCCCCTCGCGCAGCGCACGGCGCAGGGGTTGCGGCGCCTCCACGCCCGCGAAGGAGGCAGCCGGGTTGGTGCCGCGCGCGGCGACCGGCGCCAGCGCGGCTTCCGCCGCCGCGCGGTCGCCCCGGCGGAATGCGGAACTCGCGGCGAGCAGCGCGTCCTGCACGGCCTGGGGCGTGGCGGTGATCTCGAGGCCGAGGAACTGGCGGTGCGCGGTGCGGCCCTCGCGCAGCAGCCGCGTCACCCAGGGGCCGTCGGCGAAGCGGCCATCCTGGAACGCGGTGGAGGCGTTCTCCACCATGGCGCTGGCGAAGGCGGCCTCGGCAGGGTTTGTCCGGGTTGCCTCGGCGCGGTCGAGGAAGGCGTGGGCGGCGGTTTCCAGCGCGAAGCGCGCCGGGTCGCCGGCGCCGCGCATCACCCCGGGCGGCAGTTCGGCGACGGGCTCGGCGCGCATCTGGTCGCATCCGGCGAGGAGGAGGAGGGGGGAGGCGAGCAACAGGTCACGGCGGCGCATCACCGTCCAACGAGGCTGGCGCGGTGGCGTTGCGCCAGCTCGCGGTAGTGCACGGCAGTGCGGTCGTAGCGCGCGCGTTCCTCCGGCTCCATCACGCGGACGAGCTTCGCAGGATTGCCCATCCACAGCTCGCCCGGGCCGATGCGCTTGCCGGGCGGCAGCAGCCCGCCGGCGCCGAGCATGCCGCCCTCCTCGATGACGGCACGGTCCAGGACGGTGGCGCCCATGCCGACGAAGGCGCGGTCCATCAGCGTGCAGGCATGCACGATGCAGGCGTGGCCGATCGTCACCTCGCTGCCGATGATCAGCGGCTCCGCCCCGGCGTTCAGGTGCAGGATGGAGCCGTCCTGGATGTTGGTGCGCGCGCCGATGCGCATGATGTTCGTGTCGCCGCGCAGCACGCAGTGGTACCAGACGGAGCTCTCCTCGCCGATCTCGACATCGCCCACCACGACGGCGGTCGGCGCGATCCAGGCCGTGGAGTGGATGACCGGGAGCTTGCCCTCGAACGGCAGGACGGGGCCGGCGGTCGGGGGGATGTTCAGCGTGTCCATGCGCCATTCCAGCACGGGCCGGACGACGTGTCAGGAGAGGCCGAGCGTGGCGCGCTGGCCGGGCCCTGCCCGGCCGTTGCGCTGGAAGACGTCATCAAGGCTGCGTGTCTCGTGGATCGTCTCCCACCCGACGTCGGAGAAGGTCTCCGCGTTCCAGAGCTGAGGCGCGAGCAGCGGGTTGGTCAGGGCCTGGGTAAAGGCGTCGTAGCCCACCATCCGCATGAGCAGCGACCCGAAGGAGGCATCGCCCCGCTCCTCCTCGGCAAACAGGCCGGGCAGCAATTCCACCGCATCGATGTCGTTCCGGTAGAGCCGCTTCAGCTCGGCGCGGATCGCCTCGTCGTCGGTCAGCTCCTCGAAGGAGCGCAGCGGCTTGAGCGCGAAGTGGCGGCGATAGGCGTTCATGGGAGCGAGCGCGAAGCTGCGGGAGAAGCGGTGCGCCGCTTCCTCCGCCGGCATCAGGAAGTCCGGCACGTTGCCGAGGCCGATATAGCCTGCCGGCTGGCGCGACAGCGCGTCCACCGCCGCCTCGAGCCCCACGGCTTCGAGCAGCGCGTTGTTGAACTGGAGGTCGTGGAAGCGGAGCGTTCGGCCGGCGATCCCGAACTGCTCGGGCACCATCGAGTGCCAGCGGTAGAGGAGATTGAACTCGATCGCGATGCGGTTCGTCCGGTACCAGGGGCGCCGCGGCGCGAGATCGGGGTCGAGCACGAGGCGGAAGGGCGTCTGCGAGAGCTGCACGATGTAGTCCTCGATGACGAGCTTCAGCCCGATCGCGGTGACGGTGTTGCGCGCCGCGTGGAAGATGCGGTCATCCGACCAGGCAGGGTGCCGCGCCGCGATCGCGCGGGCGATCCGGTTGTGCTCCCGGAGGAACAGGACGCCGCAGGCCACGTAGCCGATGTTCGTGCTGCCCCGCTCCAGCCCGGTGGCGTAGAGCGACCCGCGGCGAGCGGCGATCTCATCGGTGGAGAGCCCGACGCCGGCCATCCAGGCCTCGACCACCAGCCGGCCGCCGGCGTCCTGCGCGTAGTCGAAGGCGGCGAAGCGGGGGTCCACCGTGCCGTCTTCGCGCAGCAGCAGCGGCAGGTACTCGCCGGTCGGTGTCTCCCGGCTCGCGAGGCGCCCGCCCGCATGCTCGCGCAGCGCATGGATGCGCGCCTCGTCCAGGCCGTACACCTGGCAGAAGTCGATCTCGTGGTTCGAGGTGTTGGACCGCATGTCGACGGGATGGGTCCGCAGGAAGCTGTCGGTGAACCACTGGGCGAAGAAGCAGAGCAGCGCGCTGTTGTGGCGGCTCGGGCGCATTTCCCCGCGCCGGCGGTAGAGTTCCGCCACCTCCTTCAGAGGCGGCATCGGACGATCGGGGTCCGGCGGCAGGTGGCGCCCGGTGAACCGCCGGTCCACCTGGGACGGCCAGGTGACCTGCGCGTGGCGGCGCACCTCGGGCGCGGCGATGGCGGGGTCGGTCCCGCGCGCGGCCCAGGGCGGCATCGCGCCGGCCGCACCGGGCGGGGTCCAGAGCGAGAGCGCGTTGGGCCGCGGCGGGCAGCCGCCGGAGGTGACCTCCACCACGATGCCGGATGCGAACTTCCGCAGCCATGGCCAGCGGTTGACGAAGCGGGCCAGCGCGGGCGTCCGCCTCACCAGCGCGGTCGAGGGCGGAAGGACCGCGCCGCTCACGCGCCGCCCGATGCTCCCCATGCGCCGCTCTCCGGTCGTTCCGCCGGCAAGACTGCGTCGCCACGGTGCCGAACTTCAAGGGGCAGTGCGCCCCCGCCGCTATTCCGCGGCGAGCGGCAGCGCGGGCGCGACGTCCACGCCGAGCATCAGGCCGAGGTTCTGCACCGCCGCGCCCGAGGCGCCCTTGCCGAGATTGTCGAGGCGGGCGACGAGCACGGCCTGTCGCTGCGCGGCGTTGCCGAAGACGCGCAGCTCCATCCAGTTGCTGCCGTTCAGCTCCTCCGGCGCGAGGCGCGCCTTGCCGTCGGCCGCTTCCACGCGCACCCAGCCGGAGCGCGCATAGGCGGCCCGCAGGCAGGCTTCGAGGTCGGCGGGAGAGGGCGCACCGTTCAGCAGATCCAGGTGCAGCGGCACGCTCACCAGCATGCCCTGCGGGAAGTCGCCGACGGAGGGGACGAAGATCGGTCGGCGGTCGAGCGCGGCGTAGCGCTGCAGCTCGGGCAGGTGCTTGTGCTCGAGCGTCAGGCCGTAGAGGAAGAAAGGCGCGGCGGAGCGCCGAGGCTCGAACTCCGCGATCATCGACTTGCCGCCGCCGGTGTAGCCGGAGACGGCGTTGACGCTGACCGGGTGGTCGCGCGGCAGGATGCCGGCCTCGACGAGCGGGCGGATCAGGGCGATGGCGCCGGTCGGGTAGCAGCCGGGATTGCTGACGCGGGCGGCGCCGCGGATCGCGTCCTCCTGCGCGGGGCTCAGCTCGGCGAAGCCGTAGACCCAGTCGGGATCGGTGCGGTGCGCGGTGGAGGCGTCGATCAGCTTCGGCGCGTCTGCGCCGAGCGCGGCGGCGATGGCGGCGCTCTCCTTCGCCGCCTCGTCGGGCAGGCAGAGGATGACGAGATCGACCTCCGCCATCAGGGCGCGGCGCGCGGCCGGGTCCTTGCGGTGCTCGGGCGGGATCGAGCGGAGGGCGAGGCCGGGGAAGCGGGCGAGGCGATCGCGGATCTGCAGGCCGGTGGTGCCGGCCTCGCCGTCGATGAAGACGCTCGGGATGGGTCCCTTGGGCATGTGCCGCTCCTCTCGCGGGGACAGATGGGGCCGCAACGCCCCGGTGAAAAGCAAGAGGGCGGGCCCTTGCGGACCCGCCCCCCGGATGAACCAGCCATGAGCCGGACGCCGACCGGCGTCCGCCCCGGTCAGCGCTTGCTGAACTGGAAGGAACGTCGCGCCTTCATCTTGCCGTACTTCTTCCGCTCCACGACGCGCGGGTCGCGGGTGAGGAAGCCGGCCTTCTTGAGGATCGGGCGCAGCGCCGGCTCGTAATAGGTGAGCGCGCGGGAGATGCCGTGCCGCAGCGCGCCGGCCTGGCCGGAGAGGCCGCCGCCGGCGACCGTGGCGACGACGTCGAACTGCTGGTAGCGGTCGGCCACGAGGAAGGGCTGGGAGACCAGCATGCGCAGCACCGGGCGGGCGAAGTACTTCGATGCCGCCTTGCCGTTGATCTCCATGGTGCCCTTGCCGGGCTTCACCCACACGCGGGCAACGGCGTTCTTCCGCCGCCCGGTGGCGTAGGACCGGCCGAACGCATCGCGCTTCGGCTCCTGCACGGCTTCGGCCGGCGCGGCGGCGGGGCCGCCGGCGGCGTTCACCAGGTCCTTCAGCTCCGACAGGGAGGAGCCGGAGCGCGGCTGGGAGGTCTGCTCGCTCATGGGGCTCAGACGATCCTGTTCTTGCGGTTCATCGCGCCGACATCGAGCGCGGCGGGCGTGTTGCCGCCATGCGGGTGCTCCGGCCCGGCATAGACGTGCAGGTTCTTCATCTGCCGGCGGCCGAGCGGGCCGCGCGTGATCATGCGCTCCACCGCCTTCTCGACCACGCGCTCCGGGTGCGCGCTCTCGAGCCGCTGACGGATGGTGCGGCCCTTGATGCCGCCAGGATAGCCGGTGTGCCAGTAGAAGACGGACTGCTCCGCCTTCTGGCCGGTGACGCGCACCTTGCGGGCGTTCACGATCACCACGTGGTCGCCGCAATCGACATGCGGCGTGAATTGCGGCTTGTGCTTGCCGCGCAGGCGGTTGGCGACGAGGGCGGCGAGGCGGCCGAGCACGAGGCCTTCCGCGTCGATCAGCACCCAGTCCTTCTTGACCTCCGCCGGCTTCAGCGAGCGGGTCTCTCTCGTCAGCATCGTGGTTCCGGTGTTCCGGGAGTGGAAGCGAGGCGCGCATATCGCGGAGATCGGCGCGGAAGTCAAGCGCCGGCAAGGGTTTCGCACCTGTGGTATGCCGTTACCGTCACTGCGCTCCCGCAAGCGGGATCAATCGCCGCCGTGCTACCGCCCTGGCCTCCGAAGGAGGACATCGATGTTCAGCCACATCACGATCGGCGTCGCGGACCTGGACCGGGCGATCGGGTTCTACGACGCGCTGCTGGCGCCGCTCGGCCTCGCGCGGCAGGAGACGGACCTCTCCCATGGCCTGGCCGGGTACGCGCCGGGCCCGGATCTCGCTCCCTCGTCGCTCTGGCTGATGCGCCCGATCGACGGCCGGCCGGCGACGGCCGGCAACGGCACGACCGTCGCCTTCGACGCGCCGGACCGGGCCGCGGTGCGGCGCTGGCACGCGGGCGGCCTTGCGGCCGGGGCGCGGGACGAGGGTGGTCCGGGGCTGCGGCCGCATTATCATCCACACTTCTACGGCGCCTACCTGCGCGACGCCGACGGGCACAAGCTCTGCTGCGTCTGCCACCGCGCCGAGCATGAGGGAACGGGATGACGGACAGCGCGACGCCGCGGGGCCTGCGGCGGAACACCTCCAACTACGGCGACCGCGACTTCGCGCTGTATCTCCGCCGGTCCTTCGCCAAGTCGATGGGCTATTCGCAGGCGATGCTGGACCGCCCCGTGGTCGGCATCGCCGACACGGGGTCCGACTACAACAACTGCCACCGCACCGCGCCCGAGCTGGTGGAAGCGGTGAAGCGGGGCGTGCTGGCGGCGGGCGGCCTGCCGCTCGCCTTCCCCACCGTCTCGCTCTGCGAGCCGTCGCTGTCGCCCTGCTCCATGCACTACCGCAACCTGATGGCGCTCGATACGGAAGCGATGCTGGCGGCGCAGCCGATGGACGCGGCGGTGCTGGTCGGCGGCTGCGACAAGACGGTGCCGGCGCAGCTGATGGCCGCCGTCAGCGCGGGCACGCCTTCCGTCATGCTGGTGACCGGGCCGATGCTGGCGCAGAGCTTCGCGGGCGAGCGGCTGTCGGCCTGCACGGACTGCCGGCGCTACTGGGCGAAGTACCGCGCCGGCGAGGTCGATGCGGCGCTGATCGGGGAGATCGAGGGCAAGCTCGCCACCACCGCCGGCACCTGCGGGGTGATGGGCACGGCGAGCACGATGGCCTGCCTCGCCGCGACGCTCGGCTTCATGCCGCTGGACGGCGCGAGCGCGCCGGCGGTGCATGCCGACCGGCTGCGCCTGGCGGAGGAGGCGGGCGCGCAGGCGGTGCGGCTGATCGCGCGCCCGGTGCCGCCCGCCGCGCTGGTGACGCGCGAGAGCGTGGAGAATGCCGCCCGCGTGCTGCTTGCGCTCGGCGGCTCCACCAACGCGGTGGTCCACCTTGCGGCGATCGCCGGGCGGGCGGGGCTGCCGCTCGACCTCGCGCGGCTCGATGCGCTGAGCGAGGAGACGCCGGTGCTGGTGGACCTGAAGCCGACCGGCGAGGGCTACATGGAGGATTTCCACGCGGCGGGCGGGATGCGCGCGCTGCTGTGGGAGCTGCGGGAGCTGCTGCACCTCGACACGCCCGACCTCGACGGCGTGGCGCTGCGCGAGCGGATCGGGGACGGCGCGCACTACGTGGACCGGCGGATCATCCGGCCGCGCGGGGAGCCGGTGAGCCCGGTCGGCGGCCTCGTCGTGCTGCGGGGCTCGCTGGCACCGGAGGGCGCGATCCTGAAGCGCAGCGCGGCGACGCCCGCGCTGTTCGAGACGGAAGCGCGCTGCCTCGTCTTCGACGGGCTGGAGGATCTGGCGAACCGGATCGACGACCCGGCGCTCGACGTGACGCCGGCGGACATCCTGGTGCTGAAAGGCGCGGGGCCGCGCAGCCCCGCCGGCATGCCGGAAGCCGGCTACCTGCCGATCCCCCGAAAGCTGGCGCGGGCGGGGGTCAAGGACATGGTGCGGATCAGCGATTGCCGCATGTCCGGCACCGCCTTCGGCACGATCGTGCTGCACGTGGCGCCGGAGGCGGCGGTGGGCGGGCCGCTGGCGCTGGCCGAGAGCGGCGACCGCATCCGGCTCTCGGTGCGCGACAGGCGGCTCGACCTGCTGGTGGGGGAGGCGGAACTGGCCCGGCGCCGCGCCGCGTGGCGCCCCCTGCCCGCCCCCGCGCGCGGCTGGGATCGGCTGGTCCATGAGCAGGTGACGCAGGCGCCGCTGGGCGCGGACCTCGCCTTCCTGCGGCCGTGATCGCCGTCATCGGCGCGTCCGGCCGCTCCGGCGTGGCGCTGTGCCGTGCGCTGCTGCGGGAGGCAATGGAGTTCCGGCCGGTGGTGCGCGACGCGGCGCGCTGGCGGGCCACGGGGCTGCCGGGTACGCCGCGGCTGGCCGATCTGCGCGACGCCCCGGCGCTGCGCGCGGCGCTGGCGGGCGCGGATGCGGTGGTGAGCTGCGCCCATGCGCGCCACGCTGCCGCGATCCTCGGCGCGGCGGCGGGCGCGGGACCTTTCGTGTTCCTCGGCTCGACGCGCCGCTTCTCCCGCTGGCCGGATGCGCATGGCGACGGCGTGCGCGAGGGAGAGGCCGCCTTCCTCGCCTCCGGCCGCCCCGGCGTGATGCTGCACCCGACGATGATCTACGGCGCGGAGGGGGAGGACAACGTGCAGCGGCTGGCGGCACTGCTGCGGCGCCTGCCGGTGGCGCCCCTGCCGGGGGCCGGGCGGGCGCTGGTGCAGCCGATCCACCAGGACGACCTGACGGCCTGCATCCTCGCGGCCCTGCGGCGCGGCTGGGCGGGGCCGGAGACGCTCGTCGTCGCCGGGCCGGAGGCCCTGCCCTATCGCGATTTCCTGGCGGCGGTGGCGCGGGCGGCGGGGCTGCGGCCGCTGCCGGTCCTTGCCATCCCCGGCGGGCTGCTGCGGGCGCTGGCGCCGGTCACCGCGGTACTGCCGCTGGTGCCCCGCATCCGTGGCGCGGAGGTGCGGCGGCTGCTGGAGGACAAGGCCTTCGACACAGGGCCGATGCGACGGGTGCTCGGCGTCGTCGGGCGGCCGCTGGCGACGGGGCTGCGGCAGACCTTCGGCACGGCTTGACCCGGACCGCCGGGCGCGCGCATCACCCGCCCGACCGTCGGGGAGACAGCCCATGCCCGTGCACAACCGCATCGCCGAGTTCCATCCGGAGATGACCGCCTGGCGGCGGGACTTCCACGAGAACCCCGAGCTCGGCTTCGAGGAGGTGCGGACCTCCGGCATCGTCGCCGCGAAGCTGCGGGAGTTCGGCTGCGACGAGGTGGTGACCGGCATCGCGAAGACGGGCGTGGTGGGGGTGATCCGCGGCGGGGGCGGGAGCAACCGCGCCATCGGCTTCCGTGCCGACATGGATGCGCTGCCCATCGAGGAGGCGACGGGCAAGCCCTATGCCTCCAAGGTGCCGGGGCGGATGCATGCCTGCGGCCATGACGGGCACACGACGATGCTGCTGGGCGCGGCGAAATACCTGGCGGAGACGCGCAACTTCGACGGCACCGTCTACCTGATCTTCCAGCCGGCGGAGGAGAACCTCGCGGGTGGCGAGGTGATGGTGAAGGAGGGGCTGTTCGAGCGCTTCCCGATGGAGCGCATCTTCGGGATGCACAACTGGCCGGGCGCGCCGGCCGGGGTGTTCCTGCACGCGCCGGGGCCGGTGATGGCGGCGGTGGCGAACCTGGAGGCGGTGATCACCGGGCGCGGCGCGCATGGGGCCATGCCGCACAACGGCGTCGATCCCGTGGTGATCGCCGCGCAGGCGGTGACCGCGCTGCAGAGCGTGGTGGCGCGCAACCTCAACCCGCTCGAGGCAGGCGTCATCACCATCGCGCACATCGAGGGCGGGCACACCTTCAACGTCATCCCCGAAAGCGTGCGCCTGCGGGGCACGGCCCGCTGGTTCCTGCCGGAGGTGGGCGACCTGCTGGAGCGCAAGTTCGGCGAGATCGTCACCGGCATCGCGTCCGCGATGGGAGGCCATGCGGAGGCGGTCTTCCACCGCTCCTACCCGGCCACGGTGAACGAGCCGGAGAGCACCGAGATCGCCGCGCGGGCGGCGGCGGCGGTGGTGGGCGAGGCGCGGGCAATGCCGCTGCCGCAGCCGACCATGGGAGGCGAGGACTTCTCCTTCATGCTGGAGAAGAAGGCCGGCGCGTATCTCTTCCTGGGCGGCGGCAAGGGCGAGGGGGACGCGATGGTCCACCACCCGATGTACGACTTCAACGACGAGATCCTGCCGGTTGGCGCGAGCTGGTTCGCGACGCTGGCGGAAACGGTGCTGCGGCGGGGGTGAGCGGCGGGGCGCGCGGGCGATCAATCGACGGTCGCCCGCGCCTCCCGCACCACCTCGGCCCAGCGCGCCACGTCGCGTTCCTGCACGGTGCGGAACTCGGCGGGGGTGCGCACCGTCGGCGGGTCGATGCCCTGGTTCTCGACAAGCCAGCGGCGGAATTCCGGTTCCTCGACGATGCGCAGGATCTCCTCGTTGAGGCGGCGGACGATCGGCTCCGGCAGGTTGGGCGGGCCGAACACGCCATACCAGGTGGTGCTCTCGAAGCCCGGCAGGTTGCAGGCCTCGGCGATCGTCGGGACCTCCGGCAGGGCGGGCACGCGCGCGCGGGTGGTGACGCCGAGGGCGCGCACCTGCCCCTGCTGGATCATGCCGAGCGCCGGCCCGGTCTGGTTGAAGAACAGATCGGTCTGTCCGCCGAGCAGCGAGGTGACGGCGCCGCCCTGGCCGGGGAAGGGCACGTGCACCATGTCGATCCCGGCCGCCGTGGCGAACCGCGCCCCCGCGAGGTGCGTGGAGGCGCCGTTGCCGGTGCTGGCGTAGTTCAGCGCGCCGGGACGCGCGCGGGCGGCGGCGACGAGGTCGGCGCAGCTCCGCCAGTCCGGCCGGTGCTGCGGCGAGACGGTGAGCACGTTCGGCACGTCGCCGAGATGCGCGACCGGCGTGAAGTCGCGCAGCACGTCGAAAGGCAGGCGGCGGTAGAGCGACTGGTTGATGGCGTGCGTGCCGGCCGTGCCGAACAGGATGAGGTAGCCGTCCGGACGCGCCTTCGCGACGACGTCGGAGGCGATGTTGCCGCCCGCGCCGACGCGGTTGTTCACCACCACCGGCACGCCGAGCGCGCGGGAGAGCGGCGCCGCAAGACGGCGCTGGTAGATGTCCACGCCGGAGCCGTTCGGGAAGCCGCCGAGGAACTCGATGGGGCGGGAGGGCCAGGCCTCCGCCGCCCCGGACCCCTGGCCCTGGGCCGCTATGGGCGCTGCGGCGAGGGCGGCCATCAGGGGCAGCAGCAGGCGGCGCGCGAAGGGCATAGCGGGACACTCCGACGGACGTCCCCCGAGTTGAGGCGCGGCGTGCGCGCCGCGCAAGGGGTGCCCAATCAGGCAATCAGCAGGATATCGCAGGCAAGCAGCGCCGGCGCGTCGGGCGCGATGCCGGTGTCGTTGGCGGCGAAGGCGGGGGCGGTGCCGGTGCCGGTCGCGACATCCGCGCTGATGCAGGTGCCGTGGGTGCAGGCGACGCTGCCACCCGGACGGCGCGTCGGCGTCATCACCGTCAGCCGGTCATCGCTGACGCCGGCGCACCTCGACGCGGCCGGCGTACCGCGCGACGTGCCCATCGAAGGGACGGAGGAAGGCGCGGAGTTCTTCCGCGTGCTGATCAAGGCGGAGAAGAGGGATCTCGACATCGCGCTCGCCGAAGCGGACATCCTGGACGCCGGGCGGCGGTTGGTGCAGCGGCATCCTGAGGTGGGCGCGATCGTGCTGGAGTGCACGAACATGCCGCCCTACGCCGCGGCGCTGCGCGAGGAGACCGGGCTGCCGGTCTACGACATCTACACGCTGGTGAGCTGGTTCCACGGCGGGTTGCGGCCGCGCCGCTTCGGGTAGGGCGGATCAGCCGCGCTGGCGGGCGAGGAGCGCGGCGAGACGGTCACGCTCGCGCGGCGCATCGGCGTCGGCGATCATCGGCAGCCTGTCATCCTCGGCGTCGTTCTCGACCTGCGGTTCCGCGGCATCGAGCACGCGGTCGATCAGCGCGCGGAGGGCCGCGAACTCGCCATTGGCGAGGGCACGCTGCGCGGCGATGGCGACGATGGCCGCGACGGCGGCGGCGAGGCCCGGCGTGCGGTCGGGGCCGCTGTCGCCGGAGATGCGGCCGGAGGAGTGGCGGGACGGGCCGTGGCCCGGGAGCAGGACGGCCGCGGCAGGCTGTCCAGGGAGACTCGGCATCAGGCATCCTCTCGGCACGCTTTCGGCATGCCGGGGTGCGCTGACGGGCGTAAACGGAAGGTAAACGGAGCGGCGGGTCAGAGGAGACGGTGCGAGAAAGACGTTAAGGGCCCCCCAGCACGGAAAACCCCGGCCGCTGCCGCGGCCGGGGTTCGATGCCTCCCGCGAGGGAACTCAGCCCTTGAGGTTGACCGCCTGGCGGCCGCGCTGACCGTCACGCACGTCGAGCGCGACCTTCTCGCCCTGCTGGACGTCGGCGCGGCCGGCACGCTGCAGGACGGAGGAGTGCAGGAACACGTCCTGCCCGCCATCATCCGGCGTGACGAAACCGAAGCCGCGGACCTGGTCGAACCACTTGACGGTGCCATTGACGGCGTAGGTCGGCCCGCCCTCGTCGCGCCCGAAGTCGCGCCGCGGCGGACGATCGCCGAAGCCGCTGCGGGGCGGGCCGCCGAAGCCGCCGCCGCCGCCGAAGTCGCGCCGCGGCGGACGATCGCCGAAGCCGCCGCCACCGAAATCGCGCCGCGGCGGACGATCGCCGAAGCCGCCACCGCCGAAATCGCGCCGCGGCGGACGATCGCCGAAGCCGCCACCGCCGAAGTCGCGCCGCGGCGGACGATCGCCGAAGCCGCCGGGGCGCGCAGCGCCCCCGCCGGGACCCTTGATGACGGAGTGGATGCGCGTGACGAGGCGCCGGCCCTGACGGTCCGTGCCGATCTCGCAATTCAGCTTGTCGCCGGTCTCCGGCGGTTCGATCCCCGCCTCGGTCAGCGCCGATGCGTGGAAGAAGACGTCCTGCCCATCGGGCCCCAGTACAAAGCCGAAGCCCTTGCGGGCGTTGTACCACTTCACCTCGGCCTCGACGGGTCCGGCACCGCCCTGTTCGTTGTCGGGAAACACGTTGCTATGCGATCCGTAACTGTGGACACGACCCGACACGATGCGGGGCCGCCACCGTTGAAGATGGCATCACGAAGGGCGGAACACCAGCCCCGAATTTTGTCAACCGAAGCGCGACGGCCGAAACGGCTCGATCGGAATCTCCGGCGCTTCGCAGGCGAGCAGCGCGCCGACGACGCGGCCACTGCGCGGCCCGGCGACAAGGCCGACATGGCCGTGCCCGAAGGCGAGCAGCACATCGGGCGTTGAAGCCGCGGGGCCAAGGCAGGGTAGGCCATCGGGCATGGAGGGGCGATGGCCCATCCAGAAGCGCACGCGTTCCGACGGCACGGCGCCGAGCCGCGGGAAGCTGCGCAGCAGGTGGTCCCGCAGGATCTCGGCCCGCTTCCAGTTCGGCGCCGCCTCCAACCCGGCGATCTCCACCTGGCCGGCGCAGCGCAGGCCGCGATCGGTCCAGGTCACCGACATCTTCCCGTCATACGGCATCATCGGCGTGCGCGGCCCGACCGGCGGATCGAGGATCATCGCGTGGTAGCCGCGCTCCGTCTCAAGCGGCACGGAGGAGCCGGCTGCGGCCGCGAGCGCCTTCGACCGCGCGCCCGCGGCGACCACGGCACGGTCTGCGGCAATCTCGCCGGCCTCGGTCTGCACGGCACGCAGGCGACCACCTTCGATGCGGAAGCCGGTGGCGCGGGTGCGACGCAGCTCCGCACCCTCGGCGCGGGCATGCGCGACGAGAGCCGCGACGTAGCTGCCGGGATCGCGGCAGTGACCGCCCTCCTCCACCAGCGCCGCGAAGGTATACGCGCGATCGAGGTCCGGCTCGCGCTGGTGCAGCTCATCGGCATCGAGTTCGAGCCACTGGACACCTACCTTGCGGCGGATGCGCCAGGACATCGCCTCGGCGTCGAACTCGGCACGGGAGCGATAGGTGTAGAGCAGGCCGCGACGTTCGATGAGCTGCGGCACGCCGGCCTCGGTGGCGAGTGCCTTGTGGAGGGCCGGCGCATCCAGCAGCAGGGGGCGCAGGGCGCGAGCGGCGCGTTCCACGCGTGCCTCCGTCCAGCCCGAGAGGAGGTAGCGGATCAGCCAGGGCGCGGCGCGCGGGAGGTATGACCACCTGACCGCCAGCGGGCCGAGCGGGTCGGCGAGGAAGGAGGGCACCTTGCGCCAGAGCCCCGGCACCGAGGGCGGGATCACCGACATCGGGCTCAACCAGCAGCCATTGCCGTAGGACGCGGCCTGCTCCCCGCCCGGATCGCCGGGCTCCAGCAGGGTGACCCGGAAGCCCCTGCGAAGCGCCTCGATGGCGCTGGATGCACCGACGATCCCGGCGCCGATCACGACGACATGCGACGACACCGACCACCCCATCTTCTGCCGGCTTTCAGGGTGCCGGGCGCGGAAAGAGCTGCCTAGGGCGCCAACCCGGGAACCGGGACTTGCAACCGAGCAGGAATTTTCGCGCCCAGCGCGAGAATCGTGTTCACGATCAATTGACGTAGGTAGTATACAATTGAACGTGACCGCAGCGGAGGGGGGATGCCGCGTCGGTCGCCTCCTGATCCGCTCCCCGGAGAGCCGAGATGCTCGACGCAGCGCTTTCCACGGCCGCGGCCCTGTCGGGCGTCGGCCATGTTCCACACAGCGGCTTCCTCTTCGCGACCGGCATCGAGAACAGCGCGCCGACCATCGCCGGCGGACGGGTGCGGCGCGACCAGCTGGCCGAATGCGGCTTCTACGACCGCTGGCGGGAGGATTTCGCCCTCGTGCGGGATCTGGGCTGCGACGCGCTGCGCTACGGGCCGCAGCTCCATGCCAGCCTGCGGGGGCCGGGCTGGTTCGACTTCACCTTCGCAGACGAGACTTTCCTCGAGCTGCGGCGGCTGGGCATCCGTCCGATCGTCGATCTGTGCCATTTCGGTGTCCCGGACTGGATCGGCGATTTCCAGAACCCGGACTTCCCGCGGCTGTTCGCCGAGTATGCAGGCGCCTTCGCGGCGCGCTTCCCCTGGGTGCAGCTCTACACCCCGGTGAACGAGATGTTCATCACCGCCGTGTTCAGCGCGCGCTACGGCTGGTGGAACGAGCAGCGGCATGACGAGCGCAGCTACGTCACCGCCATCAAGACGATCGTGCGGGCCAACGTGCTTGCCATGGCGGAGATCCTGAAGCACCGGCCGGACGCGCTGTTCATCCAGAGCGAGAGCACGGAGGCGTTCCACGCGGAATGCCCGCTTGCGGTACCGCATGCCGAGTTCCGCAACGCCGAGCGGTTCCTGACGCTCGACCTGAACTACGGGCGGCGGGTGGACAGCGCCATGTACGAGTTCCTGATGGACAACGGCATGACGCGGGAGGAGTACCACTTCTTCCTGCGTGCGGCGCCGGCGCTGAAGCGGCACTGCGTGATGGGCAACGACTGGTACCAGACGAACGAGCACCTGCTGAACGCCGAAGGCCATGGGCGCTGGGCGGGGGAGGTGTTCGGCTACGACACGGTGACGCGGGACTACCACGCCCGCTACGGCCTGCCGGTGATGCATACCGAGACGAACATCGACGAGGGGCCGCGTGGGGACGAGGCGGAGCACTGGCTGTGGAAGCAATGGGCCGGCGTGCTGCGCCTGCGCCGGGAAGGCATCCCGGTGCTGGGCTTTACCTGGTACTCGCTGACCGACCAGGTCGATTGGACCCATGCGCTGCGGGAAAAGCGCGGCGACGTTAATCCGCGGGGCCTCTACGACCTCGACCGCCGCCCCCGGAAGGTCGGGCTGGCCTACAAGCGGCTGATCGAGAGTTGGCGCGAGGTATTGCCGACGCAGAGCCTTTGTCTGCAAGTCCCATTGGCACCAGCCTGAGAACAACCTGCAGCGGTATGGATCGACTTCAGGTCATTTCGCCCAATAGACGGCGTATCACGGCTGCGCGAGAACCGTATTGACAGGGGTGGGTGCCACGGACGGTCGAGCAAACCGGAAGACATCCTGACGCTTCTCTCCAGCAGTTGGAGAATGACCGCGCCGGAGCTTTGGCGCGGCAAGCAGAGGATGGCCGGAATGGACGTGCTGCTCGTGGAGGACGAGGACGCGATCCGGGAATTGCTGGAGGAAGACCTCTCGGACGCGGGACTGGTGGTGGTGCCGGTACCGAACGCCGAGGAAGGGCTGGACGCCGCGGCGCAAGAAGCTCCCGCAGTGCTGGTGACAGATGTGAACCTGGGCGCCGGGATGGACGGGCTGGAACTTGCGGCTGAGGTCCGACGCCGCTGGCCTGGGGTCGCCGTCGTGGTCATGACGGGCGCCGAGACCAACCTGGCCCGGATGGCCGATGGGCTGACGGACGCGTGCCTTCGCAAGCCCTTCCGTCCGCACCGGCTGCTGGAAACCGTGAGCCGCCTGGTAAATGCGCGGCGCCAGGTCGGCGCATCGCGCGCCGTTGAGGCAAGGGGCGGGGGCGCACCCCCGCCCTGACGCTCAGCCGGCGTCGGCCACCGCGCGCTTCGCCATGACGGTGACGAGGTGGGCGCGATACTCGGCGCTGCCGTGGATGTCGCCGTTCATGTCGCCCGCGCTGATGCTGATGCCGGCGACCGCATCCGGCGACCAGTTGGCCTGGAGCGCGCGTTCCATCTCCGCCACGCGGAATGCGCCATTGGCCCCTGCCCCGTTCACCGCCACGCGCACGCCGGCCGGGCCCTTGGCGACGAAGACGCCGGCCATGGAGTAGCGGCTGGCGGGGTTGCGCATCTTTGCGTAGCCCGCCTTCTCCGGCACCGGGATGTGGATGGCGGTGACGATTTCCCCGACATCCAGCACCGTTGCGAACATGCCCTGGAAGAAGGCGTCGGCCGGCACCTTGCGCTTGTCGGTCTGGATCGTGGCGCCGAGGGCGAGCAGCGCGGCGGGATAGTCCGCGGCCGGATCGTTGTTGGCGACCGAGCCGCCCATGGTGCCGCGGTTCCGCACCTGGGTGTCGCCGATGCTGTGCGCCATGCGCGCCAGGGCGGGGATGGAGGCCTTCACCTCCGCGGAGGTCGCAATCTCGTAGTGCTTCGCGAGGGCGCCGACGACGATGCTGCCGCCTTCGCGCCGGATGCCGCGCAGCTCGCCGATGCCGGAGAGATCGACCAGGGCGGTCGGCCGGCTGAGTCGCAGCTTGAGGGCTGGCAGCAGCGTCATGCCGCCGGAGACCGGGCGGGCATCCGGGTCTGCCGCGAGCAGCTTCACCGCGTCGGCGATGGAGGATGGCTTGTGGTAGGCGAATTCGTACATCTGCGTTGATCTCCCTTCGGTCGATCGCCGGCCGATTCACGCCTCCGGGCTGGCGCCTTCCGGCGATCGGACGGCCGGTCCGCTACTCTGCCGCCAGCCGCTGCCGGCCGTGGATGATGTTCCAGATCTTCGCCGGGGTGGCCGGCATCTCGACATGGGTGACGCCGTGGTCGCGCAGCGCGTCCACCACGGCGTTGATCACCGCGGGCGGCGAGCCGATGGCGCCGACCTCGCCGCATCCCTTCACGCCGAGCGGGTTGTGGGTGCAGAGCGTGGTGTGCGTGGCGACGCCGACATTCGGCAGGTCCATCGCGCGCGGCATCGAGTAGTCCATCATCGAGCCGGAGAGAAGCTGGCCCTGCGCGTCGTAGACCGCGGCTTCCTGCAGGGCCTGGCCGATGCCCTGCGCGACGCCGCCCTGAACCTGTCCTTCGACGATCATCGGGTTGATGACGCGGCCGACATCGTCGCAGGCGGTGAAGTTCACCACCTCGACCTTGCCCGTGTCGGGGTCGATCTCGACCTCGGCGATGTGGCAGCCGCCGGGGTAGGTGAAGTTCTTCGGATCGTAGAAGGCGGTCTCCTCCAGCCCCGGCTCGATCTCCTCGATCGGGTAGTTGTGCGGGACGTAGGCGGCGAGGCTGATGTCGGTGAGCGACTTGGTCCTGTCCGTGCCGGCGACGCGGAAGGTGCCGCGTTCGAACTCCACGTCCTCGACGCTCGCCTCCATCAGGTGGGCGGCGATGCGCCTGCCCTTGGCGATGATCTTGTCCATCGCCTTGTCCATCGCGCTGCCGCCCACGGCGAGGCTGCGGCTGCCATAGGTGCCCATGCCGAAGGGCACCTTGGCGGTGTCGCCGTGCACGATCTCGACCTGGCTGATCGGCACGCCGAGCTTGTCCGCGACGAGCTGGGCGAAGGTGGTCTCGTGTCCCTGGCCGTGGCTGTGCGCACCGGTGAGCACGGTGACGCTGCCGGTCGGGTGCACGCGGATGGTACCGACCTCATAGAGGCCGGCGCGGGCGCCGAGCGAGCCGACGACGGCGGATGGCGCGATGCCGCAGGCCTCGAGGTAGGTGGAGACGCCGATTCCGCGCAGGCGCCCGCGCGCCTTCGCCGCGGCGCGCCGCGCCTCGAACCCGTGCCAGTCGGCAGCCGCCATCGCCTGGTCGAGCGTCGCGCCGTAGTTGCCGCTGTCGTATTGCAGCGCGACGGGCGTCTGATACGGGAACTGGTCGGGCTGGATGAAGTTGCGGCGGCGCAGCTCCACGCGGTCGATGCCGGTTTCTTTCGCCGCCACGTCCATCAGCCGTTCGAGCAGGTAGCTCGCCTCCGGCCTGCCGGCACCGCGATAGGCGTCGACCGGCACGGTGTTGGTGAAGACGGCCTTCACCTCGGCGTAGATGACGGGCGTGGTGTACACGCCGGCCAGCAGCGTGGCGTAGAGGTAGGTCGGCACGCAGGGCGCGAAGGTGGAAAGATAGGCGCCCATGTTGGCGAGGGTGTGGACCTTCAGGCCGAGGATCTTCCCCGCCGCATCGAGCGCGAGTTCGGCGCGCGTCACGTGGTCGCGGCCATGCGCGTCGGACATGAAGGATTCGGTGCGGTCGGCGGTCCACTTGACGGGACGGCGGACCTTGGCGGCCGCCCAGGTGACGATCGCCTCCTCGGCGTAGTGGTAGATCTTGCTGCCGAAGCCGCCGCCGACATCGGGCGCGACGACGCGCAGCTTGGCTTCCGGGATGTGCAGCACGAAGGCGCCCATCAGCAGGCGGATGACGTGCGGGTTCTGGCTGGTGGTGTAGAGCGTGTGCTCACCGCTGGTGGCGTCGTAGTCGCCGATCGCGGCGCGCGGCTCCATGGCGTTGGGGACGAGGCGGTTGTTGGTGGTCTCGAACCGCACGACGTGCGCGGCGCCGGCGAAGGCGGCTTCCTGCGCCGCGCGGTCGCCGATGTGCCAATCGTAGCAGAGGTTTCCAGGCGCGCCGTCGTGTACGAGCGGGGCGCCGGGCGCGAGCGCGGCTTCCATCGTCGCCACGGCAGGCAGCGGCCCGTAGTCGACGACGATCGCTTCCGCCGCGTCGCGCGCCTGGGCGCGCGTCGTTGCCACGACGACGGCGACCGGATCGCCGACGTGGCGCACCTTGCCAAGGGCGAGCACCGGATGCGGCGGCTCCGCCATCGGCGTGCCGTCCTTGTTGTGGATCTGCCAGCCGCAGGGGATGCCGCCGACCTTGTCGGCCTCGAAATCCGCACCGGTGTACACGGCGATCACGCCCGGCATCGCCCTCGCCGCCGCGATGTCGATGCCGGCGATGGCCGCATGCGCGTGCGGGCTGCGGAGGATGTAGGCGTGCGTCTGGCCGGGCCGGTTGATGTCGTCCGTGTACTGGCCGCGGCCCGAGAGGTAGCGCAGGTCTTCCTTGCGGCGCACGGAGGCGCCGATGCCCTCGAAGGGCGTCACCGCGTTCATGGCGTTCTCTCCCCTGCCCTCCCGCGCGCCTATTCGGCGGCGCGGGCGAGTTCGCTGCGGCGGCCGTGCATGACATCGGCGGCGGCGGCAATCGCCTTCACGATGTTATGGTAGCCGGTGCAGCGGCAGATGTTGCCCTCCAGACCCTCCCGGATCTCGGCCTCCGTCAGGCCATCCGGGTGCTTCTTCACCAGGTCGATGGCCGACATGACCATGCCGGGCGTACAGAAGCCGCACTGCAGCGCGTGGTATTCGCGGAATGCCTCCTGCATCGGGTGGAGCGTCCCGTCGGGAGCGGCGAGGCCCTCGATGGTGGTGATCGACGCGCCCTCGCATTGCACCGCGAGGATGGTGCAGGCCTTCACGCTGTCCCCGCCCATGTCGACGACGCAGGCGCCGCATTGGCTGGTGTCGCAGCCGACATGGGTGCCGGTGAGGCGGAGCTGCTCGCGCAGCAGCTCGACCAGCAGGGTGCGGGCCTCGACCTCCACCTTGTGCCCCGTGCCGTTGACCGTCAGGTTGACCTGCGGCATCGCGTGCCTCTCCCCCGGAAAGCCTTTTCCCACCCGATCTGGGCGGGTTCCTTCAGGCGGCAAGCCTCGCGAAGCGCCAGCCGAACGTCAAGCGCCGCGCGCGTGACGCAATGCGGCGGCGCAGCCGGCGCGGTCAGTTCACGGCGAGCAGCGCGGCGCCCTTCGCGCCGGCAAGCGGGTTCTCGGCCGACGGCCGGTCGTGCAGGTGGCAGGCGGCGACATGCCCCTCCCCCAGCGCGTCGGCGACCGGGCGCAGGGGCGGCTCCTCCACCCGGCAGCGGTCGAAGGCGTAGGGGCAGCGGGTGTGGAAGCGGCAGCCCTTGGGCGGGTTGATCGGGCTGGGCACGTCGCCCTTGAGGATGATGCGCTCCCGCTGCGCGCCGGGTTCGGGCACCGGCACGGCGGAGAGAAGCGCCTCGGTGTAGGGGTGCTTGGGGGCGGCGAACAGGCTGCGCTTGGGCGCGACCTCCACGATCTTGCCGAGGTACATGACGGCGACGCGGTGCGTCATGTGCTCGACGATGGCGAGGTCGTGCGAGATGAAGAGCAGCGCAAGGCCGAGCTCGTTCTGCAGATCCTGCAGCAGGTTCACGATCTGCGCCTTGACCGAGACGTCGAGGGCGGAGACCGCCTCGTCGCACACGATCAGGTCCGGCCCGGCTGCGAGGGCACGGGCGATGCCGATGCGCTGGCGCTGCCCGCCGCTGAACTCGTGGGGCCAGCGGCCGACCGCATCCCGCGGCAGGCGCACCTTGTCCATCAGCCCGGCGATCCGCGCGTCGAGGTCGGCGGCGTCCTTCGCTAGGCCGAAGTTGCGGATCGGCTCGGCAAGGATGTCGCGCACGCGCATGCGGGGGTTGAGGCTGCTGAACGGGTCCTGGAACACCACGCCCATGCGGCGGCGGAGCGGGCGGAGCGTGCCCGCCGGCATGTCGTCGATCCGCTGGCCGTCGAGGATCACCTGTCCGCCGGTGATCTCGAACAGGCGGAGCAGCGCCTTGCCGACGGTGGACTTGCCGCAGCCGGACTCGCCGACGAGGGCGAGCGTCTCCCCGCGCGCGATGTCGAAGGAGACGCCGTCCACCGCGTAGACATGGCCGGTGACGCCGCCGAGGAAGCCGGCCCGGATCGGGAAGTGCTTCTTGAGGTCGTTGACCTGGAGGAGCGGGGTGGTGCTCATGCGGCAAGCGCCCCCTCGCGCGGCGCGTAGTGGCAGGCTGCGACGTGGCCGGGGGCCTTCTCCTCCAGCGCGGGCGCGACGTTGGTGCAGAGCTCGGTGGCGTGGGGGCAGCGGCTGGCGAAGACGCAGCCCGGGATCTTCGCCTTGAGGCTCGGCACCAGGCCGGGGATCTCGGACAGGCGCGTCTCCTCTCCCGTGAGGGAGGAGCCGAGCTTCGGGACGGAGCCGAGCAGGCCCTGCGTGTAGGGGTGGCGCGGGCTGCGGAAGAGCGGACCGACCGCCGCCTCCTCCACCTTGCGGCCGGCGTACATGACCACCACGCGTTCCGCGACCTCCGCCACCACGCCGAGGTCGTGGGTGATGAGCACGATGGCGGCGCCGACACGGCGCTTCAGGTCGCGCATGAGGTCGAGGATCTGCGCCTGGATGGTGACGTCGAGCGCGGTGGTCGGCTCATCCGCGATGAGCAGCTTCGGGTTGCAGGCCAGTGCGATGGCGATCATCACGCGCTGGCGCATGCCGCCGGAGAGCTGGTGAGGGTATTCGCGGACGCGGCGCTTCGCTTCCGGGATGCCGACGAGGTTCAGCATGTCCACCGCCCGCGCCTCTGCCTGCGAGGCGGAGAGGCCCTGGTGAAGGCGCAGCGTCTCGCCGATCTGGCGGCCGACGGTGAGCACCGGGTTCAGGCTGGTCATCGGTTCCTGGAAGATCATCGAGATGTCGTTGCCGCGGATCGCGCGCATCTCCCGGTCCGACAGGGCGAGGAGATTGCGGCCGTTGAACCGTACCTCCCCGGCGACCTTGCCGGGCGGCTCCGGGATCAGCCGCAGGATGGACATCGCGGTGACGGACTTGCCGCAGCCGCTCTCGCCGACAATGGCCAGCGTCTCGCCGGATTCGACGTGGAAGGAGACGCCGTCGACGGCGCGGTTGATGCCGTCGGGCGTGCGGAAATGCGTCTGGAGACGGTCGACTTCGAGCAGGGCCATGCGGGCTAGAGCCTCTTCGCCATGCGCGGGTCGAGCGCGTCGCGCAGGCCGTCGCCGAGGAGGTTCACGGCGAGGACGGTGATGGAGAGGAAGATGGCGGGGAAGAACACGATGTAGGGCTTCACCTGCCAGAGCGCGCGGCCCTCCGCCATGATGTTCCCCCAGGACGGGATGATGGGCGGCGTGCCGGCGCCGATGAAGGAGAGGATGGCTTCCGTGATCATCGCGCTGGCGCAGATGTAGGTGGCCTGCACCGTCAGGGGCGCGAGGGTGTTGGGCAGGATGTGGCGCAGGATGATCATCGGCGTGCGGGTGCCGGCGGCGACCGCGGCATCGACGTAGGGCTGTTCCCGCAGGCTCAGCACGACGCCGCGCACCAGGCGCGAGACGCGCGGGATCTCGGCGATGGTGATGGCGATGATGACGTTGCGGACCGACCCGCGGGTCAGCGCCATCAGCGCGATGGCGAGCAGGATGGACGGGATCGACATCATGCCGTCCATGATCCGCATGATGATCGCGTCGGCGAGGCGGATGAAGCCGGAGACCAGGCCGATGGCCAGTCCGACGAGGGAGGCGAGGATGGCAACGGAGAAGCCGACGATGAGCGAGACCCGCGCCCCGTAGAGCACGCGGGAGTAGACGTCCCGCCCCAGCATGTCGGTGCCGAACCACCATTCGGCCGAGGGCTCGCGCGTGCGGAGCGCGGGGGCGAGGGCGGTGGGGTCCTTCGTCCAGAGGAACGGCGCGAACGCCGCGACGAAGACCATCAGCAGCACCAGCAGGCCACCGATGGCAATGGTCGGGTTCCGCCAGAGGAAGCCGAGCACGCCCTTGCGCGCGCGCACCGGCGGCATGATGTCCGGCATCGGGGCGGCCGCGGCGGGCACGCCGGCGGCGGGATGGACGGCGGCGCTCAATAGCGGATCCTCGGGTCGAACAGCGTGTAGACGAGGTCAATGGCAAGATTGACCAGCACGTAGATGAAGCTGAACAGCAGCACCACGCCCTGGATCACCGGGTAGTCGCGCCGCAGGATGGCGTCGACCGTGAGGCGGCCGAGCCCCGGTATGGCGAAGACGCTCTCCGTCACCACCGCGCCGCCGATCAGCAGGGCGATGCCGATGCCGATGACGGTGACGATCGGCACGGCGGCGTTCTTCAGGGCGTGCAGGAAGAGGATGGAGCGCTGGCCGACGCCCTTGGCCCGGGCGGTCCGGATGTAGTCCTGCTGCAGCACCTCCAGCATTGTCGCGCGGGTGATGCGGGCGATCAGGGCGATGTAGACCGAGCCGAGGGCGATGGCTGGCAGGATCAGGTTCTCGAGCCAGGGCCAGAAGCCGCGGGCGAAGGGCGTGTAGCCCTGGACCGGAAGCCAATCGAGCTCCAGCGCGAAGATGTAGGCGAGCAGGTAGCCGACGACGAAGACCGGGACGGAGAAGCCGAGGACGGCGAAGCCCATCACCGCACGGTCGATCGCGGTGCCCTGCTTCCACGCCGCCATGACGCCCATCGGCACGGCGATGCTGACAGCGAGCAGCAGCGTGACGAGCATCAGCGAAAGCGTCGGCTCGATCCGCTGTGCGATCATGGTGCTGACCGGCAGGTTGGTGAAGATCGATACGCCGAGATTGCCCTGAAGGATGTCCCAGAGCCAAGCGCCGAAGCGGACGAGGTAGGGCCGGTCCAGGCCGAGGCTCTGGCGGATGCGTTCGACGTCGGCGGGGGTCGCCTGGTCGCCGGCGATGACCGCGGCGGGGTCGCCCGGCGCGATGTAGAGGAGCGAGAAGACGAACAGAGCCACCACCGCCATGACGGGGATGGTGGCGAGGACTCGCCGGACGACGTACGCGAACATGGTTCAGGTGTGTTCCATCAGCTCTTGGTCACGCCCCAGAAGAACGGCAGCGGCGCACCGACCACGCCGGAGACGTTCCGTCGCCACGCCTGGTACGTCCTGTAGAAGCCGGTGGGGATGTAGGTGACGTGGTTCATCGCCGCGGCGTTCAGCTCGGCCACCGCAGCCTTCTCGGCCTCGAGATCCGCGGCCTCGAACCACTTGTCGCGGGCGCGTTCCACCGCGGCGTCGTTCGGCCAGCCGAACCAGGCGCCGTCGCCATGCGCGCGGATGGCGAGGTACGCGGCCGGGTTGATGCAGTCGGCGCCGGCGTGCCAGGTGTGGAAGATGTGCCAGCCGCCGCGGCCCGGCGGCTCTCGCACCGCGCGGCGCTGGCCGACCGTGCCCCAGTCGGTCGCGACGAAATCGACGGTCATGCCGATGGAGCGCAGCAGGGCGTTCGTCACCTCGCCCATCGCCTTGAGCGGCGCCTGGTCCTGTCCGACGAGGACGGTGATCGGCTGGCCGTTGTAGCCGGCCTCCTGCAACAGCCGGCGCGCCCCGGCGAGGTCCCGCGGCCCCTTCAGGATCTCCCCGCCAGCCTCGGTGTATAGCGGCGTGCCCGGCGTGAAGAAGGAGGGCAGGCGCTGCCAGAGGTTGGTGTCGTCGCCGATCACCGCCCTCATGTAGTCCTCCTGGTTCAGCGCCATGGCAACGGCGCGGCGCGCGCGCACGTCGTTGAAGGGCGGGTGCAGGTGATTGAAGCGGAACGACCCGATGTTGCCGAGCGGATCGGCGATGTCGACGGCGATGTTGCGGTTGCGGCGGAGCTGCGGGATCAGGTCCGTCAGCGGCGTCTCCCACCAGTCGATCTCGCCGTTCTGCAAGGCAGCGGCCGCGGTGGCGGGATCCGGGATGATCTGCCACTCGATGCGGTCGACCCCCATGCGCTTGCCGCCGGCCAGCCAGGAGGCCGGCTCCTCCCGCGCGGCGTACCCGTCGAAGCGGGTGAAGACGGCGCGGGCGCCGGGCACCCACTCGTTGCGGGCGAAGCGCATCGGGCCGGAGCCGACGAACTCGCCGATCTGCTGGAAGGGGTCGTGGCGGGCGATCCGCTCCGGCATGATGAAAGCCATCGGCGTGTTGTTCTTGCCGAGGGCGAGCAGCATCTTCGGGTAGGGCTGCTTCAGGCGCCAGCGGAAGGTGCGGTCGTCCACCGCGCTCACCGGCTCCTCCTGGATGGCGCGGATCATCTGGCCCATGCCATCGCGCACCGCCCAGCGGTTGAGGCTGGCGGCACAATCCACCCCGCGCACCGGCTCCCCGTCGTGAAAGCGCAGGCCCTGGCGGAGGCGGAAGGTCCAGGTCTTGCCGTCGGCGCTGACCTCCTCGCTCTCCACCATCTGCCGCTGCGGCTGGAGGTTGGCGTCAAAGCCGTAGAGCGTGTCCCACACCAGCGCGGCGGCGTTGCGGACGACGTACTGCGTGCCCCAGATCGGGTCGAAATTGGCGAGGTTGGCCTGCGGCACGAAGCGCAGCACGCGATTGGCCGCCTGGCTGTAGGCGGGCGCGGCCAGCCCTCCTCCGGCCGCAATGGCGCCGGCTGCGGCACCGGTCTTCAGGAACGACCTGCGATCCATGATCCTGTCTCCCCACCCATGCCGCCCCGTTTCGGGCAGCCTGCCTCATCCCTGTGCGGCGCGCCAGCGTTCCGCGTCACGAAAGCGTCGCAGCGACGCGCCATGCCGGCACCGTCAGCACGCCGCGTGCCAATCGGCCAGCACGCGGCGTGCCAATCGGCATGCGCCTCGGCACGCGGCTCCGCACGGGCCGTGCCAATCAGCTCTTGCCGATGTTCCAGAACACCGTGGCCGGGGCGCGGAACACGCCGGTGACGTTGCGGCGCCAGGCGCTGGGCTGCCAGTAGTAGCCGAGCGGGATGTACGCCATGACTTCCATCGCGCGGCGGTTCAGCGCCTCGGCGATGCGGCGGCCTTCAGCAGGATCGGCGGCTTCGACCCAGGCACCGCGCAGGCGTTCGATCTCCGGGTCGTCGGGCCAGCCGAACCACGCGTTCGTGCCGTTGGCGCGCAGGAACAGGTGGAACACGGGCATGGCGAGGGCCTGGCCGGAGCTGGTGGTGTGGATCACGCTCCAGCCGCCGCGCTCCACCGGCTCGCGCGAGGCGCGGCGCTGCACGAGCGTGCCCCAATCGGTGGAGACCACCTCCAGGTTCATGCCAAGCCGCCGCAGGATGTCCGCCGTGACGAGGGAGAGCGCATTGATCTGCGGGTAGTCGCCCGGCGCGATCAGCACCACCCTCTCGTTGTTGTAGCCCGCGTCGCGCAGCGCGGCGCGGGCCCGGTCCAGGTTGCGGGTCTTCAGGATTTCGCTGCCCGCCTCGTTCGCGAGCGGCGTGCCGCAGGTGAAGACGCCTTCGCACACGCCCCAGCCATCGGGTTCGTTGCCGGCCACGGCGCGCAGGTAGTCCCGCTGGTCCACCGCCATGGCGACGGCGCGGCGGATCGCGGCGTTGTTGAAGGGAGGCTGCAGCGTGTTGAAGCGGCAAATGCCGTAGGTGCCGTCCAGCAGCCGCTGCTGCACCACGAGATCGCGGGAGCGGCGCATCACCGGCAGCAGGTCGTGCAGCGGATACTCCCAGTAATCCTGCTCGCCGAGCGTCATCGCATTGGCGCTCGTGGCAGGATCCGTGATGATCGTCCACTCGATGCGTTCTATGCGCGGAGCACGGCCGCCAGCCAAGCCGTCGACCGGCTCCTGCCGCGGCTGGTATCGCTCGTTCCGTGCCCATACCGAGCGCTGGCCGGGGTTCCATTCGCCGGGAACGAAACGGAAGGGGCCGCTGCCCACGGCATCGCGGATCTGCTGGAAGGCGTCGGTCTGCGCGATGCGTTCCGGCATGACGAAGCAGGGAAACTGCGTCTGGCCAAGCGCTTCGGCCAGCAGGGGCACGGGACGGTGCAGGCGGAAGCGGAAGCGCCGGTCGTCCAGCGCCGCGACTTCGGCGACGCCCGGCTGGAGGACCTGCATGAAGGGATCGCGGCGCGCCCAGCGGTTGATCGAGGCGACGCAATCCCGTGCCGTCACCTTCTCCCCGTCATGGAAGGCGAGGCCCTCGCGCAGCGTAAAGGTCCAGGACAGGCGGTCCTCCGCCACCTCCCAGCCCTCCGCCATCTGCGGCCGGATGGTGCCCGAGGCGTCCTGCGCCAGGATCTGGTCGAACACCATGAAGGCGTGGTTGCGGGTGACCACCGCCGTCGTCCAGACCGGATCGAGCGAGGTCAGGTTGGCCTGCGGGATGACGCGCAGGCTGCGCGCGGCGCCGCCCTGCGCGCCAACGACGTTCGGGGCGGTGGCGGCGGCCGCGGCGGCGGAGCCGAGGAGGGTGCGGCGACGGATCATGTGCGACGGATCCCCCAGAACAGGGCCAGGCCCTTCACGCGTTCGGCCAGGTTGCGGCGATGCGCGGTGATGGAGAGGTAGGAGCCGACCGGAATGTAGGGCACCTCGTCCATGGCCACGGTCTGCATCTCCCGCGCGATGGCCTGCTGGGCAGGCAGGTCCGGCGCGACGAACCAGGCATCGCGCAGCTCCTCCAGCCGCGGGATGGAGGGCCAGCCTGGCCAGGCGCCGGCCCCGTTGCCCCGCAGCGGGAAGTGCGCCGCCGGATCCACGAAGTCGAAGGAAGAGAAGGCCGTGAACAGCATGCTCCAGCCGCCGCGTTCCACCGGCTCGCGGCTGGTGCGGCGCTGCACGGTCGTGCCCCAGTCGGTGATGACGATGTCGGCGTTCATGCCAAGGCGGCGAACGAGGTCGGCGCCCACCTGCGTCATCGCGGCGGGGGCGAGGATGTCGGTCGGGCCGATCAGGCGCATGGGCTGGTTGGTGTAGCCGGCCTCCCGCAGCAGGGCGCGGGCGCGGTCGACGCTGCGCGGGCCCTTCAGCGGCTCCAGCCCGGCGTCGTTCGCCAGCGGCGTGCCCGGGGTGAAGATGCCGACGCCGGTCATGTAGAGCGCGGGGTCGGGACCGTTGATCGCCGCCATGAAGTCCGACTGCTCGATGGCAGGGAGCAGCGCCTGGCGCACCTTCTTGTCGTTGAATGGCGGGTGCAGGTGGTTTGGGCGGAGGATGCCGGTCAGCGGCAGCGGGTCGATCGCTTCGACAGTGACCCCACGGTTGCGGCGAAGCAGGGTCTGGATCTCGGGCGGCGGCTGTTCGTACCAGTCGATCTCGCCCGTCTGCAGCGCCGCCGCAGCGGTCGCAGCATCCACGATGATGTGCCATTCGACGCGATCGAAATGCACGCGCTTCGGCCCGGCGGTCAGGCTCGGCGTGCCGGATGGCGCGGGGCTGTACTCAGGATTGCGCTCATAGACGACGAGGGAGCCGGAGTTGAATTCGCGCGGGACGAAGCGGAAGGGCCCGCTGCCCACCGTTTCCCGCACCTGCTGGAAGGGGTCGGTGCGCGCGATCCGCTCCGGCATGATGAAGGGCGGCGAGTTCGAGACCTGGGCGAGCGCCGTCAGCAGCAACGGGAAGGGCCGCTTGAGGCGGAAGCGGAGGCGCCGGTCGTCCAGGGCCTCCACCGCTTCGGTGAACTCCTCCAGCTTCTGGCCCATCGGGCTGCGCTTCATCCAGCGCGTCAGGCTGGCGACGCAGTCGGCGGCACGCACGGGCTCGCCGTCATGGAAGCGGGGGCCCTGGCGCAGGGTGATGGTGACGCTCCGGCCGCCCTCCTCCACCACGTGACCCTCGGCCATCTGCGGCTGCGGCCGGAACTCCGCATCCATGCCGTACAGGGTGTCGTACACCATGTAGCCGTGGTTGCGGGTGATGTTGGCCGTCGTCCAGATCGGGTCGAGGCTGGTCAGGTTGGCCTGCGGCACCATCTTGAGGGTGCGGGCCTGCGCCGGCTGCGCCAGCGCGGCGCGTGGCAGCGGCGCGGCGACGAGCGCGGCGCTCAGCAGGGTCCTGCGACGCATGACGTGTTCCCCGTCGGTGAAGCCTCGCAGGGGATCAGAACAGGCTGCGCGCCGGGCCGCAAGGGCGCACGGCCGCTCCCTCCTCCGCCGGTGCGGAGGAGGGAGCGGCAACGCGATCACGAACGCTGCACGTTCCAGAACAGCGGCAGGCCCTTCAGCACGCCGGTCAGGCCGCGCCGATAGGCAGTGGCCTGGAAATACTGACCGAGCGGAAGGTACGGCACCTCCTGGAACGCGACCTGCTGGATCTGCCGCGCGACGGCCTGCTGCGCGGGCAGGTCGGCCGCGTCGAACCAAGCCTGGCGGAGTTCCTCGATGCGGGGGATGTTCGGCCAGCCGAACCACGCCTGCTGCCCGTGGCCGCGCAGCGACTGGTGCACGCCGGGATTGAACATGTCGACACCGGCCCAGAAGGTGAAGAACACGCTCCAGCCGCCGCGCTCCGGCGGCTCGCGGCTCGCGCGGCGCTGCACGACGGTTCCCCAGTCCGTCGAGACGTATTCCACGTTCATGCCGGCGCGGCGGAACATGTCATTGCCCACCTGCGCGAGCGCGTTCAGCGAGGGGAAGTCGGAGGCGGCGATGATCGTCACCCGCTCGCCGTTGTAGCCGGCGGCCTGCAGGTCGCGGCGCACCTTGTCCATGTCGCGCGGACCGGTGATCGCTTCCAGACCCACATCGTTCGCCAGCGGCGTGCCGGGCGGGAAGAAGCCGATTCCCTCGCGCCAGAGCGAGCGGTCCGTGCCGATCACCGCGGTCATGTAGTCGGCCTGGTTCACCGCGCCGAGCAGGGCGCGGCGGATGCCGGCATTGTTGAAGGGCGGGTGCAGGTGGTTGAAGCGGCAGATCGCCATGAGGCCCGTCGGGTCCGGGATCTCCAGCACCACGTTGCGGTTCCGGCGCAGCACGGGCTGCAGGTCGCCGGTGGGCTGCTCCCACCAATCCATCTCACCATTCTGCAGCGCGGCAGAGGCGGTGGCAGGATCAGGCGTGACATGCCATTCGATGCGGTCGAAATGCACGCGCTTCGGGCCGGCCGTCCAGCTCGGCGTGCCCTCGGCGCGGGGCTGATAGCCCTCGAAGCGGGTGTAGACGATGCGGGCGCCGGGCACGCGCTCGTTGGCCGCGAAGCGGAAGGGGCCGGAGCCGATCAGGTCGCCGCGCAGCGGCTGGTTCGGGTCCTGGGTCGCCAGCCGCTCCGGCATCATGAAGCAGACAGGCGTGGAGGGCTTGCCGAGCGCCTCAAACAGCAGCGGGAAGGGGCGGCGCAGGTTGAAGCGGATGGTGCGGTCATCGGGCGCCGAAAGCTCCTCCGTTACGCTCATCAGCACCTGGCCGAGCGCGTCGCGCGCCGCCCAGCGGCGGATGGAGGCGACGCAGTCGCGGGCGCGCACCGGCTCGTTGTCGTGGAAGCGCAGGCCCTCACGCAGGCGCATGGTGACAAGGCGGCCGTCATTCTCGACGGTGTGGCCCTCCACCATCTGCGGCTGCGGCTGGTAGTCGCCGTCGAAACCGTAGAGCGTGTCCCACACCATGTAGCCATGGTGGCGCGTGACGTAGGCGGTGGTGAGGATGGGATCCAGCACCGCCAGGTCCGCCTGCGGGATGAACTTCAGCACCCGCGGCGCGCCGGCGGTGCCTTGGCCCAGCGCCGGCAGGCCGAACGTTGAGGCGCCGAGGGCAGCGCCCGCCCCGGCGAGTATTGTGCGTCGTTTCATCTGCGTGGTGCCTCCCCAGGCGCAAACACGTTGGCCTAGGGAACCGTGAAGGCGAGCCGCGCGCAAGCCTGCCCAGGCTCGAGCCTATTCCGGGGGCGCATGTCCGAAGGCGATCGCCGGAGCCTCCGTCGTCTCCACCCATACCGCCTTGCTCGCCGTGTAGGCGGCGAGCGCCTCGGCGCCGGAGGAGCGGCCATGGCCCGAGGCGCCGAAGCCGCCAAAGGGCACGCTGACATGGATGGTGCGATAGCCGTTGATCCAGAAGGTGCCGGCGCGCACCAGAGCCGCCACCCGGTGCGCCCGGCCGAGGTCGCGGGTCCAGACGGCGCCGGCCAGCCCGAAGGGCGTGGCGTTGGCCAGCGCCACCGCCTCCGCCTCGTCGTCGAAGGGAATGGCTGCGACGACGGGGCCGAAGATCTCCTCCTGCGCGGCGCGGGCGGTGTGGCGCAGGCCGGCGAGCACCGTGGGCGGCACCCAGTAGCCGCCGGCCGGCAGACGCGGGTCACGCGGTGGCGCGAGCACATCGGCGCCGTCGGCGCGCCCGGCCTCGATCAGCGCGCCGACATGGGCGAATTGCCGCGCGGTGCACACCGGCCCGGCCTCGGTGGCCGGGTCGAGCGGGTCGCCGAGCGCGATGCGGGAGGCGGCGGCGGCGAGCGCCTCGACGAAGCGGTCGTGCAGGGTGCGCTGGACCAGCAGGCGGGAGCCCGCGACGCAGCTCTGGCCGGAGCCCGCGAAGATCGCCTGCTGGGCGCCCCGCACGGCGAGCGGGATGTCCGCATCGGCGAAGACGATGTTCGCGCTCTTGCCGCCGAGTTCGAGGAGGCACGGGATGGTCCGCGCGGCGCAGGCGCCGGCCACCCGCGCGCCGCTGGCCGGCCCCCCGACGAAAGTGACCATCGCGACCTCGGGCGCGCCGAGCAGGGCTTCTCCTGTTGTGGATCCAAGGCCGGCGACAACCTGGACAAGGCCGCGCGGCAGCCCGGCCTCCGCCGCGAGGCGCGCAAAGACGAGGGAGGTGAGCGGCGTATGCTCCGACGGCTTCAGCACCACGGCATTGCCGGCGGCCAGCCCGGGCAGCACGTTCCACCCGCAGGTGAAGAGCGGCGCGTTCCAGGGCGTGATGGCGAGCACGACGCCATGCGGCTCCCGCCGGACATAGACCATGTGGCCCGACGGGACCGGGATGGTGCGGCCCTCGATCTTGTCGCACCAGCCGGCCCAGTACTCGCACATCTCGGCCACGCGCAGCACCTCGGCCCGGCAGTCGCGGATCGGCTTGCCTGTGTTGGCGCATTCCAGCCGAGCGAGGGGATCAGCGCGCCCGCGTACCAGGCCGCCGAGCGCCCAGAGCCGCCGGCCGCGTTCGGCAGCCGAGAGGCCGAGCCAAGCCGAAACGGCACGCGCGGCGCCGGCGGTCGCGCGGCACGCCACGTCCGGACCGGCATCGGCATAGGTGAGGAGTTCCTCGCCGGTCGCCGGGTCGGCCAGCACGACCGGTGCCCCCTTCCCGGCCGTGACCTCCCCGTCCACCACGCTGCCAACGGCGCCCCCGAGCAGCGCGTCGATGCCTTCTGCGACGACATCGCGCGCGAGGACCATCAGCCGGCCTCCCGGGCGAGCAGCGCCGCCGGCAGCCGGTTGAAGTCCTCGCCATCGCCGGGGCCCGCGCCGGTCCAGGCCTCCGCGGCGCGGAGGCAGGCGTCCAGCGGCGCGCCCGAATCCCCGGCCAGCTTGAGCGCGAGCCGCACATCCTTCCGCATCAGCCCGGCGGTGAAGCCGGAATCGAAGCTCCCGGAGAGGATCCAGCGAGGGAAGTTGACCTCGGTCGCGGCTGAGCGGCCGGAAGCGGCGTTGATGACAGGCAGCAGCGCCTCGGGCGCCACACCCGCGCGGGCGCCGAGTCGAAGCGCCTCGGCCGCCGCGACGAGGTGCGTGGCGACAAGGAGATTGTTGACGAGCTTGGCCACCTGCCCGGCGCCCGGCCCGCCGACATGGAGGATTCGGGCGGCCAGACGCTCCAGGACGGGGCGGGCGAGGTCGAGGGCGGGCGACTCGCCTCCCACCATCATGGCGAGGCTGCCGGCGAGGGCGCCGCCCGGCCCTCCCGACACCGGCGCATCAATATAGCACGCCCCGCGCGCGGCAGCCTGTGCGGCGAAACGCCGCGCGGCCTCCGGGTGGATCGTCGAGGTATCGGCGACGACCGCGCCTGGTGGCAGCAGCGGCAACATCTCGTCCAGCACGGCAGCAACGGCCGTGTCATCGGGGAGCGACAGGATGACCACATCGGCGGACGTTCCGCCGATGTCGGCTGCGGCGATCCCGGAGGCGGCGCGTTGGACCGGGCTCATGTCCCAGCCCTGCACCTCCGCCCCCGTGGCCGCCAGCCTGCGCGCCATCGGAAGGCCCATCCTGCCGAGGCCTACCAGCCCGACGCGCATTCGACGATTCTTCCCAGATCACGCGTTTGGTAGCGTCGCAGCAGCGGGTGGCGACGTCCAGACCGGCCTGCCTGCCCCGATCTGGTCACCTTCCTTTGGTTTGAGCAGAAGGGGCTGCGGCGTCATGTTGCGGCTGCGAAGGAGCCTGCATGTCCAGCCTGCCAACCGCCGACCGTCTGGCCGGGATTCTTGGCCCGGAACGCCGCCGTGCTGCGATGCAGTTCGGGCGCTTCGGCGTGGTCGGCACCGTCGGATTCCTGGTCGATACCATGGTGCTCTACATGTCGCTGGCGCTGGGACTCGGTCTCTATTCCGGACGCGTTGTCTCCTATCTCGCCGCAGCGACCACAACCTGGACGCTCAACCGGAACTGGACTTTTCGCGGCCAGGGTGGCGGGCCTGCCGCACGGCAATGGGCCTTGTTCCTTCTGGTCAATCTCGTTGGTTTTGCCTGCAACTACGGGGTGTATGCGCTGCTGGTGGCGAGCGTGCCTTTCGCGGCCGCTCACCCAATCGTTGCCATTGCAGCCGGATCCCTTGCAGGCATGATCGGCAACTTTCTGCTATCGCGACGTTACGTCTTCGGTGTCGCGAATGGCGGCACTGATCGCTGAGCAAGATACACGCATGCGCGCTGCGACACCCAAGGCTGATCATTCCCTGCGCTCGGCCGCCGCGTTCGGCGCCGGCAGCGAGGGAGCCAACCCGCCCGGCTTTTCGCAAGGAAACGCTTTGCCACCTGGGATTCCACCCTTCCGTCCCGCCATGCTGGACACCGGCTGGTCGCCGGAGGCCGCGAACGACGCGGTGGAGGTGCGGAAGGCGCCGTTCTCGCCGGTGCTGCTTGGCGCGCTCGTGCTGCTGCTCGACGTCATCGCGATCGTCGGCGCGGGAATGGCGGCGGATGCCATGACCGGTTCGGCGGGAGCGCGCCACGCCTCGACAACGCTTCTGATCGCGGGGCTGACGGTGGCGTGCGGAATCGCGCTCGGCTCCTACAAGCATGCGGTGCTGTTCAGCATCGGGCGGCAGTTGCGGCTGGCGCTCGTCGCGGCGGGTGGTGCGATCGGCGCCACGCTTGCGGCAGCTTTCGCCTTCGGCGTGATCTGGCGCGTGGATCCGCTCTGGCTTGCAGTCGCGCTGCCTTTCGCAACGCTGACGCTCCTGTGCGGGCGGGCGGCGGTCGTGGGGCTGGTGCGGCACGGCGCCTCCCGCACGGCGCGGCGCGCGGTGATCCTCGGTGCCGGGCCGCAGGCGACGCGCATGCTGGCAGCCCTCAAGCGCGACCCAGCCGGCCTCGACGTGATCGGCCTGGTCGACGAGCGGCCGCCGCGGGGCATGTCGCTGCCTGCTGGCGTGCCGAACCTCGGCGGATTGCAGGCGCTGTTCGGCATGATCCGGCGCGGCGAGGTGGATTGCGTGGTGATCGCCGTGCCCTGGTCCGCGGACGCAAGGCTGGCGATGCTCATCGAGCGCCTCTCCGCCTTCCCGGTGGATATCTGCCTGGCGCCCGACCTGCTGGTGGAGCGGATCCGCGGCGCACGCCCGGCAATGCCGGCGCTGATCTGCCCGCGCCCGATCTCCGGCCTTGCGGGTGCAGCGAAGCGGCTGGAGGACATCGTGCTGGGGAGCGTCGCGCTGGCGGTCGCGGCGGTGCCGATGATGCTGATCGCGGCCGCCGTGAGGCTGGACAGCCCCGGGCCGGTCTTCTTCCGGCAGAGGCGCACGGGCTTCAACGACCAGCCCTTCGACGTGCTCAAGTTCCGGACGATGTATGCTGACCAGTCCGACCATGAGGTGCGGCGTCAGGTTCTGGCGGGCGATCCGCGGGTGACGCCGGTGGGTGCCATCCTGCGGCGCACGTCGCTGGACGAGCTGCCCCAGCTGCTGAACGTGCTGCGCGGCGAGATGTCCTTCGTCGGGCCGCGGCCGCATGCGCCGGCGACCCGGGCCGGCACGCGGCGCTTCGACGAGGTCGTGGCGAACTACGCGGCGCGGCACCGCGTGAAGCCCGGCCTGACCGGCCTGGCCGCCGTGCGCGGCTGGCGCGGCCCGACCCTGACGGAGGAGCAGATCCTGAAGCGTGTCGAGAGCGACATGGAGTACATCGAGCGCTGGTCGCTCTGGCTTGATTTCACCATCATCCTGCGCACCCTTCTGGCAGTGGTGCGCATGCGGAACGCCCTGTGACGGGCACCGGCATGCGTCCCTTCTGGGAGGTCCGCATGCCGAAGCTTCAGGCCGCGGGCGGTGAGGCCGAGAGCTGGTCCGAGGCGACGAAGGCGCCGCGCATCGCCATCCTCATCCCCTGCTACAACGAGGAGGTGGCGATCCCGCGGGTGGTCGGCGCCTTCCGCTCGGCCCTGCCCGAGGCGACCGTCTACGTCTACGACAACAACAGCCGGGACCGGACGCGAGAGGCTGCGGCCGCCGCCGGCGCCGTGGTCCGCCGCGAGACCATGCAGGGCAAGGGCCATGTCGTGCGCCGCATGCTCGCTGACATCGAGGCCGATGTGTACGTGCTGGTGGACGGCGACGACACCTACGACGCTGCCTCAGCACCCGACATGATCGCGCTGCTGCTCGCGGAGCGGCTGGACATGGTGACCGGGGTGCGCGTGACGGAGGCGCGCGGCGCCTACCGGCCAGGGCATCGGCTGGGCAATGCGGTGCTGACCGGCGTGGTGCGCCACGTCTTCGGCGACCGGATCTCGGACATGCTGTCGGGCTATCGCGTCTTCTCCCGCCGCTTCGCCAAGTCCTTCCCGGCGCTCGCCGAGGGGTTCGAGACGGAAACCGAGTTCACCGTGCACGCGCTGGAGCTGCGGATGCCGGTGAGCGAGGTGGCGACGCCGTACCGGGAGCGGCCGCCGGGCAGTCAGTCCAAGCTGAACACCTGGCGCGACGGCTTCCGCATCCTCAACGCCATCGGCCTGCTGGTCCGGCGGGAGCGTCCCCTGCCCTTCTTCGGCATCGTCGCGCTTGGCCTGCTCGCGGTCGCCGTGGCGCTCGCCGTGCCGCTGGTGGGCACCTATCTCGAGACCGGGCTGGTGCCCCGCCTGCCGACCGCCGTGCTCTGCACCGGGCTGGTGCTGCTCTCCTTCCTCTCCTTCGCCTGCGGCCTGATCCTGGACACGGTGACGCGCGGACGGCTCGAGGCGAAGCGCATGGCCTACCTCTCCATCCCTGCTCCAGACTTCAGGCTGCCGACCCGATGACCTATCCGCACTACCCGACGCCGACGCATGTCGCGGGTGCCCGCGGGCCGGCGGAGCCGGTCGAGGCTGACGTCGTGATCCTCGCGATGGACCGCGCGGAGGAGACGGTGGCCGCCATTGCCTCGGCACGGGCGCAGACCGGCGTGAGCAAGCATGTCTGGATCGCGGACCAGGGCAGCTCTGAAGCGAATCTGGCGCGGCTAGCCGGCGCTGTCGACGGCGCCGCAGATGCGACGCTGGTGCGGCTGGACCGCAACCATGGCGTGGCGGGTGGCCGGAACCGTGCCACGGCGCTCGGCGCCGCGCCTTTCATCTTCGCGCTCGACAACGATGCCGAGTTCGAGCGCGGCGACACGCTGGCCCGCGCCTGCGCTGTGCTGCGGGGCGAACCGGACATCGCCGCCATCGCGGTGCGCATCCTGGTCTATTCGACCGGTGAGGACGACCTGTCTTCCTGGGGCTACCCGGTGGGGCTGCTGCGCCATTCCGCGGAAGCCTTCGATGCGTCGACCTTCGTCGGTGCTGGCCACGCGATCCGCCGTAGCGACTTCACGGCCGCCGGCGGCTACGACGATGCCCTGTTCTTCACCTGGGAGGAGTTCGACCTCGCGTTGCGCTTCTTCAACATGGACAGGCGCGTGCGCTACCGGGGCGACATCGCGGTGCGGCACAAGGTGAGCCCCGAGGCCCGTTTCGCCTGGGGCGGCACGCGCTGGTACCACTTCGTGCGCAACCGGCTCTACATCGCCATGAAGCACGGCGCCAATCCGGTGGCGCTGCTGCCGCGGTTCCTGGCCTATCAGGCGAAGGGCGCCCGGAACGGGGTGCTGGCGCAGGGGCTGAAGGCGGGGCCGGAGGCACTGCGTATGGCGCGCCGCTTCCGCCCGGAGGCGGGCACGGAACACCTCTACGGCGCGACCCCGCGGATGCGCGCGTATCTGGCGCGCACCGATGGCGCGCATCGCGGCGGCATCCTCGCCCGGCTGCGGCGGGAGATCCTGTCGAGCCTGCCGGCGGCGGCCGCGCGGCGCTGAGCCGCGGTCACGGGCGGCGCCCACGCTCCTTCCAGAGCAGGGCGAGGATCGCGGGATCGTCCACCAGATATCGGCGCGCCAGGCGCTTCGGGTCCTGCGCCATCCGCCACGCCCATTCCATGCCGGCCCGCTGAACCGGCCGAGGCGCGCGCCGCTCCTCACCCGAGACGAAGAGCAGGCTGGCGCCGACGCAGAGCGCGGTTCCCGTGGCGTCGCCGCGGGCCAGCACGGCGCGCGCGACGATCTCCTGCCGCGGGGAGCCCACGCAAAGAAAGGCGAAACGCGCGCGCGCGCTGGCGACGAAGTCGACAGCGGCGTCGAGTTCCGCGGGCCGCGCATCGAAACCCATCGGCGGGTCGTGGTGCAGAAGGTTGGACAGGCCGAAGCGCGCGCGCACGGCCCCAACCGTCGCGGCGGTGCCGCCGAGGATCGCGATCCGATCCTCAGGGCGAATCACCTCCGACAGCAGGCGCAGCGTCAGGTCGCTGCCCGTCACGACCGGCGGCGCAGGCAAACCCAGCAAGCGCGCGAGCCGCGCGACCACACGGCTGTCGAGCAGTCGCCAGGCTGCGTCACGGTAGAGCGGACCGTAGCGCTGCGGCTCCCGCGCGAGGCGGACGAGATGGTCGGCGTTGGGCGTGACGAGATAGGCGAAGGGCGCCTCGGCGGGGCGCGCGGCAAGCATTGCCAGCGCGGCCTCCGCGTCCCTCTCCTCGAAATCGAGGCCGAGCAGCCTCAAAGCGCGACGCGCAGCCTCACCTGAACGAGGTTTCGGTCGTACTCCTCGACGCCGACGGAGCTGTCGAGCCGGCGGACGTGCTGGTAGCTGCCGACGAGAGAGAAGTTGCGGTTGATCAGCCAGCGCGCGGAGAGGATGGCGACGCCGTCCGTGGCGCGCTCCGTCGGCTGCTCATACTCCCGCCGGTCCAGTTGCAGTTCGAGGCCCAGGATCACGTTCCGCAGGTACTCATGGTCCACGTTGAAGGCGGCGCGCGTTCGGGTATAGGACACGGCGTTGTTGCGGATCGACTCCTCGATGGTGCGGCGGCCGGAGAGACGAAGCGTCGTCAGCAGCGTCGGCTGGTAGGTCAGCTCGCCTTCGAAGGCAGGGCCCGAGAGCGAGCGGATGCCGGGGCCTTCGTAGTCGCGCTGCCGATAGCCGACGGCGGCCCGCACGGCGTAGATGCCATCGAAGTCGTAGGTGAAGCCGACCAGCCCTTCCCATGTCTTGCTGTTGCGGCCGGATTGCGCTGCCTCTTCGTATCGGATGTCCTGATACCGGCCGATGACGTTGACGAAGCGCCCGGGCGAGAGCTGGTAGCTGACGCCGACCGCGCCGATCCAGCTGTCGAAGTTGAAGCGCGAGATCCGCCCCGGGTCGGTTGCCCCAGGGCCGGGCGGGACGCCGCCGACCTCCACGTCCTCGAACGAATAGTCGCGATAGTTCAGGATGCCCGTCAGGCCGATGCGGTTGAAGCGCGTGGTCCCCTGCAGCTGCGCCTCGGTGTAGGCGTAGGGGATCGGGCGGAAGATCTCGGCCTCCTGGACGTCGATGCTGAAGGTGTCCAGATGCTCCTGCACGCGGTTCAGCCGCGCCTCGAAGTTGGTATCGGCATTCACGTCGTAGCGGCCGAACAGGCCCACGGAGTAGTCCGTCCAGTTCTGGTCGGTTTCGGACCAGTAGCGGCGCTGCTCCACGCGGGCGGAACCACCGATCGCGTGCCGGCTCCAGTCGCTGCTGATGTCACCCTCGGCCGCGAGGATACCGTAGCCATCGGAGGTCCGGCGGCGCGTGCCGAAGATATTGTCATCGTAGCCGATGCCGAGTTCGGCCGCCGCATTGGCCCGGAAGGCGCCGAGCCGGGTGCCGACCGGGTCGAAGTCGCTTCGTTCCCGGCTCAGCACGGTGGTTCCTCGCGCAGCCTCGCCGCGTGGGACGCCCTGCCCCAACACCGCGCCGGGGGTCGCGATCAGGACGGCAGCGAAAAGAACCCCCGACTTTCTGGCCAGCACAACGCGACTCCCGTTTGGTCCCCCAGGCAGGGGCGTGCTACCACGCCATGAGATGCCTGTCCGTTCAACGGAACGACAGCGCCGACTCACGGAATTTTCATGCAGAGTATTGAAATGACCGGTCCTCACGTCAACCCTCACGGGAAACCGCAGGGACCGGTATCAGTGTCCGACCAGGACGGTCCGATCAGCGTGGCAGCAACCAGGCCTGCAGGCCGCCGGCTCGATGGCGATCCGGTCCGGCCCGTCGACCCGCCGCTTTCCACGCCAGCAGACTTCATGGCAGGCGAGGACACCCGGGTGCGGGACCTGCTTGCTTTCGCCCTGGCGGCCGAGGCGGCGCAGCCCGTGAGCGTGCGTGAGGTCGCGTCCTTCCGCGCCAGGGCGGATGCGGAACTGGAGCAGTATGCCTTCCGCACCCTGCACAACCGCGTCGAGGCGATCCGGGCCGAAGCCTTGCAGGACGGCATGATGCGCCTGCGGGGCGGTCCCGGCCTCCCCCGCCTGGTGCTGGCCAATCTCCTCGCGCTCGGGATCGCCGCCGCCGCCGCGCTGGCCTGGCCGCATCTGCTGCCGCTGCTGGCTCGGGGAGGCTGACCGGGAATGCTGCGACCGATTCCCTTGAATCCCGGCATGCCTGAGAAGGCGCCGGAGACGGTCCTTTCGCGCGCCGTCGCGGCCTGCCGCGGGCAGCTCGTCGCGGTCGGGCTGTTCAGCGGCGTGGTGAACCTGCTGCAGCTGACCGTGTCGCTCTATATGATGCAGGTGTTCGACCGCGTCCTGTCCACGCGGAGCCTCGACACGCTCTACTACCTGACGCTCATCGCCTGCTTCGCGCTGCTGGTGATGGCCGCGCTGGACGGGCTGCGCAGCCAGATCATGCAGCGCATCGCGAGCTGGGTGGAAGGCAAGGCGGCGCCCGAGGCCTTTTTGCGCGCCATCGAGAGCCAGCTCCGCGGGCGGCCGTACAGGATGGAGGCGCTGCGCGACCTCGCCGTGTGTCGCGGCTGGCTCGGTTCGCCCGCCGCGCTGACGCTGTTCGACGTGCCGTGGGTGCCGATCTTCCTCGCGGTGATCTTCCTCTTGCATCCCACCTTGGGCTGGATCGCGCTGGGCGGCGCGCTGGTTCTCTTCCTTCTGACGCTCGCGAATGAATGGGCTACCGGAGCGCTGCTGCGGCAGGCGAGCTCGGCGGCGATGGCCAGCCAGCGCCGGGCGGACAGCCTGGTGCGGAACGCCGAGGTGATCGACAGCATGGGCATGGGGCCTGCGGTGCTGCAACGCTGGCGCGAAGGCCTTTCCGCATCGCTGCCTCCGCAGGAGCGGGCCTCGGACCGGGCGGCGTTTCTGCTCGCGGCAACACGCTTCTTCCGCCTGGCGATCCAGGTTGCGGTGCTCGGTGTCGGCGCCCTGCTGGTGCTTGAGCAGCAGCTCACCGCTGGCGCCTCGATCGCGGCGTCGATCCTGATGGGACGCGCGCTGGCGCCGGTGGAGCAGATGATCGGCGGCTGGAAGGGGCTGGTGCAGGCGCGGCAGGCCTACCGCCGGCTTCTCGGCTTCCTGGCATTGCCGCGCATCCGCCCGGCGGGCATGGCGCTGCCGGAGCCTTCCGGACGGGTCGCGGCGGAGCGGGTAACCTTCGGCTTCCCGGGCCAGCCGGTGGCGATCATCAAGGGTGTCAGCTTCAACCTGGCGGCCGGCGAATCCCTTGCCGTCATCGGGCCCTCGGCGGCGGGCAAGACGACGTTGATCCGGCTGCTGATCGGCACGCTGCAGCCCTCTGCCGGCACGGTGCGGCTGGACGGCGCAGACGTCTTCACCTGGATGCGGGAGGACTTCGGACGCTATGTCGGCTACCTGCCGCAGGATGTGGAGCTGTTCGACGGCACGGTGATGCGCAACATCAGCCGCATGCGGGAGTCGGACCCCGAAGCGGTGTTCGAGGCCGCGCGGACCGCCGGCTGCCACGAGATGATCCTCCGCCTGCCGCAGGGCTATGACACGGAGATCGGCGACGGCGGGCAGCACCTGTCGGGCGGCCAGAGGCAGCTCATCGGGCTGGCGCGGGCGATGTTCGGCAGCCCGAAGCTCGTTGTGCTGGACGAGCCGAACAGCAACCTCGACGGCGATGCGGAGCAGGCGCTGATCCGCGGGCTGGAACGGCTGAAGGCGCGCGGCTGCACCGTCATTCTCGTGTCGCACCGGCCGACGCTGGTGCAGGGCGTGGACAAGGTCCTGCTGATGCGCGACGGGGCGGTGGAGGCCTTCGGGCCGCGCGCCGAGGTGCTGAAGCGGCTGGTGCAGCAGTCGCGGCCGCAGGAGATCCCGCCGCCCGTCGGACGCGCGGATGGAGGCACGAGATGAGCGAGGTTACCCTCAGGGGCGGCGCGCTGGTGCCGCAGCCGGCCGGCAGCCCGCCAGCGCGGTGGGCCGGCGAGCGACCGGAGCTGATCCTGGACGCGCCGCGTCCCCGCACGCGGCTGCCGACGGCGCTCGGCTACGCCATCGTGCTCGTCTTCGTCGTGGGCTTCGGAAGCTGGGCATCGCTGACGCCGCTGAGCGAAGCGGCGATCGCGCCCGGCGTATTGAAGGTGGAGGGCACGCGCCGCACCGTCCAGCATTTCGAGGGCGGCATCGTGCGCGAGATCCTGGTGCGCGACGGGGATGTGGTGCGCCAGGGTCAGCCGTTGGTCCGGCTGGAGCAGCCGCAGGCGGCGCAGCAGACCGAGACGATGCGCAGCCAGCGCTGGGCCCTCATGGCACAGGACGCGCGACTGGTCGCCGAGCTGGCGGGCGCCAGCGAGGTGTCCTTCCCGGCGGAGCTGACGGCCGCCGGCCAGGCGCGGGCGCAGGATGCGGTGTCGGGCCAGCGCGCATTGTTCGAGGCGCGACGACTGGCGCTGGAGAGCCAGGTGAACGTGCTGCGCGCCCGCATCGAGCAGCACGAGGCGACGATCCGGTCCTCCGAAGGGCAGATCGGTGCGCAGCGCCGCATGCTCCTGCTGCTCCGCGCGGAGGAGCAGAACACGGAGCAGCTCCTGCGCCAGGGACTTGCGCGGCTGCCGCAGCTTCTTGCGCTGCAACGCCAGGTCGCCTCCACCGAGGGCAACATCGTCGATATCACCAACCAGATGGAGCGCAGCCGCGCACAGATCGCCGAGGCCGAACGCGAGATCCAGCGGGTGACCGACCAGCGCACGCAGGAAGCCTCGACCGAGCTGCGCGACGTGCGCGTGCGGCTGGCGGAAACGGAGGAAAGGCTGCGCGCGGCGGAGGACGTCTCCACGCGGCTGGAGGTGACGGCGCCGGAGTCGGGGACCGTACTGAACTCGCGTCTGTTTACCGTGGGTGCCGTGGTGCGCCCGGGCGATCCGGTGCTCGACCTCGTGCCGGAGCGGGACCGCATCATCGCGGAGGTGAACGTTCAGCCGAACGACATCGACGTGGTGCAGACGGGCTTGGAGGCGGAGGTGCGGCTGCCGGCCTTCAGGCAGAGGCTGGTGCCGTACCTGCACGGGCAGGTGACCTTCGTCGCATCCGACGTCACCGTCGATGAGCGGCGCGGAACCAGCCACTACCGGGTCAACATCTCGATCGACGAGGAGCAGCTCCGCAGCCTGGAAGGGGTGCAGCTCCGTCCCGGCATGGCGGTGGAGGCGCAGATCCAGACCGGCCAGCGATCCTTCGCGCGCTACATGCTGCAGCCGCTCTACGACAGCTTCCACCGCGCGTTCCGCGAGCAGTGACCGGTCTGCCCCGGCCAGTGCGGACACATACGCGTGCCCCCGGTGGCGCGGACACGCGCCCTGTCGCATAACCCCGTCACAGGAAGCGAGACATGACCGGCAACCCGACGATCTTCGGCGATGGCGTGATCGACGTGCACGTCGCCAACGGCGTGGCGCGCATCACCATGGGTGCCGTCACGGGCGGCAAGGACAACAAGCCCTCGCCTTCCGGCACGCTCGTCGTGCCTGTGCTGCAACTCGGCAATCTGGCGAAGGTGCTGGCCGAGGTGACGCGGCAGGTCGAGCAGCGCGCGCGCGACGCAATGGCGCAGCAGCAGACAACCGGTCAGGCGACCCAGACGGAGGGCGACCAGTTGGCGGGCGCCTTCCGCTTCAACGGCTGAACGGCTCGGCGTGGCGGACGGCAGCAGCTACGCGGTCGCGCCGCTCAGCGTGGTCGTCTGCACGCACGCCAGGCCGGACTACCTTGCGGCCTGCCTCGAAGGCCTGACGCGCCAGGACCTCTCCGACATCGAGGTGCTGGTGGTCGACAGCGCCTCGCCCCCTTCCGCGGCGGCTGAGATCGCCCGGCTGGCAAGCGGGGCCGGTGCCCGGCTCATCCGGTCGGATCGCCCCGGGCTGTCCCGCGCCCGCAACCTCGGCCTTGCGCAGGCGAGCGCCCCCTGGACCGCCTGGCTGGACGACGACGCGGTGCCGGAGTCGGACTGGGCGCGCCGGCTGGTGGAAGCGGCAAGTCGGCTGCCGCCGGCAGGTGCCGCCATCGGGGGGCGCATCCTCCCCCGCTGGGAGGCGCCCTTGCCGGGTTGGTGGCCCGATTCGCTGCGCGGCGTACTCACCATCGTCGAATGGGACGGCAGCGGCGAGCCCGGCCACGACACGCCGGCCGGCGTCGAGGTCTACGGCGCGAACATGGCGTTCCGGACCGAAGCGCTGCGCGCTGTCGGAGGCTTTCCGGAAGAACTCGGCCGCGTGGGGCGCAAGCTCCTGTCCGGTGAAGAAGTCGAGGTGATCGAAAGACTGCGCGCCCGTGGCGGCCGCGTGTTCTATGACGGCGCCGTCACCGTCCACCACAGCATCCAGAGCGAACGCCTGCGGCCCGAGTGGCTGCTCTCCCGCCTGCACTGGCAAGGCGTAACCGACGGCCTGCGCGACTGCCGCGGAGGCCTTTCGCCACATGCGCCGGTGGCAGGCGCGAAGCTGCTGCTGCAGTGGCCTCTTCTGCTCTGGCCGCGGCGTTTCACTTCGCTGCTGCGGCCGCGCTGCGGCGCGGCCTACAACCTCGGCTACCTGCGCGGCGTTCTCTCCGCCAGACGGTAAGGGGGCTGGCCATGACGACAGGGCTGACACGGCGCGCGGCGCTCGCCACGAGCCTGGGCATGATCTCCGCTCCTGCGACCGCGGATATGCGCGACCGGGTGAGCGAGTTGCGGCTTGGCGCCAATTTGGAGCGGTGGTTCCCGATCGCCTCCGGGCAGCGGCCGCGGCGGCTGGGACGCGGCTGGTGGGAGGCGCTGCGCGGCGCCGGCTTTGACCATGTGCGCCTGTTCATCCCGAAGGATGCCGGCGAGGGCGAGGAGGTTCCGCGGCTGTTCCTGCAGGCCGTGCAGGATGCGGCCAACGCCGGGCTGCCGGTTTTTCTCGGGCTCGAGGACATCTACCCGCATTGGGAGCCATGGTCGGAGGCGCGCTGGCGCGCCGTGGAGGCGCGGGCCCGGCTGTTCGGCGGGACGACGGCCCCTGCTCAAGTGATCCTGGCACCACTGAACGAACCGGCGCTGCGCGATGCACAGGAATGGACGCCGATCCGCGACCGCATGCTGGCGATGATGCGTGCAGCCGCCCCTTGGCACACACTCATGTGGGGCGGGCATGAATGGTGTTCCTGGCGGTCCCTCCCGCAGCAGACGCCGCCCGCGGATCCGAACACGATCGCGGAGGTGCATGACTACCAGGGCGGCGATGGCCGGTCCGTGGCGCGCCGCTTCGGCGCGGTGGCGGCATGGCGGGACCAGCACCGGATGAAGGTGATCGTCAGCGAGCTGGGTGGCGCGCTGCCGCATGCCGAGAACGAGGCGGCCTGGGCCGCCGATCTTGGCCGCGCGCTGCCGGAGCTGTGGCGCCTCGGCATGCCGGCGACGCTCTGGGCCATCACCCATGGCGGGCATTGGCGGCTGCAGGCCGAGGAAACGCCGGTTCTGCGCCCGCGTCTCGCGGCGGCGCTAGCGGCGGCGCGCCAGTAGCCGCGCGGCCGGCACCTCGATCAGCCGCCAGGCAAGCCAGCCGATGACAAGGCTGGCAATGAAGCCACCCGCCATCAGGCCGAGCCGCGACGCGATGCCTGGATCGCCGAAGCGTTGCACCGCGACCAGCACGACCTCCACGAATACAAAGGACAGATAGATCCCGAAGGAGGCTTCGCCGAGGCGCCAGGCGATGTCCTGCGGAGGCCCCTTTCCGGGCACCTCCATTCCGAGCCGGGCGACGAGCGCGCCGAGGCCCGCCACCACCAGGACGTCGAGCGCGAGCAGCAGACCGAGGGGAACGAGTGCGATGCCCAGCCACAGGCACATGCCGCCGTCGACGGCGCGCAGCGTCACCAGCCGCGCGAGCGCGATGCCGAGGAGGAATTCGAGGCCGAACCGCAGAAGGCCGAGATGTAATGTCCAGTTCAGGCCCGAACCGCCCGACTGGCCAAGGACCGCCAAGCCGGCCAGGGTCAGCAGGACGACCATGGCTGCGCCGAGCTGCCGCATGTCGACCGCGAAGGTCAGCACGAGCGGGAAGACGAGATAGCCGGCCCAGATCGCCGAAAGCGCCCAGGATGGATAGTTCCAGGCATGCACCTCCGTCGTCTCCCAGGCGTGGATGAGCAGCGCCTGGGTCACGAACTCCCACGCGCCGAAGCGCCGCGGCTCGTTGAAGCCGAACCCCGCCAGGGCCGCGGCGCCGATCACGACGGCGAGCGCCAGCAGCATGACAAGGTGGAGCGGAAAGATGCGCTCGGCCCGGGCGCGGACGAAGCGGCGCCATCCCTCGATGCCTAGCGGCGGCCGGTGCCGGTAGCCGAGGAAAAGGGCGAAGCCCGACAGGATGAAGAACCCATCCACCCCCAGATAGCCGCGCATCACGACATGCTCGACGAGGGGAAAGGGGTCCAGGGCATGGAGCGCGAGCTCAAGGTGGTAGATGAGCACCCAGGCGATCAGCGCGAACCTCAGCCGCGTAAGCGCCGCCAGACGCTCTGGCTTTCCCGCCGCCGCCTGGCGTGCTGCCCCCCCCATAGTCCCCATCACGCGCTCCTGACACACATCAAGCTGGGAACTCTCGCCCGCCGGGTGAGATAACGCTGGGCCATGCGCACCGTTCCGCCCTCGTTGTTGTTTCCGACCCTCGTCTTCGCACTTGCCGCCACGGCGGTGGGAGTGGCGCTGGTGCAGCCGCAGGCGGCATTGGCGCTGATGCCCGCGCTCGTCGCGCTCATGCTGGTGTTCCTGTTCTACGAAGCGCCGCTGCTTGCGGTGGGGTTGCTGATTGCCTGCTACGGGCTGGCTCTCGACATCCAGCTCGACGAACTTTCGGAACGGGGCGCCGGCACCGTCGGCACACTCGGCGCTGCGGTCGTAAAGGTGGTGCCCTTTGCCATCGCAGCCATGCTGGTGCTGCGCTACGGCTTCGCGCCCGCCTTCAACCTGCCGTTCCTCGCTTTCACGCTGGTGGCGGTGATCAGCATCGTCGTCCTGCCGATCGGGCGCGTTTCGACAAAAGCCGAGATGGTGCGCAGCTTCATCGGCTCGACCGCGCCCTTCGTGATCGCGCTGGCGGCGGCGCCGCGCAGCTTCTGGTCCAGCCTTTGCAAAGGGGTGGTTCTAGTGCCGCTGATCAGCGCCGTTGGAGGGCTGCTGACCACGGTCGTGGGGTTCTATTCGGCATTTGACAACAACTGGCGGTTCCAGGGGCTGCACTCGCCACCCTTCCTCGCCGGGTTCTGCACCACTGCCATCTTCGCCGCCACGCTGGAGTACCTGCGCACCTGGCGGACCCGGTGGCTGATGCTGGGCGCCGCGGTGCTGGTGGTGTTGCTGGCGAGCCAGGCACGCGCGCCGCTGATCGCCGTCAGCGTCTTCCTCGTGGTGATCTTCGTCTTCTCCGGACGCCGCATCTTCCCGACGCGGCGAAAGGTTGACCTCCTGGCGGCCGGATTGCTGCCGGCGCTTGTCCTGATCGGCCCGGTGCTGATGTTCGCCGCCGACCGGCTGTTCGGGCTTGGTGGCGGCGACGTCAATCTCTCGGGCCGCGACGTCATCTGGCCCATCTTCATGGACGCGATCGAGAGCCGGCCGCTGTTCGGCTACGGGCTCGGGGCAGGGGCGCGCATCATCGACCCGGATGATCCTTCCGTCCGGCTGATCCAGTCCAATGCAGCGCATAACGAGTATCTCCGGTTGTCCGTCGATGCCGGCATCGTCGGCTGCGCGTTGATCTTCACGTCGATCCTCGCCTGGGTTTGGATCGGCACCCGCCGGGCGCCGGCGGCGGACCGCTTCGTTCTGCGCGCCGCCGTGTTCGCCGCGCTGATCCACAGCGGGTTCGACAACACGCTGATCGCGAGCACCGCGGTCATCCAGTTCACCTGGTTCGGGGCGGCACTTGCCCGCATCCGCATGGAGCGGCGCGGCGCGGCGCCGGACGCCGCGCTACGGGCAGCCATGGCGCACCGGGCCCCGGCAAGGTGAACGCCCCCTTCCCCGCCGCGGCCGCGACGCGGGAAAGGCGGCTTGACCTCGACCGGGCAAAGGGCATTGCCATCCTGCTGGTGGTGGTAGGCCACATCGTGGCGGCGGAGCCGCCGACAGGCGCGGAGTGGTACGACACGCTGCGCTATGCGATCTACCGGTTTCACATGCCGTTCTTCCTGTATCTGAGCGGCTACGTGGCGTGGATGACGGGTGCGCTGCGCACCCCGCTGGCGGCCATGCCGCGCTACAGCTGGAAGCGCGCGCAACGGCTGCTGCTGCCTTTCCTGCTGCTCGGGCTGGTGGTCCTGGTCGGCAAGCTGGTGGCGCAGGAATTCGTCCATGTGGACAACCGCGCAGCCGGGCTGCTCCCCGGCCTCCGGGACCTGGTGATCACGACAGAGGACAGCCCGGCGACCTTCATCTGGTTCCTGTGGGTGCTGTTCCTGTGCTCGATCGTGGCACCGCCGGTGTGGCAGGCGACGGGAACGGTCGGGCTGCTGCTCGGTGGGCTGCTGTTGATGGCGCTGGAGCCGCCGTCGCTCTTCTACCTCGACCGCTTCGCACGGCACGCGGTGTTCTTCGCGGCCGGCGTGGCGGTGGCGCAGAACGACGGGCGATGGCTGCCGGCCTTCGCCAGGTGGCAGCCGGTCTGGTGGGCAGTTCTGGCAGCGACGATCGGGCTGGCGCTGGCGGGCTGGCTGCCGGGCGACCTCTCGCTGCTGGTTTGCGGGGTGGCAGCAATCCCGGCCTTGCATGGCCTCGCGGCTCTGCCCGCCATGGCGCGCCAATCCTGGACGCTTTGGCTCGGCAAGCGGTCGATGGCCATCTACCTGTTCAACGTCATCGCCATCGGCGTGGTGAAGGCGGTGCTGCTGAAGGCAGGCGTGCCCTGGACCGCAGCCGGCTTCTGGATCCACGCCCCAGCGCTGACCGCCGCCGGCGTCTTTCTGCCTGTGCTCGGGAAGCAGCTGGTGCTCCGACGTCTCCCGCCGCTCGATCGGATGACCGACTGAGCGAAAGCCGGTCGGATCTGACGTTGTCTGTCAGGCGCGATGGCGAAGGCCCGTTGGGTCGCGGGGTGTGCGGGCGGCGAGGAGCGCGGCCACGGGGGCGAAGGCGAACAGCCATGCGATGCGCCCCTGGTAGCGCTCGTTCAGTCCGGACAGGGCACCCGTGATCGCCGCATTGCCGATCGCCGCGGCCAGAACCACCACGCAGAGCGACACGGCGCGCAGGTTCCGCCGGCGGAACAGCGCCACGAGCGGCAAGGCGAGCAGCCCGGTCCAGCCCGCGGTTTCGTGCCAGGGCGAGAGGTGCTCCGCATCCTCGGCGAGGCCGCCCCGATACTGCCGGGCCGAGCGGTAGGCATCGAGCTCGCGCGGAAAATGCTGTTCGATGATCGGCTCGGGCCCGGGAAAGCCTGGCCAGGCGTTCAAGCCATCGCCGGTGCCGAAGGTGGCGAACTGCTCGACGGCGTTGCGGGCAGCGTCCCGGGCCATGGTCGCCGCTTCGGCGCGCAGCGTCTCGGCCACGATGGCAGCAGCCTCCGGCGCCCACTGCTTGCCGCCACCGAGATCTGCGACCAGCGGGCCGTCCGTCTGCCACAGAAAGAAGTTCTCGCTCATCGGCAGGCGGTGCAGCACCGCGCAGATGCGCCATCCGGCTTCCGGGCAGCGCGCCTGGAGGGTCCGCAACGCCGGACCGTCGTCGAGCAGCCTTGCGGCGATGAAGACGCTGCCGAAGGGCGAGAGCGACAGCCGGCCATGGCCCGCGACGTTGGCAGCAAGCAGTGCAAGGCAGCCGAACAGAAGCGGCGCGCCCATGCGCAGCAATCCACGGCCCGCCTCCGCAGCACCGCGCAGCATCCAGAGCAGAACCGCACCCGTCACGGCCAGTCCGCCAGCCAGCGGCACATGTGACAGATGCACCGCCACGGCGCCGCTGGCGAAGGCGCCGAGATAGAGGAGTTCCAGCGTCCGCAGCCGATCGCGCGCGAAGCCCAGCAGCCAGAGCGCCAGCACCAGCATGCCGGTAAAGACGTCGGGCATGACTTGCGCGACGAACCAGGGCAGGCCGGTCAGCACGGCGAGCAGGGCGGCGCCGGCGAGGAGAGCGGCTGCCCCTGGCCGGCCGAGCACGCGCAGCACGAGGGCAAGCAGGTGCGCTGCCATGAGGCCCTGCGCCAGGACGATCGGCCAGAGGCTGATGCGCCAGTGCAGGGCGTGAAGGAAGACGCTGTAGAAGGCCGGGCGGTCCCAGCCGAGATAACCACGGATGGCCTGGTTGAGATACGTCCCGGTGTCGGCGAAAACGAGGGGATAGCCGTTCAGCGCCGCGGGCCAGGCGAGCAGGAGGCCGGCAAGGGCGATGCCCCACCAGGGCGTGCCCTCCTGGGTGGCCTCCTCCGGATACTGGATGCGCCGATGCGGCGCGACAAGGTCGCGGTCAGCAGCCTGTTGCGCCGCCTCAGGCGGCCTGACGATTGTCCCCATAGCCTTGCGGATGCGCCGAATGCCAGGCCCAGGCCGTCCGGACGATGTCCTCGAGCGCCGGGAAGCGGGGCACCCAACCGGTGTCGGCGCGCAGGCGGGCAGACGAGGCCACGAGCACAGCCGGGTCGCCTTCGCGCCGCGCACCGAAGGCATGCGGGACCTTGCGGCCGCTCACCTTCTCCACGGTCTCGATCACCTGCCGAACGGAGTAGCCGGTGCCATTGCCGAGATTGTAGCGGACGGAACGCTCCTTCAGCAGCGGCAGCACCTGCAGATGCGCGTCAGCCAGATCCGAGACATGCACATAGTCCCGCACGCCGGTCCCGTCCGGCGTGTCGTAATCGGAGCCGAACACCGTCAGCGGCGGCCGGCTGCCCATGGCCGCGCCGATGGCGAGCGGAATAAGGTGCGATTCCGGATCGTGATCCTCCCCGGCGCGAGCCTGGGGGTCGGCGCCGGCCGCGTTGAAGTAGCGGAGGCTGGCGAAGCGGAGCCCATGCACACGCTCCGCCCAGTCCAGCGCGCGCTCGCACATCAGCTTGCTCTCGCCGTAGGGGGAAACGGGGCCGAGGCGCTGCTCCTCATCGATCGGAATGCGTTCGGGGAAGCCGAACAGCGCAGCCGTCGACGAGAGGACGAACTTGCGGCAGCCGGCCCTCACCGCAGCATCGGCAACAGCCGCGGTCGTCGCCAGGTTCTCCGCCATGTAGCGCAACGGCTGCCGCATGCTGTCACCGACGAGCGAGAGTGCCGCGAAATGCAGCACCGCGTCGAAGGGGCCGTGGCGGAACGCCTCCGCAAGCACGCGCGGGTCGTCGCAACGGCCGATGACGAGCCGCACCGCGGCGGGAACCGCGCCGCGGTGCCCCTTGGAGAGGTCGTCGAGGACGACGACCTCCTCCCCCCTGTCGAGCAGGGCAAGTAGGGTGTGGCTTCCCACGTAGCCGGCGCCGCCGGTCACCAAGAAACGCGCCAAAATTCTACTCCCTGAAGTAGCCGCTGTAGCGCGGGTGGTAGACCTCGCTGTCAGCATAGCCCGAGCGACGATGGGCCTTCGCGTCCACCTGGGTGAGCGCAGCGCCGACGATGCGGGCCTTCGCGTCCTCCAGCAGGGCGAGCGAGTTGCGCACCACCGAGCGCGGGGTATCGCGCCACTTCACGCAGAGCAGTGTGGCATCGGCAAGGCGGGCGACCACGCGGGCATCCGCCATGGCCAGGGCCGGGGGGGCGTCCAGGATCACCAGGTCGTAGTCCCGGCGGACGCGCTCCAGGAGGTTGGCCATGGCCTCCGACATGAAGAGGCCGAGGGAATGGATCTCCGCCGCTCCAGCCGGGATGTAGTCAAGGCCGGTGAGGTGGTCGCGGCGCACGATCTGCTCGTATTCCGCCTGACCAAGCAGCAGGTCCGTGACGCCGGCCGCCGTCTCGGCCCGGAAGACACGGCCGACCGAAGGCTGCCGAATGTCGCAATCCACCAGCAGCACCCGTTCCCCGTTCATGGCTGCGGAGCGCGCCAGGGCAACCGCAGTGGTGGTCTTGCCCTCGCCCGGCCGGGCGGCGGTGATCACCACCACCTTCGGCGGGTCGGTGCCGAGCCACAAGGCGGCGCGGAGGGTGCGCATGCTCTCGCTGAACGGGGAGAGCGGCTTGCGCGCGACGTAGTCCTCAACCCGGTGCCTGCCGAGCATGCCGCGCCGCAGCGTCGGCACGAGGGCGAGGCAGGGCAGGCCGAGCGCGGAACGGATCTCGTCGCCCGTGCGGATCGTACTATCCGCCTGCTCCATGAACCAGACCAGCAGCAGACCGAACAGCACGCCAAGGATCGCCGCCGCCGCGACGAACAGCGTGGGCTTGGGGAAGGACGGAACGCCAGGTACGGTCGCCGGCGACAGGATACGCCCGTCCGGCCGCTCGATGGCCGTCTGGCTGACCGTGGACTGGCTGCGCTCCAGTACTGCGCGGAGCAGCGTGCGGGAGGCTTCGGTCTCGCGCTCCAGCGCATTGATCCGGATTTCGACGCCCTGGGTGCGGTTCAGCCGCTCCTCCTGCTCGCGCCGGCTCTGCTCCAGGCTGGCGACACGTGCACGGGCGGCCTGCGCCTCGGCGTTCAACGCCTGGATAACCCGACCGGTCTCGGCACCCACGGCCCGTTCTGCCGCCGCAAGGCGGGATGCCGCGGCGCGGACATCGGGGTGACCCGTACCGAGCGTGGCGGCCAGCCGATCGAGCTCGCGCCGCGCCTCGTCCCGCGCTGCGCGTCCGGCGACAAGGTTGGCACTGCCAAGGGCCGTGCTGTCGGCGCCCCCCGACCCCCGCGCGGCGGAAAGCCGCGCCTCGGCCGAGGCGAGCTGGTTGCGGGCCTCGACCAGGTCCGCGGTGATGCGGCTGATCTGCTCCGTGCCCAGCGCGGCGTTGACGCCGCGGGTCAGGCCGGCCTGCTGGCGGAGCTCGGAGATCCGGGCCTCGTTCTGCTGCACCTCCTGGCGGAGCTGGGCGATGCGGCCGTCCAGCCAGTCATTTGCGCGCCGGACAGCGTTGAACTTCGCCTCCAGTTGGTCTGCAATATACAGCTCTGCCGCCATGTTGGCGACCGCGGCCGCAAGCTCCGGATCTTCGGAGGTGAAGCGGATCTGAAGCACGCGGGAGTTGCGCACGATTGCCACTTCCAGCCGCCCCTGCACCGCCTCGCCTGCCTGGATCTCGGCAAGCTCCGGCAAGGGCGGTCCGGCGATCGGCCGCGGCGCGATCGCCTCCGCGATGTCGGGAGAGACGTTCGCCACTACGTCGGCGATGGCAGCACGGACACGAAAGGGCAGGCTCTCCGCCCTGCCCCTGTCGGCGAGCCACCACGCGAACTCCTCTCGCTCCGTGAGCCCAAATCGCGCAACGATGCGCCGCGCGACGGAGAGGGAGCGGATGATCTCCACCTGGCTCGCCAGCACCGCGTCCGTGGTGCTCTCGTCCCGCAGGATGCTCTGGAGCTCGCGCGCCTGGTACTCCTGGGGCTCGAACATGACGGTCGTGGAAGCGGTGTAGCGCGGTGTCATGCTCTTCGCCGCGACGAGTGCGACGATCGGGAAGAGGATGAGGCACGCAACAAGGATGTTGCGCCGCCGGCGGAGGGCGCCGAGCAGCGCGGCAAGGTTCAGGCCCTCGGGCTCGATCGGGGCCGCGGGCGCCGCGGAGCGCGGCGCCGTCCTGCGCTCAGCCGGCGCGCGGCTCTCTACGACGGGACGGTCTAGCATGTTCAGGAACTCCCCCGGGGCACGCGATGTTGACCCGCTGCACGTGTCTGCACATCGCCCGGCTTCTCAACCATTTCGCTTTGCTCCGGTTCCGCCGCGACGCAAACAAGGGCGTGATGACCCGCTTTCGCAAGGAAACGCGACTGCCAAAGGTGCGTCGCGTCTGGCACGAACGGCGCACCCGTTCGGGATCGACGTAAAGAGAGGACCGCCCATCATGACCACCCGTCGCTTCGCCCTGACCCTGCTGCCCGTGCTGGCACTTGCCGCATGCGCAAACCCGGGTGGAGAGCTGCCGCCGCTGCCGGAAAGCGCTGCCGGCGGTGCATACCGCCTCGGGCCTGAGGATCAGGTCCGCGTCACTGTATTCAATGACCCCCGGCTGACGGGTGAGTTCCGCGTGACCGATGCTGGCACGATCAACCTCCCGCTGATCGGATCGGTCCAGGCCGGCGGGCGCACCACGACCGAGGTCGAGCGCTCCATCGAGCGCGTGATGCGCGAGCGCAATCTGTTCCGCGATCCGTCCGCTGCCGTGCAGGTCATCACCTACCGGCCGGTTTTCGTTCTCGGTCAGGTTGAACGCGGCGGGCAGTTCCCTTATCAGCCAGGGATGACGGCGCTGTCCGCCGTGGCTTTGGCCGGTGGCTTCAACTACCGTGCGTTGCGCGACTACGTCTCCATCACGCGCACCACGGATGGGCGTGCCCAGGAGTTCCGGGCGACCCGGCAGGCGCTCCTGCAGCCCGGTGACGTCGTGACGGTGTTCGAGCGGCGCTTCTGACGCCGGCACAAGGAGCAGGAGACGTGTTATCCTGGCGGCGTGACTAGACTCCTGCTCCTGCCTCTCTTGTTGCTCGCAGTCGTGTCGCCGGCCCAGGCCTCCGAGGGACCGCAGGCTCGGGCCGCGGACTGGGCAGCGCTCGCCCTGCCCTCCCCCGGGCCGCCGCGGGCGATCGGCGGCACGTCGCTCGGTTGCCTGTCCGGCGGTGTCGCGCTTCCGCCGGAGGGGCCTGGCTGGCAAGCGGTGCGGGTTTCCCGGAACCGCCATTGGGGTCATCCAGCTGCGATCGGTCTGGTACGGCACGTGGCTGCGCGCGCCCGCGCGGCCGGTCTGCCTGACCTCTGGATCGGCGACATAGCGCAGCCGCGGGGCGGGCCCATGCCCTGGGGGCATGCGAGCCATCAGACGGGCATCGACGTGGATATCTGGCTCGACCTTCGGCCGAAGCCAGCCGTCCCGGCCGCCCAGCGGGAGGATCTCTCGATCCCCTCTCTCGTGCTGCCGGACGAATCGGATGTCGATCCGGCCCGGTGGACACCGCGGCACGCCCTGCTGATCCGCATCGCCGCGGAAGCACCTGGGGTAGACAGGCTGCTGGTGAACCACGCCATCAAGCGGCGGCTTTGCACCGATCACCGAGGCGAGGCGTGGCTGCGCAGGGTCCGGCCGTGGCGCGGCCATGACAGCCACATGCACATCCGCCTGCAATGTCCGAGCGGCAGCCCGGACTGCCGCGACATCGCCCCGCCGCCGCCCGGCGATGGCTGCGACGCCAGCCTGGACTGGTGGCTGACCCCCGAGGCGCGGCGCGCGCCGTCGCGGCCGGAGCGGCCCGCGCCTCCGCCGCGGCTGCCGGTCGCCTGCGCCGCGGTGCTGCACGCGCGGTAGCCTGCCGAAGCGCGAGGCAGGCTGCTCGTGCGGCGGGCAGGAGGGCGGGCCTCGCGGTGCGCCGCGTTGCCTCCAGGCGTGCGGTGCCCTTGCGCCCCTGCCATCCCGTGCCGCACACAGCGGCCGACGCGGGCGGCATCAGGCTCGCCGACGAGGCTCGCGGCGCGGGGGGTTGAATGGAGCGTCCTTTCGTGGAGATCAGCTCGGTCGCCATGCGCTACGGCGGCGTGGAGGGCACGCTTGCCCTCCAGGGCACCACGCTCAGCGTCGCCAAGGGCGAGTTCATCGCCGTTGTGGGGCCCTCGGGCTGCGGCAAGTCCACGCTGATGCGCCTGGTCACCGGCCTTTGGCCAGCCACGGCCGGAACCGTGGTGGTGGCGGGCCAGGAAGTGGCGGGCCCCCTCTCCATTGCCGGCATGGCCTTCCAGAACCCCACCCTGCTGCCATGGCGCAACATCCTGGACAATGTCATGCTGCCGCTGGAGGTGGTGGAGCCGCATCGCCGCCGCCTGCGGGCCGAGCGCGCGGCCTATGAGGCGCGGGCGCGGGACCTGCTTGCCCTGGTGGGCCTGCGCGGCTTCGAGGCGCGATTCCCCTGGCAGCTCTCCGGAGGCATGCAGCAGCGTGCCAGCCTCTGCCGCGCCCTGATCCATGAGCCGGCGCTGCTGATGCTGGATGAGCCCTTTGCCGCGCTGGACATCTTCACGCGCGAGGACCTCTGGGCCGTGCTGCAGGACCTTTGGATGGCGCGCCGCCCGACGGTGATCCTGGTGACGCACGACCTGCGGGAGGCCGCCTACCTCTCCGATCGCGTGCTGGTCATGTCGTCCCGGCCTGGGCGCATCATTGCCGAACGCGTGGTGGACCTGCCGCGGCCGCGCACGCTGGAAACCACCTACGAACCCGCGTTCGTCTCGCTGGTGCACGACCTGCGCGAGCACATAAGCGCCGCGCGCAAGGGTGAGGAGGTCGCGCATGCCTGACAGCACGGCCGCGACCCGCGACCCGACGCTCTCGCCCGAGGCGCTGCGGCGACTGGAGGCGATGGCGGCCGCCGCGCGCCGCCGCAGGCGGCTGCAGGCATGGCTGCCCTGGCTCGTCATCCTCGGCATGTTCCTGCTGTGGGAGGTGGCGGTCCGCGCCTTCGCCATCCCGCAATTCGTGCTGCCGGCGCCCAGCGACATTGCGGCCAGCATGGTGAAGTGGTGGCGGCCGCTGCTGGAGAATTCCTGGCAGACGCTGATGACGACGCTGATCGGCTTCGGCCTCGCGATCGTTTTCGGCCTCTTGCTGGGGATCGCGATCGGCAGCTCGACGCTGCTCTATCACGGGCTTTATCCGCTGCTGATCGGCTTCAACTCCATCCCGAAGGTGGCGGTGGTACCGATCCTGGTGATCTGGTTCGGCATCGGCACCGTGCCGGCGGTGATCACCGCCTTCCTGATCAGCTTCTTCCCGATCGTGGTGAACGTCGCGACCGGCATCGCGACTGTCGAGCCGGAGCTGCGCGACGTGCTGCGCGCGCTCGGCGCCCGGCCGTCCGACATCATCCGCAAGGTCGGACTGCCGCGGGCCATGCCGTATTTCTTCGCCTCGCTGAAGATCGCGATCACGGTGGCCTTTGTCGGCTCGATCATCGCGGAGACGGTGGCCGCCAACAAGGGCATCGGGCACCTCATGATCCTCGCCAGCTCCCGCTTCGACGTGCCGCTGGTCTTCGCCGGACTGATGGTGACAGCGGTGATGGGCGTGCTGATGTACGTCGTCGCCGTGGCGATCGAGGACCGGACGACGGGATGGGCCATGCGCGGCCAAGGCGATCAACAGATCTCGCTGACCGGGGCTTGATGGTCAGAGAAGGCGGAAGGCCCGCAGTTCCGCCTCCAGCGCTTCGGCGCCGGTGAAGTGGTGCGCGCGCATGCCGACGGCGCGCGCGCCCTCGGCGTTCTTCAGACTGTCGTCGATGAACAGGCACTGGCCTGCACGCAGGCCGTTCCTGTCCAGCAGCAGGCGATAGATGGCCGGGTCGGGCTTCAGCAGCCGCTCCGTCCCGCTGACCACCACGTCCTCGAAGCCGCGGAGGAACGGGAAGCGGGCCTGCGCCTCGGCGAATTTCGCTGCGGAGAAGTTGGTGATCGCGTGCAGCGGCACCCTGCGTGCGCGCAGCGCCTCCAGCAGGGCGACCGTGCCGGGCACCTCCCCCGGCACCATCTCATGCCAGCGGTCGGAATAGGCCCGGATCAGCGCCTCGTGCTGCGGGAACAGCGCGACGCGTTCGGCGATTGCCTCTTCCCAGTCACGCCCGCGGTCCTGTTCGAGATTCCACTCGGCGGTGCAGACCTCGGCCAGGAAGCGGTCCATCTCCGACTCTTCGGCGAAGAGCCTACGGTAGAGGTGGCGGGGGTCCCAGGCGATCAGCACGTTGCCGATGTCGAAGACGACGGTGTCGATCCGCAAGGCGAGGCTCCGGCTGCAAGCCCGGGTATGATGGCTCGCACGTGCCCCTGGCGCCAGCGCTCCAACGCGGCAAAGCCGAGCAGCAGCAGCGCGTCGCCGGAGAAGCCGAGCCGTGCGCCGCGCAGCAGGCCGCGGCACAGCGCGCGCCTGGCGCCCGGCTCGGCGCCAGCGAGCTCCCGCAGGGCCGGATAGCCCTGCGGGAGGCGCCGCGGCTCAGGCGATGCTGCGCGCCGCATCATCCGGCTTCTCGCCGCGCGTCTTCAGCAGCGAGACGACGACGCCGCCGGTGATCAGCGCGAGGGTAACGCCGAGCGACCAGGCCGGGTCCATCTTGCCGAAGATCTGGTTGGTAAAGATCTTGCCTCCGATGAAGACCAGCACGACCGCCAACGCGTATTTCAGGTACTTGAAGCGGTGCACCATGGCAGCGAGCGCGAAGTAGAGCGCCCGAAGGCCGAGGATGGCGAAGATGTTGCTCGTGTAGACGATGAACGGGTCGGTGGTGATCGCGAAGATCGCCGGTACGCTGTCCACCGCGAAGATCAGGTCGGCGATCTCCACCAGGACCAGCGCCAGCATCAACGGCGTCAGCCAGCGCTTCGTCCTGCCGGTCTGCGGATCGGGAAGGTGGACGATGAAGCGCTGCCCGTGCAGCTCGTTCGTGACGTTGAAGCGGCGGCGCATGAACTTCAGCACCGGGTTGTCCTCGATCTTCGGCATGTTGTCGGCGACGATCAGCATCTTGACGCCGGTCGCGACAAGGAAGGCGCCAAAGATGTAGAGAACCCAGGAAAACTCGCTGACGATCGTCGCGCCGAGGCCGATCATGATCGCGCGCAGCACGATGACGCCCAGAATGCCCCAGAACAGCACCCGGTGCTGATAGAGCCGCGGAATCGCGAAGTAGGTGAAGATGAGGCTGATGACGAAGACATTGTCCATCGCCAGCGTCTTCTCCACCGCGAAGCCGGTGAAATACTGCATGCCCGGCTCAGGCCCGAGATACCACCACACCCAGGCGCCGAACACGCAGGCGATCGCGATGTAGAAGGCGCTCATCCAGAGCGACTCCGACACCGGGATTTCCTTTGCCTTGCGGTGCAGCACGCCAAGGTCGAAGGCGAGCAGCGCCACGACGATGGAGATGAAGGCAACCCACATCCAGAGCGGCTTCGAGAGCCACTCCACCATCAGCCAGTCCATCGGAACCTCCAGATGCGCTCCCGGATAGGGGGAGCGCAGGTGAAGGATCCGACATCGCGGACCGGCCGGGCGCGCCATGCCCCTGTCCGGGCGAGCCCGATCGGAGCCGCCAGCGGGGCCCGGATCCAGATGAACGCCATGTAATCTTCAGCCGTGACGGGTCAAGGGCCTGCCTTGCGGCCCGCCGCCGGGGCGGGCAGAAGTCGGCTGGCCGCCGGACCTCCCCATGAACGACCGCATCTCCCTGCCCAAGGACCGTATCCGCATCCTGCTGCTTGAAGGAATTGCGCAGACCGCGGTCGATCTCTTCGCCGGCGCCGACTATCTGACCGTGGCGCGGGAAAAGCGCGCCTTGGAGGGCGAAGCGCTGATCGAGGCAGTGCGCGGCGTCCACATCCTGGGCATCCGGTCCCGCACGGACGTGACGGAGCGGGTGCTGCAGGCTGCGGATCGGCTCATCGCCATCGGCTGCTTCTGCATCGGCACCAACCAGGTCGACCTGGGCGCCGCCGCGCGGCGCGGCGTTGCGGTGTTCAACGCGCCTTTCAGCAACACGCGCAGCGTGGCCGAACTGACGCTGGCCGAGGCGGTGATGCTGATGCGTGGCGTGATCGACAAGTCCAATGCCGCGCATCGTGGCGCGTGGGACAAGTCGGCCGCCAATTCATGGGAGATGCGGGGCAAGACCCTCGGCATCGTCGGCTACGGCAACATCGGCAGCCAGCTTTCCGTGCTCGCCGAAGCCTTCGGAATGCGCGTGCTCTACCACGACCACACTGCCAAGCTGCCGCACGGCAACGCGACGCAGGCGGCAGGGCTGCGCGACCTGCTGGCCCGGTCGGACGTGGTGACGGTGCACGTGCCGGAAACGCCGGAGACGATCGGCATGTTCGGCGCGGCGGAGTTCGCGGCAATGAAGCCGACCGCCATCTTCATCAACAACGCCCGTGGCACGGTGATCGACGCGTCGGCGCTTGCGGCCGCCCTGCGGGAGGGAAGGATCCTGGGCGCCGCGGTGGATGTGTTTCCTGAGGAGCCGAAGCGGAACGGCGATCCCTTCGTCACGCCGCTTCAAGGCTTGCCCAACGTCATCCTCACGCCGCATATCGGCGGCAGCACGGCGGAGGCGCAGGATCGCATCGGGCAGGAAGTGGCGCGGAAGCTCGTGGAGTACAGCGACAGCGGCGCCACGATGGGTGCCGTGAACCTGCCGAACGTGCAGCTTCCCGCCCGCCCGACCGGCGCGCGCTGGACGCACCTGCACCGTGACGCACCCGGCATCCTTAGCCGGATCAACGCCAGCTTCGGCCAGCGGGGCCTCAACATCGCCGCCCAGTATTACCAGACCGATTCCGAGCTGGGCTACGTGGTGGTGGAGAGCGTCGAGGCGCGGAACGACGCCGATGCGATCCTCTCAGAGCTGCGTGCCCTTCCGGGCACCGTCCGCGCCCGGCTGATCTACGAACGGAGCTGATCAGTCCCCCGCGCAACCGCAGCCCGGATCACCGCCAACGCCTCCTCCACCATCGCCGTCGTGACGTCGAGATGGGTGCAAGCGCGGATGCGGCCGCCAAGCATCGAAAGTTGCACGCCCTCCATCCTTGCCCTTCCTGCCAGATCCGCCGCCGGCACGCCGGTGCCGGTCGGGTCGAAGAAGACAAGGTTGGTGTCGGGTTCCTCCACCGCCATGCCTGGCATCTGTGCGAGGCCCCGCGCCAGTGCCCGGGCATTGGCATGGTCCTCTGCCAGGCGGTCGACGTGATGATCCAGCGCATGGAGGCAGGCGGCGGCGCAGACGCCCGCCTGCCGCATCGCGCCTCCGAGCCGCTGCTTCCAGCGCCACGCCTCGTCGATGAATTCGACGGAGCCGCACAGCACGGCGCCGAGCGGCGCCCCAAGGCCCTTGGTGAAATCTAGCCATACGCTGTCATAGCCCGCCGCCATCTCGGCAGGACCGAGGCCGGCGGCCACGCAGGCATTCATCAGCCGCGCGCCGTCCATGTGGGTGACCAGGCCGTGTTCCTTGGCGATCCCAGCCACCTCGTCCAGTACGGGCTTCGCCCAGACGGCCCCGCCGCCTATGTTCGCCGTCTGCTCCACCTCCACCAGCCGCTGGGTCGGCGTGTGGCGCGAGCGGCCGCGGATATGGGCACGGAGCTCATCGGGGGAGTACATGCCGCGCGGACCGCGCAGCGGCAGGATCTGAAATCCGCCGAGAGCGGCATGCGCGCCACCCTCGCTTGTCAGGATATGCGCCGTCTCATGTGCGATGATCTCGTCGCCCGGACGGCAATGGGTCAGCGTCGCCGCGACGTTGCACATGGTCCCGGATGGCATGAAGACAGCCGCTTCCTTCCCCATCAACGCCGCCATCCGGTCGCAAAGCGCATTCACCGTCGGGTCGTCGCCGTGCTGCTCGTCTCCCACCTCGGCCCGCATCATCGCGTCCTTCATCGCGGGCGTCGGGCGAGTCTGCGTGTCGGAGTAGAGGTTGATGCGGACGGGCGGCGCGCCGGAGGGCGGACGCTGCGGAGCGTGGACCATGGTGTCTCGTACGTTCGGTGATCGTCGTGGCGCACCCTGCCAGGATTGCGCCGTCGCGTCACCCGAGGCCGTGGCGTTCCCAGAGCGGCGCGACCGCCGGGCGCGCCGCGACGGCCCTGGTCAGCGCCTCGATGCGTGGCAGGTTCGCCGGCGTCCAGCTCCGTCCGCCCATCCACCGGGACATCACCGCGATGTAGAGGTCCGCTGCGCTGAACCGCTCTCCGAGCAGGAAGGGTGCTTCCTGCGCGCCGGTCAGGCCGGCATGCTCCTCGATGATCCGCATCGTGTCACGCCCGAGGTCCCGCGCGCGATCGCGGATGGTTGCGGTGTCCGTGCCGAACCGCTCCGGGTAGTCCGAGCGTGTGACATGCGGGTAGAACTCCGTAGCCAGCACCGTCATCCAGCGAAGCGCGACGGCCCGCCCCGTTTCGCCAGGCGGCGGCAGCAGGTCAGCCTCGGGGTGCCGGTCGGCAAGCGTGATCAACATGGCGAGGCTCTCGGTCAACACCGTGCCGTCCGGCAGCAGCAGCGTGGGAACTCGGGCCATCGGATTCACCGCGCGGTACTCCGCGCGGAGCTGGTGATCGCCTTCCAGCGGCACCTCGCGCAGTTCCACCGGCTGCCCGGCTTCGGCCAGCGCCATCTCGACAGGTGCGGAGCCGCAGCCATCGCAGCCATAGAGCACGTAGGTCATCGGCGGAGGCTGGGTCATCGCTGCCGCGCCGGCCAGTCAAAAGCGCTGATCCTCGGCAGCAGCTCGGTGAATGCTCCCTCAGCCCGAGGGCGCAGGCGTGACCGGCGCCGCAGCCGGGGGCGTGCGACGGTATAACGCATAGGCACGCCGCTCGAAGGCGCGCACCATCAGGCGCACGGCCTCATTGAACACCGTGCCGATCACCGCTTGCAACAACCGCGACTTGAACTCGAAGTCGACGAAGAAATCGACCTCCGTGCCCTCCTGGACGGGCCGGAAGCGCCAGTGGTTGTTGAGATAGCGGAAGGGGCCGGTGAGATAGCGCACATGGACATGGTGCGGCCGCTCCAGCGTCACCTGGCTGCGGAAGGTCTCCCGGAACATCTTGAAGCCGATGGTCAGGTCGGCGACCAGCTCGGTCTCCGTCCGCGAGATGATGCGCGCGCCGACGCACCAGGGCAGGAACTCCGGATATCGCCGGACATCCGCCACCAGCTCAAACAGCTGCTCCTCCGTATACGGCAGGACCCGCTTCTCGGCGTGAGTCGGCACGCGTCGGCCTCAGGCAGCCCGGACGGCGAGCTGCTCGCGCGCGCTCCGCAACATGGCGAAGTCGCGGTCGGCGTGATAGGAGCTACGGGTCAGCGGCGTGGCCGAGACCAGCAGGAAGCCCTTGCCGCGGGCCACGCGGGCATAGTCCTCGAACTCCTCCGGCGTGACGAAGCGGTCGACCGCGGCATGCTTCACGGTGGGCTGGAGGTACTGGCCGATGGTGAGGAAGTCCACCTCGGCGCTCCGCAGGTCATCCATCACCTGCAGCACCTCAACCCGCTTCTCGCCCAGCCCGACCATGATCCCCGACTTGGTGAAGATCGAGGGATCCAGCGCCTTCACCCGGTCCAGCAGCCGCAGCGAATGGTAGTAGCGCGCGCCCGGCCGGATGGCCGGGTAAAGCGCCGGCACCGTCTCGAGATTGTGGTTGAAGACATCGGGGCGGGCAGCGACCACCACCTCCAGCGCGCCATCCTTGCGAAGGAAGTCGGGGGTCAGCACCTCCACCGTGGTTTCCGGCGCCGCGGCGCGGATGGCCCGGATGGTCCGCGCGAAATGCTCGGCCCCGCCATCGGGAAGGTCGTCCCGGTCCACGCTGGTGATGACGACATGCCGCAGCCCGAGTTTCGCCACAGCATCCGCCACCCGTGCCGGCTCGTCCGCATCCAGCGGCCTCGGCATGCCGGTGGCGACGTTGCAGAAGGAACAGGCGCGCGTGCAGGTCTCCCCCATGATCATCATGGTGGCGTGGCGCTGCGACCAGCACTCCCCGATATTCGGGCAGGCTGCCTCCTCGCACACCGTGACCAGCCGGTTCTCCCGCATCAGGGCGCGGGTCTCGTGATAGATCGGGTGCGTCGGCGCCTTTACCCGGATCCAGGCGGGCTTGCGCTGGATCGGGTTGTCAGGGCGGTGCGCCTTCTCCGGATGGCGCAGCGGCCGCTCCGGCAGCCCCTCGCCGCCGGAACGCGCCGCGCGATGATCGATTTCGAGACGGGTGCCCATCGCGCTAGATGTGGATCACCCGACCATAGGCATCAAGCACCGCCTCGTGCATCGTCTCACTGACGGTCGGATGCGGGAAGACCGTGTGCATCAGCTCCGCCTCGGTCGATTCGAGGGTGCGGGCAATGCCATAGCCCTGGATCAGCTCGGTGACCTCCGGCCCCACCATGTGGGCGCCGAGCAGCTCGCCTGTCCTGGCGTCGAAGACGGTCTTCACGAGCCCCTCCGGCTCGCCCATCGCGATCGCCTTGCCGTTGCCGATGAACGGGAAGCGGCCGATCCGGACCTCGTGCCCCTGTTCCTTGGCCTTCGCCTCGGTCAGGCCGACGCTCGCCACCTGCGGCCGGCAATAAGTGCAGCCCGGGATGTTCAACACGTCCATCGGATGCGGATGCTGCCCTGCAATCGCCTCGACGCAGATGATTGCCTCATGACTCGCCTTGTGGGCGAGCCAGGGCGGGCCGGTCAGGTCGCCGATCGCATAGACGCCCGGCTCCTCCGTCCTGCCGAAAGGATCGGTGACGACATGCGCCCGCTCCACTTTCACCTTGGTGCCCTCCAGACCGAGATCCTCGACATTGCCGACGATGCCGATCGCCGAGATCAGTCGGTCCGCCGTGATCTCCTGCACCTTTCCGCCGGCCTCGACGACCGCGGTCACGCTGTCCGCGCCCTTGCGCAACCCCTGCACACGGGCGCCGGTCAGGATCTTCATGCCCTGCTTGGTGAAAGCCTTGTGGACGAAGGCGCTGATCTCCTCATCCTCCACCGGTAGGATGCGGTCCACCACCTCAATGAGCGTCACCTCCGCGCCCATGTTGAGGTAGAAGCTCGCGAACTCGCTGCCGATCGCGCCCGATCCGACCACGATCAGCTTCTTTGGAAGCGCGGCCGGGACCATGGCTTCACGGTAGGTCCAGACCAGCCTGCTGTCCGGCTCCATGCCTGGCAGCACCCGCGCACGCGCACCGGTCGCAAGGATGATGTGCTTGGCCGCAAGCTCCGCCGCCGGCTTGCCGTCCTTGGTGACAGAGAGCCTGCCAGGGCCGGCGAGCCTTGCGTGGCCGTCGAACACCGTCACCTTGTTCTTCTTCATCAGGTGTTTCACGCCGGCCGAGAGCTGGCCGGCGACGCCCCGGCTACGTTTCACCACCTTCTGGAAGTCGAAGCGGATGTTGTCGGCGGCAAAGCCGTACGCGTCCAGCGAATGAAGCAAATGGTTGATCTCGCTGGCGCGCAGCAGCGCCTTCGTCGGGATGCAGCCCCAGTTGAGGCAGATGCCGCCGAGGTTTTCCCGCTCCACCAGCGCGGTCTTCATGCCGAGCTGGCTGGAGCGGATCGCGGCCACGTAGCCGCCGGGCCCGCCGCCCACCACCACCAGGTCGAAGGTCTCAGCCATCAGCGTGAACTCCCCAGTGCGGCCAGTGCCTCGCCGGCCACGCGCTGCACCCGCCACTCATCCATGCCCTGCGCGCCGATCTTCCGGTAGAAGCGGATCGCCGGCTCGTTCCAGTCCAGCACCTGCCATTCCATCCGGGCGCATCCCTCAGTCAGCGCGCGAGCGGCGAGATGGCGGAAGAATGCCTCACCGATGCCAGAGCCTCGGTGCTCCGGCTCGACGAAGATGTCCTCGACATACAGCCCCGCACGACCGGTGAAGGTAGAGAAGTTAAAGAACCAGATCGCCTGGCCGACGGCCCGGCTATCCCGCTCCGCCAAGGTGCAGAAGACACGCGGATTGGGACCGAACAGGGCGCGCCGGAAGTCCTCCTCCGTGCCGACCGCTTCGTGAAGCAGCTTCTCGTACTCGGCCAGGGCGCGGACGAGGCGGATGATCTCCGGCAGGTCCGCTTCCGTAGCGTCGCGCAGCGCGAACGCGGTCATCGCAACGGCTGCCTCACAGCATCAGGCTGAGCGGCTGCTCCACGATGCCCTTGAAGGCCTGAATCCATTCCGCCGCCAGCGCACCGTCCACGACGCGGTGATCGACGGAGAGCGTGCAGGTCATGACCGTCGCGATCGCCAGCGCACCGTCCTTCACCACCGGCCGCTGTTCCCCCGCGCTTACCGCAAGGATTCCGGCCTGGGGCGGGTTGATGATCGCGGCGAAGTCGCGCACGCCATACATGCCCATGTTGGAGACCGAGAAGCCGCCGCCCTGGAACTCCTCGGGCTTCAGCTTGCCTGAACGCGCGCGCGCCGCCAGGTCCTTCATCTCGTTGCTGATGGCGGCGAGGCCCTTCTGGTCGGCCTTCCGCACGATGGGCGTGATCAGCCCATCCGGGATGCTGACCGCCACCGAGATGTCCACGTCGTGGTACTGAAGGATCGCATCCTCGGTCCAGGTCGCGTTGACGTTCGGGAAGCGCCGCAGCGTCACGGCGGCGGCCTTGATGACGAGATCGTTCACCGAGAGCTTGAACGCGCCGGGCCCGTCCTTCGGGGACGTGGCATTGAGCTGCGACCGCAGCTTCAGCAGCGCGTCGATCTCGATGTCCATTGATACGTAGAAGTGCGGCACCGTCTGCTTCGACTCCGAGAGCCGGCGGGCGATGACCTTCCGTATCGTGCTGTTCGGCACTGCCGTATGCGGTGCGGTGATGGCCAGCACCGGGGCCTTCGCAGCAGGTGCCGGGACTGGCGGGGGTGCCGCCTTCGTCTCCGGTGCCGCAGCAGGCTTGGCAGCCGGGCCCTTCGCCAGCGCCGCCTCGATGTCGGACTTCACGATGCGCCCGTTCGGCCCGCTCCCCTGAAGGCTGCGCAACTCGATGCCGGCCTGCTGAGCCATTCGGCGCGCCAGCGGCGAGGCAAATACCCGGTCGCCCGTCGGCTGCGCCGCGCCATTCGCCTGGCTTGCGACGGACGGCGTGGTGGCCTGCACGGGTGGCGCTTCCGTCTTCGGAGCCTCGGTCTTCGGCGTCTCGGGTGCCGGGGCGGGCTTCGACGCAGGCGCGGCATCGGCCTTCTCGCCCGGCTCGACCAGCACGGCGATGACGTCGTTGACCTTGACGCCGGCGGTGCCGCCCTCGACGAGGATCTTGCCGAGGATGCCCTCATCCACCGCTTCGACCTCCATCGTCGCCTTGTCGGTCTCGATCTCGGCGATGATGTCGCCGGCCTTCACCGGCTCGCCTTCCTTCTTCAGCCAGCGCGCCAGCGTGCCCTCGGTCATGGTGGGCGAGAGCGCCGGCATCAGGATGTTCGTGGCCATCGTTCCGCCCCCCTACTTGTAGGTGACCTTGCGCACCGCCGCGACGACGCTTTCCGGTCGCGCCAGGGCCAGCTTCTCCAGGTTGGCAGCGTAGGGCATGGGCACGTCCTCGCCATGCACGCGGACCGGCGGGGCATCCAGGTCGTCGAAGCAGTGCTCGATGACCTGCATCGCAACCTCGGCGCCGATGCCCGCATAGGGCCAGCCTTCCTCGACCGTGACCACGCGGTTCGTCTTGCGTACGCTGCGGGCCACCGTCTCGATGTCCAGCGGACGGATGGTCCGCAGGTTGACCACCTCCGCGCTGATGCCCATGCCCGCAAGCTGCTCCGCGGCCTGCAGCGCGACGCCAACCATGATGGAGAAGGAAACGATGGTGACATCCGTTCCCTCCCTCTCCACCTTCGCGCGCCCGATCGGCAGGATGAATTCCTCATCGGTCGGGCAGTCGAAGGTCTGGCCGTAGAGGATCTCGTTCTCGAGGAAGATCACCGGATTCGGGTCGCGGATCGCGGCGCGCAGCAGGCCCTTGGCGTCCGCCGAGCTCCAGGGCGCAATCACCTTGAGTCCCGGCACATGCGCGTACCAGGAGGCGAACTCCTGGCTGTGCTGCGCGGCCACGCGCGCCGCCGCTCCGTTCGGCCCACGGAAGACGATCGGGCAGCCGAGCTGGCCGCCGCTCATGTACAGCGTCTTGGCCGCACTGTTGATGATCTGGTCGATCGCCTGCATGGAGAAGTTGAAGGTCATGAACTCGACAATCGGCTTCAGCCCGGTAAAGGCGGCGCCGACCGCCATCCCGGTGAAGCCATGCTCCGTGATCGGCATGTCGATCACGCGGCGCGGGCCGAACTCGTCCAGCAGCCCCTGGCTGATCTTGTAGGCGCCCTGGTACTGCGCGACCTCTTCGCCGATCAGGAACACATCCTTGTCGCGGCGCATCTCGAGCGCCATCGCGTCGCGCAGCGCCTCGCGCACCGTGATCGGCTTGGTCGGTCCCCAGTCCTTCTCAGGCGCTGCAGCCTTCGGCTGCGCCGGCGCCGTTGCACCACGTTCCGCGACCCCCTTCGCCGATACCTCGGCATGGTCCTCCGCCTTCGGGAGCGGGGCTGCGACTTCGCGCATCTCCGGCGCCTTGGCTGCCGGCGCCGGGCCGGAAGAGAGCCCTGCCCCGCCGTTCAGCTCGGCGATCGGCGTGTTGACCGCAACGGCCTCGGTGCCCTCCGGCACGAGGATGCGGGACAGCGTACCCTCGTCGACCGCCTCGACCTCCATCGTCGCCTTGTCGGTCTCTATTTCGGCGATCACGTCGCCGGCCTTCACCGGCTCGCCTTCCTTCTTCAGCCAGCGGGCGAGCTTCCCCTCCGTCATGGTGGGGGAAAGGGCAGGCATCAGGATCTGCGTCATCTCAGCGCGCCTCGATCAGCACGTCGGTGTACAGCTCGGACTCGTCCGGCTCGGGCGAGGTCTGGGCGAACTCCGCGCTGTCCTGGACGATCGCCTTCACCTCGTCGTCGATAGCCTTCAGCTCCGCCTCGCCGACGCCATACTCCTCCAGCAGCAGCCGACGCGCCGTCTCGATGCAGTCGTTCTGCTCTCGCATCTTCTGCACTTCCTCCCGCGTCCGGTACTTGGCGGGGTCGGACATGGAGTGCCCGCGGTAGCGGTAGGTCTTCATCTCCAGCAGGTACGGCCCGTTGCCGGAGCGGCAATGCGCCACAGCACGCTCGCCGGCCTCCTTGACCGCGATCACATCCATGCCGTTCACCTGCTCTCCGGGGATGCCCCAGGGCGCGCCGTTCTTGGACAGGTCCTTGGACGCCGAGGCGCGGTCGACGCTCGTGCCCATGCCGTACTTGTTGTTCTCGATGACGAAGATGCAGGGCAGCTTGAACAACGCCGCCAGGTTGAAGCTCTCGAACACCTGCCCCTGGTTCGACGCGCCTTCGCCGAAGTAAGTGACGGCGACATGCCCGTCCTGCCGGTACCAGTTGGCGAAGGCGAGACCCGCCCCGAGCGAGACCTGCGCGCCGACAATGCCGTGGCCGCCGTAGAAACCCTTCTCGCGGCTGAACATGTGCATCGAGCCGCCCTTGCCCTTGGAGTAGCCGCCACTCCGCCCGGTCAGCTCCGCCATCACGCCCCGCGCCTCCATGCCGGTCGCCAGCATGTGCCCATGATCGCGGTAGGAGGTGATAACCTGGTCGCCGGGCTTCAGGCACGCCTGCAACCCGACCACGACGGCTTCCTGACCGATATAGAGGTGGCAGAAACCGCCGATCAGGCCCATGCCGTAGAGCTGTCCCGCCTTCTCCTCGAAGCGGCGGATCAGCAGCATGTCGCGGTAGGCCTTGAGGAGCTGGTCGCGGCTCATCGCCACCTCCTTGGCGCCCTTGCCGCGCGGCTTGCGGGTCGCGGTGTCGGCCATGCCTCAGTCTCCTCCGGCGAGGTTTCTGGGCATCTACGCTCGCCAGAGGGGTGGCGCAAGTTCGCCAGGCGTGCCGAAAGACCTTGCAGCGCAACGTGCTAGTCGAATTAACCGAACAGCGGTTAATCGAAGGTGGTGGCCTTTGCCGGCTCAGAACAGCCGGCGGTTCGGCCCATAAGGCAGCACCACCTCATGCGACCCCACCATGTTCAGCAGCTGCCGTGCCCGCTCATCCAGCTGGTCGCGGTCGAGCCGGTCGCCACGCAAGCCCTCCACCCGCCGCTCCATGGCAGCAAGCTCCACCTGCACCCGTTCACGCTCGGTCCTCGCTTCGGCGATCTGCGCCACCCGGGCCTCCCGCGTGAGGAGGCCGCGCTCGCCATGCACCGCGTGCCAGACGAAGTAGAAGCTTGCAGAGAGGAACACCACCGGCAGCACCGCTGCGCGCAACCTACGGACCACCCACGCGCCGAAGCCGGCGCGTTCTCCCACCCCATACTCGTCCACGGTGCGATCCCCCTGCGCCTTCGGGCCCCCCAGCCCGCCTGCGTCAGGCCAAGGTCGCGCGAGAGGCCGGCTGATGTCCAGCACGAACCGCGTGAGCTGGGTCAGATCACGTCGGCGGTCGCAGCGCTGTTGCGCCGAAGCGTCACCACCTTCTCCAGCGGCAGGGCGCGGCCGACCGCCAGCCGGCCGGCGATGCGGCTTTCGACTGTCGCCGCCATGCAGAGCGCGTTCAGAACCGCTTCCTCCGTCGCCTCGGCGGCGGCCACGAAGAGAGGTGAGAGAAGGCCGTTCGGCAGCTCCGCCACTGCCGATTCGGCGGCCCGTCTCGCGGTGTTGCGCCGCACGTCGGGATGCGTCGCGAAGGCAAGCGCATAGTCGCCCGATCCATCGGAGAAGGCGGCGCCGGTGCGTGCGATTCCCGCCATCGCGCGCCGGGCCAGCCTGGACAGGTTGCGGTCGGACAGTGGCGCATCGGTGGCCAGCACCACTATGACCGACCCGTCGGCATCAGCCCCCTCGGCCCGGTGCCCCGCCAGATAGTGCTTGCCGAGCAGCCGACCTACCGGCAGCCCGTCCATCACCAGCGCGCCGCCGTAATTCGCCTGCACCAGCGCCCCTACAGTGAAGCCGCCCAGCGTGGGGGGCAGAAGGCGGGAAGAGGTGCCGATCCCTCCCTTCCAGCCAAAGGCCAGCGTACCGGTGCCCGCGCCGACGCTGCCTTCCTGCACCTCGCCCGACGCCGCAGCGGCCAGCGCGGCGGCCATGTGCACGCTCGTCACGCCACGGGCGCGGATATCGTTGAGACGGCCATCATTGGTCTCGCCGACCACCGCATTCACCGAACGCACCGCCTCATTGCCCGGCATGGCGAGGGTCCAGTCCACCAGTGCCTCGACCGCCCGTCCGACGGCGAGCGTGTTGGTGAGGAGAATCGGTGTCTCGATCTCGCCGAGCTCCTGGATCTGGGTGACGCCGGCCATCTTGCCGAAGCCGTTCATCGCGAAGAGACCGGCCGGAACGCGCTCCTGATAGGGGTTCCCGCCATGCGGCAGCACCGCAGTGACGCCGGTGCGCGTCCCCTCGCCCTCGATCACGGTCACCTGCCCGACGCGCACGTCCGCGACGTCGGTGATCGCGTTCAAGGGGCCTGGCGGCAGGACGCCGGGCGCGAAGCCCAGCGTCCGGGCCCGGTGCCTCGATGCGTCGGTCAGGCGGGCACGCCCTGCATCAGCGTCTCGCGCACCGCGGCCAGCGCCTCGGCGGCGCGGGCCGCGTCCGGGCCGCCAGCCTGCGCCATTTCCGGCCGCCCGCCCCCGCCCTTGCCGCCCACGGCGGCGGCGGCGGCGCGCGCCAGCGTGACCGCATCCGCCCTGCCCTTCGCCGCCGCGCCCAGGCCGACGACGATCGAGACCTTGCCACCCTCCGTCGAGACCAGCGCCGCGATGTCCGCGGTGCCGCCTTTCAGGATCGCCTCCGCCAACCCCTTCAGGTCGCGCGCAGGCACTTCACCCACCTCCCGCAGGGCGATGCGCAGCCCGGCCACCGTCTCCACCTCCGCGGCGGCACCGCCTGTGGCGAGCTTGCGGCGAAGCTCTGCCACCTCGCGCTCAAGCCGCCGCCGCTCGTCCAGCAGCACCGCCACCCGCTCCGGCAGCTCGCTCGGGCGTACCTTCAGCGCCGCCGCCGCCTCGTTGAGCTGACGGTCGCGCTCCTCCATCAGCTTCATCGCTGCCTCGCCCGTCACTGCCTCCACGCGGCGCACGCCGGCGCTGACTGCGCCTTCCGAGACGATGCGGAACAGGCCGATGTCGCCGGTGCGGCGCACATGGGTGCCGCCGCAGAGTTCGAGCGAGTAGATGCCACCCTTGGCCTGCCCGGTCGCGTCGTGCCCCATGCCGACGACCCGCACCTCCTCTCCGTATTTCTCCCCGAACAGCGCCATGGCACCGGCGGCGACCGCCTGGTCCGGCGTCATCAAACGCGTCATGACCTCGGCATTCTCGCGGATGCGCGCATTCACCTCGGCCTCCACCCAGCCGAGGTCGCCATCCGACATCGGCGCCGGATGGCTGACATCGAAGCGCAGCCGGTCGGGCGCGTTCAGGGAGCCCTTCTGCGCCACGTGGTCGCCCAGCCGGCGCCGCAGCGCCTCATGCAGCAGGTGCGTTGCCGAGTGATGCGCACGGATGGCGGTTCGGCGCGCATGGTCCACCTCCGCCTGAACGGGCAGGCCAGCCCTCGCCTCGCCATGCGCGACGACGCCGAGATGCACGAACAGGTCGCCAAGCTTCTTCTGCGTGTCGCGTACGATGATCCGGCATGCCTCGCCGGCGGAGATGAGCCCCGCATCGCCCACCTGCCCGCCGCTCTCGGCGTAGAAGGGCGTCTGGTTCAGCACCACCGCCACCTCGGTGCCCGGGCCGGCGCGTTCCACCACCCCTCCACCGGCAACCACCGCCAGGATCTCGGCCTCGGCGGTCTCGGTGGAGTAGCCGAGGAACTCGGTCGCCCCGGCCTTTTCCTTCAGGTCGAACCACACGGTCTCGGTCGCAGCCTCGCCGCTGCCGGCCCAGGCGGCGCGCGCGCGGCGCCGCTGCTCTGCCATCGCGGCCTCGAACCCGGCCACGTCCACAGTCTTGCCCTCTCCCCTCAGCGCGTCCTGCGTCAGGTCGAGCGGGAAGCCGTAGGTGTCATAGAGGCGGAACGCGATGTCGCCGCGCAGCACGCCGCGGTCGCCGAGTTTCGCGCTTTCCGCCTCCAGCAGCCCGAGGCCGCGCTCCAGCAAATTCCGGAAGCGGGTCTCCTCGAGCCGCATCGTCTCGGTCACCAGCGCCTCGGCGCGGAGGATCTCCGGATAGGCCGCGCCCATCTGCCGGCTCAGCGCGGGCACCAGCCGGTGCAGCAGCGGTTCGCGCGCGCCCATCATGTGGGCGTGGCGCATGGCTCGGCGCAGGATGCGGCGCAGCACGTATCCGCGCCCCTCATTGGACGGCAGCACCCCATCGGCGATGAGGAAGGTCCCTGCGCGGAGATGGTCGGCGACAACCCGGTGGCTGGCCTTGTGTGGTCCGTCCGGCCCCTGCCCCGTCGCCTCGGCGCTCGCCACGATCAGCGCCCGCAGGGTGTCCGTGTCGTAGTTGTCGTGCACGTCCTGCAGGATGGCCGCGAAACGCTCCAGACCCATGCCCGTGTCGATCGAGGGACGGGGAAGCGGCACGCGGGTGCCGGGCGGACCCTCCTCGTATTGCATGAAGACGAGGTTCCAGATCTCCACGAAGCGATCGCCGTCCGCATCCTCGGACCCGGGCGGGCCACCGGGAATGCCGGGACCGTGATCGTAGAAGATCTCGCTGCACGGACCGCAGGGACCGGTGTCGCCCATGCGCCAGAAATTATCGCTCGTCGCGATGCGGATGATCCGCTCCTCGGGCAGGCTGGCGATCTTGCGCCAGAGGCTGGCCGCCTCCTCATCCTCGCTGAACACGGTGACGAGCAGGCGATCCTGCGCGAGGCCGAAGTCGCGGGTTATCAGCTCCCACGCATGCGCGATGGCCTGTTCCTTGAAGTAGTCGCCGAAGCTGAAGTTGCCGAGCATCTCGAAGAAGGTGTGGTGCCGGGCCGTGTAGCCGACATTGTCCAGGTCATTGTGCTTGCCGCCGGCGCGCACGCACTTCTGCGCAGTCGCCGCCCGGACGTATGGCCGCTTTTCCTGCCCCGTGAAGACATTCTTGAACTGCACCATGCCGGAATTGGCGAACATCAGCGTCGGGTCGTTTCGTGGGACGAGCGGGCTGCTCTCCACCACCTCATGCCCGTTGCGGCGGAAGTAGTCGAGGAAAGTGGCGCGGATATCGTTGCTGCTGGTCATGGCCCGGTCGCTCTGTCGTGCTTCCGTGGCGCTGCGGAAGCCGCGGGAAAGCTGGGTCATTTACCCCGCGCGCCTGACCCCGTCGAGGGCTGGGTGTCGGAACCGGCGCCATGGGGAGGCCGTTTCCAACCCGTTCGACAGGAGGACCCTGACCATGGCTGACGACTTCGACACCCTTATCGCCGAGCTTCTGCAGGACACCTACAGCGCGGAGCAGCAGCTCCTGGACGCGCTGCCGGAGATGGCGGAGGCGGCGCAGAGCCCCTCGCTCCGCAGCGCATTCGAGGAGCATCTGCAGCAGACCGAGCGGCAGGTGGAGCGCCTGGAGCGGGCAGCGCAGATGCTCGGCATCGATCCGGAGGGCGAGGATTGCGAGGCGATGGAAGGTCTGATCGCCGAGGCCGAGGAGATTGTGGACGAGCACGAGGCCGGTCCGATGCGCGACGCCGCGCTCATCGTCGCCGCGCAGAAGGTGGAGCACTACGAGATCGCGGCCTATGGTTCGCTTTGTGCACTGGCGAAAGCCGCGGGGCTCACGGAGCTGAAGGACCTGCTCGGCCAGACCCTGGACGAGGAGGAGAAGGCCGATCGGAAGCTGAGCGCGCTGGCGGAGACCGAGGTCAACCCTGCGGCGCTCGGCACTCGTGCGGCCAACGACACGGCAGGCCGCGGCAGCCGGGGCGCTGCCTGACCGAAGGCATCCGGCCGGCGGCCCCCAAGCCCCGGCCGGAGCGCAGCAGTGTCAGCCCCGCGCCGTGGCCTGCACGCCCTGCAGCACGACGAGGTGCGTGCGGATCGCCGGAACGGCGACGGTGGCCAGGAGACCCTCTTCCCGGCTCGTCGGATTTTGCGCGACCTGCTGGTGAAGCCGAAGCAGCTCCTGGTGCCCGGCGATCTGCGCCTGGAGGAAGGCGCGGTCGAACTCCTGCCCGCGCAGGTCACGCATCCGGATCATCGTCTGCCGCCGCTCCTCCGGCATCAGCTCGACCGTCGGCACGCGGAGCCCGGCGGCCTGCCGGGCCGTGGTGAAGGCCGTCTGCTCCTCCACCTCAAGCTGGGCGAACGCCTTCAAGGCCGGGCTCTCCGCCTGCCGCTCCGCGAGCTGCGCGGTGGCCAGGGCGAAGGCCATGCCGCCGAGCATGGCGGCCTGAGCCTCGTTGGCAGGCGGTTGCTGCGCGGACACGACACCCTGCCCGGCCGGGTTCTGCGCGAGGGCGGTACGGAGAATGACAGGCGCGGCAATAGCGCCGAGCACGAGGCGACGGATCATGGCAGACGGCTCCTGAAGGGGCGCTGGTGGCTGCGCTCCCCCGGAGAAAGCGGGCTCGATGGCGCGGTTCACCTCCGTTCCGCAGGTCGCTGGCGGAAGGGTCGCGGTCAGACCGGCGGCACGTCCGGCGCTTCCTCCCGTGCGGCCAGGACCTTGTCGACCCGGCGACCATCCATGTCGATGATCTCGAACCGCCAGCCAGCCCAGGCGATGCGGTCACCCTCTCGCGGGACACGCTGAAGCAGCGCGAGCATGAGCCCGGCAACGGTATGGTAGGTACCCTCCCGCGGCAGGTCGGGCAGGTCGAGGCGCGCCTTCAGCTCGTCGCTCGCCATCATGCCGTCAAGCAGCAGGCTACCATCGTGGCGTCGCACCGCCGGGCGAGAGATCGCGACGGGCGCCGGCCCGAGTTCGCCGACGATCGCCTCCAGCAGGTCGGAGGCGGTGACCACGCCCTCGAAGCTGCCGTACTCGTCCAGCACCAGCGCCATGCCGATCGGGTCGCCGCGCATCCGCTCCAGCGCGTCGAGGGCGGAGAGCGTGTCCGGCAGCACAAGCGGCTGCCGCAGCGCGCGGGGCAGCGAGAGCGGCTGGCCTTCCAGCAGCTGGTCCAGCAGGTCCTTCGCCGCGACCACGCCTACCACGTTGTCGATGCGCCCATCTGCCACCACGAAGCGGGTGACGTTGGAGGCGCGAAGCCGGGCGGCGACATCCTCCGAAGAAGCCGTGCGGTCGATCCATTCCAGCTCGGGCCGCGGCGTCATCAGCGCCCGCACCGGCTTGTCGGCCAGGCGCAGGACGCGCTCGATCATCTGCCGCTCCTCGGTCTCGATGGCGCCGGAGGTCGCACCCTCTGCCACCACGGCCTTCACCTCTTCTTCCGTCACCGACTGGTCGGAAGGCACGTGCCGGCCGAACAGCCGCAGCACGAGCGCGGAGGAGTTGGAAAGCAGCCAGATCATCGGCGCGGTGACGCGTGCCAGCAGGGCGAGCGGGCGCGCCACGATCGCGGCAATGCGCTCCGGCTGCCGCAGCGCGAGCTGCTTCGGCACGAGTTCGCCGAGGATCAGTGACAAGTAGGTGACAAGCAGGACGACGAGCGTGAAGGCCATCTGCTGCGCGAAGGGCGCAAACGCCGGGACTCGGGCGATGCCGTCGGCGAGCAGACCGGCAAGTCGCGCGCCGCCGAAGGCGCCGGCCAGCACGCCCACCATGGTAATGCCGACCTGGACGGTGGGCAGGAAGCGCTGCGGGTCCTCGGCGAGCGCGAGGGCCGCGGCCGCCCCCTCGCTGCCCTTGCGCTGCATCGCCATCAGCCGCGCGCGGCGCGCCGAGACGATCGCCAGCTCGCTCATCGCGAAGGCGCCGTTCAGCAGCACGAGCAGGAGGATGAGCAGGAGTTCGAGGCCGATGGCCATCTGGAAGTCAGTCCTTGGGAGCGGAAGGGGCATGGTGTAGCCGCGGGGCGCCCCGCAGCGAAGCGAGCTTGCCCTTGCGCCCCTGCAGCGCGCGCGAAGATGAGGCGCATGGATGATCGGCTTCCACCACCGGCGCGCCTGCTCGGGCCGGCCGGGCTCCTCCCATTCTTCGGACTGGCGCCTGGCGCCTGGCTGGGATGGGGCTGGGCCGCGCCGGCCCTCGTAGCCTACGGCGCGACGATCCTCGCCTTCCTCGGCGCGGTGCATTGGGGCTTGGCGCTGCGCGCCCCGGTTGCTGAGCGCGGGGCGGATTGGCCGAGGCTCGGCCTCGGTGTGCTTCCGGCACTGGTCGGCTGGCTTGCGCTTCTTCTGCCGCTTTCAGCGGGCTTGCTGGTTCTGGCCGCGGCGATCCCGGGAACGGCCGCCCTGGAAGCCGCGGGAGCCGCGAGGGGGTGGGTACCACGGAGCTACACGCGGCTCCGCTGGCTGCTTTCCGCGGGCGCATCCGTCTCCCTCGTCCTGACGGCCGGCGCCACCGTGTTTGCAAACAATTAGGTTTACGAACAATTAGATGCTTCGCGAACCGAGACGTATTCTCATCCGGCAATCATCGCCGGAGGTCCTCATGCCACCCGTGTCGCCTGCAGCGTTGCTGCCCTTCCCGCAGAGCTCCATGGCCCGTTTGCGTGTTGCACTACGCCATATGGAGACAGCGATTGAGAAGCAGCGCGCCGCGACCGGGGAGCTCCGCCGGCAGACCGCTCGGCTGAGCGAGGCGGTGGCCCGGCTGGGCGACAGCGTCCAGTTCCTGAAGGGCGACCTTGATGCCCTTGCGGCCGACGCATCCCGCGCGCAGCAGGCCGCACGGGACTTCATGGAGCGGGCCGCTACTCTCGAGCGGCTGGCCTGAGCAGGCCCTTGCGATACCTCCAGTGATGTAGTAGAAAAACTACAAAGTGGGGGAAACACGGTGCGCGACCGCATCGCGGAGGTCCTGGAGCGGCTGAGCCCGGCCGAACGCAAGGTGGCGGAACTCGTCGCCGCCGACCCTGCCGCTGCCATGTCTGCCACCGTCGCAAGCCTCGCCCGCTCCGCCGGAGTGTCCGAGCCCACCGTTGTCCGCTTCTGCCGCTCCCTCGGCCTCGATGGCTTCGCCGACCTTCGCCTCGCCCTCGCGCGGGCCGAAGGCGGCGGCGCCCCGCGCATGCACAGGCGTATCGGGCCAGGCACTCCCGTGCCCGAGGCTGCCGGCGCCGTCTTCGACACCGCCATCGCCGCGCTGGCAGGCATGCGCGCCGCTCTCGACCCGCTGGCCATCGAGCGCGCGGCCCTTGCGCTGGTCCGTGCCGCACGGGTCGAGATCTGGGGCTACGGCGCTTCGGCCGCGGTGGCGGAGGACTTGGCCCACAAGCTGTTCCGGGTCTGTCGCGGCGTCGTCGCGCGGTCGGACCCCCATATGCAGGCCATGGCGGCCGCCACGCTCGACGGCGACGCGGTGGCGCTCTGCATCTCCCACACCGGCCGCTCGCGCGAGATCGTCGAGGTCGCGGGTATCGCCGCACAGGCCGGAGCGACGCTCGTCGCCTTGACCCGCCCCGGCTCCCCGCTCGCCGCGACCGCGACGGTGCTGATCCCCTGCGAGGTCGAGGAAAACACCGAGTTGCACACGCCGATGGTGTCGCGCCTCGCGCATCTCGTGCTCGGCGACGCGCTGGCGGTGGCAGCCGCGCTGCTCTCGCCGCCGGCCGCCGAGGAGCGGCTGGCGCGGATGAAGATCGCGCTGCGGTCACGACGGATCGAGGGGCATACATGATGCTGCGCAGGGCGGAGGCCGGCTTTCTCTTCCTCAACCGCCTGGCCTGCGGGCTGCTGCTTGCCCTCTCCTGCGGATTGGTCTTCGCCAACGTGGTGCTGCGTTACGGCTTCGGCATCTCCGTGGCATGGGCGGAGGAGGCCAGTCGCTACATGATGATCTGGCTCGCTTTCCTCGGCATCGGGCTGGCGCTGCGGGAAGGCGCGCACATCGCGGTGGACCTGCTGCCCGAGAGCCTCCCGGAGTTGCCGGCCCGGCTGCTGCGCGCCTGCATCCTCGCCGCCGTGGCCGGGTTCCTGCTCCTCCTGGTGTGGCTCGGGTGGAACTACGCCCAGTTCGCGATGATGCAGCGATCGCCGGTGCTGCGCCTGACGATGGGGCATGTCTACCTGGCGATCCCCGTCGGCTGCGCGCTGATGCTGGTCCATCTCGCATTCATCGCCCGCCGCTTCGTCATGCGGCCGCCGGAAGACGAGGACCGTATCCGGGCGGCCGAGGTCGGCGCGCTGTGATCCTGCTCGCCGTCGTCTTCCTTGGCACGCTCGCCCTCGGCATCCCGATCGCCTTCACCATGGGCATCGCCGGCGCGGCCGTGATCTGGTGGCAGGACCTGGCGGACCTGATGCTGGTGCCGCAGCAGGTCTTCTCCGGCCTCGACAGCTTCCCGCTGCTCGCCATCCCCTTCTTCCTCCTGGCGGCAGAACTGATGACCGGCGGGCGCATCACCGACGTGCTGCTGCGCTTCGCCTCCGCCTGTGTCGGGCGGGCCCGGGGGGGGCTGGGGCACGCCAACATCATCACCTCCACGCTCTTCTCCGGAATCTCCGGGTCCGCTCTGGCCGATGCCGCCGGGCCGGGCGCGGTGATCACGCGCATGATGAGGGAGGCTGGCTATCCGCCGGGCTATGCAGCGGCGCTCACCGCCTCGGCCGCCATCGTGGGGCCGATCATTCCGCCGTCGATCATCATGGTGATCTACGCGTTGACCGACAATTCCGTCACGGTGAGCGGGCTTTTCATGGCCGGCATCGTGCCGGGTCTGCTGATCTCGGGCGCCATGATCTGCGCCAACTACGCGATGAGCCGCCGGCGCGGCTATGCGGGGCTGGCGGCGCGCCCGCCAGCGGCGGAGTTCGCCCGCATCGCGCTGCGCGCCCTGCCGGCCCTCCTCATGCCGGCCATCATCATCGGCGGCATCCACGGCGGCGTGTTCACGCCGACCGAGGCCTCGGCCGTCGCCACCGTCTATGCGCTGCTGGTCGGGCGATTCGTCTACGGCACCCTCGCCTGGTCCGCCATCCCGGGCATCCTGGTACGGACGAGCGTGATGACGGCCTCCGTCATGCTGATCATCGGCATGAGCAACATCTTCGGCTACGTCCTGACCGTGCTTCAGGTCCCGCAGGCGGTCGGCGACTGGCTGGGTGGTCTCGGCCTTTCGCCGCTGATGTTCCTGCTGGCGGTCAACGTCTTCCTGCTGCTCTTCGGCATCTTCATGGAGCCGCTACCCGGTGTCATGATCCTGGTGCCCATCCTTGCGCCGCTGGCCACCCTGATGGGTGTCGATCCGCTGCATTTCGCAATCGTGGTGATCGTCAATCTCACCCTCGGCATGATCACGCCGCCGGTGGGAGGGCTGCTCTTCGTGACGCAGATCGTCTCCCGCGTTCCCATGGGCCAGATCGTGCGGGAGCTCTGGCCCTTCCTGGGCGTGCAGGTGCTGGTGCTCGCCCTGCTCACCTTCGTCCCCGCGCTTTCGACCTGGCTGCCCAACGCGCTGGGCTACACGCACTGACCCGAACAGAGGAGGAAACCATGACCATCGCACGCAGGGACCTGTTCATCCTCGGCGCAGCCGGCGCCGCGGCACTCGCCATGCCTTCCGTGGTGCGCGCGCAGCAGCCGCGCGTCATCCGCTACACCCACTTCCAGCCGGGACGCCTGGACCAGCCGAAGCACGCCGCCGCGCTCGCCTTCAAGAGCACGGCGGAAGGGCTCACCGGCGGGCGGCTGCGCGTGGACATCTTCCCCGCCGGCCAGATCGCACCCGCGCCACAGGTGATGGAGCAGCTCCGCCTCGGCAGCCTGGAGATGGCCGTGGTGCATGATGGCGGCATCGCCGGGACCTATGCGCCTTACCAGGTCTTCTCTCTGCCCTTCGTGTGGGAGACGCAGACGATTGCCTGGAAGGTGCTGGACGGCGCCTTCGGCGCCGAGATGGCCGAAGACATGCGCCGCCGCGCCAACATCCGGCTGCTGGGCCATGCCGACAACGGCGTGCGGCACTTCACGAACAATCGCCGCCCAATCGTCACGCCGGACGATCTGCGCGGCCTGAAGATCCGTGTGCAGCCCTCGCCGGTCTTCGTCCGGCTGGTCGAGAGCCTCGGCGCCTCCGCCTCGGCGATCGACTGGGGCGAGCTGCCGGCGGCACTGGCCCAGGGGACGGTAGACGGGCAGGAGAACGGCGTGACCAACATCCTCGCCGCCAGCCTGTTCCAGCACCAGCGGCACATCACCCTCAACGGGCACGTCTACTCGCTGCACGCCTACCTCATGTCCGACCGGTTCTGGAACCGGCTGGGCAACGAGGAGAAGGCGGCGGTGACGCAGGCGACCGAGATCGCCAAGGTGATCCACCGCGGCATGACCACCGCGCAGGACGCGAACGCCGAGCCCATCCTGCGGGAACGCGGCATGCAGGTGCAGCGCCTGACCTCGGCGCAGATCGATGCCTTCCGGCAGCGCGCCCAGCCCGCGGTGCGCGAATGGCTGGAGCGCGAGATCGGCCGCGAATGGGTGGAGAAGCTGCTGGCCGCCACCCGCACGGCGCAGTCGGCGGCGTGACCAGCGTCGTCATCCTCGACGACGGCTACGACAGCTACGAGGCCGAGCGGACGGTGCTCGCACCGCTCGGCGCCGAGGTGCTGCTTCGCCCCTGCCGAGGGTCGGCAAAGGCGGTGCGCGATGCGATCGCCGATGCCGATGCGGCGCTGGTACGGGAAAGCCCGGTGGATGCGGCCGCGCTCGCGGCCGCCCCGCGCCTCCGCGGCGTGGTGCGCTACGGCGTTGGTGTGGACAACATCGCGCTGGAGGCCGCGGCTGCCCGGCGCATCCCCGTCTGCAACGTGCCGGATTACGGGGTGGAGGAGGTGTCGGACCACGCGCTCGCCCTGCTGCTCGCGGTGCTGCGCCGGCTGCCGGAGGCCGATGCGCGGGTGCGTGCCGGCGGCTGGGGCGTGCCACGCGGCCGCCCGGTGCACCGCATCGCAGGTTCGACGCTTGGCATGATCGGCTTCGGCCGGATCGGCGCGGCCTTCCTGCGAAAAGCACGTGGCCTCGGCTTCGGGCGAATCCTGGTGGCCGATCCGGCGCTGGACGCGCCACCGGATGGTTGCACGCTGGCCGATGCCGCGACCGTGGCGGCGGAAGCCGACGCCATCAGCCTGCATGCGCCGGCGACGCCCGCCACGCGGCGCATGGTGGATGCCGCCTTCCTGGCGCGCTGCCGGACGCATGCGGTGATCGTGAACACCAGCCGCGGCGCGCTGATCGACGAGGCGGCGCTGGCGGCCGCGCTGGCCGGGGGCAGGTTGCACGGTGCCGGGCTCGACGTGTTCGAGGACGAGCCCTTGCCCATGCAAAGCCCGCTGCGCAACCTGCCGAATGTCATCCTGACCGACCACGCGGCCTGGTATTCCGAGGCCGCAATCGCCGACCTGCAGCGCAAGGCGGCGGAGGAGATCGCCCGGCTGCTCGCCGGCACGCCACCGCTGCACCAGGTGAACCGCTGGAACTGACGAGACCCATGCACTCCTTGATCCCCCGCCTGCGCGACGCGCGCGTCATCCCGGTGATCCGGACCTCGCGCCGCGACCTTGCCGCACGGGCCGTGGAGTGGCTGCGCGGCGCCGGCCTCTCGGTCTTCGAGGTCACGATGACGGTGCCGGATGCCCCGGCGCTGATCGGCGAATTGGCAGCCGACCCCGCGTTGCTGGTGGGTGCCGGCACCGTGCCGGACCGCGCGACGGCGGAGCGCTGCCTGGCGGCCGGCGCACGCTTCCTCGTCTCGCCCTGGGTGGACCCGGACATCGCCGCGGCGGCGCGCGCGGCGAGCGCCTGCGCCATGCTCGGCGCCATGACGCCGACCGAGGTGCGGGCGGCGCTCTCCGCCGGTGCCGACGTGGTGAAGATCTTCCCGGCAAGTTCCGCCGGCGGGCCGGCGCACATCAGGGCGTTGCGCGCCGTCTTCCCGCAGGTTTCCTTCTGCCCGACCGGCGGCGTCGATGCGCGCAATGCGCCGGACTACCTCTCCGCCGGCGCCGCGTTCGTCGGCATCGGCGGGAAGCTGGTGGACGAACGACTGCTGGAGCGCGGCGACCGTGCGGCTGTGGAAGCCGCCGCACGCGACGTGCTCGGCCTCATGCAAGCCTGACAGAAGAGATGGACATGCTCACTCCCGAGATCATTAACGGCTTCCGCAAGGTCGCCATTGCCTCCGTCGCCGACGCCATCGAGAAGGTGACGGGCCGCCGCGGCTACCTTCACCACTCGGTCAAGAACCGGATCAACGCCAGGCGGATGGTCGGGCCGGCGGTCACCACGCTGCACGCCCCGACCACCGAGTTCCTACCCCCCCTCGCCGCCCTCGATCTGATCGAGGAGAGCGCGCAGGGCTCCGTCATCGTCATCGGCGTGCATGGCGACAACGATCTCGCCTTCTGGGGCGGGATCATGACGGCCGGCGCCTTCGCCAAGGGGCATGCCGGCGCGCTGCTGGCCGGCGGCGTTCGGGACATCCAGGAGATCCAGCGCGACTACGACCTGCCGGTCTTCGCCCCCCACGTCTCGCCGGGCACCAGCCTCGGCCGCACCGCGACCATCGCCAAGGACATTCCCGTGATGGTCGGCGGCATCGTGGTGCATCCGGGCGACCTGGTGGTGGGCGACGTGGACGGGGTTTGCATCGTCCGTCCCGCCGACGCCGACGCCGTGCTGAAGTCCGCCCAGGAGATCGACGCGCGTGAGGCCGAGCAGGCCCGCTTGATCGTCGAGGCGAAATCCCTGAAGGAGGGGCTGGCCAAGTACGGACGCATCTGAGCCATGGCGGAAATCCTCTGCATGGGCGAGCCGATGCTGGAGTTCAACCAGCAGCCGCCCGGACCCGATGGGCGGCGCCTCTACCTCGAGGGGCATGGCGGCGATGCGTCGAACGCCGCGGTCGCTGCGGCGCGCAGCGGGGCGGATGTCGGCATGCTCACCGCGCTGGGCGAGGACGCGCCCGGGGCAAGCTTCCGCGCGCTCTGGGAGATGGAGGGCGTGGATTCGGGCCATGTGCGCGGCGATCCGTCCGCGCCGACCGGCATCTACTTCGTCACGCATGACGAGGCCGGGCACCACTTCACCTTCTACCGCAAGGGCAGCGCCGCCTCCCGCTACAGCCCAGCCGACGTGCCGGAGGAGGCGGTGCGGCAGGCCGGCGTGCTGCACCTGTCGGGCATCACCCTCGGCATATCCGACACCGCCTGCGACGCCGCCTTCCACGCCATCGAGGTCGCGCGCGGGGCGAAGGTGACCGTCTCGGTCGACACCAACCTGCGGCTCCGCCTCTGGCCGCTGCGCCGCGCCTCGGCCTGCATACACACCGCGGTCGGCATGGCGGACATCGTCTTCCCCTCGCTCGAGGATGCGCAGGCGCTGACCGGGCTCGGGGAGCCGGAGGCGATCGTCGACTTCTACCTCAAGCTCTGTCCTCTCGTGCTGCTGAAGCTCGGGCGGGACGGGCTTCTCGTAGCGAACCGGGAGGCGCGCGCCCGCATCCCGGGCCATGAGGTGCAGGCGGTGGACGCGACCGGCGCCGGTGACACGCTGGCCGGCGCCTTCCTGGCCCGCGCCGTGGCCGGAGACGAAACCTGGGAGGCCGCGCGCTACGCCAACGCGGCCGCCGCGCTCTCCACCACCGGCTACGGTGCCGTCGCGCCGATCCCGACCGCCGCCTCGGTCAAGGCATTCCTGGCGAAGACCCGGCAAGTGGCATGACGTGGGTCGCTGACGCCTCTCCCACCACGCGCAGGAAGCCGCAGGCCTCGTAGAAGGCGAAGGCGGCGTCCGGCGCGCGCGCGCGCAGGCGCGGCCAGCCGGCCACCCGGGCCTCACCCACGATGGCGCGGACCAGCATGCGCCCCGCACCATGCCGCCGCGCGCTGCGCCGGACATAGAGCCGCCGCACCCGCCCCGCCCTCTCGCCGCGCAGATAGGGGTCGCGCGTCAGACCACCGAGGCCAACCAGCAGGTCGCCCGAATAGGCGCCGAACAGCGCCTCACCGGGACCATCGAACCGCAGCGCGCCGGACTCGAAATCCTCGCGGAGCACATCGAGCATGCGTTGGCCGTCAGCCGCGGCGTCCACCGCCAGCTCGACAAGATCCGGCGGCAGCGCAGCGCAACGCCGGAGGGCGAGCGGCAGGTGCTGCGGCATTCACGCCGTGCGCCGGTTGTCGCCGGGACGAAGCCGCAGGCCCCGTCGCAGATGGCGGAAGGGCAGCGCCGCCGGATCCGCGATGACGGGGCCAGGTGCCGCCACCACGATCACCGCTTCGGCGATCGGGTCGAAATCGGCGCGGAAATGCACGCTGGACTTCAGAGCCAGGATGCGTTGCGCCGAGGGCTCCACGCCGACATGCCGGAACAGCGCCTGATCATAGGCCTGCATCTTGCGCGAGGTGACGATCACGCGGACGCCCGGCGCGACGGACAGCAACGCCGTCGGGCCGAGATCGGCGGGGTTGCCGCCGGCCATGGGCCCGGTGCAGACGAAGCGCCCATCGGTCAGGCGCAGCACACGCGCGGTGACCGCAAGCGGCGAACCGTCGGAACGGCCGCCGAGAGACAGCGTCAGTTCCGCGCCCTCCCCCGCCGCGTGGCAGGATGCCGCACCCTCCGCGTCGTTGATCAGGCCGAGCACGGCGCCCTCCGCGCGCTGCCGGACCAGCTCGGCGAGCAGCCCCGTCGTGTCGCCATGTCCGCCGCCGCCGGGGTTGTCCTGCGTGTCCGCCAGGACGACGGGCCGGCCCGCGCCGCGAGAAATGCGGATCGCCTCGGCCACTCCCTCGGCCGCGGACAGGACGGGCTGCGCGAAAGCCGTCTCCCGCGCCGCCAGGTCGGCAACCAAGGCGTCGGCGGCGGCGTCCGCGACCGCCTGGTCCTCGGCGAAGGCCGCGACCGCCGCGCCGCAGTCCGGGAAGTCCGCATAGGGGAAGCCGAAGCACAGCGCGAGCTCCGCCACCCCTGCCCGACCGGCGATCTCCGCACGCTGCGCCATGGCGTCCGCCATCGGCGCCACCAGCGTGCATTGGCTCGTGATCGGGATCAGGAAGTCGATCTGCCGGAACGCCTTGGCAAAGGGCCGGCCACGCGCAATCCGCCGCAGCAGCAGCGCCACCGCCCGCGCCCCGGCCTCGCGCATGTCGACGTGAGGATAGGTGCGGAACGGGGATAGCGCATCGGCGTGCGCAACCATCGCCGCCGTCAGGTTGCAATGCGGATCGAGGCTCGCCGCGATCGGCACCTGCGGGCCAAGTACTGCACGTGCCCGCCGCAGCAGCTCGCCTTCGGCATCCGCGAAGTGCTCCGCCACCATCGCTCCGTGCAGGTCCAGGTACAGCCCGTCGATCGGCCCCAGCTCCTGCGCCGCCTGCATGTCGTGCAGGATCAGGGCGGAAAGCCGCTCGAACGCTTCCGCCGTGACCGGCCCCGCCGGGTCGGCGAAGCCCCAGGAGAGCGGCGCGACCTCCGCGCCTGCCTGCTCCAGCGCGGCGATCGCACCGGCCGCCGGCACCGCCGTGCCTCGCAAGGCGCCGAGAAGCGTGGAGGGACGCTGCACCGGTGGCCAGCCGCCGGGGCGCAGGAAATCCGCCCAAATCGTCGGCCGAGGCGCGAAGGAATGGCTCTCGTGCAGGAACCCGCCGACGGCGATGCGCATGCTCAGCCCTCCGCGATACCGGCCGTCGCAAGCACGGCATCCGCCAGAACAAGCAGGCCGGCCTCGGCCCATTCCGGCGTGATGCTCTCCGCTTCGTTGTGGCTGACGCCGCCATGGCAGGGAACGAAGAGCATCGCCGCCGGCAGACGCCGCGCGACATACACCGCGTCATGCCCGATCGGCGTCGGCATGTCCCGGAACGGCAGGCCACGGGCGCGCGCCGCCGCACGCAGCCGCTCGGCCAGCTCCGGCGCGAAGGGCGTGGCAGGAGAGATCCAGAAATCCGCCATGTCGATGGCGACGCCCCGCCGCACGGCGAGCGCAGCCGCCTCGCCCCGCAGTGTCGCCGCGAGCTCGGCGAGGCGGTCCTGGTGATCGTCTCGCGTGTCGAGGCTGAACCAGGCGCGCCCGGGAACGACGTTGCGGCTGTCCGGATGAAGGACAAGCCGCCCGACCGTGGCCCGCGCCCCGGTGGCCAACGCCGCGCGTTCCAAGGCGACGATCAGCTCGGCCGCGGCCGCCATGGCATCGCGCCGGCCCGCCATGGCGCTGCCGCCATGCGCCTCCTCGCCCGTCACGGTCACGTCGAACCAGTGCTGCGCCAGCGCGTGGGTGACTATGCCGATCGGCACGCCCTCGCGCTCCAACGTCGGGCCCTGCTCGATGTGCAGCTCGAAATATGCGCCGAGCTTGCGCAACTCGGCAGGATCGGCCCCGCCCGCCCAGCCGATGCGGGCGATCTCGGTGCCGAAGGCGGTTCCCGCGGCGTCGGTCTTGGCCAGGACCTCGTCTTCCGTGAACACGCCCATGGCGGCACCGCTGCCCATCATCGGTGGCGAGAAGCGCGCGCCTTCCTCGTTCGTCCAGTTCACGAGGGCGATCGGCGCCTCGGTCTCCAGGCCCGCTTCCTGAAGCGCACGCAGGATCTCCAAGCCCGCGAGCACGCCGAGGACGCCATCGAACTTCCCACCGGTCGGCTGCGTGTCGAGGTGACTGCCGATGGCAACTGCGGGACGGGATGCATCCCGCCCGGGCCGCGTCAGCACCATATTGCCCACCCGATCGAGCGCGAGTGTCGCACCTGCCGCCTCGGCATGGCGGCGCAGGAGAGCCCGTGCCTCGCCGTCCAGCGTGGTAAGCGCCTGCCGGTTGCAACCGCCACGTTCCGTCGCGCCGATGGCAGCGAACTCCAGCAGGCTGTCCCACAGCCGCGTGCCGGAGAGCGGGAGGTTGCCTCTCACCCCGACTTCTCCACCCCGCACCACTGGGCGATCGTCAGCGCGATGGTGCGGGTGATCTCATGCATCGAGTCCAGGCCGACGCTCTCGTCGATGCCGTGGATCTCCTGTGCATCGGGGCCGAAGCAGGCGACCGGCGTCCCCTGGTAGAGCTGGAAGAACCGCCCATCCGTCAGCCCTGTGGCGGGGTAGTGGCGAAGCTCCTGTCCTGCCACCTCGGCGTAGTTGCGGCAGGCGAGCCTGACGATCGGCGCCTCCGTGTCGAACACGCAGGGATCGGCGTGGAAGCCACGGAACTCCACCTTCACCTTGGCGCCGCGCAGTGCCGGGTCGCCGCGCGCCGTCTCGACGATGCGCTCGATGTCGGCGCGCACGCGGTCCGCCGAACTGCCCATCATCACGCCGACGCGGAGCCCGAGCCGCGCGCGGGTCGCGACGGAGCTGTTCCACTCCCCGCCCTCGAAGGTGCCGAGGTTGACGTTCACCGGGTGATTCACGCCGCGAAAGCTGGCGTGGATACGCTCGGCCCGGTTCATCTCCCTCTCGTACTCCTCGAAGCGCGACCAGACCGACATCGCCGCTTCCACCGCGTTCACGCCCGCCTGCTTGTCGCGCACATGGGCGGGCCGACCGGTTACCGTGACAAAGGCCCACACCACGCCGACCTCGGCCGTATAGAGCGCCGGCAGGCCAGGGCCGGGTTCGGGGATGATGACGGCATCGGCCTTCGGCATTGCGACCATGCAGGCCAGTGCGCCATTTCCGCTGCACTCTTCCTCGATGACGGATTGCATCTGCACCTCGCCTGCAGGCGCGAGTCCGGCTTCTCGAAGCGCGCGGAACGCGGTGACGTAGCTGATGATGCCCGCTTTCATGTCGCCGGCGCCGCGGCCATACATGCGACCGCCACGGATCGCAGGCTCGAAGGGCGGGGTCGTCCATTCGTCTTCAGCGCCTTCCGGCACCACGTCCACATGGCCCTGCAGCACAAGGCTGCGCCCGCCGCCGAGGCGCGGGCGGTGCACCGCCACGACGTTGTCCCGGCCCTCGTAGGACACCAGCGGCGGCGAGAAGCCGGGATGATCCTTCAGCACCGCCACCTGCACCGGCACCCGCTCCGGCGCGAGGCCGAGACCCTCGTAGATCCGCGCCATCTCGTTCAGCGCCGAGGCCTCGTTCCCGAGGGTCGAGGGGCAGCGCACCAGCCGCTCCAGCAGCCGCAGGCTATCCTCCCGCAGCGCGTCGCACGCCGCGAGGATCGCGCGACGGGCGCCAGGATCGAGGGGAACAGCCTCTGTCATGCCGAACCTATGCCGTATGAGGCGGGGTCCAGCCCCGGCCAGGAATGCTGTCGAGGAGTTGCTGGGTGTAGGGATGGGTCGGGGAGGAGAAGACCGCAGCGGTCGCGCCCAGCTCCACGATGGCGCCCCGCTGCATCACCGCGATCCGATCGCAGACCTGCGCCGCGACGCGAAGGTCATGCGTGATGAACAGCATCGTCAGCCCGAGCCTGCGGCGGATGTCGGCCAGCAATTCCAGCACTTGCGCCTGCACCGAGACGTCGAGCGCGCTCACCGGCTCGTCCGCGATCAGCAGCTCGGGCTCCATTGCCAGCGCCCGGGCGATGCCGATGCGCTGCCGCTGCCCTCCGCTGAACTCGTGCGGATACCGCTCCATCGCACCCGCATCCAGCCCGACGAGGCGCAGAAGCTCCTTCGCGCGGTCGAGCGCCGCGGCGCGCGCGACCCCGTGCGTCACCGGCCCTTCGGTGACGATGTCGCCAACCTTCCGCCGCGGGTTGAGCGAGGCATAGGGATCCTGAAACACCATGCCAATGCGCTTGCGGAAAGGCTTCCGCGCCGCTCGCGACAGTGGACGCAGGTCGGTGCCGTGGAACAGGATGCGCCCCTCCTCCGGCTCCACCAGGCTCACCACGCACCGCGCAAGGGTGGACTTGCCGCTGCCGGACTCGCCGACAAGGCCGAGCGTTTCTCCCCTATGCAGCGTGAAGTCCGCATCGTGCACGGCGCGGATCACGGCCTTTGCGCCGAACCAGCCGCCGCGCCGATAGGTCTTCGCGACACCTTCGGCCCGCAGGATCACCTCTCCTCCCGTGGCCTCGCGCGAGGGCGGGGCGCCGTGCGGCACGGCGGCAATCAGCGCCCTGGTGTAGGGGTGCTGCGGACGGTTCAGCACCTCCGCCGCCGCGCCCTGCTCCACGATCCGCCCGTGCTGCATGACGGCGACACGGTCGGCTATCTCGGCCACCACGCCGAAATCATGGGTGATGAACAGCACGCCCGTGCCGCGCCGCGACTGGATTTCCCGGATCAGGCGCAGGATCTGCATCTGCGTCGTCACATCCAGGGCGGTAGTCGGCTCGTCCGCGATCAGCAGGGACGGCTCCAGCGCCAGCGCCATGGCGATCATCACCCGCTGGCGCTGGCCGCCCGACAGCCGGAACGGGTGCGCGCGCGCGATGGCGCCCGGATCCGGCAGGTTCACCGCCGCCAGCAATTCCGGCACGCGCTCCCTCGCGCGCCGTCCCTCGCCATGAACGGCGAGCGCCTCTGTGATCTGGTCACCGACGCGCATCAGGGGATTAAGGGCCGTCATCGGCTCCTGGAAGATCATCGCCATGCGGCTGCCGCGCAGGCGCCGCAACTCCTCGGCCGGCCGCGTGGTGAGGTCCACACCTTCCAGCTCGATGCGGCCGTTGCGCCGGGGCAGGCCCGGCGGGAGCAGGCCCATGACGGCGTTTGCCGTGATCGACTTTCCCGATCCGGACTCCCCGACCACGCAAAGGATCTCGCCGCGATCGAGGTGCAGCGACACGTCCTCGATCGCGTTCGCACGATCGGCGCCCGGCGGCAGGGCGACGGTGAGGTTCTCCACGCGCAGCAGCGTCACGCCGCGCCTCCGCGCTGGCGCGCCAGCCGCGGGTTGAGCGCGTCCGACAGACCCTCTCCCACCAGATTGAGCGCCAGCACCGTCAGGAAGATGGCGATCCCCGGAAAGACGCTCATCCACCATGCGATGCGTATGACGCTGCGGCCGGAGCCGATGAGGAAGCCCCAGGTCATCAGGTTGGGATCGCCCAGTCCGAGGAAGCTCAGCGCGCTCTCCAGCAGGATGGCGGTCGCGACCATGAGGGATGAGAGCACGATGATCGGCGAAAGCGCGTTGGGCAGGATGTCGCCGACCACGATCGCCAGGCGCGACTTGCCGAGAACTTCCGCAGCCTGCACGAATTCGCGCGAGCGGAGCGAGAGGAACTCCGCCCGCACCACGCGCGCGACCGGCGGCCAGGAGACGACGGCGATGGCGAACACGACGCTGCCGATCGTCGGCGTGAAGATCGCCACGAGCAGGATGGCGAGGACGAAGCTCGGGATGGTCTGGAAGAATTCCGTGAAACGCATGACGAGGTCGTCCGCCACGCCTCCGAGATAGCCGGCGACGGCGCCGAGGGTGACGCCGAGCGCGAGCGCCACCACCGTGGAGACCGCGCCGACCATCAGCGAGATCCGCGCGCCATGCGCGATCCCGGATGCGACATCCCGGCCGAGGCTGTCGGAGCCGAGCAGCATGCCCATCTCGCCCGGCGGCAGGAAAGGTGCTGCCGCCATGTCCCACGGGCTGCCCGGGAACAGCAGCGGCGCCGTCATCGCCAGCGCGATCACGAGTAGCAGGATGACGAGCCCGACCACCGCGCCCTTGTTGCGCGCGAAGCGCCGCCAGAACTCCATCAGCCGGAGACTTCGACGCGCGGGTCGACCACCGCGTAGAGCAGGTCGGTCAGCAGGTTGAACAGCACCACCATCACCGAGGTCGCGAAGAAGACGCCGAGCAGAACGGGGTAGTCGCGCGCCAGCAGCGCCTCGAAGGCAAGGCGCCCGATGCCGGGCCAGGCGAACACCGTCTCCACCAGGATGGAGCCGCCGATGAGCTGGCCCGCCTGGATCCCGGCGAAGGTGATGACCGGCAGCAGCGCGTTGCGCAGCACGTGCCGCCGCACCACCTGCCCTTCCGGCACGCCCTTGGCGCGCGCGGTCTTCACGAAGTCCTGGTCCGCCACCTCCAGCATCGTGGCGCGGGTCAGCCGCGCGTAGACCGCCATGTAGAACAGGCCGAGCGTGAGGGCCGGCAGCAGCAGGTGCTTCGCCACGTCCAGCACCAGCGCCGCGCCGGTCAGCTCGGCGCCAACGGTCATCATGCCGAAGCTTGGCAGCCATTCCAGCCAGACGCTGAAGAACAGCACCAGCATCAACCCCACCCAGAACAGCGGCGTGGCGTAGAAGGTCAGCGCGAGCACCGTGATGAGGCTGTCCGCCCAGCGCCCCACCCGCCGTGCCGCCAGCGCGCCGAGCGTGACGCCGAGCACGACGGCGAAGGCGAAGGCCGCACCGGTGAGCAGCAGCGTCGCGGGCAGCCGCTCCAGGATCAGCGTCGCCACAGGCTGCTGCTGACGATGACTGAATCCCAGATCGAGAGTTAGCACGCCCTTCATGTAGATCCAGAGCTGCTCGTGCAACGGCCGGTCGAGACCGAATTGCTGGCGGAGCTGCTCCATGAACCGCGCATCCGCGGCGCCCGACTGCCCCGCGATCACGCTGGCCGGATCACCCGGCGCAGCATGGATCAGGAGGAAGTTGCAGATGACGATCGCCAGCACGACCAGCGCCGCCTTCACCCCCCGCCGCAGCAGGAATCCCGGTAGGTGCGAGGGGTCCATGGCTCAGGACGCGAGGAAGACGTCGTCGAAGGAGGCGTTCGGGCCGGTGCCTGTCGTGATCACGTTCTGCAGCCTACGGTCGTGGATGGTCGGGAACGCCATCTCCATCAGCCAGATCTGCGGCATGTCCTCGGCCAGCACCTTCTGCACCTCGCTGAACGCCACGCGTCGCTCCTCGGCCACCGCGGATTCCCGCGCCTTCTGGAACAGCTCATCGACCCTCGGGTTCGAGTAGCCGCCGGTGTTGGTGAACAGAACCCGCTGGATGTTGCTGCTCACATAGGTCCGCTCCACCCCCAGCGTCGGGTCGCCGAACTGGTAGAGGAAGTTGATGGAGGTCTCGTACTCCCAGTTGCCGACCCGTCGCGCCCAGGCGCCGGCATCAGTGCTCTCCAGCTCCACCGCGATCCCGACCTGCCGCAGCGACTGGCGGATATACTCCGCAAGCCGCGTCCACACCTCGCCGTAGGGCAGGACAAGGTGCTTGATGGAGGCCCGCACGCCCTGCGCGTTCGGCCGCAGCCCCGCCGCATCGAGGAGCTGCTGCGCCGCTCGCGGGTCGAAGTTCGGCAGGCGCACGGAGGGATCATGGAAGCGCGTCGCGCTGGCGATCGGGCTCGTCGCCGGCTTGCCCACGCCGAACCAGAGGCGCTGGGCGATGAAGTTGCGGTCGATTGCGTGGCTGATTGCCCGACGCACTCGCGCATCGCCCAGCGGCGCGACGCGGTGGTTCACCTCGATCCAGGAGAGCGGGGCGAAATACTCCCACCCCTCCGTCCGCACCTCCAGGTTCGGCCGTGCGCGGAGCTGCGGCACGTCGAACGGTTCGACATCGCCGGAGGTCGTCATCTGCACCTGCCCCGTCTCCAGCGCCAGCCGGCGGCTCTGGCTGTCCGGCACGATCCGCCAGATGATGGCGTCCAGATACGGCTGGTTCGGCTTGAAGTAGGCGTCGAAGCGTTCCATCCGGACGAAGTTGCCGCGCTGCCATTCGACGAACCGGAAAGGCCCGGTACCCACCGGCCGCTGCACCGCGGGCGCCTGCCGGAAGTCCTGCCCATCGAACAGGTGCTTCGGTACGATCGCGCACGCGGTGACGTCGAACATCAGCAGGAAGGGCTGGAAGGGCCGCTTCAGGGTCAGCCGGACCGTGTGCGGGTCCGGCGCCTCCGCCCGGTCGATCAGCTGGAAGATCGCACGCGCCCGCGGCGACAGCTCCATGTGGAAGCGCATGATCGAGAAGATCACGTCTTCGGCCGTCAGCGGCCGCCCGTCGTGGAAGCGGGCATTGTCGACCAGCCGGAAGACATACTCCCGTCCGTCCTCGCTCACCTCCCAGCTCCGCGCCAGCTCCGGCATCGGCTCCAGCGTGCGGGAGAAGCGAAGCAGGCCATTGAACATCTTCGGCGCCGCGATCAGCGTCGGCCCCTGGTTGTTGACGCCGATCTGCAGCACCGGCGGCTCCGGCTGGAGGATCGTGGTCAGCGTGCCGCCGCGGCGCGGCTGCACGCCCTGCGCCAGCGCATCCTCCACGCGCATCAGCACGGGCGCGGCGGCGGTGGCGGCCATCAGGCCGCGACGTGTGACGTTCATCTCTCCAGGCCTCCCAGGCGGGTACGCGAACGCTAGACCGGCCCGCGCCGCATGGACAAGGCCGCCGCCGGACCAATAGGGTCGGCCGATGAAAGCCTTCGCCGATCCTGCCCAGGAATTGCACAGCCCCCGCTTCTTCCTCATGCGGGGCCGCTTGCATCCGAACTACGAGGTGCCGGCGCGGGCAGCGTCGCTCGCTGAGGGCCTGCGCCAGCTCGGCATCGCGGCCGAGCACGCCCCGGCTGCCCCGCGTGCCGCGCTGGAGGCCGTGCACGCACCGGCTTTCCTCGACTTCCTCCGCGACGGCCATGCGCAATGGGCCGCGCTGCCCGGCTCGGGCGAGGAGATGGTGGCCAACATCCATCCTTCGCCCGAGATGCTGGCTGAGGGCGGATTCGCCGCGGATCATCCCGTCGCCCGCCTCGGCCATTTCACGGCCGACACGGCCTGCCCGATCGGATCGGGCACATGGCAGGCCGCGACAGGCGCCGCGGCCTGCGCCCTCGCCGCCGCCGCGGAAGCGGCGAAGGGTCGTGTGGCCTATGCGCTCTGCCGGCCTCCCGGCCACCATGCCTATGCGGCGCGTGCCGGCGGTCACTGCTACCTGAACAACGCGGCGATCGCTGCCGAATCCCTGCGCCAGGCCGGCGCGCGCCGCGTGGCCGTGCTCGACATCGACAGCCATCACGGCAACGGCACCCAGGGTATCTTCTGGACTCGCGGCGACGTGCTGACCGTTTCCGTCCATGCCGACCCGGACCGCTACTACCCCTGGTATGTGGGCCGCGCCGTCGAGCGCGGGGCAGGCGCCGGCGAGGGCTGCAACCTCAACCTGCCGCTCGCCTTGGGCTGCGGCGATGATGGCTGGCTGGACGCCGTGGCCACGGGGCTGACAGCGATCCGCCGCTTCGGAGCGGAGGCGCTGGTGGTCTCCCTCGGCTTCGACGCCAGCGAGCACGAGCCTCTGAACGCCCTGCGCGTGACGGAGGACGGCTTCGCCCGTGCCGGCGCGGCCATCGCCGAGGCAGGGCTGCCCTCCGCGATCGTGCAGGAAGGCGGATACAACGTGGACCTGCTCGGTCGCCTCCTGCTCCGCTTTCTCGGCAGCTGGCGCAGCTGATCTCAATCATCGGTTGATAAGCCGAGCGGAACCGGCGAGGCTCCGCGTGTGAATCCCATCGCCCGTGTCCAGACCTTCGCCTTCTCCGGCATCGAGGCCGTGCCGGTGGAGGTGCAGGTGCAGATCGCCCCGGGCCTGCCGGCCTTCCTCCTGGTCGGCCTGCCCGACAAGGCCGTGGCCGAAAGCAAGGAAAGGGTGCGCGCGGCCCTCGTCGCCATCGGCCTGTCGCTGCCGCCGAAGCGCGTCCTGATCAATCTCGCACCCGCGGACCTGCTGAAGGAGGGCAGCCACTACGACCTGCCGATCGCGCTCGCCGTGCTCGCCGCCATGGACATCCTGCCGCGCGACGAGCTGGCGGAATTCGCTGCGCTCGGCGAGCTCGCGCTGGACGGCACGCTCGCACCCGTGGCGGGCGTGCTGCCCGCGGCCATCGCCGCGGGCACGCGGGAACTGGGACTCGTCTGCCCTTCGAAGCAGGGTCCGGAAGCGGCCTGGGCCGGGCAGGTGCAGGTGCTGGCGCCGCCCGACCTGCCCTCCCTCATCAACCACTTCCGGGCGACCCAGCTCCTGACACCGCCGGAACCGCCAGTGCTGGAAGCCTCGGCCTGGCGTGGACCCGACCTCGCCGAGGTGCGCGGCCAGGAGTCGGCGAAGCGCGCCCTGGAGATCGCGGCGGCCGGCGGCCACAACCTCCTGATGGTCGGCCCGCCCGGGGCCGGCAAGTCGATGCTCGCCGCGCGCCTGCCCGGCCTGCTTCCAGACCTCACGCCGGCCGAGGCGCTCGATGTCTCGCTGGTCCACTCCGTTGCCGGCATGCTGGAGGGCGGCCGGCTGCTGCGCCGCCCGCCCTTCCGCGAGCCGCACCACTCCGCCTCGACGCCCGCCCTCGTCGGCGGTGGCCACCGCGCACGGCCCGGCGAGATCAGCCTGGCGCATCTCGGCGTGCTGTTCCTCGACGAATGGCCCGAATTCCCGCGGCCAGCGCTGGAAGCGCTGCGCCAGCCGATGGAGACCGGCCGCACGACCATCAGCCGCGCCAATGCCCATGTCACCTATCCGGCGCGCTTCCAGTGCGTCGCGGCGATGAACCCGTGCCGCTGCGGCTACCTCGGCGATCCGTCGCGCGAATGCGCCCGTGCGCCCGGATGCGGGCAGGACTACCAGCTTCGCCTCTCCGGTCCCCTTCTGGACCGGATGGACCTCACCATCGAGGTGCAGCCGATCCCCGCGGCGGAGCTGGCGCGTGCTCCGGCCGGCGAGCCGACCGCGGCGGTCGCTGCCCGAGTGGCCGCCGCGCGCGGCCGCACCCGTGCCCGCGGCGGCGCCCGCTGCAATGCCGAGGCGGAGTGGGACGAGCTGAAGCCGGGAGTGGAGGCGGACGCGCTGGCGCTGCTGGAGACGGCGGCCGCACGCCTGCGGCTATCGACCCGCGGTCAGGTTCGGGCGTTGCGCGTCGCGCGCAGCATCGCCGACCTGGCCGGCAGCGGCGGCATCGCGCGCGCGCATGTCGCGGAGGCGCTGGCCTTCCGGCACCGCATGCCGGGCCGCAGCGGATGAGGTCCACCCATCGGCACGCGCCTGCGGCGCAACATGAGGTTGCAAGCGCCGGCACGATCGGCTAAGGGGCGCTCAGTCCATCACGCGAACGGAAAGGAGCGTCGGATGCATCGTCTGCCACCGCCCGTCGCTCCTGGCCGCGGCTAGCACCGCGCGCCAACCCCGGATCGGCATCGCGCCGGTCCCCCGCCCCTCGTCGTGAAGCGCGGCCGCCTGGCCGCGATGGACAATGCGCCCCTCCTCCACCGGCCGCGCGGACCCGTTCCGCAGCGCCTTCCTCTTCGTCTTCGCCCGCTGGCGGCGAGAAGGCGCGGCCGCGCCGCTCTCCGCCGGGCTGATGCTGGCGGCCGTGTTGTGCGACGTGCTCATGCCGATCCTGGCAGGCCGGCTGACCGATGCCGTGACCACCGGCGGGCCCGCGGCCCTGGGCTCCGCCATCACCATGCTGGTTGCCATGCTGGCGATCGGCGTGCTGATGGCGGTGCTGCGCTACGGCGCGATCCGGGCCGTCATCCGCCTGACGCTCGGCAACATGGCCGGCCTCGCGCTGGATGCCTTTGCGCGGGTGCAGCGCCTCTCCTCGGACTGGCACGCCGACACCTTCGCGGGCGCCACCGTGCGCAGGATCTCCCGCGGCATGTGGGCGCTCGACCTGCTGAACGACACGCTGCTGCTCTCGCTGCTGCCCTCGGTCGCGGTGCTTGCGGCGGCCGCGCTCGCCCTGGCGCTGGTCTCGCCCTGGCTGGGGCTGGTCGTGCTGCTGGGCGCGGCGGCGCATGTCGCCCTGACGGGCACGCTCTCCGTACTCTGGGTCGCGCCCGCCTCGCGGCTTTCCAACCGCTGGGACAGCCGGATCGGCGGTGCGATGGCGGATGCGATCGGCGCCAATGCCGTGGTCAAGTCCTTTGCCGCCGAGCCGCGGGAGGATGCGCTGCTCGCGGGGCTGGTCGGCCGCTGGCAGCGCCGCACCTCGCGCGCCTGGCGGCGCGGGACGGCGGCGAATGCGGCGCAGGATGCCTCGCTGCTGCTGCTCCGGGCCGGCGTCATCGGCGCGGCGCTCGTGCTCTGGCACTCCGGCCAGGCGAGTCCGGGCGACGTGGTCGCCGCCATCACGATGCACCTGGTGGTGCAGGGCTACCTGCGCGACGTCGGGCAGCACATCAGCAACCTCCAGCGCAGCGTCAACGAGCTCGAGGACGCCGTCGCCCTGGAGGCCACGGCCCCGGCCATCACCGATCAGCCCGGCGCGCGCGAGCTGCGGGTGACGGCGGGCGGCATCGCGTTCGAGCGGGTCGGATTCCGCTACGGCGGTCACGCCACGCCGCTCTACAGCGACCTCGACATCCGGATCGCCGCCGGCGAGCGCATCGGGCTGGTCGGGCACTCCGGGTCCGGCAAGTCCACGCTCGTCAAGCTGCTCCAGCGGCTGCACGACCCGACCTCCGGCCGCATCACGATTGACGGCCAGGACATCAGGGCGGTCACCCAGGCCAGCCTCCGCCGTGCCATCGCCCTGGTGGCGCAGGAGCCGGTGCTGTTCCACCGCTCGATCGCCGAGAACATCGCCTACGGCCGTCCCGGCGCCAGCGAGGCCGAAATCCGCCACGCCGCCGCCCTTGCCCACGCCGACGGGTTCATCGCCCGGCTGCCGCGCGGCCTTGCCACCCTCGTCGGGGAGCGCGGCATCAAGCTCTCGGGCGGCGAGCGGCAGCGCATCGCGCTCGCCCGCGCCTTCCTTACCGACGCGCCGATCCTCGTGCTGGACGAGGCGACGGCGAGCCTCGACTCCGAAAGCGAGGCGATGATCCAGGAGGCGATGGCCCGGCTTCTCCTCGGCCGCACCGCCCTGGTGATCGCGCATCGCCTGTCCACGGTCCGGGCGATGGACCGAATCCTCGTCTTCGATCGCGGCCGCGTCGCCGAGGAGGGAACGCACACGGAATTGCTGGCACGGCCGGACGGTATCTACGCCGGCCTGTTCCAGCGGCAGGCAATGGGGCTGGCGGAGGCGGGCTGAGGACGCCGGCGCTTGCCGGCGCCGTCAGAACCGCGCCAGCGCCGCGCCCCAGGTCAGCCCACCGCCGATCGCCTCCATCAGCACGAGGTCGCCCGGCTTGATCCGCCCGTCCCGCGTCGCCTCGGCGAGCGCCAGCGGCACCGAAGCGGCGGAGGTGTTGGCGTGGCGGTCCACCGTCACCACCACGCGGTCCAGCCCCATGCCGAGCTTGCGGCCCATCGCCTCGATGATCCTGATATTGGCCTGGTGCGGCACGAGCCAGGCCACGTCGCCATGCCCAAGCCCGTTCGCCGCCAGCGCCTCGTCCACCACGCCGGCGAGCTTGGTGACCGCGTGCTTGAACACCTCGCGCCCCGCCATGCGGAGCAGCCCGGCGCCGCCGGTCGATCCGGCGCCGCCCTCGACGGCCAGGATGTCGCCGTAGCGCCCGTCGCTGTGCAGATGGGTGGAGAGAATGCCGCTGCCGCCGGCCTCCGCCTCCTCCACGCCGCGCAGCAGCACCGCGCCGGCGCCGTCGCCGAACAGCACGCAGGTGCCGCGGTCCGTCCAGTCCAGGATGCGGGAATAGACCTCGGTCCCGACCACCAGCACCCCGCGCGCCTGGCCCGTGCGGATCAACCCGTCCGCGAGGCTCAGCGCGTAGATGAAGCCGGTGCAGGCCGCGAGGACGTCGAAGGCGAAGCCGCGGGTCATGCCGAGCTTCGCCTGGATGCGCACCGCGGTTGCCGGGAAGGCGCTGTCCGGCGTGGAGGTGGCGACGATCACCGCGTCCACCTCATCGGGCGCCGCGCCGGCCTGCGCCAGCGCGGCACGTGCCGCCGCCACGCCCATGTCGGACGCCGTCTGCCCTTCCGCCGCGATGTGCCGCCGCTTGATGCCGGTGCGTTCCGTGATCCAGGCGTCGGAGGTCTCAAGGCCCTTCCACGCCGCCAGCTCGTCGTTCGTCAGCGATCGCTCAGGCAGGTAGCCGCCGGTGCCGGCGATGGTCGCGCGCAGCGCGCCCTGTCCTGTTTCGCGCAGCGCGCGGGGCGATATGTCGCGCATCGCGCGTCTCTCCCGGATCAGCGCGAGGCGGCGGCGAGCCGCGGCGCCGGATCGCCGAGCCGCGCGACCCCCTCGCGGATGGTCTCGTTGAAGCGATGGGTCACCATGTCCATCGCCACGTCCACGGCATGGGCGAAGCCGAGCGCGTCGGTGCCGCCATGGCTCTTTACCACCACGCCGTTCAGGCCGATCAGCACGGCGCCGTTGTAGCGCCGCGGATCCATCCACTCCCGCAGCCGGTCGAGCGCGGGGCGCGCCAGCAGGTAGCCGATCCGCGCCGGGATGGAGGAGGTGAAGACCTGCCGCAGCAGGTCGCGCATCAATTTCAGCGCGCCCTCTCCGGTCTTCAGCGCGACGTTGCCGGTGAAGCCGTCGGTGACGATCACGTCCACCGTGCCGGCGGCGATGTCGTGTCCCTCGACGAAGCCGCGGAAGCCGCCGCCCAGGTGGCTGTCCCGCAGCGTCTCCGCCGCCAGGCGCACGCGCTCATCCCCCTTCAGCTCCTCCGATCCCACGTTCAGCAGGCCGATGGAGGGGTTGGTCAGGCCGAGCACGGCGCGCGCGAAGGCATCCCCCATCACCGCGAACTCGACGAGGTTGCGCGCATCGCATTGCACGTTGGCCCCGAGGTCGAGCATGACCACGTCGCCCCGCGCCGAGGGCCCGATCGCCGCCAGCGCCGGCCGGTCGATCTCCGGCAGCGTCTTCACGACGATCTTCGCCAGCGCCATCAGCGCGCCCGTGTTGCCGGCGGAGACGACGCCCGCGGCCTCACGGCTCGCCACAGCGTCGATGGCCACGCGCATGGAGGATCCGCGGATGCGCAGCGCCGCCGTCGGCTTCAGGTCGCCGGATATCGTGTCTGGCGCATGCCGGAGGCTGCATGCCTTCGCCGCGCGCGGGCGCAACGCCAGCGCCCCGCCGATCCGTGCCTCGTCCCCCACCAGCAGGAACCGGGCCTGCGGATGGCGTTCCGCCGCAAGTTCCAGCCCATCGAGGACGGCTTCCGGCGCATGGTCGCCGCCCATCGCGTCGATGGCCAGCGCGAAGGGGCCTGGTTGCGTGCCCCGGTCAGCCTTTGCCGGCACGGTCAGCTCCGCCGCCCTCCGCCCGCGCAGGTCAGACGCGAACGACGCCCCGCGCCTTGTCGGCGGCCATCACCTCGCGCCCGTCGTAATGCCCGCAATGCGAGCAGACATGGTGCGGGCGCTTCAGCTCGCCGCAATTGGAGCACTCGTGGTGCGCGGAGGCGGTCAGCGCCTCGTGGCTCCGGCGCATCCCGCGGCGGGAGGGCGAAACCTTCTTCTTCGGGACGGCCATGGTGCCGAGCCTTTCTCGTCAACAGCTTCGAAGTCAGCGGAGCCGGGGCCATTACCACCGGCCCAGGGGGGGCGCAAGCACTGGCCGGAACGGGTCCCATGCGCCCCGAACGCCTCAGCTCCGCTGAGGCTTCTTTAGCGCCGCGAAAGGGTTGGGTCGTGCCGGTTCCTCCTCCGGATCGTTCGGCAGCTCGGGCTCCACGCCCGGCGCGCGCGGATAGGGATCGAGCGCAAGGGCAAGCTGCTCGGCCACTGCCTCCCCGAGGTCCACCACCCCGCCAGCGCTTTCGATCTCGTCCGGGCTCTCGGGATCCTCGTCGGTCGGCAAGGCCCCCTCCGGCAGGATCCGGAGGTCGAGCGGGACGTCGACCTGTTGCGCGACCGGCTCCAGCGTCGCCACGCAGGCCTGCTCCACCCCGGCACGCAACCGGCCGCAGGCCCGCACGATGCCGGATGTCTCGGGCACCAGCGACAGCGTCGCGCTCAGCGCATCGACCGCGAGGATGCCGAACCGCCGCGCCAGCGCGGCCCGCTCCGCTGCGTCGGCCTCGATCTCAACCTCGCGCCGCTCGGTCCCCAGGCGATAAGGGCGGGAGAATTCCGGCCGGGTCATCGCGCGGGCTCCGGGAATCGCGCCTTGCCCGCCAGCAGGGCAGCGAAGGATTGCGCCGCCAGCGCCTCCGCCGCGGCAGTCGCCGTGGCGGCCAGGAGGGCGGGCGCGCTTTCCGGCGCGTCGCCCCGCCAGACATTGCGCTCCAGCGCGGCCGAAAGCGCCGCGGCATCCCCCGCGTCCAGCGCCACCTCATACGCCGCGGCCCGGCCGTGGAACGCCTCCCACATCCGCTTCACCCGCTTGCCCACCGCGAGGTCGCCCACCCCCATCTCCCGCAGGTTGAGGTCCATGTCGGCGAACATCGCGTCGAACACCGCCTGGGCCAGCTCCTTGGCCCGCGGATCCGGCTCGTGCCGCACGCGGCGAATCACCAGCGCGGCGTGCAGCGCGATCAGGTCGAAGCGCCCATCCAGCGTGTCCGGCACGGCCATCCGGTCGAAATAGGCGGGGTGCCGCGCCGCCATCGCGGCGGCGCGGTAGAGGTCGAACCCTGCGCGCTCCTGCGGCTTGCGGCGGAAAAGGCCGAGAAGGCCCATCTCGATCGGCTCCTGGTCAGGCGGGCGGGCGCCCGTTGACCGCGCCGCGCTTGGGTGGCATTGCGCCCACATGGAGCGCCCCTGCCGAACGGTCAACGGATCGCCCGCCCGCCCGAGGGCCACGCGGGCGGCGTCCCTCGGCGCGGCTCTCCTCGTCCTCGGCGGCTGTTCCTGGCTGCCGCGCATGCCGGCGCTGCCGGGCACCGACGTGTTCAACTCCCCCCGCCAGATCCGCGGCCACCAGGTGGATGACGAGGACCTCCGGCAGATTACCGCCGGCGTCTCCACGCGCAGCGACGTCACCGCCCTCCTCGGCTCGCCGACCGCGACCGGCACCTTCGACGACAGCGAATGGTACTACATCAGCGGCGTGACCCGGCAGCGCCCGGCTCGCACCCTGACGCTGGAGGACCAGTCGGTGGTGGTGGTGCGCTTCGACCCGCGTGGCACGGTGCAGGAGGTGCGGCGCGTGACCCGCGAGGAAGGCCAGGACGTGCGCTTCGTGCAGCGCGAGACCCCCTCCCCCGGCACGGAGCGGACGCTGTTGCAGCAGCTCTTCGGCAATATCGGCCGACTTGGCCCCGGTCTCGGCAACCAGCCGACCGGCGGGCCGGGCTCTCCCACGCCCTCCGGGCGATAACGTCACGCCGGCCGCACGGCAGGCCGGCGGAGCACCAGCAGAAGCGCCACTGCCAGGGCGGGCAGCAGCAGCAGGTTCAGCACCTGCCAGCCGAAGCCGGCATGCACGGCGCCCGAGCCGAGCGCCGTGCAGGCGACCGTGCCGAAGACGATGAAGTCGTTCGCCGTCTGCGCCCGCACCCGCTCCTCCGGCGCATGCGCCTCGCCCAGCAGCGTCGTGGCCCCGACGAACATGAAGTTCCACCCGAGTCCGAGCAGGACGAGCGCCAGGGTGAAGTGGCCGAAGCTCTCCCCCGCCAGCGCCGCGGCCACGCAGAGCGCGTTGAGCGCCGCGCCCGCCGCGATCACCCGCCGCGCCCCGTGGCGCGCGATCAGCCGGCCGGTAAAGAAGCCCGGCGCGAACATCGCCACCGCATGCGCCTGGATGACCGTGGCGCTCGCCGTCACCGCGAAGCCGCAAGCCATCATCTCGAGCGGGGTCGAGGTCATCACCAGGTTCATCACGCCGTAGGCGATCGCACCCGTCGCCGCCGCCGTGATGAAGGCCGGCCGGCGGATGATCTCGAGCACCGGGGTCGGGCTGGCCAAACGCGGCGGCGCCGGCGGCAGGCGCACCATCGTCAGCAGCACCGCGCACGCCACCGGCAGCAGCGCCAGCAGCAGGTAGGTGCCCAGGAACAGGAAGGGCGGCACCATGTCCTTGCTGTGCTTCACCAGCTCCGGCCCGAAGATCGCGGCCAGTACGCCGCCGGCCATGACCAGGGAGATGGCGCGCGGCCGATAGGCCGGCGTCGCCACCTCGGCCGCCGCGAAGCGGTAGTGCTGCGCGATGCCGAAGCCGATCCCGGCCGGCACGCCGCCCGCGACGTAGAGCCAGAAATCATGCGTCCAGATGCCGGCGGCGAAGGTCAGCGCCCCGAGCAGCGAGCCGGCGGCGCCGAGCAGGAACCCCGCGCGCCGGCCCAGACGGGCGAACACCACGCCCGCGGGGATGGAAGCCGCCATCGTGGCCAGCATCTGCACGCCCATCGGCAGGGTGGCGAGCGTCTTGTCCTCAGCCAGGCTGTGGCCAACCAGCGCGCTCATCGCCACCTGACCCACGACGGCCGCGTTCATCAGCGCCTGGCAGAAGAAGAGCAGCCACACATCCCGCTTCATCAGCCGCTCGGCGATCGCATCCATCAGAAATGGCTCCATCCGCCCGCGGGCAGCGCCACCCTGGCGCCCGTCGCGTCCAGCACCTTCACCCCCTCGCCCGGCTCGAAGCGGCCGATGCGCGTCACCGCGACGCCCGCCGCCTCGGCCGCCACGCGCAACCGGCCGGCATCCTCCGGCGCGGCGGCGATCAGCAGCTCATAGTCGTCGCCGCCCGCAAGCACCCGCGGGAGCAGCGACCTGTCCGCCGCCAGCGCCGCGGCGGCAGGCGGGGAGAGCGGCACGGAGGCCGCCTCCAGCACCGCGCCGCAGCCGGCAGCCCGCGCGAGGTGCCCAAGGTCCTGCACCAGCCCATCCGAGACGTCCATCGCCGCGCGCGCCAGCCCTGCCATGCGCGCCCCCAGGGCAAGCCGCGGCTCCGGCAGCCGGTAGCGCCGGGCAAGATGCGGGTCGGGCGGCAGCCGCCCGGTCAGCGACAGCAGCCCGAGCGCCCCATCGCCCACCGTGCCGGAGACCCACACCTCGTCTCCCGGCCGCGCGCCCGCTCGTCGCAGCGCGCCACCCGGCGCGACGGTGCCGAGGATGGTGAGAGAAAAGGTGGCCGGTCCCTCCGTGCCGACCGTGTCGCCGCCGAGCACGGCCAGCCCGAACGCCGCCTGATCCTCCGCCAGCCCCGCCGCGAAGGCGCCGATCCAGCGATCCTCCGTGCCGCGCGGGAAGGCGCAGGTCATCAGGTAGCCGAGCGGCGCCGCGCCCATCGCTGCGAGATCCGACAGGTTCACCCGCAGCAGCTTCCGCCCGATCGTCTCCGGCGGGTCGTCGGCCAGGAAGTGGACGCCCGCGACCATCGCATCCGCCGCCAGCACGAGCTGCCGGCCCGGCGGCACGTCGAGCAGCGCCGCGTCATCCGCCAGATCGAGCGCGCCGGCCCCGGCCAGCGGCCGGAAGTGCCGTGCGATGAGGGCGAATTCCGGCGGAAGGGTCACCCTTGCCTCATGGGCCCGCGAATTCGGCGGCCCTCAGCTTCCGCGCCATCGCGTCCAGCACGCCGTTGGCAAAGCGCGGCTCGTCGCCGGTGAAGAAGCCGTGCGCGATGTCGAGGTACTCGTTGATCACCACGCGCGCCGGCGGTTCCGGCGGGGTGGCCAGCTCGCTCGCCGCGGCGCGCAGCAGCGCGCGCAGCACCGGGTCCAGCTTTTCCAGCGGCCAATCCTTCGCCAGGGCGCCCGACAGTTCCTCGTCGATCTCGGCAATCCGCTTGGCCGTGTTGCGTACGATGCGTGCGAACAGCTTCGCATCGGCTTCCGGCACGCGCCCCTCGCCGATGCCGGCCTCGGTCTCGTCGGGACCGAGGCGGTGGCGGACGAACTGCTCGATCACCGCCTCGGGGTTCTCGCCGGCCTGCTCGGACTGGAACAGCGCCTGCACGGCCGCGAGCCGCGCGCCGGTGCGCGGCCGGCCGCGCGCCTGCGGATTGCGCGCGCTCATGCCGCCCACCGCCGCCGCAGCGCGACCTGGCCGAGCAGCGCATGCGCCGCCTCCGCGCCCTTGTTCATCCGATCGTCGCGGGACCGCGCGACCGCCTGCTCCAGCCGGTCCACGGTCAGCAGCCCGAAGCCGAGCGCCGCGCCCGTCTCCGCCGAGATCGCCATCACGCCCTGGCAGACCGCATCGCAGATGAAGTCGTAATGGTCCGTCTCGCCGCGCACCACGCAGCCGAGCAGCAGGTAGCCGTCATGCCGGCCGACGCGCAGCGCCATCCGGAGCGCGGCCGGCAGCTCGAAGGCGCCGGCGACCTGCACCGCGTCGAGCCTGGCGGCCGCGGCGCCCAGCACGCGCTCCGCCCCGGCGCGCATGCCGCCGACCACCTCGGCATAGTACGGCGCCTCGATCAGCAGCACCCGCGGCGGCGGACCTTCGAGCGCGCGAAGCTCGCGCTCCGGACTGTCCTTCGTACTCACATCTCATCCCTTGGAATCGGGCGGGTCTCGACCACGGTCAGGCCGTAGCCTTCGAGCCCCACCACCGGGCGCGGGTTGTCGGACAGGCGGATGATCTCGCGCAAGCCCAGATCGGCCAGGATCTGCGCGCCGATGCCGTAGTCGCGCAGCTCCGGCGCGGTCGCCCGCCGGTCGCGCCCGGCGCGGAGCTGGCGGGACAGGCCATCCGCCCGCCAGTCCCGCAGCAGCACGACGACGCCCCTGCCCTCCGCGGCGATGGCCTGCATCGCGGCGTGCAGCTCGTGCTGCGCGCGGCCGGCCACCATGTCGTGCAGCATGGAGGCCGCGTGCATGCGGACCAGCGTCGGCTCCCGCCCCACAGGCTCGCCCTTCACCAGCGCCAGGTGTTCGCCGCCGTCGAGGGTGGAGGCGTAGGCGACGGCGCGCCATGCGCCGCCGATCCCCTCGATCACCCCCTCCTCGACCCGCCGCACCAGCACTTCGGTTCGCCGACGATGCGCGATGAGGTCGGCGATGGTGCCGAGCTTCAGCCCGTAGCGCTGCGCGAAGGCGACGAGGTCCGGCATCCGCGCCATGGACCCGTCGTCGTTCATGATCTCGCAGATCACGCCGGAGGGATTGAGGCCGGCGAGCCGCGCGAAATCCACGGCCGCCTCGGTGTGACCGGCGCGCACCAGGGTGCCGCCGTCCCGCGCCACCAGCGGGAAGACATGGCCCGGCGTGACGATGTGCTCGCGCCCCAGCTCCGGGTTGATCGCCACCGCGATCGTGCGCGCCCGGTCGGCCGCCGAGATCCCCGTCGTCACCCCGTCCCGCGCCTCGATGGAGACGGTGAAGGCGGTCTGGTGCCGCGTGCCGTTCGACTGCGCCATCAGCGGCAGGCCGAGCTGCTCCACCCGGTGGCGCGCCAGCGCCAGGCAGATCAGGCCGCGGGCGTGCTTCGCCATGAAGTTGATCGCATCCGGCGTGGCGAACTGGGCGGGGATGACGAGGTCGCCCTCATTCTCCCGGTCCTCGTCATCCACCAGGATGAACATGCGGCCGCGCCGAGCCTCCTCGATCAGCTCCTCGGACGGCGACAGGAACTCGGCGAAGCTCGTCTTCGTGGTCTGCACCGTCACTGCGCGAACTCCCGCTGCCGGGCCACGTAGCGGGCCAGCATGTCGATCTCGAGGTTGACGGAATCGCCCGGCCGCAGCGCCCCGAAGCGCGTCACCGCCTCGGTGTGCGGAATGACGTTGACGCCGAAGCTGTCGCGCCCCGCCTCGTTCACCGTCAGCGAGACGCCGTCCACCGCGACGCTGCCCTTCACCGCGACAAAGGGCGCGAGCGGCGCGGGCAGGGAGAACACCCAGCGCGTCGAGCCGTTCTCCGGCGCCGCCGACAGCACCCGCCCCACCGCATCCACATGGCCGGAGACGAGATGCCCGCCAAGCTCGTCGCCCATGCGCAGGCTCCGCTCCAGGTTCACCCGCGTCCCCACGCCCCAGCCGCCGAGCGTGGTGCGCGACAGGGTCTCGGCCGAGACCTCCACTTCGAAGGCGTCCTCTTCCAGGGTCACCGCCGTCAGGCAGCAGCCCGAGCAGCAGATCGAGGCGCCGGTCTCGGCGCCGGCCAGCCAGCCGTGCGGCACCAAGAGCCGCAGCCGCATGTCGCGGCCGCCGCCGATCGGCGCCACCGCGGCGACCTCCCCCAGCGCCGTGACGATCCCGGTGAACATCGCTACGCGTCCCGTGGCCGCTCGTATTCCGACAGCAGGTCGGCGCCGAGCGGGCGGACCGACACGCGCCGGAACTTGGGCGCCTTCGCCAGCTCCGGCAATGGCAGGGGGTAGGCGGCGGCTATGCCGTCGCCGCCGATCACCAGCGGCGCGTGGAACCAGGCCAGCCGGTCCGCCAGCCCCTCCCGTAGCAGCGAGGCGGCGATGCCCGACCCGCCTTCGGCCAGCAGGCGGGTGATGCCGCGCGCCGCCAGGGCTTCCAGCAAGGGGCGCAGAGCAATTCCCTCGCCCGAGCCCGGCAGCTCCAGCACCTCGGCGCCGGCATCGCGGAACGGAGCCAAGGCGGCGGCTGGGTGGCCCGCAACCGTGGCGATGATCGTCGGGACCTCTCGCGCCGAGCGGACCAGCCGGGCGGAGGCCGGCGTGCGGAGCCTCGCATCCGCCACCACCCGCGGCGCCGGCACCTTCACGCCGCCGGGCAGCCGGCAGGTCAGGTCCGGGTCGTCGTCGATCACCGTGCCGCTGCCCACCAGGATGGCATCGTGCCGGGCGCGCAGGGCATGGGCCGCGCGCCGCGCCTCGGCGCCGGTGATCCAGCGGCTTTCCTTCGCCGCCGTCGCGATCCGCCCGTCGAGGCTGGTGGCGAGCTTCAGGGTGACCATCGGCACCCCCTCCCGCAGCCGTTTGAGGAAGCCGAGGTTCAGCCGCGCCGCCTCCTCGGCCAGCAGTCCCTCCTCCACCGCGATGCCGGCGGCGCGCAGGCGGGCCAGCCCCTCCCCGTCCACCCGCGGATCGGGGTCCCGCATCGCCACCACCACCCGCGCGACGCCGGCCGCGACCAGCGCGTCCGTGCAGGGCGGCGTGCGGCCCCAGTGGCAGCAGGGCTCCAGCGTCACGTAGACCGCGGCACCCCGCGCTGCGGCGCCGGCCCGCTTCAGCGCCTCGGTCTCGGCATGCGGACGGCCGCCGGGCTGCGTCCAGCCGCGGCCGACCACCCGCCCCTCGCCCACCACCACGCAGCCGACCGACGGATTCGGCCAGACATTGCCGAGCCCGCGCGTCGCCAGCGCGAGCGCGGCGCGCATATGCGCTTCTTCCGACAAACCCTAGCTGCCTTCGATCCGTTCCAGGAAAGCCCGGAAGTCCTTCGCCTCCCGGAAGTTGCGGTAGACGCTGGCGAAGCGGACATAGGCCACCTCGTCAACGTCCCGCAGGGTCTCCATCACCACCTCGCCGATGCGGCGGCTGGTGACCTCGCTGTCCGCCTCCACCTCCAGCCGGCGCTGGATGCCGTTGACGATGCGCTCCATGCGCTCGTCGTCGAAGGGACGCTTGCGCAAGGCCACGCGCACCGACCGGGCGAGCTTGTCCCGGTCGAACGGCACCCGCCGCCCGTCCGACTTCACCACCGTCAGTTCCCGCAACTGCACGCGCTCGAAGGTGGTGAAGCGGTTGCCGCAGGCGGGGCAGGACCGGCGGCGGCGGATGGAGGCGCCGTCCTCCGCCGGCCGGCTGTCCTTCACCTGCGTGTCCTCGTTCCCGCAGAACGGGCAGCGCATGTTCCGTACCCTCAGACGCCGGGCGCCGGCATCCGCCGGCTCGGCTTCGCCGCGCGGCGGGTGCGCGGGACGGTGAGGTCACCTGGGCGGCGCCCGCCGCTGTGCGGCCGCATCCGGCTGGCGCAGTCCCGGCGCCTTGCGGTGCTTCCCACGGCTCAGCCGTAGATCGGGAAGCGCCGGCAGAGGTCCAGCACCCGCGCCTTCACCTCCGCCTCGACCGCGGTGTTCCCCTCGGCCGCGTTCGCACCGGCCAGGCCGTCCAGCACCGTGCCGATCAGCCGTCCCACCTCGCGGAACTCCGCCTCCCCGAAGCCCCGCGTGGTCGCCGCCGGGCTGCCGAGCCGGATGCCGGAGGTCACCATCGGCTTCTCGGGGTCGAAGGGGATCGCGTTCTTGTTGCAGGTCAGATGCGCCCGGTTCAGCGCGCCCTCCGCCGCCTTGCCGGTCAGCCGCTTCGGCCGCAGGTCCACCAGCACCAGGTGGTTGTCGGTCCCGCCCGTGACGAGATCGAGGCCCTGGGCGCGTACCTCCTCGGCCAGGGCCCGCGCATTCGCCACCACCTGCCTGGCATAGGCGCGGAACTCCGGCCGCAGCGCCTCGCCGAACGCCACCGCCTTGGCGGCGATGACGTGCATCAGCGGCCCGCCCTGAAGGCCGGGGAAGACCGCGCTGTTGAACCGCTTCGCCAGCGCCTCGTCATTCGTGAGGATCATGCCGCCGCGCGGCCCGCGCAGCGTCTTGTGGGTGGTCGTCGTCACCACATGCGCATGCGGGAAAGGGGAGGCGTGCGCGCCGCCCGCGACCAGCCCCGCGAAATGCGCCATGTCCACCATGAAATGCGCGCCCACCTCGTCCGCGATGGCGCGGAAGGCGGCGAAATCCCATTCGCGGGCATAGGCGGAGCCGCCGGCGATGATGAGCTTCGGCTTCGCCTCGGCCGCGATGCGCCGAACCTCCGCCATGTCGATCCGCTGGTCCTCGCGGCGTACGGTATACGGGACGGGGCGGAACCACTTGCCGGAGAGGTTGGCCGGCGCGCCATGCGTCAGGTGCCCGCCCGCCGCGAGATCGAGCCCCATGAACGCGTCGCCCGGCTGGAGCAGCGCCAGGAACACCGCCTGGTTGGCCTGCGCACCGCTGTGCGGCTGGACATTGGCGAAGCCGCAGCCGAACAGGCGCTTGGCGCGGTCGATCGCCAATTCCTCAGCGATGTCGACAAACTCGCAGCCGCCATAGTAGCGGCGGCCCGGATAGCCTTCTGCATACTTGTTCGTCAGGATCGAGCCCTGCGCCTCCAGCACCGCGCGGGAGACGATGTTCTCGCTCGCGATCAGCTCGATGCCGTCCTGCTGGCGGCCGAGCTCCTGGCCGAGCGCGGCCGCGATCTCCGGATCGGTCTCGGCCAACGAGGCGGCAAAGAACCGCGCGGGGGCAAGGGCCGGGCTGGTCTCGTTCATCGGCTCGGGCTCCATTCCGGGGTGAGCTTGCGGACCCGGCGCTCATGCCGGCCGCCGGCGAAATCGGTCGAGACGAAGGCGCGCAGCGCATCAAGCGCCACCTCCGGCCCGGTGACCCGGGCGCCGAGGGCAAGGACGTTGGCGTCGTTGTGCTCCCGCGCCAGCCGCGCGCCCGTCACGTCATGCGCCAGGGCACAGCGGATGCCGGCGTGCCGGTTGGCGGCGATGGAGATGCCGATGCCGGTGCCGCAGACCAGCACGCCGAAGCGCGCACGGCCGTCGCGCACCGCCGCCGAGACGGCCTCGGCGAAGTCGGGATAGTCGACGCTCTCTGGCCCCTGCGTCCCCATGTCGAGCGTCGGATGGCCGGCGGCTTCCAGCGCCTCCCGCAGCGTCGCCTTCAGCGCGACGCCGGCATGGTCGGCGCCCAGGGCCACCGGGATGTGCTTCGGTGTCATGCGGCAGGGCTACCACGTCCTGTGGCGCCGCGGAACGGCACACCCCAGCCCTGGGGCTCCACCGCAGCCGCTTCTCCCCGCCCCCGCCTCGCGGAGACGCCCATGTCGCCGGGGCGCCCTGGCGGAGCATGGAGATCACGCCGCTTGGCCCGCCCCCGCCGGGTGTGCGACGACTTGCCGCGCGACACCGCTGAGGGAGGGCCAGGTGGCCGACAGCCAGAACCCCGAGACCATCGCGCTCCACGCCGGCTGGCGCGCCGACCCGTCCACCGGCTCGGTGGCCGTGCCGATCCACCAGACCACCTCCTTCCAGTTCCAGGACACGGGCCATGCGGCGCGGCTTTTCGCGCTGCAGGAGCTCGGCAACATCTACACCCGCATCATGAATCCCACCGTGGACGTGCTGGAGAAGCGCGTCGCGGCGCTGGAAGGCGGCGTCGCCGCGCTCGCCCTCGGCTCCGGACAGGCGGCGACGTCCTTCGCGGTGCTGAACCTGTGCGAGGCCGGGGACAACATCGTCTCCTCCACCGATCTCTATGGCGGCACCTGGAACCTGTTCGCCAATACGCTGAAGGGCCTGGGCGTGGAGGTCCGCTTCGTCGACCCGGCGGACCCCGAGGCCTTCGCCCGCGCAACGGACGGCCGCACCCGCGCGTACTATGCCGAGACGCTGCCGAACCCGAAGCTGCAGGTCTTCCCGATCGCGGAGGTCGCCGCGGTCGGCCGGCGGCTCGGCGTGCCGCTGATCATGGACAACACCGCGTCGCCGGTGCTCTGCAAGCCGCTGGCTCTCGGCGCCGCGGTGGTGATGCACTCCACCACCAAGTGGATCGGCGGGCACGGCACCTCGATCGGCGGGATTGTGGTGGATGGCGGCAATTTCGACTGGGAGGCGCATGCCGAGCGCTTCCCCACCCTGAACAAGCCGGACGCCAGCTACCATGGCGCGGTCTGGACGCAGGCGGTGAAGCCGCTCGGCCCGATCGCCTACATCATACGCATGCGGGTCATCCTGCTGCGCGACCTCGGCGCGCCGATGGCGCCGATGAACGCCTTCCTGACCCTCCAGGGGCTTGAGACCCTGCCGCTGCGGATGGAGCGGCACTGCGCCAATGCGACGAAGGTCGCGGCGTGGCTTGCCTCCCACCCCGCGGTCGCCAAGGTCATCCACCCGAGCCTGATGTCCGGCGAGCACCGGCGCCGCGCCGATGCCGCGCTGAAGGGCGGCCATGGCAGCCTCATCGGCATCGAGCTGAAGGCGGGGAAGGAAGCCGGGACGCGCTTCATCGAGGCGCTGCGCATGTTCTACCACGTCGCCAACATCGGCGACGCGCGCAGCCTCGCCATCCACCCCGCCACCACGACGCACAGCCAGCTCTCGACCGAGGAACAGGCGGCGTCCGGCGTGACGCCCGGCTATGTCCGCCTGTCGATCGGCATCGAGCACATCGACGACATCCTGGCCGATCTCGACCAGGCGCTGGCGGCGGCCGGGGGCGGGCTGAAGGCGGCCGCCGAATGACTGCGGAGCGGCCGCGCGCGACGCTGCTCGGCAGTGCCGTGCCCCCGGCGGCGGCGCCCGGGGCGTTCCCGGCGGTGCGGCCACGCCGCAACCGGGTGGACGCCTTCACGCGGCGGCTGGTCGCCGAGAACCGGCTTTCGGTGGACGACCTGATCTGGCCGGTCTTCATCATCGAAGGCGAGGCGACCGAGACCGAGGTCGCCTCCATGCCCGGCGTGCGGCGCGTGACGCTCGACCGGCTGGCCGCGCATGTGGCGCCCGCCGCCCGGCTGGGCATCCCCGCCGTCGCCCTGTTTCCGGCCACGCCGCCTGACAGGAAGGATGCCGAGGGCAACGAGGCGAAGAACCCCGAAAACCTGATGTGCCGCGCGGCGCGGCTGCTGAAGCGCGAATACCCCGATCTCGGCCTGGTCGGGGATGTCGCGCTCGATCCCTACACCGACCACGGACATGACGGGGTGCTGCGCGAGGGGCCGGGCGGCCTCTACGTCGCGAATGACGAGACGCTGGAGGTGCTGACGGTGCAGGCCGCGGTTCAGGCCGAGGCCGGCATCGACGTCATCGCCCCCTCGGACATGATGGATGGCCGCGTCGGTGCGATCCGCGCCGCGCTGGACGCGCGCGGGCTGATCCACACGCGGATCATGAGCTACGCGGCGAAATACGCCTCGGCCTTCTACGGCCCGTTCCGGGACGCGGTGGGGTCGGGCTCCGCGCTCAAGGGCGACAAGAAGACCTACCAGATGGATCCCGCCAATTCCGAGGAGGCGCTGCGCGAGGTGGCGCTCGACCTGGCGGAGGGCGCGGACATGGTGATGGTGAAGCCGGGCATGCCGTATCTCGACATCGTCCGGCGCGTGAAGGAGCGGTTCGGCGTGCCGACCTTCGCCTACCAGGTCTCGGGCGAATACGCGATGATCAGCGCCGCGGCGCGCAACGGCTGGCTGGACCGGGAACGCGCAATGATGGAGAGCCTGCTCGGCTTCAAGCGCGCCGGCGCCGACGGGGTGCTGACCTACTTCGCGCCGGAAGCCGCGGAGGTGCTGAAGCGGAGCTGATGGACGACCTCTCCCGCATCCGGGCCCAGCGTGCCGAGGTGGAGGCGCTGCTGAGCTTCCGTCACGCCGCGGAGAGCGAGGCGCGCGTGGTCGCCTGGTGGCGGCTGCACGGCGCGCGGCGCGCCCGGCTGCGCGGCCTTCCGGCCGGGGAGGCCGCGCGGCTGCCGCCGCTGCCTGCCCCGCCGGAGGGTGCGTTCAGCGCCTGGCAGCGGCTTCGGCTGCGGATGGGCCTGCTGCGGCTGGAAAGCGCGACGCCGCCGCGGGCGGTCGCGCATGCCCTGACCGGACGCAGGACGGCGTAGGGCACGACCGCCGGGAGCGGAATCGACCGCGGCGTGACTCATGCTCCAACATCAGGCAGCCAGACCGCGATCCGCGCCCCTGTCGGCGCGGATCGCGGCCGAGGAGAGGCGCGGCCGCGCCCTGCCCCCGGGCCGCCGGCCGCGCCTATTCCGCCGCCGCTGCCTCCTCCTCGCCGGCAAGCATGGCATTGGCCAGGCCGCTCGCCTGCGCGCGGATGCGCTTCTCGACACCGTCGGCCACCGCCGGGTTGTCGCGCATGAACTGCTTCGCGTTCTCGCGCCCCTGACCGATGCGCTGGCTGTCGCAGGAGAACCAGGCGCCCGACTTCTCGACGATGCCAGCCTTCACGCCAAGGTCGATCAGCTCGCCCGTCTTGCTGATGCCTTCGCCGTACATGATGTCGAAATCCACCTGCCGGAACGGCGGCGCCATCTTGTTCTTCACCACCTTCACCCGGGTCTGGTTGCCGGTCGTGGTGTCGCGGTCCTTGATCGCGCCGATGCGTCGGATCTCCATGCGGATCGAGGCGTAGAACTTCAGCGCGTTGCCGCCCGTCGTCGTCTCCGGGTTGCCGAACATCACGCCGATCTTGAGGCGGATCTGGTTCAGGAAGATCAGCAGCGTGTTGGAGCGGGAGACGCTGCCCGTGAGCTTGCGCAGCGCCTGGCTCATCAGCCGGGCGTGCAGGCCGACATGGCTGTCGCCCATCTCGCCCTCCAGCTCGGCGCGCGGCACCAGGGCGGCGACGCTGTCCACCACCAGCACGTCGATCGCGCCGGAGCGGACGAGGGTGTCGCAGATCTCCAGCGCCTGCTCGCCCGCATCCGGCTGGCTGATCAGCAGGTTGTCCACGTCCACACCGAGCTTCTTGGCATAGCCGGGATCGAGGGCGTGCTCCGCGTCGATGAAGGCGCAGGTGCCGCCGCGCTTCTGCGCCTCGGCAATGGCGTGCAGGGCGAGCGTCGTCTTGCCCGAGCTCTCCGGGCCGTAGATTTCGACAATCCTCCCCTTCGGCAGCCCGCCGATGCCGAGGGCCAAGTCGAGACCGAGCGACCCGGTGGAGACCACCTCGATCTCCTCGCCCTGGGACTTGTTGCCCATGCGCATGATGGAGCCCTTGCCGAAGGCCCTCTCGATCTGGCTCAGCGCGGCATCCAGGGCCTTGGTCTTGTCCATGTGGGGCTCGCTTTCCGGAATCGCGTTCTCAACCATAAGGCGAAACATCCGGCGCCGTCTGCACCAAAGATGATCGCCCGCCTTCCCCGACCCGACGCCGCGCGTCGCCGATCGGCGTGCCGGAATATGGCGCAAACGCCACCCGACCACAAGAACATTTAGGAAACTTCCGGTGTTCCCGCGGCCAGGGCGGAGCGCAGCTCTGCCACCAGATCGGCCAGGCCGTAGGGCTTCGAGAGCAGACGTATACGCTCCGCGGGCAGGTCACGGCCGAGAGCCGCCTCGGCATAGCCGGAGACGAGCAGCACCGGCAGATCCGGGTCCCGCTGCCGCAGCCGCCCCGCGAGCTCCAGCCCGTCCAGGCCGGGCATCACCACGTCCGACACCAGGGCGAGCGGCCGGACCGCCCCTTCCTCCATCAGGTCGAGCGCCTCCTCCGCCGAGGCGGCGGTCATCACCTCGAATCCGGCGCGCCGCAGCGCACGCTCTGCCAGCTTCAGCAGCGGCGGCTCGTCCTCCACCAGCAGCACCGGGCGGGCGGAAGGCGCTGGCGGCGGCCGGGGCGGCGCCGCGGGCGGCGGCTCCGCCCGCAGCGGCGGATCGGCTGGCCCATCATGCCGGGGGAGCCAGATGCGGAAGGTGGTCCCCTGCTCCGGCCGGCTCTCCACCGCGATGAACCCGCCGGACTGCCGCACGATGCCGTGCACGGTGGAGAGGCCGAGCCCGGTGCCCCCACGATCGCGGCGCGTGGTGAAGAACGGCTCGAAGATGCGGGCGAGCAGCTCCGGCGGCATGCCGCCGCCGGTGTCCGACACCTCCAGCACGGCGTAGCGGCCGGGTGGGAGGGCCTCCTGCCCCAGCGGCTCCGGCCGCAGCACCACGGCGTGGCCCGTGGCGATGCGCAGCGCGCCGCCATCCGGCATCGCGTCCCGTGCGTTGAGGGCCAAGTTCATGATCACCTGGTCGAGCTGCGTCGGGTCGATCCGCACGCGCCGTCCCGGCTCCTCCAGCTCGACCGTCAGGCGCACCCGGCTGCCGAGCAGGCGGCGGAGCAGCCCGCCCATCTCCGAGACGGCGTCGTTCAGCTCGACGACGCGCGGCCGCAGCGCCTGCTGCCGCGCGAAGGCGAGGAGCTGGCGGACGAGGGCGGCGCCCCGCGCGGCGCTCTCCAGCACCTGCCGCAACTCGGGCGCCGCGTCGCCCTCGGGCGCGCGGGCCAGCGCGGCCTCGGCGCTGCCGCCGATGGCGGTGAGCAGGTTGTTGAAGTCGTGCGCGATGCCGCCCGCCAGGGCCCCCACGGATTGCAGCCGCGCCGCCGCCGCCGCCTCCGCTGCATCGCCCGTGCCGGCAGCGGGCGAGACGCGCAGCAGGCCGGCGGCGGCACCGGCCGCGAGCGGACGCAGCTCCATCGCCACGCGCGCCGCGCCGGCGGCGGCGAGGGGCGCCTCCACCTCGCGCCCCGCATCGAGCGCGGCGGCCGCGCCGCCCCGCACCTCGGGCGCCAGGAGCTGGGCGGATCCCATCCCGCGACGCAGCGGCAGGGTCGGCCCGGCGAGGCGCGCCAGCTCGGCGTTCCAGGCGATCAGCCGCCCCTCGGCGTCGACCAGGGCCAGTCCGGGCGAGGCGGCCTCGAGCAGCGCGCGCAGCGCGGCATCGGGCGGCGGCTCCGCGCCGGGGGCGCGGCGGCGCAGCCACCCCTCCAGGCCGCGGCGATGGTCAGCCATGGACGCCGGCCCCCCTTCCGGCCCGCGCTCGTCACGATGTGGCAACATGGCCACGCGCCCGCCCGGACGGTCAAGCATCGGCTGCCCGCCTCCCGCGGCGGCGCCAGACGAAGGCGATGATCTCGGCCACCGCCTGGTAGTGTTCGGCGGGGATCTCGGCGCCCAGCTCCAGCCGGTGCAGCGCCCGTGCCAGCGGCGGGTTGGCGACGAGCGGCACGCGAGCCGCCTCGGCCGCGGCGCGGATGCGGGCGGCGAGGGCGTCCACCCCCTTCGCAACGATCTTCGGCGCCGCCTCGCCCCCGCCATAGGCGAGCGCGACGGCGTAGTGCGTCGGGTTGGTGATCACCACCGCGGCGCGCGGAACCTCGGCCAGCATGCGGCGGCGTCCGGTCCTCTCGCGCATCTGGCGGCGGCGGGCGCGGAGCTGCGGGTCGCCCTCCGCCTCGCGCACTTCCTCCTTCAGCTCCTGCCGGGTCATGCGCAGCATGTGCGCGTGCCGGAAGCGCACCCAGGCGAGATCGAGCACCGCGACCGCGGCGAAAGCGAGCAGCGCGGCGGCCATCAGCCGGAGCGAGGCCCAGCCCGCCGCCGCGATCATCCCACCGGCCGAGGCGTGCAGCGCCGCCTGCAACGCCCCGGTGTCGCCCGCCGCGTGCCAGAGTGCCGCGCCGACCACGCCGAGCTTCAGCAGGCTGCGCAGGAACTCCGCCAGCCCCTCCACGCCGAACAGCCGCCTGAAGCCGGCGACGGGGCTGATCTTGCCGAGGCGCGGCGCCAGCGGCTTCGCCGAGACGAGGCCGCGCGTCTGGAGCAGCGTGGCGGCGGTGGCGCCGAGGGCCGCCGCCGCCGCGACAGGCAGCACCACCAGGGCGCCGAGGCGGGCCAGCTCCCCACCCGCATCGCCCATCGGCAGCCCGTGCGCCCCCTCAAGCACGCCGCGCATGCCGCGCAGCAGGACGGGGCCGAGCGCCGGCAGGACGAGCGCGGCCGCGGCCGTGGCGAGGCCGAGCGCGGCGAGGCCGACCGCCTCGCGCGAGAGCGCGACCTGCCCATCCTCCCGCGCGCGTTCGATGCGCCGCGGCGTCGCGGGTTCCGGACGGTCGGCGCCGTCGCGCTCCTCCTCCGCCATGGTTCAGCGCAGGCCGGGCAAGGCGAGGAGGGCGGATCGGAGCGACTCGGCGAAGGCGCCGAGCATCGGCGGCGCCAGCAGCATCAGCAGGGCGAGGCCGGCGAGGATCTGGCCGGGGATGGCCACGAAGAAGGTCTGCACGCCGGGTGCGAGGCGCGCCAGGAGGCCGAGCGCGATGTTGAGCACGATCGCGCCGACCACGAAGGGCGCCGCGAGGCGCAGCGCCAGGGCCAGCGAGGCCGCGCCCGCCAGCGCCACCGCCTCGGCCGCCGCGCCGGCCGGGAAGGGATTGCCGGCCGGCAGCAGCGCGTAGCTCTCGACGAGCGCGCGGAGCGCGACGCCGTGCAGGCCGGTCGCCAGCACCAGCGCCGCGGCAAGCAGGGCGAAGGCGCGCGACAGCGCCGTGCCGCCCTGGCCCATCGCCGGGTCAGCCACCAGCGCCGCCGACAGGCCGACGAGCACGGCGACGAGCTGCCCGGCCATGGCCAGCGCCATCACCGCCAGCCGCGCCAGCCCGCCGAACCAGAGCCCGACGGCAAGCTCTGTCGCGAGGAGGCGGAGCGCCTCGGCCGGCCCCTCCGGTGCGGCGGGCAGGCCCGGCAGCAGCACGGGCAGCAGCAGGAAGAGCAGCGCGAAGCCGAGGGCGAGGCGCAGCGGCGCCGGTACCTCCGCCTCGCCCAGCCCCGGCAGCAGCATCACCGCGGCGCCGAGGCGCGCGAAGGCCAGCACCGCCTGGAAGGCGAGGCCGGGCAGCGAGGCCAGCAGCGCAGCATCCCCCTCGTTCACCGCCGCCTCACGGCGCGCCGCCGGCAGCGACCACGCGGTCGAACAGCGTCTCCGTCCAGCCACGCAGGACGGCGACGGTGAAGGGGCCGAGCAGCAGCATCAGCACGCCGCCGGCGACGAGCTTCGGCAGGAAGGCGAGCGTCGCCTCCTGCACCTGGGTCAGCGCCTGGAGGAGCGAGACGGCGAGGCCGATGAGCAGCACCGCCAGCAGCGGCGGACCCATGACCTGGAGGGAGACCCACAGCGTCTCCCGCAGCGATTGCGCCAGCATCTCCGTGGCCATCCTGGCCGCTCCCGCCCCGGTCAGATGTTCATCCGCATGACGTCCTGGTACGCCGCCACGACGCGGTCGCGGAGCGTGACGGCGGTCTGCAGCGTCAGTTCGGCGCGGGAGATGGCGAGCACCGCTTCGGTCACGCCGCCCTGGCCGAGCAGCGCGGCCGTGGAGGCGGCCTCGGCGCTGCGGCCGATGCTGACGCCCTCCTCCATCGCGCGACGGAGCAGGCCGCCGAATCCCTCCGCCGGCTCCGGCCCCGCGCCGGAGGCGGCCCGGTAGGCAGCCGCCGCGGTCGCGGCGAGGCCGCCGACGCCGCTCATCGCAGCGCCTCGATGGCGCGGGTGAGCATGGCGCGCGTGGTCTCGAGCACCGAGAGGTTGGCGCTGTAGCTCCTCTGCGCCTCGCGCATGTCCATCACCTCGATGAGGCTGTCGACATTCGGCGTGCGCACGTAGCCGCGTTCGTCCGCCGCGGGGTGGCCGGGCTCGAAGCGGGTCGGGAACTCGCCCGGCGCGCTGCCGATGCGCGCAACGCGGACCGTCTCCACGCCGAGCGCGCGGTCGAGGCGTTGGGCGAAGGTGACGGTGCGGCGGCGATAGGGATCGGCGCCCGGCGCCTCCCCCGTGCTGTCGCGGTTCGCCAGGTTCTCGGCCACCACGCGCAGCCGCGTGGATTGCGCCGCCATGCCGGCGGCCGAGATGCGCAGCGCGCGGTCGAGATCCATCGAGCCCTCCTCAGCGGCCGAGCGTCAGGCGGAACATGCCGGCGAAGCTGCGATGGACGGCCATGGCCAGCGCATGCGCCGTATCGGTCTGCGCGATCCGCACGGCCTCGCGGTCGAGCGAGACGGCGTTGCCGTTGGGCGCGGCTTCGCCATCGCGATCCGCCCGCGTGCCGGCCGCCGCACGGCGAGCCTCCAGGTGGCCGGGCTGGCTGCGCGCCACCGCCGGGTGCTCCGCCGCCGTCAGGCGCGCGGCGAAGGGCAGCAGGTCACGCGGGCGGTAGCCGGGCGTGTCCGCGTTCGCGATGTTCGCCGCCAGCACGGACTGCCGCCGGTCCAGCCAGCCGAGCCGGCGTTCGGCCAGGGCCAGCACGGGGTCGGCGCCGCGGAACGGCAGGCGCGGGGCGGATGCAGCGGTTTCCATGCGTGCATCCTGGGCGCGGAGCGATGAAGCAATCCTTGCCGTGGCCGCAACGCGGCGCGCGTGAAGGAAGGCTTCACCTCTCCCGCGCTACGCCTGGCCCATGCCGTCCTCCGACCGACATGCCCGGGCCGTGCACGCCGCCATCGAGGGTTTCGGCGGCACCCTCGCCGTCGCGCGCGCCCTCGCGGCGGGTGGCCGGCACATCGACCTCTCGGGACTCGACCGCGAGGCCGCGGCACTCTGCGCCGCGGTCATGGCGCTGGAGCAGGAGGCCGCACGCGCGCTGCGCCCGGCGCTCGAGGCGCTGCTGCGGCAGTTGGACGGGCTGAACACGGAGCTGGCGCAGGGCTGAGCGCTGCGCGCTCTGCTTGCGCTCCAGGACGGAGCCGCGATGCCCGACACGCTCTCACCCCTCACCCTGCTGACCGCTGCGGGCGTGCTGGCCGGCGTGCTCGCGGCGCTGGCGCTGCTGCTGCGCGGGATGCGTGCGGCGGGGCTTGGCCGCGCCGCCGGGCGCCGGCTGTCGGTAGAGGAAGCGGTGCCCCTCGACGGCAGGCGGCGGCTGGTGCTGGCGCGCTGCGACGGGCGCTGCCTCCTGCTGCTGGTGGGCGGCCCGCAGGATCTTGTCGTCGGCTGGTTGCCGCCGGAGCCGCCGCGGTGATCCGCGCCGCGCTCATCCTCGCGCTTCTCCTGCTGCCGGCCGCGGCGGCGGGGCAGAGCATCGCGGTCGACCTCGGAGGCAACGGCGCGGGCAGCACGGCGCGGCTGGTGCAGCTCACCGCGCTGGTCGGCCTGCTTTCCCTCGCGCCGTCGCTGCTGGCGATGATGACGGCTTTTGCGCGGATCGTGATCGTGCTGGCGCTGCTGCGCAGCGCGATCGGCGCGCCCGCCATCCCGCCCAACCCGGTGCTGATCGGCCTCGCCCTGTTCCTGACGCTGTTCGTGATGGAGCCCGTGCTCCTCGCCGCGTGGGAGGGCGGGCTGCGGCCGATGTCGGAGGGCCGGATCGGCGAGCTGGAAGGGTTGCACGCGGCCGCCGAGCCGTTCCGGCGCTTCATGGCGGCGCAGGTGCGGGATGCCGATCTGGCGCTGTTCCTCGATCTCGCCGGCCTTCCTCCGACACCGGCCGAGGGGGCGCCGTGGCGCATCCTCACCCCGGCCTTCATGGTCGGCGAGCTGCGCCGCGCCTTCGAGATCGGCTTCCTCCTCTTCCTCCCCTTCCTGGTGATCGACCTGGTGGCGGCGAGCCTGCTGATGTCCCTCGGCATGATGATGCTGCCGCCCACAGTGGTGGCGCTGCCCTTCAAGCTGGCCTTCTTCGTCATGGTCGATGGCTGGCGGCTGGTAGCGGGCAGCCTGGTGCAGGGATTCACGGCATGATGCGGGGCCCGCAACGGAGGCCCGCATGATCTTCAGCACCACCAGCACCATCCAGGGCCGGGAGGTGGATCGCTACCTCGGCATCGTGTTCGGCGACGCGGTGCTCGGCATCAACGTGTTCAAGGATCTGCTCGGCGGCCTGCGCGACATCGTCGGCGGACGCTCCGGCACGTACGAGCGTGAACTGGGGGCGGCGCGGGACACCGCTATGTCGGCACTGACCGAACAGGCACGGGCGGTGGGCGCCGATGCGGTGATCGGCATCGACATCGACTACGAGGTGCTGGGCAGCGGCAACGGCATGCTGATGGTCAGCGCCTCCGGCACGGCGGTGACGCTGAAGGGCGGCGCGGCGGCACCGGCGGCCGGGCCCTGGACGCGCCCCGCCGGCTGAAGGCCGTCACCCTCGCGGCAGGTGCATGGCGATGTAGGGCGGGAGGTGGAAGGCGGAGACGTGCATCTCCGGCGTCCAGTAGCGCGTCGTGTCGAGCACGCCCGCCACATCCGCCCGCCGGCGGATCTCCTCCACCGGCACGCGGCGCAGCCCCGGGTCCTTCGCCGCCCAGCCGAGCGTCATGAAGCCGCCCACATAGGTCGGCACCGCGGCGACATAGGCGAAGACGTCGGGGAACGCCTTGGCCCGGCGCAGCGAGGTCTCGCGCAGCTCCTCGGCCTGCATGAAGGGCACGCCGCACTGGTTCACCACCAGGCCGCGCTCCGTCAGCACGCGGGCGCAGCTGGCGTAGAACTCGTCGGTGAACAGCACCTCGCCCACCCCGATCGGGTCGGTGCTGTCGACGACCACCACGTCGTAGCTGCCGGGCTCCGCCTGCCGCACATGGTCGATGCCGTCGCCGACGATCACCCGCGCCCGAGGGTCAGTCCAGGCATCGCCGCCGATGCCGGGCAGGTGCTCCTTCGCCAGGCGGATCACCTCGCCGTCGATCTCGACCATCGTGGCGTGTTCCACGGTGCGGTGCTGCAGCACGCGCCGCAGCACGCCGCCATCGCCGGCACCGATGATCAGCACCCGCCTCGCCGCGCCATGCGCCAGCAGCGGCACATGGGCGAGCATCTCCTGGTAGACGAACTCGTCCGCCTCGGTGATCTGCACGACGCCGTCGAGCGTCATGACACGGCCATGGGTGTGGCTCTCGAAGACCAGGATGTCCTGGAACTCCGACTTCACCCGGGCGAGCTCCCGCTTCACCAGGAAGCGCTGGCCCCACTCGGCGTAGAGCGTCTCGTTAACCCACCCATCGGCGGTCATGCTCGTCCCCGTACGCGGCGCGGGCGGACCTTTCGGCCCGCCCGCGGGAAAAGTCCAGGCCCGGACGGCGCGTCAGCCGATCAGGCCGCGCTTGTGCTCGGCAAGCTGCACGCGTTCCGGCAGGAAGCCCTTCTTCAGCGCGGGCAGCGCCTTGTACGGATCGCAGTCGCCGCAGACGAAGATGTCGAGCGCGGCATAGTCCCGCTCCGGCCAGGTGTGGATCGACACATGGCTTTCCGCCAGCACGAGCACGCCGCTCACCCCGCCATTGGGCGAGAAGTGGTGGAAGTGGCCGTGCAGGATCGTCGCGCCGGTGGCCAGCGCGCCCTCCCGCAGCACCGCATCGATGTGATCCGGGTCGCCGAGGTTGGTCGCGCCCCAGAGATCGATGATCAGGTGCGTGCCGGCGTAGCGCACGCCGTTGCGGTGGACGAAATAGTCCTTCGTTTCCGCCGAGCGGATCTCATCGGTCTGGGCGTCGCTCGGCATGTCCGAGACCATCCCCAGTTGGACGAGAGCTTCCATAATGAGGGCTCCTTCCAGCCAGCAGATGACCAGGGTGATCGTGGATCGATCGGGTCAACGGCGCGCGCATATGGGGCAAGGGGGGCGCGCACGCAAGCGCAAACAGACCCCCACGGGCCGAAAAAATCGCTTGTGACCCCCGCGTCATGCGCGGGGCTTTGCCGGCTTCCCCCCGGGGGTGGCCGGTGACTTACCTTGCCGGCGAAGGCGCTTCCCGCAAGCTCTCCAGCCGCGACGGCAACGCGCGCGCGGTATCCAGCTCCTGCCGCGCGCGCGGCAGGTCGGCTGCGGCGCCGACCGGTGCGGCGGTGAGCAGCGCGAAGGCATCGCCGAGCGGCGAGCCTGCCATGCGCGGCGCCTCCGCCGCGCTCAGCCGGGCGAGTGCGGAGGCTTCGCCGGCCAGCGCCAGCAGGGCTGCGTGCCGCGTCACCAGCCGCTGCTGCGCCGTGTCGAGCGATGCCGGCGGCCGGGGGAGCGATTCGGCCAGATGCGCGCCGAGCACCCGTGCCGCGGCCGGCCAGTCCTGCCGCGCGGCGAGAAGCTCGGCCCATTCCGGCGCGCCGACAGCCCCGGCCTCGCGGAACCGCGCCTCCGCATCAGCCGGCTGACCGGCGCGCGCCAGGATGCGCGCTTCCAGCAGGGCGCGATGGGCGCGCAGTTCCGCCGGCAGGTCCGTCGACGCCGTCTCTGCCAGGGCGGCGCGCGCGGCGGGCAGGTTGCCGGAACCGAGCGCCAGCTCCGCCATCCGCGCGCCGATCCGCGCCCGCGCCGGACTGCTCCCCGCCCGCGCGGCCGCGCCGCGCAGCAGATGGAGCGCCCGATCCGGGAGGTCGAGCGCCGCCAGCCGCTCGGCGAGCCGGCCGAGGGCACGCTCCGTCTCCGGCCCGGCGGGCAGCAGCGCCGCATGCGCCTCGTGCAGGGCCGCCGCGGCGACCGGCGCTTCGCCTTCGAGCGCGGCAAGCAGCGCGGCGGCCTGCCGTGCCCGCAGCGCCGGCGCGAGGTCGGGGAAGGCGGCGGCCGTCTCCCCCAGCAGCTCGAAGGCGCCCCGGGGATCGCCCGCCGCGAGCCGAAGCTCCGCCAGCCGGCTCCGCGCCTCGCTCTCCGCCGCGTCGCCGCGCCAGGCGGCAAGCGTCGCCTCCAGCGCCGCCGCCGCGCCGGCCGCGTCCAGCCGGCCGGTCGCCAGCCGCAGCTCCGCCGCGCGGCGCATGGCGGCCGCGCGCATGCGGCGGTCGCGGCCAGTGGCCAGCGCGTCATAAGCCACAAGCGCATGCTCCACCTCGCCTTCCGCCTCCATGAGGCGCGCGCGGGCAAGGGCAAGCGCGGGGTCCGCGAGGTCCTGCGGTACCAGCAGCCGCCGGGCGGCCGAGGGATCCGGGCCGGCGGCGAGCGCTTCGGCCGCCAGCGGCAGCAGGCGTATCCGCAGCGGCTCGGGATAGGTGAGCAACAGGGGAAGCTTTGCCGCCAACCCCGGCGCCGCCTCGCCGCGCGCGGCAGCCAGCAGCCCGCGCCACAACACCGCCTCGTCGGTGTCGGGCGGATCCGGCCCTGCCAGCGTGCCGGCTTCGCCGATCCGCCCGCCCACCAGCGCGGCCGCGGCGTGCAGCGCCTGCGCCCGCCGGTCGGCCGCCGCACGCGGATCGTCGCGCATGGCCAGCGCGGCCATGGCCTGCGCCTCCTGCCCCAGGCCCAGGGCCAGCAACGCTTCCGCCGCGCGCAGCCGCGGCGCGGCGCGGCCGAGCGGCGGCGCCGCGGCGACGGCGATCATCGCGCTCCGTTCCCGCGCCCAGAGCGCCCCGGCATCGCCTGCGGGCAGGTCGAAGTGGCGCGACATGGCCTCCGCCTCGGCAAGGCCGGGCAACGGCTCCGGCCCCAGCGCCAGCGACCCGTCCTCCGCCTCCGCGACGAAGCGGTCGGCCAGCGCGCGCAGCACGAGCGTGTCGGCGCGTGGCAGCAGCGCCACCCCGAGGCGCGTCGGCAGCAGCTCGAACACCGGCGCCCGGCGGCCGAAGCGCGTCGCCTCGCCATCCGCCCGCGACGTGCCGACCAGCATCGTCGCGCCGGTCAGCGGATCGAGCACCGGCACGACCTCGCCAGGGCGCGTCGCGCGCAGCAGCAGGCGGTTGGGCGCGCCCGGCTCCGACTCCGGCAGGATGGAGCGGAGCAGGCCCGGCGAAGCCGTTTCCAGGCGCCATCCCGCCGCCTCCCTCATCAAGCGAGGCTCGGGCGCCGCCGCGGCCGGCAGGCGGAGCAGCGTCGCGCGCGCGGTCGAGGCGAGCAGCACGTCGCCGAAGCGTGGATCGGCGCGCAGCGGCGCAGGATCGAGCGGGAGCGGCGCATCCAGCACCAGCAGCCATTCAACTCCGCGCCGCAGCAGCGCGGCACCTACCTCCGGCGGCGCGGGGATGAGCACTGCGCCGCCGGCCGCCGTCACCGCCGGGGCGCGCGGCGCCGGCGGCGGAAGCGGGCCTGCCGGCGAAGGGACCGGCGCAACCGGCATCGCGGGCGCGGGTGGCGCGGCATCGGCCTGGCCGTGCGGCAAGGCCGTTCGCGCGCGCCGCGATCGCTGCGGCACCGCCGCCGGTGGCTGTGGTTGTGCCAGTGCCAGTGCCGGTGTCGGTGCCGCGTCGAGCAGATCCACCACCACCCGGTTGTCGAGCCGGAAGTGGCGCAGCCGTGTCCCGGGCGCGAGGGTGATGGCCAGCCCGCCCTCCGCCGCCTCCAGCGCCGTCGCGTTCCGCGGCGGCCGCAGGCCGCGGGGATCGATCGTCGTGCCCTCGGGAAAGCGCAGCACGACGCGCCCTGCCCCCTCCTCCAGGCGGTACTCGACGCGTCGCGGCCAATCGACCACCACGCGCCCATGGTCCGGGTGGTTTCCCACGCGCAGGCCGCCGCGCAGCTCCGCCGCGGCGGGCGTGGCGACAAGCAGCGCGAGCGCCAGCGCGGCGCGGCGCATCAGTTGAAGTCCGCCAGCAGGCGGTCGATCTCCGCCTGGCTGACGCCGGCGCCGGGCAGCTGCGGCCCGCTGGCAAGGCGGCGGCCCTCCTCCTCGGGCGGCGCGGCCGCGGGTGCGGCGGCAGCGGTCGCGAAGCGCCCCGTCACCGAGGAGACCCGGCCCTCGATCGCCTTCAGCGCTGCGACCACCTTGCCGATGCGCTGGCCGGTGATGTCCTGGAAGCTGCACGCCTCGTAGATCCGCGTGATCGCGCCCTGCAGCGCCTCTGCCTCGGCGCCGCCGATCCGCCCGGCGACGCCTTCCAGCGTTTCGCAGCAATCGAGGATCTCGTTCGTCGCCGCCGCGGTGTGGCCGACGATCGCGTCCAGCTCATCCGTCGCGGCGGGGATGTGCGCCTCGGTGATGTCGTCGACCTGGAGCGCCGCGATCTCCTGCTTCGCGCGCGCGACGGTGCGGCCCAGCGCCTCGAGCTCGGCGAGCAGCGCGGCCTCGGTGGCGGAGAGGTCGCCGGCGAGGCTGCCGAGCACGGCGCGCACCGCGGCCTCGATCCTGTCGTCGTCCGCGACGGTGCCGTCAGGCATTGCCCATCACCTTCTCGATCTTCTCGCGCAGGGTTTCGGCGTTGAACGGCTTGACGATGTAGTTGGAGACGCCGGCCTGCTTCGCGGCGACGACGTTCTCCGTCTTGCTCTCGGCGGTGATCATGATGAAGGGGGTGGATTTCAGCCGCGCATCGGCGCGCACCTCCTTCAGCAGCTCCAGCCCGGTCATCGGCGCCATGTTCCAGTCGCTGATGACAAGGCCGAAATTGCCGGCGCGCAGCTTGGTCAGCGCCTCCTGGCCATCCGTCGCCTCCTCCACATTCTCGATCTCGAGCTGCTTGAGGAGGTTGCGGATGATCCGCAGCATCGTCTTGTAGTCGTCCACGATCAGGACGCTGGTGTTCTTGTCCATCGCGCTCGCGCTCTCTCTGCCCTCGCCGTCCTGGCGCCCTGCCCGTCACCTCGGCTCCGGCTGCCCGGCCCGCAGCCGCGCCAGCTCCGCCGTCAGGCTCCGCGCGCGGTCCGGGCGCATCGCCCCGATCACCGGCGCGGCCTTCGCCTCCCGCATGCGATCCACGATGCGGACCAGCACCGGCATCTCCAGCTCGTCGAAGATCACCGCCGCGTCGCGCGGACGCATGCCTTCGTACAGCTTCACCAGCCCGCGCAGACCCGCTTCCTCCCGCGCCGCGCGCTCCCGTTCCGCGGCCTCGAGCCGCGCCTGCAGCGCCGCCAGCTCCTCCACGCGCTGCATGAGCCGCCGCTCGGCCGCGGTGACCAGAAGCTCCCGCGCCACGGCCGCGCGCTCCCGCGCCTCGATCTCCTCGCGCCGGGCGCGCAGCGCCTCCAGGATGGCGCGTTCGGCGGCAACCTCCGGCGCGGGCGGCGCCGCCGACGGGGCGATGGCGGCCGGCGCCTGGGCCTGCGCCTCGCCCCGCGGCGCATCCAGCAGACGGTCAAGCCGCGCCAGCGCCAGCAGCAGGGCGAGGCCGGCGAGCACCGGCATCAGGCGCGGCTTCGGCATTACCGCAGCTCCCGCAGCGCGCGCAGCAGGTCGCGCTCCGCCTCGCTGCGTGGTGCGGGCACGGGCTGCGCCTCGGCCAGAGCCGCCCCGGCCGCGGGCCGTGCCGCGCGGACCAGCCCGTCCAGCCGGTCGGCCAGCGCCTCCGCCCGTTCGGCGAGGTAGCGCAGGTCGTCGCGCAGCGGCTCGGCCACCGCCACGCGTTCCGCCACCGCGCGGCCGGCGCCCTCGGCGGTGGCGCGCAGCCGCGTCAGCGCCGCCTCCGCCGCCGCCGTCGCCTCGCCGATGCCGGCGGCGCCGGCCTCCAGCGCCCCGCCCTCCCGGCGCAGCGCCGCGATCTGCCGTTCCAGCCGCCAGGCCAGCGGCAGGCCGGCGCCGAGCAGCGCGAGCAGCACGCCCTGCGCGAGCCATTCCGCGACGCTCATGCCGCGATCTCCACGGGCGGCGGCAGGCCCCGGAAATGCTCGCGCTCGATCCGCACGGCGAGCCGGTTCTCCCGCCGGCCGAGCTGACCCTCGAACAGCGCCACCTCGCCGCAGCGCAGCCGCACCGGGGCACCGGGCGCATTGGCCAGCGTCAGCCGGTCCCCCACCTGCAGCCGGAGTATCTGCGAGAGGGACAGCGTCTGCTCGTCCAGCACCACGTCGAGCGTCACCGCGGTCTGCCGCAGCTCCTCCGCCAGGTGGGTTTCCCAGATGCTGTCGCGGCCGAAGCGTTCGCCCATGAATTGCTGCAGCAGCAGCTCCCGCACCGGCTCCAGCGTCGCGTAGGGCAGCAGGATCTCGACGCCGCCGCCGCGATCCTCCATGTCCACCCGCAGCCGGACCAGTACCGCGGCGTTGGAGGTGCGGGAGATGGCGGCGAAGCGCGGGTTGACCTCCAGCCGGTCGAAGCGGAACTCCACGGGGCAGAGCGGCTCGAAGGCGGCGCGCAGGTCGCCCAGCACCACGCCGATCAGCCGCTCCACGAGCGTCCGCTCGATGGTGGTGTAGGGCCGCCCCTCGATCCGCATCGCCGCCGTGCCGCGGCGGCCACCGAGCAGCACGTCAACGATGGAATAGATCAGCGAGCTGTCCACCACGACCAGCCCGTGATTGTCCCATTGCTCCGCCTTGAACACCGCCAGCATGGCCGGCAGCGGGATGGAGTTGAGATAGTCCCCGAAGCGCAGCGAGGTCATGGCGTCGATCGACACCTCGACATTGTCCGAGGTGAAGTTCCGCAGCGTGGTCGACATCAGCCGCACCAGCCGGTCGAAGACGATCTCGAGCATCGGCAGCCGTTCGTAGGCGACGAGGCCGGAGGAGATGATCCGCTCGATGCCGCTCTGCATGCGGTCGCTGGCGGGACCGCCGCCGAAGCCGAGCAGGCTGTCGATCTCCGCCTGGTTCAGCACGCGCGCGGCATCGGCCGGCGCCGCCGCGGCCTCGCCCTCCAGCGCCGCGCCCCAGGCAGCGGCGAGGTCCTCCTCCGATCCGCTCACTGGATCAGGATCTCCAGGAACAGCACGTCGGTCACGCGCACCGGCGGCGCCTCCCCGCGCACCGGGCCGGCCACGGCGAGGCCCGCGCGCGCGATCAGCTCCTCCCGCAGGCGGTGCGTGCCGGCGCTGCCGCGCAGCTCCTCCGGCCGCACCTCGCGCAGATAGGTCGCGAACAGGTCGATCAGCCGCGGCATCGCCGCCTGCACGGCCGGCGCCTGCGACGCGTCGCTGATCTCGAGCTTCGCGCGCAGGCGCACGAAGGCGGCCCGCCGGCCGGGTGCGTTCAGGTTCGAGACGATCTCCGGCAGCTCGACGAAGCCGGGCACCGGGCGCGGCACGACGACGGGCCCGGTTCCCGCGCCCCCGAGGCCGAGCAGCCCGGGCAGGATGCCGCTGGCCCAGAAGCCGCCGGTGATCGTGGCCAGCAGCAGCGGCGCGGCCACCAGCAGGGTGCGCTTCCGCATGCTCCGCAGGCGCGGCGGCGATGCCTCCGCGCCTTCCGTCGCCTCCGCCGTTTCCGCCGCCGCAGACATCCTGTGCCGCCCTCTTGCCGCCGACCGGCACGGGCATGCCATGCGCGCGATTAAGGAAGCCTTGCCCCGGCGGGTCCTGCCGGCGGACCGGCAGAAGCTGCCGGCCGGCGGCAGCCGGCGCGCGGGCCGCCCTCGGCATCGCTGGCATGCCGGTTGCCTCGCGCCACCCAACGCAACGGAGCGCCCGATGGACAGCCCCGGCTACATCGTCCTCTCCCGCCTCGTGGCGCAGCAGCGCACCGCGGCGGTGACGGCGCACAACATCGCCAATGCGGACACGCCCGGCTTCCGCGCCGCGCGTCCCGTGTTCGGCGCCGTCCTGGACCGGCAGATGGGCGGGCGCGTCGCCTTCACCCAGGACCGCGCCACCTGGCGCGACGCCGGCGCCGGCCCGCTGGCGCGCACCGGCAACCCGCTCGACCTCGCCATCGCCGCCCCGGACGGCTTCTTCGCCGTGGAGACGCCGCGCGGCGAGCGCTTCACGCGCGCCGGCCGCCTCACGCTCGACGCCGGCGGCCGGATCTCGGACGCCGAGGGCAACGCCGTGCTCGGCGCCGATGGCCGACCGATCGCCCTCGGCGCCGGCGACACGCGCATCGAGGTGCTCGGCGACGGCACGGTGCGGAGCGAGAACGGCGTGCTCGGCCGCCTCCGCCTCGTCCGCTTCGACGATCCGCAGCGCCTGCTGGCGGAAGGCGACCGCCTGATGGCCGCGCCGCCCGACCTGCCGCCCCGCGCGGTGGAGCGGCCGGGCGTGATCCAGGGCGCGGTGGAGGGCAGCAACGTCCGCCCGATCGCCGAGCTCACCCGCATGACGGAGGAGACGCGGCAGTTCCAGATGGCGGCGCAGATGGCCGAGCGCGAGGGCGAGCGCCTCGGCACCGCCGTCGAGCGCATCCTGCGCCGCCGCTGAGGGAGTTCGACATGCGCTCGCTCCACATCGCCGGCACCGGCATGATGGCCCAGCAGACGAATGTCGAGGTCATCTCCAACAACATCGCGAACATGAGCACGACCGGCTACAAGCGCCGCCGCGCCGAGTTCCAGGACCTGCTCTATCAGAACCTCCGCCGCGTCGGCTCGCAGAGCGCGGACACCGGCAGCGTGCTGCCCTCCGGCGCGCAGATCGGCCTCGGCGTGAAGACCGGCGCGGTCTACCGCATCCCCGAACAGGGCAACCTGTCGCAGACGCAGAACCGCTTCGACCTTGCCATCCGCGGCAACGGCTACTTCCAGGTGCAGCTCCCCTCGGGCGAGACCGCCTACACGCGCGACGGCACCTTCGCCCTGTCGCCCGAAGGCGTGATCGTGACGGCGGAGGGCTTCGTCGTGCAGCCCGGCGTCGCCGTCCCCGCCGCCGCGCGCGACGTGACGATCAACGCCTCGGGCGAGGTGCTGGCCAGCCTGGATGGGCAGATCGCGCCGCAGAATGTCGGGCAGATCCAGCTCGCGCTCTTCGCCAACGAAGCCGGGCTGGAGGCGGTGGGCGACAACCTGCTGCTGGCCACGCCGGGCTCCGGCCAGCCGCAGCCGGGCGCGCCGGGCACGCCGGGCTACGGCCAGGTGATGCAGGGCTTCGTCGAGACGAGCAACGTCAACGTGGTGCAGGAGATCACCAACCTGATCACCGCGCAGCGCGCCTACGAGATGAACAGCCGCGTCATCTCGGCGAGCGACGAGATGCTCTCCACCCTCTCGCGCCTGCGGTGAGCGCGATGCTGCGCCTGCTGCTGCTCCTGCTGCTGCCGCTCGCCGCACCCGCGCGGGCCGAACTGGCGACGCTGCGCCCCTTCGTGCAGGTGGAGGACGCCGTCGTGCGCCTCGGCGACCTGTTCGAGGGCGCGGGGCCGCGGGCCGGCTCCGCGCTCGGGCCTGCCCCCGCGCCCGGCGCACGGGTGGTGGTGGAGGCGGCGCAGCTCCTCGCCATCGCCCGCGCCAACGGCATCGCCTGGCGGCCCGCCGCCGGGTCTGAGCGCGTGGTGATCGAACGCCCGGGCCGCGCGCTGGACATGGCCGAGATCCTGCCCCTCCTCCGCGCCACGCTCCGCCGGCACGGGCTGGAGGAGGAGGCGGAGCTGGAACTGGCCGGCTTCGCCGCGCCGATGGTGCCGCCGGCCGCCTTCGCGCAGCTTGCCCTGGAGGGCGCGGCGCTGGATGCCGCCGCAGGGCGGTTTGCCGCGACGCTCGCCGTGGCGGCGGACGGCATGGCAACGCAGCGGCACCGGCTCACCGGCCGCATCGTGCCGACGGCGCCGGCCGTGGTCGCCATCCGCCGGCTTGCGGCCGGCGAGGTGGTGGGCGCGGCCGACCTGCGGCTTGTCCGCCTGCCGGCCTCGCGCCTTCGCCCCGGGGTGGTGACGCGGCCGGAGCAGGCGGTCGGGCAGGCGCTGCGCCGCCCCGCCGCGCCCGACCAGCCGCTGCTGACGACGGACCTTTCCCAGCCCCTCGCCGTGGAGCGCGGCGCGACGGTGACGATGCTGTTCGAGGCGCCGGGCGTCACCCTTGCCGCACAGGGTCGCGCGCTCGAATCCGCGGCGCGCGGCGCGGCGCTTCCGGTGATGAATCTCGCCAGCCGCGTCGTGGTGGAGGCGGTCGCCATCGCGCCCGGCCGCGTCCGCGTGGGGCCGGCACGATGAGGCCCCTCGCCCTTCTCCTCCTGCTCGTGCTGCCGGCCTGCGAGAGGCTTTCCGAAGTCGGCCGCCCGCCCGCACTTGCGGCGATGGACAGCCCGACCGCCGATCCCCGCTGGCGCAACGTCTCCATGCCGATGCCCGCCCCGCAGGACCCGCCGACCGCCGCCAACTCGCTCTGGCGCCCCGGCAGCCGCACCTTCCTGCGCGACCAGCGCGCGGCGGCGCCGGGCGACATCGTGACCGTCCTCGTCGCCATCCAGGACGAGGCGCAGATCCAGAACCGTACCGCCCGGGAGAGGCTGGGCAGCGACACGCTCGGCGTGCCGCGCCTGCTCGGCCTGGAAACCTCGCTCACCCGCCTGCTGCCCAACGCGGTCGATCCCTCCCGCCTCGTCGAGACGAGCGGCGCGCAGAACAGCAGCGGGCAGGGCACCATCCGCCGGCTGGAGACGGTGACGCTGCGCGTGGCCGCGACCGTCGCGCAGGTCCTGCCCAACGGCAACCTCGTCGTCGCCGGCCGCCAGCAGGTGCGGGTGAACCACGAGCTGCGGGACCTGACCGTCAGCGGCATCATCCGCCCCCAGGACATCGCCAGCGACAACACGGTGCGGCACGATCGGCTGGCCGAGGCCCGCATCGCCTATGGCGGCCGCGGCACGGTCAGCGACGTGCAATCGCCCCGGACCGGCCAGCAACTGCTCGACATCGTCCTGCCCTTCTGAGACTCTCCGGCAGATCCAGCGGAGGCGAGGGCAATGCAACCGCGGCGGTGCGCCATCAGACCTGCAGCGCGGGGCCTGTCGGCCCTGCTGTTGCTGAGCCTCGTCGCCGGCTGCGCCGGCCGCGCCGTGGTGAGCGAGGCCCCGCCCTACTGGCGCCAGGTAGGCCCCGCCGCGCTGGGCGGCGAGCGCCTGCCCGCCACGGCCGACGCCTTCCGCGGCTGAGGCCTCTTCAGCCGATCACCAGCCAGGCCGCCACGGCCGCCACGGCGGCCCAGGCGGCCACGATCGCAGCCGCACCGGCGCGGCTGACCGGGCGGGTCGCGATGCGCTCCGCCTCTTCCCGCAGCACGCCATGCAGCTGCGCAGGGATCAGCCGCAGCGCCAGCCAGACCAGCCCCGGCAGCAGGATCAGCTCGTCCAGGAAGCCGATCACGGGGATCACGTCCGGGATCAGGTCGATCGGCGAGAAGGCATACGCCGCGATGGCCGCCGCCAGGAGCTTCGCCGCGACCGGCACCCCCGGGTGCCGCGCCGCCAGCCAGAGCAGGATCGCATCGCGCCGCACCGCCCGTGCCCAGCGGCGCAGCCGCGCCCTCATCAGGTCAGGCCCGCATCTCCGGCGGGGTGGCCGGGGCCGCGCGGATCAGCACGAGGAGGTCACGCGTGCACCTGCCGCATTGCGCGCGATGGCCGCAGGCGGCGTACACCTCCTTCGGCCGGCGCGCCCCGCAGCAGATCGCTCGGCGCACCTCCTCGTCGGTGATCGCGTTGCAAAGGCAGATCCACTCCACCGCCGGCACCCCTTCCGGCGGCGAGACTAGCCCGTTCTGCCGCTCAGTTGCAATTCACTCGCAACCGCCCAGCACCTTCAACACGGCGGCACCGTAGCGTTCCAGCTTCGTGCGCCCGACGCCGGGGATGCCGCCGAGCGCATCCAGGCTGCGCGGCCGCAGCGCGGCGATCTCCGCCAGGGTCCGGTCCTGGAAGATGACGTAGGCCGGCACCGACTGGGCCTGCGCCTCCCCCCGCCGCCACTCGCGCAGCGCGTCGAACACCTTGTCGCCGACCGGGGCGCTGCCGGCCGCGGGCCGCGCGGCGCGGGAGGACGCCGTGCCGGCGCGGGCGATCTCCTCGCGCAGCATCACCTTCTCCTCGCCGCGCAGGATCGGCCGCGCCGCCTCGGTCGGCACCAGCTCGCCGTGGTTCTCGACCGCGACATCCAGCGCGCCGCGCGCGACGAGCTGCCGCGCCACCCCACGCCAGGCGACGTCGGACAGATCCTTGCCGACCCCGAAGGTCGGCAGGCGGTCATGCGCGAACTGCGCCACCTTGTCGGTCATGCGCCCGCGCAGCACGTCCACCACATGGGCCACGCCGAAGCGGCGGCCGGTGCGCAGCACGGCGGAGAGCAGCTTCTGCGCCGGCACCGTGCCGTCGAACAGCCGCGGCGGGGCGAGGCAGACGTCGCAATTCCCGCAGCGCTCGGCCGGGGGCTCTTCCCCGAAGCAGCGCAGCAGCAGCGCGCGGCGGCAGCTCGCCGCCTCGGCGATGGCGACCATCGCGTCCAGCCGCCCGCGCTCGATGCGCTTCTGCCCGGGCTCGGCCGGGCTCTCCTCGATGCGGTGGCGTGCCAGGGCGATGTCGCCCGCGCCGTAGAGCAGCAGCGACCGCGCCGGCAGCCCGTCGCGCCCCGCCCGCCCGATCTCCTGGTACCAGCTCTCCGGCGACCGCGGCAGATCGAGATGCACCACCCAGCGCACATCCGGCCGGTCGATGCCCATGCCGAAGGCGATGGTGGCGCACATCACCACGCTGTCGCCGCGGGCGAAGCGCCGATGCGCGTCGCGCTTGGCCCCGGCGTCCATCCCGGCATGGAAGGCGAGCGCGTCGACCCCGTCGCCCCGCAGCCATTCCGCCGTCCCTTCGGTCTTGGCGCGGGAGCCGCAATAGACGATGCCGGCCCCCGGCACGCCCGCATGCTCGCGCAGGAAGGCGCGGAGCTGGGCGCGCTCCGCCTCGCGCGGTGCCGCCTCGATGCGGATGTTCGGCCGGTCGAAGCCGCCGCGGAAGACGGGGTCGCCGGTCAGGCCGAGCTGCCGCCTGATGTCCTCCACCGTGCGGGGATCGGCGGTGGCGGTCAGCGCCAGCCGCGGCGTGCGCGCGAACCGCTCCGACAACACGCCGAGGCCGCGGTACTCGGGCCGGAAGTGATGCCCCCACTGGCTGACGCAATGCGCCTCGTCGATCGCGAACAGCGCGAGGGGCAGCGTCTCCAGCCGCCCCAGCATCCCTTCCAGCAGCAGCCTTTCGGGCGAGACGTAGAGCAGCTTCAGGGTGCCGTCGTGCAGGTCTGTCAGCACCTTCCGCGCCTCGCCCTCCGGCAGGTCGGAATGCAGCGCCGCCGCTGCCACGCCGAACTGGCGGAGCTGCGCGACCTGGTCCTCCATCAGCGCGATCAGCGGCGAGACGACGATGCCCACGCCCCCCCGGCACAGCGCCGGCACCTGGTAGCAGAGCGACTTGCCGCCGCCCGTCGGCATCAGGACAAGACCGGACCCGCCCTCCGTGACGTGGCGGACCACCTCCTCCTGCCGGCCGCGGAAGCCGGGATGGCCGAAGACGCGGGACAGGGTCTGGACCGGGTCGCCGACGAATCGTCCGTCATAGGGCATGGCGTCGGATGCCATGCCGAACAGCTCGCGTCAGCCCAGGTTGCGCGTCCGGAAGCGACTCGCCGGCTCAGGCACCGATGCGGATCTCGACGCGCCGCCGCGCGACCTGCTGGTCCCCCGGCTCTGCCGCGCCGCGTCCCTCGACGCGGATGCGCTCCCGCGGGACGCCGGCACGCACCAGCTCGTTCGCCACCACCTCGGCCCGCGCGCGCGACAGCGCGACGACCGGCGATTCGCCCGGCTCCGGCGCGACGTAGCCCAGCACCCGGACGGGCGCGGAGGGGTTGGCCAGCGCATCGCGGGCCGCGCCGGTCACCACGGCGCGCGCCGCCTCGCCCAGCGCCGCGCTGTCATCCTCGAAGAAGACGAAGCGCAGCGGCGCCTGCGCCGGCGGCGCGGCCGTGGCGCAGGCGCCGAGCGCCGCGAGCGACAGGACGGATAGGACGGCGCGACGGCGCATCGAGGAATACTCCCGGTCTGGTTTCCGCATTCCTCGCCCGCGGAACCGGGCCGCGTCAATCTACGAGCCGCCTCAGCCCTCGACGTCGAGGGCATAGCCCGCGGAGCGGACGGTGCGGATGATATCCTCCTCGCCATCCGCGTTCACGGCCTTGCGCAGCCGGCGGATGTGCACGTCCACCGTCCGCGGCTCGACATGGATGTCGCGCCCCCAGACCGCGTCCAGCAACTGCTCGCGGGAGAAGACGCGGCCCGGATGCTGCAGGAAGAACTCGAGCAGGCGGTACTCGGTCGGCCCGAGGTGCAGCGACCGCCCGCCCCGCGTCACCCGGTGCGCGTCCTGGTCCATGACGATGTCGCGCCACTCCAGCCGCCCCTTCACCGGCACGCTGCCCGACCGGCGCAGCAGCGCGCGGATGCGCGCCAGCAGCGCCTCCATCGCGAAGGGCTTCGAGATGTAGTCGTCCGCCCCGGTGTCGAGCGCCCGCACCGCGTCCTGATCCTCGGTGCGCGCCGTCACCATGATGATCGGCAGGTCGCGCGTGTTCGGCCTGCGCCGGATCTGCCGGCAGACCTCGAGGCCCGAGAGCGCGGGCAGCATCCAGTCGAGCAGGATGAGGTCGGGCCGCGCCTCGGCGACGCGCATCAGCGCCTCCTGCCCGTCCGCCGCCTCCTCGACGCGGAAGCCCTGCTTCTCGAGGTTGTAGCGCAGGAGCGTCAGCAGCGGCGCCTCGTCCTCGACGACGAGGATGGTCGGCTTGGCGAGGCTTCCCGGAGCATCCGGCATTGCAAGGTCCCTCCGTCACCCATCGTCAAGACGGCGGCCGGATGACCGCATAGGCCGAGGCATCCGCCTTCGGCCGGTCTTCCGGCAGGCTGTCTCCTCGCACCGCGTAGTGTACGGTCTCCGCGATGTTGGTCGCATGGTCGCCGATGCGCTCCAGGTTCTTCGCTATGAACATCAGGTGGATCGCCGCCGTGATGTTGCGGGGATCCTCCATCATGTGGGTCAGCATCTCGCGGAAGATGCCGTTGTAGACCGTGTCGATCGGCTCGTCGGACGCCCAGACCCGCTGCGCCGCCTCGGCGTCGTCGTTGACCAGCGCGTCGATGGCCATCTTCAGGTTCTCCTGCACCAGCACCGACATGCGCTGGAAGCCGTTGAGGCTGCCGAGGGTGGGCTGCTGCGCCAGCACGACGCCGCGCTTGGCGCCGTTGCGCGCGTAATCGCCGATCCGCTCGAGATCGTGGCTGACCTTCATCGCGGCGATGATGAACCGCAGATCGGACGCCATCGGCTGCCGCGTCGCCAGGATGCGGATGCAGAACGCCTCGATCTCCCTCTCGAGCTGGTCGAGGGCGGCGTCGCGCGTCACCACCTCGGCCGCCAGCGCGGCGTCGCGGCGGACCAGCGCCTGCGTCGCATCGTGCACCTGCCGCTCCGCCAGCCCGCCCATGCGCGCCACCATGTCGCGCAGGCGGCGGAGCTGCTCGTCGTAGGATCGGACGATATGGTCCGGCTGTTCCATCGGCATGCCGTGCCTCCTCAGCCGAACCGGCCGGTGATGTATTCCTGGGTGCGGCGTTCGCGCGGCGCGGTGAACATCTGCGCCGCCGGCGCCACCTCCACCAGCTCGCCCAGGTAGAAGAAGGCCACCTGGTCCGCGCAGCGCGCTGCCTGCTGCATGTTGTGCGTGACGATGCAGATGGTGAAGTCGCGCTTCAGCTCGTCGATCAGCTCCTCGATCTTCAGCGTTGAGATGGGATCGAGCGCGCTGGTCGGCTCGTCGAACAGGATCACCTCCGGCCGCACCGCGATGGTCCGCGCGATGCAAAGCCGCTGCTGCTGCCCGCCGGAGAGCCCGAGCGCGCTCGTCTGCAGCCGGTCCTTCACCTCGTCCCAGATCGCCGCGCGCGACAGCGCCCATTCCACCCGGTCGTCCATCTGGGACTTCGAGAGCTTCTCGTGCAGCCGCACGCCGAAGGCGATGTTCTCATGGATCGTCATGGGGAACGGCGTCGGCTTCTGGAACACCATCCCGATCTTCGATCGCAGCTCGTTCAGGTCGAGGTCGGGCGCGATGATGTTGCGCCCGTCCAGCAGCACCTCGCCCTCCGCCCGCTGGTTCGGGTAGAGGCTGTACATCCGGTTCAGCACCCGCAGCAGCGTGGACTTGCCGCAGCCCGAAGGCCCGATCATGCCCGTCACCTGCCGGTCCGGCAGGTCGAGGTTGATGCCCTTCAGCGCCTTGTTGGTGCCGTAGTAGAAATCCAGGGCGCGGACCGCGACGCGCGTCGCCGTGCTGATCGCCGCCGAGGAGCGCGCCTGCACGCCGCCGAAGGATGCCCCTTCCGGCGCCGTCGCCTGTTCGGTCGTGGAGCTCATGGGGCGCCGTCCCTTCGCTGTCAGAGGCGCCGGCGCAGCAGGGCGCGGGCCAGGATGTTGATGGCGAGCACGCCGAGCGTGGTCAGCAGCGCGCCGGCCCAGGCGATGGCGATCAGGTCCGGGAAGCCGGAATTCGCCTGCTGGTAGATCGCGATCGGCAGGCTCGCCATCGCGCCCGTCAGGTCGGTGGACACCACGTTGTTGCCGAAGGAGGTCAGCAGCAGCGGCGCCGTCTCCCCGGCGATGCGCGCCACGGCCAGCAGGATCCCCGTGACGATGCCGGACAGAGCCGCCTTGTAGCAGACCAGCACGATCATCTTCCACTTCGGCGCGCCGAGCGCGATCACCGCTTCCCGCAGCGTGTTGGGGATGAGCTGCAGCATGTCCTCCGTCGTCCGCACGACGACCGGGATGACGATGATGGACAGCGCCAGCGCGCCCGCGATGCCGGAGAACCCGCCCATCGGCAGCACGACGAGCTGGTAGATGAACAGCCCGATCAGGATCGACGGGGCCGAGAGCAGGATGTCCGAGACGAACCGCACCGCGTTGCCGAACGCCGAGCCGCGCGCGTACTCCGCCAGGTAGGTGCCGACCAGCAGCCCGATGGGCGTGCCGATCGCGGTGGCGATCCCCACCTGGATGAGGCTGCCGATGATCGCGTGCAGCAGCCCGCCCTTGGGCAGCGAATCGTCGCCGTAGCGCGTCGGTCGGAACTCCGTCGTCAGCACCGTCAGGTCCAGCGTCGCCATCCCGCGCAGCGTGAGCGTCAGCAGGATGGAGGCGAGGAAGAACAGCCCGATCAACGTCGCCGCCAGGCAGAACGCCGTCACCAGCCGGTCCACCAGCGATCGCCGGCGGCCGAGGGCGCGCGCCGCGCTGCGGTCGCGGTGCAGGGTCTGGGCAGTGGTCGCGCTCATCGCCTCAGCCCTTCAGCCGGGACCGCAGCAGCCAGCGGCTTGCGGCCAGCACGATGAAGGAGATCAGGAACAGCAGGAACCCGATCGCGAACAGCGCCGATTGCTGCAGGCTGCCCGCCAGGCTCTCGGGGAACTCCATCGCGATCACCGAGGCGATGGTGGTCGCCGGGTCGAAGATGCCCTGCGGCATGCGGTTCGCGTTGCCGATCACGAAGGTCACCGCCATCGTCTCGCCCAGCGCCCGCCCGAGGCCGAGCATGATCCCGCCCACCACGGAGATGCGCGTGTAGGGGATCACCACGCCGCGCATCACCTCCCACCGCGTGGCGCCCAGCGCGTAGGCGCTCTCCTTGTAGACCGGCGGCACCTGCTCGAACACGTCGCGCATCGTGGCGGCGATGAAGGGCAGGATCATGATGGCGAGCACGAGCGCCGCGGAGAACAGCGAGGTGCCGGCGAAGGACCGGCTCTCGAACAGGAAGCCGACCAGCGGGATCGCGGCCAGCGCCTCGCCGAAGGCGAGCTGGATGTTCATCTGCACGAAGGGCACCAGCACGAACAGGCCCCACATGCCGTAGATGATGGAGGGCACCGCAGCCAGCAGCTCCACCGCCGTGCCGATCGGCCGGCGCAGCGCGGGCGGCGCCAGCTCGGTCAGGAAATACGCGATGCCGAACGCCACCGGCACGGCCAGCAGGATCGCGAGGATGGAGCTGACGACGGTGCCGAAAATGGAGATGAAGGCGCCGAATTCCTCCCGCCCCTCCACCGGATCCCAGCGCGTCGAGATGAGGAACTCCAGCCCGAAGTGCCGGAAGGCGGGCAGCCCGCCAAGGAACAGCGTCACGATGATGCCGCCGAGCGTCAGCAGCACCAGCACCCCGGCGCCCAGGCACAGCGCCGCGAAGACCTTGTCCCCCAGGCTGCCGGTGCGCCGCCGCGCGCCGGCCAGCGGCGCGCTCATCGCGATGTCGCTCACCCGATCCCCTTCTCGTCCCCGGCGCCGCGGCGCCGGCCTCGCCCGGGTCCGGCCGGACCCGGGCTTTCGCCGCGTGGCGTCAGGATGTCCAGACCGCGCCGCCCTGCGGCGTCTTCACCCGCTCCGCCCAGGCACGGCGGACCAGGTCGTGCGCCGAAGCCGGCAGCGGGATGTATTCGAGGCTGGAGGCGATCTGCCCGCCGTTGCGGTACGCCCAGTCGAAGAAGCGCATCGTGTTGCGGCTCGCCTCCACCTTGTCCGCCGGCGGGTTGGTCGGCAGCAGGATGTAGGTGGCGGAGGTCATCGGCCACACGGCCGGGCCGTTCAGGTCGATCGTGTCGGCCGCGAAGTTCGGCACAGTCCAGTCCGCCGCCGCGGCCGCCGCGTTGAACGCCTCCGGCGTCGGGCGCACGAAGTTGCCCGCCTTGTTGCGCAGCTGGGTCGTCGTCATGCGGTTGACCACCGCGTAGGCGTTCTCGATGTAGCCGATCGCGCCGGGCGTGTTCCGGATGATGTTCGACACGCCCTCGTTCCCGCGCGCGCCGTTCCCCGCCGGCCAGCGCACCGAGGTGCCGGCGCCCGGCCCGCTCCGCCACTCGTCGGAGACGCGGGAGAGGTAGGTGGTGAAGATGAAGGTGGTGCCCGACGCGTCGGCCCGGTAGCTCGGCCCGATCGGCATGTTCGGCAGCCGCAGGTCCCGGTTCGCCTCGACGATGCGCGGATCGTTCCAGCGCGTCAGCTTCCCCAGGAAGATGTCGACGACCATCTCCGGCGTCAGGCGCAGCGCGTTGTCCGCCACGCCGGGCAGGTTGGCCGAAAGCACGACGGAGCCCATCAGCGAGGGGAACTGCAGCAGGTTCCGCTCGGTGAGCTGCTCCTGCGTCAGCGGCGCGTCGGTCGCTCCGAAATCCACCGTCCGCGCGGTGATCTGGTTGATGCCGCCGCCCGACCCGATCGACTGGTAGTTCAGCGTCACGCCGATCGCCTCGCGCGCCGCCTGGGCCCAGCGCTCATAGACCGGCCGGGGGAAGGTGGCGCCGGCGCCGGTGATCGTGGCCTGCTGCGCCAGGGCGGGAAGCCCCGGCAGCGCAAGGGCCGCGCCGGTGCCGAGCAGAAGGGTCCGCCTGTTCACTGCGTTCTCTCCGGGTCTGTTGCGCCGGCGGGCCAAGAACCCCGCCGGACTGCCGGGCTTCTAGGCGGGGCACCTGTCACCCCGATTGCAGTTCGATGAAGCTTCGATGACAGAGACCCGACAACTCTCGGTTGTCATCCGTCTGCCCGCCGCCCCGCCGCGATCCAGATACGCGTCACGTTTCCCCCATCCTCCGCCTGGTCGTAGCCCCGGATCTCGGCCATCCGCCGCACCAGCGCGAGGCCAAGGCCGCCCACCGCGTCGCCCTCCAGGGTGGGCGGCGCCGGCTCCGGCGCCCCCCTCGGGTCGAAGGGCGCGGCGGAGTCGGCGAGCAGGACCGTGACCCCGCCAGCCTCGATCGCGAGCGCGATCTCCGCCAGGGGCTTCCGCCCCTCGAATCGCCCGTGCAGGACGAGGTTGGCGAGCAGCTCCTCGAGCACGAGCCGGACCCGGTAGGCGGCCGAGGCGTCCAGCCCGCTCTCCTCCAGCCAGGCGGCGACGTGGTCCTGCGCCGCCGAGATTGCCGCGAAATCCAGCTCCACCCGGAGCCGCACGGTCCTCAGGCGGCGAGGCGGTCCAGCGCCTCCTCCTCCGAGCCGACCAGGGGCAGCACGCCGTCCAGCGCCATAGCGTGCAGCACCTCCGCCACCATCGGCTGGGCACCGAACAGCACCACCTTGCCGCCCCGCCGCGTCACCACCCGCGCCGCCGAGAGCAGCAGCCGGATGCCGAGCGAGGAGAGGAAGTCGAGGCCGCGGAGATCGAGCACCGCGCTCCGGTTCGCCGCCGCCAGCGCGGCGGTGAAGGGCGTCTCGACCGCGCCCACCGTCGCCGAATCGAGCCGCCCCTGCAGCACCAGCTTGTTCGCCGCCGGGCCGATCTCCACAACCTCGAACCGCACCGCCTGCCTCCGATTGGTCGCGCCCTCGTATCGTGTCCCGGACGACGGCGGCGTGACAATTCCCTTACCGCCCGCGGCTCTCCGCCAAGTGGTCGAAGCGGTGGCGATAGGTGCCGAGGCCCTGAGTCTGGCCGCGCAGCTCCAGGATCAGGTCGTGCAGCTCGGCGGCGGGCACCATCGCCTCCACCTCGTCCCAGCCCGGCCGTCCTGGCTGCTCAGCGTAGCCGAGGATCTGGCCCCGCCGGTTGCTGAGCAGCCGCTGGGCGGCGGCCGTGAAGCCCGCCGGCACCACCACCGCCACATGCTCCACCGGTTCCAGCAGCACCGGCTCGGCCTTCGCCAGCGCCTCCTGCAGGGCCATGCGGGTGGCGGTCGCGAAGGCCATGTCGGAGCTGTCGACGCTGTGGAACCCGCCATCCACGAGCGTCACCTCGATGTCCACCACGGGGTTGCCGAGCGGGCCCTTGCGCGCCGCCTCCTCCGCCGCCTCACCGCAGGCGGGGATGAACTTGCGGGGGATGGCGCCGCCGACGATCTGGTCGACGAAGGCGAAGCCGGCGCCGCGGGGCCGCGGCGCCACCTCCAGCGTCACGTCGGCGAACTGGCCGTGGCCGCCGGTCTGCCGCTTCAGCCGGGCGTGCTGGCGCACCGGGCGGCGGATCGTCTCGCGGAACGGCACCTGCGGGCGACGGACCGCGACCTTCACCGTCTGGCCCAGCCGCTCCAGCGCCGCGCGGAGGTGCTGCTCGCCCTGGCCGCGCAGCACCGTCTCTCCGGTCTCGGCCACCTGCTCGACGGCGAGCGAGGGGTCCTCCTCCGTCAGGCGCGCCAGCGCGGCACCCAGCCGCACCTCGTCCTTCCGGTCCTCGGGCGCGAGGGCCAGCGCATAGGTGGGCGGCGGCGGCGCCGGGAAGGGCAGCCGGTCCCCGCCGAGGGTGTCGCCCGTCGCCACGCCCTCGAGCCGGCCGAGCGCCACCACGTCGCCGGCCACCGCCTCCGCCGCCTTCGTCGCTTCCCCGCCGGGGAAGCGCCACAGCCCGCCGATCCGCCCGCCGCCGATCATACCGCCGTCGCGCACCGCCCCGCCCCACAGCCGGATGTGGGAGAGCCTTCCCGCATGCCCCGCCTGCACCGTGCGGAACACCTGCCCGAGCGGTTCCGCCCCCGGCGGCACGCCGTGCCGTGCCGCGGTCTCGGCCACCTCCGGCGCGTCGTGCCGCAGCGCCTTCCAGAGACGCCGGACCCCCGCCGCATGCTCGGCGGCGCCGAGCAGCACGGCCACCGCCTGGCCGGATGCCTCCTCGGCGTGCAGCGGGCGGTAGAGCGCGGCGGCCTCGGGCACGCGATCCTCGACCACCGCCTCCAGCAGCGCGTCGTCATGGTCGGCCAGCGCCTCGGCCAGCGCGGCGCGGGCCTCCGCCTCGCGCCCGCGCATCGCCTCGGGCATCGGCGCCTCCTCGCTCGGCGCGCCGTCGCGGTAGCGCCAGGCGCGCTCGGCGATCAGGTCGACGTAGCCCACCACGCGCTCGCCCTCGCGCCAGGGCACCTGGCGCAGCAGCAGCCGGCGGGCCGTGTGCCCCTGCAGCGCCTCCACCACGTCGCGCACCCGGCCGGACAGGGTGTCCACCTTGTTCACCAGCAGCAGCGTCGGCGTGCCGCTCTCCTCCGCCAGCCGCAGGAAGGGCGCCGCCATGGGCGCGCGCTCCGCCGCAGGGTCCACCACCAGCACCGCGATGTCCGCCACCGCCAGCGCGCAGGCCGAGGCATGCATCAGCTCGATGGAGCCGGGGCAGTCCAGCAGCGTCCAGGGATCGTCGAGGAAGCGCCCCTGCCCGACGCGGATCTCCGTCCCCGGCACATGCGTCCGCCCGTTCGCGACGCGGCGGACCGGATGGCCGGCGGCGGCCAGCATCGCGTCGAACAGCGCCGACTTGCCGCTGCCATAGGGACCGATGATCGCGGCGCAGCGGGGGCTTCGGACTTCGGGCATGGGCGTGTTCTCTCCCTCGTCTCGGCCGCTTGCCGCGGCGCATCGTTCGAAGGGCCCTGGGCCCGGGGCCCGCAGCGGACGATAGCAGGGGATCGCCCGCAGGCGAGCGGAAAGCACGCCGGCTGGCCGCCCCCTCACCACCATGCGACGCTCGGCCCGACGGGAGGTGACGCATGCTGGACCCGGAGCCGGACGGCCCCCTGCCCTGCCCGGCCGCGCGGCTGCGCGCGGCGCTGAACCGGCCCGGCATCGCGGTCGTTCCGGGCTGCCACGACGCGCTCGGCGCGCGGCTGATCGCCGCCGCCGGCTTTCCCGCCGCCTTCATGAGCGGCTACGCCGTCTCCGCCGCGCGGCTCGGCCTGCCCGATGCCGGGCTCGCCTCCTATCGCGAGATGCTCGATGCGGGGCGGGAGATCTGCGCTGCCACCGCGCTGCCGGTCATCGGCGACGCCGATACGGGGTTCGGCAACCCGGTGAACGTGCGCCGCACCATCCTCGGCTACCACGCCGCCGGCTTCGCCTGCGTCATGGTGGAGGATCAGGTCTTCCCGAAGCGCTGCGGCTTCGCCCAGGGCCTGGAGGTGGCGCCGCGGGCGGAGGCGCTGACCCGCCTTCGCGCCGCCATCGAGGCGCGCGACGCCATCCGCCGCGCGGGCGGCGACCTCCTCGTCATCGGCCGCACCGACAGCCGCGCCGCATCGGGGCTGGAGGAGGCGCTGTGGCGCGCCCGCGCCTTCGCCGATCTCGGCGCCGACATCGTCTACTTCGAGGCGCCGGCGAGCACCGCCGAGATGGAGGCGCTGCACCGCGCCATCCCCGGCGTGCCGACGATGCTCGCCCAGGTCGAGAAGCCCGGCCACCCCTTCCTGACCCCGGCGCAGGCCGAGGCGATCGGCTACCGCGTGCTGCTGCTCGGCGTCACGCTGCTGAACGCGGTGATCCGGGCGCAGAAGGAGGCGCTGGCGCTGATCGCCGCCGGCAGGCATCCCGGCCCGGACCGCCTGCTTCCCTTCGAGGAGCTGTACGACACGGTCGGCTTCAACGCATACTACGCGCTGGAACGGCGCTACGCCCCGAAGCCCTGATCAGCTGCCGGCGAAGGCGGGCAGGATGGTCCCGGTCAGCAGGGCGTGCCGCGTCTGGACCTGACCCGGCACCCGCGGCACGTCGGGGTCCGAGGTCATCACGACGGTGAGGCCGAGCCCCGGCAGCACGTACAGCATCTGCCCGCCATACCCCCAGGCGTAGACCACCGCCTGCCCGCGCGCCGCGCCGATCCACCAGCCGAGGCCGTAGGGCTGGCCGGAGAACCAGCTTCGCCCGCGCGGCTGCCAGGCCTCCCGCAGGAAGGCGGCGGGGATAACCTGCCGGCCGGCATGCCGGCCCGCGTTGCGGCAGCACTCGCCGAAGGCAAGCAGGGCGCGGGGCGAGAGCGCCATCTCGTTGCCGCCGAAATGCAGCCCCTGCGGATCGCGCGTCCAGTCCGGGACCGGATGGCCGAGCGGGCCGAACAGCCACTCCGCCATCAGCTCCCGCAGCGGGCGCCGCGCTGCCCGGACAAGGGCGGCGCCGAGCAGGTGCGAGGTGCCTGTCGAGTAGACCATCCGCCCGCCGGGCTCCTCCACCATCGGGCGCGAGAGGACGAAGCGCACCCAGTCCCGGCTGGAGACGAAGGCGCCGTAGCCGGCGCCCGACGTGCTCTCCAGCCCCGCCTGCATGGAGAGGAGATGGCCAACCGTGATCTCCCGCACCCGCGGATCGGCCTCGGGCGGGATGCGCCCCGCCAGCAGAGGCGCGATGGGCTGGTCGAGACCGGCCAGCACCCCGCGTTCGAGGGCGATGCCGGCGAGGGTGGCCAGCAGTGTCTTGCTCGCCGACTTGATGTTGGCCGGCCTGTCGAGGCCCGGGCCGCGCAGGCTGCGCGCCAGCAGGACCTCGCCATGTTGGGCCACGACGAGGCTGCGCAGGTCGGGCATTCCCGACGCGGTCGTCAGGATGGCGGCGAGCGCCGCTTCGCCGGGCGGGGCGGAACGTGCGGGAATCGCCGGCGAAAACAGGGCGAGGGAGAGCGCGGCGCGGCGGGAGATGGACGGCATTCATCGGGAAATGTCGGGCGGCCAATTGTGGCGGACAAGCGCCCCGAAACGCCATGGATTGTGACGCTCCCCGACCGTCTGTTGCCGAGGCACGCCGACGGGTCTCGAGGAGGCCCGCGATTCAGGACAGGTCTTCTGCCCCGTACGCCTTCCGGGCCTCCTCCGGGCTCACCAGCCCATCCGCCACGTCCCGCGCCACCTTGGCCCGGTCGCGCGCCCGGGGATCACCCATGCCGCCGCCGCCGGGCAGCAACAGGCGCAGCCGCCGCCCCTTGGGCACGGTTTGAAAGCCCTTGGTGCGCAGCCGCGTGCCGTCATCCAGCCCGACCCAGCCGGCGGCGCCGTCGCCGCCGCCGTCGCGACCCTTCGGCGCGTTGGCGACACGGTCGAAGATGGCGTTGACGGCGAACTCCGCCTCGCCCTTCGTGCCGATCTCCATCACCTGCCCGAAGCCGCCGCGCGTGCGGCCGGCGCCGGCGGAATCCGGGCGCAGCTCCTTCCGCCAGAAGATCACCGGCGCGACGTTCTCCGTGGCCTCGACGGGCATGGTGCGCACGCCGGAGGGGAAGGCGGTGCCGTCCAGCCCGTCCTTCGCCGGCCGCGCGCCGGTGCCGCCGGAGTTGAAGGTGATGACCTCGAAATCCGGCAGCTCCGCCGCCGCGCCGCTGACCCCCGCTCCGCCGCGCAGCGGCGGGTTCCACAGCGCGGAGGAGCCCTCGGCGTTCACCCGGCCCGGCACCGCCTGGTGCAGGCAGCCCATCATCAGGTCGGGCAGGAGCTGGCCGACGACGTGCCGCACGCTCACCGGCCAGGGGCGCGGCGCGTTGAGGATGCAGCCCTCCGGGATCGCCATGCGGAAGGGCGCGAGCGAGGCCCAGTTGTTCGGCACCTCCGGCGCGACGACGCATTTGATGCCGAAGCAGGAGTAGGCGCGGCAATAGGCCGCCGGCACGTTGATGCCGCGGCCCGAAAGGCCGGAGGTGCCGGCGTAGTCCACGACGATCTCGCCCTCGCCCACCGTCATCGCGGCCTTCAGCGTCACCGGCGCCTCGTAGCCGTCGGAGCGGATTTCGGCGAGGTAGGTGCCGCGCGGCAGCTTCGCGATCTCGGCGAGCGTCGCCTTGAGGCTGCTGTCGAAGATGTACTCCGCCAGCGGATCGAGGCTCTCCATGCCGAACTCGTCCATCATCTCGACGAGGCGCCTGGCTGCGGCGTCGTTGCAGGCGCAGAGGGAGTAGACGTCGCCCTCCAGCTCGACCGGTGTGCGGGAGCCGGCGCGGAGAAAGTCGAAGAAGGTCTCGTTCGGCAGGCCCGCGTCGAAGCACTTCACGATGGGGATGTAGAGCCCTTCCTCGAACACGCTGCGGCCTTCCGGCCCCATGCCGAGGCCGCCGACGTCGATGACATGGGCGGTGTTGGCGAACAGGCCGACGATGCGCCCGCCCCGGAAGGCCGGCGTGACGACGGTGAGGTCGTGCAGGTGGCCGGTGCCGAGCCAGGGGTCGTTGGTGATGTAGTGGTCGCCCGGCCGCATCGTCGCGGCCGGAAATTTCTGCAGGAAGTGGCCGACCGATTCCATCATGGAATTGACATGGCCCGGCGTGCCGGTGACGGCCTGCGCGAGCATGCGGCCATGCAGGTCGAAGACGCCGGCGGAGAGGTCGCCGGCTTCGCGCACCGTGGTGGAGAAGGCGGTGCGGATCATGATCTGCGCCTGCTCCTCGACCACGGCGATCAGGCGGTTCCACTGGATCTGGCGCTGGATGGTTTCGAGGGCGGCCTTGGCGGTCACGGGGCTCGGGTCTCCGTCGGCAGGCGGGGCGTGCAGTTGCGTTCCTGGAGCGCGCCGATGCGCCGCGCGAGGTCGGCGACCACGGCGGTGGTCGCGGCGCTGGCGGCGGTGGAGGCGGCGCCCTTCGCTTCGGCCATGACCAGCTCCTCGCGCGTCTCGAGACGGAGTTTGCGGAAGAGCGCCAGCAGATCAAACGCCACCGCGACGCTCCAGCCTGCGGAGGACCGCATCGTCCCGTGCGTGCAGTTCCTCAAGCTGTCGGTCTATGCGCGCCGACACTTCCGCGATCTCGCGATCCTCCGCGGACGCGCGTCGCCGCTGCGGCTTGCGAGGCCCGGTCGTCTTCGTCGAGGCGCGCCTTGCGCCGATCGCCGCCATGCTGCCCTCCATCGGTGCGCACCTTATCAGAATTGGCCGCCCGCCCGCAGGAGTTCCAGATACCCCAGCCCATCCACCCGGCACCGCCAGCCCGGCCCGACCAGCGTGCTCGTCTCCTCCTCCGCCACGATGCAGGGGCCGGGGACGGTGCAGCCGGGGGGCATGGCGGCGCGGTCGTAGACCGACCAGTCCGAGACCTCGCCGGTCGCCGTGTCGCGCACCGGCTGCTTCCGCAGCGGTGGCGGGGCGGGGGCGTCGGCGACCTCGGCGACGGGCTCGATCTCCTCGACGGCGGTGGCGACGGTGACGGCGAAGGCGAGGATCTCGACGTCGCTGCCCGGCACGGGACGGTCGTAGAAGCGGGTGTACTCGGCGTCGTAGGCGGCGCGGATGGCGGCGATGTCCTCTGGCACCAGGGCGCGCGCGGGCAGCGCCACGGCGATCTCATGTCCCTGGCCGACATAGCGCATGAAGGCGAGGCGGTGCTCCGCGGTCGGCGCGCCGAAGGCGCCGGCCGAGACCACGCGCGAGGCCTCCTCCGACATCGCGCCGAGCAGCGCATTCACCGCCGCCACGTCGAAGCTCGCGAAGCGCTGGTACAGCGACTTCACGACCTCATACGCCACGGGTGCGCGCAGGAAGCCGATGGCCGAGCCGACGCCGGCGCCGGAGGGCACCAGCAGGCGGTCGACGCCGATCTTCTCGGCGACGCGGCAGCCATGCACCGGGCCGCCCCCGCCGAAGGCGATGACGGCGCGGCCGCCATAGCCCTTGCCGCTCTCGATGGCGTGGACCCGGGCGGCATTGGCCATGTTCTCGTCCACCATCTCGACGACGCCGAGCGCCGCCATCTCGGGCGAGAGGCCGAGCGGCCCGCCGATCTCCGCGGCGAGCGCGGCGCGGGCGGGGTCCGGGTGCAGGCGCAGCGCGCCGCCGGCGAAGTGCTCCGGGTCGTAGCGGCCGAGCAGGAGGTTGGCGTCCGTCACCGCCGGGTGCGTGCCGCCGCGGCCGTAGCAGGCCGGGCCGGGATCGGCGCCCGCGCTTTCCGGCCCCACCTGGATGCGGCCCATCGCGTCGAGATGCGCGAGGCTGCCGCCCCCCGCGCCGATCTCCACCATCTCGATGACGGGGATACGCAGCGGCAAGCCGGAGCCCCTCTTGAACCGCCCGACGCGGGCCACCTCGAAGCTGCGCGCGGCCTGGGGGGCGTAGCCGTCGATCAGGCAGACCTTCGCGGTGGTGCCGCCCATGTCGAAGCTCAGCACCTCCGTCCAGCCGCGCTGGCGCGCGACATGGGCGGAGAAGATGGCGCCGCCCGCGGGGCCGGATTCCACCAGCCGGATCGGGAAGCGCGCCGCGGTGTCGAGCGTCGTCAGCCCGCCGCCGGAGAGCATGAGGAAGAGCGGGCAGAGCAGCCCGGCCTCGCGCAGCCCCGCCTCCAGCCGATGGAGGTAGCTTGCCATGCGCGGCTGGACGTAGGCGTTGGCTGCGGTGGTGGAGAAGCGCTCCCACTCCCGCATCTCGGGCGAGACCTCGGAGGAGAGCGAGACCGGAAGCCCGGGCCATTCCTCGCGCGCGATCTCCGCTGCGCGGCGCTCATGCGCCGGGTTGACGAAGGCGTGCAGGAAGCCGACTGCCAGCGCCTCGACACCCTCGGCGCGGAGGAAGCCGAGCGCGCGGCGCACCGCCGCCTCGTCGAGCGGAAGTAGCACGCGGCCCTCATTGTCCAGCCGCTCCGGCACGGTGACGCGCCAGCGGCGGGGGACGAGAGGCTGCGGCAGCTCGATGTTCAGGTCGTACTGGTCGTAGCGGGATTCGTTGCCGAGGGCGAGGACGTCGCGGAACCCCTCCGTCGTCAGCAGCGCGGTGCGGGCGCCCTTGCGTTCGATGATCGCGTTGGTGGCAAGCGTGGTGCCGTGGATGACGAGGGCGATGTCCGCGGGCCCGATGCCGGCGCGGGCGAGCACGGTGCGCACGCCCTCCAGCACGCCGAGCTCAGGCGCGGCGGGGGTGGTGAGGACCTTTGCTGTCCAGCGCGCCCCGTCTCGCTCCAGCGCCAGGTCGGTGAAGGTGCCGCCGATATCGACCGCGAGGCGCGCGGTCACTGCGCGGCCTCCGCCGCCCAGCGCGTGACCACCGCGCAGGCCGCCGCAAAATCGTCCATCCGCATCGCTTCCTTCGGGTTGTGGCTGCCGTTCTGGTTGCGGACGAACAGCATGCCGGCGGGGATGCCGGCGGCCGCGAAGGCCGCTGCATCGTGCCCGGCGCCGGAGGGCATGGCCCGGTGCGGGATGCCGAGCGCCGCCGCAGCGCGGGCGAGGCCGGCCTGCACGCCGGGGTCCATCGGCGCGGCGCGGCTGCCGGTCTCGGCGCCGAGCTCGAAGCGGACACCGCGGCGGGCCTCGATGCGCGGCACCGCCTCGTACAGCGCCTCCATCAGCAGGTCGACGCTGCGCGGCTGCACGCTGCGGACATCGAGCTGGAAGCGCGCCTCGCCGGCGATCTTGGTGAACCCTGCTTCGGCGGTCGTCGCCAGCACGCAGAAGGTGCAGACCAGCACGTGGCCGCGCGCCTCCAGCTCGGCCCAGGCATCGTCCACGCGGTGCGCCAGCTCGGCCAGCGCGACCGCGGCGTCGCGGCGGTATTTCCGGGGGGTGGCGCCCGAATGGTTGTACTCGCCGAGCACACGCGCCGCGCGCAGACGCCGGCTGCCCGGGATGCCGGTGACGATGCCGAGGGGGATGCCCTCGGAGTCGAGGACCGGCCCCTGCTCGATGTGCAGCTCGAGGAAGGCGGCGGTGTCATCCGGCGTGAAGGTGCGGCCGCCGCGCTCGACGAAGCCGGGGTCGAACCCCTCCTTCCGCATGTGGTCGGCGAGGCTGCGGCCGGTGTCCTGCCGCTTCACCGCCAATTCCTCCGGCCGCAGCAGGCCGAGCGCGGCGCGGCTGCCGGGGTAGCTGACGGGGAACCAGCTTCCTGCCTCCTCGGCCCGCACGGCGACGACGCCCACGTCGCGTAAGGGCCGAAAACCGGCGCGCTTCATGCCGGCGACGGCGGCGAGGCCGGCGAGCACGCCCGCCGCGCCATCGTAGTTGCCGCCCTCCGCGACGCTGTCGAGATGGCTGCCGAGCAGCACGCGCGGCGCCGCCCGGTCTGTCCCCGGCAGCGTCATGATCAGGTTGCCGACCGGATCGGCGCGGCAGTCCAGACCGGCGGCCTCGGCCGCGGCGCGCACGATCGCATGCGCCTTCCGCTCGCCCTCGCCATAGGCGTCGCGCGTGATGCCGACCCCGTCGCCCGTTGCGGCGCGCAGCTCGGCGAACAGCCTCTCGGCCAGCTCCGTGTCGGGGGTGAGGTTGGGGAGCACGGGTCAGAAGCCGCGCACGATGCCGCCGTCGATCCGGATGATGTTCCCCGTGACGTACGCGCCGTGGTCGGAGGCGAGAAAGGCGGCCATCGGGCCGAACTCCTCCTTCGTGCCGAGGCGGCCGGCGGGGATCTGCGTCGCGCGCTCCGCGATCTGCTGTTCCACCGTGATGCCGCGCTTGCGGGCGAGGCTGCCCTGCGTCTCGAGCTGGCGGTCGGTCAGGATCGCGCCGGGGGCAAGGATGTTGCAGGTGATGCCCTCGGCCGCGACCTCGGCCGAGAGCGACTTGTTCCAGCCCACGATCGCGGCGCGAAGGATGTTCGACAGGGCGAGGTTCGGGATGGGCTGCACCATGCCGGTGGAGCCGACGGTGAGGATGCGGCCCCACTTCCTCTCGCGCATCCCGGGCAGCAGGCGCATGGCGATGCGGATCGGGTGCAGGACGATGCGGGGGAACCAGTCGGCGAGCTGCGCCTCGGTGATCTCGAGCGCGGAGCCGGGCGGCGGGCCGCCATGGTTGAGGACAAGGATGTCGACGCCGCCGAGCAGGCGAACCGCCTCCTCCGCCAGGCGGTCCATGTCGGCTGCGCTCGCGACATCGGCGGCGATGCCGTGGGCGGCGGTGGCGCCGGCGGCGGCGAGTTCGCGTGCCGCGCGATCGAGGCTCGGTGCGTCGCGGCCGGAGACGACGAGGGCGGCGCCTTCCGCGGCGAGGCTGTCGGCGATCGACCGGCCGAGGCCCTTGGAGGCGCCCATGACCAGGGCCCGCTTGCCCCTGAGACCGAGATCCATCGCGCCGCTCCTGCACTGGCCGGGCGCGGAACCTGCCGCCCCGCGCCCCGGCTGGCAAGCCGGCGCGCCTCTGCTAGGACAGCCCGCGCCAGGAGAAGGGGACCGACGTGGCGAAGCCCGTGCTGCTGCTGACCCGTAAGTTGCCCGCCGCCATCGAGGCGCGCGCCGCGCGCGACTACGCGGCCCGGCTGAACGGCGCCGACGACCCGTGGTTCCGCGACGGCGCCGAGATCGCGCGCCGCGCGGCGGAGAGCGGCGCGGCCGGCATCCTCTGCGCCGCGGGCGACCCGATGAATGCCACGACCATCGGCGCGCTGCCGGCCTCGGTGAAGGCGATCGCCACCTTCTCGGTCGGCTACGACCATATCGACCTGGCGGCAGCGAAGGGGCGCGGCATCGTCGTGACGAACACGCCGGAGGTGCTGTCCTTCGCGACGGCGGAATGCGCCTTCACGCTGATGCTGATGGCGGCACGACGGGCCGGCGAGGGCGAGCGGATGGTGCGCGCCGGACGGTGGGAGGGCTGGGCGCCGACGCAGCTCATGGGCGTGACGCTGGAGGGGAAGGCCCTCGGCATCGCCGGCTTCGGGCGCATCGGTCGGGAGCTGGCGGCGATGGCGCGCGGCTTCCGCATGCGGATCCACTACCGCGACCTGCACCGCGCGCCGCCGGAGCTGGAGGCCGGCGCCACCTTCCACGCCGATGACGAGAGCTTCCTGGGCGCGATTGACGTGCTGTCGATGCACATGCCGGGTGGCGAGGCGACGCGCAAATGGCTCAATGCGGAGCGGATCGGCCGGATGAAGCGCGGCGCGGTGGTGGTGAATACGGGGCGCGGCGGGTCGGTGGACGATGCGGCGCTGGCGGCGGCGCTGAAGTCGGGGCAGATCCGCGCCGCGGGCCTCGACGTCTACGATGGCGAGCCGCGGATCTTCCCCGGCTACCTGGCGCTGGAGAACGTGGCGCTGCTGCCGCATCTCGGCAGCGCGACGGAGGAGACGCGCGACGCGATGGGCCAGCGCGCGCTGGAAAACCTGGATGCTGTGCTGATCCATGGGCGCGAGGCGCCGCACAGGGTCGCATAAGCCTCACAAATTGGCTTGACACGCGTCGGAACGTTCAAGAATCCGTGTAGACGGAACGTTCCACCTTGTTTAGTTGTGGGCGTGCGCTGCTGCTCCCGTCATCCAGCGGCAAGGACATGCCATGGCCGACTGCGCGTTGCGACTTACGCTGGCACATGCGGGAACCCCGCCTTTGGAAAGGCTGGCGTCATGAAGGGGGTCCGCCGCATGACGCTCTTCATCCACGATCGCGAATGCGGTCCCGACTGCCTCCCGCAGGCCGAGCAGCTCCAGGAGCTGTTGCGGCAGAGCCCGATGGTGGTCCGGAACACCGATGGCAGCCGCACCTTCGTGTTCGACCTGCCGGAGCCTGAGGCGGAGCTGGACTGCGCGCCCTTCGGCGGCGGGCAGGCCTTCCGCAGGCTCAACTGAGGCGGCCGCCCGCTGCGCGGTGACAGGTCGGGCCTGGAGGCCGGGATGGTGGGCGCACTAGGGCTCGAACCTAGGACCCGCTGATTAAGAGTCAGCTGCTCTACCAACTGAGCTATGCGCCCATCCGGGACCGGGCAGATAAGGGGAGCGGCGGCGCTTGTCCAGCCCGGGGGCGCATCCCGCCCCCGCGAAAGCCTCAGCCCTCCTCCCGCTTCGCCTCCATCTCGGCGTCGCGGTGGATATGCGCCGAGATCAGCAGGCCGAATCCGACCATCGCGGTCAGCATCGCCGAGCCGCCATGGCTGATCAGCGGCAGCGGCACGCCGCCGACGGGGATGGTGCCGGTGACCATCGCGATGTTGACGAAGACGTAGAGGAAGTAGTTCGTCCCGAGGCCGACCGCGAGCAGCCGGCCGAACTGGTGGCGGCTGCGCAGCGCGACGAGGAAGGCGAAGACGACCACGCCGGTCAGCAGGCCGAGCACGGTCAGCGCGCCGACCAGGCCGAACTCCTCGGCAATCATGGTGAAGATGAAGTCGGTCTGCTTCTCCGGCAGGAAGTTCAGGTGGCCCTGGGTGCCCTGCAGGAAGCCCTTGCCCCACATGCCGCCGGAACCCAGCGCGATCTTCGACTGGATGATGTTGTAGCCGGCGCCGAGCGGGTCGCTCTCGGGATCGAGGAAGGTGGTGATCCGCGCCCGCTGGTAGTCGTGCAGATGGTCATAGGCGATCGGCGCGGCGAAGGCGGCGGCGCCCGCCACCAGGGCGAACTTCCACAGCCGGACGCCGGCGGCGAAGAAGACGGCGCCGCCCACCATCACCGTGATCAGCGCGTTGCCGAGGTTCGGCTGCTTGAAGATCAGCGCCGCCGGCACCGCCACCAGCACCAGCGGCGGAATGAGGAAGAGCGGATTGCCGATGCGCTCCCAGCTCGCGCGGTGGAACCAGGCGGCGAGCGTCAGCACCAGGGTGATCTTCATCAGCTCGGAGGGCTGGATCTGCACCGGGCCGATGTCGATCCAGCGCTGCGCGCCCTTCCCCACCTGCCCGTGCAGCGCGACGAGCACGAGCAGCCCGAGGCCGATCGCATAGCCCAGCGGGGCGAGGCGCGCGATCAGCCTGATGTCCACCAGCCCGATCGCCAGCATCAGCACGAGGCCGAAGCCGAAACGGACGGCGTGCCGCGCGGCGTAGGGCTCGGGCGAGCCGCCGCCGGCCGAGTACAGCGCCACGTAGCCGACGGCGGCGAGCGCGCAGAGCAGCAGGACGAAGAGCCAGGGCACGCGCCAGAACTTCTCCAGCAGGCCCCAGGACTGCTCGCGGATGAGGAGGCGGCGCTCGAAATGCATCGCGCGTCAGCCCCGCGGGCCTTCGGCGACGCGCGTGCCGAGTCCGGGCCGCAGGCGCTGGAAGGCTTCGGTCAGCACGTCGCGCGCCAGCGGCGCGGCGGCGCCGGAGCCGCTGGTGCCGTGCTCCACCACCACCGAGCAGGCGAGCAGCGGGTTGTCGTGCGGCGCGTAGGCGACGAAGAGGGCGTGCGGCCGGTACTCGCGCGGGAGCTGGTCCACGCGGAAGCCGCGCTCCCGCTGCTCCCGCGTCACGCGCCGGACCTGGGTGGTGCCGGTCTTGCCGGCCATCTGCACGCCGAGATCGGCCGGCAGACGGGAGCGCAGCGCGGTGCCGCCCGGCTCGTTCACCACCGCCCACATCGCCTCCCGCACCAGGCGCAGATGCGGCTCGGGGATGCCGAGGCTCGGCCAGTCCTCCGGCCGGCCGCCGCGGACCGGGCGGCCGCCGACGGCGCGCGTCAGGTGAGGTTGCACCGCGCGCCCCGTCGCCAGCCGCGCCGCCATCGTGGCGAGCGAGAGGGGCGTGAGCTGGTAGAAGCCCTGGCCGATGCCGTGCACCACCGTGTCGCCCAGCGCCCAGGGCTTGCCCTGGCCGCGGCGCCATTCGAGCGTCGGCACGAAGCCCGGCCGCGTGCCCGGCAATTCCACGTCGAGCGGCACGCCGAGGCCGAGGCGGCGCGACATCACGGCGATGCGGTCGATGCCGAGGCGCTTCGCCATCTCGTAGAAGTAGACGTCGCAGGAGACGACGAGCGCCCGGCGCATGTCCACGGCGCCATGGCCGTTCCGGTTCCAGCAATGGAAGCGGGCATTGCCGAGGTCCATGTGGCCGGGGCAGTGCACGCGCTCGCCCGGCGTCGCCACGCGCGCCTCCAGCGCGGCGAGCATCATGACCATCTTGAAGGTGGAGCCGGGGGCGTAGAGGCCGTTCGTCGCCTTGTTGATCAGCGGCGTCGCGCGGTTCGCGGTCCATTCCCGCCATTGCTGGGGCGACACGCCGGCGTTGAACAGGTTGGGGTCGAAGGAGGGCTGGCTGGCCATCGCCAGCAGCTCGCCGTTGCGGGCGTCCATCAGCACGACGGAGGTGCCTTCCTCGATCTTCCCGCGCAGCGCCTTCTGCAGCTCGGCATCGACGCTGATCTGCACGTCCTGGCCCTGCACGCCCTCGCGGCGGTCCAGCTCCCGGATCACGCGGCCGACGGCGTTGACCTCGAGCTGGACGGTGCCGGCGCGGCCGCGGAGGATCTGGTCGTGGTGGCGCTCCACCCCGGCGCGGCCGACGCGCACGCCGGGCAGCTCCAGCAGCGGGTCGCCGTCCATGTCGCGCTCGGAGGGCGGCGCGACATAGCCGACGACGTGGGCCATGTGCTCGGCCTCGGGGTATATCCGCGTCGTGCCGACATCGACGCTGATGCCGGGCAGGTCCGGCGCGTTCAGCTCGATGCGGGCCATCTCCTCCCAGGTCAGGAACTCGCGCACCGTAACGGGCACGAAGCGCCGGCGGCGGCGCACCTCCCGCTCGATGCGCGTACGCTCGCCCTCGGTCAGCGGGACGAGGCGCGAGAAGGTCTCGAGCGTGGCGGTGACGTCCGCGGTCTGCTCCGCGACCAGCAGGGCCCGCCAGTTGAGCTGGTTGGCGGCGACGACCCGCCCTTCCCGGTCCAGCACGCGGCCTCGCGGCGGCGCGAGCAGCCGCGCGGAGAGGCGGTTCTCCTCCGCCAATGTCGCGTAGCGCTCCCCCTCCTCCACCTGGAGGCGGTGCAGCCGGTGGGCCAGCACGCCGAGCAGCCCGCCCTGCGCGAGGCCGAGCAGCAGGGCGCGCCGGCGGAAGCGGCCGCGCGCCTTCTCCTGCTCCTTCTTCTGCTTGCGGGTCGGCGTCGGCCTCATGCCGTCTCCTCCGCGCGCGTCATCAGCGCGTGGAGCCCGGCGAAGGCGAGGGCGAAGGGCGGCCAGAGCAGCGCCGTCAGCACGGCCTGATGCACGGCCGGGCCGGCGGGCGGCAGCATCCAGTTGAGCAGCGCCGTCAGCACGAAGCCGAGCGCGACGGCGCCGGCGGCGAGGCAGCAGAACACCATCCAGAGGAACAGGAAGCCGCGCCGCCCCAGGCCGCGCCGCCAGGTGACAGAGAGGCCGTGCGCGACCAGCAGCGTCGCCGCGCCGGTGCCGAGCGGCGCGAGCGCGAGCAGGTCCTGCAGCAGGCCGAGCAGGAACACGGCGGGCGGCGACATCGTGCCGGGCCGGTAGACCGACCAGAACACGACGGCGGGCAGCATCACCGCCGGGACGAGCGCCGGCACGCCGGTCGGCCCCGCCGCCAGCACGGCGAGCCCGGCGGTCAGCAGCGCCGGCAGCGCGCCGCGCGCCAGGTCGTCGAGCCGCCGCAGCAGGCCGGGCGAGGGTTGGCGGCGGCCGACCACGGGGCTAGCGCCGCGGGCGCGGGTCGGGCCGCGCCACCGCCTCGGGGGGCAGGATGCTGCCGAGTCCGAAATCGAAGAGCCGCACAACCTCGAGCCGGTCGAGACGGGCGAAGAGCTCCACCTCGGGCGTCCCGCCTTCCGTCCAGCGCACCACGCCGACCGGCAGGCCGGCGGGGAAGCCGATGCCCTCCGCGCTCGTCACCACCCGCTCCCCCTCCTCCGGCCGGCCGCCCTCGCTCCAATGCTGCAGGCGGGGGCGCCCGTTGTTCGTGCCGACCATCATCGCCCGCGCACGGCTGCCCTCCAGCGTGACGGGGATGCGCATGTTCATGTCGGTGGCGAGCAGCACGCGGGCGGAGCGGCTGCCCACCTCGGTCACCCGGCCGACGAAGCCGCGCTCGTCCAGCGCGATCTGGCCACGGCGGATCCCCGTCTCGGGCGGCGCCGCCAGCAGCACCGCCCGAGCATAGACGCCGCCGCCATCCGCCACCACGCGCGCGGTGACGTAGGAGGGCGCACCCTCCGGCAGGAAGGTGAGCTGGCGGCGCAGCAGGGCGTTCTCGGCCTCCAGCGCCAGGGCGGCGGCCTGCCAGCGGCGCAGCCGCTCATTCTCCTCGCGCAGGAGGCGGTTCTCCTCGCGTATCGAGAGCAGCTCACCGCTGTCGAGCAGGGCGTCCCGCACGGCCCGCGCGGGGTCGGCGAAGGCGGCGTAGAAGGGGGCCAGCGCGTCGGCCAGCAGCGTCCGGGCCCGCTCGGCGATCAGCGCATCGGCCTTGCCGAGCAGCATCGTGCCGAAGGCGGCCGCGATCAGCACGGGCAGAGATAGCCGCGCCAGGGCCTGGCGGAGCGGGATGCTCAGTCGGATCACGCGGCCACCCCCATGGCCTGTCCCCTGCCGCCGATCCTAGCCTAATACATCGAGGTCAGCACGTGCCGCAGGCGCTTCATCTCCTCCAGCGCACGGCCCGTGCCCAGCGCGACACAGGAGAGCGGCTCCTCCGCCACCACCACGGGCAGGCCGGTGGAGAAGCGCAGCGCGTCGTCCAGCCGGTGCAGCAGGGCACCGCCGCCGGTCAGCATGATGCCCTTGTCGACGATGTCGGAGGCGAGTTCCGGCGGCGTGTTCTCCAGCGCGACCTTCACCGCGTCCAGAATCTGCATCACCGGCTCGTACAGCGCCTCGGACATCTGGCGTTGGCTGACCACCACCTCGCGCGGGACGCCGTTCATCAGGTCCCGGCCCTTCACCTCGGCCAGGGGCCCCTCCTCGCCCTCCGCAGGGGGGGTCGCGGCGGCCACCTCCATCTTGATGCGCTCGGCCGTGCTCTCGCCGATCAGCAGGTTATGCTGCCGGCGGATGTAGTGGATGATCGCCTCGTCCATCTTGTCGCCGCCGACGCGGACGCTCCGGGCATAGACGATCCCGCCGAGGGAGATGATCGCCACCTCCGTCGTGCCGCCGCCGACGTCGACGATCATGGAGCCCGAGGGCTCGGTGACCGGCAGCCCGGCGCCGATCGCCGCGGCCATCGGCTCCTCGATCAGCAGGACTTTGCGGGCGCCGGCGCTCTCGGCGCTCTCCTGGATGGCGCGGCGCTCCACGGCGGTGGAGCCGGAGGGCACGCAGACCACGACCATGGGAGAGGCGAAGCCGCGCCGGCCGTTCACCTTGCGGATGAAGTGTTTGATCATCTCCTCCGCCACCTCGAAATCGGCGATCACGCCGTCGCGCAGCGGCCGGATTGCGGCGATGTTGCCGGGGGTGCGGCCCAGCATCTGCTTCGCCTCCTCCCCCACCGCCAGGACCTGTTTCTTGCCGCGCTGGTCGGCGATGGCGACAACGGATGGCTCGTTCAGCACGATGCCGCGTCCCTTGACGTAGACGAGGGTGTTCGCGGTGCCGAGGTCGATGGCCATGTCGGCCGAGAGGAAGCCGAACAGGCGGGAGAACATGCGCGGATGACCTTCCGAAGGCGGGCAGGTTGGCCGCTCGGCCGCACTGGACGGGTCAGCCGCGCCGGACGGGCTGGCCCATCCCCTGCTCACGGCTTCGCGGGGTGACGTGTGACGGTGGATTACCCCTCCGCCGTTCCATGCTCAAGACCTGTTGCACGCAGGACGCGTGTTGCCGGCGAAGGTGTCGCGCCCGCGCTTCCGTCCGCCGCAGGCGCAAACCGCTGAACCGGAGCGGTTAGGGTGCGTTCCGGTCCTCGCATGAACGACCTGAGAGGAGACATCTCATGCGCAAGGTCCTGCCGCTGATCGGGCTCGCCGCCGTGCTGGCGGGCTGCGGCTATTCGCAGAGCGACCGGGCGATCTCCGGCGGTCTGCTGGGTGCCGGCGCGGGCGCGGCGATCGGTTCCGTGACCGGCGCGGGCGCCGGAACGGGCGCGCTGGTCGGCGGCGCGGCGGGCGCGGCGGGCGGCGCGCTGACCAGCCCGGGCAGCGTCAATCTCGGTCGCCCCGTCTGGCGCTGAGGCGACGGTGGGCGGTGGGCGCGGACCGTGCCCACCGCCTCGCCTCATCCGCTCAGCCGCTTGCGCATGGGCGTCGAACGCGGGCATGCCGAACTGCCCTCCCATGGGCCGGGCTGCCAGCCGCGGCGGGCGTAGAAATCCACGACTGGCGCCTGGGCGTTCAGGCAGGCGAGCCCCGCCCCAAGGTCACCCGCCACCTCCTCCGCGCCTTCCACCAGCGCCGCGCCGAGGCCAAGGCCGCGCTGTGCGGCATCGACCGCGACGAGTCGCACCGCGGCGCGCCCGCCGCCCAGCACGTCGACCCGGCAAGTTCCGACCACCTCGCGATCGAGGAGTTGCACGAGCACATGCTTGCCCGGGGCGCGGTCGTCCGGATGGTCCGGATCGTAAGGCACCCACCACGGCGTGTCGGGCGGGTGGTACAGCCGGAAGATCTCTGACCTGCGGATCGCGTGAACGCGATCCCATTCCTGTCGGCTCCGCGGTTCGCGGAGCACGGGCCTTCGGGGGTGCAAAGGGCACCTTGGGGCAGTGGCGTGACGCCCGATCTGGCGGGCGCCTTGTCGGACCGGCCGAGACCGGACGTGGGGAATGTAGCAGGGCCGCGTGACAGGATGGTGACAGCGTTCCGCAGCGCCCGCCGACGTGATCGTCGGGCCTGGCCCTGACCGGGCCGCGGCGGCGCGCTCCGCGCCGCCGCCCCGGCCCCGGGCTCAGGAGTTCTGCCGCATCATCCGCCGGAGCGCGCCGCGGCCGGCGGCGATCAGCGGCCCCGCCCGCCGCCGCGGCTGTCGTGCCGGCGCCGTCCGCCGCCGGACCTCGAGGCGCGCCCCGTCCGGCGCGCGGATCAGGTGCAGCGTCCGGTCGTGGTACACGTCGAGCCCCGGCCGGTGCCCGATCGACACCACCGCGCTCTCCGCCAGCTCCTCGCGGAACAGCCGCATCATGCTGTCCTGGTTCTCGTCGTCGAGCGCGGCCGTCGCTTCGTCCAGGAAGACCCAGGCCGGCTTGTGCAGCAGCAGCCGCGCGAAGGCGAGGCGCTGCTGTTCGCCGAGCGACAGCACGCGGTCCCACCGCTCCTCCTCGTCCAACCGCGCCGTCAGATGCGGCAGGTGCACGCGCTCCAGCGCCGCCACCATGGCCGCATCGGCGAACCGCTTCGGCGCCGCCGGATAGGCGAGCGCGGCGCGCAGCGAGCCGATCGGCATGTACGGCCGCTGCGGCATGAAGAACATCCTCTCGCGCGGCGGCACCCTGATCTCGCCCGAGCCCCAGGGCCAGAGGCCGGAGATGGCGCGGAACAGGGTCGACTTGCCGGTGCCGCTCTCGCCGACGATCAGCACCTTCTCCCCGGCCCGGATCTCGGCCGTGGCCTCCTGGATCACGACGTTGCCGTCGGAATGGCCGACCTGGAGGTCGCGGAACGCCAGCACCTCGCGCCCGTCCTCCGTCGGCCCCTCGACAAGGGTGATGGTCTGGTCGGCCTCGAGCCCCTCGGCGTGCTCGAAGCCGTCCTCCAGCGCGGCGACGCGCTCGATGTGGCTGCGCCAGTCGGCCAGCAGGGGGAACTTGTCGACGAACCAGTTGAGGCTGCGCGTCACCTCCAGGAAGGCCTGCGTGATCTGCATCAGTACGCCGAGCGTGATGGCGCCGGCAAAGTAGCGCGGCGAGGCGACGACGATCGGCACCACGCCGGCGATCATGCCGTAGGCGGAGGTGAGGTACATCAGCATCCTCTCCCGCCCGTAGAGCTGCTTCATGACGTCGGCGACGCGCCCGAACGCCGCCTTCAGGCCGCGGTCCTCGTCGGGCTCGCCGCGGATCAGGGCGATGCCCTCGCTGTTCTCGCGCATGCGGATCAGCGCGAAGCGGTGGTCGCCCTCGGCCTCGTTGCGGCGGATGTTGATGCCCACCATCGGCGCGCCGAGAATGAGGGTGATGACGCTGCCGACCAGCGCGTAGAGCAGCGCGGCCCAGACCATGTAGCCGGGAATGTCGAATTCCGTCGCGCCGAAGGCGACGTGCAGCGGGCCCGACAGCGTCCAGAGGATGCCGAGGAAGGAGGCGAGCGTCAGGATCGAGCCCAGCAGGCCGATCAGCAGGTCCACCGCCATCGCCGTCGCCCAGCGCGTATTCTCGCTGATCCGCTGGTCGGGGTTGTCGGCCGCCTCCGGCATGAAGTTGAGCTGGTAGTGCAGCCCGCCCCGCAGCCAGCGCGCCTGCAGCGATTCCACCAGCCAGCGGCGCCAGTCGAGCGACAGCATCTGCTTCGCCCAGAGCGCCGCCACCGCGGTGACCATGGCGGCGGTCACCAGCGCCAGCAGCGTCCAGAGCTGGCCGTAGAATTCCGCCCGGTCGCGGTTCTCGAGCGCGTTGAAGAAATCCCGGTTCCAGAGGTTGAACCGCACCTGCACTGCGATCTGCGCCACGGTGAAGACCAGCACGGCGGCGGTCAGCATCCACGCCCGGCGCCTGTCACCGGGAGAGGTGTAGTAGCCGCGGGCGATACGCCAGAATTGCCTGAGGAAGCCCCGCCGGGGCGAGGCTTCGGTGGACTCCGTCCTGGTCTGCGACATGGCTCCTCAGCGCCGCCGCGACTCTGCGGGGGGCGGCACGGGACGCAACGCGTCAGGCGCTTCTCCGATCCGTTCCACCGCGATGCCGCGCCCCATCTGGCGCGTCACGCCGCGTCCTTCGGCCGCAAGCCGCGCGCCCGGCCGCAGCAGGTCGCGCAGCGACTCGGCCGTGCCCGGCGGAACCGTCAGCACCGTGCCGTCGTCCAGCACCGCGCCGGCAACCTCGCCCTGCGGCGCGTAGTAGGGCGCCTTCACCGTGCCGCTGACGCTCATCTGCTCCGCCTGGTCGAGCGCGGCGCGGCCACCGAGCCGCCAGTAGAAGCGGTCCACCACGCCCGGCTGCGCCTCGTTGTTCGGCGCGAAGGCGAGCATCGTGATCACCGGCGCGTGGCGCGCACGGATGCCCCAGACGATGATCGGCCGGCCAGGCGGCGCCACCTCGCGCACCGCGTCGGCGAGGTCGGGCGGGAAAACGATCTGCGGCCCTTCGCGGAACAGCAGCGCGTCGATCTCCCCGCGGGGGTTCACCAGGTAGCGTTCGACCGTGCCGGTGAAGCTCGGCAGCTGGGTGGGGTCGAACCAGAACTCGGCCGCCGCGCCGCGGGGCGGCGGCCGGTCCTGCGCCTGCGCCGGCAGCGCGAGGAGCGCCGCCGCCAGCGCGAGGACGAGCTTGCGCATGCCTCTTTTCCCCCCCGTTCCGGCCGCGCGTCAGCGCCGCCGGATCGCGCCGAACACGAGGCTGACGAGGAACAGGACGATGAAGATGGCGAAGAGGATCTGCGCGATGCCGGCCGAGGCGGATGCGATCCCGCCGAAGCCGAACACGCCTGCGACGAGCGCGACGACAAGGAAGACGAGTGTCCAGTAGAGCATGGCATTTGCCTCCGTTTCCTGCGGACGGCCGGTGAACGCGGCGGCACCGCGGCGGTTGCGCCGCCGATCCGATGGTCTGCGACGCGGCGGCGATCAGACGCGGTCGAGCCGCATCCCCTGGGTCACCGCCTGGAACGTCGCCACCGCCAGCGTCGTCGGCTCGAACGGCTTGGTGATGACGAAGGCAGGCTCGAGCTGCGCGCCGGTCAGCAGCCGCTCCGGGTAGGCGGTGACGAAGATCACCGGCGCGCGATGCCGCTCCAGGATGCGGGCGACCGCGGTCGCGCCGTCGCCGCCCTCTCCGAGGTTGATGTCGGCCAGCACGAGCGTCGGCCGCTCGGCCTCGGCGATTGCCACCGCCTCGTCCTCGCTCGACGCGACGCCGACCACCTCGTGGCCCGCACCTTCCACCAGCTGCTGCAGGTCGAGCGCGATGATGGGCTCATCCTCGATGATGAGCACGCGGGCCGCGACCCCGGCGCGCAGCCTTTCCCGCGCATCGGCCAGCTCCAAGGCGGCGCGGTCATGGGGCAGGCCGACCGCCGCCGCCGCGTCGCGCAGGTCCAGCTCCTCCAGCGAGGTCAGCAGCAGCAGCATGCGCGGCGTGCGGCCGAGCGGGGCGTCGGCCTCCTCCCCCGGCCCGGCCAGCCGGCCGATCGCGGCATAGAGCGCGAGCCGCGCGGCCCGCAGCCCGGCCGTGCTGCCGTTCGCCAGGGGCTGCACGCCGGCGCGCAGCGCCTCGGCTACCAGCAAATCCCCCTGGCCCTGGGATCCGGTGAGGGCGCGCGCATAGCGCCGCGCGTACGGCAGGGCGCCGATCAGGGCCGCGCGATCCAGGGTGCTCATCGCCTTGTCATCTCCTGCGGCGGTCGTCGCGCTGCCGCATCTCCCCGCCGGTTGATATGCAGTGCCCCGTGGATCGACAAGACGAAGAGGCGCGCGCGAGGGCCGCCATCGCGCAATTGTTGCCGGAATTGCGGGCCTCCGCCCGGCTGCTCACCCGGTCGCGGGCCGAGGCGGACGACCTGGTGCAGGAATCCGTGCTGCGCATGCTCCGCGGGCTGAACGGCTTCGCCGTGCCGGACGGGGCGGCGGACCTGCCCTCGGCCGTGCGGCCCTGGGCCATGACGGTGTTGCGGAACACGTTTCGCGAGGGGTGGCGACGCGCAAAACTGGAACAGACCCACCGCGATGAGACGGCTGCCGCCGGCGAGCACGCCGGGGGGGAGGAGGAGACGCACCAGTTGCACGACCTCTCCCGTGCCCTGTCCGCCCTCTCGCCCGCGCTGCGGGAGGCGCTGGTTCTCGTCGGTGCGCGCGGCATGAGCCACGAGGAGGCGGCGGCGATCTGCCGCGTGCCGGTGGGGACGATGAAGGCACGCGTCTCCCGCGCGCGCGCCGCGCTGGCGCGTGCTCTCGACAGCGTTACGAGCTGACGTTTTCGCGATGCAACCGATCTCCGGCGCCGTTCATAGAGTGGGCATAAGGCACGGAGAGACTGATGCCCAACGAGTTCCACAGCCAGCTTGTGACCCTTCTGCCCCGTCTGCGCGTGCAGGCGTTGGCGCTGACCCGCAACCGGGCGGCCGCCGAGGATCTGGTGCAGGATGCGGTCGCGAACGCCCTGGCCGCGCAGGACAGCTTCACCCCCGGCACCAATTTCGCGGCCTGGATGCACCGCATCCTCCGCAACCGCTTCATCAGCACGCTGCGCAAGCAGCGCGAGACGACGGATATCGAGGACGTGCCGGCGGGCGCCTTCGCGGTGGGCGCGACGCACGAGGACCGGCTGGTCCTGAAGGAGCTCGGCCGCGCCGTCACCCGCCTTCCCTCCGACCAGCGCGAGGCGCTGTTCATGGTCGTGCTGCAGGGCATGTCCTACGAGGACGTTGCGGCGGCGACGGGGTGCGCGGTAGGCACCGCGAAGAGCCGCGTGTTCCGGGCCCGACGGCAGCTCCAGGCTTGGCTGATGGGCGAGGACAAGGCGGCGAAGCCGACCGAGGATCGGTCCGGCCGGCTGCCGGACGCCCGGCGCGGGGCGGAAGAGGAGGTCCGCTTCGGGATCTGAGCCTCGCCGGCCCGGCACCCGACCGGAACACGGTCGGGCCGGACGCCTGGGGCGGTGGGGAGGATGGAACAGAGGCCCAAGCCCGTGCCGCGGGATGCGGCGAAGGAGGGGGCGGCCCGGGCCAGTGGGCCGAAGGCCGCCTTCGACCTTTGGCTGGAGCAGAAGCTGCACCAGCTCTACGACAGCGTCGCGCAGGAGCCGGTGCCGCCGGAACTGCTGGACCTGATCGAATCCGACCGGACGCGCCGCCGCAAGTAGCGTCGGCCGCGGCGGAGTGGCGATGAGAAGCGGCCGGCACGCCTCGGTCCGCCTCCGCATGCTGGGGCTGCTGCTGCTCGCAGCGCTGCCCGTGCTCGTGCTGGCCGCGGTCAGCGGACATGCGCGCTGGCAGGCCGTGATGGAGCGCGCCGCCGCCGAGACGGCGCTGGAACGCGACCGCGCCATCGCCGTCAACCGCGCCGCCATCGAGGGCACGGAAGCGCTGCTGCTCGGCCTCTCCGCCGCGATCGCCGCGGAGCCTTCGCAATGCGCGTCGATCCTGGCCGCGGCGGCCCTGCCGGGGCTCAGGCTCTCGCTGCGCGACGCGCCCGGCAACGATCGCTGCACGGGACGGCAGGCAAGCCTTGGCGCGGCGGCCAGCGATGCGTCGCCCGCGCCCGACGCGCCCGCCTTCCTGCTCCGCCGTCCGGTCGGCGCGGAAGGGCTGGTGCTGACCGCCCGTCTCGCCCCGCGCGTGACGCGGGAGGATGCGGCGCTGTGGCTGGTCGGCGCCGAGGGCGAGGTGCAGGCGCTGGGCCCGGCCGCCGAGCCGCCGCTGCCCGGGATCCCCGAGGAGGGGGCAGTGCGGCCGATGCAGCTGGACGGCGCGCCATGGCTGGTCTCGGCGGGCCAGGTCGCGGCGGGGCAGCGCTTGGTCATCGGCTTCCCGGCGGCCGGGGCCAGGGACGCCGCGTTCCGGGCCGCCGCGACGCACCTTGCCGAGATCGCGGTGCTGCTCTCCCTCAGCCTGGCGGCCGTGCTGCTCGGCACGTCGCATGCCGTGACACGGCCGCTGCGCGCACTGCGGGACGCGGTGGTGCGCTGGGACGCCGGCGCCCGGCCGCTGGAAATCCCGCCCGACGCCAACCTTCCCGCCGAGCTCCAGGAGCTGGCCGACAGGATCGAGGCCGGGGCGGTCACGCTGGCGCGGCGAGAGGCGGAGCTGCGCGCCACCATCGCGCATGCCGAGCTGCTGGCCGGCGAGGTGCATCACCGCGTGAAGAACAACCTGCAGACGGTGAACAGCCTGCTCGCCCTGCAGGCCAACCGGGTCTCGGACCCCGCCGCGCGGGCCGAATTCGCCGCGGCGCGCGACCGGGTCGGCGCGCTGGCGACGCTGCACCGCCACCTGTACCAGGAGCATGACCCCGAGGCGATCGACTTCGGCCCCTTCCTCGCGGAGCTGGGCGCCGGCCTGTTCGCCGCCGTGGGCGAGCGGCCGGGCAGGCGCATCGCGCTGGAGGTGGAGGCGCCGTCGCTGCGCATCGGCACCGACCAGGCGGTGCCGCTGACCCTCGTCATCACCGAGGCCGTTGCCGACGCGCTGCGACAGGGCTTCCCGGGCGACCGTGCCGGCCGCATCGCCATCCGGCTGGAGGCGGAGGATGGGCGCGCGCGTCTGACCATCACCGACGACGGCGCGCTGCCGCGGCCGGAGGACCCGCTGCGCGCGATGCTGCTGCGCGGCCTCGGCCGGCAGCTCGGCGGCACGCTGAAGGCGGAGGGCGGGCGGGTGGCGCTGGATTTCCCGCTCCGCCCGCCCGAGAACCGGCAGCCCGTCTCGCTCAGGCCGCCGTCACCTCCGCCGGCGCCGTCCTCTCCCGCTTGACGAGCAGCTTGTTCAGCGCGTGCACATAGGCGCGGGCCGACGCGACGATCGTGTCGATGTCGGCGCCCTGCCCGTCCACCAGCTTGCCGTTCTCCTCGAGCCGCACCGTCACGCGCGCCTGCGCATCGGTGCCGCCGGTGACGTTCTGCACCGCATACAGCTTCAGGTTCACGTCGTGCGGGAAGGCGGCGCGGAGCGCGTTGAAGGTGGCGTCCACGCCGCCGTCGCCGCTCGCCACCCCTTCCCGCTTCTCGCCGTCCACCTCCAGCGCGATGGAGGCGATGGGTCGCGTGTGCATGCCGGTGGAGACGGACAGGCCGGTGAGGCGGATGCGGTCGTTGCCCGCGCCGCGCACCACCTCGTCATCCACCAGCGCGGCCACGTCCTCGTCGTAGACCACCTTCTTCTTGTCGGCGAGGTCCTTGAACCGGCGGAACGCGTCGTTCAGCGCGTTGTCGCCCAGCTCGTAGCCCATCGCCTTCAGCTTGTCGCGGAAGGCCGCGCGGCCCGAGTGCTTGCCGAGCACGAGCGAGGAGTTGGACCAGCCGACGCTCTCCGGCGTCATGATCTCGTAGGTCGACTTGTCCTTCAGCACGCCGTCCTGGTGGATGCCGGATTCATGCGCGAAGGCGTTGCGTCCGACGATCGCCTTGTTGGGCTGCACGTCGAAGCCGGTGATGGTGGCCAGCAGGCGGGAGGTGCGCAGGATGTTCGGGGTGCGCACCGCGTTCCTCACCGGCACGGCGTCCTGGCGCGTGCGCAGCGCCATGACGATCTCCTCCAGGCTGGCATTGCCCGCGCGTTCGCCGATGCCGTTGATCGTGCACTCCACCTGCCGCACCCCGGCGCGGATCGCGGCGAGCGTGTTCGCCACCGCCAGGCCGAGGTCGTTGTGGTTGTGCGTGGAGAACACCACCTTCTCGGCCCCCGGCACGCGGCTGCGCACCTCGGTGAAGATGCGGTGCATGTCCTCCGGCACGGCGTAGCCGACCGTGTCGGGGATGTTGATCGTGGTGGCGCCCGCCTTGATCGCCGCCTCGACGCAGCGGCAGAGGAACTCCATCTCGGTCCGCGTGCCGTCCTCGGCGCTCCACTCCACGTCCGCCGCGTGGTTGCGCGCCAGCGCGACGGAGGCAGTCACCAGCTCCAGCACCGCCTCCGGCTCCATCCGCAGCTTGACGCGCATGTGCAGCGGCGAGGTGGAGACGAAGGTGTGGATGCGGCCGCGGGCGGCGGGGCGGATCGCCTCGGCCGCGCGGGTGATGTCCGCGGGCGCCGTGCGCGCCAGCCCGCAGACTACCGGCCCCTCCTTCGAGAAGCGCGTCGCGATCGACCGGACGCTCTCGAAATCGCCCGGGGAGGCGATCGGGAAGCCGGCCTCCAGCACGTCGGCGCCCAGCTCGGCCAGCGCCTCGGCCATGCGCAGCTTCTCCTCGAGATTCATGGAGAAGCCGGGCGATTGCTCGCCGTCGCGCAGCGTCGTGTCGAAGACGATGACCCGTTCGGGGTCCATCCTCCCGAAGGAGGGGTGGTCGATGCTCATGGAGGTGGTCCTTCGGATCGCGTTCGGCAGGCGGGCGCGGCGGCCCGGGCTTCCCCCTGAGCGGTCCGGCCGTGGTCAGCCGGGCGTCACGCCCAGGGGCGGCGAAGTCGAAGGAGGAGGAGCGCGCGCAGGCCGGGCCGGGTCCGGAGGACCTGGGTCGGCTCGGTGCGGGGCGCGCGCGGCGTCATCTCCGCCGCAGGCTAGCCGGGCGTCCCGGACGACGCAAGCACGGGGCTGGCACCGCCCGGTGTTCTGCTATCATGCGGTCGTGAACGTCCTCGCGCCCCCCCGCGCCAGGCTCCAGATCGAGGTGGTCTTCGACCTCGTCTGCCCCTGGTGCTTCCTAGGCACCCGCCGGCTCCGCCGCACCCTGCGCAGCCGGCCGGACCTCGCGGCCGATCTGCTCTGGCGCCCCTTCCTGCTGAACCCGGATATCGCGCCCGGCGGGGTCTCCCGCGGCGACTACCTGCTGCGCAAGTTCGGCGGCGAGGAGCGCGCCCGGCGCCTGCACGCCACCATCGCGGAGCTCGGCCGGGCCGAGGGCGTGGCCTTCCGGTTCGAGCGCATCCGCCGCATCCCGCCCTCGGTCGATGCGCACCGGCTGGTCCGTCTCGCCGCCCGTCAGGGCTTCGCGGACGAGGCGGTGGATGCGGTGTTCGAGGCGTATTTCTGCGAGGGGCTCGACATCGGCGATCATTCGGTGCTCGGCGGCGTCGCCGCGTCCCTCGGCATGGATCCGCTCGCCGCGCGCCGTGCCCTCGGCGGCACGCAGGAGGCCGAGGCGGTGCATGCGGACAACCTCCGCGCCCATCGCCTCGGCATCAACGGCGTGCCCTGCTTCGTCGTCGCCGGCCGGCACGCCATCGCCGGCGCGCAGGAGCCGGAGGTGCTGGAGCGCCTGCTCGACGTCGCGCTCGTCGAAGGCTGAGGCGCAGCCCCCGCGGCATGCGGCGCGAAGCCCGGCGGGCGGATGCGAGCGCCGGCGCCTGAGGGCGTTCTCCCGCGGACGGGAACGCACCCTGCCCCGGCCGCTCAGCGCTTCCAGCGGCCGGGCAGCGGGATCGGCGACGTCGCCGCGCCCTTCGGCGCCGGCGGCACGGCGGGGCGGGCGAAGACGTTGCGCTTGGCCAGCGCGGGCTTCGGCGGCGGTCCCTTGGCGGGCGGCTTCGGCGCGGCACGCGGATCGGAAGCCGGCACCCTGCCCTGCACCACCTCCGCCAGGGCGACGAGCAGCTTCCGCGCCTCCCGGATGCGGGCGTCGTACGGCATCTCCTGTGCGAGGGCGAGCCTGTGGTCCGGCCGCAGCTTCACATGCCCGCCGGCCGCCGAGACCCAGCCGATCAGCCCCGCCGGATTGGCGAAACGGTTGCCCCGGAAGGCCAGCACGACCCCCTTCGGCCCGACATCCAGCTTCTCCACCCCCACCTGGCGGCAGAGCGCCTTCAACCAGACCACCTGGAGCAGCGTCTCGGCCTCGGGCGGCAGCGGGCCGAAGCGGTCGGCGAGTTCCGCCGCCATCGCCTCGATCTCGGCCTCGGTCTGGAGGGAGCCGATGCGGCGGTAAAGGCCGAGGCGCACGGGCAGGTCGCGCACATAGGCCTCCGGCAGCATCACCGGCAGGCCGAGGTTGATCTGCGGCGTCCAGTCGCGGCTGTCGCCATCCTCCCTCCGGCCGGCGCCGTGGCGCAGCTCGCTCACCGCATCCTCCAGCATCTGCTGGTACAGCTCGATGCCCACCTCGCGGATATGGCCGCTCTGCTCGTCGCCGAGCAGGTTGCCGGCACCGCGGATGTCGAGGTCGTGGCTCGCCAGCGTGAAGCCGGCGCCGAGGTTGTCGAGCGTCTGCATCACTTCGAGCCGCTTCTCGGCGGCGGCGCTCAGGCGGTGCGTCTGCGGCCAGGTGAGGTAGGCGTAGCCGCGCTGCTTCCCGCGCCCCACCCGCCCCCGAAGCTGGTAGAGCTGCGCCAGGCCGAACATGTCGGCGCGGTGGATCACCAGCGTGTTCACCGCCGGCATGTCGAGCCCGCTCTCCACGATGTTCGTCGAGAGCAGGATGTCGTGCCGCCCGTCGCCGAACTCGGTCATCACCCGTTCCAGCTCGGTCGGCGCCAGCCGGCCATGCGCCTCGGCGACCCGTGCCTCGGGCACGATCTCGGCGAGGCGTTCCCGCACCTTCGGCAGGTCCTCCAGCCGCGGCACGACGCAGAACACCTGCCCGCCGCGGAAGCGTTCCCGCTGGATGGCCTCGCGCAGCACCACGCCGTCCCAGGGCATGATGAAGGTGCGCACCGCCAGCCGGTCCACCGGCGGCGTCGCGATCACGCTCATCTCCCGCACCCCGGTCAGGGCAAGCTGCAGCGTGCGGGGAATCGGCGTCGCGGTCAGGGTCAGCACGTGGACGTCGGCCTTGAACTGCTTCAGCCGCTCCTTGTGCGCCACGCCGAAATGCTGCTCCTCGTCCACGATCACCAGGCCGAGGTCGGCGAACTCCACCCCTTTCGCCAGCAGCGCATGCGTGCCGATGACGATGTTGATGTCGCCGCGGCGGATGCCCTCCCGCACCGCCGCCGCCTCCTTCGCCGTCACCATGCGGGAAAGCTGGGCGACCTTCACCGGCAGCCCCTCGAACCGCGCGGTGAAGGTGCGCGTGTGCTGGCGCGACAGCAGCGTCGTCGGCACCACCACGGCAACCTGCGATCCGGCCATGGCGACGCAGAAGGCGGCGCGCAGCGCCACCTCGGTCTTGCCGAAGCCGACATCGCCGCAGACCAGCCGGTCCATCGGCCGCCCGGCCGAAAGGTCCTCCAGCACCTCGGCGATGGCGCGCTGCTGGTCCTCGGTCTCGGCGAAGGGGAAGCGGGCGCAGAACTCGTCCCACGCACCCTCCGGCGGGATGGCACTGACGGCCTGCCGCGTCTGCCGCTCCGCCGCCACGCGGATGAGCTGCGCGGCCATGTCGGCGATGCGCGACTTCGCCTTCGCCTTGCGGGCCTGCCAGCCGGACCCGCCGAGCCTGTCGAGCGCGACCCCCGCCGCGTCGCTGCCGAAGCGCGACAGCACCTCGATGTTCTCGACGGGCAGGAACAGCTTGTCGCCGCCCTCGTAGACCAGCCGCAGGCATTCATGCGGCGCGTGGCCGACCTCGATGGTCTCGAGCCCGTCGTAGCGGCCGATGCCGTGGTCCTGGTGGACGACGAGGTCGCCTTCGGCAATCTCGGTGGCGTCGGCGATGAACTGGTCCGCCCGCCGGCGCCGGCGGGGCGGCCGCGCGATGCGTTCGCCGAGCAGGTCCTGCTCGCCGACCAGCGCGACGCCATAGGAGGAGCCCTCCCGCGCGGCCGGAGGCGCGACGAAGCCGCGTTCCACGCCGAGCACCGCGAGCGCCACGACACCCGGCGGCAGCCGGCCGACGCCGGCGAAATCCTCCACCGGCTCGCACGCGACGTTGTTCTCCCGCAGCAGGTTGGCCAGCCTTTCGCGCGATCCGCGGGTCCAGGCCGCCAGCACGGGCCGGACGCCGCGCCGCGACAGCGCCGCCGCATGCTCGCCGAAGGCCGCGAAGACGTTCCGGCCCTCCGCCCTTACGTCGGCGAACAGCCGGCCCGGCCGTCCGCCCGCATCCACCGCGCCGTCCTCCGGCGCGCCAAAGGGGGAGAAGCGGAACACCGTCGCCCCCTCCAGCATCGCCTCCCACGCGTCGTGGTCGAGATAGAGCCGGTCCGGCGGCGCGGGGCGGTACGGAGTCTCGCCCTCGCGCGGCGGCAGGCGGCGCGCCTCGTAGTGGTCGGCCACCATCTCCAGCCGCACCGCCAGCGCATCCTCCGCCTGATGGTCCAGCGAGACCGACGCGCCCGGGCCGAGATGATCGAGCAGCGTCTCCATCGCGTCGTGGAACAGCCCGGCCCAGTGCTCCATGCCCGGGTGCTTCCGGCCGGCCGATATCGAGACATAGAGCGGGTCGTCGCCCGCCGCGGCGCCGAACAGCTCCCGGTACGCGGTGCGGAAGCGGCTGATGCCGGCGGCGTCGAGGAACACCTCGCCCACCGGGCGCAGCGTCAGCGCGGGCAGCGCCTCGCCGCTCCGCTGCGTGCCCGTGTCGAAGCGGCGCAGCCCCTCGATCTCGTCACCGAACAGGTCGAGGCGCACGGGGTCGGGCTCCCCGGCCGGGAACAGGTCCACGATGCCGCCGCGCACGGCGTATTCGCCGTGCTCCATCACCGTGCCGGTGCGGTGGTAGCCGTTCGCCTCCAGGAACTCCGCCAGCTTCGCCGGATCGATCCGCCCGCCCCAGCGCAGCCCCAGCGTCGCGCCGCCGAAGGCGGCGCGCGGCGGCACCTTCTGCACCAGCGCGTTCACCGTGGTCAGCACGATCCGCGGCGCGGCGGCGGGCTCGGCCAGCCGCGTCAGCGCCGCGACCCGCTCCGCCACGATCTCCGGATTGGGCGAGACGCGGTCATACGGCAGGCAGTCCCAGGCAGGAAAGCGCAGCACCTCCACCTCGGGCGCGAAGAAGCCCAGCGCCTCCGCGACCCGCGCCATGCGGGCATCGTCGCGGCAGACATGCAGCACCGGCGCCTCCGTCTCGGCGCGGCGGCGCGCGAGGAGGAGCGCGTCATAGCCCTCCGGCGCGCCATGGATGACAATCGCGCTCAACGTCCGGCCTCCGCCGCGATACGGTCAAGCATCGGCGTCCGCGCCTCCTCCGGCACCGGCCGGCGGCCCGAAAGCCAGTCGGCGAGGTCCACGTCCGGCAGTTCCAGGACCGCCTCCAGTTCGTCCAGCTCCGACTCGGTGAGCGCGGCGATGTGGCGGTCCACGAAGCCGCCCACGATCAGGTCGGCTTCCTTCGTGCCGCGATGCCAGGCTCGGTAGCGCAGGCGGCGGCGGCGGGGGTCGAGGCTCGGGGCTGTGTCGTCTTGCATGTCGGCAGATCGGGTTCTGGCTGCCATATAAAGTCGCATGGGAATCCCGTCAGCCCGAGCCCGGGGCATGGCAACGCTGCGCGAGGCCGGGCCCTCCGACGCCGGGCCCCATCTGGGGCTGCTGGCGCCGCTGGAAAGCCTGCCCGGCATCGGCGCCACCCTCGCCGCGCTGCTGACCGAGGCGACAGGCGGCAGCCGCGTGATCGACCTGCTGCTCCACCTGCCGGAACGGGTCGTGATCCGCCGCCGCGTGGGGGGCCCGGAGGAAGCGCCGCCCGACGCGGACTGCATCCTGGAGGTGGAGGTCAAGTCGCTCCGCGCCGCGCGCGCCCGCGCCACCGGCCGGCCCTACGTCGAGGTGCGGGCGGCCGCCGGCGGTTGGCCGATTGCCATCCGCTACATGAACGGCCGGCTGCCCTGGATCCAGAAGCTGCTGCCGCCCGGCTCGGTCCGCTTCGTGGCGGGCCGCGTGCTGGCCGAGGGATCGCGCGGCTGGGCGATGCTGAACCCGCTGAGCGCCGAGCACGAGGCGGCGCTGCCGGTCGTCGAGCCGGTCTGGCCGATGGTGCGCGACCTGACGCCGAAGCGTCTCGCCGGCGCCATGACCTCGGCGCTCGACCTTCTGCGCCCGCTGCCGGAATGGTCCGACGCCGCGCTGCTGAGGCGCGAGGGCTGGCCCGCCTTCGACGCGGCGATCCGCACGCTCCAGCGGCCGCAGGGGCAGCTGCCCGCCGGGTCCCGCCGGCGCCTTGCCTATGACGAACTGCTGGCCGGGCAGGTCGCGGTGGCGCTGGTCCGCCGCCGGCAGCGGGAGCGGCCGGGTCGCGCCCTGCCCGGCACCTGCGCGCTCCAGGCCCGGGCGCTGGCCGCCTTCGGCCATGAGCCGACCCCGGGGCAGGCCTCGGCGCTGGCCGAGATCGGCGCGGACATGGCGGCGCCGCGCCGCATGCTGCGGCTGCTCCAGGGCGATGTCGGCTCGGGCAAGACGCTTGTCGCGGTGCTGGCCATGCTGCGCGCGGTGGAATCCGGCGCGCAGGCCGCGCTGATGGCGCCCACCGAGCTGCTGGCCCGCCAGCACCTGCGCACGCTGGTGAAGCTCTGCCACCCCGCCGGCGTCAATGTCCGGCTGCTGACCGGCAGCATCAAGGGCGCCGAGCGGAAGGAGGTTCTGCGCGGCCTCGCTGACGGTGCCGTGCCGATCGTGGTCGGAACCCACGCGCTGTTCCAGGACGCGGTGACCTTCCGCGACCTCGGCCTGGCGGTGGTCGACGAGCAGCACCGCTTCGGCGTCCACCAGCGCCTGCTGCTCGCCGAGAAGGGATCGGCGGCGGACATGCTGGTGATGACGGCGACGCCCATCCCCCGCACGCTGCTGCTGACGCAATGGGGCGAGATGGCGGTCAGCCGGCTGGAGGGGAAGCCTGCCGGCCGCCAGCCGATCGCCACGAGGATCGTCTCGCAGGAGCGCCTGCCCGAGATCGTCACCCGGCTGGGCGAGGCGATGGCCCGCGGCGAGCGCGCCTACTGGGTGGTGCGCGCCATCTCGGGCGGCGAGGCGGATGACAGCGTGGCGGCGGAGACCCGCTTCGCCGAGCTCTCGGCCCGCTTGCCGGGAATGGTCGGCATGGCGCACGGGCTGCAGGACCTGGCGGTGCGGGAGGCCGCGCTGGCCGATTTCGCCGCCGGGCGCACCCGGCTGCTGGTCGCGACCACCGTCGTCGAGGTGGGGGTGGACGTGCCGGAGGCGACGATCATGATGGTGGAGCAGGCCGAGCGCTTCGGCCTTGCCGCCCTGCACCAGCTCCGCGGCCGGGTCGGGCGCGGGACGAAGCCCTCCTCCTGCCTGCTGATCCATTCCGAAGGCCTGTCGGACGCCGAGAAGCGGCGCTTGTTGGTGCTGCGGGATACCGAGGACGGGTTCCGCATCGCGGAGGAGGATCTGCTGGCCCGCGGCGGCGGCGATGCGCTCGGCTCCCGGCAGGCCGGCATGCCGGGGGCGCGCCTGCTCGATCCGAGGGAGGACCCGGAGGAGTATGCCCGGCTGGTGAACATCGCCCATCGCGACGCCGCTCTGCTGCTCGACCGCGACCCGGACCTTGCCACGCCGCGCGGCCGCGCGGCGCTGGCGCTGCTCGCCCTGTTCGACCACGACCCGACGCTCGGGCGGCTCGCGGCGGGGTAGCGCGCCCCCCTCCCCTTGCCTCGCCCGCCGCTCCTGCTTAATCGCCCAACCCGGGGAACCCGGGGGGAGCCGCGACCTTGACCGCGCTGATCGAGATCGAGCGCCTGACCAAGCGCTTCGGCGCCTTCACCGCCGTCGACGACGTCTCCTTCACCGTCTCCCGCGGCGAGGTGCTGGGCTTCCTCGGCCCCAACGGCGCCGGCAAGTCCACCACCATGCGCATGCTCGCCGGCTTCATGACGCCGACCGCCGGCACCGCCCGCATCTGCGGCGAGGACGTGGTGGAACGCCCCGTGGCCGCGAAGCGCCACCTCGGCTTCCTGCCCGAGGGCGCGCCGACCTACCCCGAGATGACGGTGGAAGCCTTCCTGGCCTTCTGCGCCCGCGCCCGCGGCTTCCGCGGGGGCGACTTGCGGGATCGCGTGGCAGGCGCGATCGCCCTCACCCAGCTCGAGGGCGTGCGGCTGCAGCCGGTCGAGACGCTGTCGAAGGGCTTCAAGCGCCGCGTCGGCCTCGCCGCCGCGCTGTCCCACGACCCGCCGGTGCTGGTGCTCGACGAGCCGACGGATGGCCTCGACCCGAACCAGAAGCACGAGGTGCGCAACCTGATCCGCGCCATGGCGCCCGAGAAGGCGATCGTCATCTCCACCCATATCCTGGAGGAGGTCTCGGCCGTCTGCACCCGCGCCGTGGTCATCGCGCGGGGCCGCGTGGTGGCGGACGCCACGCCGGCCGAGCTGGAAGCGCGCGGCCCCCTCGAACAGGTCTTCCGCGACCTCACCCTGGCGGAGATGGCGTGATGGGCGGCGTGCTCACCGTCTTCCGGCGAGAGCTGGCGGGCTATTTCGCGACGCCCGTCGCCTACGTCTTCATCGTCATCTTCCTCGTGCTCGCCGGCGCGCTCACCTTCACCCTGGGCAACTTCTTCGCCCGCGGGCAGGCCGACCTGACGCCCTTCTTCACCTTCGTGCCCTGGCTGTTCCTGTTCCTCGTCCCCGCCCTGACGATGCGTCTCTGGGCCGAGGAACGCCGCCTCGGCACCATCGAGCTGCTGCTGACGCTGCCGCTGGCGCAGTGGCAGGCGGTGGTGGGCAAGTTCCTCGCCGCCTGGGCGTTCTGCGCCATCGCGCTGGCGCTCACCTTCCCGCTCGTCGTCACCGTCAACGCGCTCGGCAACCCCGACAACGGCGTGATCCTGACGGGCTATCTCGGCTGCCTCATGGTCGCGGGCGCCTTCCTGGCGGTCGGCGCGGCCATATCGGCGCTGACGCGCAACCAGGTGATCGCGTTCGTGCTCGCCGTCGCGGCGTGCTTCTTCCTCACCGCCGCGGGCACGCCGGTGGTCACCGAGTTCCTGTCGCGCCGCGTGCCGCTGCTGGCCGACCTTGCGCGGTCCGTCTCGGTCACCGACCGGCTGGCCGGGTTCTCGCGCGGGATCGTCTCGGCGCGCGACCTTGTCTTCTTCGCCTCGCTGATCGGCTTCTTCCTCTTTGCCAACACCGTCGCGGTGGATCAGAGGAAGGCGGACTGAGCCATGTCCAGCACCACCACCCCGACCTCCGCCCCGGCCGCTGCGCGGGGCAAGCGCGGCCTCTCCGCCGCCGTCGCGCTGATCCTGGCCGCGATCCTCGCCGTCGGCGTCAACATGCTGGCCGACCGCACGCTGACGCGCGCGCGCCTCGACCTGACGGAGAACCGCCTCTACACGCTGTCGGACGGCACGCGGCAGGTGCTGCAGAACCTGCAGGACCCGGTGACGCTGCGGCTGTACTATTCGCGACGCCTCGGCGCCGCGATCCCGGTCTACGGCGCCTATGCCGACCGCGTCCGCGCCATGCTGGAGGAATACGCCGCGGTCAGCGGCGGCCGCGTCCGGCTGGAACTGCTCGACCCCGAACCCTTCTCGGAGACCGAGGACCGCGCCGTCGCGCTCGGCCTTCAGGGCGTGCCGGTCGACCAGTCGGGCGAGCAGGTCTATTTCGGCCTTGCCGGCGTCAACCTCTTCGACGACGAGCGGGTGATCCCCTTCTTCCAGCCCGACCGCGAGCGTTTCCTGGAATACGACCTGACCCGGCTGGTCTGGGAGCTTTCGAACCCCCGCCGCCCGGTGCTCGGCGTGCTCTCCTCGCTGCCGCTCAACGGCGATCCGCGGGCGATGATGATGCGCCAGCCCGGAATCGGGCAGCCCTTCGTCGCGATGAACCAGCTCCGCCAGTTCTACACGGTGCGGGAGATCGCGCCCGACGCGGGGGTGATCGAGCCCGACGTGCAGGTGCTGCTCGTCGCGCATGCGCAGAACCTGCCGGAGGCGACGCTCTACGCGATCGACCAGTTCGTCATGCGCGGCGGCAGGCTGATCGCCATGACCGACCCGCACAGCGAGAGCCAGGCCTCCCGCCCCGGCCCGGGCGGCCGCCCGCCGGCCGACACCTCCTCCTCCCTCGCGCGGCTGTTCGAGGCCTGGGGCATCGAGGCACCGTCGGACCGCGTCGTGCTCGACATCCGTGACGCCTGGCGCGTCCGCGCCGATCCGCGGGACCGGATGGGGGCGGTCGCCTACCTCGCCTGGTTCAACATCCCCGCCGCCGGCCTGAACCGCACCGAGGTGGCGACCGCCGAGCTGGCGCAGGTCACCGTCGCCTCGGCCGGCGAGGTCCGGCTGCGGGAGGGCGCGGCGCTGGAGTTCACCCCGTTGCTGACGACGAGCGACCGCACCCAGCTCGTCGAAGCCGCCGCCGTTCGGCAGGAGCCGAACCCGGCCCGGCTTCTGGCCGAGTTCCGGCCGGACGGCGGCCACCGCGTCATCGCCGCGCGGCTGCGCGGGCCGCTCTCCTCCGCTTTCCAGGCGCCGCCCGCGCCGGCGGAAGGCGCCGAGCGCCCGGCCGACTTCCCCGCCCATCGCGCCCGCACCGAGGGACCGGCGAACCTCGTCGTCGTCAACGACGCCGACATCCTGGAAGACCGGTTCTGGGTCCGCGTGCAGGAGTTCTTCGGCCAGCAGGTGACGACGCCCTTCAGCGACAATGGTGCGTTCCTGATCAACCTCGCCGACACGATGGCGGGCGGCGAGGCGCTCGTCTCCCTCCGCTCCCGCGGCGAATCGCTCCGTCCCTTCGACCATGTCGAGGCGATCCGCCGCGACGCGGAGGCGCAGTACCGCCAGACCGAGCGCGGCCTGCAGGAACGGCTGGAGGCGACGGAGCGCCGCCTGCGCGAGCTGCGCCAGGGCCCCGCCGGCGAGGGGCGCAGCGCCGCCAACACCGTCATCACGCCCGAGCAGCGCGCCGAGATCGACCGCGCGCGGGAGGAGATCCGCCGCACCCGCGCCGAGCTGCGGGGCGTGCAGCTCGAGCTGCGCCGCGACATCGAGAGGCTGGAGACGCGGTTGCGCCTGGTCAACATCGCCCTCGTCCCCGCGATGCTCACGGTCTTCGCGATCGGCCTCGGGCTCTGGCGGGCGCGGCGGCGGGCGGAGGCGCGGGCATGACGCTCGGTCCGAGACGTGCCGACCTGCGGCCCGCAGGGCCGAGCGCCCGAATCGGCGCCGCCGCAAGTGCGGCGAAGCCAAGCCGCGCGGATGCGCGGCGCCCGGCGAAGGGAACCCATCGAAGCAAAGCTTCGATCGGGCCCGATGAGGGGCACGAAGGTGAAACCTTCGTGCAGTCAACATGAACCGGCGTATCCTGCTGTTCCTCGGCGGCGCGGCGGCGGTCACCGTCGGCGCGGCGGTGCTGCTCACCCCGCAAACGGTGGAGCCCCCCGCGCCCTCCGCCACGCCCCTCGCCTTCCCCGGCCTCGCGCCACGCCTTGCCGACGCGGCGGCCATCGAGGTGACGCGGCATGACGGCACGCTCACGATCCGCCGCGACGCGCCGGACCGCTGGGTGCTGCCCGCCAGGGCCGACCACCCGGTGCGGCCGGAACGCGTGCGGGAGCTGCTGACCGGCCTGACCGAGCTGCGCCTGACCGAGCCGCGCACCGCCAATCCCGAGATGCTGGAACGCCTCGGCGTCGAGGATCCGACGCGGCCGGGCGCGACCTCCTCGCTGCTGCGGGTACTGGACGGCAGCGGCGCCCCGATCGCGGAGCTGGTGGTCGGCCGGCGCCGCATGCGCGTGCAGGGCAACGTCCCCGAATCGGTGTACGTCCGCCGGCCCGCCGAGAACCAGGCCTGGCTCGCCGAAGGCCGGCTGCCGCTCGACGCGGATCCGAACCTCTGGATCGACCGCGACATCGCCAACCTGCCGCGGGAACGGGTGCGCGAGGTGGCGGTGGCGCGAGAGGGCGAACCGCCGCTGCTGTTCCGCCGCGGCCCCGATGCCGATGACCGCCTCGCGCTCACCGAGCCGGCGGAGGCGCCGCCGCTCGACGAGGTGAGCCTCGACGAGGTGGCGCGCGCCTTCGAGTTCCTCACCTTCCTCGACGTCCGCCGCGCCGCCGACATCCCCGGCGAGAGGCTGGGCGAGGGCCGCTTCACCCTCTCCGACAACCTCCGCATCGCCGTCGTCGCGCACAAGGAGGGCGAGACACTCTGGGTCCGCCTCGCCGCCGAAGGCGACGAGGAGGCAGCGCGGCTGAACGGCCGCTGGGCGGGCTGGGCGTACCAGGTCGGGCAATGGAAGGAGAAGGCCTTCGTGCCGCGGCTAGACGACCTGCGGCGGGAGGAGCGCGCCGCGCCGGCCGCGCCGGCCGCGCCGCAGTGACCGGGGCGACGGGCCGCAACCGTCGCGAGTACCCCGACAGGCCCTGGGTCGGCATCGGCGTCGTCGCGATCCGCGGGGAAGCGGTGCTGCTGGTCCGCCGCGGCCGGCCACCCCGCCTCGGCCAGTGGTCGCTTCCCGGCGGCGCGCAGCGCCTGGGGGAGCGCGCGGAGGACGCGGCGCGGCGCGAGCTGCGCGAGGAAGCCGGCATCGAGGCTGGCGATCTGCGCCTGCTCGCGGTGATCGACGCGATCACCCAGGGCGACGATCCCACCCGCCCTCGTTTCCACTACACCATCATCGACTACGCCGCCGCCTGGATCAGCGGCGAGGCGCGGCCGGGCGGCGACACGACCGAGGTGGCCTGGGCATCCCCCGCGGACCTGCCCCGCTTTGCGCTGACGCCCGATGCGTTGCAGGTGATCGCGGCGGCGCGACGGATGTTTTCGCCACTGGGATGATCCGCGCGCGGGAACTTCAATTTACAACACGGCGGACGCGGGCGAGAGCGGGGCCCTGATGCACGTCAGGACAACCATGGCTGCTCCCGCCGCACCCCTGCCGCGGGCGCGCGGCTTCGCGCTTCTCTGGCTCGCCGCGATCCTCGTGCCGCTGGCCGGCGTGGCCCTGGCCGGCGTCATGTCCTGGCGCGACATCCGGGAAGAGGCCGAGGCGCGCATCGAGCGATCGGTCGAGATGCTGCGCCAGCACGCGCTGCGCGCCTTCGGCACGCAGGAGGCGATCCTCGCCGCCGCGGCCCGTACCATCGACGGCATGGACTGGGAGGGGATGCGCCTGAGCCGCGCCGCGCACGAGATGCTCGCCGATCTCGTCCGGGCCGCGGCGCCCGTCGTCAGCGGCATCATCGTCATCGACGCGAGCGACCACACCATCCTCGGCTCCTACGAGTTTCCCGCCCGCGACATCGATCTCTCGGAACGCGACTACGTGCAGGCCCTGCGCCTGGGCGCGGCCGAGGTTAGCGTGGGCGAGGTCGTGACCTCGCGTCCCATGGGCTGGCGCGTCTTCGCCGTGGCCCGGCGCGCGCCGCCGCGGCCCGGCGAACCCGGGCGCCCGGGCCTCATCGCCTCCTCCTTCAGCCCGGCCCCGTTCGAGGGCTTCTACGCTTCGGTCGTGGAGAACCCGGGGGACGTCATCGTCCTGCTGCGGGAGGACGGGGCGCTGCTGGCGGGCCACCCGCCGCTGCCCGACGGACTCGCCGAGCCGGCGTTGCGCGCGGCCGTCGCGCGGTCGCTTCCCACCCTCGATGGCTCGGCCTCGCCGGTGGAGCCCGCCGGCTCTCCGGTGGATGGACAGGAACGCCTGTATGCCGTGCGGCAGGTTGGCGAATGGCCGGTGCTGGTCGCCTATGGCATGGACACGGCCGCGCTGCGCTCCGCCTGGCGCCACCGCATGCTGGCGCCGGTCGCGGGGGGGCTTGCGGCCGCCGCGCTGCTGCTCGCGCTGACCGCCATCGCCGCGCGCGGCGCGCGGCGGGAGCGGCAGGAGGCGGAGAGCCGCGCCGAGGCGGAGGCCCATCTCGCCCGCGCTGGGCGCGCCGCCGCGCTCGGCCTGCTCACCGCCGGCCTGGCGCATGACGTGAAGAACCTCGTCCAGGCGGTACGGAGCGGCGCGCGCCTGATGGAGCGCCGCGCCGACCACCCCGCCGAAGTGCGGCACTGTGCCGTGCTGCTCGCGGACGCCGCCGAGCGCGGCGGGCGCCTGGTCGACGGCATGCTCGCCTTTGCCCGCGGCGGCGCCGAGATGCCGGAGGTGCCGCCTCCGCTCGACCTCCCGGCCGCGCTGCCGCCGCTGCTGGAACTGCTTGGCCACACCCTCGGCAGCGGCTGGCGGGTGCGCGCCGACATCCCGCCCGACCTGCCGCACGCCCGCGGCGACCGCGCGGGATTCGAGGCGGCGGTCGTGAACCTTGCCGCCAACGCCCGCGACGCCATGCCGGGCGGCGGCACGGTGGCGATCTCCGCCCGCCGCGAAAGGCTGGTGGAGCCGAGCGAGGCGGCTGGGCTGCGCGCAGGCGCCTATGTCGTCGTGGCCGTGGCCGACGGCGGCGCGGGGATGGATGCCGAGACCCTGGCCCGCATTGGCGAGCCCTTCTTCACCACCAAATCGCCCGGCATCGGCACCGGGCTCGGGCTCGCCACGGTGCGCGGCTTCTGCGCGCATGCCGGCGGCGCGCTGCGCATCGACAGCACGCCGGGCCAGGGCACCACCGCGGAGATGTGGCTGCCGGTGGCGTGACTCCTGCTGCCCCCTCATGCGCCGGCCGGGCCGCAGCCGGGGAGCATGGCTCGTTGCAACGAAGGCGTCTGCAACGGGCTGCTGGAGGGGGGCGCGATCACCGTTGCCGCGCATGGCAGGCGCAGCGGTGAGACCTATAGGCACGGCCTATGCCGCATAGAGCCAGGATCAGCTTTCCAGACGCAAGCACAACGGATAGTCTTTCGTTGGATGATCTGGTCGGTCAGCTCGAACGGCGATAACATCCATTGTTGATCTCGGTGAGGATTCGTAACGATGTCGCAAGACAAGCCCAGCGTGGTAGAAGAGCAAGACAAGCCCAGCGTGGCAAAAGAGGGAGCTGTACAGACCATGATTCAGCCGCTGCAGGATGAAGATCTTCAGCCTGCCACTGGCGGGGTTCATCAGTTCAGGAATCTCTATCTTGGAGTGTCCGGAGACACCGTTCCCTCGCTGCCGTCCCAGTTCCCTGGTCAGGGGGGCGGCTGACCTTCCTGCGAAGCCTTCCGTGCGGACGGCGCCGATCGGGTGGGATGCTCCGGCGCAGCCCGCACCGCACGGCCCGTCCGCGACGTCGCACTCCTGACGACGTGCTTCTATTCTGGCCTGCCGGATGCATCGCGCGGCAGAACGCGGGTCAACTTCGCGGGCGGCGTATCACTCGGCCGCCGTTCCCCAGGCCGCCCGCTTGCGATACAGCGTCGAGGGGCTGATGCCGAGATGCGCGGCGGCCTTCGGGATGTTGCCGCCGCACAGCTCCACCGCATGCTCGATCGCCTCGCGCTCGAGCTCGGCCAACGGGCGGATGGCGCGCCAGGGCTCGGGCTCCGCTGCTCGGCTCGGCGCGGGCGGCGGCGCATCGCGCAGCGCCAGCGGCAGCATTGCGGCGGTCACCCGGTCGGCGTCGTGCAGCACCACCGCGGTCCGCAATGCGTTCTCCAGCTCGCGCACGTTGCCGGGCCAGCGATGCGCGCGCAGCGCGGCCTTCGCGCCCTCGTCGAAGCCGCGGAAGCGCTTGCCCTCCTCCGCCGCGCTGCGCGCCAGCAGCGCCTCGGCGATCGCCACCACGTCCTCGCCGCGCTCACGCAGGGGCGGCAGCGCCACGGGCACGACGTGCAGGCGGTAGTACAGATCCTCGCGGAAACGCCCGGCGCGCACCTCCTCCAGCGGGTCGCGGTTGGTGGCACAGACGAAGCGCACATCGGCGCGCCGCGGCTGCGTGCTGCCGACCGGCTGGTAGATGCCACTCTGGATGAACCGCAGCAGCTTGCTCTGCAGCGCCAGCTCCATCTCGCACAGCTCGTCCAGGAACAGCGTGCCGCCATCCGCCGCGCCGGCCGCGCCGGGGCGGTCCGCCACCGCGCCGGTGAAGGCGCCGCGCAGGTGGCCGAAGATCTCGCTCTCGATCAGCTCCTTCGGGATGGCGGCGCAATTGATCGCGACGAAGGGGCCGCCCCGCCGCGGCGACAGCCGGTGCACCGCCTCCGCCGCCAGCTCCTTGCCGGTGCCGCTCTCGCCGGTGATGAAGACGGTAGCGCGCGACGCCGCCGCCGTTTCCAGCGTGCGATAGACCGCCTGCATCGGCGCCGAGCCGCCGATGAAGCCGCCGAAGGCTGCGCGCGGCCGCGCGGCCGACAGGTCCCGCACCTCCCGCCGCAGCGCCGCCCGCTCCATCGCGTGGTGCAGTGTGACGGAGAGCCGCTCCGCCGCGAAGGGCTTGACGAGGAAGTCCGGGGCGCCGGCGCGCATCGCCTCCACCGCCGTCTGCACGCTGCCATGCGCCGTCATCACCACGACCGGCAGCTCCGCGCTGTCGCGCCGGATCGCGCGCAGCACGTCCAGCCCATTGCCGTCCGGCAGTCGCAGGTCTAGCAGCACGCAATCGGGCGCCGCGGCGGCGGCCATGCGCAGCGCCTCCTTCACCCCGCGCGCGTGGTCCGCCGCGAAACCCGCGGCGTGCAGGTAGTCGCGGTACACCTCCGCGAGCGAGGCGGTGTCCTCCACCAGCAACGCGCGGGGGCGCGCCTCAGCCACCGCCCCGGCGCCGCCCGCGCGCAAGCATCAGCAGCAGCAGCCCGAGCACGCCCGGCAGCACCCAGGCGGGCCAGGTGAGCACCGGCTGCATCACATCCGTCCAGAGCCAGGGCGCCAGGTTGCGCTGCACCCCGGCCTGCAGCGTGTTCAGGAAGGGGGGGTGGATCGCGAAGATCGCGGCGCCCAGGGGCGCGCCGAAGCCGAACCACCCGCCGAGGCCGGCGGCAAGCGCCAGCAGCAGGATGCCGAGCGCCTTCACGCCCAGAGCCGCTCGCCCTGCAGGTTCGTGTAGAGGTTCGCCACGAACTCGCCATAGCCGTTGAAGATCCGCGTCGGCACGCGTTCATTGCTGCCGAGCAGCCGCTCCGTCGCCTGGCTCCAGCGCGGGTGCGGCACCTCCGGGTTCACGTTGGCCCAGAAGCCGTATTCGCTGCCCTGCAGCGTCTCCCAGAAGCTTTTCGGCCGCGCGTCGGTCAGCGTGATGCGCGCGATCGACTTGCCCGACTTGAAGCCGTATTTCCACGGGAAGACCACGCGGAACGGCCCGCCATTCTGCGGCGGCAACGGCCGGCCGAACAGGCCGACCGGCAGGAAGGCCAGCTCGTTCCGTGCTTCCTCGATCGTGCAGCCCTCGATGTGCGGCCAGGGGTACCAGCTCTGCCGCAGCCCGGTCATCGCCGGCTGGGACTGCGCCGTCTCGAACCGGAGATAGCGCGCCGAGCCGAGCGGGCGGACGATGTCGAGCAGCTTCGCCAGCTCGAACCCCGTCCAGGGCACCGTCATCGCCCAGGCCTCGACGCAGCGCAGGCGATAGACCCGCTCCTCGACGCCGACGCGGCGGATGAGGTCGTCCACGTCGAACTCGGCCGGCTGTTCCACCATGCCGTCGACCCGGATCGTCCAGGGGCGCACCGGCATGCGCAGCGCCTGCGGCCAGATGTCCTTGTTGCTGCCGAACTCGTAGAAATTATTGAAAGTCACCGGCTCCCTCTCGCTGGTGATCGCGCGCTCCGGCCGGTAGCGGGTGTTGCGCATCGCCTGCGGCAGGTCCGGCACGTCCGCGGGCAGCCGCGTCCACGGATCGGCGGGTTCGGAGCGGCGCCAGAACTGCGCCTCCGCCGCCCCGGGCAGCAGCATGGCTCCCGCCCCGGCGGCGGCCATCAGGGCGCGGCGGTCCAGCACGGCGGCCTCGGGGGTCACGCGGCTTTCCGGGATTTCCCAGCCGCGGCGGCGATGGAGGTGCATGTCGGTCTCCCCTTTCGGGTCCCTACGCGTGGGCTAGAGGATCGGACGCGTCCGCCCCCCGTCAAGGACGCGGCAGCACGGCCGCCGGCGGCAGGTCGGGACGGGTCTCCACCCGGAAGGTCCGGTAGCTCTCCGCCTCGATGCCGCGCCGTGCGCGCCGCAGGGTTCCGGCCGCCGGCTCGGCGCCGGGCCAGTCCGGAAGCCCTTCGCGTCTTGTGCTGCGGACCAGCAGCCCCGTTACGCCCGGCGCCGGCCGGGGCAGCCGGAACAGCGCCCAGCGGGCATCCAACGCCACCACGGGCACGCCCTGCGGGAGCCGCAAGGCGAGCTGCGCCGCCAGGCCGTACTCCTCCGTCGCGACGAAGGCGGCGCCGGCGCCCTGTCGCGCCGCCTCGACATCCCGCGCGAACGCCTCCCACCCGCCGAGCCGGGCGAGGGTGGGATCCTGCCGCCGGGGCAGCGGCACCACGCCGAAGGCGGCCTGGAGGTAGACCGCCGCCGCCATCGCCGCCCCCACCGCGAGCGCCGGCCGCCGCCAGCCGAGCAGGCGCGGCGGCGCCAGCGCGGCCGCCGCGATGCAGGCGGCCGGGTAGAGCATCGCCGGCCAGTTGCCCTGCACCCGGCTGCCCGTCGCCTGCCAGAGCAGGATCGCCGCCCCCGGCAGGATCATGGCGGCGATCAGCCCCGCCGCCGCATCCCGCCGCGCCCAACGCGCCGCCGCAACGCCCGCGCCCGCGACGCAGAGGACAAAGACGATCGGCGTCGCCGCGCCGATCTGTGCACCGGCCAGCTCCGCCAGGTAGCGCAGCGTGAAGCCGGCCTCGTCCGTGCCCGCCCGTCCGCCCTGCTTGGCGAAGGAGGCCCAGCCCTGCGCCGCGTTCCACGCCAGCACCGGGGAGAAGACGAGCAGCGCCACCGCCCCCCCCGCCCAGAGCCGCGGGTCCCGCCACCAGCGCCTGGCGGCCGGCGTCAGCAGCAGCCACAGCACGACACCCAGCCCGAGCAGCACGGCGGTGTATTTCGAGGCGAGCGCCAGCCCTGCCAGCACGCCGAAGACAAGCCACCACCGCCCATCCCCGGTCGCGTGCAGCCGTCCGAGGGCCCAGAGCGAGGCCGTCCAGAACACCAGCAGCGGAAGGTCCGGCGTGGCCAGCACGCCGCCGATGCCGACGACGAGGGTCGCGTTGAACAGCGCCGCTGCCGGGACGCCCGGCCGCCGATCCGGGAACAGGTCGTTCGCCGCCCGCGCCAGCAGCACCGAGGCCGCCGCGATCGCGAGCGGCCCCACCAGCCGGATGCCGAAGGCGGTCTCGCCCGCCAGCAGCGTCCCCGCCCGGATGAACAGCGCCACCATCGGCGGGTGATCGAGGTAGCCGGCCTGGAGCGTGCGCGACCACACCCAGTAATACGCCTCGTCCGGTGCCAGCGGCACGACGGCGGCAACGAGCAGACGCAGCACCGTCAGCGCCAGCAATGCGACAAGCCAGAGGTTCGTCACCTGGCCCGCCAGACGAGGGTGGAGGAGACGGCGTAGTTCCAGACGACGGTGATCAGCGCCCCGGCCCCGCCGGCAAGGCCCCAGGCGAGGATGCCGTCGCGCAGCAGCAGGTTGGCGATGCCGACATTCGCCGCCGCGCCGACGCCGCAGACGAGGTAGAACAGCGCCAGCCCGCGCCACAGCGCGGCGCCGCGCAGCCGCAGGTCACGGTAGGTGATGCGGTTGTTCAGCCAGAAATTCGCGGTCATCGCGACGAGGGTCGCGCCCCATTGCGCGGCCGAGAAGCCAGCACCGAGCGCGCCGACCAGCAGCGCGAGCACCGCCATGTGCACCAGCACGCCCACCGCGCCGACCGCGGCGAAGGCGACGAAGCGCAGCGGCACGGCGCCGCCCGTCGCCTTGTCGATCAGCAGGCCCGCGAATTCCAGCAGCACCGTCGCGTCGAGCTTCGACTCGCCGGCCTCCCGCGCGCGGAAGGCGTAGGGGATCTCCGCCACGCGAAGCGGCCGCCGGGCGGAGAGCAGGATGTCGAGCAGGATCTTGAAGCCGCGGCCCGAGAGGCGCGGCGCCAGCTCCTCCACCATCTCCCGCCGCAGCAGGAAGAAGCCGCTCATCGGGTCCGCCACCGGCACGGGCAGCAGGGCGCGGGCCAGCCGCGCCCCGGCTTCCGACAGGGCGCCGCGCGCCGCCGAGAAGCCGCCCTCGGCCGCGCCGCCCGCCACGTGCCGGCTGCCCACCGCGATGTCCGCGCCGCCTTCCACCGCGGCCAGCAGGGCCGGGAGGATCGTCTCGTCATGCTGCAGGTCGCCGTCCATCACGGCGACGAAGGGCGCGGCGACGGAGAGGATGCCCTCCACGCAGGCCGAGGCGAGGCCGCGGCGGCCGACGCGGCGGAGGCAGCGGACCCGCGGGTCGCCTGCGGCGATGGCGCGCGCCGCGGCGGCCGTGCCATCCGGGCTGTCGTCGTCGACGAAGACGGCTTCCCACGCGATGCCGGCCAGCGCCGCGTCCAGCCGCGCGACCAGCGGCGCGACGTTCGGCGCCTCGTTGTAGACCGGGATGATGACGGAGAGGCGCGGCGCGGGCACGCGCCCCATTACCCCGCGCCTGCCCTCCTCGCCAGCGTCGGAGGGAGTGGTGAGCCCGCTGGGACTCGAACCCAGGACCCCATGATTAAAAGTCACGTGCTCTACCGGCTGAGCTACGGGCTCTCACCTGCGCCGCAGGTGGCTAACTCCCTGCCGCGGGCAAGGCTGTCAACGGTTGTCAGGCGTCCGCCGCTTTTGCGCTGTCCTCGCCTTCCGGCGCGGCCGAGGACTCGGCCGCGCCGGAAGGCGCGGCGCCGCCCACCCGCATGGACTTGATGCGGTCGGGCTCCCGCACCATGCCGTTCGGCCCCCCGCCCCGCTTGATCCGGTCCACCAGCTCCATCCCGCCCGTCACGCGGCCCCAGATGGTGTACTGGCCGTCGAGGCTCGGCGCCGGCGCGAACATGATGAAGAACTGGCTGTTGGCGCTGTTCGGGTTGTTGGTGCGCGCCATGCCGCAGGTGCCGCGCACGAAGCGCGCCTTGCCGGGCGGCGAGAACTCGGCCGGCAGGTCCGGCAGGTCCGACCCGCCGGTCCCCGTGCCGCCCGGGTCACCGCCCTGGGCCATGAAGCCCTCGATCACTCGGTGGAAGGGCGTGTTGTCGTAGAAGCCCCGGGCCGCCAGGGTGCGGATGCGCTCCACATGCCCCGGCGCCAGCTCCGGCAGCAGCTCGATCGTGACGCTACCGTCCTTCAGCTCCATTACCAGCGTGTTCTCGGCGTTGCCGCCCGGGGCGGGGGTCGCGTCGCTCATCTTGTCGTCCTGCCGGTCTTATTGGTTTGCAGCGGTGTCACACGCGCGGCCCACGGGTGCAAGCCGGATCACCTTGCGTCCGCCGCCACCACCATCCGCCGCAGCCGGTCCGGGTCCTGGACGGCGCCGGACTGGCCGGAGCCCCGCTTGATGCGGTCCACCGCCTCCATTCCCGCCGTCACCCGGCCCCAGATCGTGTACTGCCCGTCCAGGTTCGGCGCCGGCGCGAACATGATGAAGAACTGGCTGTTGGCGCTGTTCGGGTTCTGCGTCCGCGCCATGCCGCAGGTGCCGCGCAGGAAGCGTGCCCGGCCGGGCGGCGAGAACTCGGCCGGCAGGTCCGGCAGGTCCGAGCCGCCGGTACCGCGCCCGGTCGGGTCGCCGCCCTGGGCCATGAAGCCCTCGATCACCCGGTGGAAGGGCGTGCCGTCGTAGAAGCCGCGCCGCGTCAGCACCTTGATGCGCTCGACATGCCGCGGCGCGAGCTCGGGCAGGAGCTGGATGGTCACGCGCCCGTCCTTCAGCTCCATGAGCAGCGTGTTCTCCGGGTCCTGCGCCGGCTGCGCCAGCGCCGGCAGCGCCAGCCCGGCCAGGCCCGCGCCGAGCAGCCCACGGCGGGTCGGTCCAAAGATCATTCGGCGGCTTCCTTACGGTTGCGCACGCGCGCCAGCGTGCGTTCGAGGGTGAGCGGCGGCACGAAGCTCGCCACGTCGCCCCCCAATGTGGCGATCTCCTTGACGAAGCGCGAGGAGATGAACTGGTTCGTCTCGCTCGCCATCAGGAAGACCGTCTCGACGTCCGGCGCCAGGCGATGGTTCATGCCCGCCATCTGGAACTCGTAGTCGAAATCCGAGACGGCGCGCAGCCCGCGCACGATCATCCGTGCGCCCACCTTGCGCGCGAACTCGATGAGCAGGCCGGTGAACGGCACCACATCGATGGTGCAGCCGGTGCGCGCGGCGATCGGGCCGGTCTCCACCCGCACCAGCTCCGCCCGTTCCTCCAGCGGGAAGAGCGGGCCTTTGCCGGCATTGATCGCGACACCCACGACCAGCCGGTCCACCAGCCGCGCGGCGCGGCCGATCACGTCGAGATGCCCGTTGGTGACCGGGTCGAAGGTGCCGGGATAGAGGCCGGTACGCTCCTCAGGCATCGGTGTCCGGCTCCGTCATCCCGATCGCTCCTCCCTCGGCCGCGGGCCCCTCCACCCCGGCCTGCGCCGGCTCCTCGCCCTCCATGACGGGGAAGCAGGAGGTCACGCGCTCGTCGCCGTCCAGCCGCAGCATCGTCACGCCCATGGCGCCGCGTCCGGTGATCCGCACCTGGGCGGCGGGCAGCCGGATCAGCCGCCCGCTGTCGGTCACCAGCATCACGTCGTCGCCGTCATGCACCGGGAAGGTCGCCACCACCTCACGCCCGGTACGCGCCGAAAGGGTGATGTTGGAGATGCCCTGCCCGCCCCGCCCGGTCAGCCGGTAGCCATAGGCCGAGCTGCGCTTGCCGAAGCCGCGGTCGGTGATGACGAGCAGCATCTCCTCCGCCTCCTCCAGCGCGCGCAGGCGCTCGGGCGGCAGCACCGCGGCCTCGGCCGCCTCCTCGCCCTCCTCGGCGGCGGCACCGTTGCCGTTCGGCTCGCCCGCCTCCTCGCCCGCCGCGCGGCGGCGCTGCGCGGCGTGGCGCAGGTAGCCCAGCCGCTCCTCCGGCGAGGCCTCGACATGCCGCAGCACGGCGAGCGAGATCACCGCATCGCCCGAGGCCAGCCGGATGCCGCGCACGCCGGAACTGTCGCGCCCGGCGAAGACGCGAAGCTGGTCGGCCTCCGCCCGGAAGCGGATGCAGCGGCCCCTGCGCGTCGCCAGCAGGATGTCGTCGCCCTCGCGGCAGGTGGCGACGCCGATGAGGCTGTCCCCATCCTCCAGCTTCATCGCGATCAGCCCGGCGGCGCGCACGTTGCGGAAGTCCGACAGCCGGTTCCGGCGGACGTTGCCGCCGGCCGTGGCGAAGACCAGGTGCAGGTTCTCCCACAGCGATTCGTCCTGCGGCAGCGGCAGCACCGCCGTCACCGTCTCGTCCTGCTGGAGCTGGAGCACCTGCCGCAGGCTGCGCCCGCGCCCGGTCGCGCCGCCCTCGGGCAACTGCCAGATCTTCTCGCGGAAGGCGATGCCGCGGCTGGTGAAGAACAGCACCCACTGGTGGGTGTGCGCGACGAAGCTGCGCACCACCACGTCGTCCTCCCGCGTGCCGGCGCCGGTGCGCCCGCGCCCGCCGCGCCGCTGAGCGCGGAACACGTCGAGCGAGGTGCGCTTGACGTAGCCGTCCCGCGTCAGCGTCACCACCATCGTGCCCGGCTCGATCAGGCTCTCGTCGTCCTGGTCGGCCACGCCGTCGACGATCTCGGTCAGCCGCGGGACGGCGAGGCTCGCGCGCACCGCCGTCAGCTCCTCGATCATCACCTCGCGCCGCCGCACGGCGGAGCCGAGGATCTCGAGCAGCGCGCTGATCGTCACGCCGACCTCGCCGAGCTCGGCGACGATCCGCTCCCGCTCCAGCCCGGTCAGGCGCTGCAGCCGCAGCGCCAGGATGCCGTTCGCCTGCTCCTCGGTCAGCCGGACCGTGCCCGCGGGCGAGACGGTGTTGCGGTGGTCGTCCACCAGCGCCAGCAGCGCGCCCACGTCGCCCGCCGGCCAGTCCCGCTCCATCAGCGCGGCGCGCGCGGCATTGGCGTCCGGCGCGGCGCGGATCAGCGCGATCACCGCATCGATGTTCGCCACCGCGATCGCCAGGCCGATGAGCTGGTGGCCGCGGTCCCGCGCCTTGGTCAGGCGGAAGCGCGACCGGCGGGTGATCACCTCCTCGCGGAAGCGGATGAAGGCGGCCAGCGCGTCGCGCAGCCCCATCGTGCGCGGCCGCCCCTCGTCCAGCGCCACGAAGTTCACGCCGAAGGAGGTCTGCATCTGCGTGAAGCGGTAGAGCTGGTTCAGCACCACCTCGGGCGTCGCGTCCTTCTTCAGCTCGATGACGATGCGCAGCCCGTCGCGATCGCTCTCGTCCCGCAGGTCGGAAACGCCCTCCACCTGCTTCGCGCGCACCAGCTCCGCGATGCGCTCGATCAGCGTCTTCTTGTTGACCTGGTAGGGGATCTCGGTGACGACGATCTGGCTGCGCCCGCCGCGCATCTCCTCGATGCCCGCGCGCGCCCGCAGCGGGATCGCGCCGCGCCCGGTCTCGAAGGCGTTGCGGATGCCGGAGCGGCCCAGGATCAGCCCGCCGGTCGGGAAGTCCGGCCCCGGCATCAGCTTCATCAGCTCGTCGAGCGACGCGTCGGGGTCGCGGATCAGCGCCAGCGTCGCGTCGATCACCTCGCCCGGATTGTGCGTCGGGATGTTGGTTGCCATGCCGACGGCGATGCCGCCGGCGCCGTTCACCAGCAGGTTCGGGAAGGCCGCGGGCAGCACCCGCGGCTCCTCGGCCGATTCGTCGTAGTTCGGCGCGAAATCGACGGTGTCCTCGTCGATCCCCTCGATCAGCGCGCCCGCGGCGCGGGCCAGCCGCACCTCGGTGTAGCGCATGGCCGCCGGCGGATCGCCGTCCATGCTGCCGAAATTGCCCTGGCCGTCGATCAGCGGCACGCGCATGGAGAAGGGCTGCGCCATCCGCACCATCGCGTCGTAGATCGCCGCGTCGCCATGCGGATGATACTTGCCCATCACGTCGCCGACGACGCGCGCCGACTTGCGGTGCGGCTTGTCGGGCGTGAAGCCGCTCTCCTGCATCGCGTACAGGATGCGCCGATGCACCGGCTTCAACCCGTCACGCGCGTCCGGCAGGGCGCGCGCGACGATGACCGACATGGCATAGTCCAGATAGGACCGCCGCATCTCCTCCTCGAGCCCGATGGGCGCGATGTCGGGGGCGCTGGGATCCTGCGGCGTCGTGTCGCTCAACTCGTCGTCCTTACCGCGGCAAAGCCGCAAAGAGCCTGAATTCGGTCAGAAGGCCAGCGAAGCCGGGGAGGGCGTTGCCCTCCCCAGACCATCAGACGCCTCAGGCGTCTGATCCGCCAGGGGCGTGACGCCCCTGGACCATCGTACTGGGTTGGAGAGGGAGGGGGCATGGCGCGCCCGTCACGCCGGGTGCTCCCGCGATGCCCCCTCCCTCTCCAACCCATCATGGGTCCAAGGGCCTTCCGGCCCTTGGCAGGGAGGGCCGGGAGGGACAGCGTCCCTCCCGGCCACGCGGCCGTCCGGCCGAATTTAAGTCCTTCGCGCTTCGCGGGGAAGGGCGCGGGTCGGGCTGGTGAAGCGGGTCTGGGCCGCCACCGTCGCGGCGTTCGGGGCCGGGCTGGTGCCGCCGTCGCGGCGGTGGAAGTGGGTGGCGACGTGGACCGTCACGACCTCACCCGGCAGCAGCCAGCCGGAGGCGGGCTGCATCGCGGCGCCGAGCACCAGTTCGAAGGGCACGCGGAGGGTGCCCCTCCAGTTCAGCAGGCCGGTTCGGCCGGTGTGCTTCAGGTCCACCAGGTAGCGGGTGCGGGTGCCGGTGGTCTCGCGCACCGTCTCCACCCGCCAGTTCTGCATGCGCAGCCCGGCTTCCGCCTGGCCTGGCAGGGGGCGGGGGGTGGTCCTCGCCAGCGCTGCGCGCATCTCCTGATCCTCCGTCCGGGCCGCGGCGTGCGGCGATGTCCGGACGATGCCGCCCGCCCCCTCCCGCCGGCCAATCCGCCGCCTCTCTCGGCGCGATAGGGGCCGGCGATGGTTTCACCGAGTCGTCACGGCCGTGGTGCCGACGCGCCGGCAGGCGAGCGTCGTCGCCTGCTGCACGGTCTGGATCATCGGCGCCGGGCTGCCGTGCCGGCCGGAGCGCGAATGGGTGGCGAGAACCACCGTCGCGGTCCCGCCCGGCCGCAGATCCCCCTGCCCCGCCTGCGCATTCACGCTCGTCGTGTAGCCCGACAGCGGCCGGACGGTGACGGTCCAGCCGTAGATCAGCGACCCGCCCGGGTGCCGCACATCGACCAGGTAGCGGGTGTTCACGGTCTGGCCAGACTGGGAGCTTTCGTCCCGCCAGTTGACCAGTTCCAGCCGGCCTTCGCCGTCGCACTGGACGCTCTGCGCCAGGGCGGCGCCCGGCATGGCGAGCGCCAGGGCGGCCGCCAGAATCGCGCGTCTCATCTCGGAACGCTCCTTTTCCTCCGGCCGCCACGCGCGGCCGCGGAGAGGAGCATCGCCGCGGTGCGCCGCCCCGGCCAATCCGCCGGGCCTCAGCCGCCGATAGGCGCGCCCGATCGGACCGGCGCGTCAGAACGGGATGTCGTCGTCCAGGTCGCTCTTCGCCGGCTGCCGGCCGCCGCCGCCCGAGGATCGGCCGCCGCCGCCGCCATTGTCCCAGCCACCCCCGCCCGCGCGTCCGCCGGAGGACCGGCCACCGCCGCCGCCCCCGCCGTAGCTCGATCCACCTTCGGCCGGGTCGCCCATCTCGCCCCCGCCGCCGCGGCCGCCGAGCAGCGCGATTTCGCCCCGGAACTGCCGCAGCACGACTTCCGTCGAGTAGCGGTCCTGCCCCGACTGGTCCTGCCACTTCCGCGTCTCGAGCTGGCCCTCGATATACACCTCGGAGCCCTTGCGGAGGTACTTCTCGGCGATCTCGCCGAGCTTCTCGTTGAAGATCGCCACCGAGTGCCACTCGGTGCGCTCCTGCGGGTTGCCCTCGCGGTCCTTGTAGCGCTCGCTCGTCGCCAGCCGCAGGTTCACCACCCGGCCGCCATTCTGGAAGTTCCGCACCTCCGGGTCGCGGCCGAGCCGCCCCACGAGGATCACCTTGTTCACGCCAGCCATGGCGGCACCCCTGTCTTCCGGGCGGCGAGCCTACCCGCCGGGCCCGGAGCAGGCCAGCCATGCGCATCGCGCCGGGGCCCACTCGCGAAACCGCTTCCCGCCCCAATTATATGGTGGCACAACCCCGGAACACAATGAGAACCCACCCGTTCCGGGGCCCCTCCCCAAGGCATCGGTGACACATGACACCCGGCGCAAGACGTACTGATCTGCGGCCCGAAGGACCGAGCGCGCGGATGCGCGCCGCCGCAGGTGCGGCGAAGCCAAGCGTCCGGAGGACGCGCCCGGGGTCTGAGGGTCACGAAGGCGAAGCCTTCGTGCGACAGGCATGAGCGGGCTCATCCGCATCCGCGGCGCGCGGGAGCACAACCTCAAGAACATCGACCTCGACATCCCGCGCGACCGGCTGACCGTGGTCACCGGCCTGTCGGGATCGGGCAAGTCGTCGCTGGCCTTCGACACGATCTACGCCGAGGGCCAGCGCCGCTACGTCGAGTCGCTCTCCGCCTATGCGCGCCAGTTCCTCCAGCTCATGCAGAAGCCCGACGTCGACTCGATCGAGGGCCTGTCGCCGGCCATCTCGATCGAGCAGAAGACGACGAGCCACAACCCGCGCTCCACCGTCGGCACCGTCACCGAGATCCACGACTACATGCGCCTGCTCTGGGCGCGCGTCGGCGTGCCCTACTCGCCCGCCACCGGCCTGCCGATCGAGGCGCAGACGGTCAGCCAGATGGTGGACCGCATCCTCGCCATGAAGGAGGGCACGCGCCTCCTCCTCCTCGCGCCCGTCGCCAAGGGCAAGAAGGGCGAATTCCGCAAGGAGCTGCTGGAGTTCCAGCGCCGCGGCTTCGAGCGCGTGAAGGTGGACGGCACGCTGCATTCGATCGGCGAGGTCCCGCCGCTCAACAAGAAGCTGAAGCACGACATCGAGGTGGTGGTCGACCGCGTCGTGGTCCGCTCCGACATCGCCGCCCGCCTCGCCGACAGCCTGGAGACCGCGCTCGGCCTCGCCGACGGCGTCGCCTATGCCGAGAACGCCGACGGCGGCGAACGTACCGTCTTCTCGCAGAAATTCGCCTGCCCCGTCTCCGGCTTCACCATCGAGGAGATCGAGCCCCGCCTCTTCTCCTTCAACAGCCCGCAGGGCGCCTGCCCGACCTGCGACGGCCTCGGCACGCAGAGCTTCTTCGATCCCATGCTCGTCGTGCCCGACGACACGCGCAGCCTGAAGGACGGCGCGGTGCAGCCCTGGGCCGGCGCCTCCTCGCCCTATTACGACCAGACGCTCGAAAGCCTGGCGCGGCACCACAAGGTGGCGATGACCACCGCCTGGGCCGACCTGCCGAAGGCCTTCCGCCAGGCCGTGCTGCACGGCACCGGCGACGACGTGGTGACGCTGAAATACAAGGACGGCCTCCGCGCCTACGACGTGAAGAAGCCGTTCGAGGGGGTAATTCCGAACCTCGAGCGCCGCTTCCGGGAGACCGACAACCCCTGGGTGCGGGAGGACCTCTCGCGCTACCAGGCGGACCGCCCCTGCCCCGCCTGCAAGGGGCACCGCCTGAAGCCCGAGGCGCTGTCGGTGCGCGTCGCCGGCAGCCACATCGGCGAGGTGAACGAGCTGTCGATCCGCCGCGCGCGCGACTGGTTCCGCGGCGTCATGCCGACGCTGACGCCCCAGCGCGCCGAGATCGCGCGGCGCATCCTGCGCGAGATCGAGGAGAGGCTGCAGTTCCTGAACGATGTCGGCCTCGACTACCTCTCGCTCGGCCGCGCCTCCGCCACACTCTCGGGCGGCGAATCGCAGCGCATCCGCCTCGCCTCGCAGATCGGCAGCGGCCTCACCGGCGTGCTCTACGTGCTGGACGAGCCCTCGATCGGCCTGCACCAGCGCGACAATGAACGCCTGCTCGCGACGCTCCGCCGCCTGCGCGACATTGGCAACACCGTGCTGGTGGTGGAGCATGACGAGGACGCGATCCGGAGCGCCGACCACCTGATCGACATCGGGCCCGCCGCCGGTAAGGGCGGCGGCCGGGTCATCGCGCAGGGCACGCCGACCGAGGTGCAGCACAATCCGGCCAGCGTCACCGGCCAGTACCTCGCCGGACTGCGCCGCATCCCGATGCCCGCCGCCCGCCGGCCGCACGATCCGAAGCGCGTCGTCCGCGTCGTCGGCGCGCGCGGCAACAACCTGAAGGACATCACGGCGGAGATCCCGCTCGGCACCTTCACCTGCGTCACCGGCGTCTCCGGCGGCGGCAAGTCCACCTTCACCGTCGAGACGCTCTACAAGGCCGCCTCACGCCGCCTGATGGGCAGCGGCGAGGTGCCAGCCCCGCATGAGCGGATCGAGGGGCTGGAGCACCTCGACAAGATCATCGACATCGACCAGTCGCCGATCGGCCGCACCCCGCGTTCCAACCCCGCCACCTACACCGGCCTCTTCGCCCCCATCCGCGACTGGTTCAGCGAGCTGCCGGACGCCCGCGCGCGCGGCTACGCCCCGGGTCGCTTCAGCTTCAACGTCAAGGGCGGCCGGTGCGAGGCCTGCCAGGGCGACGGCGTGCTGAAGATCGAGATGCACTTCCTGCCCGACGTCTACGTCACCTGCGACACCTGCAAGGGCAAGCGCTACAACCGCGAGACGCTGGAGGTGAAGTTCAAGGGCCGCTCCATCGCCGACGTGCTCGACATGACGGTGGACGAGGGCGTGGAGTTCTTCTCCGCCGTCCCCGCCATCCGCGACAAGCTCACCGTGCTGCGCGATGTCGGCCTCGGCTACATCCATCTCGGCCAGCAGGCCACCACCCTTTCGGGCGGCGAGGCGCAGCGCATCAAGCTCTCGAAGGAGCTGTCGCGCCGCGCCACCGGCCGCACCCTCTACATCCTCGACGAGCCGACCACCGGCCTGCACTTCGAGGATGTCCGCAAGCTGCTGGAGGTGCTGCACACCCTCGTCGCGCAGGGCAACACGGTCGTCGTCATCGAGCACAATCTGGAGGTCATCAAGACCGCCGACTGGATCCTCGATCTCGGCCCGGAGGGCGGCGAGGGCGGCGGCCGGCTCGTCGCCGCCGGCACGCCGGAGGAGGTCGCCCGGGTGGCGGAAAGCCACACCGGCCGCTTCCTCGCCCCCATCCTGGCGCGCGACGGCGCGGCGGCGGAGCCGGCGCAGCGGCGACGGAAGCGCGCCTGAGCGCCGCGGCCGCGGCCGCGGCCGCGTCGTTGTGGGGATGCGGTCCGCGGCGCCACGCCAACAGACGGGCGCGAACCGGCGTGCGGCCGCCGGATTCCCCGTCGTGGCGCGCCGGGCCGCGTTCCGTTACGCTCCGTGCATGCGCGCCTATGCCCTGATTCCCGCCCGCTCCGGCTCCAAGGGCCTGCCCGACAAGAACATCCTGCCGATCGACGGCCACCCGCTGCTCGCCTACAGCGCGGCCTTCGCCGGCCGCATCCCGGTGGAGCGCGTCCTCCTCTCGACCGATTCGCCGCGCTACGCGGAGATCGGGCGCGCCTACGGCGCCGAATGCCCGGTGCTGCGCGGCGCGGTGGCCAGCGGCGACACGGCGATGGAAGAAGACATCCTGGCCGATCTCGACGCCGCGCTCCCGGCCGCGGGCATCGAGCTGCCCGACCTCTGGGTCTGGCTGAAGCCGACCTGCCCCTTCCGCGACCCCGCCGCGGTGGCCGAGGCGCTCTCCCTGCTGCGCGACCGCCCCGACCTCGACAGCGTGCGCCTCGTCAGCGAGGCCGATGCCCGCCTGCATCGCGTGAACGCGGAGGGATTCCTCGAGCCGCTGCTGCCGATCTGGGATCCGGCGCGGTCGAAGATGCGCCGCTCCGAATTTCCCCGGGTGTTCCAGCCCTTCAACCTCGAGGTGTTCCGCCACGAGGGCTGGCGCGCCCGCGGCGCCCTGTTCATGGGACGACGCATCCACCCGATCGTGCTGCCGCGCATCACAGGCCTCGACGTCGATGATGCCGACGGCTTCGAGATCATCCGCGCCCTCATCGAGAGCCGGCCGCGGCCCGGCGTGGTCGCGCGCCACATCCACCTCGCTCCCGCCGCGCCGTGACACCGCCGGCCACGGCGCGCGAGCTGCGGGAGAGGCTGGCCGGGCTGCCGCCGACGGACCGCGTGGAGTGGCTCTCCGGCCTCATCCGGCAGGAGGCCGCGGGCGGGCGACCGGCCGCGCCGCCTTCGGCGCCCCTGCTCTCCCTCGTCTCCGGCCGGCCCGACCTGCTGCGGACGGCCTGCGCGCCGCTGGCGGGGGAACCGGCCACGGCGCATCTCGCCCTCGCCCTTCTCGCGCGGCTGCACAACCGGCTGGAGGAGTTCGGGGCGCTCCGCGACGTGCTGCGCCGCGCCGTCGCGCTGCGTCCGGAGGACCCCAAGCCGCGGCGGGAGCTGCTGCGGACGGAGCTGCTCGCCCCTTCGCCCGATCCGGCGGAACGCGCCGCCAACCTCGCGCTCGGCGCGGCCGGGCTGACGCCGCTCGCCGCCCTCTCCTTCGCCCTACAGCGCAGCGTCGCGGAGGGCCTCGCCGCCGATCCCGCGCCGCTGCTGGCGGCGCTCGGGCGGCATGTCGGCGGACTCGACGCTGCGTCCTTCCCGCCCGCCCTCGCCCGCATCGCCGCGGCGCGCAACGTCGCGATCGTCGGCAACGGCTCCGCCACGCTCGGCCGCGGCCTCGGCCCCGAGATCGAGGCGCACGACGCGGTGGTGCGCCTCAACTACCCGATCCTGCACGGGCACGAGGCCGATGTGGGCCGGCGCACCGATGCGGTGCTCTTCGCCGAGCCGAAGCGGGCCGAGCTGCCGGCGCTGATGGCGCGGGAGCCGGGCTACGACGCGGTGCCCGCCCTGGCGCTCGGCATCGCGCTGCGCGACACGCCGGGCGTGTCGCCTCCGCGGCTGCCGCGCGCCCTCGGCACGGCGGCGGAGGCGCTCGCCTATCGCGCGCCGACCACCGGCTTCCTCGGTGTTCTGCTCGCCGCGGTGCTGCTGCGCCGGCCGGTCACGCTCTACGGCTTCGACTTCTTCCGCCCCGGCGCGCCCGGACATTATTTCGGGCCCGCCACCGCCGCGCAGCACCACGAGCTGGCCTATGAGCGCTGGTATGCGGAAGCCGTGCTGCCGCTGCTCGCGCCCGGGCTTCGCCGCGCCGCGGCGTGATGAGGGCGGGTCAGGCCGCCGAGGCGCCGGAGAAGCGCAGCACCAGCCCGAAGCCCAGCTCCGCATTGCCCGCGGGGTCGATCGCGCCGCCGCAGATGCGCAGCACGCGCTGCGCATAGGCGATGCCGAGGCCGGATCCCTCCAGCCCGCGGTTCCGCACCTCCGGCGCGTCGAGCGGCGAGAGCAGCGCGCGCAGCGCCGCCTCGGACTGCGCCAGCGCGCTGCCCCAGAGGGCGATCGCCCCGCCGCCGCGCAGCGCGCGCACCCCCGCCATGAGGGTCGCGCTCCGCGGCGCCCGCTGCGCGACGTCGCGCAGCACGCAGGCCAGCGCCTCGGGCACCGCCTCGTTCACCAGGGCCGAGGGATCGTCCGGCCCGGCGACGAGGCTCGCCTCCACGCCGCGCTCGCCGAGCGCGGCGCCGGCGATGCGCAGCCCGTCCTCCGCCACCGCCCGCAGCCGGGCCGGCCGCAGCCGCGGCGCGCGTTCCATCGCGTCCAGCCTGCCGTAGCGCGAGGCATCCTCCAGCAGTCCAACCAGGTGCAGCGCCGCGCCGCGCATCTCCGCCAGGTACTCCTTCCGGTCGGCCTCGCTCGCGGCGAGCCCGGGCGTTGCCAGCACCTCGGCGAAGCCGCTGATGATGTTGATGGGGCTTCGGAACTCGTGGTTCATCGCCGCCAGGAAGCGCGACTTCGCCTCGTTCGCGGTATCGGCCGCCGCCCGCGCCCGCCGTGCCTCCTCGGCGGCGGCCTCCGCCGCGTCGCGCGCCGCCCGCAACTCCTCCTCGTAGCGGCGGTGCGCCGTCGCGTCGAACACGGTCGTCCGCACCCAGGACGGCGCGCCTGCCGCATCGTGCTTCAGGCGCGAGGTGACCAGCACCGGCACCCGCGTCCCGTCCGCGCGCAGCATCTCCAGCGCCAAGGCGGCGGCGGTCCCGCTCATCCGCAGCATCGGCTGGTGCCGCGTCTCGTGAAGCAGCCGCGCCGGTGCCGAGAGCAGGCCTGGAAGCGCCGCTGTCCCGTCAATGCCGCAGGCTCGTGCCCGAGCCATTCAGCCAGCGTCCGGTTGACGCGGAGGATCAGCCCGTCTCCCTGCCGGTGGGACACGTAGCCGCAGGGCGCCTCCTCGTAGAGCTGCTCCGTGCTCTCGATGAAATCCGGCTGCCCTGTCACGTCAGCGCCGCGACGACAGCCCGTCGATGAAATCGCGGATCGCGGCCGCGGTCTCCTCCGGCGCGCTCAGATGCGGGCAATGGCCGGTCGCCTGCATCAGGACGTAACGGCTGTCCGGCACCTGCCTGTGCACGTATTGGCCGACCTGCACCGGCGCGATCACGTCGTCGGAGCATTGCAGCACCAGCACCGGCACCGGGATGCGCGGCAGGTCGGCGCGGCTGTCGCTCTCGAAGGTCACGCGCGCGAAATGCCGGGCCGCGACAGGATCCATGCGGCAGAAGCTCCCCGCGAGTTCCGACGCAAGCTCCGGCCGCTCGTCATTGCCCATGATCGTCGGCGCCATCATCGCCGCCCAGCCCTTCTGGTCCGCGTCGAGCAGCGCGATGAGGCTGGCGATGTCCTCACGCGTGAAGCCGCCATCGTAGCTTCCGTCCTTCATGTAGCAGGGCGATGGCCCGACCATGACGAGCCCGCGGAAGCGCCGCGGGTCGCGGATCGCCGCGGCCGCGCCGATCATCGCGCTGACCGAGTGCCCGACCAGCACCACCGGCTCGTCGCCGAGGGCGCGGCACACCTCCAGCAGGTCCTCGGCGTAGCCGTCCAGGCTCGCATAGGCCTGCGGATCGAAGGCAACCCTCGACCCGCCGCAGCCCACCAGATCATAGGCGGCGCAGCGGAACCCGCCCTCGAAGGCGGGCAGCACGTGCCGCCACATCGTCTGGTCGCAGCCATAGCCGTGGGAGAAGAGGATCGTCTGCTTCCCCCGACCGGAGAAGCGGACGTTGTGACGCTCGAAGATCGCGTCACGGAAGGGCATCAGCAGATCGTCAGGGAACATTGGTCACTTGGCTCGCAACTTGCGGCAGCCGCTGCCGCATATCGCCCGCCCTGCGGGCAAGGGCAGGAGATTGCTCTATCTCCCGTTGTGTATCTTCCCGCTATGCGACGTTTGGCAAGGGGTGGCCATCACTTTGCTGTAGCCACCAGAACGGTTCCCGACCGGACCAGGAGCAGTGCGCCGTGTACGGTTCAGGGCGCGTCGGCGCCATCCGTGGCGCGCGGCGCCTCCGGCCAGCAGCGCGCCACGCTGCCGGGATCGACCTCCCGCCCCTCCGCCGGGGCCAGCAGCCGCAACAGACCGGGCTCCGGCCAGGGGACGACGTAGTGCGACCAGTCCGTGTCGGTGAACACCGACTGCTCGGCGGCCTCCGGCAGGGTGCAGCCGCGGCTCGGCGCCCAGGGCGGGTTCGCCAGGATCGAGGCCTCCATCGCCTGCCCCCCCGCGCCCACCACCAGCAGCACCGCCAGCGCGGCGCGGGCGCTCCGTGACCGGCCGCGCAGGAGCGCCACGGCCGCCGCCACCGCAAGCACCGCCAGCGGCGCGATGCCGCCGCGCATAGTCATCTCGTTGCCCGGCCCGAACTCGTAGAGCGGCAGCAGCGCCAGCAGGAGGAGCGAGGCGGCCAGCAGCCGCGACCGCATCAGCAGCAGCACCGCCGCGGCCACCGCGAAGACCTCGACCAGCAGGAACAGCGCGGTCACCGGCAGCACGTCCCAGCCCTCCCGCATAACGGTCAGCCCGTGCGGGATTGTCGAGGACCCGGCGGTGAGGAACAGCGCCGTCGGCGCCGCGACGCCGAGGGCGAGCCAGTTGGCCGGGCCGCGCAGCGCGGCCCGCACCGCGCCCCGTCCGCCCGCCAGCGCCGCCACCGCGACCAGCACGCCCGCGCCGGCCGCCGAGAGCGGGCCCCACCCCGCCGCCGCGGCCAGCGGCAGCGCCGCCGCGCCGAGCCAGCCGGGGTCCCGCCCGTGCCGCAGCACCAGCAGCGCCGGGATCCAGGCGGGCAGCGCATGGTTCGGCGCCCAGAGCAGCAGCGTGGCGTGGCCGGAATACTGGAACTCGCGCGCCCACCACTCGCCGCCCCGCCCCCAATACGCGGCGATACCCGGCCCCCTCACCCCGTCCAGGTAGAGGTTCGGCAGGAGGTCGAGGCCGCCGAAGCCCACGAACACCGCGACCGTCACCGGCACCGCCCATCGCCGCCCCGGCGCCGCCGCCCGCGCCAGCACGGCAAGCAGCATCAGCACGAGCGCGAGGCCGAGCGCCGTCCAGAGGAACAGCGCGGCCGTCGCCAGCCGCGGCCCCGCCAGCGCGGGCACGAGGTAGTAGTGGAGCGGCGCGCGCAGCAACCAGGTCAGGTCACCGATGGTGTAGACAACCGGCCAGCCGCCGGAAGCGAGGTCGTGCAGCACCGCGTCGCGGATCTGCCAGTCCACCGCGGCGTAGAGCAGGTGGTGCGTGCCGCTCGCCAGCACCGCCCAGGCGAGGCCGCCGGACAGGCAGCCGAGCATCGTGCCGCGCGGCAGGCCCCATCCGGCGCGCCACCCCGGCGTCAGCGCGAGGCCGAGCACGCCGCAGCCGGTCGCCAACACGGCGAGCGGCGTCGCCAGGAAGCCGCCGGAGAAGAGCAGCGCCGGCGCCAGCAGGTAGGCCACCGCCGCCAGCATCAGCCGATCCGCCGCTGCGCCGCCGAGCGCCGCGTCGAGCGGGAACCTTACGTCCGGCTCTCCCGCACCGCCGCGCGGCGGCGCATCTCGGCGGACAGCTTCGTGCCCAGTCCGGGTCCCGCCATGGGCAGGCAGTGGCCGCGCTCGATCACCGGCAGTTCCGTCACCAGCTCGCGGTACCAGGTGGCGAGGGTCGCGCGCACCACCTCCTGGAAGATCGCCGTCGCGGCGTGCAGCGCGAAGTGCAGGCTGGCCACGAGGGTCACCGGACCGGTGCAGTCGTGCGGCGCGACCGGCCGGGCCCAGGCCTCGGCCAGCGCCGCGATCTTCCGCGCCTCGGTCAATCCGCCGCACCAGGTCAGGTCCACCATCACCACGTCGGCGGCGCCGGCCACCAGAAGGTCGCGGAACGCCACCTTTCCGCCGAGGGTTTCGCTGGCGCAGAGCGGCACGCCGGGCGCCGCGCGTCGCAACTCGGCGAGCGAGGCCCAGTCATCCATCTTGCCGATCGGATCCTCGGCCCAGAAGGGCCGCATCTCCTCCAGCGCGCGGCAGATGCGGATGGCGGCCGGCAGGGACCAGAGCGAGTGCAGCTCCGCCATCACCTCCATGCGGTCGCCGACCGCGCTTCGGATCTTCTCGAACGGCTCGAGCCCGCGCCTGACCTCGTCCAGCCCGATCGCCTGGCCGCCGGAGGGCGGCGCGAAGACGTCGAAGGGCCAGATCTTCATCGCGGTGAAGCCCTCCTCAAGCAGGGAGTGCGCCAGCTCGTCCGCTGCCCGCATGAAGGCCACCTGGTCGTCATAGGGGCCGGCCGGCCGGTCCGCTTCGCCGATCGCGCGGCGGTCGCGGCGGGAGTTGTAGTCGTATCCGGCGCAGGTGTTGTAGGCGCGGATGCGGTCGCGCGAGAGGCCGCCCAGCGCCTCATGCACCGGCACGCCCATCCGCTGGCCCGCGAGGTCCCAGAGCGCGATGTCGACGGCGGAGGCCGCGCGCATCTCGGCCGAGGAGGCGCCGAAGCCGACATAGGGGGTGGTGAGGAGGCGGTGGATGCCCTCGATGCCGCGGGCGTCGCGGCCGAGGATCAGCGGCGCGATCCCTTCGTGGATCTGCCCGTCCACCGCGGCGGCGCCGCGAAACGCCTCGCCGAGGCCGGTCAGGCCCTCGGCGGTCTCGATCTCCACCCAGAGAAGGTTGGCCCGCTCGGGGAGGCGGAGGGTGCGGATGCAGGTGATGCGCGACTCCCTCATTCGGCGCGGATCCCCTGCCGGCGCACCACCTCCGCCCAGCGCGCCACCTCCGTCCGGACGTGCTCGCCCATGCGTTCGGGCGGGCCGCCGAGAGGGGCGACGCCGAGATCGGCCATGCGGCGCCGCACGCCCTCCTCGGCCAGGGCGCGGTTGAAGGCGGCGTTGAGGGCGGCCACCGCGGCCGGCGGAGTGCGGGCGGGGGCGAGGAAGCCGAACCAGGAATCGATCGCCATGCCCCCCACCCCCTGCTCGGCGAAGGTCGGCAGGTCCGGCAGCTCCGGCAGGCGCTCCGCGCTCACCGCCGCGAGCGCGCGCACCGAGCCGGCGCGGATGTGGGGCAGGATGGAGGGGAGATTGTCGAAGAAGACGTCGATGCGCCCCGCGACCAGATCCGTGATCGCGGGGCCGGAGCCGCGATAGGGCACGTGCTGCATCTCGATGCCGGTCACGGCGCGCAGCAGCTCCGGCCCCAGATGGTTCGAGGCGCCGACGCCGGAGGAGCCGAAGGAGAGCCCGCCGCGCTGGGTCCGCGCCAGCGCGAGGAAATCCGCGACGTTCGCCGCCGGCAGCTCGCGCCGCACCGCCATGACGTTGCGCACCGCGCCGGTGAGGATGACGGGGGCGAAGTCCCGCACCGGGTCATAGCCGGGATTCGCGTAGAGCGCGGGATTGGCGCCGCAGGGCCCGAAGGCGCATTGCAGCAGGGTGGTGCCGTCCGGTGCGCCGCGCGCGGCCTCGGCGGCGCCGATGTTGCCGCCGGCACCGCCGCGGTTCTCGACGATCGTACCGCGCGGCAGGTGCGGCGCGGCCGCCTCGGCCAGCACGCGGGCAACGATGTCGCTCGTGCCGCCCGGCGGGAAGGGCACGATGATCCGCACCGGGCGGTCCGGCAGGTCGGCCGCGCGGAGGCCGGGCGCGGCGAGGGCCAGCGCGGCGAGCGCGAGCATCAGGCGTCGCATGGGCGTCTCCTCGTTTCGGGGGAGGCTAGCGCGCCCTTGGCGGCCTGCGCAGCCCCGCCGCAGCCCGCGCTCGTCGCGTGCTCCATTGCCGGAGGGGGCGCCGCGCCTGACGACGACGAGCCGGCGGAGGAGGTCGAGACGGGCCGGCTCGGGGCGGGCGGCGTATTGGCGGAAGAGGGGCATGAAGAATTCGGACAAACCCGGCCGGGGCATGGCGGCGGCGGGGACCGGCAGGGCGGCGTGGAAGCCGAGCTGCTTCACCAGGAGGAGGACCAGGAGGGAGGTGCGGCGGGTGCGGCGGCGGATGCCGCGGAGGACCCGCCAGGCGAGCGGGAGGAGCGCGCGGTAGCGGTCGAGGATCCCGGCACGGCCGGCGCGCGAGAGGGTGCGGTGGGCGGTGCCGGGCTTGCCGAGGTGTTCGGGGAGGGCCCGCCAGGGATCGCGCGACGCGGCGACCAGAAGACGGCGTCCCAGGCGCGATGGCCGTCGGCGGGGCGGCCGCCGGTGGAGGGGTCATGGAGGTGCGGGCGGAGGGCGGCCAAGCTAGCCCGCTGCGCCGGTCATCGCCACCGCGGGTGATCCGACCGCAAGATCGGCGCGCGGGCAGCAGCTTCGGCGCCGCGTCAGGCCGGCCTGCCGGCTAGAGAGCCATCCGAGACGCAGCTGCCACCCCCGGACGGAGTTGGCCCGCCCCTCGTCACGGGGAGGCACGGCCGCGGCGCCCCGCAGACCTCTCTGGAGAACCGCGATGAGCCTTGACCTGCCGACCGAGACGCGGGCGATCCCCCGCGAAACCGGCATGCGCGCGCAGTCCACGCAAGCGGCCCCCGGCGCGGAGCTGATCGTGTTCAACGCAAGGATCTTCACCGGCAATCTCGCGCAGCCCGCCGCGTCCGCCTTCGCTGTCAGGAAGGGACGCATCTACGCGGTGGGCGCCGACGACGAGATTCTCGATCTGAAGGATGCCGGCACGCAGATCATCGATGCGGGCGGCCGCAGGCTGATCCCGGGGATCAACGACGCGCATATGCACCTGCTCAACGAGGCCAACTACACCTACAACCTCCGGTGGGACGGCGTGCCCACGTTGCGCCGAGCATTGACCATGCTGAGCGAGCAGGCGGGACGAACGCCGGAGGGGCACTGGGTCAAGGTGATCGGAGGCTGGTCACCCTTCCAGTTCGAGGAGAACCGCTTCCCGACGATGGAGGAGCTGCGCCAGGCGGCGCCCGACCGGCCGCTGATCGTGCAGTACGCCTATAACCGCGTGTTCCTGAACCAGCAGGCGATGGACGCATTCGGCGTGGGAACCGAGCGGTTCCCGGATTTCCAGGTCATCGAGTTCGAGAAGGACGAGCAGGGGAACCACACCGGTATCGTCCATGGCGATACCTTCGGCTTTCTTGCCCTGGAGACGCTGGTCCCGCAGCCGAACTTCGAGGAGCAGCTGAGCTCGCTCGTCCACACGATCCATGGCCTGAACCGCTTCGGCGTCACCTCGGTCTTCGACTGCGGCAGCCGGGGCTATCCCGCAGCGCATGCCACCGCGGAAGTCCTGATGCGCGAGGATCGCTTCAACCTGCGCCTGTCCTTCGTGGACATGCAGTTCGGCGACAGCTCCAACATGGTGGATGCCGAGATCAGGGCCATCACGAAGACCTCGCCCATGGGCCCGGGGCAGAACCTGAACCCGTCCATGGCGCATGGCCACGTGTTCCGAGGCGCCAAGGCGCTGGAGGCGGAGGTGCATGACCACGAGAACTTCGACCGCCCGGCGGTCATCCTCGATCCGGCGCGGATCCACCTGCATGTCGAGCGGGACATCGCCAAGCTGGTGCGGCGCCGGATCCCTTTCCGCATGCATGTCAGCTACGACGAGAACATCACGCCCTTCCTCGATGCCATGGAGAAGATGAACGGGACCACGCCGCTCGACGGCCTGAAGTGGAGCATCGAACACGCCGAGACGATCAGCCTGGAGAACATCGCGAGGGTGAAGAAGCTCGGCGGCGGCATCGCCCTCGATCCCAAGATGGCGCTGCACGGCGATGCCTTCATCAAGACGCACGGCCGGGAGAAGGCGCTGGAAACGCCGCGCCTGCGCGCGCTCGTCGACAGCGGGATACCCCTGGCCATGACGACGGACGCGTTCCGGGCCACCACGTTTAACCCGTGGGTTGCCATCGCCTGGGTGGTGACGGGGAAATCGGTGTCCGGCACCGAAGTGCTTGCCAAGCACAATCGCCTCTCCCGCGTCGAGGCGCTGAACCTGTTCACGCGCGGAGCCGCGTGGTTCACGGACGCAGAGGCGGAGATGGGCAGGATCGCCCCGGGCAACCTGGCTGACTTCGCCCTGCTCGACAGGGACTACTTCGACGTGGCGGAGGAGGAGATCAGGCTCGTCACCTCCGTCCTCACCGTCCTGGATGGGCGGGTGGTGTTCGGCGCAGGGGAATACGACAGTCTTGCGCCGTCGCTTCCCGAGATCCTGCCCCACTGGTCGCCCATCGAATACTACGGAGGCTATTACGGGACGAAGTGATCGGGCGTGGTTGCGCAACCTCGCTCGGCGGGCCATCGTGTCCTCCCACGGTCTCTATTCTTGCGGGGCCTGGATCGGACCTTGCCGCCCGCTTGGCCGGCGGTAGCGTCGACTGGGCGTCGGACAGGGATATTCCCGGGAGATGCAGCAATGACCATGGTTGCAAGCTCGGCTTTTGCGCAATGGTATTGCGGAGGCAGGCAGGGATCCTATGTCCGCGAGCGGAAATCCCCCGGGGGGATCCTGGACCTGATCGACCTGACGCGGCCGGGCGGGGACATGTCCCGTCCGGCCCTTCCGGATCTCATCCTGTATCAGGACATGCAGGGCGGCAGCCGCGTCTGCGGCGATTCCGGGGGAGGCTATTTCGACGTGACGAGCAGGAGGGGCAGCTTCTACCTCTCCGCGCCCGACGCTCCCAACAGGATCGACGTCGCGAGCCGTCACCATCTTCGCAGCCTGGCGTTTCCGACGGCGCAGTGGCAGCCGGTGATCGACGAGGCGTCGGATGGCACGGGCACGCTCGACCGCCTGCGGCTCTACAGGGGATCGTTCTCCTCGCCGGCCCTTCGATCGGCGTTCCGGACCCTCTGGGCGCTGAGCGAGGAGGAGGGAACGCCGTCGCGCCTGCTGGCGCGGGCCGCGGGCTGCGAGATCCTTGCCGAATTGTGCCGGCTGGGAGGGGCGTCCTTCTCGCCGGCGAAGGGAGGGCTGGCGCCATGGGCAGAGCGGCGCTGCCTGGAGCTGATGCGCGCCCGTGTGGCGGACGACATCAGCCTGGATGAACTCGCGGCCGAAGCGCAGCTCTCGCCGTTCCATTTCACCCGCATGTTCAAGCAGAGCACCGGGCTGCCGCCGCGGGCCTACCTCACGCGGCTGAGGATCGAGAAGGCCTGCGAACTGCTCGAAGGCACGGACCTTTCCGTCACCGAGATTGCGCTTGAGGTGGGCTATTCGTCCAACCAGGTCCTGGCCCGGGTGTTCTCCAGGCACCAGCGCATGAGCCCCATCGAGTACCGCCGGGCGGTGCGCGATCCGGTTCGCACGCCTGCCGTGATCCGCCTCGGCATGGGCCGGACGGCCCCGCCCGACGCCGCCGCTTGATCTCCGGGCGCCGCGCGGCGAAAGTCTCGCGGCATGATCCTGCTGATCGACAACTACGACAGCTTTACCTTCAATCTGTACCACTTCCTCGGCGATCTTGGCGCCGTGGTGGAGGTGCGGCGCAACGATGCGCTGTCCGTCGAGGAGGCGCTTTCGCTGCGGCCGGAGGCGGTGCTGCTCTCGCCGGGGCCCTGCACGCCGAACGAGGCGGGCATCTGCCTCCCTCTGATCGCGGCGGCGACGCGGGAAGGGCTGCCCGTTCTCGGCGTTTGCCTCGGCCACCAGGCGATCGGGCAGGCCTTCGGCGCGCGGGTGGTCCGGGCGCCGGTGCCGGTGCATGGCAAGGTGTGGGAGGTGACGCATGGCGGCACCGACATCTTCTCCGGCCTGCCCTCCCCCTTCCGGGCCACCCGCTACCACTCCCTCGTCGTGGAGGGGTTGCCGGAGGCGCTGATCCCCACCGCGCGGACCGCGGACGGCCTCGTCATGGGCCTCGCGCATCGGGACCTGCCGGTCTGGGGCGTGCAGTTCCACCCCGAGAGCATCGCCTCGGAGCACGGGCACGACCTGCTGCGGAATTTTCTGTCGCTCGCCGGGGTGAGGACCGCCCGCAACGCGCCCATCCCGGCATGAAGGCGATCCTGGCCCGCCTGGCCGCCGGGGAGCGCCTGGCGGAATCCGAGGCGGAGGCCGCCTTCGGAATGATCATGGCCGGCGAGGCCACGCCCGCGCAGATCGCCGGCCTCCTCATGGCCATGCGCGTTCGCGGCGAGACGGTGGCGGAGATGACCGGCGCCGTCCGGGCCATGCGGGCCCGGATGATCCCGGTGGAGGCGCCGCCCGGCGCGATCGACATCGTCGGCACCGGCGGGGACGCCGCGGGCACGCTGAACATCTCCACCGCCGCCGCCCTCGTCGCGGCGGGCTGCGGGGTGAAGGTGGCGAAGCACGGCAACCGGGCGCTGTCCTCCCGTTCCGGCGCGGCGGACGCGCTCGCCGCGCTCGGCATTCCGGTCATGGAGACGCCGCTGGAGGCGCTGCCCCGCTGCCTCGATCAGGCGGGCATGTGCTTCATGATGGCGCCGCGACACCACGCTGCGCTGCGCCACGCGGCAGGGCCGCGGATGGAGCTCGGCACCCGCACCCTGTTCAACCTGCTCGGGCCGCTGGCCAACCCCGCGAGGGTGCGGCGGCAGATGACCGGCGCCTTCGCGCCCGAATGGCTGCGCCCGATGGCCGAGGCGCTCGGGCGCCTCGGGACGGAGCGTGCCTGGCTGGTGCATGGCGGCGGCCTGGACGAGCTGACCCTCGCCGGCCCCACCCAGGTGGTGGAGCTGCGCGACGGCCGCCTCCGCGAATTCGAGGTGACGCCGGAGGAGGCCGGCCTGCCCCGCGCGCCGGCGGAGGCGCTGCGCGGCGGCGACCCGGCGGAGAACGCCGCCGCCCTGCTTGCGCTGCTGCAGGGCGCGCATGGCGCCTATCGCGACTGCGTGGTGCTCAACGCCGCCGCAGCCCTTGTGGTCGCGGGCGTGGCGGACGACATCCGCGCGGGCGCCGCCCTTGCCGCCCGTGCGCTGGACAGCGGCGCCGCGCACGAGGTCTTGCGGAAACTCCGCGCCGCCGCAGCCGTCCCCCCCGACGCACCGACCGAGTCCCCCCGATGAACGCCCCCGCCGCCCTCGCCCCCGACACGCTCTCCCGCATCCTCGCCGACAAGTTCGAGGAGGTGCGGGAGCGCAGCGCCGCCATCGGCCTTGCCGAGATGGAGCGGCGCGCCGCCGACGCGCCGAAGCCGCGCGACTTCACCGGCGCGCTGTGCGACGCGGTGGCGGAGGGCCGGGTGGGCCTGATCGCCGAGATCAAGCGCTCCTCACCCTCGGGCGGGCTGATCCGGGCGGATTTCAACGCCGGCGACCTCGCCCGTGCGTATGAGGCGGCGGGCGCGGCCTGCCTCTCCGTGCTGACGGATGGGCCGTGGTTCGGCGGCTCGGCCGAGGATCTCGTCGCGGCGCGGACCGCCTGCGCCCTGCCGGTGCTGCGCAAGGACTTCCTGGTGCATCCGTGGCAGGTCTTCGAATCGCGCGCCATGGGCGCCGACTGCGTGCTGCTGATCATGGCGGCGCTGTCGGACGAGCAGGCGACGGAGCTGGAGGACATCGCCCGCTCGCTCGACATGTCGGTGCTGGCGGAGGTGCATGACCGGCGGGAGCTTGACCGGGCGCTCGGGCTGGAGACGCGGCTGATTGGGGTGAACAACCGTAACCTCAAGACCTTGCACACCGATCTTGCGACGTCGGAGGAGCTGGTGCCGCTGATCCCCGCCGACCGCATCCCGGTGGGCGAGAGCGGCATCCGCACGCCCGAGGATGTCCGGCGGCTGTGCCGCGCGGGCACGCGCTGCCTTCTGGTGGGCGAGAGCCTGCTGCGCCAGCCGGACGTCACCGCGGCGGCGCGCGCGCTGATCCACGCCATCCCGTCCTGACCGGGTTGTCGTGGAGGGCCCGGGTCGGGGTACTCTCCGCCGGATGAGCCCGCCGAACCCCCTCACCCATTTCGACGACCAGGGCCGCGCGGCCATGGTCGATGTCTCGGACAAGCCGCTGACCGGGCGCACCGCCACCGCGCGCGGCCGGATCGTCATGGCGCCCGAAACCCTCGCCCTCATCCAGGCGGGGGCGGTCGGCAAGGGCGACGTGCTCGGCGTGGCGCGCCTGGCGGGGATCATGGCGGCCAAGCGCACGGCCGAGCTGATCCCGCTCTGTCACCCGTTGCAGATCAGCAAGGTGACGGTGGACCTCGTCCCCGCCCCCCCGGATGCTGTCGATATCGAGGCGACGGTGAAGCTCACCGGGCAGACCGGCGTGGAAATGGAGGCGCTGACGGCGGTCAGCGTCGCGGCGCTGACGGTCTATGACATGTGCAAGGCGGCCGACCGCGGCATGCGCATCGAGGACATCCGGCTGACCCATAAATCAGGCGGAAAGTCCGGAACTTACGAGGCGGCGTGATGATCTCGCTGGAGGAAGCACGGGACCGCATCCTGGGTGCCCTCGCGCCGACCGGCGCCGAGACGGTGGCGCTACCCGAGGCCTGGGGGCGGGTCCTCGCCCGGCCGGTGCTGGCGCGGCTGACGCAACCGCCGGCCGATGTCTCAGCGATGGATGGCTACGCGGTGGTCGCCGCCTCGGCCACGGTCGGGGCGCGGCTCCGGGCGATCGGTGCCGCGCCGGCAGGCCACCCCTTCGCTGGGGCGGTCGGGCCGGGCGAGGCGGTGCGGATCTTCACGGGCGGGCTGGTGCCCGCCGGCGCGGACGGCATCCTGCTGCAGGAGGATGCGGAGGCCGCGGGCGACACCGTGGCCGTGAGGGAGGCGGTGCGCCCCGGCCGCTGGATCCGTCGCCGCGGCCTTGACTTCGCGGAGGGCGAGGCCCTGCTGCCGGCGGGGCGGCGCCTGACGGCGCGGGACATCGGCCTCGCCGCCGCCGCGAATCATCCGTGGCTTCCGGTGCATCGGCGTCCGCGGGTCGGCCTGCTTGCCACGGGGGACGAGATCGCGCTGCCGGGCGAGCCGATCCCACCGGGCGGCATCGTCAGCAGCAACGCCCATGCGCTGGCCGCCCTGGTCCGCGCCGCGGGCGGGGCGCCGATCGTGCTGCCCGTGGTGCCCGACGACCGCAACGCGATCGCGGCCGCGGCGGCGGCCGCCGCGGGCTGCGACCTGCTCGTCACCACCGGCGGCGCGAGCGTGGGCGAGCACGACCTGGTGCAGCAGGCGCTGGGGCCGGAGGGGTTCGCGCTGGATTTCTGGAAGATCGCCATGCGGCCGGGCAAGCCGCTGATCTGGGGGCGGCTCGGCCGGACGCCTCTGCTCGGCCTGCCGGGCAACCCGGTCTCGGCGCTGGTCTGCGGGGTGCAGTTCCTCCTGCCCGCGATCGCCGCGCTGTCGGGGCGGCCGGCGGCCGCGCCGGAGACGGTGCTCGTCCGCGCCGGGGCGCCGCTGGCGGAGAACGACCGGCGCTTCGACCACCTGCGCGCGACGCTGACGGAGGACCGGGACGGGCGCCTGGTGGCGACGCCCTTTCCCGTGCAGGACAGTTCGATGTTGAAGACGCTGGCGCGGGCAGACGCGCTCATCCTCCGCCCGCCGCATGCACCCCCCGTGGCGGGGGGTGCGGAGGTGCCGGCGGTGCCGCTCGACAGGCTCGGGATCTAGGGCCGGTTTCACCGCCCCTGCGGGCGGCGAAACCAGTCTACCTAGCTGTTCTAAGGCATTTCCGAGCCACCAGGCGGTTCCGCTTGGCTTGAAGATGCTCCGGCGGCCTGTGGAAAAGGTTTGACGCGACGCCGAGAACCTATCTAGAACGAGTCCACCGGTTGCCCGTTTGTTCGCCGACGCGGGATTGCCCATGCCGGCGCGACGGCACCGAGGAGGACAGGCCATGCTGACCCGCAAGCAGCACGAGCTGCTGATGTTCATCGACCGGCACCTGCGGGCGACCGGCTTCTCCCCCTCCTTCGAGGAGATGAAGGAGGCGCTGAACCTGAAGTCGAAGTCGGGCATCCACCGCCTGATCACGGCGCTGGAGGAGCGCGGCTTCCTGAAGCGCCGCGCGCACCGCGCCCGCGCGCTGGAGGTGCTGCGCCTGCCGGACAGCCTGGCGCCGCGCACCGCGCCACCCCAGCCTGCCCCGGCGCCGGCCTTCGCGCCGAACGTCATCCGCGGCAATTTCGCGCCGAACCTCGCCGGCGTGCCGAAGCCGGCGAACGAGGCGGCGGCGGTGCATCTGCCGCTCTATGGCCGGATCGCCGCAGGCCTGCCGATCGAGGCGCTGCGCGATTCGGGTTCGAGCGTCGAGGTGCCGGCGGCGATGCTCGGCGGCGGCGAGCACTATGCGCTGGAGGTCGCGGGCGATTCGATGATCGACGCCGGGATCCTGGACGGCGACACGGTGATCATCCGCCGCGGCGACACGGCCGAGAACGGCTCGATCGTCGTGGCGCTGGTGGACGAGGCAGAGGTGACGCTGAAGCGGCTTCGCCGCCGCGGCAACTCCATCGCGCTGGAGCCGGCGAACCGGAGCTACGAGACGCGGATCTTCGGCCCCGACCGGGTGCGGGTGCAGGGAAGGCTGATCGGGCTGGTGCGGAAGTACTGAGGGCTGCGGCGACCGGTTCGTATAGGCCTCAACCGCGCTGGTTGGGTCAGGGCGGCGGCATCCAGCCTGTCCGCACCACGTGCGCGGCCTGGGGCCAGCCGTGCCTCTCCGCCTGCCGGGCCGCCGCCTCGTGGTCGTAAGGTACGGCACGCAGCTCCGCCGCCCAGCCGCCCCGCTCGCGTGAGACGAGAGCGTAGCGGGCGTGGGGCGTGCCGGCCTCCATCACGTGCGGCACAGGCCGGCTGTCGCGGTAGCCTGGAAGACCAACGCTACCCGGGTTGACCACGAGCACGGGACCGACCTGCGCCAGGCGGGGCATGTGCGTGTGCCCGCACAGGACGACCGTCGCGCCGCCGATGCCGTCGAGGCGCGGCCGGATGGCCTCGACCGCGTCAAGCGTCGCGCGCCCCCCGCTCACGTCCTCCAGGAGGTAGTCCAGATCGCCGCCGCGCGGGCTGCCATGGCAAGCGAAGACGTCGCCGTCCGCGAGCGACAGCGTTGCCGGCAGCCCGGCCATCCAGGCCAAGTGCGCGGCGGAGAGGAGAGGGCGGGCGAGGGCATCCCAGGCGCCCCCGCCGCCCTTCAGGACATGCCGCTCGTGGTTGCCAGCGACCGTCGGGCAGGCCAGCGCCACTTGCGCGTCCGCGCTGCCGGCCGGGTCGAAGGGTCCGGAGACAAGATCGCCGAGGTTGACGAGGAGGTCGGGCGCGGCGACGCGCAGATGAGCCAGCACGGCTTCAAGAGCGATCAGGTTACCGTGGACGTCGGCGATGACGGCGAGGCGCATCAGCTCACAATAGGAGGAACGACCTGGACAGTCAGCGCCCGCCCGCCACGTCCAGATCCCGGGCCCGACGCTCAAGCCGGCGGTTCGCACCGTTCGCACCGCATCCGCCCAGTCACTCGTTTAGCGCGAACCCTCCAGTACAGCTGTAGCCCCCGACCGTCCGCTCCGGACCGGGCCCAGTCACCCGAGTGGTGCGGACGCGAGCCGCCCGGCTCAGTACGGGTCCCACTCCTCGCGCGACCGGCGCCAAGCGAGGAGGCGCTGGCGCAGCGCAAGGGCGCCGAGCGCCAGCGCGGCACCGCCGGACGCCCAGGCCACCTCCGCAAGAGAGACGATGGAACCGAGAGTCATGATGGACCCGTAATGCCGGACTTCGCTGAGGCTCCACCAGATTCATAAACGAAACGTCACCAAATCGTGTCAGGGTTCGCGGGGGGCCATCGGCAGAGCCTCCGGGCGTCCGGGCAGCGGCACCGGGCGCACCCAGGGCCGGTCGCCCCGCAAGGCCCGGTCGGAGACCACTTCGGCGCCGGTCGTTGACAGCCGCGCGGCATGCGCGCCGTTCCGCCAGACGGCAAATCGGTCGATCGTCTCGCCCGCGGGGCAGCGCGGCCGGGCCGGCTCGCTCGACAGGATCAGCGCCGCGCGGCCGCAGGCCTCGGCCAGCGCCGCGCCGTCCGGCGCCGGGGCGCGCCGCACGCCCCGCGGCGTCGCCTGCACGCGGAGCAGCACCGCCTCCGCCGAGTCCCGGCGCGGGCGGAACCGGCAGGCGGAGGGGGTGCAGAGGATGGCGCCGCCCGCGGCCTCGCCCTCCTCCGGCAGCGGGCGCGCCTCCGCCGCGCCGAGGGCGCGCAGCATCGCATCGCGCGTGAAGGCCGGGGCGCCGGGCACGCGGTGCAGGAACACGCCCTCGGCGGTGCGGAAGGCGACCAGCCGCGCATCGGCCGAAACCAGCACCTCCGGCGGCCGCTGCGCCGCGCCGGCGGCCAGCCCGGCGACCATGACGGGCAGGCCGAGCAGCCGCAGCCCGCCGCGCCAGAGGCAGAGCCAGAGGAAGCCGAAGGCGGCGACCGCCACCGCCCATCCCGGCAAGGGCGGCAGCGCGGGCGCCGCGCCGGGCCAGGCCGCCACCAGCCGCGCCACGGCGAGGATACCCTCGACGCCGAACCCCATGAGGAGGAGCGGCGCGCGCTCCAGCCCCAGCGGCATCAGCAGCAGCGCCGCCATTCCCGCGGGCATGACCAGCAGCGAGGTCAGCGGCACCGCCACCGCATTGGCCAGCACGCCGTAGAGCTGGAGTCGCCCGAAATGGTGCAGGCCGAAGGGCGCCGTCGCCGCGCCCGCCAGCGCCGAGGTCAGCGCCAGCCCCGCGACGACAAGCACCGGCCGCCGCCACGCGCCCGGCCGTGCGCGGAAGGCCGAGAGGCGCGGCCGCAGCGCCTCGCCGCCCGCCACCAGCGCCAGCACCGCGGCGAAGGACATCTGGAAGGATGGGCCTAGCAACTCGGCTGGGGCAGCCAGCGTCACCGCCGCGGCGGCGAAGCCGAGGACGCGGAGCGACAGCGCCCGGCGCCCGGCGAGAAGCGCCAGCGTCACCAGCGCGGCCATGCCGAGGCAGCGCAGCATCGGCACCTGTGACCCGGTCAGGGCGGTGTAGAAGGCGCCCGCCGCCAGCGCGCCGAGCGCCGCCACTGCCTTGCCCGGCACGCGCAGCGCCACCCAGGGCACTGCCGCCAGCGCCAGGCGCAGGGCGGCGAAGACACCGCCCATGACGATCGCCATGTGCAGCCCGGAGACGGAGAGGAGGTGCGCCAGACCGCTGTCGCGCATCGCAGCCAGCTCCGCCGGCGCGATGCCGCCCTGCGACCCGGTGACCAGCGCGGCGGCAACCGCCCCGGCCGGGCCGCCGATCGCCGCGCGGATGCGCGCATCCAGCGCCGCGCGCAGCCCGGCGAGCGGCGGCGCGCCGCCCCCGCCGGCCGAGAGCGTGGCGGGCCCGAGCGCGAAGCCCGATCCGCCGAGGCCGGAGAACCAGGCGGCGCGAGCGAAGTCCCAGCCGCCCGGCACGGCGGGGGCCGAGGGTTCACGCAGCAGGGCGCGGACGGAAAGCGTCATGCCGGGCTCCGCCCGCGCCGGGTCGTCGGCCCGCAGCCGCAGGCGCAGCCGCCGGGGCAGCGCCTCTCCCCCCTCGATCCGCGGCGCGGCCAGGGTGACCCGAAAACCCTCGGGCATGGCCTCGATCTCGGCGACCGCGCCGCTCACCATCACCGCGCCGGGCGGCAGGTCGAGGGCAGGCGGCATCCGCGCCGCGTGCCAGCCCGCCGCCCCGAAGCCGAGCCAGAAGGCGGCGGCGAGGCCGAGGGGCCAGGCGAGCCAGGGGACCCGCCGCGCCGCGAAGGCGAGCGCCGCGAGCGCCGCCGCGGCCGGCAGCGCGCCCGGCCCGGGCTCGGTGAGCCGCGCGAAGTAGACGACCACGCCCGCGCCGAGCGCGACGGCGAGCCAGGGGGCGAAGCGCCCGGCCTGGGCCGCCGCCAGCGCCGCCGCCCAGCCGCCGAGGCGGGCCGGAAGGCCGGGCCGCTCGGCGGGGGCGATGGCGAGACTCATCTCAACCAAGACTGTCGTTCCCAGGGCGTTTTCTCAACCGATGCATTGCGGTTCCGGGCGGCGGCGATCCGGTCTAGGTAGCGGCGCATGTCCGTCCGCACCCGCTTCGCCCCCTCCCCTACCGGTTACCTGCACATCGGCGGGGCCAGGACGGCACTGTTCAACTTCCTCTTCGCCCGGCGCCATGGCGGCCAGTACCTCCTGCGCATCGAGGACACCGACCGCCAGCGCAGCACGGCGGAGGCGGTGGCGCAGATCACCGAGAGCCTCGACTGGCTGGGTCTCTCGCCGGACGAACCGCCGGTGTTCCAGTCGCAGCGCGAAGCCCGCCATGCGGAGGTGGCGCGGGAGCTGCTGGCGCGGGGCGCCGCGTACCTCGCTTACGACACGCCGGATGAGCTGGCCGCCCTGCGCGCCGCGGCCGAGGCGCAGAAACGGCCGTTCAAATACGATGGCAGCCGCTGGATCGGCCTCGACGCGAAGGATGCGCCCGCCGTGCCGCCGGCGATCCGCATCCGCGCGCCGCGCGGCGGCGAGACGGTCGTGCCCGACCTCGTGCAGGGCGAGGTGCGCGTCGCGCATGCCGAGCTGGACGACATGGTCATTCTCCGCTCCGACGGCACGCCGACCTACCTGCATGCGGTGGTGGTGGACGACCACGACATGGGCATCACCCATGTGATCCGCGGCGACGACCACCTCACCAACACCTTCCGCCAGTGCATGGTGTACGACGCGATGGGCTGGCGCCGGCCGCATTTCGCGCACATCCCGCTGATCCACGGCGCGGACGGCGCGAAGCTCTCGAAGCGGCACGGCTCGGTCGGCGCGCTGGAGTTCCGCGAGCAGGGCTTCCTGCCGGAGGCGGTGTGCAACTACCTGCTGCGCCTCGGCTGGGGTCATGGTGACGAGGAGGTGGTGCCGCGGGAGCGCGCGGTCGCGCTGTTCGACCTGAAGGATGTCGGCCGCGCCGCGTCGCGGATGGATTATGCGAAGCTCATGCACCTGAACGGCGTCTACCTCCGCGCCGCGGATGACGGGCGGCTGACGCGCGAGGTGCTGGAACGCTACGCGCGCCGCGGCATCGCCTTCGGCACCGAAGGCGCGGCGCGGGTGCGGGCGCTGATGCCCGAGCTGAAGGAGCGGGCGAAGACGTTGGAGGAACTGGCGGGCGCCGCGCTGTTCGCCGTGGCCGACGGGGCACCGGTGCCGGACGCGAAGGCCGCCGCGCTGCTGACGCCGGAGGCGCGGGAGCGGCTGCGCGACCTCGCCGCCTTCCTCGGCGCCGCGCCATGGGAGCGGCAGGACCTCGAGCAATGGCTGCGCGACTATGCGGAGGTGAAGGGGCTGAAGCTCGGCGCCGTGGCGCAGCCGCTGCGGGTGGCGCTGACCGGCAGCACGCAGAGCCCGCCGATCGACGCGGTGCTGGCGGCGCTGGGTCGGGCGGAGGCGGTTTCGCGGATCCTGACCGCGTCGGGGGATTGAAGGCGAAGAGCTGGGCATCGCTTGACGATTGATGAAGGAACGTCCAGAAAATAACCACTGACGAGCGGATTGTGGTTGTTCTGGAGCCCCGATGGCCGCGTCCAAGCTGCTCTACTGGATCGCCGGCCTTTGCGGCGTGGTCGTCTGGACGGGCGCGATCATGGCCATTAGCAGCCAGCCCCTGCCGGTGGAGCTGACCCTCGGCGGCATGGGGCTCGTCGCCTGCGCCTGGGGGCATTCCGTCCTCTTCCCCGTCGACCGGTCGGGCGCGCCGCCGGCCTCGCCCGGCCGCCGCAGCGACATGGCGCTGCAGGGGGCGGAGCAGCGTCTGGCCGACGATCCGCGGGCGCTCGGCGCCCCGCGCGCCGCGGTCGGGCGGCCGCGGCGCCCCGCCATCCTCCCTGCCCCGCCCCCGCCCGGCGAGAGGCCGGCGCCCCTCCGCACGGAGGCGAGCCGCCCAGGCGAGCCGCCCCGCCTCGGCGAGGCGAGCCGGCCCGGGACGCGCGTGGTGCCGCCCGCCGCCCCGCGGCCGGGCTTGCCTCTCGCCGCGCCGATGGCGCCCCCCCTCCCCGTGCCGCCGCCGCTGGTCGCGGAGGCGACCTCGGGCGTGGCGCGGACGGTCTGAACGGCGGCTTGCGCCGCGAGGCCGGCCGCGACCACCATCGGGCTGCGGCGCGGAGGCGCCGGGGAGGATGGCAGGATGGCCCCACGCATCACGCGCCGGGCGGCGATCGCCGGTGCGCTCGCCATCCCGGCCCTGCGGACCGCGGACGCGCAGGGCGAATATCCGTCGCGCCCGGTCCGCATGATCGTGCCCTTCCCGCCCGGCCAGGCCGCCGACATCTTCGCCCGGGTGATGGCGGACGAGCTGTCGAAGCGCTGGCCGCACCGCGCCGTGGTGGAGAACCGCGCCGGCGGCGCCGGTGCGATCGGCATGGAAGCCGTCGCCCGCGCCGCGCCGGATGGCTACACGCTCGGCATCGGCACCTCCGGCACGCTCGGCATCAACCCGTCGGTCGTGGCTCGCCTGCCCTACGACGCCGAACGCGACTTCGCGGCGATCACCAACATCTTCACCCTGCCGCTCGTCTTCGTCGCCCATCCCGGCTTCGAAGCGACGGACATGGCCGGGCTGGTCGCCGCCGCGCGCCGCGCGCCGGGCGCGCTGCAGTACGCCTCGGCCGGCCCCGGCACGGCACAGCACATGACGGCGGAGATGCTGGCGCATCGCCTCGGCCTGTCGATGGTGCACGTCCCCTATCGCGGCAGCGGCCCGGCCATGGCGGACCTGAACGCCGGCAACGTGAAGCTGATGGTGGACAGCCTGGCCGCCGCGCTGCCGCACATCGGCGCCGGCCGCGTGCGGCCCCTGGCCGTGACCGGCCGGGCGCGCACGCCGCAGCTCCCCGACGTGTCGACGGTGGCGGAGACGGTCTCGCCTGGCTTCGAATCCCTCGGCTGGTCCGGCCTCGTCGCGCCCGCCGGCACGCCGGAGGCGGTGATCGCGCGGGTCAACGCCGACGCCGTCGCCATCCTGCGCGACCCGGCGGTCGCCGCCCGCATGACCGGGCTCGGCGGCTTCCCGGATCCCGGCACGCCGGAGGAATATGGCCGGTTCATCGCCGCGGAGATCGCGAAGTGGCGCGAGGTGGCGCAGGCGGCCCGGGTACGCCTCGACGGGTGATGGACGCCCGCGTCCCGGCGTGCACGGCCCTGGACTTATTCCCGCACTGGTTGGTTGCGTGATCGTCTCGATTTCCGCACAACTCCAACACTCGGGAAAAGTTGAGGGCATGCGTCGATGGCCGAGATCGTCGGGACCGGCAATGGCGACCTGATCACGCCGGCCTTCGTCTCTGCCGGCGTCACCGGCGGCCCGCCGACCGAGGCGGCGGACACGGCCTATGGCGGGGGCGGCGGCGACACGATCGACGGCGTCGGCGGCGACGACCAGCTGAACGGCGACGACGGCGCCGACCTCCTGGCCGGAAGCGACGGTGCCGACACGCTGTTCGGCCTTGCCGACGCCGACACGCTGTTCGGCGGCGCCGGCACCGACAGCCTGTTCGGCGGCGGCGGCGCCGACTGGGTCTACGGCGGCGGCGCGGCCGACACGGTCTTCGCAGGCGAGGACGGCGACACGGTGGACGGCGAGGCCGGCGACGACCGGCTGGATGGCGAGGGCGGCGCCGACAGCCTCTCGGGCGGCGAGGGCGCGGACACGCTGTTCGGCGGCGAAGCGGCCGACACGCAGGAGGGCGCCGCCGGGGCGGATGCGGTGTACGGCGGGACCGGCACGGACAGCCTCTCAGGTGGCGAGGGGAACGACACCGTCGCGGGCGCGGGCGACGCCGACATCGCGGAGGGCGGCGCAGGCGACGACCTGGTCGCCGGCGAGGGTGGCGACGACAGCCTCTCGGGCGGCGAGGGCCTCGACACGCTCTCGGGCGGCACGGATGCCGACACGCTCGACGGCGGCGCAGAGGCCGACCTGCTCGACGGCGGCGCCGGGCAGGACCTGGTGCGGGGCGGCGCGGGCGACGACACGGCCTCGGGCGGCGAGGATGGCGATACGCTGGAAGGCGGCCTCGGGCGCGACCTGCTGAGCGGTGGCGGCAGCGCCGACCGGCTCGATGGCGGCGCGGAGGCGGACACGCTCTCGGGCGGCCTCGACAGCGACACGCTGCTCGGCGGCGACGGGAACGACATGCTGGACGGCAATGAGAGCGCCGACCGGCTCGACGGAGGCACGGGCGACGACACGCTCGTCGGCGGCGTCGATGCCGACACGCTGGCGGGCGGCGAGGGGAACGACGTCCTCTCGGGCGGCAGCGGCGGCGAGAGCCTGTCGGGCGGCGCCGGCGACGACTACGTCGCCCCGCGCGAGGGCGCCGACACGGTCGAGGGCGGCGAGGGGGTCGACCGCGTGGACTACGCGGAGGAGACGGAGGCGCTGGCGATCGACCTCCTCGCCGGCACCGTCACGGGCGACACCTCCGGCTCCGACGTCATCGGCGGCATCGAGCATGTCACCGCCACCGCGGGTGCCGACAGCGTGCGCGGCAGCGGCGCCGCGAACCTGGTGCAGGCGGGCGACGGCGACGACACGGTGGCCGGCGGGGACGGCAATGACAGCCTGTTCGCCGGGGCCGGAACCGACTGGCTGCGCGGTGAGGGCGATGCCGATTTCCTGCGCGGCGGCGCAGGTGCCTCCACGCTCGATGGCGGGGCGGGCGACGACGCGCTGGAGGGCGGCGCGGGCGCGGAATCGCTGCAGGGCGGCGAGGGCGCGGACGCGCTTTCCGGCGGGGCCGGGGCGGACACGCTCGACGGCGGCGGCGGGAACGACACGCTGAATTATCGCGGCGCGCCGGCGGGGGTGGACGTGGACCTCCCCACAGGCGAGGCGGCGGACGGGACCGGCGCGATCGACCGCGTGTCGGGCTTCGAGACGGTGCTGGGGAGCGAGGGCGCCGATCGGATCGCCGGCGCCGGCGCGGCGGAGTTGCTCGCCGGCGGCAGCGGGGACGACACGCTCTCGGGGGGCGGGGCGGCCGACACGCTGGCGGGCGAGGCGGGCGACGACCGGCTCGGCGGCGGCAGCGGGAACGACGTGCTCGACGGCGGTGCGGGCGCCGACACGGTCGTCGGCGGCGAGGGAAACGACACGATCAGCGGCGGCTTCGGCGACAGCCTTCAGGGCGGCGTGGGGAACGACGTGCTCAGCAGCCCGGACAGCAGCGCCACGCTGCACGGCGGCGAGGGCGACGACACGCTGACCGGCGGCAGCGCCTCCCTCCTCGACGGCGGGATCGGCAATGACGTGCTGAGCGGCCGCGCCACGCTCCTCGGCGGCGAGGGCGAAGACACGCTGTCGGGCGGCAACGGCAGCCGCGTGGAGGGCGGCGCGGGGAACGACTTCCTCGACGGCGGCGCCACGCTGCTCGGCGGCGAGGGTGACGACACGGTCGAAGCCGCGGTCAACACCGCCCGCATCGAGGGCGGCGCGGGCAATGACACGGTGACCGGCGCGACGATCGCCGAGGTGCTCGGCGACGCGGGGAACGACCTCCTTCTCGGCGGGGCGACGATCTTTGGCGGCGAGGGCGACGACACGGTCGATGGCATCGCCAGCAACGCCGGCCGGCTGGATGGCGGCGCGGGGAACGACGTGGTCGCCGCGGGGAACGGCGGCGCCTCGGTCTCGGGCGGCGAGGGGAATGACAGCCTGTTCGCCAACGGCGCGCAGACGCTGTCGGGCGACGCGGGCGATGACTTCCTGCAGGTGAGCAGCGGCTTCGCGCCGGCGACGCTGCTCGGCGGCGAGGGCGACGACTGGCTGAACGGCGGGCGGAACGGCGCGGACCTGCTCTCCGGTGGGGCGGGCGGCGACACGCTGGTGGCCGGCGACGGCGGCGGGCTGCTGGATGGCGGCGAGGGCAGGGATTACCTCGCGGCGGGCGCCGCCGGCACCGCCCTGTTCGGCGGCGCGGGCGCCGATACGATGCAGGGCGGCGCGGGCAACGACACCTTCTGGCTCGATGATCCGGGCGACATCGTGCTGGATGCCGGCGGGCTCGACATGATCATCGGCGCGTCGGACATGCTGATGGCCGCGGGACAGGAGCAGGCCGCGGTGGTGCATGGCAGCGGCCCGGCGCGCGTGACCGGCAACGCCGCCGCGAATGCGATGTGGGGCGCCGAGGCGGGCGACACGCTGAGCGGGCTGGAGGGCGCGGATTCGATCGTCGGCGAGGGCGGCGACGACCTGCTGACCGGCGGCGCGGAGGGCGACATGCTCGCCGGCGCCGCGGGGGCCGACACGGTCCTGGGCGGCACCGGGCAGGACAGCCTCTGGGGCAACGACGGGGACGACAGCGTCGCGGGCGGCGAGGATGGCGACTTCCTCGTCGGCATGGATGGCGCCGACACGCTGCTCGGCGAGGCCGGCGGCGACACGCTTTCGGGCGCGAACGGCCCCGACAGCCTCTCGGGCGATGCGGGCGACGATTCGATCTGGGCCGGCGAGGGGAACGACACCGCCTCGGGCGGCGAGGGCGCGGACAGCCTGATCGGCGAGGGCGGCGACGACCTGCTGACCGGCGGCGCGGGGGACGACATGCTCGCCGGCGCGGCGGGGGCCGACACGGTGCTGGGCGGAAGCGGGCGCGACAGCCTCTGGGGCAATGACGGGAATGACAGCGTCGCGGGCAGCGAGGGTGACGACTTCCTCGTCGGCATGGACGGCGCCGACACGCTGCTTGGCGAGGCCGGCGGCGACACGCTTTCCGGGGCGAACGGCGCCGACATCCTGTCGGGGGGCGCGGGGGATGACTGGCTGTGGGGCGGCGCGGGCGCGGACGACTTCCGGATCGCCTCCGGTGGCGGGCGCGACAGGATCGCCGATTTCGAGGCCGGGCAGGACGGGCTGGTGCTGCTCGGTACCGGGCTGGCGGGCGTTGCGGCGGCGCAAGGGCGGATGACACAGGCCGGCGCCGACGTCATCCTGGATCTCGGCAATGGCGACGTGGTGGTGATCGCCGGCGTGCGGATCGCCGATCTGAACGACGCCAACATGGAGTTCGGCTGAGCATGGCGGCGGCGCTGACCTTCTACACCCACCCGATGTCGCGCAGCCGGATCGCGCGCTGGATGCTGGAGGAGGTCGGCGCGCCGTACGAGACGGTGGTGCTGGAATACGGCACCACGATGAAGGCGCCCGAATACCTGGCGATCAACCCGATGGGGAAGGTGCCGGCGCTGCGGCATGGCGAGGCCGTGGTGACGGAGGTTGCGGCGATCTGCGCCTACCTGGCCGACGCCTTCCCGGAGGCGGGGCTGGCGCCGCCGCCGGGCGATTGGCGCCGCGCCGCGCATCTCCGCTGGCTGTTCTTCGGCGCCGGGCCGCTGGAGGCGGCGGTGACGAACGCGGCGCTGGGCGTCGTCGTGCCGCCGGAGCGGCGGGGCATGGTGGGCTATGGCAGCCTGGAGGCGGTGCTGGGGACGCTGGAGGGCGCGCTCTCGGGCGTCGAGTACCTGGCCGGCAGCTTCGGGGCGGCCGATGTGGTGGTGGGCTCGCAGCTCGGCTGGGGCATGCGCTTCGGCACGCTGCCGGCGCGCCCGGTGTTCGAGGCCTATGTCGCGCGGCTGCACGCACGGCCGGCGGCGCAGCGGGCGCGGTCGATCGACGACGCGCTGGTCGCCGCGGCGAAGGCCGGCTGATACCGGCGAGCCTTTCCGTTGACACGGAAAGGCACCTCGAACGCCGGCGGCCCTCCGGGCCTTGGCTTCGCGGCACGGCCGCGGGCCGCATTCGCGGCCTCGGCCGACTGCGTCGGCCGCAGGTCAGCAGAAAGGCTCTGCGGTATGATACAGGCGGCGCTATGCGTTGACATGCGGCCCGCCGCAAGTGCGGCGAGCCGAGGCGGCGGAGCCGCCGCCCGGCGAGCGAAGGCACGAAAGGTGATGCCAACGGTCATTGCAAATGGCCGTTGGCATGGCGCCGAGCTATTCGCGACCGGGCGGAAGGATGCGGCAGGCTCGCGCCGCGGCGCGGGAGAGCATGATCATGCGCCGCGCGGCGACGGCCCCCTTCCCCGCCTCGCCAGCCACGCGCTCGATCAGCGGGTTGGTGGTGACCATGCGGGTGACGAAGTCGATCGCGACATCTGCGGCGGCGACGGTGCCGGCCTCGAAGATCGCGCGGCGCAGCAGCGAGAGCGTGCCGGCCAGGCCAGGGCGCAGGCCGTGTATCGCCGCGACCTCCCGCACCAGCCGGAAGCCGCGCCAGGCGAAGAACACGGCGTCCAGCGCCGGAGAGGGCACGACGGCGGTGGCGGCGAAGGCCTGGGTGGCGGCGGACCTGCCCGCCGCGGCGGCGGCGCGATCGAGATCGGCAAGCGGACCGGCCTCCAGCATCGCGCGCAGGCTGTCGAGGTCGTTGGCGCCGCGCAGCATCTCCCTGCTCCGCGCGGCGGCCGGCGTGCGGGCGGCCCAGGCGAGCGTCTCCTCGCGGGCAGAGGCATAGTCGCCACGGGCGAAGGCGGCGCGGGCGCGGTCCACGACGTGCAGCGACCACAGGCCGCGCAGCTCCCGCAGCAGCGCCCAGAGCAGCAGGCCGTATCCGGCCAGCACGACCGCGAGCGTCAGCCCGCCGAGGAGCGGCGAGCGCGCGAACTGGTCCGCGACGAAGTTCGCCGCGTCGAGCGCCGAGAGGCCGAGCAGCAGCACGGCGAGGCCGGCAGCGGCGAGCGACAGCGCCGACCAGCGGCGTGCCGCGCGCGCGGCGGCGGGGGCAGCCACCTGCGCCTCCCAACCGAAATCGAGGCGGGGAGCGGGCGCGTCCTCCGCCAGCACGCGCGGGCCACGCGGGACGGGCGGCGCCGGCGTGGGCGCCGGCTCGTCGGTCAGCACGCGCGGGCCGCGCGGCAGGTCGCTCACAGCACGTCTCCGATCAGCGACGCGAGCAGCGCGTCGAGCCCCAGATGGGGAACGCCGGCGCGGCCGTCACCCTCCAGCCGGGGTGGCTGGAAGACCGGCATCTCGAAGAAAGCGTGGTCCCAGAAGCCGGGATCGGGCCGGCGTGCCGGAACCTCCCCCGGATAGACCTTCGCCATCCGCCCGCCGTCGAGCAGCACGCCGCGCACCGCGGCAAGGGGGCGGCCTTCCAGCGTCGCCACATCCTCCTCGGTGCAGCGGATGGCGGCGACGGCGTGGACCGAGGTGTCGGCGCCGAGCGGCCCGCCAGGATCGCGGCCGACGAGGTCGCCGAGCAGACCTGTCAGGTTTTCCCGCGCGCGGGCGGGCACGTGGTCGGCCTTGGTGGCGGCGAAGGCGACGCGGCGGACCCCCTGGCCGGTCAGCAGGTCGAACAGACCGCCGCCGCCGCGCAGCGCGCGGGCGATGGCGGAGAGCGCCTCGGCCGTGTCGTCGAAGGCCTCTGCGCCCGCATGCAGCGCGCCGAGCGCGTCCACCAGCACCGCCTGGCGGTGGAAGCGGCGGAAGAACGGGTCGAAGAAGGCGGCGCGCTGGTCCTCCAGATACGCCGCGTGCCGGGTGCGGAGCTGCGCGGCGAGCCCGCCGCCATCGGGGTGCGGCAGCGGGAAGAACCAGAGGATCGGCGCCTCTCCCCGCGGCCCGGGGTTGAGCGCGCGCCCGGGCTGGAGGAAGCGGAAGCCCAGCCGGTCGCGGCAGGTGCGCAGCGCGTCGCGGTACAGCGCGAAGCCGTGGCGCGCGATGGATTCCTCGGCCGGCGCGTCCGGCGGCAGGGCGTTGACGAAATCGAGGAAGGGCTTCGCCACCTCGGCCCGGCTGCCGCGCGAGAGCCGTGCCAGCGTCTCGCGCGACCAGGTACGGAAGTCGCCGCCGAGCATCGGCAGGTCGAGCAGCCATTCGCCGGGATAGTCGAGCAGCTCGAGCGTGACACGGCGGGTGCCCGTCACGACCTCCCGCGCCTGGCCGAGTATCGAGGCGGGCGCGACCTCCAGCATGATCTCGAGCGTCGAGAGATCCTCGGTGCGCTCGGGCCAGCGGGGCGGGTCGGCAGCCAGCGCCGCGAGGTGGCCGGCGGCGTCGAAGCGAGGCGTGGTCTCGGTGCCGGCCGGCACCAGCCGGGCGCCGCGCAGCCTTCCGCCGCAGGCGGCCTCCAGCGCCGGCAGGGTGCGGGCCCCCTGCCCCGCCGCCAGCAGGTTGGCGACGAGGGAGGTGAGGAACACGGTCTTGCCCGCGCGCGACAGGCCGGTGACGGCGAGGCGGATGCGGTCCCGCCCCACCGCCGCGCGGGCGAGGTCGCCGGCGGTGGCGAGCGCGTCCTCGAACGGGGTGAGGAGGGGCGGGAAAGGCAGGGCGCGACCTACGGGCGCTCGATCAGCTCGATCTTGTAGCCGTCCGGGTCCTCGACGAAGGCGATGACGGTGGTGCCGAACTTCACGGGCCCGGCCTCCCGCGTCACCTTGCCGCCGCCGGCGCGCACCGCCTCGCAGGCGGCCTTCACGTCGGGAACGCCGACGGCGAGATGGCCGAAGGCGGTGCCCTGCTCGTATTTCTCGACGCCGTAGTTGTAGGTCAGCTCGATCTCGCCGCCGTTGTCGGCATTGCCCTCGCCGTAGCCGAGGAAGGCGAGGGTGTACTTGCCGTCGGGCACGTCGCGGCGGCGCAGCTCCCGCATGCCGAGCAGCTTCGTGTAGAAGTCGACGCTGCGCTGCAGGTCGCCGACGCGGATCATCGTGTGCAGGAAGCGGCCCTGGGTCATGCGCTTTCTCCTCGGTTCTTCAGGAACTCGTCCGGGCGCAGCGCGAGCAGGAAGAGGCCTGCCGCGTCGGCCGCCGCGGTGGCGGCCCCCCGGTCCACCACGAGCGTGCCGGCGCTGCCTGCCCGCGCCTCGATGGCGATGCCGGAGAGGCCGGCCGCGGCGGCGCCGCGCACCGTCTCCGGCCCGATCACCGGCAGGTCGATCAGCACGTCCTGGTTCGGCTTGACCAGCTTCACCAGCACGCCGCCCGGCCCCTCGCGCCGCAGTCCGGCGGAGCGCGCGAGCATGGCGTCGGTTCCCTCGATCCCCTCGAGCGCGAGGACGAGGCCCTGCTGCACGACGCAGCCCTGCCCCGCATCCGCCGCGCCGAGCGCGCGCGCCACCGCGATGCCGCGCGCGACGTCGGAGAGCGCGACCTCGTCCGGCGCGGCGGCGGTGAGGAGGCCGGGTTCGACCAGCAGGTCGGACAGGATCTCCTGCGCGCCGACGGGCCGGAACCCCTCGGCGCGCAGCCGCGCAAGCAGCGCGGAGAGCAGGCCGTCATCGCCGCCGAACAGCGCGCGCCGGCCGAGCAGGGCGAGCTGGCGGACGCCTTCCGTATCCAGGCCGAGGGTGAGCAGCGAGGGGCGGGTGACGCGGCCGCTCAGCACGAGGTCGCGCACGCCGCGGCCGCGGAGGGCAGCGAACATGCGGCCGATCGCGCCGAGGCGCACCACCTCATGCGGGAAGCGGGCGTAGTCGCGCGGCGCGGCGAAACCCTCGACCAGCAGGCAGAAGACGGGGCGGCCGGCCTTGCTGGCGGCGTCGGCGATGCGGACCGGCATCAGCCCGGCCCCGGCGATCAGGCCGAGCGGCTCGGGTGCGGCCTGGGCGAGAGTGGCGGCCGCGCTCACGCGCCCTCCCCTTCCTCCTCCCTCTGGGCGCGGTAGGGCACCAGGCGGTTGCGGCCCTTGCCGCGGGCGAGGATGGCGCGGGCGAAGGCGACCATCTCCTCGACATGCGGGTTGCCGGCGTAGCGGGCGGCCACCGCGTCGATGTTGGCTTCGGGGCGGTTGCGGGCGTGCAGCTCGATCTGCGCGTTGCGCACCTCGGTCACGGCGGCGCCGGAGAGGCCGAGGCGGCGGCGCATGCCGATGGCGTTCAGCCCGTAGACGGCGGCGCGGTGGCCCTTGACGCGGCTGAAGGGCAGCACGTTGCGCTCCACCCCCGCCATGCCGGCGACAAGGGACATGCGGCCGATGCGGACGAATTGCTGGATGGCGGCGCCGCCCTGGACGAAGCAGTGGTCGTCGATCTCGACATGGCCGGCGAGCATGACGTTGTTCACGAGGATCACGCCGTCGCCGATGCGGCAATCATGGCCGACATGGGCGACGCACATGACGAGGCATTCGGCGCCGAGGCGCGTCCAGCCATCGCCGCCGGCGCTGCCGCGGTGGATCGTCGCGTGTTCGCGGATCTGGGTGCGGGGACCGATCTCCACGCCGGTAGGCTCGCCGCGGTATTTCAGGTCCTGCGGCGGCAGGCCGACAGTGGCGAAGGGGTAGACCTTCACGCCGGCGCCGAGGCGCACGCGGCCGTCGAGCACGACATGGGAAACAAGTTCCACGCCCTCCGCCAGCTCGGCGCCGGAGCCGACGGTGCAGAAGGGGCCTATGCGGCAGCCGGCCGCGATGCGCGCGCCGGGCGAAACCTGCGCGGCGGGATGGATCTTGGCGCCGGGATCGATCCCGGCGATCGGCGCGGCGACGTCCAAGGCGCGCTACCGGTCGAGGATCATGGCGGCGTAGGTGGCCTCGGCCACCACCTTGCCGTCCACCTTCGCCTCGGCGGTGAAGCGCCAGATGTTGCCGCGCTGGCGGTCCTTGCGGACATGCACCCGCATCTGGTCGCCGGGCACCACGGGCTTGCGGAACTTCGCGCTGTCCACCGTCATGAAGTAGACGAGCTTGCCCTGGGCCGAGGGGCCGAGCGTCTCCACCACCAGCACGGCGGCGGTCTGGGCCATGCTCTCGATGATCAGCACGCCAGGCAGGACAGGATGCTGCGGGAAGTGGCCCTGGAAGAAGTTCTCGTTGATCGAGACGTTCTTGACGCCGACCGCCGAGGCATCCGGCACGATCTCGACCACGCGGTCCACCAGCAGGAAGGGGAAGCGGTGCGGGATGGCCTGCATGATGCGGCCGATGTCGTAGGCGCCGACCGTGCCGGGCCCGGCTTCCGGCGTGCTGCCCGCGCTGGCGTCCATCCTCTCCGTTCCTCCCGTCACTCGCCCTTGCCGGGCCGCGCGCCCAGGCGCCGCAGCGCGGCCATGGCGCGCATCGTCTCCCGCGCCGGCCAGGCCGGGCTGCCCACCACGTCGGCGCCGGCGGGGATGTCGTTCATCACACCGGCCTGGGCCCCGATCCGCGCGCGGTCGCCGACATGCAGGTGGCCGGTGAGCCCCGCCTGTCCGCCAAGCTGCACCCCGTTGCCGAGAGCGGTCGAGCCGGAGATGCCGACCTGCGCGACGATGACGCAGGCGCGTCCGGTGCGGACGTTGTGGCCGATCTGCACCAGGTTGTCGAGGCGCGTACCCCGGCCGATGACGGTGTCGCCCTGGCTGCCGCGGTCGATGCAGGAATTGGCGCCGATCTCGACAAACTCCTCCAGGACCACCCGGCCGAGCTGGGGCACGGTCTCGAAGCCTCCGTCGGGGGCGACGGCGAAGCCGAACCCCTCCTGCCCCACGCGGACGCCCGGGTGCAGCACGACGCGGCGGCCGAGGATCGCGTGGCTGAGGCTGGCATGGGCGCCGATGCGGCAGCCCTCGCCGAGCACGACGCCGGCGCCGATGACGGCGTGCGGGCCGATGACGCAGCCCTCGCCGATCTCAGCCCCGGCCTCGATCACCGCATGAGGCCCGACCTGGCAGGAGGCGCCAAGGCGGGCGGCCGGGTCGACCACGGCGGTGGGGTGGATGCCAGGCACGGCGGCGGGCGATGGATGCAGGCGGGCGGCGATCCGGGCGAAGCCGAGATAGGCGGCTTCCGTCACGATCGCGGCGCAGCCCTCCGGCACCTTCCCGGCCAGGGCGGGCGCCAGCACGACGGCGGCGGCCCGGGTGCCGGCGAGATCGGCGGCGTAGCGCCGGTTCTCGAGGAAGGAGACCTCCTCCGGTCCGGCCGAGGACAGCGGTCCGACGCCGGTGACCCGCCGGGCGGGGTCGCCGCCGCGCAGCTCGCCGCCCGCGATCGACGCGGCCTCGCCGAGGGTGAGCGGCGGACCCGCCGGATGGAAGCGGGGGTCCGCCGCCATCGGCTCAGTTCCGCCGGGGCTGTGCCGGCGGGGCCGGCGGCGCGGGGGGCGGCGGGGGCGGCGTCGCGCCCGCGGCCGCCCCGGGAGCCGGCGGCTCGGCGCCTTCGGCCGGGATGTTCACGTTGCGCAGGACGCGGTTCATCTGGGCCGAGACCTCGTCCGTCAGGTCGAAGCCGGGCTCGTTGAAGATAACCAGGGCGCGGGGCAGGACGAGGTTGATCCCGCGGCTGGCGGCCACCTGCCGGATGACGGCGCCGAGCGCCTGCTCGATCTGCTGCAGGCCCTGCTGGGCCGCGAAATCGATCGAGCGGGAGCGGTCGCGGAAGATGCGCTGGGCGTCGGTGATGCGGTCCTGCAACTCCCGCTCGCGCTGGCGGAGCTGCTCGGGCTGGAGGGTGGCGCGGGCGGCGGCAAGTGCCGCCTGCTCCTCGCGCCAGCGGCCCTGCTCGCGCTGCAGGTCCTCGTTCAGCCGGGTGCGGCGGCGCTCGATCTCCTCGCGCACCTGGTTGAAGGCGGCGGAGAGGCGCTGGACCTCGGGAATGTCGACGATAGCGACGACCGGCGCGGGCGGGCGCTGGCCGGCCTGGGCAGGGCGCTGCTGGGCCTGCGGCGGGCGCTGCGCGGGCTGCGCCTGGCCCTGGGGGCGCTGCTGGCCGGGGACGAACCAGTCCTGGCCCTGCTGCGCCTGCGCCTGCGCCGGCACGGCGAGGGGAGCGGAGAGCAGCAGCAGGGCAGGCAGGAGGAGGCGGGAACGCATCGTGCTGTGATCCTGGGTCAGAAGCGGGTGCCGAAGCCGAAGCGGAGCACCTGGGTGCGGTCGTAGGACTGCTTCACGAGCGCCTGGGCGAGGTCGATGTTGATCAGCCCGACCGGCGTGCGCCAGGAGACGCCGACGCCGGCACCGACGCGCGGCTTGCTGTCGTCCTCGACGCCCGCACGGTTGATCGGGGTGTCGGAGAGCGCGCCGACATCGACGAAGGCGCGGCCGAGCAGCCCGATTTCCTGGGGGAGCGGCAGCGGGAAGCGGAACTCGGTGGTCTGCGTCCAGAGGACGCGTCCGCCGAGCGGGTCGGAGGTGGTGGTGTCCCGCGGCCCGGCGCCGGCGAGGGCGAAGCCGCGCAGGTTGTCGCCGCCAAGGAAGAAGCGGTCGATGATCCGCTCATCCTTGCCGCCCCAGGGCCGCAGCCAGCCGACGCCGGCCTGGAGCGCCAGGACGTAGTCCTGATCGCCGAAGTAGCGCTCGAGCGGGAAGTAGAGGGCGGTGTCGGCGCGGAGGCGGACGTAGTTCACGTCGCCGCCGAGGCCGGCGAAGTCGGAGCCGAGGCGAATGATGTAGCCGCTGCGCGGCTCGATCCGGCTGTCGCGCACGTCGTAGGCGAGGGTCTGGCCGATCTGCGACAGCAGGGTGCGGCCGGCCTGCTCCCGGATGATGGAGCTGGCGGTGTCCTGCACGTCGAAGATGTTCCGGTCCACCAGGCTGTAGGCCCAGGACTGGCGGAGGCGTTCATTGAACTCGTAGCCGGCGCGGAGCACCCCGCCGACGCGCCTCTCGGAGTAGGAAGCGACGTCCTGGAGGTTGCGGTTGATGTAGAAGACGTCAACGCCGACCGAGAGGTTGCGGTCGAGGAAGGCCGGGTCGGTGACCGAGAAGTCGAACTGCGACCGCCTCTCGGCGAGCAGCGCCTGAAGGCGCGCATCGATGCCGCGGCCGAGAAAGTTGCGTTCCCGGATGCCGAAATCGGTCAGGAAGCCGGAATCGGTCGAGAAGCCGCCGCCGAGCGAAATCTCGCCGGTCGGCCGTTCCTGCACGCTCGTCGTCAGGGCGATGCGGTCGGGGCGGGAGCCCGGCGCGGCGGCGATGTCCACATTGCCGAAATAGCCGAGGTCGCGGATGCGCTGGCGCGACCGGCGGATCTGCGCGGCGTTGAAGGGATCGCCCTCGGCGAGGCGGAACTCGCGGCGGATGACGCGGTCCGCGGTGCGGGTGTTGCCCGTGATGTCGATGCGCTCGATGTAGGCGCGGGTGCCCTCGGCGACCTCGAACACCACGTCGACGCGCCGCGCCTCCCGGTCGCGGGTGACGCGCGGCGTGACCTCGACGAACGGGACGCCCTGGAGCCCGACGGCGTCGGACAGCGATTCGGTCGCGCGCTCCACCGCATCGCCGTCGTACCAGTCGCCCTCGGAGAAGGGCAGCTCCCGACGCAGGCGGTCGGCGTCGACGCCGCGGAGCGTCGAGGTGATGTCAGCGCGGCCGACGCGGTACCGCGGCCCCTCGTCGATCGTGTACGTGACGAAGAAGCCGCTGCGGTCGGGCGCGAGCTCGGCGGTGGCGCCGGTGATCTGCACGTCGGCGTAGCCGTTGCGGAGGTAGTAGCGGCGCAGCAGCTCCCGGTCGAAGTTCAGGCGCTCCGGGTCGTAGATGTCGCTGGTGGAGAGGATGCGGTACCAGGCCTGCTCCCGCGTCGCGATTACGTCGCGCAGCCGCGAATCGGAGAAGGCGGTGTTGCCGACGAAGTTGACGCGGCTGACCAGTGCGGCGTCGCCCTCGGTGATCTCGAACACCACGTCGACGCGGTTCTGGTCGAGCTGGATGACCTTCGGCTCGACCCGCGCGGCGAAGCGGCCGCGGCGGGCATAGAGGTCGAGGATGCGCTGCCGGTCCGCCTGCGCCGACTGCGCGGTGAAGACGGCGCGGGGGCGCAGCGTCAGCTCCGGACGGAGGTTGTCGTCGGAGATCTTGCTGTTGCCCTCGAAGGCGACGCGGTTGACGATCGGGTTCTCCTCCACCCGCACCTGGATGCGGTCGCCGCTGCGGGCGACGGTGACGTCGCGGAACAGGCCCGTGGCGAAGAGGGTGCGCAGGCTGCGGTCCAGGCGGTCGGCATCGAAGGGATCGCCGGGCTGGAGCAGCATGTAGGAGCGGATGGTGTCCGCCTCGATCCGCTGGTTCCCCTGCACGTCGATGGCGCGGACGATCCCGTCGGCGGCGGGTGCGGCGACCGGGGCGCGGGCCGGGCGTTGGGGACGCTGCTGCGCCTCGGCCGGCAGGGCGAGGGCGACGGGGACGAGGCAGCTTGCGGCGAGCAGCAGGAGCCGGGTGGCGACCAAGGCGCAGTTCCCTGGGGTTAGGAGGGGCCGGACACTAGCCGAGAGCCCCCCTGCCCGCCACCCCTGGGCGCAGGATGGCGCGGGCGCGGGGCGGCAGGACGCGGCCTAACCCAGCAATCCCGCGGCCCAGCGGACCACGCCGAGGTTCGCGAGGTCGTTCCAGGTGGCGAAGAGGAACAGCGTGATCAGCAGCGCGAATCCGGCGCGGAAGCCGATCTCCTGCGCGCGGGGCGGCAGGGGCCGGCCGCGGATCGCCTCGGCCGCGTAGAACATGAGGTGGCCGCCATCGAGCACCGGAATCGGGAACAGGTTGATCAGCGCGAGGTTGACCGAGAGGATCGCCATGAAGCTGATCAGGCTGGCGATGCCGAGCCGCGCCGCCTCCCCCGCGATGCGGCCGATGCCGAGCGGGCCGCCGAGATCCTCGGTGCCGCGGCTGCCGGTGATCATCTGTCCGACCGCCGTGAGGGTCTGCCACGTGACATCCGCGGTCTGCACCGTGCCGGCCCAGAGGGCGCTGAACGGATCCAGGCGGCGGAACTCGGCGCCCGATGCGCCGACGCCGAGCACGCCCACCGTGCGCTCCCCGGCGGCGCGGCCATCCGGCGTCGCGGTGACGCTGCGCTGCTGCCCGTCACGCTCGACGGTGACCTGCACGGGCTGACCGGCGCGCGGCTGGATGTGGCGCTGCACCTGGTCGAAGCGCGTCACGCTCTCGCCGTCCAGGGCAAGGATGCGGTCCCCTGGCGCGAGGCCGGCGCGCTCGGCGGCCGAGCCCTCGACCACCGTGCCGATGGTGGTGGTCGATTGCGGCTGGCCGACCGTGGCGTAGAGAAGGCCGAACAGCACGGCGGCGAGGAGGAAGTTGGCGGCTGGACCTGCGGCGACGACGATGGCGCGGTCGCGGACCGGCTTGTCATGGAAGGTCTCGCCGGGACGCCAATTCGCCTGGACCTCCGGCGGCGCGTCCTCCGGCGTCTCCTGCCCGTGCAGCTTCACGTAGCCGCCGAGCGGGATCCAGCCGATGCGCCAATCCGTGCCGCGGCGATCGGTCCAGGAGGCGATGGGCCGGCCGAAGCCGACGGCGAAGCGCTCCACATGCACGCCCCGCCAGCGCGCGGCGAGGTAGTGGCCGAGCTCGTGGATGAAGACGAGGACGCCGAGGACCACGACGAAGGCGAGGACCGTGCGGAAGGTGTCGGGAAGGAACTCCACGTCGTCTGGTCTCCAAAGCGGCTCAGGCCGGCACGCGGCCGGCGGCGATGCGGGCGGCCTCATGCCGCGCCACCGCATCGAGGTCGAGGATCGCCTCCAGCCCGTCCGGCCGTCGGTGCGGGATGGCGGCGAGGGTTTCCTCCACCACCGCGGCGATGTCGAGGAAGCCGAGCCGGCGGTCGAGGAAGAGGCCGACCGCCACCTCGTTGGCGGCATTCAGGCAAGTCGGGGCGCCGCCGCCGGCCTGCAAGGCCTCCCTCGCCAGCCGCAGCGAGGGGAAGCGGACGGGGTCGGGGGCGGCGAAATCCAGCCGGGCGAGGGCAGCGAGGTCGAGGCGCGGTATGTCGAGAGCGAGCCGCGCCGGCCAGGCGAGGGCGTGCGCGATCGGGGTCCGCATGTCGGGCGTGCCGAGCTGCGCGAGCAGCGATCCGTCGGCGAACTGCACCAGCCCGTGCACCGCGGATTGCGGATGGACCAGCACCTCGATCCGGTCGGCGGGCAGGGGGAAGAGGCGCGCGGCCTCGATGACCTCCAGCCCCTTGTTCATCATGGTGGCGCTGTCGATGCTGATCTTCGCGCCCATCGACCAGGTCGGGTGGCGCAGCGCCTGCTCCGGCGTCACGCTGCGCATCCGCTCCGCCGGCCAGTCGCGGAACGGGCCGCCGGAGGCGGTGAGGATGATGCGCTCGACGCCGCGCGGATCCTCCCGGTGGAGCGCCTGGAAGACGGCGTTGTGCTCGGAATCGACGGGCAGCAGAGTGGCGCCGGCGCGGCGCGCCGTCTCCAGCACCAGCTCCCCGGCGCAGACGAGGCTTTCCTTGTTGGCAAGGGCGAGGGTGCCGCCGCGGGCAAGGGCGGCGAGGGTGGAGCGGAGGCCGGCGGCCCCGACGATGGCCGCCATCGTCCAGGCGGCGGGCCGGGAAGCCGCCTCCTCCACCGCGGCCTGCCCGGCGGCGGCCGCGATGCCGGTGCCGGAGAGCGCGTCCCTCAGCGCGGGATAGGCGGCGGTGTCGGCGACGACGGCGACCCGGGCGCGGTGCCGGCGCGCCTGGGCGGCGAGCGCGGCGGCGTCACGGCCCGCGACCAGCGCCTCCACCGCGAAGGCGCTTTCGGGCGCGGCCTCCAGCAGCGCCAGGGTGGAGCGGCCGACCGAACCGGTGCTGCCGAGGATGGTGACGGTGCGGGTCAAGCTTCAGCCCCAGGCCCAGAGGGTCCGACCATAGCCCAGGACGAAGGAGACGAGAGCGGCGACCGGCGCGGCCGCCAGCACCCCGTCCAGCCGGTCCAGCAGCCCGCCATGTCCGGGGATGAGGGAGGAGGTGTCCTTCACGCGGAAATGGCGCTTGATCGCGCTTTCCAGCAGGTCGCCCGCCTGCGCCGCGATGCCGAGCAGCGCCGCGACCGCGGCGACGGCGGGCGCGCTGGCGAAGGGCTGGAAGGCGATGGCGGTGATCGTCCCGGCCACCATGGCGGCAAGCAGCCCGCCGGCCGCGCCCGTCCATGTCTTGTTGGGGGAGACGGCGGGGGCGAGCTTCGGCCCGCCGAAGCTCCGCCCGGCGAGGTAGGCGCCGATGTCGGAGGCCCAGACGACGACGAACAGGAACAGCACGTTGGCGCGCCCTGCCTCGTTGTCATGGCGCAGCTCGATCAGCGCGATGCCGGCGAGGCCGATGTAGAGGACGCCGGCGGCAAGCCGCCCCGCGGGCTGGGTGAGGTCCGCGGTCATCCGGCGGGCGCCGGCCCAGGTGGCGAGGAAGCCGAGCAGGAGGACGAGCAGCGCCCAGCGCGGATGTTCGGCCACCGCCAGGGTACCGGCGGCGAGGACGGCGAGGGGAACCGCGAGGCCAGGGAAGACCCGGACTCGGCGGCCGCAGAGATGCACCCATTCCCAGGCGAGCACCGCCACGGCCAGGGCGACCATGGCGGTGAAGGCATCGGCGCCGAGCCAGATGCAGGCGACGGCGGCGGGCCCGAGGACGACGGCGGAGAGGAAGCGCTTGCGCAGATCCTTCCAGCGCTTCGCCTCGGCGCCGGCCGGTGCGGCCCCGGACATGGTCAGGCGGCGCGGGCGCCGTAGCGCCGCTCGCGCCGGCCGAACTCGGCCAGCGCCTCGGCGAGGTGGGCGGCGTCGTAATCGGGCCAGAGCACGTCCTGGAAGACGAACTCGGCATAGGCCGCCTGCCACAGCAGGAAATTGGAGATGCGGTGCTCGCCGCTGGTGCGGATGACGAGGTCGGGGTCCGGCATGCCGGCCGTGCCGAGGAAGGCGCCGAAGCTGCGCTCGTTCACGGCGTCCGGGTCGAGGGTGCCGGCCGCGGCGCGGCGGGCGATCTCCTGCGCGGCCGCCGCGATCTCGGCGCGGCCGCCATAGGAAAGCGCGACGTTGAGGTTGAGCCGGGTGCCGGCGGCGGTGGCGGCCTCGGCCTTGGCGATGGCGCGCATGGTCTCCTCGCCGAAGCGCTCGCGCTCGCCGATCACGCGCAGCCGCACGCCTTCCTTCACCAGCGTGGCGACCTCGTTCCGCAGGTAGGCGCGCATCAGGCCGGTGAGGTCGCGCACCTCATCCGCCGGGCGGCGCCAATTCTCGGAGGAGAAGGCGAATAGGGTGAGCCAGCCGATGCCGGCCTTTCCTGCCGCCTCGATGGCGCGGCGCGCGGCCTCCGCCCCGGCCTTGTGGCCGAGCGCACGGGGCAGGCCGCGGGCGGCTGCCCAGCGGCCGTTGCCGTCCATGATGATGCCGACATGCAGCGGCGGCGTGGGCCCGCCGCCGGTCTCCGGCATCGGCTTGGTGGCAGCGCTCATCGGCGGGTGGGTCCTCGATCGGACATCAGCTGGTGCGGATGTCCTTTTCCTTCTCCGCCAGCGCCGCGTCGATGGCCTTGACGTGCTGGTCCGTCATCTTTTGCACCTCCTCGCTCCAGCGCTTTATGTCGTCCTGGCTGGCTTCGGCCTTCTTGTCCTTCTCCCAGCCCTTCACCGTCTCCATCCCGTCGCGGCGGACGCCGCGGACAGCGACGCGCGCGGCCTCCGCGTATCTGGCGGCGGTCTTCGCCAGCTCGTTCCGGCGTTCCTGCGTCAGCGGCGGCAGGGGCACGCGGATGACCTGGCCTTCGGTCTGCGGGTTGAGGCCGAGGCCGGAGTCGCGGATGGCGACCTCGGCCGCCTTCACGACGGAGCGGTCCCAGACCTGGACGGAGAGCAGGCCGGGGCCGGCAATGGAGATGTTGCCGACCTGGCTGAGCGGCTGCACGGTGCCATAGGCCTCGACGCGGATCGGCTCGAGCAGGGCCGGGCTGGCGCGGCCGGTACGCAGGCCGGCAAACTCCTTCCTGAGCGTCTCCATCGCGCCGTCCATGCGGCGCTGCAGGTCGCGCTTCAGCGCGGCGAAATCGGCGGGCATGACCCCTCCCCTCCCCTACGGATCGACCACCGTGGTGAACCGGCCCTCTCCGCGCATCACCGCGGTGAAGGCGCCGGGCTCGTGGATGTTGAAGACGACGATGGGCAGCTTGTTCTCCCGCGCCAGGCTGATCGCGGCCGCATCCATGACGGCGAGGTCGCGGGCGAGCATGTCGAGGTAGGTCAACGTCTCGTAGCGCTCGGCGTTCGGGTTCTTGCGCGGATCGGCGGAATAGACGCCGTCGACCTGGGTGCCCTTGAGCAGCGCGTCGCAGCCCATCTCGGCGGCGCGGAGCGCGGCGGCGGTGTCGGTGGTGAAGAAGGGGTTGCCGGTGCCGGCGGCGAAGATGACCACGCGCCCCTTTTCCATGTGGCGGATCGCGCGTCGGCGGATGAAGGGCTCGCAGAGCGAGGCCATGGAGATGGCGGATTGCACGCGGGTGTTGACGCCGAGCTTCTCGAGCCAGTTCTGCATCGCCAGGGCGTTCATCACGGTGGCGAGCATGCCCATGCCGTCGGCCTGGGCGCGGTCCATGCCGGAGGAGGCGCCGGCGACACCGCGGAAGATGTTGCCGCCGCCGATCACGAGGCAGACCTGCACGCCGAGGCCGACCACGTCACGGATGTCCGCCGCGATCGCCCTGAGCGTGCCGATGTCGAGGCCGTAGTCCCGGTTGCCCATCAGGGCCTCGCCCGACACCTTCAGGAGCACGCGCTTGTAGCGGGGGGTGTCGGACATGATGCTCCGGATGGGGGGATTGTCTGCGGCCGCGGAACATAGAGGGGGGTTCATGGCAGCGGCAAGGCAGGCGCGCCGGGCCCCGGCAGGACGGCTTCGCCCTGCCGGCCGGGTCACGCCGAGATGATCGGGGGCCGGGGACAGGCCCCGGCCGGCCCGCGAAGCCTCAGCCCTTGGCGGCGGCGGCGACCTCGGCGGCGAAGTCCGTGGTGGTCTTCTCGATGCCCTCGCCGAGCTGGAAGCGGGCGAAGCCGGTCAGCTTGCCGCCGGCCTTCTTCACCACCTCCCTCACGCGGCTCTCGCCGTCATGCACCCAGACCTGCTCCAGGAGGACCACCTCCTCGTAATACTTGCGGATGCGGCCCTCGGTCATCTTCTCGATGATCTCCGGCTTCTTGCCGGAGCCGGCGGCCTGCTCGCGCAGCACCGCCTTCTCGCGCTCCAGCGCCGAGGGGTCGACGGCCGAGATGTCGAGCGCCTCGGGGCGGGCGGCGGCGACGTGCATGCCGACCTGGCGGCCGAGCGTCTCCAGCGCCTCGATCTCGGAGGAGGCCTCGAGCGCGGCGAGGACGCCGATCTTGCCGAGGCCGGGGCGGACGGCGTTGTGGACGTAGGTGGCCACGGTGCCGGAGGGCACGCGGAGCACCTGCGCGCGGCGGAGGTTCATGTTCTCGCCGATCGTCGCGATCAGGCGCGTCAGCTCGTCGGTCACCGTGTGGGTGGTGCCCGGGTAGGTGGCGGCCTTCAGCTTCTCGACGTCGTCGCCGACCGAGAGGGCGAGGCCCGCGACCTCGGCCACGAAGTCCTGGAACATCTCGTTGCGCGCGACGAAGTCGGTCTCGGCATTGACCTCGACGACGGCGGCGGAGAGCGGGCCGCTGGCGACGCCGACCAGCCCCTCGGCGGCGACGCGGCCGGACTTCTTGGCCGCGGCGGAGAGGCCCTTCTTGCGCAGCCAATCGATCGCAGCCTCCATGTCGCCGTTCGACTCCACGAGCGCCTTCTTGCAGTCCATCATGCCGGCGCCGGTCTTCTCGCGCAGCTCGCGCACCATCGCGGCGGTGATCTCGGCCATGTCACACTCTCCCGTTCGGGCTTCTCATGCGGTCGCGCGGCGCGCCGGAGGTCCTGCGCGCCGCGGTGGGATGGTCGGGCCGCCCCGTGGCCGGGGCGCGCGGCGTCAGCCGCCGGCCGGCTGCTCCGCCGCCGGCGCCTCGGGTGCCTCGGGCGCCATCTCGGGCAGCTCCTCGGGCGGCAGGTCCTCCTGCGCGCCGAGATCGGCGCCGGCGGCGCCGAGCTCCGCCGAGATGCCGTCCAGCACCGCCGCGGCGACCATGTCGCAGTAGAGGTGGATGGCGCGGATCGCGTCGTCGTTGCCCGGGATCGGGAAGGCGATGCCGGAGGGATCGGCGTTGCTGTCCACCACGGCGACGACGGGGATGCCGAGCTTGTTGGCCTCCTCGATCGCCAGCTTCTCCTTCACCGTGTCGATGACGAAGATGATGTCGGGCAGGCCGCCCATGTCCTTGATGCCGCCGAGCGCGCGGTCGAGCTTCTCGCGCTCCCGCGTCAGCATCAGGACCTCCTTCTTGGTGAGACCCTCGACGTTGCCGCCGAGCCGCTCCTCCATCTGCTTCAGGCGCTTGATGCTGCCCTGGATGGTCTTCCAGTTGGTCAGCATGCCGCCGAGCCAGCGGTGGTTCACGTAGTACTGGCCGCAGCGCGCCGCGCTCTCCGCCACGTACTCGGCCGCCGCCTTCTTGGTGCCGACGAGCAGGACGCGGCCGCCGCCCGCCACGACGTCGCGGATGGCGCGCAGCGCGCGCTCCATCATCGGCACGCTCTGCTGCAGGTCGAGGATGTGCACCTGGTTGCGGACGCCGAAGATGTACGGCGACATCTTCGGGTTCCAGCGGCGGGTGTGGTGGCCGAAATGCACGCCGGCCTCAAGCAGGCCGCGCAGGGTGACGTCGGGCATCGCCATCGGGCGAGGATCCTCTTTTCTCTTCCAGTGGTCCGGTTCTGCCTCCGCGGCGCCATCCCCCGCTGGGGGGACCGGACCCGTTCTGGCCCCGCGGGGCTGGAAGGGTGGGCCGCGTGCGGATTTGCCGCCCCGGGCTGCCCCGGGCCGGCCGCGGCCATATGCCCCAGGCGGGGTCGTCCGGCAAGGCCGGCTGCGCTACTCCTCCCGGGCCCATGCGAATCCTGGTGATCTCGCCGACCCCGACCCACCCGCAGGACGCCGGCAACCGGGCGCGGATCCATGCGCTGCTGGCCGCGCTGAAGGCGGCCGGGCATCAGGTCCACCTGCTGCTGCTGATGCGGGAGAACCCCTCCCCCGCCGCGCTCGCCGCGATGCGCGCCGCCTGGGACGAGGTGGTGGAGGTGCCGCATGACCGGCGGGCGGAACGCCGCAGCCTCGGCCCGCTGAACGCCGTGGATGACTGGATCACGCCGGAGGCGGAGGCGGCCTTCGCCGCCCAGGCGGCGCGCCGGCCCGGCTTCGACATCGTGCTCGCCCAGTATGTCTTCCTCTCCCGCGCGCTGGAGTTCTTCCCCGACGGCACGGTGAAGGCGATCGACGCGCACGATCTGTTCGCCGGACGGGCCGAGCGGCTGGCGGCGCTCGGGCTGGCCAACACCTTCTTCGCCACGACGGAGGCGGAGGAGGCGCGCGGCCTGGACCGCGCCGACCTCGTCCTCGCGATCCAGGCGGAGGAGGGGGCGGCGCTGCGCGGGCGGACGCGGGCGCGGGTGATCACGCTCGGCCACCTGCCGGCCGACTCCCGCCCGCCGCCGCCGCCGCGCACGGCGGATGGCTGGGTGACGATCGGCTACCTCGGCAGCGTCAACCCGCTGAACACCCGCTCCGTCGCCCGCTTCCTGGAGGCGGTGGATCCGCCGGCGCTGGCCCGCCTGGGCGGCGAGGTGGTCGTGGCCGGCGGCGCGGGGCGGGAATTGCGCCCGGGCGGCGGCCTGCGCGTGATGGGGCCGGTCGAGGACGCCGATGCGCTCTACGCCGCCGTCGACCTCGTGGTGAACCCGCAGGAGGGCGGGACGGGGCTGAAGATCAAGACGGTGGAGGCGCTGGCCCGGGGCAGGCCGGTGATCGGCACCGCCGAAGCCTTCGCCGGCCTGCCGGCCGCCGCCGTCTTCCATGCCGCGCGCGACGCGGCCGAGGTGGCGATGCTCGCACGCCGCTTCGTGGCGGAGCCCGGCTTCCGCGCCGAGGTGGCGGCCGAGTCGCGCCGCCTGTTCCGCAGCTATGCGGCCGAAGTGGAGGGCGCGCGCGCCGCCTTCGCCTCGCCTCGCGCGCTGCCGCTGCTGCGGCAGCCGCCGCGGCTGCTGCTGGTGACCGACATCCCGTTCTGGCGCGGCACGCTCGGCAACCATGCGCGCATCGCGGCGCTCGCCGGGGCGGCTTCGGCCGAGATGGACGTGGACCTGTTCTTCTGCGGCGGCATGACGGAGGAGGAGCGTGCGGCGGCCACCCGGCTTCTCGGCGCCCGCGGGCGGGTCTTCGCGGCGGAGCCGCGGCCCGCGGCGGAGAAGCCCTGGGGGCTGACGCCGTTCGAGCGCGCGCGCTTCGACGGCGCGATCTTCGCCGCGCTGGAGGCGCATCTGGCGGCGCATCCGCCGCAGGCGGTGATCATCGAGTATCTCCGCCTCTCCTATCTCCGGCTGGCGCAGCCGATGCCGGCGCTGACCGTCCTCGACACGCACGACGTCATGTCGCTGCGGGCGCAGAACTTCCGGCGCTTCGGGGTGGAGCACTTCATCCAGATCCCGACCTCGGAGGAGCTGCGGATCCTCGCCTCCTTCGCGCTCGTGCTGGCGATCCAGGCGGAGGAGGCGCGCTGGCTGGAGGCGCTGCTGCCCGGGCAGGTGCTGCTGGCGCCGCACGCCATGCCCGCCCTGCCCCAGGCGCGCGGATCGGCGGGCGGGGCGGTGCGCGTCGGCTTCCTCGGCGGCGACAGCCCGATGAACCGCGACGGGCTGCGCTGGCTGCTGGACCAGGTCTGGCCGGCGGTGGACGGAACCGGGGCGGAGCTGCACGTCGCCGGTGGCGTCTGCGCCCTGCTGGCGGAGCTGACGGAACGGCGCGGCGTGGTGGCGCATGGCGAAGTGGCGGATGCGCAGGCCTTCCTCGACGGGATCGACATCGCGGTGAACCCAGTCGCCTATGGCGGCGGGCTGAAGATCAAGACCGTGGAGTACCTGTGCCGCGGGCTGCCGGGCGTGCTGACGGCGGAGGCGCTGTACGGCATCGCGGGCGGTGCAGGCTCGGCCTATGCGCTCGCCGCGGATCGCGCGCGGTTCGTCGCCGCGCTCGACGCGCTGATCCGCGATCCCGCGGCGCGGGCCAGGATTGGGGAGGCCGCCTTCGCCTTCGGCCGGCGGCATTTCGGGCCGCGCGCGCTGGAGGCGCCGATGCGCAGCATCGCCGCGCTGGCCCGCGGCGTGCCGGAGCCATGGCAGCTCGCCGCGGCACGAATGGTTGGCGCGTCCAGGCCGTTGCGGTAACACCCGCGGCGTTCCACTCGCCGGACAGGAGAAGAGATGCGCATCCTGATGGTCGGTACTGGCTATGTCGGCCTGGTCTCCGGCGCCTGCTTCTCCGATTTCGGCCACGAGGTGTGCTGCGTCGATCGTGACACTTCGAAGATCGACGCGTTGCGCCGGGGCGAAATCCCGATCTGGGAGCCGGGGCTGGACGCCCTGGTGGCGGCGAATGCGAAGGCCGGCCGGCTGACCTTCACCACCAGCCTCGCGGAAGGCGCGAAGGGGGCGGACGCCATCTTCATCGCGGTGGGCACGCCGTCCCGCCGGGGCGACGGCTTCGCCGACCTCTCCTACGTGTTCGGCGCGGCGAAGGAGATCGCCGCGGTGCTGGACCACTTCGCGGTGATCGTCACCAAGTCGACCGTCCCGGTCGGCACGGGCGACCAGGTGGAACGCACGATCCGGGAGCTTCGGCCGGATGCCGATTTCGCCGTCGTCTCCAATCCGGAGTTCCTGCGCGAGGGCGCGGCGATCGAGGACTTCAAGCGGCCGGACCGCGTCGTCGTCGGCACCGAGGACCCGCGCGCGCGGGATGTCATGGAGCGGCTCTACCGGCCGCTGAACCTGAACCGCGCGCCGCTGATGTTCACCTCGCGCCGCACCTCGGAGCTGATCAAGTATGCGGCGAATGCCTTTCTCGCCACCAAGATCACCTTCATCAACGAGATGGCGGAGCTTTGCGAGGCGGTGGGCGCCGACGTGCAGGAGGTGGCGCGCGGCATTGGGCTCGACAACCGGATCGGGCCGAAGTTCCTGCATGCGGGGCCGGGCTTCGGCGGATCCTGCTTCCCGAAGGACACGCTGGCGCTGATGCAGACGGCGCAGCAGGCCGGGGCGCCGATCCGGCTCGTCGAGACCGTCGTCCAGGTGAACGAGGCGCGGAAGGCGGGGCTGGCGGACCGCGTGGCGCGCGCGCTCGGCGGCAGCGCGGCGGGCAAGAGGGTGTGTGTCCTCGGCCTCGCCTTCAAGCCGAACACGGACGACATGCGCGATGCGCCCTCGCTCGCGCTGCTGCCGAGGCTGCGGGAGATGGGCGCCGAGATCGTCGCGCATGATCCGGCGGCGGGCGCGCAGGCCAAGGCGATGATGCCGTGGCTGACGCTGGCCGAGGGGCCGTACGAGGCGGCGGCCGGCGCGGATGCGCTGGTGGTCGTCACCGAATGGGATGCGTATCGCGGGCTCGACCTGCCGCGGCTGTTCCAGGCCATGCGGGGACGCGCAGTGGTGGATTTGCGCAACGTCTTCCGCCCGGACGAGATGGCGGAGGCCGGCTTCGACTACACCAGCGTCGGCCGCCCGCGCAGCCGGCAGGCCGCCTGAGGGGCGCGCCGTCGCGTGCGGAGGCGGCGCCTGTCCCGGCTGCTGATCCCGCTTCCGTCGCGGCGGCTGGGCGGGACGGAGCGGCACACGGCGGAGCTCGCGTCCCGGCTGGCGGCGCGGGGGCTGGCCGTGACACTCGGCGCGGAGCCGGCGCTGCTGGAGGGGCTGCGCCACCGCCTCGGGCCTTCCGTCGCGATCCGTGAGGCGGCGCTCGGCTGGGACGAGGACGCCGACCCGGACGGGCTGCGGCAGGAGAGGGCCGCGGCGGGGCTGATCGCCGAGGTCGCGCCGGAACTCTCGCTGGTGCCGCTGCCCTGGCCGGAGGCCGGATCCGGCGCGCTCCGCGCGCTCGGCGGCGCCGGCATCCCGCGGGTCGCGTTGCTGCACCTCGCACCGGGGGGAGCCGAGGCGCGGGGACGCGCCGGGCCCGAGCTGGAGGGTTGCGTCTTCGCGGCGGTCTCGGCGCCGACGGCGCGGCGCGGCGCGGCGCGGCTGGGTTTGTCGACGGAACGCGTCGCGGTGCTCCCAAACCCAGCCCCCCGGGTGCAGGACGCGGATCGCGGGCCGGTCCGGGCCATGCTGCGCGTCTCGCTGGGGCTGCCGCAGGACGGGCCGCTGGCGCTGTTCGTCGGCCGGCTGGAGGTCGCGAAAGGGGCGGAGCTGCTGCCCGAGATCTCGGCACGGCTGCCCTGCCCTCTCCTGGTGCTCGGGGATGGCGAGCTGCGCGGCATGCTGGAGAGCCGGGCCGCGGCCGATCCCCGCGGGGCGCTGCGGGTGCTGGGGCCGGTGCCGGATGCGGGTCCGTGGATGAGCGCAGCGGATGTGCTCGTCCTGCCGTCGCGGCTGGAGGGCGCGCCGCTCGTCTTCCTTGAGGCCGCGGCCTACCGGCTGCCGGTGGTGGCGACGGCGGCGGCGCTGGAGGCGCTGGGCGAGGCCGCGCCGCGCCTCGCCCGCCTGGCGCCAGCGGCGCCCGACGCGCTGGCCGATGCGATGGCGGAGAGCCTCGACGACGCGGCGGGCACTGCGGCCCGTGTCGCGATGGCCGCGGCGCATGCGGCGCGTCTCGGGTGGGATGGGGTGGTGGAGCGCATGCTCGGGCTGCTGCGCGCAGCCGCCGTGCTGACCGGGGAGCGGGCGGCATGATCGGCGCGCCGCTCGTCGAGATCTCGGCGGCGCGCCTGCTGGATGCCGGCGTGCCGGCGGTGGTGCTCGCCCCGGGCATGCCGCCGCCCGATCTCGGTGGGCTGCCGGTCCTCGCCTGGGACGGGGCGCGGCTTGCGCCGCCGGGCGTGGCGGGCGGGGCGGTGAGGCCGCTGCCGGCGGATGCGCGGCTGCTCGCCATCCTGGCGCCGGATGCGGCGACGGCAACCGGGCTGGCGCAACGGCTGCCGGCCGGCGTGCCGGTCCTGGCGGGGCCGGATGCGCTGCCGCGGCTGCTCGCCCTGCTCGGCGAGGCGCTTCGCGGAGAGAGCGTGCGGCGCGACGTGGCGGAGGGGGAGCGGGATGCGGCGCGGCGGGCGCTCGGCGGCCGGCCACTGCCGGTCCCGCAGCTCATCCTGGACACGCCACCGGTGGCCGCGGCGCCGCCGCGGCTGACGCAGCCGCTGGGGCGGCCCGCACAGGGGCTTTGCCGGGCGGAGATCCACCTCGCCGAGGCCGGCGCAGGCCCCGCCTCCTCGCTGCAAGTACGGCTGGTCGCCGGCCAGCGGATCCGCGCCGCCTGGGCAGTACCGGGGCCGGAGCTGCTTCCGGGATGGCTCGCTCTCGACCTGCCGGAGCCCGCGCAGCTCGGGGCGGCGGAAGCGGTGCTGGAAGTCGCGCTGCACCTCGCGCAGGGGGATGCCGCTGCGCTTTCGGCCGGAGTTGGCGAAGCGGCGCCGCTCGCGCTGCGGCTCTGGACTTCGGAGCCGGGACGGCACGTGATGCCGCGGCATTTCGACTGGGCGGCGCTGGACGCGCCGATGCCGCGCGGGCTGGAGCTGAACCTGGACAGCGCCGCGCTGGCCGTGACGGGGACAACGGACGCAGCCGCGGAGCTGCTCGCGCTCGGCAGCGGGGCGGAGCGCCTGGTGCTCCGGCTGGATGCGGGGGCGATGGCCGATGTGACGCTCGCGCCCCTTCCCGCCTCGCCGGCGGACCTGCTGCGGCTGACGCTCGCCTGCCGCGCGGGAGAGGCGGAGCGGATCGGCGCCGCGCTCCGGCTCGATCATACGGCAGGCGCGGCGGAGACGGAGTGGCGGGACTTCGACGCGGAGGGCGTGCTCCGTCTTGCGCTGCCTCTGCCGGGCAGCGGGGCGCGGCCGTGCCTCAGGCTGCGCAACGGCGGCGGGCCGGCGGTCGTGGAAGTGGCGCGCCTCGTCCTGCTGCGCGGCGCGGCGGGAGAATGCCGGCGGCCGCCGGAGCCGGACCCGCCAAGGATGCCGCTGCTCCGCGCCTCGTCCGGCGCGGGCGTGGTGCTCCCCGGCGGCCTGCGCATGGTCCAGCGTCCCGCAGCGGTCGCGCATCCGCCGGCCGAACGGCTCGCGGGCGGCATCACCTGGCAGGAGGTGAAGACGCAGCAGCACATGGTGAGCCCCGACGGCGCGTACTGCCACCTCGACATCGTCATCACCGGCCTCGTGACCCCGGCCGGCCTGTGGCGGCAGGCGCGGGCGAAGCTGTTCGAGCGCCGCGGCACGCCGGGCCTCGAGTTCCGCGAGGCACCCGGCTGGCCGCAGATGTTCGACCGCTGGCCAGCCGGCGACAGCGACGCGTTCGGACCGTTCTGGCGCCTCGAGGGCAGCACGGCCGGGCAGGCACGATCGGCGCTGGCCACGCTGCGCGACCGCACCTTCGTCGCCTCGCTGATCGAGGTGTTGCCGTCGCTCGCCGCGCAGGCTGCCGCGGAGGCCGGGCTTGGCGGTGCGGAGGCTGCAGCGTGGACGGAGCGTGCGCAGCGCCTGGGGGCCGCCCTTGCCGAGGGCCGGCCGCAGGGCTGACCCGGCTGCCCCGGCGGGCTATTGCATGCCGACCGCCGGACGGAAGACGAAGATGCACCGAGGTTTGTCCAACCGCCGCAAGGGGATCGCGCCATGACCGGGCCGCTGGACGGGCTGCGGGTCGTCGAGGTGTCGGCCTTCGTCGCGGCGCCGATCGGCGGGATGACGCTGGCGCAGCTCGGCGCGGAGGTGGTGCGCATCGATCCGCCCGGCGGCAACATCGACATCGGGCGCTGGCCGCTCGCGCCCTCCGGCACGAGTCTCTACTGGACGGGGCTGAACAAGGGGAAGCGCAGCGTCGCCCTGCCGCTGAACACGGCGGAGGGGCGCCGGCTGGCCGCCGACCTCATCGCCTCGGCGGGGATCCTGCTGACCAACCTGCCGGCGGCGGAGGGCTGGATGAGCTTCGGCAGCCTCGCGAAGGCGCGGCCGGACCTCATCATGCTCCGGCTGACCGGCACGCATGATGGCGGCAACGCCATCGACTACACGGTGAACGCGGCGGTGGGCTTCCCGGTGGCGACGGGGGAGGATCCCCGGCCGGTGAACCACGTGCTGCCGGCCTGGGACGTGGCGGCGGGCCTCTATCTCTGCACCGGACTGCTGGCGGCGGAGCGGCGGCGGCGGCTGACCGGCGAGGGTGGGGAGGTGACGCTCGCGCTCTCCGACGTCGCCTATGCGACCGCGGCCAATCTCGGCTACCTCGCCGACGCGCAGGTGAACGGCGCGGTGCGGCCGCCGCTCGGCAACTGGCTGTACGGCGCCTTCGGGCGGGACTTCGCGACGCGCGACGGGCGGCACGTGATGCTGGCGGCCATCTCCAACCGGCAGTGGCGCGCGATCGGCGCGGCGACGGGGCTGGCGGAGAAGCTGGCGATGATCGGCCCGCTGATGGAGGTGGACCTGGACGACGAGGGCGGGCGCTACGCGGCGCGGGAGGCGATCGGCGCCGTGCTCGCGCCCTGGTTCGCCGCGCGCAGCCTGGCAGAGGTGCGCGCCGCTCTCGACGGCAGCGGCGTGCTCTGGGGGCCGTACCAGGATTTCGGCCAGATGGCGCGGGAGGATCCGCGCTGCTCCGCCGCCAACCCGCTGTTTGCCGAGATCGAGCAGCCGGGTGTGGGACGGCTGCTGGCGCCGCGCGCGCCGCTGATGCCCTCGCCCCCGCCCCGCCCGGCGCCGGTGCTCGGCGCGGACACGGAAGCGGTGCTCCGGGAATGGCTGGGCTTGTCGGAGGAGGCGATCGCCGCACATCGCGCGGCGGGAACCCTGCCGGGGAAGACAGGATGACGGATCTGCTTGAGGAGAGCCGCGCCGCGGTGGCGGCGGCGGAGGCGTATCTCGACGCCGCGCGGGCGGCCGTGGCGGCGCGCGTGGCGCCGGGCGGGCGGGTGGATGCGGCGGCGCTGGAGGCGGAGCAGCTCACGGCGCACGGGCTCGCCTGGGTGGCCACCTACGTCGCCGCGCTGCGCGGGACGGCGCACTGGGCGGAGCGGCTGGAAGCTGCGGGGAAGCTGCGCGCGGCGGAGCGCGCGATCCTGACGCTCGGCTTCGCCGAATACGGCGCGCAGCTCGCTGGCGGGATCGCGATGAGCCAGGTGGAGGTCGTGCGGCCGGCCGATCTCGGCGTGCCTGGCGCGACGGTGGAGGCGCTCGGGGCGGGCTTCGCGCCGCTCGCCGCCCGCGTGGCGGAGGCGCGCGCCGCGATGAATGCGGCGTTGGACTCTGGGGAGTTCGGCGATGCCGGCGTCGAGGACGAGGCGATGGCGCTGCTGCGCGAGCAGTTCGCCCGCTTCTCCGCCGCCGAGGTCGCGCCGCATGCGCAGGATTGGCACAAGGCGAATGCGCTGATCCCGCTGCCGCTGATCGGGCGCCTGGGCGAGATGGGCGTGTTCGGCGTGACGATCCCGGAGGAGCATGGCGGCCTCGGCCTCGGCAAGGTCGCGATGTGCCTCGTCTCCGAGATGCTGAGCGAGGGCTATGTCGGCGTCGGCTCGCTCGGCACGCGGAGCGAGATCGCGGGCGAGCTGATCGGGCTGAACGGCACGCCGGAGCAGAAGGCACGCTGGCTGCCTGGCATCGCCTCGGGCGAGATCCTGCCGACCGCGGTGTTCACCGAGCCCAACACCGGCTCTGACCTGGCGAACCTGCGCACCCGCGCGGTGCGGGAGGGGGACACGTACCGCGTCTTCGGCGCGAAGACCTGGATCACCCATGGCTCGCGGAGCGACGTGATGACGCTGCTGGTCCGCACGGACCTGTCCGCGCCCGGACATCGCGGCCTGTCCATGCTTCTCGCCGAGAAGCCGCGCGGCACGGAGGACGACCCCTTTCCTGCACCCGGCATGTCGGGCACCGAGATCCACGTCCTCGGCTACCGCGGCATGCGGGAATACGAGATCGCCTTCGAGGGGTTCGAGGTACCGGCGGCGAACCTGCTCGGCGGCGCCGAGGGGCAGGGTTTCCGGCAGCTCATGGAGACCTTCGAGAGCGCGCGCATCCAGACCGCGGCGCGCGCCCTCGGCGTGGCGCAGAACGCGCTGGTGCTGGGCCTGTCGTATGCGCGGGACCGGGTGCAGTTCGGCAAGCCGATCCTCGGCTTTCCGCGGGTGCACGCCAAGCTCGGCATGATGGCGGCGGAGACGATGATGGCGCGCCAGCTCACGTATTTCGCGGCGCGCGAGAAGGATGCCGGGCGGCGCTGCGACGTGGAGGCGGGGATGGCGAAGCTGCTCGCCGCGCGGGTGGCCTGGAGCAACGCCGATGCCGCGCTGCAGATCCACGGCGGCAATGGCTACGCGGTGGAATACCCGATCAGCCGCGTGCTGTGCGACGCGCGGGTGCTGTCGATCTTCGAGGGAGCGGCCGAGATCCAGGCGCAGATCATCGCGCGCGGGATGCTCGGGCGGGTGAATTGAGACTTGCCTGCATGAATGCTGACGCATTCATGCCCTCAGACGCCGGCGCGCGCCTCCGCGCGCTTGGCGACGCGCCACTTGGCGCGGCGCGCATTCGCGCGCTCGGCCCGCGCAAAGGGCGCGGGCCGTCGCCGGCTCACCAGCAGGGCCTTGCGGCCTGATCCACGTCAGGGCGACATGGTTCAGCGCCGCGGCAGCAGGCCGAGGGCGAGCGGCAGGCCGGCCATGACCACGGCGAGGCCGAGCCACTGCACCGCGTCCGGCCACTCGCCTGCCACGGGGATGCCGGCGAGCACGGCGAGGCCCGGGACCAGGGCCGGCACGATCGCGGCGCGCGCCGGGCCGAGGATCGCGATCGCCTTTCCGAAGGCGTAGACGGCCAGCAAGCCGGACAGCGCGCCCTGTACGACCGCCTGCGTCAGCAGCACCCGCGACCCCTGCGCCAGGAGCGCCGCCGGATCGCCGAAGACAAGCCAGAGCGGCAGCGCCACGGCACCGCCGAACACCGCGACGGCCAGCGTGGCCGGCCAGGCGCCGACGCCCCAGCGCCGCGACAGCACGGTGAAGCCTGCCCAGAGAAGGCCGGCAGCCGCGAAGCTGAGATCGCCGCGCCAGGCGCCGCCCGCATCCATCCCCGCGCCGGAGACGAGCAGCAGCCCGACGAGCAGCACAGCCACGCCGGCCCAACGGGAGGCCGCAACGCGGTCGCGAAGCACCAGCACCGCGAGCGCCATCGTCGCCAGCACGACGACGGAGGGCTGCACCACCGCGCCATGCGCCAGCGGCGCGTAGCGGTAGCCGAGGGTGGCGAGGAGGATGAAGGGCGGCCCGGCCAGCGCGGTCAGCACCGCGGCGCGGCGCCAGCCGATCGCGGCGAGCCCTCCGCCGCCCGATCGCAACAGGAAGGGCAGCGCGATCAGCCCGGCCGTGCCGTAGCGCAGCAGGGCGAAATCCACCGGCGCCAGGCCGGAGACCACGCCCGCGCGCGCAAAGGCGAGATAGCCGCCCCAGATGGCGGCGGCGGCGAGGCCCCAGGCGAGGCCGGCGAGCATCGGCATCGGCGCGGTGCCGAAGCCCAGGCGAAGGGCGATCGTGCTCATGCCGCCCTCCCGGCCGTCGCGGCGCGCAATGCGGCGAGCACGTGCGCCGGTTCGGCACGGCGGCGGTAATCGGCTTCGGCCTGGGCGAAGGCGATGCGGCCGTCCGGACCGGCGACGAAGGTCGCTGGCATCGGCAGGCGCCAACCGGTCGGGCCGTTCACCGCGCCCAGATCGTGGCCGAAGCGGCGGTAGAGCGCGACGAGGGCTTCCGGCAGGGCGAATTCCAGGCCGAAGGCGCGCGCCGCGTCGCCGCCGCCGTCCGACAGGACGGGGTAGGAGAGCGCGTTGCGCTCCGCCGTGTCGAGCGTGGCGTCGGGCGCCTGCGGGCTGATGGCGACGAGCCGCCCGCCGATGTCGGACAGCTCCGGCAGCCGGGCCTGCCAGGTGCGCAGCGTCAGGTTGCAATAGGGGCACCAGCCGCCGCGGTAGAACACGATCACCGCGGGGGCGAGGTCGCGCAGCGCGACGGCGCGGCCGGTCGCGTCGGGCAGCGCCAGGTCGGGCAGAGGTGCGCCGGGCGGCAGGATGGCTCCCTCCGCGCCCGTCGCGCGGAGCGCCTCGATCTGCGCGGTAACGGTGGCCTGCGCCTCGGGCGGCGCCTTGCCCCGCCATTCGGCGAGGAAGGCATCGAGCTGGGCTTGCAGCGTACCCATCACGCGGCGTCCTGCCGGCGGCGGCTCGGCGCCACCCAGGCGATGTCGCCGGTCATGAAGCTCTCCAGCGGCGTGCCGGCGAGGCGGTTGGCGTAGTTGCTGATGGTCTTGGCCGCGATCGCGACGAGGATCTCCAGCACCTGGGCGCGGGTGAAGCCGGCGGCGAGGAAGGCCTCCACCTCCTGCGGCGCGACGCGGCCGCGCCCGAGGATCACCGCGCGGGTGAACCCGTGCAGCGCCTGCAGCCGCGCATCCGGCAGCGCCCCACCCTCCCGCAGCGCGGCGATGCTGGCGGCGTCGAGCCCCGCGCGCCCCGCCAGCACGGTGTGGCCGGCGGTGCAGTATTCGCATTCGTGGAGGACGTTGGCGGTCAGGTAGACCACCTGCTGCTCGGCCGGCGTCAGCGTGCCCTCGGCGACGAGGGCGAACATCCGGTCGTAGGCCTGCACGGCGATCGGCGCCTCGGCCAGCTTGGCGTGCAGGTTGGGCACGAAGCCCCAGGCCGCCTTCGCCGCGCGCAGCGTGGCGCGGGAACCCTCCGGCGCCGTGTCGATCGTGTGCAGGGGGAAGTCGGTCATCGGTCTCGTCCTGTGCTGCCTACCGGACCTGCCCGGCGCGAAGCGGACGGTGGCAGGACAGCGCGCCGCGCGGATCGCGCAACGAGCGGCTTCCCCCCATCCGGAAAGCGGATAGCCTGGGCGACATGGACCTGCTTCTGCACATGCGGAGCTTCGTGCGCGTCGCCGAACTCGGCGGCTTCTCCGCCGCAGCGCGCGCGCTGAACGCCTCGCAGCCCGCGATTTCGCGCCAGGTCGCGGATCTCGAGGGAATGCTCGGGACGCGGCTGCTGCAGCGTTCCTCGACGGGCGTCGCGCTGACGCCCGAAGGGGAGGCCTTCCTCGAGGAGGCGCGGCGCGCGCTGGAAGCGGCCGAGGGCGCGATGGCCTCGGTCGGCGCGCGGCGCGGCGAGGTGACCGGCCGGGTGCGGCTCGGCAGCAGCATCGCCTTCGGACGGCGCCACATCGTGCCGCGCCTTGCGCCGCTGCTGCGGCAGCATCCGGGCCTCTCGGTGGACCTCGTGCTGGCGGATGGCGTCGCCGACATGGTGCAGGAAGGGCTGGACGCGACGATCCGGATCGGACCGGTGGGCGATCCGGCCCTCATCCTCCGCCGGATCGGCATGTCGCGCCGGGCCGTCGTCGCCACGCCGGAGTACCTGGCGGAGCATGGCGCGCCGGAGCGGCCGGAAGACCTCGCCGCGCATGGCTGCCTGATCTACAGCGGCTTCGCGGGCGCCGAGGACTGGCCGTTCCAGGGACCGGACGGGCCGTTCCGGCTTCGCGTGTCCGGCCGGCTGCGGGCCAATTCGGGGGAGGCGCTGCGCGCCGCGGTGTTGGCCGGCCTCGGCCTCTACCTCGCGCCGCTTTGGGCCTATGCGGACGACCTGCGGGCGGGCCGAGTGGTGGCGCTGCTGGAGTCATGGTCGCCGCCACCCCTGCCGATCCATGCCGTGTTCCCGACGCGCCGGCAGGTGCCGCCGCGGGTGCGTGCGGTGGTCGAGCATCTGGCCGCGGAATTCCGCCTCGACCCCGTGCTGAGCGACCACGAGGCCGGGTAGTCAGCGCGCCGGCGCCGTCTCTAACCGCTTCGCCAGGCGCTGCAGGGATTCGGTCCAGCCGCGGGTGTGGCGCCGAGCCGTGTCCTCGTCCGCGAAGCGGTCATGCGTCAGCGTGACCTCGGTGCCATCGGGGAGGGGGCGGAAGTCGACCGTGACGCGCGAGACGCGGTCGGGCGTGCTCGCCCAGTGCCAGGAGAAGACCAGGCGGCGCTCCGTCTCGATCTCGGTGTAGCCGCCGACCGCCTCGTGCCGTTCGCCATTGTCTTCCCGCAGCACCACGCGGAAGCCGCCGCCGATCCGCACATCGGCTTCGGCGTGCTCCGCGCGCGTGTGGTGCGGACCGAACCAGGTCACCATCAGTTCGGGCCGCGTCCAGGCCTGCCACACGCGGGCGGGCTCGGCGCGGATGCGCTTGACGAGGGTGAGGCTCGGCGCCGTCACGGCTTGCGTTCCAGCGCTTGCGCGAGCCGGTCAAGGCTCTCGCTCCAGAAGCGGGCGTAGCGGGCGAGCCAGGACATGGCATCCTCCATCGGGGCGGCGGTGAGGCGGCAGGCGACGGTGCGGCCGGTCTTGCGGCGCGCGATCAGCCCGGCGCCTTCCAGCACGTCGAGGTGCTTCATCACCGCGGGGAGCGAGATCGGCAGCGGCCGCGCAAGCTCGCTCACCGTCAGCGTCTCGGCGTCGTTCAGCCGTTCGATCATGGCGCGGCGCGTCGGGTCGGCGAGCGCGGCGAAGATGCGATCGAGGCCGGGCGGCGGTACGGGATAAAGGTTAGCCACGTGGTTAAATATAGGAGGGGCGACCCGAGTCGGCAAGCGACGATGGCGCGACCGGAAACGACAGAGCCTCCTGTATACGTGATGCTTTGCGCATCTGGCGGTTTCGCGCTTCCGCCTGACCTGCCCTGCCATAACGGTTTGGTCGGAGCGAGATGTCCGTAGCGGTGAGTGGGCGGCGCGTGGGCGTCGCCATCGTGGGCCTCGGCGGCGCCGTGGCGAGCACCGCCGCGGCAGGGGTGGCGCTGCTGAAATCCGGCACGAACCGGATGGATGGGCTGCCGCTGGCCCACCTCTCGGTCCCCGGCCTCGCGCGCTACGACGACCTGGTCTTCGGCGGATGGGACGTGCATGGCGCCGACCTCGCCGAGGCGACGGCCGAGCACCGCGTGCTGAACGACAACCAGATCGCCGAGACGCGCGGCGCGCTGGCCGAAGTGAAGCCCTGGCCTGCCGTGGCGAGCCTTGCCTACTGCAAGCGCATCCAGGGCGGCAACGCGCGGGAGACAAGAGGCCACCGCGAGGCCATCGAGGCGATCGTCGACGACATCAGCCGCTTCAAGGCGGCCAACGATCTGGACAGCGTGGTGATGGTTAACCTCGCAAGCACGGAGCGCACGCCGGCGGACAGCGACGCGCTGCGCACGGCCGACGCCTTCGAGCGCGCGCTGGATGCGGACGACAGCGGCATCGGGCCGGCGATGCTCTACGCCCGCGCGGCCATCGAGGCGGGCGTGCCCTACGGCAACTTCACCCCGTCCGTCGCGGCGGATGCGCCGGCGCTGGCGGAGATGGCGAAGCGCCGCGGCGTGCCGGTGGCGGGCAAGGATGGCAAGACAGGACAGACGCTGCTGAAGACCGTGCTGGCGCCGATGCTGCGGGCGCGGGCGCTGCACGTGGATGGCTGGTTCTCCACCAACATCCTCGGCAACCGCGACGGTCAGGCGCTGGACGATCCGGACAGCCTGAAGAGCAAGCTCGGCACCAAGGGCAACGTGCTCGACAGCATCCTCGGCTACCATGTCGAGGACCACATCGTCGACATCCGCTACTACCGCCCGCGGGGCGACGACAAGGAGGCGTGGGACAACATCGACGTCACCGGCTTCCTCGGCCAGCGCATGCAGCTGAAGGTCAACTTCCTCTGCAAGGACAGCATCCTGGCGGCGCCGCTGGTGCTGGAGATCGCGCGGCTGCTCGATCTCGCGAAGAGCCGCGGCGAGGCGGGGGCGCAGGAGCAGATGTCGATCTTCTTCAAGGCGCCGCAGACCGCGAACGGGCGCGCGCCCGTGCACGCGTTCCATGCGCAGGAGGACATGCTGGCCGACTGGCTCGGCGTGCCGGTCGCCGCGGCGGAATGAACGCGGTCCAGCCGCCGGAGGAGGCGGGGCACCGGGCACCGCCCGGGCTGATGCCGCTGGTGCGCGAGCTGTGCGACCTGAAGCGCGTGCGTTCGGCCGGCCGCGCCGGATCGGTCGCCGAGCGCATCTTCGTGCGGTCCTGGGCGGCGCTGCGCGGCGGGCGGGACGCGGCCGAAGTGGCGCGGGCCGCGCTGCGCGAGGCGCTGGCCGCGACGCGACTCGGCGATCTTGACGCCGCGGCGCTGCTGGAAGCCGGCGTGCCTGCCGAGGATGTGGTGCGCATCCGCGACCGGGCGGTGCAGGACGCGGCCGGGATGCTGGACCCGGGTACCCTTGCCTGGCTGCACGGAACGGAAGACCTGGCCGCGGAGGGAGCAGCGCCCGGCTTCGTCGCGCGCCTGGCGGCGCAGCCGCGGGCGGGCGCGACGGCGCCGGGCCGCGGCCGGCTGGTGCTGGAGCCGCCAGAGAGCCACGCCGACCATTGTGCCCTCGTCGCGCTGATCGGCGCGGTGCTCGCCCCGGCCTGGGGCGCGCGGGCGGAGACGGTGTTCCTCGCCGGGCTGGCGCACCACCTGCACAACGCGCTGCTCGCCGATGCCGGCTTCGCGGGCGAGGTGCTGCTGGGCGAGTGGCTGGAGCCGGCCTTCGCGCGCGCGACGGAGATCGCGCTTGCCGAGCTCGACACCGATCTCCGCGCCCGGGTGGAGGACGCGCGGCGGATCCTGCCGGACGCCGCGACGGCCGAGGGCCGCGCCTTCCACGCGGCGGATACGCTCGACCGCGTGCTTCAGGTGGAGCACCACCTGCGCGCCGCCGGGACCACGATGGACTTCGTGCTGCGCGAGATGGAGCTGGTGCATGCCGGCCCGGTGAAGCCGTTCCAGGATGCGGTGCTGGCGCGCATGGGCCTGCTGGTGCCGGAGGTCAGCGGGGCGGCGCAGGCGTGACGCCCGACACGGCCCATTCGGTTCGCGACGCCGCGGGACGGCGGCATCCGGCGCCCGACGGCATCCCCTTCCTGCGCGCGGGGCGCGAGGCGCTGGCTGCGGAGGCGCTGGCGCGCCTCGACGCCGGCGACCGGGAGGGCGCGCTCGTCTCGCTGCTGGCCGACCAGGACGATTGGTGGACAGGCCCCGCCGCCGATCCCGCCGCGCTGCGCCGGCTGGTGCGGGAGCACGACATGCTGACGCTGCGGGACGCGATGGAGCACCTGTCCTGGGGACCGGTCGGACTCTACTTCGCGCATCGCTGGTCGGACCCGACCTTCCTTGCCGGCCTCGCGCTGGTGGAGGCGCATTGGGCACGGCCGCGGGACGCCTTCGAGCTGGCCTGCGGCATCGGCCACCACCTGCGCGAGCTGGCGCGCCGCGGCGTCGCGGTGACCGGGACGGACGTGGTCTGGGCGAAGCTCTGGGTGGCGCGGCACTGGGTATGCCCGCAGGCGCGGCTGCTCTGCCTGGACGCCGCGCAGGAATGGCCGGATGTCGGGACCTTCGACCTCGTCGCCTGCCACGACGCCCTCTACTTCCTGGAGCCCAAGCCGGCGATCCTGGCGCGGCTGCGCGGGCTGCTCGACCGGGCACGCGGCGTGCTCGCGGTCGGGCACGTGCACAACCGGGACTGGCAGAACCTCTCCTCCGGCGCGGCGGTGACGACGGCGGAGATGGCGGCGCTGATGCCCGGGGCGATGCTCTACGACGATGCCGAGCTGACGCGCGCGCTGGCCGAGGCGCGCGCGCCGCATCCGGCGCGGCCGGAGGCGCTGCAAGGGGCGGAAGCCTTTGCGGCCGTGGAGGGGCCAGGCCTCGTTCCGCCGCGCCCCGTCGCCGGCATGCTGCCGCCGGACGGCGTGCCGCTCCGCCGCAACCCGCTCTACGGTGCGGATGGCCGCATCGCCTGGCCATCGCCGCGCTACGCGCAGGAATATGGCGGGCGCGCCACCTATCCGGCCGAGAGCGACGCCCCGGACTGGGCGGTGCTGGATGCCGCGACGCGCGAAGCGGCGCGCCGGCGCGAACTCCTGGACCTCCCGGAGCGCTGGTAGGTCGATGCTGGACGCGACCCGCTTCGAGAGCGCGACGTTGAACTGGGGCGTGATCGGCCTCGGCTGGGTCGCGCGCGACTACGCGGTGCCGGGGATGATCGGCGCGGGCGGGCGGCTCGTCGCCGTGGCCGATCCGGATGGGGCGGCGCGGCGGCATGCGGAAGCGCTCGGCGCGCGGGCGCATGCGGAATGGGGTCCGCTGCTGGCCGACAAGGAGGTGGAGGCGGTGTATGTCGCGACGCCGAACCACCTGCACCGCGCCGCGGTGGAGGCGGCGGCGGCGGCCGGCAAGCCGGTGCTGTGCGAGAAGCCGATGGCGGCCACCCTGCCCGAGGCGGAGGCGATGGCCGGGGCGGTGCGGCGTGCGGGCATCCCCTACGGCACCGCCTTCGACCAGCGGCACCACCCGGCGCATGCGGCGATGCGCGCCGCGGTCGATGCGGGCGCGATCGGCACGGTGACGGCGATCCGTATCGCCTATGCGTGCTGGCTGGATGCCTGCTGGGCCGCGGACAACTGGCGGGCCGATCCGGCGCGGGCCGGCGGCGGCGCGCTGATGGATCTGGCGCCGCACGGGCTCGATCTGGTGCATGCGTTGACGGGCGCGGCGGTCGACGAGGTGGCGGCGCTGACGCAGCGGCGCGTGCAAGCCTATCCGGTGGATGACGGCGCGGTGCTGATCGGGCGCACCGCCTGCGGCGTGCTGGTGCAGATGCACGTCGCCTATAACTGCCCGGAGGCGCTGCCGCGGCGCCGGCTGGAGGTGGTGGGCACCACCGGCGCGATCGTCGCGGAGCGCACCATGGGGCAGACGCCAGGCGGCACGGTGCGACGGGTTTGCGGGCGGCTCGGCCTGGACGTGCCGCTGGCGGTGCCGGACGCCCTCGCCTCGCCCTTCGCGCGGCAGATGGCGGCTTTCGCGCGCTGGCTGCGTGAGGGCGGCGACGCGTTCAGCCTGGAGCGAGACCTGCACGGGATGCGGCTGCTCGACCGCGCCTATGCGGGCGCGGGGGTGCCGCGCTGATGCCGCTGCGCCCGTATTCCTGCGCGAACTGCGGCCACTGGCAGCGCTACTTCGCGCCGCCGCCGGACTGCCCCGTCTGCACCGACACGCGCAACGACCTGCCGGAGGATGGCTGGCGCTTCCTGACGGTGGAGGAGGTGTGCGGAACGCTGACCGGCGGGTGGCGGCGGCTGGATCGCGACATGGTGGCCTTCTCCACCACCCCGCCGCACGGGCTGAACGGCACCGGGTGGCTGCTGCTGCACCCGGACGGCAACACGGCCTTCGAGGCCGCACCCTTCTACACCGACGCGATGCTGGAGGAGATCCAGCGCCTGGGTGGCATCCGCTTCCTCGCGGCGAGCCATGTCCACGGCTACGGCGCGCTCTGGCAGTTGCAGGATGCGTTCCAGCCGGAGGTCATGGCGATCCAGAAGGAGGATCTTCGCCTGACCAAGGCGTTCCGCGTCACCTGGCCGTACGATGAGGCGCTGGAGCTGCGGCCAGGGCAGACGCTGATCCATGTCGGCGGGCACTACGAGGGGCAGGCGGTGCTGTACGATGCGGGCCGGCGCACGCTGTTCTGCGGCGATGCCTTCAAGGTCGACCAGGACGGCGAGGGCAAGGCACTCGCCGTCTCGACTCATAAGGCGTTCCACAAGGCCATCCCGCTCACGCCTGCGGAAATCCGCCGCTATCGTGCGGTGATCGCACCGCTCGACTTCGACACGGTGTGCACGCCGTTCGAGCACGCGCCCGATATCGGGCGCGACGTCGCGCTGGCGGTGCTGGATGACGGGCTGCGCGGCCCGCCGGGCGTGCGCCACATTCCGATCGACGAGCTGAGGAGACAGCGATGAGCGCCGCGCCGACGTTGGCGGAGGTGGCGGAGGCGTTCCGCGCCACCATGCCGGAGGAGGCGCATGTCTCCGTCTTCCGCATCGATGGGCTCGACCGCATCGGCATCCCGGTGGCGCAGGCCAACCTGATCCTGCCGGGCGAGCCGGCGACGATCGGCTACGGCTACGGGTTCGAGCCGATCGAGGCCGAGGTCGGAGCGCTCGGCGAGCTGTGCGAGGAGGTGCATGTCGGCGCTTTCGTCAAGCAGGCGCCGCGCCTCGTCGCCTCGTACGCCGAGCTGGCACGGCGGCGCGGGGCGCGCCACGTCGCCGACCCGCTGACGCTCTGCCTTCCGGCCGGGTGCACCTATACGCCCGATACGCCGCTCTCCTGGGTGGAGGCGCGGCGCTGGCCGACCGATGAGGCGGTGATGGTGCCGCGCGAATGGGTGGCCGCCTATCCGTATCAGCTCGGCGAGGACAAGCCACGGCTGATCATGCCGATCACCAACGGGCTCGGCGCCGGCTTCGACCATGGCCACGCCATCGCCCATGGCATCATGGAGGCGCTGCAGCGCGACGGGAACGTCCTCACCTACCGTGCGCTCGACCAGGGGGTGGCGGTGGAGCCCGATGCGGTGGAGGCGCCGGAGGTGGCGGCGCTGCTCGACCATCTGCGCTCGCTCGGCATCGAGGTGATGGTGAAGCTCGCCTGCACCGATTTCGGCATCGCCAACCTTTACGTGGTGGGCGACGACCGGGGCGAGCCGACGGTGCCCGTCCAGGTGACGAGCTGCGGGGAGGCGTCGCACCCGGATCGTGCGCGCACGCTGCGCAAGGCGCTGCTGGAATTCTGCGGCTCCCGCTCGCGCAAGGCGGCGACGCACGGGCCGATCGACCGTGTGCGGGCGGTGATGCCGCGGGACTATGTCGAACGCCAGATGAAGGTCGCGATGCTCGGCGAGGAGGAGAAGCGGGCGCTGCAGGCGATGACGGAATGGGTGGCGCAGGATGCGGCGGAGCTGCGCCGGCGGCTGTCCGGCACCGTCTTCTCCAGACGCCGCTCGGTGAAGCTGTCGGAGCTGCCGACGGCGCCCGCCGCGGCGGTGGCGCGCGGCGAGGACCGGCTGCGCCTGCTCGCCGAGCGCCTCGCCGCCGAGGGACTTGAGATCCTCTGGGTGGACTGCTCGCCCGCGGGCAGCCCGGTGAAGGTGGTGAAGGTCGTCGTCCCGGGGCTGGAAAGCGAGACGATGAGCTATCACCGCATCGGCTGGCGCGGCGTGCGGCGGCTGCGCGAACGCGGCGACGCGCTGCTGCTGGACGCGCCGGCCGAAGGGGCCGGGCGGGTCCTGCTGCGGCCGGTGGACGAGGAGAGGGCCGGCGGCCCTGCCTGGTTCGACGCGGCGCTTGCGGACCGGCTGGTGGGCGGGATGTACCCGCTGTACCGCGAGAGCGGCCCCTTCTCTGCGCAGATGATGCTGCGGCGCCAGCGGGGCGCGGCGTGACCCTCCGCTTCGCCTACAACACGAACGGCGCGGCCAACCACCGGCTGGCCGACGCGGTCGCGATCATCGCCGAGGCCGGCTATGACGGCGTGGCGCTGACGCTCGACATCCACCACATCGACCCGATGGAGGATGGCTGGGTCGCGCGGACGGAGGCGCTGGCCCGCGACCTCGCGGCGCGTCGCATGGGCTGCGTCATCGAGACGGGGGCGCGCTACCTCCTCGATCCCCGCCGCAAGCACGAGCCGACGCTGCTGACGCCGACGGCGGAGGGCCGGGCGCTGCGCGTGGCCTTCCTGCAGCGCGCGGTCGACATCGCGGGGGTGCTCGGGGCGGAGGCGGTGTCCCTCTGGGCCGGCGTGCCGCTGCCCGGCGTGGACCGCGGCGAGGCGGGGGCGTGGCTGAAGGAGGGCGTCGGCCGGGTGCTGGAGCACGCCTCCCGCCGTGGGGTCACCGCGGCGCTGGAGCCGGAGCCGGGCATGCTGGTGGAGACGGTGGATGACTGGGCGCTGCTCCGCCACCACCTGCCCGAGCTTAAGCTCGCCCTCGATCTCGGCCACCTTATGGTGACGGAGGAGCGGGAGCCGGCGACGGCGGTGCGGGAGTTCGCCCCCCATCTCGGCACCGTCGCGATCGAGGACATGCGCCGCCGCGACCACACGCACCTGCCCTTCGGCGAGGGCGAGATGGACATCCCGGCCTGCCTGGACGCGCTGGAGGAGATCGGCTTCTCCCGCCTCGTCTGCGTGGAGCTGTCGCGCGAGAGCCATCGGGCGGACCGGATGATCCCGGCCTCTCTCGCCTGGCTGCATGCCTGCCGCGAGGATCGGCGCGCGGCATGAGGGTGCTGTTCTGCTCGCGCCGCTACTTCCCGGCGATCAGCGGCATGAGCGTCTATGCCCAGAACCTGCTGAAGGAGCTGGTAGCGGCCGGACACGAGGTGACGATGGTGAGCCAGTACCGCGGCGACGCGGCGGGCACGCGCGTCTATGGCGGCGGCCCGCCGCCCGAGGTGCCGGGCGTCGCCGTGCTCGGCCGCCGTTCGCTCGGCGAGGAGGCCTTCGCCGCGCCCGGCGGCGCGGATTTCGAGCGCGACGTGGACGACATGGTGGCTACGATCCTCGCGGAGCACCGCCGCGAGCCCTTCGACATCCTGCACGCGCAATACGGCTACCCGAATGGCTGGGCGGTGCTGCTGGCGGCGCGGCAGATCGGCGTGCCGACCGTGGTTTCCATCCAGGGCGGCGACGGGCACTGGGTGGGCTCCTGCTGCGAGACGCATCGGCAGGCGATGCTGCGCGTGCTGGAGGGTGCCGGCGCGCTGCTGATCGGCTGCGAAAGCTTTGCCATGGAGGTGGTGGAGCGCCTCGGCGTGATGCGGGAGCGGTTCACCATCGTGCCCGGCGCGGTGGACACGACGCGCTTCCACCCGCCCGCCGAACGGCGCGAGGGATCGCCGCTCCGGCTGCTCTACCACGGGCGTGTCGATCGCAGGAAAGGCGCGCTCGACATGCTGGAGGCGCTGGCGCTGCTGCGGCAGGACGGCGTGCCCTTCGCGGCGAGGATCTCGGGCATCGGACCGGACCTCGAGGCGTCGAAGGAGCTCGCCTCGCGACTCGGGCTCGACATCCGCTTCAGCGGCTACGCCGACTACGACGCCGCGCCGGCGCTGTACCGGGAAGCGGATGTCTTCGTCAGCCCGACATATGCGGAGGGCTTCTCCAACACGATCCTCGAAGCGATGGCGAGCGGCATCCCGAGCGTCTCCTGCCACGCGGTCGGCGTGGTGGACTGCCTGCGCGACGGCGAGAACGGCCTTCTGGTGCCGCCGGGCGACGTGCCGGCGCTGGCGGGTGCGCTGCGGCGGATTATCGGCGATGCGGCGCTGCGCTGGCGCCTCGGCAACGCGGCGCTGGAGGAATGCCGCCGCGTCTATTCCTGGCGCGCGGTGGGGCAGCAGATCATGGATGTGTACGCATCGCTGCGCGGCAGCGCACCTGATGCGGGCTTCGATCCCGCCCTGCCGCACGACCCGTCCTGCCGCTTCCGCGCCGCGCCGCACCTGCTCTGATGCCGCACGCCCTTGCCCTGTCGCCGCATCTCGACGACGCCGCCTTCTCCTGTGGCGGCACGCTGGCGCGGCTGGCGCGCGAGGGGTGGGAGGTGACGGTCTGCACGGCCTTCACCCGTTCCGTGCCGGCGCCGACCGGCTTCGCCCTGGCCTGCCAGCTCGACAAGGGGCTGCCGGCCGGGGCCGACTACATGGCGATGCGGCGGGCCGAGGATGTGGCGGCGTGCGCCGCGCTCGGCGCCCGGCCGCTCTGGCTCGACTTCGCCGAGGCGCCGCACCGCGGCTACGGCTCTGTCGCCGCGCTGTTCGCCGCGCCGCTTGCCGCGGACGGGATCGTGCCGGCGCTGTCGCGCGCGATCGGCGCGCTGCTGCGGCCTGCGCCGGACCTGCTGCTGGCGCCGCAGGCGGTCGGCGGGCATGTGGACCATGTGCAGCTCGTCCTCGCGCTGCGTGCCGTGCTGCCGGCCGGTTTGCCGGTGCTGTGGTGGACGGATTTCCCCTACGCCGCGCGCCCGCACAGCCACCCCATGCGGCCCTTCGCCGGAGCGATGGAGGCGTTGCCGGAGCGCGGCGTGGAAGGCGACGCAGCCGCGCGGCTCGCCGCCTGCGCGGCCTATGCCACGCAGCTCGGCTTCCAGTTCGGCGGGCGGGATGGGTTGGCGCGCGCAATGACGGAAGCGGGAGGCGTGGAGCGCTTCCGCGTTTCCGGCGCGGCAGCGCTGCCGATCGCGGCATGAACGGGCACGTGGCGCCGCTCCTCGGCTTCGCGGCGGAGCTGCGGCGGGTGACCGGGCGGCCCGTACCGGACGTCGATCCGGCGGATGGCGGCACGGCGGCGCGGCTTCTGCTACTGCTCGAGACGCCCGGCCCGGCGATCACGCGGACGGGCATCGTCTCGCGCGACAACCCGACGCCGACAGCGGCCAATCTGCGCCGCTTCCTGACAGGGGCAGGGATCACCCGGCGCGACACGCTGATCTGGAACGCCGTCCCCTTCGTGATCCATGCCCCCGGCGCGCTCAACCGGGCGCCGCGGCGGGGGGAGATCCGGCAAGGCCTGGCGCTGCTGCCGCCGCTGCTCCGCCTGCTGCCGCGGCTCCGCGTCGCCGTCCTGGCCGGGCGCGTCGCGGGTGGGGCGGAGGGCACGCTGGCGGCGGCACGGCCGGGACTGCCCGTGCTGCGCATGCCGCATCCGAGTCCGACCTATGTCTGCACCAGCCCCGACGTGCCGCGGCGCATCGCCGCCGTGCTCGCGCAGGCGTTCGTACTGCTGGACGCGCCCCGAACGGAAGCGGCGTGAGCCGGCGCCGGCTCCACCTCGACACGTCGCAGGAAAAGCTGGGGCCCCGTCGTATCGCCTTCCTGTCGCTTGTGCTGGGGCTGACCGCGTCCGTACTGGGCTTGGCCTGGCACGTTCTTTCTGCGGGCGGGTGGTCGGGGTTGGAGGTGGCGATCCTGCTCTGCCTCGCGGCGAACGCGCCGTGGCTCGCGCTGTCGGGCGCGACGGGCCTCGTTGGCTTCGCGGTGCGAAGCGCAGCGGCCGACCCGACCGCCGCGGTGCTGCCGGCGCTGCGACGCGCCGGCGGCCCGCCCACCGCCCGCACCGTGATCGCCGTCTGCGTCCGGCTGGAGCAGATGGAGGCGGTGCTGCCGCCGCTCGAATCCCTGCTGCGCGGGCTGCGGGACGGCCCGGGCGACGGGCTGTTCACCCTCGCCGTCCTGTCGGACACGCCAACGGGCGAGGCCGCAACCCGGGAGGAGGCCGCGGTGCGTGACCTCGCCGCCTGCTTCCCGGCCGGCGCCGTGCTGTACCGTCGGCGAGCGGAGAATGCCGGCTTCAAGGCCGGCAACCTGATGGACTTCCTCGACGGCGACGGCGCGGCGTTCGACTTCGCGCTGGTGCTCGACGCGGACAGCGCGATGTCCGCCGACGCGGTGTTGCGGCTGGCGCGCGTGATGGAGGCCGAGCCGCGCCTGGCAGTGCTGCAGCCCACCGTCGCGGGGCGCGGCGCGGATACGGTGTTCGGCCGGCTGTTCGGGCTCGGGCATCGGCACGGGGTGAGGATCTGGGCGACGGGGCAGGCGTGGTGGCAGGGGCCGCATGGCCCCTACTGGGGCCACAACGCGATGCTGCGCGTCGCCGCCTTCCGCGCCCATGCGCGGCTGCCGACGCTACCCGGCGGCCGCCACATCCTCAGCCACGACCATGTCGAGGCGGCGCTGCTGCACGGCGCGGGGTGGGAGGTGCGGGTGCTGCCGGATGATGCGGGCTCCGCCGAGCGGCACCCGCCCGACTGGCCGGCGCTGTTCGACCGCGACCTGCGCTGGGCGGCGGGCAACATGCAGTATCTGGGATTGCTGCGGCGCCCCGAGCTCGGCTGCCTCGGGCGGTTCCAGATGCTGCAGGCGGCGCTGCACTACCTGCTGACGCCGCTCTGGTTCGCGACCCTGCCGCTGGCGGCGCTGAACGTCGCGACGGGCGGGGCGGACGGCACGCCGCGCGGCGCCCTGCTCGCGTTGCTGGCCCTGGGCTTTTCGCTGCTGAACCTGCCGAAGCTCCTCGGCTATGCCGAGGCGGCGCTCGGCGGCGCGGCGCCAACGGCCCGGCACGCGGCGGCGGAACTGCTTCATGGCACGCTCCTGGACGTGGTCTCGGCCTTCGACCGAAGCGTGACGCTCGTGCGGCTGGCGTTCGGCGGCGCGCGCGGATGGGACACGCAGCTGCGGGATGGCCAGGCCCTGCCCTGGATGCGGGCGACCCGACGCTTCGGCACGCATGGCGTGCTCGGCCTAGCCCTCGCGGCGTTGTTCGCGACCGGAGGTCCCTTCCCGCTTCTCGCCGCGCTGCCGGCGCTCGCGGGGCTGATCCTGGCCGTGCCTGCCGCGGTGCTCACGGCCCGGCCGACGCTCAGAAGGCGTAACGCACCGTGCAGTACGGCATGCGCGCCGCCAGGAGATCGAGGAAGCGCCTGAGCCACCTGCCCTTCCAGCCGGTGCGGTAACGAAGGTTCACCGCGCCGGATTCGCTCCGCTTCTGCTCCTGGATGTCGGGACGCCAGAGCAGCTCCTCTGCTCTGGGATGCCAGGCGAGGTTCACCTCGTGCAGCGCGGTGTTGTGGGTCAGCAGGATCACCTCGGCGGCGAGTTGGCGCTTCACCGGATCCGGCAGGACCTCGTCCAGCTCAACCATCAACGCACCCCACTCCTGCTCCCACCCCTCGCGCAGCACGACGGGAGAAAAGTTCAGGTGGACCTCGTAGCCGGCGCGGTGCAGCTCCGGGATCGCGGCGATGCGGTCGGCGACCGGGGCGGCGCGGATATCGAGCAGCTTCGCCTGCGCATGCGGCATCAGCGAGACGCGGATGCGCGTGCGTCCCTGGGGATCGTAGGCGAGCAGGTCGGGGTTCACGCCCTTGGTCGCGAAGCTGCCCTTGGCATTCGGCAGGTCGCGGAAGACGGCGACGAGGTCGTGGACATTGTCGGAGATCATCGCATCGACCGACAGGTCGCCATTCTCGCCGAGGTCGTAGACCCAGTCGGTCGGGTCGACCTGGTTCGGCGACGGCTTCGGGCCCTGGTGCGCGGCGTGGCGCGCGATGGCAGCGGTCACCTCCTCGATGTTGGCGAAGACGGTGATCGGGTTGGCGTGCCCCTTGCGCCGGGCGACGTAACAATAGGCGCAGGCCATCGCGCACCCGTTCGAGGTGGAGGGCGCGATGAAGTCGGCGCTCCGGCCGTTCGGGCGGAAGGCGAGGCCCTTCTTCAGGCCGAGGACGAGCACCTCACGCTTCGGCCGGAGGAACTCGGCGGGGTCGGCCTCGCGCAGCTCGGGAATGCGCCAGTGGCTATCGACCGTGATGCGCTCGGCGGCGGGGAAGCGGGCCAGAATCTGCTGGCCGCGGGAATGCCGGGAGGCAGCGGGCTCGACATAGATGCGGCGGATGTCGAGGAGCGGTGCGGCGGCCATACGCGTCCAAGATGAGCGGGCGTGGCCGGAACGTCAGCCGGCCGGGCGGGGCTGCGGACAGCAAAAAGCCCTCGCCAGCGGACCGGCGAGGGCTTTGGGGGATGCGGGGAGAGGATTTGAACCTCTGACCTTCAGGTTATGAGCCTGACGAGCTACCGGGCTGCTCCACCCCGCGTCGGGTGGTATGCCGTGACAGGATCCGGCCGGGTGGCCCGGCGACGACCGACTTTCCCGCACCTTGAGGTGCAGTATCATGGGCGCTGGGGTGTTTCACGGCCGAGTTCGGGATGGGATCGGGTGTGGCAACCCCGCGATGGCCACCGGGCCACCAGGCCGGATCCTGTTACGACAGATGGTGCGGCTTTCGGATCTGCGTCCCGTGCGGGACGGCGCGTGCGTGTGTCGGTCTGGTGCATTGCGGTTTGGTGCTGCGCGCGGCGGAGGTTCTCCTGGTGGAGGACCCTGGCCGGTGCGGCGACGAAGGAACGTCTCTCGGGTGATTAGTACCGCTTGGCTGAGATCGTTGCCGATCTTGCACGTGCGGCCTATTGACGTGGTGGTCTTCCACGGCCCTCGGCGAGGCCTGGTTTTGAGGTTGGTTTCCCGCTTAGATGC